>ERZ791734.44-NODE-44-length-223378-cov-13.633361_pt1 | contig 223378 bp, 204 predicted proteins | sample MGYA00509953_ERZ791734 | MGnify/ENA primary metagenome ERZ791734 (study PRJEB30046, sample SAMN00792038) | human gut metagenome | study: EMG produced TPA metagenomics assembly of the A metagenome-wide association study of gut microbiota in type 2...
TAACATTACCTTTCGATCCAACATAGTAAGTGTATTTTCCGGCAACTTTCTTCCATCCGGTCTTTTTATCCGTTTTTCCGGATGCATCCACATAGTAATATTTTTCATCAACTTTCTTGATCGTGTTGGTTGTTGCATATATTTCTGCATCCGTTGCTGCGGATACTGTCATACCGGAAAACATAGACAGAATCATACATGCAGCTATTAATAAAACAACTAATCTTTTACCCTTATTCTTCATCATAGTAAACACCCCTTTTCCGTTCGTGTTTCCACCATTTTTTTGTTTCCTCAATACAATCTTCTACTTCGCCATCTATATCAAATGTCCATTCATCCAAATAGTCCAGATAATGCACATCTTTTCTTGTAATCTCTGGAATAAACATACCAATGACACACATAGCATCTTCTCCATCCTTGGCAAAGAATCCATGTTCCGGCTCTGCTATATCATACTTTTTTGCATGTTCCCGCATCGGCTGCAACAGTTCTTCTTCTGTCTTTCCTGCCTGTTTCAGTTTTTCCTGATTGAACACAAATTTTAAAGTTACCATTATTTGCTCTCCTTTCCGGCTTTTCTATTTGCATATATGCTCATCGTATTCGCCTATTGTGCTTTCGTATTATTTCACTGGCTATCTGATTTGCTATTTTCCTATCAACCCGATTATGCTCTCGTAATTCAGCAACTCGTTCAGGTGATAATTCTATACTTCTGATAAAATGCAGCTTCTCCAATCCGCTCTGAGATTTTATACATATTTGCTGACCAATTTTCATACAATTCAGTACCTCTACAGCTACATCTGCATTTATAAATCCGCTTTCATATTGTTCTATAGTTGCATATAATTTATCATCTGCTGTTGCTCCAATCACTAAATCGTATGCATCGATTATTACCTTTTTTCCATATTCATTTCTATTTTTTATTACATAGTCCAGCCATTCTTTATTTAAAGCAAATGAGTATTTTTGCAAATTTTCTGTTTCCAAAATATATTCATTTATAATAGCTCTCCTTTTTCTACTCGCCCATTTCTCTGCCATTTCTATGTCCGGCGTTACATAAAATCCAAGCCCAAAGTCTGCATCCAATCTTCCATTATCCAAGGACGGCTGCTTCACTTCACAATATGATCCATGGTATACTTTTATCTCACTCATTTCTATCATCCTCCCGGATCTTGTCGATCGCTGCTTTAATACTTAGTGTATGCAATGGATCAAACTCATCTAGTATCTTACAGACATCATACTTTTGCATGATTTCTTTACCAGAAATGCCATACAAAAAATGCCAGTAAGTTATTAGGTATCCAAACCAATACGCATCATCTTCATATAATGGACTATCTGTATCTTTCACCGGTAAATTATCCTGGTATTCTTTTTCAAATGTTCTTAAAATATAAGATTTCGCCTGCGAACATAATGTCTCGTCAAAATCAAATACCGCCTGGCAGGTATTTGAAAAGCACCATTTCTTTATAAACTGATAACGATTATATTTTCTATCATGCATTGCAATCGAAAATACCTGACCAATCTTTTCTATTAATTTCAATTCAAAAAATTCCATTATTCATCACCCTATGCCACTAAAGATATCTAATTGCCTACAGACTACCTGTTCAATAGTAATTCACTTTTTAACCTTATTGACATATGCCATATAACGGTTTAAGGCTTCTTCATTCGATGGATATGTTGTAAGTTCAAACGGAATCCGCTGCTCTTTCACCGTTTTAGCTGCAAACATTGTTATTGCTGCAGTTGCTGTTATCCCCATTTCGCTGCATACATGATCAAAACCTTTCTTAAGATCTTCATCCAGCCTTAAATTCACTGCTACTTTCTTTCCCATAAATACCAACTCCTTACATTCTAATATTGTCTCTGTATTTATAATAAAGCATTTTGTAGTATTTGTAAATATATTGTCTTTACATTTTTGTTTTTTTGAAATATTTATTTTAATTGTATAAAAGGGCACTTGAAAAAACAAGTACCCCATATACATCCTATTTCATTATTCCTGCTCTTTGTCTTTCTGATCTTTCTTTCCCTGCAGTTCCTTCAGATATCTTTCATATCTCTCTGCTCTCTGCTGAGTATTATCCTGTTCTTTATCAATCACAATATCACTCATAGCATCAGATCCTCCTTCCTTGTTTATATTTATAGCAAAAAACTGCTATAATAAAAAAGGACAATCCATATAGAATCATCCTTTTTATCTTTTCATTGGATAGACTGAAAAATTATGCGAATCTACGAAAGCGTTTCATGGTACCCTTCCGCTCTTTCGCTACTATAACTATAACACACTGATTTTTAATGTCATGTTTTTTTTGCTCTTTTTGCTACTCTTGTTTTTCTTACTTTCGATTATTCTTGGCAATCTGTTCTGATGTGTCAGATAGGATACGATCAATGCTGTTACACCTTATAGATAACATCTGTACGATACGTTTTACCTCTTTGTTCAGATCTCGAAGCTCTGCCAGATCACATATGTTATCATCTATGGATGATGATTCATTCAATAACGCATACATTGACAGCTTATAATGCATTGCCGACAGCCTTTGATCAATTTCAGACAGATCTATGCTATCTTTTTTTATGTACTGAACGATTTGTCTGCTCTCCATTGTCCGTATCCTCCTGCTCCATAGTTTTTTTTGTTAATATAACAGCAACCATGTTGCGAAGCTGTTCTGCCGGAAGATGCTGATCTATTAACTGTACAAGCATCTGATCATCAATCTGCTTTTCGATTGCAAAACGAATCACTTCCATCTGATCTGCAGACAAATGTGCCTGAATTATATAATTACTTAAGTTAAAATCATCTGGTAATGCCTCTGCTGATAGATGCTGCGTTTTCTTTTTCCCAAATATCTTTCTTCTTTCCGGTTGATCACGCCTGCTTTCTGGTTCTTTTTTCTTCTTATTAAGCTCCTCTAATTTCTGTTCAAGTAAGTGATTCTTTTCCTGTTCCTCACGAAGCCGGTTCTGCAGATCCTGTTCAACCGTTTCATGTTCCTGTCTGACCATTTGTAGTTCATCCATATATGTCGCTATTGAATTTACTGCACCGGTCAAACACTTTGTTTCTTCCGAATGCAACATTATATGTATCATATCCTTAGTTTCCAGCTTTGGATCACAGAGTTTAACCAATATGTCTGCCTCCAGATTTGCATATAACGCAAACTTGATCACTTCCATCTGTTCGTAAGAATAGAACGCTGTTGTATACATATCTATTTGTTTCTGGCTAAGTCCAAGCTGCAGCCCGGAATTTATCTGGCTGCGTAACATATCCCATGTTACATCTTCTCTCACTTCTCCAGATGCTGTAGCTTCCCCATATAATTCCTGTTTCTTTGCTATGTAATCTTTATATGATATCTGCACCGGTGTTCTCCTTTCTGATTTTTACAATAAAAAAAGGACAATCCATATAGAATCATCCTTTTTATCTTTTCATTGGGTAAACTGAAAAAGATATGCGAATCTGCGAAAGCGTTTCACGGTACCCTTCCGCTCTTTCGCTATTATAATTATAACACACTGATTTTTAATGTCATGTTTTTTTTGCTCTTTTTGCTACTCTTGCTACTCTTGTTTCTCTGATTAGTTTTTATGGACAGGAAATAGACATTTTACAGACACTTTTATGGACACGTTATAGACACTTTTTTGTCTATGGACACGTTATGGACACTTTAAAGACACTTTTTTGTATCTGGTTTATACTCAACCAGATCTTCAATACCCAAGCCGGTAAGATAACAAATCGTATCCAAAGTTGTAAGTGATACATCTTGATTATTGCGTAAACGAGATATTACCGATTCCGATAACACTTTTTCCTTTCTCAATTGATAGGTACTATAACCAGCTTCATCTAATTTTTTTAATATATCCTTATAAATTATCATAACATACACCTCTTTTTTCTATGCTACACTATTAGCGGTGTATATGTCAATCAAATTTTCCTTTACCCCTTCCGAAATTTTTAATTGAACTCATAATACAACAAACCGGTCTATTTTTTTCTTATCTGCTTTCCTTGTACTTGTCAAAGACAAAATTTCTTCTCCCCCCTGATGAACAAAGAAAGAAAAATTAGGCAAAAATGGGCATAATTCTCTCTTCTTCATTCATCAGGCATATTTCTTCTTGCAAAGCAAACGGTCGAGGTCTGGCATAAGACACCGTGTGTAGCATGTATGATTCACTTGAAATATCCCCCTTCTCTGCTGTTTGATCTGTTAAGATGAAGCAGCAGAGCATCCAGGACGGGCACTAGATGCAGCCTGTACAAAATATCCATCTGCAGATACATATCCTGTATGTAAAGCGGCTGCAATCCGTTCTCTATATAGTTGTCCCCTAGACGCTTTAACCGGGATTCCTCCGAAGCCAATGGATCATGCCGCCCACAGGTATAGCTTTTATACTGCCATTCGAAAAGGTTCTTTTAACGTGATACGGAACTCCCGCCCGGTTTACCCTCCGGCTCCTCTCAACACGTACTTCTTGTCGGGTTTATCGATATTTACTTGTGCTTGTACTGCGGAGCACTGCAGGCTCTTAATTCTAAATAAGAAGCTACAAATCGCCCGGAAAGATCACAGACATAGCTGCTTCTCTTTGTTTCCGGATTCACCGACAGCTTGAAATGTATGCAGGTATTACATCGTTTTCTTGCTGTCTTCCGCTTTCTGATACTCATACAACACTCCTCCTATCCCGGATCCATGCTGAAATACAAATATTTCTTGCATTTTTCCGGCAAATAGTGTAAGTTGTTATACAAATAGGGTGTATGTGTGCTTGTACTATAACTGTATACGTTGCATACGATGTATGTGCTATATGTGCTATATTGCGAATGTACATGTATATCTTGTCCAAACAGGATATGTTGTCCTGTAATTAATTTGCTTCAGCTTTTCGATTTTCGGTCGCCAAACTTTCAATCGAAAGGCTATCACAAAAGTGGGTTGTCTATAGCAACTCACTTTTTGTTTTTCTATGATTTATATGCTATACCCGTTCCATAGAGTTGGAACTAGTATTTTCGACTTTTGCTTCAAAATTAAAAGCATCATTATTGCTCCAACCAGCTCGTAACCTACTACGGATTGTTCCTTCTTTATGTGATAGTCCTAGCTTTCTTGCAGCCTCTGCTATAGAATTATAAAGAATTCCATTTACTACTATCGGCTTACCCTGCTTTGCTATTTTTTTGGGGCTGTTTAATGCTTTATTTAAACTATAATTACGCTTCAATCGATTTCTAACTAGCCCAGCATCTTTCCCATGATCAATACAAACCTGAGGAAGTGTTTTTACTATTCCACCATCCATGTAATATGTACAATTAAATAATTGTTTCTGACAGGCAGCTTCCATACTCATTCCACGTCTTAATCGAGCAGTAAGTGTTTTTTCATTAATTCCCGTGTACGCTGCTAAAGCTTTTATTGATGAAAATGTCTTATCATCGTAATGATATACATTATTATGTCTCGGCATTCTATCCTTCATCAGCATGTATCACTTATTTAAGTATAGATAACAGTTTTCTGAATACAAAAATAACCATTGTTTCCTTACAACCTCCACATGTGCATCACTACTTTCAAATTCATCCATATAATGCATTTTTCCGGTTACATTGCCATCGACTATGTATTCCACTGTTTCCTTATCGGCATCATACGATTTTAATGCATATGACTCCCGGCTCACTTCCTTACTAAAAAGCACAAAAAACGTTAGACATATAAATAATATACCGGCAAAACAGCCTAATGTTCTCATGGCTGATAAACTTGTATGTAACTCAACAAAAAATCCAGTTAGTCCATGTATTTTTATCATTAAAAAAGATAATAATAAAAAAACAAATGCAAAAATCAACATAGCCATAATTAAAATTTTAATATTCATTTTATATATCCTCCTGGTTTTACCTTGATCTGCCTTTTGATTTTGGACGTGATGCCTTCTGCTCAGAATGCTGCATTGATATTTTTTTACTTAACTGCTTTTCAGCCGCAGCCCGGACATTTTCATCTGGATCGTTTATAAGGTGATCCAAATCATACCCTTGTCCTGCTACTATGGCTCTCACAGTCGGATCCGGATCATCTATAAGCCTATCTAATCCAAACCCTTGTTTTGCGACTCCATAGCCCTGTTCGGCTACAGCTACTCGCACTAACCCATCGTTTATGAGTTTATTTAAGCAAAGACCTTTTTTGTCTACTACAATTCGCACTTCCGAATCTGTGTCTATATCCATCATTTTCTCCTTTTTATAATTCTATTACATAACAGCTAAATTCATTTCCTGAATAATTGTATTTTCCGGCACATATAACTTATATCCCAATAATTCTCCAAAACCGTCTGTTATCTTCTCTACATATGCCTGTTCTCCATTTTTTAATGTTTCGTAGACCGTTGTATCACTCATTTTAAATTTGTAATATTTCAATCCTCCATCACTCGTTTTTCGGTAACAACAATAATATTCTTCCTCTTTTATCGTTCCATGTCCTATAAGAAAACTTTTATAAGACCCAGAAATTGTATTGTCGATCTGGATTGAATACAATTCAATCATCTCAGTATTTTTTTCACTTCTGACCATTACATCAATAGCCACACTTGCTATTGGTAAACCAAGGATAATAATGGCTGCAAGGACATTTGCAATCGAGAAGAATATAGATTTTATTAACCACATTTTGCTTGATCTGATTTCCTTCAAATCATTTTCAATATAATTTTCTTCTTTCAATCCCATTCCTCCTCTGTGCATTCATACATATCATTTTTATCTTAATCTTCCTCTCTCTGGTTTCCTTTTGATTAATTCTTGCTTATCATCATATATCTGCGTTTTACCTTTCATAACAGAAATAATAAGTGTTGCAAATTCCTGTGGGTTTCGGTTCATTCTGATGCGGTCCTTTATCCAACTGCCATTTGTATGATTTATTCCATTCAGCAACTTAATCCCTCTTGCAGGTGGCTCCCACGCATTCAAGTTGGCAGTATAATCATCAAGCAAATAGTCATTGCTACGAATTCCGCCTTGAATTGCCTGTTTTTTATCACACCCGCAAGGCATGAATATTCTATGTTTCTGATCAAGCTCCGGAAGGAAATGATCAAGCCAGGCATTCTTTTCTTTCAACGCATATGCACTATCTGATAAATATGCAGATAAAATAAAAACCTCAATTTCCGGATTATTTGTGATAATCTGCTTAACTGCATCCACAACATTCTGCTGTGGCTTTAAATGTAAAAAATACCCTTCTTCATATAATGTTTCTAACGTATCAACAGGAGTGAACACTGCCAGTGTTCCATCCATATCAACAAATAAACGCTGCTTTTCCATTCTTCTCCTTTATCTGACCTTTCCCTTTGTTTTTGGGCGACTAAACTTCAGCTCCGGTAAGTTCTGTTCAGCAGCCCTCTTTCTTAACTGCTTTTCTGCACAATCTCTTACAGCAGTGCTTGGATCATGAATTAATTTCATCAATCCATAATTTTGCATAGCTACCTCCATTCGTACTGCAGCTACAGGATCATTAATCAATTGATCCAAGCCATATCCCTGCCTTGCTACCACTATCCGAACGAATATCTCCGGATCATGGACAAGCTGATCCAAGCCATATCCTTTGTCTGCTACCTCTGCCCGAACCGTATAATCCGGATCATGGACAAGCACATCTAAACCATAACCTTGTTTCGCTACCTCTGTCCTTATATAAGAACTAGAATCATGCATCAATATATCCAGCCGATAACCTTGCTTTACTACTGCATCTCGAACATACACATTAGGATCATGGACAAGCACCTCTAAACCATAACCTTGTTTCGCTACTGCTTTTCGTACAGATTCATCTGGATCACAAATTAATATATCCAGCCGATAACCTTGCTTTGCCACTGCTTCCCTTACCATCCATTCTGAATCATTGATAAGCTGATCCAAGCCATATCCCTGTTCTGCTACCTCTGCCCGAACTGGCCATTCTGAATCATTGATAAGTTGATCCAAGCCATACCCCTGCTTTGCTACCTCCATCCGGACAGGTTGACTCGGATCATTTACCAATATATCCAAGCCGCAGTTAAGCCTTGCTGCAACTCTCCGTACTGTCCAATCAGGATCGTAAACTAACATGTCAAATTTTTCCTTTTGTTCTTCTATCTGCTGATCAATCATTTTATATGCAGTTTCTTTCTCCCGATCATCTATATTAGCTGCATTTTTATACGCTTCTTTTAAAGTATCTCCATCAATTATCGTCATATGACATCCCTCCATTTTTCGTTATTTTACTGACTTAATACGTCCACATAAATAGTCTGCATAATTATAAGCTTCCCGAAAGTTGCCATTCTGTACTGTACAAACAAATGGTCCAACATAGATTACTTTACACAAACCAGACCATCCACTTTTTACCGAATGTGCTCTCACTCTCTCTCCTTTATAAAAAAAATTTCGCATATCTTTTAATGAACATTCAACTATTTCTGTCATAAATATTCCTCCTTACAATACCCTTATCTGATTATCACACGGCACAGGCTGAGTACACCTTAATTGAATAATCAATCATCTTATATGCCCAGCATTCATCATCACCCCTGGATTGTCGAATATATTTCCGACAACTTCTACATTGCACAAACTCTCAACATCCAGACTTTCATTAAAGTGATTAATCGTAACAAATTGGTTTCCATAAACACCATCACAATCCAAATAAAAACCAAGAAGTGTGCGAGGGGATAAGTTTTCTTTACACTTTCCAAACTTAATTGGAAGAATTACTCCTGGAGGGTATGCAATAATATCATTTTCCCATATCAGATTACCATTCTTATCCTGTATGCCTGTACATCGACAAATTGTTGTCGGATCTATTTCATAGGCTTTTACATTGAAATCAATAACGCTCTCTTGTCCCCAAAAAGACTGCAAGAAAGACTGTTTTATTTCTGAAATATATGATTTTCCGTGATACTCAAAATAATTTCCTCGTACCCATATACCATTATTTTTCCATTTTGCCTTGAATAAATAGCTATCTTTTTTTTCTATCTTTCCATGCGCAAAGCGTTTATCTTTTACCTTTGCAACAATACGCTTAAATACTGCACTAATATATAATTCAGGGGACTTTCTATGCATAACTTCTTTTGCATATTCATTTTCCCTATTTGATTCTATAACAGACTTGATATAAATAGGATTTTCCAACTTATCTCCATCAAAAAGATCTCCATCTAACAAATGCAAAAAATCTTCAACCAGAGCTATAAACCATTCTGCATCTTGTGTATCGTGCCGTATATCGTTATATAAACAATTTGTTATTTGTTGTCTCGTTATATTTTCCATATTCTTTTCTCCATTTTTCGTTATTTTACCGACCTAATACGTTCGCATAATCATAAGCTTCCCGAAAATTATTATTCTGTACTGTACAATCTGTTTCAGCACCACAGACAGCTTGGTCACATTTATAACAAACCTCTATTCTAAAGATCCAATAAAGCGCATATACACATAAAAAGTATGAATATCGACAATAAAAATGGAACGAGTTCGCATAGTATTGCAAATCCAATGGTACCGATTATACCCACAATCACACCACCAATAACTATTTCTTCAAACAACATATATCTAATCTTCCTTCTTAAAATGATATTCCATCAAGTCCGCAATTTTCAGATATTCATCTGCAACCTTACCTTCTCTGGTTCGCTTAATCTGTTCCCGGAATTCGTCAATCGTTCCATAGAAGCTACCACATGTAACCCTTACCGCACCATCCTGACATCTAAAAAATGTTGTAGTTCTATATACGGTTCCAAAACCCTTGATTGTTGTATAATCAGCATTACCGAATACATTAGCATCACCGGATACTTGAGCATCACCGGATACTTGAGCATTACCGGATACCCATGCATTATCGCATGCCTCAGCATCACCGGATACCTTTGCATTACCGCATACATTAGCATCACCGGATACCCATGCATTACCGCATACCTTTGCATCATCGTATACCTTAGCATTACCATATACCTTAGCATTACCATATACCCATGCATCATCGCATACCTTAGCATTACCGGATACCTTTGCATTACCGGATACTTCAGCATCACCATATACCTCAGCATTACCATATACCCATGCATCATCGCATACCTTTGCATTATCGGATACTTGAGCATTACCGGATACCCATGTATTACCATATACTTCAGCATCACCAGATACCCATGCATCACCGGATACCTTTGCATTACCGGATACCTTTGCATTACCGGATACCTTTGCATTACCGGATACTTGAGCATTACCGCATACCCATGCATCACCGTTCTGGCTTAAATTGTCCTCTTTTTCTACCCATCCCCCTAAATAACAAGCTTTTACACCATATCTCTCAATATCAATGAGAGCCTTTATTCTGAAAAGTTTTCTACCTGACAAGTCAATTTTAAATTCACCGGTTAATTCAAATTTTTTCATTCCCTTCTCTCCCTTCCAACACTCTTATCTGATTATCACACGGCACAGACTGAGTACACTTTAGAAATTGTAAACACTCCGGTTTAAAGCAGGATACATGTTCTGTTAATGTACAATAGCCATATTCAACATAACAACTACAGTAACTTTCCGGACAGGCTTCACACCTGCTATAATCTTTTACCTGCATAATAACTGATTCTTTTCCTCTACCCACTTTTTAATGATTTCAAGTTCTTCATCCATATTCGGCTCTTTCTCTGGTTTCCAGCCCTTTCTCATGTCACTCTCCTCGGTCTTCCAAGTGTCCATATTAATGTTTATTTTTTGCAATAATTCCCCAATTTCTTTCTTTGAATATCCTTTTGGCGGATGTTCTTCAATATCTCTTTTAAAATCCTCATCATATTCAATTGTTTCTAGTGCAACCAAATAATCTTCTGGATCATATCCTTCACAAAGTAAATGATTTAAAAGTGTAGGTTTTTGGAACATTGCAAATCCACATCTAGCAATCATATCCCCAATAAATTTTTCAATCATTTCACTTTCGTCTATTCCAAATTTCTCATAATTTCTTATCACTCTTTCGTAATCTTCTTCTGTCAATTTTACTGTAATTTTTCTCGCTTTTATTGCTTCATTTTCTTTCTTCTGCCGTTCTTCATATGACATATTAATTCCCCCTTTACTTGAATGGTAAATCATCCTCTATACCTTCCGGAATGCTCATAAATCCATCTGCACTTGCATTTGCTGGATTTGGTCTACCCGATGGTGCAGAATCACTTTCTGCTGAATTTCCTTTGCTCTCAGCAAATTCCTGATCTTCGACAACAACATCTGTTGTATATACTTTGTTTCCATCTTTATTGGTATAGCTGCCTGTCTGGATACGTCCTGTAACCGCAAGTTTTGTACCCCGATGAAAATACTTCTCCGCTACCTCTGCCAATCTCCCGAACGCAACGCAATTAATAAAGTCTGCAGTTTGCTCAGCATTTCTGTTATACCGACGTTCCACTGCCAGAGTGTATCTGGCAATCGCCATCTGATCATTTCCCTGAGAATATCTAATCTCCGGCTCTCTTGTTAATCTGCCTATCAAAATTACTTTGTTCATCTGTTTTTCCTCCTTAATTTAAAGTGACTGTACATATTCGAGCACATCATCTGATATATTCATAATCGACTGCTCTTTATCTGCAGATACCAGATCTTTCTGTTCGCTATGTATAGATACCGGATCAGCAGGAAAGGTATTCGTCCCTGCAGGCACTACAGTATCCGATATATGATTAATATGTTCTATTTGTTCTGATGGATGATTCACTTCTGCTACTTTCATCCTTTCGGCTGGATCTATTACTGGCGGCTGTTTCATCTGCTCTTTGATCTGTTCAATCTGTTGTGTTAAATCTTCCATTTTCTGATAAACCAATGTCATATCCATATCTGAAGATCTGAACGGATGCTCTGGCACTGGTTCTGGCACTGGTATGACTGATTTATCATCCGGTGATAAGGTTGCAACATAAAGTGCCAGTGCTGCCCTGACTTCTGCGTTACGCACTCGTCCTGCCTTAAATGCCAGAAGATATTTACAGATTTCTGCATCCACCGGATTTTGTTCATTCAAATATAGATCCAACCGAAACCGTTTATAATTACTCTGATCGCCCATTGTGCTCTCCTCTTTTATTTTTTGCTCGTGATAGCCTTTGTTAATAACTCATATCCCTTTGCATTTGCTTTGATATCATCTATATAAGTGATCATCTCCGGCTGATCAGAAGAAAAGTTTTTTAATAAACCAGCTCCACCGCCAAAGCAAAATGTCTGTGTAATCTCATAGTTTACTTTCTTTGTGTGGAACAAGACAAATGTTGCTGCGCACCATTCTCTGATCTGTTCCAATACAAGTTCTCTGACCTTTGATGCAATTACAATATCCCTGCCAAGCATAATATCAATGATCTGATCTGTTGACAGTTCGCACTGATATTCCCTGCTCATTTCTTCGTTGATCATTGATATGCAATTTGCTACTCCCCACTGCATAGTGTAAGCACGTTTCAGATCAATCTTGTGATCTCCGCTGATTGGAAGGATCTCTGTAGTTCCTGTTCCTATATCTGCAAGGAAGCACGTTCCCTTAACTGTATTTAACTGTGGTGCAATGGCTGCGTATCCCTGTGGATATACATAAATCTGTGGATCTATTTTGATTTCATACAGCTTGTCCTCATAACCAAAGGAAACTGTTTCATTTTTGTTTAGATAGTGGATCAAATCCTCTTTTTCAGCACCATACCGGGTCAAAGGAATTCCAACCGCAAGAACAATATGTGCCGATACAATATTACATCGTTTTAACTCCTCTGCTATTGCTGCAAGAGTTAATATGTAGTAATCTTCATTTGCTGTTTTATCCGTAGTCAAACCATCCGGCGCAACTCCAACCTGATAATACATACCACCGTAATGTACTATATTGGCGGTTACAGGCGGTTGCTCCTTAAACTTTGCAACTCCACTTGCAAATATGCTGTTACTTGTTTTTGTAAATCCATATCCGTGATCAATTCCTATTATCATTTTTATTCTCCTTTTCTTTGTTTACCCTTTTCAATAGTAATAAGCTGCTCGTATAATTCTGCATGCCCCATAAGGATCTCGTTTATCAATTCAGATGTAATCTGCAGCTTATCGTAGATACCTACAACCTCACGCAGAATTACATACACAGCTTCTACTTCATTCTCTAAACATTTTCTTATGTTTGTATTGGATATCTTTTCTTCCATTGCGATCTGACGATATGTACCGGTACATGTAAACCAAAGTTGGTGCATCACACTATAATGCAGCGGTAAGATCTCCTGCGTCAGATTGTAGATGTATTTTGTCCAAAAAGCAGTCTCCGCACGAAGATGATTTCGTTCCAATTCTAAATAAATATGTTTAATAGCACGTTCTACCTGTTGATATCTCTTATCCCGGAAGCATACTACCTTGCCAACCGGATCACCGGCTTGTCCGTTTACAACAGATACTTGATCCATATGCGCCGAAATACTGATGTCATTTTCGATATCAGCGAATAATTCCAGATCTGATAGCTGTTTCTGGCAATCTGATAACTGTTGAATCAATTCCTGCCGTTCTGCCTCTATGCCTCTAATGTAAGAGCGGTTATGACGCAGGAATTTGTATACCATATCTTTTTTGATCGTATCTTGTATCTTTGCATCTTCGATCATGATTTCTACCTCTAGTCCCGGCTAAAATCGATCTTATTATCACGTTCGAAGTCAGCCTCTTTCTGACTTATTAATCTGTCTACAGCTACTACACTTGTCGCATTGATCAATGCTGCATTCGGTGCTGGATTGTCTGTAAATATATAAGATCCGCTAACCATTACCCTCTTACCTACATTCGCCGGTATAATGTACTCTTTGATCTGGCATATAAGATCCGGATCTGAAGATATAACATTAATCAAACCCGGTTTTTTTGAACCTTTGATTGCAAGTACAAACTGTACATACTCTGCAGATCGCATTGTTCGTACTGCTGCAGGCTGCTCAATAGCTGCTATAAATATAGCCTTGTTATATTCATCTCTCATAAACTACCGCCCCCTGCTCCTGCTATGTACTTTTTTTCTTATCTGCTGTGTTTCTGCCTGTACTTTCTTTTCCTGTCTCTGTTCCTGTTTTTTCTGTACGGTAAGAAAATCTCCTTTTTCAAGCAGATAGTCCGATATTTTACCAGCCTCCTTTATTGCTGCAAATAATTCATTCGGATTCTGTTCCAACGCTGCTATCCAATTCTGGATATATGCTTTATGATTCTCCATATGCTCCATATCACTCTGCGACAATCCAAGTGCCTGTGATGTAAATGCAGATGATATCTCTGCCCGAAGTTCTTCTTTTGCATATTCCGGACTACCAAATGCTCCAGTCAGATCTCGATTTAACCGGCTCTTATGACCAGTCGCATGTGATGCCTCATGCAAAAAAGTTGCCATATATGAATATTCGTTCCGAAATCGGTCAATATCCGGCATATGAATACAATCCTCCGATGGTCTGTAAAAAGCTGCTTCCTCTCCGGATTTAAATTGCAAATCCATAGCTGCAATCAGCTTATCCCTCTTTTCCATCAACATATCTTCATCCAGGTTGTGATGTTCTATAACAAGTTCAGGGATTCCCTCGATCTGTGCAGCATTAAAAACTGTGTAGACATTTGATATCGGTTTTACACGTTCCTTGTATTCCTCCGGTGTCAGTGTACACTCCAGTTCTTTATCCTGTTCTGGTGTCAGTTTCTTCTTTGTCTCTGTGTCATACAAGCTCCAAAATTCAATCTTAGTACCCTTTTCACCTTTTTTTACCTGCCAGCCTTTATCACTTGCCTGCATATATGTGCACCAACGTGGATCTTTATATCCTCTATCCTCGGCTGTCATGTAAAGCCAAAATGCATTTAACCCTCTGTATCTGTTATCTGTTATTGCATTAACCGGCATTGGTGGTACAGCCGACCAATCCTTACGCCATGGGATCTTATCCTCTTTGAGGGCTGCTATAAATTGATTTGCTATTTCTTCCCGCATCTTATTCAACTTCATGAAGCACCTCCCCATTCCAATCATATAAGATTGATTCATCCGGAATCTCATGCTCCGGCTCTCCCTGGCTATAAAGATCTATTTCTTCAATAAATGCTTTATCTTTCATTTTTAATTCAAATTCCTTTCTATATTGCTCTATGGCTATTAAGTCCATCTCATCCGCAGTTTTCTCCATGAACTCTATCAATCCATCGATACAGCTTCTTGCCGTTTCAAGCTGTGACATTAGACTAAAACTCGTTATAACGGATATCAGTAATGCAACTGAAAGACCTATGATGATTATTTCTGGCATACTGTATCCCCCTTTAACGCAAACGCCCTTTTGATATATCTATCCTATTATTCGGTTGTTCACCCCGGTATTTTGCTTTTGCTATCTCATCTGCAGTGATCTTATTCTCCAAAATGGTTCGCATTTCTCTCGCTCCGCCTAAAACCTTTGTATAATAGTCAAAGACCTCCTGCAGGGAATAAGGTTCCATTGCTCTTGCCACGTCACTGTAAAACCCATAGGATGTATACTGCCGTTTTTCGATCGCTTCCTTAACCGTTTGATAAGTACGTTCTTCTTCCGGCTCCCGAATCCGCAATCCGGTATCTTCATCATATTGAACGGTAAGAGGATGAAGCTGATGCAGCACCCCTTCCAATAATTCCCTTGCAAATTCATTTCCGGTCAATGTGTTTTTCCCTTTATCTTCTTTAACCGCCCAAAACCGATCCGCATCCTTATCTGATAAATAAAATTCAAACTTTACTGCCATGTATTTTTCTCCTTAAGCTTTCCTATTCTTTATAATCAGCACACTCAGTCTCTCTGGCAGACAATATCCGTTCTATAGCTTCCTTATACCGCCGCCCATAATCCTCTAAAATGGATTTCTGCTCTTTTTCAGGAAATGTATTGAGATTTACATATTCTCCGTTTACCGGAATGAAATATTCAATTGTCATGCTCATTTCCTCCTTATTTGACTACTCTATTTATATTCCAAAGTGATTTTGTCCTATAAATATTTAATTATATTTTTCTACTCTTTCCTCACAGGAAAGTTGATTGATAAAAAAAGAGACAGGTTTATTAAAATGATCTGCAAGGATAATTATTTCTCCTATAGAAAATGGTACAAAACCATTCTCCTTTTTACAATAAGCCGATGCAGTCTTTAAACCCAAAAGATTTGCAATTTGGGACTGTGTCTCTCCATTATTTTTTCTCATTAATTTTAATTCCTCATTCAAATTATCATCTCCTTTTTCCTAATAAGAAAGTTTATATATGTATATTATTCTTTCCCATTAGGAAAGTCAACACTTTTTATTTATTTTTTTGCCTATTTGGAAAATTTATTTATTTCCGAACAGGAAAATTATATAATTATTGTTATTGGGAGGTTGTATAAATGAATAGAATAAAAGAACTCCGTGAATTAAATAATATAACGCAACAGGAATTAGGACGAATTATCAATGTGAATGGCTCTGCAATTTCGAAATATGAAAGCGAACGCATTCCCTTAACGGCAAGTACAATACAAGCATTAGCTGATTATTTCAATGTATCGACGGACTACCTTCTCTGTAAGTCTAACGATTCACAACCAATTAGTGGACAAAATACATTTTCATCAAATAACAATGAATTAGAAAATCTATTTAATGACTATAAAAAAAATGGGGGTTCCAATTCATTCTATAAAAAACTATATTCACTTATTCCCGAAATACAACCTACAGTTAAACTCTCCCAACAAGAAGAAAAATTGCTTATCACATTCAAGGAACTTAATGAAGACAATAGGGACATAATTATTGGAAAAGCAAAAGAATTACTTAGAGAGCAGCGTATTTCCTCTAATAAGCCATCACAGGATACCACAACTAATGAATACCCTACAACTTATGCAGAATTTCAAAAACTATATCCTACCGCTTCACCTTCTAATTACCAAAAAGAAAAAAACGACGTTGGTTAATTACTTCCAACGTCGCCTTTGATTAGTAGATAAGCTTAACTATTTTGCAATTTCCTTCAAAATTAACATTATATACTATAATGCTTTCTTTTATGTATACAATCGCATAAATAGATGTATCCGTTAAACTCGAAATGATTTTAACCATTTTTATCCTCCTTCCTCTACTCTTGTATTACTGGAAAAATTTTTAAAAATATAAGGAGATTTAAAATAAAAATGGTTGAATTTTTAGAAAAATAGATTTTTATACAAAAAAAAGGAGAATCATTATGACAAAAACTGCTTGCATTTACATCAGGGTATCAACTTCTGATCAACCATATGCATAAGTGGAGGGTATCTGATGTCTAAACTTGCATGTATTTATATTAGGGTATCAACTTCCGATCAGGAAGAATACTCCCCAGAAGCCCAAATTCGTTTGCTTCAGGAATACGCCGCACAACATGATATTGTAATCGGAAAAATATACCAAGATCTTGGCATATCCGGAAGAAAAGCAGACAAGCGTCCGGAATTTAAGGAAATGATTGCTGAATGCAAATCAAAGGAACATCCTTTTGACGTTATTTTAGTATGGAAATTTTCAAGATTTGCTAGAAATCAAGAAGAATCTATCGTATATAAATCTCTTTTAAAAAGGAATAACGTAGATGTCATATCTGTATCAGAACCTCTACCAGATGGCTTTATTGGTAAACTGGTAGAGCGTATCTTTGAATGGATGGACGAATATTATTCCATTCGTTTGTCTGGAGAAGTAAAACGAGGTATGACACAAAAAGCTCTTTCTGGTGGATACAATGCACCAGTTCCCATCGGATATAAAAAGCAAAAAGGATCAGATACGATTCCATATATCGATGATTATTATGGTGAAATGGTTAAGCTTTGTTTTTATATGTGGACATATGAGAAAAAATCCTTTGCTGATATTGCCTATACTATTAATCAACAAGGCTATCGAACCAGACGAGGTAATCTGTGGGAATCGAGAAATATATGTGATATGATTCAAAATCCGTTTTATATCGGTAAGATCAGATGGAATAATACCGAAAACAGATCCAGGCAATTAACTGGTGAAACAATTATTGTAGATGGAAAACATCCTCCACTTATAGATCAGGGAACTTTTAATATGGCAAACGAACGATATCAATCTATCAGTGCAACTCAAAATCACAGTAAAAGATCATACTTAAGTGAAAAACACTGGTTATCAGGTATGATCAAGTGCTCTGCATGCGGAGGCTCTTTGACCTATCAAAAAGGTGCTGCTAATAAACAAGGAAAATATAACCCTTATTTTACCTGCAGTAGAGCAATGAAAGGGATGTGCGGAACACATAATACTATCAGTGTAGCAAAAGCAGAAACCTATGTTATGGATTCTTTAAAAACTATGAAAGGGAATGAGCAACTCGTACTTACAAAATCTCCAAAACATCAACAGGATACTTCTGTTCTAGCTGAACAGATTAAGCTAATAAAAAAGAAAATAAACCGTGCGAAAGATGCCTATATTAACGGAATCGATACAATCGAAGAATACAAAGAAAATAAATCTCGCTTAGAAACGCAGTTGCATGAATTAGAAAATACTTATAGGGAAAAGATACCCGCCCCAACAATTGTTACAACCGAAAAAATTCGTAATGTCTATGAATTTATTTTAACAAGCCAAAACATGACCGATAAAGCTGCAGCATTACGAGATATTGTAAATTATATTGTATATGATAAGGAAACAGATTCTATGAAATTCTACATGCATTAATTTATAATGGAATTAAATTCCATTTTTCTAAATAAAACCTCTACTCGCTAGGAACTCACCTAGTAAGTAGAGGTTTTTGCACTTTTAATGTTTTGAAAAACAACACGCGATATATAATATATTTACTACGAAAAAATATACAGCATAAAATCTTATTAAAAACTCACCTGGCAGTAATAATTGAATAGTTTTTATTCTATCTTCTCTTTTTATTCTGCTATAAATTCAATGTTCAGAACACATTTACCAGCTCTATACTTTCTGTAAATGTCATAATTACCATCCATCAGATCATCATTAAGATTAGTATAGCCATGTCCGACCAGATCATGAAGATGATTGAAACCTATATATTTACCATTTTTGATCAAATAAAATGCCTCATTAACTTCACCTGTTACAACTGCTTTTAAATTACTTATCATATTAGCCTCTATTTCTACTGGTAAATTTCCCAGCTTATTTATAAATTTTACAGTTCAATAGAAAATTCAGAATACAAAAAATCTTCAAAATCTGGATTCTCTTTAACATATGCTTTAAGAAAATCTTCTGGCGTACATGGTGCAAGCGCACAATGTATTTTTTCTCTAATTTCATCATCCATAAAAACAACAATAGCATCCATCAAATCCTGCGTTAATTCGAAATCTTCATGATATATTTTCATATCCTTTTACCTCTCTCTACTTACATTTTTAAATTTTTAGTGCGAGGTGTAAGCATTTTAATATATTTAACACCTCTGCTTTTCAGAAGTTCTTTTCTTGCTTGTATTACACGATCATCTTCATAAGGACCCAGTTCAAAATCAGGAAACATCTCGACTATTTTTTCGTATTCTTCTTCGTTGAAACAGCCAGCGACATTATTGCATCTAGCATACATTGGAAAATCTGTATACTCTAAAACCCCTTTAAAGTCCTTTTTTATCATATACTTATAAGCTTTTGCAAAGTAGATTAACTGATCAATTTTGGTTTTGGAAAAACAATAATTAACAGTCTCCCCACCTGGTCTAAGTCTCCGGACTAAAATAGGGATTTCATTTACATAAGCAACCAAGAACTGGTTTCCAGCATAAGATGTCTGCCATTCTGTTTTATAACCTTTTTCTTCAATGTGTTTTTTTACTTCAAAAATTGTCATATCTTTTTACCTTTGTTAACCTTTGTTAACTCCTTTCCTTTACTAAATTATTTTGTATTTCATATACTCTTATCTTTCTTACAATTATAGTATACACCCTTTTCGGTGTATAGTCAATATATTTTTTTATTGTAATTCGTGTAAAGTCCGCCGTATTGTGAGATTATCGCCTGCGCAAGCTGTGCATTTGTCTCTTTGATATTTACCGGAAACTGTAATCTTTTTTCATAGATCCACATTTAACAACCACACTCCCTTTCCCATGGCCAAGGTTTGTCAACCCAGTCAAAATAATTGTCATCATTTACCTGATATCGGTTCAATGGACCATAGGCGGTCGTGTATTCGCGGACTGCCTGCTGCCGCATTGCTTTATAATTGCTGTATGCTGCCAATGCCTTTGGACATTCTGGGTGAGTGTCCAGATACAGGGAAATGTCATCCAACGCGAAGGACACTTCTGTTATAAAGGCAAAGAGCTGCTGTTTGTTCATATTATTCATTGCCTATTTCCCCCTTACACCACAAAAGATCAGATTCAGATCCGGGAACATGGTTCCTTCGCACAGACCCTTTTTCGCATCATAGAGTTCCCCAAATTCCTGACTTGGCACATACGCCATACCAACCGGATGCGGACTGAATCTGCCACAGGTCTCGACATCCTTTCTTGTTGTTTCGCAATGATCCTGTCTGGAAGAACATCCGCCTGTGCCCTGACGGTTTCCATTGCAGGAAGAGGCATTGCGGTTATTTGCATATTGCATCATGAGATTTGGCTGAGCAGGATATCTGCCGCCATTTCTGTTGCAGTTTCTATACTGTTCCAAATGAATATACCTCCTGAATTTGCATATTATTCATCTCTCTATACTTTATGGGGAAAATGTAAAAATGTGACATATTACAGGATGATTGAGACGAATACATATAAAAAGAGCAGTAAACCTGATAATTTTACTGCTCTTTTTATATGTTATTAATTTAACAAATTTTCTATATTTCTTGCCCCATACAATAACCGTCGTACTTCCATAACATCATCAATTACCACATAATAAATCACATAATTTCTTACATAGATCCGGTAATATGGATATTCACGTTTTTTTCTGGAATGATATGGTTCAAACGCTACCGGATTGTTTAATCTGGCTAATATTTCTGTTTCAACATCATTTATCAGTCGCATTGCCGCTTCTTCATTTTTTAAAACCTTCGAAATATAAGTCACTGTATCCAGCAAATCCTGTTCAAAAAGTGGCAAATATCTTAGCTTGTAGATTTTATCTTGCATCCATCACACTCCTTGCTTTGCTAAATACTTCTTCATGTGAAAGTCTTTTATCTGTCGCTTTTGCCTGTCTGTCAGCTTCATCAAGTTTCATTTCAACATTCTCTGTAAGATTCGCATACTCTTCCATACTTAAAACAACCATCGCCCCATATCCATTTTTCGTTAAATATACAGGCTTTCCACTATTCACAATTGTTTCAATTTCAGGGAACTTATTTCTAAGATCTGAAACCGGTCTAATCTGTATCATTTTTATCACTCCTTTTTATTTCATGCTTCTTGTCATTAATATATTATCATTATTTTATCGTTATTCTGATATTATTGCAATATAGAATATATAAAATTCACATTGTATGGATTTAAAAATCAATAATACTATAGCATACTTCCCCCATATTCCCGCATATATTCATTATGTAAAAGCAAAATCAAAGGGGCTTCTATGATTAATCTGATCTGGGCTGCCATGATCTTAGTCGGTATTATCACCGCACTTCTGACCGGGCATATGGAAGATGTGAATGCAGGTATCATTGATGCCGGGAGTGACGCCGTTTCGCTCTGTATCACCATGCTTGGAATTGTTACGATGTGGTGTGGAATTATGAAAATCGCAGAACGCACCGGTCTGATGAAGAAATGGTCATCGAAAATGTCCCCTGTCATGAGATTCTTATTTCCGAGACTTTCCCCGGAGCATCCGGCATATGAATATATGTGTACGAACATCATTGCAAATATTGTAGGGCTTGGGTGGGCTGCAACACCGCCGGCACTAAAGGCAATGCAGGAACTGGCTAAGGACAACAAGGGAAGCAAATCTGCCAGTCGAGAAATGTGCGTCTTCCTGATCCTGAATATTTCTTCGCTGCAACTGATCCCGGTAAATATCATTGCCTATCGTGCAACCTATGGTTCTGAACATCCTACCGCCATTATCCTGCCCGGCATCATCGCAACCGTCTGCTCCACCGCCGTCGCCGTCCTGCTGGCTGTCATTATAAATAAGAGGGGAAAATGAATATGCTGACAACAATCTCAAACAGTATCATCCCGATGGTCATATTTGCTGTTGTGTTATATGGCTGTATCAAAAAGACGAATGTCTATGAAGATTTTATTGACGGAGCATTTGACGGAATGAAGATCGTAGTCGAATTAGTTCCAACATTGATCGGCCTATTTGTGGCTGTGCGAATTCTGAATGATTCCGGTGCCCTTGGCCTGATCACAACCGCTCTGAAGCCGATTGCTTCTCTCATACATACCCCGGATTGTGTGATCCCCGTCATTATAACGAAGCTGTTCTCCTCCGGGTCTGCCACCAGTCTGATGCTAAATATCTTTAACGACTATGGACCTGATTCCAGAGAAGGACTCACCGCTGCCATTATCCTTAGCTGTACGGAATCTTTATTCTATACGATGTCTGTATATCTGATGGCTGCCAAAGTCCGCAAATCCCGATATATCATCCCCTGCGCCCTGTTGTCTCTCGGTGCAGGGATCGTCGTAAGTATCCTACTGGCAAATATGTTAATATCCTAGGGCACCTGTTTTTCAAATGCCCTTTTTCTTTTTATTCTAACATCCGCATCGCTTCTTCCATCACCTGAAGCTTGTAGATCGTCTGCGCTACAAGATCTTCTCTGGCATTCACATCCGACTGGATTTCTCGCCGCTTCGTGTCCTGTAACTGATATCCGGTTCTGACTTCGTGAAGCTGCTCGCCTTTTGCAGCCAACTCGCGTTCAAGCCGTTCTGCATCTGCGCGTTCTTTTCGTATTCCGTCTGCCTTATTCTGATCGATCAGTCGCGCAAATACATAACCGATCACAAAGCAGAGCACGATCGCAAGTATTGATGTAACCAGAAAACGAACCACATCTGTACCATTCATACGCTCTGACATTTGAATGTACGCCCGTGGCATCAGGAACAATGCCATGATACAGAATATGACAAATGGAACAATGGCGGCACGGATACCGGTTCGTATCCATTTGCTTCTGTGTCTTGGTACGATCTGCGCCTGATTGTTCCGGGCAGTCAGAAGCTCCAGTTTGTTCTTCCGTTCCATTGCCCATGCTTCATTTAAGCGTTCCAGTACATCCGGACTTTCTGCCAGCCGTTCCTTTGCCTGTTCATATGCCTGAATATCCTTTGAGGTACGGAGTTTATCCATATCCTGTTTCAGATTCTCAAGCACTCCCCGGATCGTTTTCTCATAAAGCCGGTCATTCATTTTCCGGCTGCTTCTGGTGTATATCTTTGATCGTTCTATAACGAGGTCAACTGCCAGCTTCGCCCCATCCTCCCGGATCGGAGAGTCAGCATCCAGTTTATCAAGCAATCGTCCAAATGCATTTCCCCGGTTTGCTTTTCTGTATTCATCATAATCCTCACGCTGATACACTTCTCCGATCAGCGCGGCAATCCGGTAAGTGGCCAGTGCCTCCTGCAAATGAAAGGACTTCTCACATTTTTCCGGTCGTACCAGATAGATCGAATAAATATTTTTTTCTCCCTCTCTTGCAATAATACGATGCAATTCATCTGCCAGTTCTTCATCTGACATATAATTACTGACCGGATAGCGGATCGTCTTATATTCTTTTTGTGATGCAGGCACAAGCCGTACCGATACCACGCCATCTGATAACTTTCCCTGCACATAGCCATGCGGTCCAGTCTCCCTGTTATTGTCCGGTTCCAATACACCCGGATAACAAATCCTGCCATTGTACATATTTTTATAGGAAGCTTCATGTCCTAATCCGATATAATCAAATCCTGCTTTCCGGATCGTCGGATAATCGATCGGTATCGCGCCATGATTTCCGGCATGAGCCAGCAGAATATTTGTCATCTCATCATCCGCCGGTGTCAGTTCATCTAAAACTGCCATCTGCGCTCCGGCACTATAATAGCCGGCACAATAAAGTACCGCATTTTTTTTCGGAAACCGGATAACATCGATCATGGCAGTTGCATTTTCATGCTTTACTCCATATATTGCAGAGCCTGCAGGAACCGGATTCCGATACTCGCTGCAGCCTGCCACATAAATATTTGACCGGAAAGAATAGCCCGTAAGTGCACTATCTGATTTCATGTAATCATGATCTCCCTGACAATAAATGACCGCCGTTTTATCAAGCGGCAGAAATATCTCATCAATCCAGGCAAGATCTTCTTCTGTTGCCGGATGGTCAAAGAGATCCCCTGTGATAAATACAAAATCAGCCTGTAATTTTCCTGCATCAGAAACAACCTGTTTCAAGGTCGTTATCCCGTCCTTTTCACAGGTCTGTCCGAACAGTAACTTGTCTGATTTTCGTCCGATATTCACATCACTGATATGGATAAACTGAATTGCTTCCATCGAGATCTCCCGTCTTCTTACTTCATTTTCCTGCCAAATGTATATTTTTCACTTTATTTTCTAAAGTTTGTGAATAATTTTCCATAATTTTATTAAGTTTGACTTCTTATATACTATCATACCATATTTTTATGCCGGATACATCCTGTTTTTCGATACGGCTGATTGACTTTTGAAAAATGCTCTCGTATAATAATGAGTGTTTTTTTAATGAGAGCGTATGTCTATGCGTTTTTAGAATATATCAGGAGGAAATTATTATGCCTATTAAGTACGTGTTTGTCACAGGCGGTGTCGTATCCGGTCTTGGTAAAGGTATCACTGCTGCCTCCCTTGGTCGTCTGCTCAAAATGAGAGGCTACAAGGTTACCAGCCAGAAATTCGATCCATACATCAACATGGATCCGGGTACTATGAACCCAATCCAGCATGGTGAAGTATTCGTAACCGATGATGGTGCGGAGACTGATCTGGATCTTGGTCATTATGAGCGTTTTATCGATGAAAGTCTGAATAAAAATTCGAATGTTACGACCGGTAAGATCTACTGGAGTATCTTACAGAAAGAACGCCACGGCGACTTCGGCGGACACACCGTACAGGTAGTTCCACATATAACAAATGAAATCAAAGAGCGCTTCTATCGGAATCCGGATGCAAAGGATACCGAGGTTGCGATCATCGAAATTGGCGGTACAGTCGGCGATATCGAGAGCCAACCTTTCTTAGAGGCGATCCGTCAGTTCACACATGATGTCGGCCATGAGAATTGCATTATGATCCACGTTACTCTGATTCCTTATCTGAAAGCTTCCGGTGAATTAAAGACAAAGCCAACGCAGGCGAGTGTTAAGAACCTGCAGGGAATGGGTATCCAGCCGGATATTCTGGTCTGCCGTTCTGATTATCCACTGGATCAGGGCTTAAAGGATAAGATTGCATTATTCTGTAATGTACCTAGCCAGAATGTCATCCAGAATCTGGATGTTGATGTATTATATGAAGTTCCTCTCGCTATGGAGAAAGAGCATCTCGCTGATGTTGTATGCAAATGCTTACATATGGATTGTCCTGCTCCGGAACCACATGCATGGAAGGAATGGAATGATATGATCACTGCATGGAAGAATCCGGAAAAAAAGGTTCGTGTTGCTCTCGTCGGCAAATATGTCTCACTGCATGATGCATACATTTCCGTTGTTGAATCCTTAAAGCATGCCGGTGTTGCAAACGATGCCGAGGTCGAGATCAAATGGGTAGATTCCGAACTTGTAACTCCTGAAAATGTGGAAGAAACACTGGGTGACGTCGATGGAATCCTTGTTCCGGGCGGTTTTGGTGACAGAGGTATCGAAGGCATGATCACCGCAATCCAGTATGCAAGAGAGAAAAAGGTTCCTTACCTTGGTCTGTGTCTCGGTATGCAGCTCACGATCGTTGAATTTGCAAGACATGTCCTTGGTTATGCAGATGCACACAGCTCAGAATTCAATCCAAACTCTTTCCATCAGGTTATTCATATCATGCCGAATCAGCATGATGTAACAGACCTCGGCGGAACATTAAGACTTGGTTCTTACCCATGTGTACTCAGCAAAGATTCCAAATCCTATGAGCTCTATGGCACAGAATATATCCATGAGCGTCACAGACATAGATATGAAGTCAACAATGACTACCGTAAGGCTTTAACAGATAATGGTATGGAACTGGTTGGTCTCTCTCCTGACGGTCACATCGTTGAGATGATCGAGATTCTGGATCATCCTTGGTTCATCGGAACTCAGGCACATCCGGAATTCAAGTCCAGACCAAATAAAGCACATCCGCTTTTCAAAGGCTTTGTTGCTGCGGCACTCGCTCACGAAGAGCAGTAGTTTATGCGAACACTTTACAACTGGTGTGTTTGCATAAATCTATAGTTTGAAACGCTCTCGTCACAAGCAACAAATTAAAAATACCATATAAAAGAAATGAGACATCTATATTTTATGTAGCAGACCTATTCGAACGCCGGTTCTTAGTGAACTGCCATAGGCAGTGAGGTTAGAACCGCTGCGTGAGAATAGAACGAAAGTGTTCTGCGTAATAAAGATATAGATGTCTCATTCTTATATGGTATTTTTATTTATACATCATCATGGCTTCAGTGCGCGGGTTGCGTTGATGATCGCGAGGAAGGCGACACCGACATCGGCGAATACCGCTGCCCACATATTTGCAAAACCAAGGGCACCGAGTACCATAACAATGATCTTGACAGCAAGTGCAAACACAATGTTCTGCTGCACGATACGAACCGTCTTTCTGGCAATTGCATATGCTACGGCAATCTTGCCCGGATCATCATCGATCAAAACGATGTCTGCTGCTTCGATCGCAGCATCCTGACCCATAGCTCCCATTGCGATACCGACATCGGCACGCATTAAAACAGGCGCATCATTGATTCCGTCACCGGTGAAGATCAATGTACTGTCTTCATCCTTCTCGCGGAGAAGCTGTTCTACTTTATCTACCTTATCACCCGGCATCAGTTCTGCACATACAGTATCAATGCCAAGCTCTTTTGCTACACTGTCAGCAACCTCTTTCTTATCACCGGTCAGCATAACAACATTATCAATTCCACATTTCTTGATTGATGCGATCGCATCCTTAACACCATCCTTGATCTCATCAGCGATCGTGATACATCCTTTATATGCACCATTTTCCGCTACGAAAAGGACTGTTCCAACCTTGGATGGCTGTTTTGCTCCTGCCATGGATATCTTTCTGGAATCCAGAAGCTTCTTATTTCCGACTAACACTTCTTTTCCATCTTTTAAGACCTTGATACCCATTCCGGAGATTTCCTCATATCCATCGAGGCGGTCGATCTGTACCGTTCCCTTATATGCAGCCTTGATCGATGCTGCGATCGGATGGTTGGAGTAATATTCGCCATATGCTGCAAGCTCCAGAAGATCATCCTCACTGATTCCATTTGCACATGTCTCTACAACCTTGAATACACCCTTTGTCAGAGTTCCGGTCTTATCAAATACGGCAATCTTTGCTTTACCCAGAAGTTCCAGATAGTTACTTCCTTTTACAAGGATACCTGCCTTGGATGCTCCGCCGATTCCACTGAAGAAACTAAGTGGAATGGAGATGACCAATGCACATGGACAGGATACTACCAGAAAGATCAGTGCACGGTGGAACCATTTACCAAATTCACCTACAAAAATCGGCGGAATGATCGCTACTGCAAGTGCAAGGAAACATACGATCGGTGTATAGTATTTTGCAAATCTGGTAATGAACTGCTCGTACTGTGCTTTTCTCGTACTTGCATTTTCCACCAGTTCCAAAATCTTCGATACGGTCGAATCGTCAAATTCCTTTGATACCTTGACACGGATCACACCGTTCTGGTTAATCACGCCACTTAACACTTCGTCACCAACAGACAGCTTTCTAGGTACGGATTCACCGGTAAGCGCTGCTGTATCTACAAATGTTTCCCCTTCGATGACAGTACCATCGAGAGGGACTTTTTCACCCGGCTGCACGATGATGATATCACCGATTGCAACTGTCTCCGGTTCTACCTGAACGATCTGTCCATCTTTTTCAATATTTGCATATTCCGGCATAATGTTCATCAAATCTGTGATACTGGCTCTTGATCTGTTGACTGCATATTTCTGGAACCATTCTCCGACCTGATAGAACAGCATAACGGCTGCCGCCTCACCAAATTCTCCGGTTCCGTATGCACCTACAGTTGCAACTGCCATCAGGAAGTTTTCGTCAAATACATGACCTTTGCTGATATTCTTGATCGCCTTTAAAAGGACATCATATCCTGCCATCAGATATGGTACTGCGAACATCGCAGCCTTTACAACTGTATCCCACACTCCATTCAAATGGATGAGCTTCTCTGCGATCTCGCATACGATAAATACCACCAGTGCAACGATGATTCGAATTAACATCTTTTTCTGCTTCTTACTCATAATCCATCACCTTTTTTCTGCTATCTGCGATAATTTTCTTATTTTATCTTCTCTTTCAGCTTATATAAATCTGTAACGTCTTAATGTTCAGATCTGCATTATTTCTAATATTCGATCGCAGCTTCCTCATCAATGCTCTTGATGATCTTTTCTGCCTGCTTTAAAATCTCGTCTAATTTATCTTCGTCTGCGTCTAATGTAAGTTTCTGTGCCATAAAGCTGATAGATGCGCTGTTAACACCCGGTAACTTGCTGATCTGCTCCTCCATCTTTGCTGCACAATTTGCGCAATCTACATCACTTAAATTATATCTCTTCTTCATAATATCCACCTTTAACCTTTCTTATTATTCAAATATATGCTCAAGTCCCATTCGCATGATCACTGCTACATGGTCATCGGCAAGCTCATAAAACATATTCTTTCCGGCTCTGCGGTTCTTGATCAGCTTCGCCTGTTTTAACACTCTTAATTGATGAGAAATGGCAGATGCATTCATTCCAAGCTCTTCTGCGATGTCACCAACACTTTTTTCGTGATCCAGCAGTGTGTATAAGATCTGGATTCTGGTAGAATCGCCAAATACTTTAAACAACTCGGCCAGATCATACAGATTCTCTTCGTCCGGCATCATCTCATTAATCTCAGCGGTGATCTCAGCAATATCGTTCTCTTTGCATTCACATGCTTCCCTGCTGTCCGTATTCATTCTGTTCCTCCTCTCGTTGTTTTTATTGAACATTTGAATATCTGTTCATATGTTGTTTTTAATATAACATTATGTTTGTACCCTGTCAACTGATTTTTATATTTGCTTCAAATAAATTTTTGTCGCCAGATTCATTATGTTATATTTTTTCATTTTATACCTTCATCCTGTGTATACATTTTCCCTTATAATGGCAGTATATTTTTTTCACGTTCGCACAAACTAGAGATATGGAACCATTAATTTTGCGACGCCTTGCCAAAAACTAATGTCCAAATAATTAGAAATCAGAGAGGAATGCCATGAAAGTATTTAATGTTATTTGTCTTACTCTTGTGATCGTTGGGGCGATCGTTTGGGGTATCATCGGAATCTTTAATTTTAATCTTGTAGATGCTTTATTCGGAACCGGCTCCGCCTTTTCCAGAATCATCTACACACTCGTTGGTATCGCCGGACTGTACCTGATCTCCTTCTACGGTCTGATCTGCAACGAGGACTAGCCGAACGAAAAATACACCATTTACCTTTACGGGATTATCCAATTTCTGCTATTGATATCTCCACTATGATAAACTCGCTCGCTTCCTATTCGATGCATATGTCTGATTCGTAAATACTCCTGTGCCAACTCGCCTTCGGCTCAAACAGGCGCTCGTATTTACTGACAATATGCATCTCATAACGAAACTCTCGCGAACGTTTTTCATAGTGGAAACACCAACACCCGAAACTGGATAAATCCCTGTATATCGAATGGTGTATTTTTCTGTTCATCATCTTAGCTTTTTATTGTTTCTGCGGGGGGATTTTTTCTGCTGTAATCATTCCTGCTATACACAGTCCGCTCACTTTTTAAACTCGTAAACATTTGCGAACATTTTTTCACTCATTTACATATAACGACAAAACGCCCACCAAATAAATGCTATCTGGTATCTGATAGAATTATTTTGGTAGGCGTTCTAAAAAGAAATATCAGCTATCGTCATTCCGCAGTTTTATTTTTGTTGATTCTTAAGGATTCTCTGCGTTTTAATATCTGCCTGAAAAGACATTTGTGGAGTTTTCGTTATGAGATGTACATTGTCAGCGAATGCGAGTGCTTGTTTGAGTCCGAAGGACGAGTTAGCACAAGAGCATGAGCGAATCAGACATGTACAGATCATAGAAAACGGAACAAGTCTTTGCAGACAGGTATTCAAACAAAGGGAATCCTTAAGCTCAATACCTTAAACTTCTGCAGAATGGGGATAGCTGATGTTTTATGCTTAAAATAAAAATTCTTCGACAACGCAGCGGATCAGGCAGTAGATGATGACCACGATCATAAGCGGGGTAAGCAGTCGAAGCTTTTTGCCATTTTCATCGTACCGGTTAAAAGGTTCGGTGAATACAGCGGCGAAGCTCTCCTTTCTGCCATTTATGACTGCAAGCAGATAAATAATTCCTGCTGATATTACAGTGCCAACCAGTGCCATAGGTATATATGCCCGGATGGTGCTGAGCAGCATCGTCTGTGTTACTTCTGTATTTTCTGCCTGATCTTTTAACGCCGGAATGATATTTGCAATATGCTTTATAACAACAGAAAAACCATTGATCAGAAAATGCATGATCATTGTTGGAATAATGCTTCCGGTTGCTTCTACAACAAATCCAAAGATCAGACCGATCACAACCGCATATGCCATCTGATTAAAATTCATATGCATCAGTCCAAATAAAAAACCTGACATCAATATGGCCTTTAATCTGCCGGCTTCATGAAAGCTTCCGAACATGACACCACGATACGCCAGTTCTTCTATCACACACGGCAAAAATGCCATGAAAAAAAGCGAAGTTCCAAGTGTATTATGATCAACCAATGCTGAAGCTGCATTACTGATCTCATTTCGCACAAATAACATTGAAATTGCATTTAACAATGTAATAAGTGGCTCCATAAACAGAACCAGTGGTGGAATCAGCAGGAGTGTCAACGGATGAAATCTCCGAAACCAGATGATATCCTTTACATGCTTTCTCATGATGAACAGATATAACACTGTTGGTACAAATATCAGACTCTGACTGAATAATATGTTTTGTTTTATCGTGATGCCGGAAAACAGATCTGTAAATAACGCCAACACCGTTACGACCTCGTAAACTGCGATCAATGCTGTAAACAAACATTCAGCTCCAAAAATTTTCTTTCTTGTCTCCATATACCCTCTTATAATAATGTGGCAGATATCATTCATACATCTGCCACACCATCATTTTATAATCTTTATTTATACAACTGCTACTGCTTCGATCTCAATCAGTACGTCTTTTGGAAGTCTTGCAACTTCTACACAAGAACGTGCAGGGAAATCTTTGTTGAAATATTCTTTGTAAATATCGTTGATAATTGAGAACTGGTTCATATCCTTAATAAATACTGTAGTCTTTACAACCTTGTCACAGGATGAACCGGATGCCTCGATCAGATTCTTCAGATTTGAGATTGCCTGTTTTGCCTGAACTGTGATATCTCCTTCTACTAACTGATTCGTTGCAGGATCGATCGGAACCATTCCTGACGTAAATAAAAATCCGTTAGCAACGATTGCCTGTGAATATGGTCCGATTGCCTGTGGTGCTTTCTCTGTGCTGATTATCTTCTTATCCATTTTTATATCCTCCTGAAATTTAATGCCTACATCTCCATAATGATCTCTCTTGCCAGACTCTCCGGTATGGCTTTTGCATACTGGTCACCATCAAATACCTCGATTGCGCCGATTCCATGCTGTAAAACGAAACGCAAATGTCCGTCTCTGACCTTCTTATCGGTATACAGCTTCTTAACCAGAGCGTCACGGTCTATATAATCCGGAATCTCCGTTGGAAGATCTGCCTGCTTCAACATGGCAACCATAGCTGCTTCATCCTCTGCTGTACAGTAGCCAAAATGTTCTGCCATCTTCACCTCTGCAACCAGACCGATCGCAACGGCCTCTCCATGCAACAGCTTATAATCACTGACTGTCTCGATGGCTCTTCCAACCGTATGTCCAAGGTTCAAAACCTCACGCAAACCGCTTTCCCGCTCGTCCTTCATAACGACCTGATATTTGATCTCGCAGTTCTTCTCCGCGATATGTCTGCATACCTCGTCCTTTACTGCAAGCACATCTTTGATATGCTCTGACAGATAATCGAAGAATTCCCTGTCTGCAAGGCAAGCATGCTTGATCGTCTCTGCAAGACCTGAAGATAACTGTCGCTGTGGAAGTGTCTTCCATGTTGCGATATCCAGATATACTTTCTGCGGCTGATTAAACAGTCCGATCAGATTGGTTGCAAGCGGTGTATCGACCGCTGTCTTTCCTCCCACGGATGCATCCGCTGCCGCAAGTAATGTCGTTGCATAATTGATAAATGGAATTCCTCTGCCGTAGGTTCCGGCTACAAATCCTGCAAGGTCTGTCACCACGCCACCGCCAACGGCGATAATGCAGCAATCTCTCCGATATCCCTTTGCAAGCATGGTATCTTCTACATACTCCTTTGTCGCTCTGGTCTTGCTCAGTTCTCCTGCCGGAAAACTTATAAGATCTGTCTTGTATCCTGCTTCTTCAAGCATCTTATAAATCTTGTCCGCATACAGCTCTTTTACATTGCTGTCTGTAACTACTACAAATTTGGATATTTTTCCAACCAGACCGGCTTTCAGATCATCGATCAGCTTCTGTTCCAGCTCATATCCAATCTCGATCTCATAGCTGTCGTCTACTACTTTTTTTAATTCAACCTTGAAATTACTCATATTCATCCTTTCATTTCCTGGTACTTTTCAGCCATATAACACGCATAGCTGTCTTTTTGTTTCTCCTGAACATTCCTGCTCATTTACGAATACATTATTTGATGATAATGTTTTTCTCTGTGATCCGGATCTTACCCTCTTTTAACAGATGTCCAACCGCACGCTTAAATGCATTCTTGCTAAGTCCGAACTCTTTCTCGATCACTTCTTTATCTGCCTTGTCATTAAATGGTAAGGTTCCTCCATAGCTTTCAATGATATTGTATACCATCTCGCTGTCATTGTTGATCTGTTCACGGATCGGCTTCTGTAAACTCAGATTGAGTTTGCCGTCTTCTCTGACATTTGCCACACGGGCTTCTACCGTCTCACCCACATTGATCCGGGAATGGATCTCCTTCATCGGGATCAGGGCTGAATAACGATTATCAACCGCAACAAATGCTCCCAGATTCTGATTAAATTCAAATACCGTTCCACTTACGGAATCCCCTGCCTTATATGGGGACTGTGTCTCCAGATAGGCATATACCTTCATGCTGACGCACAAACGCTTGGAACGATCCTCATACATCCGGACCAGATACGACTGACCTTCCCTTACCTTGCTTGTCTGCTCTTTAAAAGGAAGCAGGATATCTTTTTCCAGTCCCCAGTCCATAAATGCACCGATGCCTGTCACATTGACACATTTTAATACTGCAAGTTCTCCCATCGTTATGATCGGATGATTTGTTGTTGCGATCAGACGATCTGCGGAATCACGATAGATAAATACATCTAACTGATCTCCCATTCTTGTTCCCGCAGGTACCTGTTTCTTCGGAAGCAGAACTTCCTCGTCATCGTATTTTTTCTCGGCAAGGTAAATGCCGAAATCTTTCTCTTTTACAACCTCTAAATGGTTCCATTCGCCAATCTTGATCATGCTGTCTGTCTCCCCGTTCTCTTTGTTTTAAATTCTACTATACATCTGGTCTGATCTTCTTCATCTGCAAATACAAACTGTATCAGATCATCTCTTTCTGCTTTCTTTATTACAATACATTCATCTTTTACAAACTGCCGCTTATACTCGCTTCTGATCTGACAGATCATGTCATCCGAATCGATATATTCCAACGCCAGCGCAATATATGCTTCATTATTCATGTGGTTATTCGAATCAATCTGATAAGGCAGAACAACCCTTCTGTCTGTCTCTTCCATGCCTTCGATCAGCCGGATCTTTCTCGGAGCATATTCCATCGGAAGCTTTTCTGCAAGAGGATATGCTGCTCCTACTTCAGGCTCAATTCTTACAGGACGAAGCGTATCAGTATCAATATAACTCCACTGGGAAGCTGCCTGTACAATATTCGCTCCATTCTCATCCCGAATAACTATATTACGATATCCCATGGAACCTTTAAAATCATATGCCCAGGTTCCAACCCTGATCTTCTCCTGTAATACCGGATACCGCTCCACATCGATCTGCCATGAGATCAGAAACCATGCCCGGTTATGGTCCTTCAGATATTCTATTCCAATTCCTGCCTGTTCTGAATCGAAGATCGCACAATCCTGAAAGTAATTTGCTATCGTTGCCGCATTTGCTTCCTGTCTTCCATGCGTTTCGCTATATCTTACGATCGCATCAAAACTGTACATATGTATTCTCCATTTCCTATTATAATGTCATCTTCACAAGTGCTCCCATTATACAACAGCCGGACTATTATTTCTACCTGGATTTTCTATTTCCATTGATTTTTATTCTCAAATTTTTCGTGTTCATTGCGTATAAATAACTTTTTGTAATTTTTTTAAAAAAGTGCTTGCTTTTTTCAAACTGTTATAATATAATATCATCTGTTGACAGCAATGGGCTATCGCCAAATGGTAAGGCACTGGACTCTGACTCCAGCATTTCAAGGTTCGAATCCTTGTAGCCCAGCTCTTAAGAACCAGATGTGATCTGGTTCTTTTTTTGTTATGGCGACGAGTCAAGTGCGGCATGCTTGCATGGCTGCATTTGACGACCGCTAATCATCGAGTCGTCAGACGAGAGGAACCTGATTGCACAAGAAAGGGAAAGGGACCGCCATCTTACAGGCAGTCCCTTGTATTTATGAATATTTTTTTGTGAAAAAAACAACGACTTAAATTTCGGATGTCTCAGAAGCTATCTTCTCTCCCTTTCTTATTGTAACAAAATTGTAACACATTTTTAATTTTTGTGCAATGTCTATTTTTACTAATTTATCGGAAATTTATTTTACTTTTATATATGAATCCTCTAATGCTTTCAAATATATTGTATAGTTCTCTTTATATTTTCTATTCTGCATCCGGCAGTCCCAAAAGCTGCAATGCGTTTTCTCCAAGGATCTTTTTCTTGTCTTCATCTGATAACGGAAGTGCCTGTATGTCCTTTATGGCCCGCTTCTGATCTGTCCACGGACTGTCTGTTCCAAATACGATCCGGTCTGCTCCATGTGCTCTGATCAGTTTCAGGAACATCTCCTCTGATGCCAGCTTCCAACGATGTTCAGCACCCGAAAGCCATGCAATCTCTCCATAGGAAAATGCTGTATCCATATATACATTTCTTCCGCACAGCTTCGCAAGTACCTCGTCCCAGAGATTCCAGCCACCCATGTGTGCAAGAACGAGCCGCTCCGGCTGAACCTCATCTAATACTTCACACACCATGTCCGGTGTACAATGTGTTACAGAGGGAAGTCCGATATCTACTCCGGCATGAACCACAACGACCAAGCCAAGCTCTGTTGCGTAACTGATAATCCGTTTATAACGGATATCATTGAACATGGCATCCTGATAATCCGGATGCAGCTTAATTCCCTTTAATCCGGCAGACTTGATACCATTTAAAATCTCTTTATAGTTATCATTTCCGGGATGGATTCCGCCAAATGACCAGACACCACTACCCGTAAACTGGGCTGTTACTGTCTTTGCCACGGTATTGATCCGCTCCACCTGATGAGGTGCGGTTACAACAGGAAGGACAACAGAGATATCAACGCCGCTTTGCGCCATTGAATGCTGCAAGCCTGCAAGTGTACCATCTGATGCCGGCTTTGTCTTTGATCTACTTACTAACAGTTCAAGTGTCTTTGAAGCTATTTTATCCGGATATGTGTGAGTATGAAAATCTACGATCATCTTTTATTCCTTTTCTTATCTTCTCCCTGCCACCCTATATTAGGGTAACACTCATATTTTCATTTGACAATATTGAAATCTTTAGAAATTTATCGGTTTCTTTTGGTTTTTTCTATATAAATTGCTGTATTATGTCACCTGTCGTTCCATCTTTCTTCGTATATTGCCCATATACACAAATATTAAATCTTTTCCATCATATTGAAAATCCGGTCATTTTAGAGTATCTTAGTTGAGAATAAACTAGAAACAGAAAGGGCTGCTCCGGCAGTTTTATACATTATGGCTGGAAAAACAAAAAAGAAACTGACCGTTACACAGATGCGGTCTGTCATAAAATTCCTGATTGGTGTCAACATCGTCCTGCTCATCGCCGTTATCGTTCTGTCCGTCCTGTTGGCGGTCAGTCGGTCAAAAAGCAGCAAGGATGCTGTCTCGATCATAAAACCGGACGGAAAATACACAGTCTGTCTGGATCCGGGACATGGCGGTTCTGATATCGGTGCAACCGGAATTAATAATATTCATGAAAAAGACGGAAATCTGAAGCTTTCCTTAAAGGTTGCAAAACTATTAAAGAAAAACGGAGTAAAAGTTGTCATGACGCGTGATGATGATTCTACCGTTTCTTCCGAAGAACGTGCTGCGATTGCAAATGACTGCGACGCAGATCTCTATCTGGCACTCCACAGGAACTATGCAGCAAATCCTGAGGCCTGTGGTGTAGAAGCATGGATCTACAGCTCCGGTTCCGAAAAGAATCACGCAATCGCAGAAACCATCCTGTCCAATCTGGAAAAGGTCGGAATCTCCGATAACCGTGGTGTCCGTACCGGAACACAGTTTGACAGTGACAACGATTACATCGTTATCAAACAGACAAATATGACAAGTCTGATCATCGAGATGGGCTTTATCAGCAACGAAAAAGACGTAGCGCTCTACGATGATAACATGGACGATTACGCCGCCGCGATCGCAAACGGCATAATAGAATGGCTCAACGAATATCAATAAAACAATGCCGATATGAACGATCTGCATGCCGGTACTATGAACATCACGTTTGCCTACCTTCTTTCATACTATTTTATATGCATATGTCTCCGCTGCGATAAAGTCGTTTGCAGCTCCGACATAGCACAAAATTGTATGAAAATCAGTCGGCTGCTCTATGGATGTTTCATAGTACCGGCAGACAGACCGTTCATACCGGCATTTTATCTATTAATTATTTTATTGTTATGGTTGTTACCGACCGAATATCAGAAACAGAACTTCCGATATAGATCGTATAACTTCCTGCTATGACCTTCCACGCATCCGTCTTCTCATCAAAATGACGGAATGCATCGGCTGTCAATTCAAATTCCGCATACTTTGTTTCTCCCGGTGCAAGTAATAACTTGCAGAAGCCCTTCAGCTCCTTCACAGGATTCTCCGGACTTACCTCCGCTTCTCCGACATACATCTCTACCGTCTCTTTTCCTGTAATCTTTCCGGTATTTGTTACTGGAATCTGCACCTTGAATGTCTGAACATCCGTTTCCTTTACCTGCATATCTCCATAGGAAAATGTCGTATAAGATAATCCATGACCAAATGAGAACTGTACCGGGATCTGATATTTGTCATAATACCGATATCCGACAAATACGCCTTCTCTGTATGTCTCCGTCAGTTTTGCATTCATTCTTTCATGTTCTTCTTCCGTTAAGGTTCTTCCTGGAAAATCTCCAAAAACCATCGCCGGTACCTTATCAAGAGATTTCGGCATGGTCATCACAAGTTTACCGGATGGATTTACTTCACCAAACAAGATTTCACCGAGTGCTCTGCCACCTTCCATTCCTGCATAACTCATCCATACAATCGACTTTGCATCATCAATCCATGCGCTCATATCAACCGGATTACCTGCCATCATGACAATGACCATATTCGGATTCACTTTTAAGAGCTCCGTGATCAGTTCATCCTGATGATATGGAAGCTTCAGATCCGGTCTGTCGTATCCTTCTTCATCTGTATCATGATTTAAACCGCCAACAAAGATCACATCATCATATTCTGAAGCAAGTGCAACTGCTTCTTCACGAAGTGCCTTCTGGATCTTCTGTCCTTCCGGATCATTTCCTTCATAAGCACCCTGCTCCGATGCCAGTTCATCCAGACTTACCTCCTGCCAGTTCAGTACCTGCTGTCTGTTCTTATCCGGTACATAATAACCTTCTGCATAGGTCACTTCGCAGTTACCGCCAAGCTCCATCTTAATGCCAAGCAGTGGATTGATCTCATAAAGTGCCGCAATCTCCGCACTTCCGCCACCATTTGAATGAAGCTTTGCTGCATTATGTCCGATCACCAGAAGCCGATGTGTCTTCTCAGGGGCAAGCGGCAGTCTCTGATCTTCATTCTTTAATAGTACAATTGATTCTCTGGCTGTCTCTAACACTGCATCCTGATGCGCCGAAGTATCATAACTTCCTTTCTTCCGGCTCCAGTCACGAACCGCATAGACGGCCGGCTTCTGTTCCGTGCAGCCAGCATATGTAGCCGTCTGTTCATTGTACCCACTTTGGGCTTCTACAATATCGATCATCTTGACACGGAGCATGAATCGAAGAATACTCTTTACCTTTTCATCAACTCTTTCCTCTTCGATCTCGCCATTCCTTACCGCATTTAACAATGGATCTGCCATGCAGTATTCATCGAAATTTGCATAGATCGACATCTCTACATCGATCGGGCTTTCTGCGGCAGCCTTTGTATCGTGGATGCCGCCCCAATCAGAAATAATCAGACCGTCATAATTCCATTCTTTCCGCAGTATCTCACCGAGCAGTTCATTATTTTCACAACAATGGACTCCACGGAACAGATTATAAGCACCCATAATAGATCTTACATTTGCTTTCTTTACTGCAGCTTCAAACGCAGGCAGATAGATCTCACGGAGCGTCCGTTCATCGATCTCGACATTTACCCAGTTCCGTTCTGTTTCCTGATTATTAACAGCAAAATGTTTTACACAGGCACCCACGTCAGAACTCTCGATCCCCTTGATCACCGGAACTGCCATCTCCGATATCAGAAATGGATCTTCACTGAAATACTCAAAATTTCTCCCGCAAAGCGGCGTCCGCATAACATTAACACCCGGCGCAAGTATGATATCCTTGCCACGTCCTCTGGCTTCTTCACCAAGTACCGTTCCTGATTTTTCTGCCAGCTCCCGGTTCCATGTTGCTGCAATCGCACTGTTGCTCGGACAGTATGTAACGCCATCATCATTATGTCCAGCTCTGCCCCAATTATCATTAAAAAATTCGAACCGCACCCCGGTCGGACCATCCGACATCACGATTGGGGGGATTCCAAGTCTTTCTACTGCCCCGGTGCGGAACAGACCCGCACCATGGATCATCTTTATTTTTTCTTCTAATGTCAGTTCATTTACTAACTGATCGATCTTTCTTTCATAATCTTTGTGAAACATCGTATTTTTCCTTTCTGTCCAGATATTTACAACCCTTATCTGCAAACGATACGGTTGCTGCAGGCTGTATGAACCGTTGTGTCGGCTTTCACTTCAAGTTCCGCCCCTCTGCCTGCTCAAATGCTTTATTTATAGCATCTATTCTATTCTGATTTTAATCCCTCCCCGATGCAATCGTCAATGCAAATCATTCCACACTGAAACTTTCTTTAAAAAATGATACCATCTTATTCCAGCTTTTCGCTCTTGCCTTCCGGCAACCCTCCGGATATTTGGCTTCCATTGTCATAAAGTGTGCCAACATCCGGTTCATCTTCTCTTCTCCACCAATTCCCGACAACGCTTTCTCCGGCATCGTCAGACAATGACCTGCTTCCGGATAAATCACACATTCGTATCTGTAAGGGAAATGAACCTCTTCTAACTTTCTCATGATTCTTGGAAATGCTTCATCCGACGGCCATGTATCATCATATTCCGGTGCAAGCAACAACACATCGCCCTGTATATTTTCCACCTTGATCCGGCTGGCATCCGTACGGTCTTTAAAACATTCATTATAGTAAAAACGGTTCATCGCTTTCGATCCGTAATTCGGATTCTTTTTCCATGCCCGTAAGGTCGAACCTAAATGAGACAATGCCTCTGCTTGCTCATATGGTATATCTTTCCCATGATAACTGAAATATGATTTATGCTGTCTGACTACCATATGTTTGCAGCCCTCTACTACAAAGTCAAATCCCGATACCGATACCACACAGGAAATATCCGGTATCAATGATGCACACAATAACGTATATGCTGCACCAAGAGATAATCCTGTCATTCCGATGCTGGTAATCTTGATCGGACAATTATTCTTTAACCAATGAACCGCCCGCTCTGCATAATCAACCGGAATAAATACCGTATCCTTTGAAAGCGGCGGCCACAGATAGAATCCAACCGATAACACACTAAATCCTTCCTCTGCGAGAAGCTTCGCGCGTGCTTCTACAAAATCCCGTTTCTCTGCACTTCCACCGACAAATATAACTGCTTTATCTGCATACTTTGTTCCCGGAAAAAAGGTTCCAAGAAATCCTTCCTTTTCTAGTGTACACTGTAAATTCTGCTGTGCTTCCATGTATGTATCTCTCCCTTTCCTGTTAGTTTTAACTAACGAAAGTATATCACATTAACACTAAAATACTATAGTTTTTTATAAATCTAATTAATGTTTACATAAATAAAAGGATATTCCTTGATGTCCTTTTAAAATCATCTTATATACTATTTCAAAGCAACTTCTTTCCTCAAATTTCATACTATATCTGTCTATATATTTTAATATTCTTTATTCCTTTCATACTCGCAATTAGTTACATATTTATATGTAAATCCTGATACTTCATTTACACTTTTTTCATACGTAACCTTTATATTATTTGAACTAATAGTCATAGTTACATAATCATCTATCTTTATAGTACCTAGATCCTCAACTTGCTTATTAAATGAAAATTTATATTTATCTGTTCGTAACATACTGGTAATTGTTGAATAATTTGTATATATGTATATTGTTCCCTCGCCCTGCAATTTTACAGTTCCATCATTCTGTGGTACACATCTTATCTGAATTGATCCATTACTATAATGAATATTACCGAAATGATGGCTATAACCATTATCGTTGCTTTTTTATTATATTTTTTCTGTTTTCACCACATTTCGGACAATATACAGCATTATCCATTACTTCTGCACCACATTTTTTACATATCACTTTTATTTCACCTCCGAATCAATCTGCTCTGTATCGTCTTCCAATGTTATATCTTCAATTTTAATCTCATAGTTTTCAGCTAACGCTTTTATTATCTTGTCCAACTGATCTGTTAAACCAGCATAGTCTATATTTAACTGTGTATAGTCTGAGCTAAATGTATATCGATTAATACTACTGTTAATAAATTAGCAACTAGAAGTGGCTTAACCCAAAGTACTGTTGAAAATATAATGTCTGGCAAAACAAAAAATCCTAAACTAAAAACTCTCCATAGACTAGCGATAGGTCTTGATATGACTGTTTCTGAATTATTAGATTTTCCTGAAATGAATAACACAGCGTTTGAAGATGAATAAATATAATAGTGAGGCAGTACATTTTATATATAAAAACATACTGCCTCGCTATTATATTTTTTATTCTCTATTCTCTGCTCCACACATAGCAGTATGCCTGTGTTCTCGCTGCAAATTTTGCTTTCTTAAGAAGTTCCCTGACTTCTGCCTTTGTATACCAGCCGGCTTCGATTTCTTCTAATGCAGAGGTACTCTTATGGAACTCTCCGCGCGCCTTTCCAACAACACAGACATTTGTTTCATTTGAAAAACCAACCGCACTGTAGCTGGTTCCGATGAAATCATCGATCTCATATAATTCCAGCCCTGTCTCCTCACGAAGCTCACGCTTCGCACTCTCCTGCGGTGTCTCACCCGGATCGATCAGACCTGCCGGGAAGTTATATACCCATTCTCCCGGAGCAAGACGGAATTCCTTATCGATCAGTATCTTCTCGCCGGTCTCATCCGTAGCAATGATCACAACTGCATCTGCCATTTTGCCATGCAGTCCTTCAAAATCCGTAATGTCACCATTCCGGCTGATCATCTCATATACCTTCTTCTGATGATCCACTGTCTCATATGTTATATCATAGCGGGTAATAAATTTACCTTCGCATTTCTTTTCTACTTTTTTGAATTGCATTTTCAAATAACACCTTTCAAGTACTAATATTATAAACCGAAGCCGGCATAACAAGATCCATATGATCCGTAACAGAAACGCTTATGTCTTTCCTTTAAGAAACCTCAACATCAAATCGGAATTTTGTATAAGCAGGATTCAGATAACTCATGGTAAACTCTACAATATTATAATCTGCATCCGCACCCTGATAATCGATCTTATAAATCGCAGTTCCACGTTCCACCTGCAGCAGCTCTGCGAGCCGTTCATTTGCCTCACATATGACCAGCTTCTGTCCAAAATGGCATGGCATATGTCCTTTTGCTTCCATATAATCATATAAAGACACTTTGGCGAAATCAAATTCATCCAGATCATCAAAATATTTTTTCGGTACATATGTATACTCCACTGCAAATGGTATATCACCCTCTGATCGTACCCGGTAAATTCCATATATCATCTCATCATCCGAAATTCCAAGCTTATATCCCAGATATTTACTTCCTGTGATCTCACCGGTCCCGAGAAGGCGGTTTTTTACCTCCATTCCACCCTTACGGAGCGTCGCTGTGATGCCGGTATTTCCTGCTTCATTTGAATTATCCAGATCGATCTTTTTCTTATCTCTTTGTGCAACATACGTTCCGGAACCCGGTTTACAAACCAGATATCCTTCTTCTACAAGCTTACTAACCGCACGTTTTACGGTCATACGGTTCACACCATAGGCTTCCGCCATTTTTCTCTCACTTGGTATTGCTTCACCCGGCAGATATTTTTTTTCATCTATTTTCTTGATAATAGAATCCTGTAATTGAATATATAATGGCATTCTATAATCCATGGAGCACCTCCTCCATCTTTTGCTTAATGACAGGATCTTCTTTTTCAAATGCGACCCATTCTTTATTGATCACCGATTGCAGATATTCCATAACCTCACCTTTCTCGTCATATGTGATTCCCTCTTTTTTTACAAGAGCAGTCAGCTTGTCAACATTCAAGGCTTTGGCTTCATTTTCATCAGCATATACAATTCCGACTGTTAATTCCTGTTTTTTGGGAATATGATGATATTCCTGAATCAAAATATCAAATAACGAATTATCTTCCAGATCAAACCGCATCAGCTTAGGAGCCTTGCTTTCCGGTATATATGAATATTCTATGGTGATCGGAACAGCCCTGTCTTCTTCTACGACCATACGGATACGGGTAATTTTGAATAACGGAGTTCCTAACGGAAGCTTAATACTTTTATTCAGTTCCTTATCTACTTCCACACGCTCAAACGCCAACAATCTGCTTCTTGTTTGTGCCCCCATCTTTTCCAGCTTTTCACTGAATGATCGGATTCGGTCAAGATTGGATATCATTCTTCTGTGGGCTATGTAGTTGCCGCTCCGTTCCCTGCATTCTATGATCCCTTCATCCTCTAATAATTTATATGCAGATCTGACGGTAGCTCTCTGTACCCCAAACTGTTCAGCCAGATCCCGTTCAGATGGGAGTTTTTCTCCTTCTTTCAGTTTATTTTTCATAAAGTAAAATTTTAATTCATACGCAATAAACTCATCTTTATTCATCAATTTCATGGCAAACTCCCTCCTGTACTCTATTAAGTATAGCAACTTTTCCAAACGCAAACAAGCAGGAAATGTCAGTTTATAAGACCAAAAACAGACCCGTACATGTGCGGATCTGTCTCTGTATACTTTTTATAACTCTCTTATTTTTTTCCTTAACGGAAGTATCATACCCGGTGCAACTGATAACTCATCAATGTTCATCTGTAAAAACCTTTCTGTCAGACTTAGATCGGCTGCAAGTTCACCGCATATTCCAATCCACTTTCCTTCTGCATGAGCATTCTCTGCTGCCATTTGGATCATAGATAACACCGCCGGATGGTGTGAATCATAGAAGGAATCCAGATTCCGGTTCTGGCGATCAATTGCCAGAGTGTACTGCGTCAGATCATTTGTTCCGACACTAAAGAAATCCACTTCCTTTGCCAGCTCTCTGCTGATCATAACCGCAGCCGGAGTCTCAATCATTATACCGGTTTCAATCTGATCGGAAAATGCTATTCCATCTGCACGAAGTCCGGTCTTCACCTCGTCCATTATCTCTTTAATACGACGAACCTCTGATACCGAAATGATCATCGGAAACATGATCGCAATCTGGCCATACGCGGATGCTCTGAAAATAGCTCTAAGCTGGGTCTTAAATAATTCGGGTCTGGTCAGACATATCCTGATCGCACGGAACCCCATTGCCGGATTATCCTCTTTTTCCAGATTAAAATATCCAACCTGTTTATCTGCTCCGATATCCAACGTACGGATGATCACCCTTTTTCCGGCCATCATTTCCGCTACCTGTCTATAAGCTGCAAACTGCTGTTCCTCTGTTGGATAAGTTTCATTTTCCAGATATAAGAATTCGCTTCTGAATAACCCGATACCACCGGCATCATTTCGGAGTGCCGCTCCTACATCTGATACATTGGCAATATTGGCATAAAGGTTAATCTTCTGCCCGGATCTGGTTACATTTTCTTTGCCCTTCAATGTCTCCAGAAGCTCACGCTGTTCCTGTTCGACAGCCTGCTTTTTTCTCATAGCAACAAGGATTTCTTCATCCGGATCAATATAGATCTTTCCTTCCTGACCGTCTACGATTGCAAGTCTTCCGTCATATTTCGGTGTTAATGTATCACCGATTCCTATAACAGCCGGAATATTCATGGTTCTGGCAAGAATCGCTGTATGGGAATTTGCCGAGCCTTCCACTGTAATAAATGCCAGCACCTTATCTTTATCGAGCTGAACAGTCTCGCTTGGTGTCAGATCATCTGCCGCGATGATTACCTGCTCCGTCATTTCAAATGAAGCATTCTGTTTTTTTGCAAACTGGGAAAGGAGCCTGTTCGATACATCCTTTACATCTGCTGCCCTTCCCTGCATATAGGCATCATCCATCGCTTCAAAGATTGCTGCATAATTATCAGATGTGACACCTATTGCATATTCAGCATTTACCTTTTGTGTATTTATAATATTCTCTACAGAATCATTATAATCCGGATCCTCAAGCATTAACTGATGTGCTTCAAAGATCATGGCATTTGCTTCTCCCACATCAGTAAGTGCCTTGTCATATAACTGCTGCAATTCAGAAAGTGCTTTTTCCTTTGCAGTCCGGAAGCGGCGTATTTCCGCCTCCGGATCATCGACATGACGTCGTTTTATCTGGATTTCGTCCCTTTTAAAGAATTGTATCTTCCCGATAGCAACTCCGCCAAATACACTTTTACCCTGTAATATTACCATATTGTCACCTCTTTAAAATCCGATCCTTTTACAGATGTTCCTGAACGAACGCTTTCAGGTTTGCTGCATCTTCTGCCTCGTTTTCACCTTCTACTTTTATCAGGATCTCCTGACCTTTTTTTGCTCCCAGACTCATAACTGCCATAACTCCTTTTGCGTTTACGGTTCTGGATCCAAATGTTACGGATACTGTGCTCTTACATTTTGCAGCAGCCATAACAAACTGTGAAGCCGGTCTGGCATGAAGTCCCTGCTCATCTGTAATTACATATGTGAATTCAACCATAATAACCGCCTGACCTTTTTAATATTCAAACTGACGATAGTAACGTCTGAATTCCAGACTATGTCCTGTATTCTGCTCATAATGAATAGCAAGTCGTTCTGTTAATATCGCGGTAATAATCATCGGAGAGCAGATTACACGGAACTCATCATCGATACCATCCAGAATGTAATCCTTGGTATCAATAATAACAGCTTTCTTTGTATGTTCTTTTACAAATCGTTCTACTCTTTCATCTAATGGTCGATATTCGTCCTCACCTTTTATTACAAATACCGGAACTCTGTCATCAACTAACTCCAATGGTCCATGGAAGAAATCAGCAGATGAAACAGTCTTTGTACGAACCCACTGCATCTCCTCTAAGATACACATTGTAAAGAGATAGGTCTCACCCCAAAGGACACCGGAGCCTGTAAACATTGTATATGGTTCATGTGCATATGTCTTTGCGATCTCGATCGCTCTTGGCTCAAATTTTTCTCTTACCGCAAGGAGATCCTTAAACAGATTTTCCATCTGATCTGCCCATCTGTCATAATGTGGAAATTCTCCTCTGTTCTTTAAGATACGGAGCATTACAAAATAGTATAATAAGTAAGAATGCTCACAGTCACCACATGCATTATAAATCGGGTCTGTCAGCAGATTTGCTAAAGGAGTTGTCTCATCCTTTGTAAATCCATATACATTGATTCCCTGATCCTTACAATATTTTACTGCCTTCAAGATCTCCATAGTATTGCCTGATGCAGAAGAGGTAAATACAAGAGTCTTATCTGTAATATGTTTTTTATTTTTTACCAGAAATTCACCTGCATTTTCAAGATAGATTGGAAGATCTGTATATTTCTTGGCTACTTCTACAACCGGATACCATTCTGCCCATGTTCCACCGATACCAAGCATACATACGCTGTCATATTCCTTTGCCGTGATCCGGTCAATCAATGCCTCAACCTCTCCTCTTAATGAGTATGTCTTTGCTCCGTCCTTTAAATATTTCTCTGCGTCAAATTTTTTTAATGTCATAGTTCTTTCCTCCTGTTATTTTTTATTCCCCTATAATTGTTATATAAATTGTTCTATATTGTGGTCCATCATATTCACACAGATATATGTCCTGTGCACTTCCACTTTTCAGCTTTCCATCTATAACCGGGAATACACAATGATTTCCGGTCAGATGGGCTTTTAAATGTCCGGTCGGATTGCCTGCCATCGCACCGTAGGTATCTAACAGCCTTCCATGGGCATATTCTCCATCCTCAGGAACAAGTCTTTCCATCAGATGCCCAATATCATATTCCAGGCACTCCAGTCCTTCATTAACTGCAATTCCTGTTGTCGTATGTGCTGTTATAACATATACAACTCCATTTCTGATTTTGCTTTTTTCTACAACCTGCCTGATATCATCTGTAATTTTCACCAAACAGTTATATTCTTTTGTCAGCACCTCTATACTACCATGTGTTACCATCATACCTCCAATCCCAGAAACTCAATCGCGTTCTGTCCAAATATCAGATCCTTGGTAGATTCTCTTATATCCATAGCTTCTATAGCCTTTTTCATTCTCCGCATCTCTAACCGCGGATCATCAGAGCCAAACATGATCTGATGTCTGAAGCTTCGATCGATCCAGTGCGGTCCCATATCCACTTCGAATACCTTGTGATAAAACTCCGGGGCTGTATCAAAATACAGGAATGCTGTATCCGCATAAACATTTCTGTATTTGAGCATCAGCATACAAGTTTCCTGCACCCATGGCCATCCGCAATGTGCAAGACAGATTCGAAGCTTTGGATGTCTGTATGCTGTTTCTTCAAACGCAACCGGCCTCGCATATTTAGATAAGGTATCCGGCTCTACCGACATTCCGCAATGAAACACGATCGGTTTATTATACTTCTCGCATATCTGATATATCGGCTCCATGTATTCATCTCCCGGATAGAACTTCTGCTTTGACGGATGAAGCTTCAGGCCTGCCAGATGATACTCTGCAAATGCTGTTTCAAGTATCTCTGTCGCATCCGGCCTGTGAGGATCTACACTGGCAAATCCGATAAAACGATCCGGATATGTTGCTGTCAATTCCTTTACCTGGTCATTTGTTCCTAGTATGCCTCCATATTCCGTAGTCAGATCCAGTGGAAGCAAAACCGCTTTATCCACTCCGGAACAATCCATCAAGGTTAACAGTGCATCAACCGGGATCTGATCCGTCTTGTATAAGCCATACATCTTTTTTGCAAATTCATTCTGATATTCCGTTTTGCATACCGGCTCTAAAAATGCAGGATGTACATGCATATCAATTACTATTTTTTTCACCTTACTACTACCTCCTTTTTAACCAAGGAAGCCAAAGAATGCTCCTGCTATTCCAAGTACAAGCATGATCAACATAATAAGCAACGGATTAACCTTCTTCTTCAATAACCAATAAGTAACTCCAAATAGCAACAGCACCGGAAGGCCCGGGACAATGCCATTTAACAGATCCTGAATTGTACTTGCTTCTTCGCCGCTTCCAATCTGCGTTATAAAATTAATCGACGTCATATCCATCGTCATGCCGCCAACTACCATAATACCCATGATAGAGGCTACTTCCATAACTACCTTCATCAAACCGGATTCAACAATCTTTGCCATGGATTCACGACCCATTTTATATCCAAGGAATACTCCAAACCATCTGCAGAGATATGCCGGAATGTTAAAGATCAAAAGGAAGAGAATAGGTCCGAGAATGTTCCCCTGCAAGGCAAGTGAACATCCAATTCCTGTTGCGATTACCTTGATCGTGCCCCAGAACAGAGAATCGCCGATTCCTGCTATAGGTCCCATTAATGCTGTTTTTACTGCGCCAATCGAATCTGTATCAAAATCTGCATCCTGTGCATTTTCCTCTTCCATTGCGGCTGTGATACCCATCTGAAATGTTGCAAGATAATGGCTGGTCTGATATAACGTCAGATGACGCTTCATAGCAGCTGCCAGATCCTTCTTATCCGGATATAGTTTCTTTAAAACCGGATACATGGAAAAACAAAATCCTACATTTCCCATTCGTTCATAATTCCATGTATGTTCATATGTGATCTCTCTTAAAAACACCTTTGTGAGATCTTTTTTCGTAACTACCTTATCGTAGTCTGCATGTATCTTAGAACTCATCAAAATCACCTCCGTTATCTGCGGTTTCAACTACCGGTACCGCCCCCTGTTGCTTGTCTCCGAATATGCCAAATGTTACTCCGATTATCACAATAAGTACGGCAAAAATCGCAACTCCTGTTGTGGATATTCCAAGGTATGATACCAGGAAAAAGCCAAGGAAGAAAAATGGTGCAACCTTGCGATTCATCATCTGCTGTGCAAGCATTGCAAAACCAAGTGCAGGAAGCAGTGCTGCTGTTATATCCATACCGGACTGAACAAATTCAGGTATTTTACCAAGAAGTGCTGTTACTGCATCACTGCCAAAATAAAATGCAAGTGGGATGCAGACAATACCAAAAAGATTCTGAAGATATCCTGCGATCAGATAATCTCTGTTAAATGCCCGTATATTACCTTTTTCAGCATCACGGTCACATTTGTGGATCATAACAAGCATCAACGGCTGGCAGATACCGGTATTTGCCGCAAGCATTACGGTTGCGATCGGAATACCAAGTACTAAAGCTGTTTCCGCTCCGCCTCCTGACTGAATCGCAAGTGAAACACCGAGCACAGTGCCTGCGATCAGATCCGGCGGATTATATGCACCGATCGATACGGCTCCTACAAGTGCAAGTTCCATAGTTGCCCCCATAATAATACCGGCCGGAAGATTTCCCATTACCAGACCTACTAACGGTCCAAGAACGATCGGTCGCTGCAGGCAGCTTGTACCAAGCAGCCATTCTGAATAACCAAGCAGGCCGATCAGAAAAATAAGTATTGTTTTTAATATCATAATCTGTCCCTCCATTCATCCGTTAAAACAGCGATTTGCATTTAATTACTTTATCAGCCGGGATCATCTGAATAAATACATCAACGCCATCATCAACCATCTCTTTTACCAGAGCCAGCTCGGCTGCATCCATATATGCGCTTCTACCATATAATTTTGCATTTTCATGGTATGCAATGTTGCCGATATTTAATGTCTTTTCTCCTGTAGCTTCAATGATTGCTTTGGCTATTTCTACCGTTTCACAGATGATAAATAATTTATATTTATCAGTTACCCCGCTTTTCAATGCCTCTACAGCTTCCGCTGTATTTTTTACTACAACCTTTGTTCCGGATGGTTTCGCCATCTTTAGTGCGTTTAATCTCAGCGGATCATTTTTAACCGTGTCACTTACCAGTAGCAGGCAATCTGCCCCTAATGATGCTGTCCATGATACTGCTACCTGTCCATGTAAGAGACGATAATCAACACGAATTGATTTGATCATATAAACCTTCTCCTTTCTTTTCTGTTAATACACAGATTAAAAATCTTCATCATCATACGTTGTATTTACTGTATTACAATAAACCATCATATCTTTAGCCTCTGCAACCGCACTCTCAATTACAGACGCCGTATCCTGATCCTCTGCACTCAGCAGGATACCGATCACTGCAGCCAGATTCACACCGGCAACAACATGTATCCTTGGATCAGACAATAATGCGGATGCATTATTATTCACACTTCCGCCTAAAAGATCTGTCATTATCACAATCTCTGCCTCTGAATCCGCTTCAACAATTCTCTTTAATTCCGGAAGCGGATCCGGGCATTCATCTGTATAAGCATTGATACAGGTCAGATTTTCCTGTGCACCTGCCAGCATTTCAATCGTTGTCAACATTCCTTCGGCCATCTTTCCGTGTGTTGCTAAAACATATTTTCTCATCCGTTCTCCTCCCTTCTGCTCCTTTCAAGCTTTTCTTTCATAATCCTGTCATAGTCTTCTGTTTTTGGCGAAACAGCCTGTTCCATCCGGGAAAACAGCGGATGACAAGTAAAATTATTTTTTTCCTTTGTTACATGAGCCGCTATATATTGAAACAATGCAGCTGTATATAACGGTGTGATCTCTGCCGGAAGCCGGCATGGTATCCGAATCTGTCCATCTCGTTTATCGTGAACCTGATCCGTAATCATATAGCAGTGCTCCGTGATCAACAATGTTGCTTTATAAATATCATACAGTCGATCAGAGGTTTTACCACAATCTATAAAGAAAACCGAATAATCCGGAGTAAGCTGCATATCCGGTCCATGTATAAATTCTTCGCTTTCATAATATACCGTCGGAACTTTCAGAGTTTCCTGAAATTTCAACGCTCCCTCTCTGACCGTTGCCAGATTGGCTCCATCGCCGACCAGTATTGCTTTTTCCATACACAACAGATCCTGATATCGTTTTTGTACCAATTCTTTCGCCTGCATCAGGCAAAGCTCCTGCATTTCACAAGCATTCCGGATCTGGCTTACTGCAGTTTCATATTTCTGATCACTAATTTCTCTTTTTTGAAAACCTATCTCCAATATCATAAGCATGAGGAACTCGATCAAAGTAGAATATCCAAGCGTTACATAATCAATGGTTTCATTTCCAACTCCATACTCCACAAGACGATCCGTGTATCTGCTTGCACTGCCATTTTCATTCCCGGTTAACAAAACAAATGGTTGATGCTCCTTATTTAGCTCCTTCATAATTTCTATTATGTTTGTACTGCAGCCACTCTGGGATATTAAAATCGTAAACCGGTTCTTTTCTCTCTCCCGGTAAACATCCAGATATTCCACTGTACTTAATACACTGATATCGAATTTACTGTATTTTAAAAGAAACGGTCGAGCTGCATATGCTGCATTCAGGGACGATCCGGATGCGATCAGACATATATCTTCTTTGTCCTGATCCAGATACCAGTCGCATATCTTTTTGGTAAGAGACTTTCTCTTATCAAGATTATCTTTCATAATACGACCGGAAACCTGAATATAATATTCCATATCCTTCTTCATTTTCCATCTCCTTTTGTGGTTCTTTTTGTGAACCACTTTGTAAATATAATATACCACCTATCAACTGGTTTTGCAATACCAATTTTATATTTTTTTATACCAACTTGAAAATTCGCAAAAAAATAGAGAAACCGGTATACTTATAGTACCAATTTCTCTGTTTTTTTGATATCATTTTTTAAATTACGGATTGCATCTTTTTAATTATCTTATTCACTTACAACCGTACGGTTACGTCCGGCTTCCTTCGCCTGATACAGCGAATTATCTGCCCGATTGAACCATGCCTTTGCACTCTCTCCTTTGGAATATTCCGCAACACCACAGCTACAGGTGATTCCACTGTTATTCATGAACTGGAAGTAGTAGCATCGGAATTCTGTTCTTACATCCTCTACGACATTGATCACCTTTGGCAGTTCAATGTTGCTGAACAATATAACAAATTCCTCTCCACCGTAACGGAATGCAAGACCATAGTCTTTTGATTTCTCCTTCAGCATCTTACAAAGAGCCTTGATAACCACATCACCATTGCTGTGTCCGTATGTATCATTTACATTCTTGAAATGGTCGATATCAAAGATCGCAATATATGCTTTCTCACCGGTCTCCTCGGTCTGCAGGATTTCTTTCTCCAGACTCTCCTCAAAGGAACGTCTGTTATATAATCCTGTCAGCGGATCTTTACGAAGCTCTGTCATAAGACTCATCTGACGAACTGTGAAATTGCCGATGGATTCCATCAGTTCCTTCGTATGCATATTCAGTAAGCACGTTACAAAGGTCAGTATAAATACCAATACAAATGATGTAACAACATATCCACTGAACCGCATCTGTGTCCAGTCATATAAATGATGCAGATGAATCTCATTGATGATAAGACTTGCCGATGCAAGAAGTGCGATCACGATCGTAATATTCTGATTCGCAAAGATAGCCGTGATCACGATAGCGATCGTTGGCATCAGCACCAGAATGATCGAATTGTAATGTTCAAATGCAGGTACTGCCAACACTGTAAACATCATCAGGGAAACCAGCCAGTCTGCACCATTATCGGTTAATTTATTCTTCTTTAAAGCGACCAGCGTTCCTGTCAATGCTGCTGCATATATCAGAAATGGCACTACAACATATAATGTAATATATGCTCCACCGGACATCCCGAGATCTGCCTTATCATTTCCTATATTCGTCATACACATGATCAATTCAACAACCATGAATATACACGCTAACGTCAGAAATACCTTCCATAACAACATCTGCCATTTTTTGCTGATATTAACAGTGATTGTATCGTTCATCACGAATTCTCCTTAAATAGCCCTCAGTTTTCCTTTCCCATGTGAAAACACTCACATAGATGATTTTACACTATATCCTCTGTATCGTCCACTCTTTTTTGTCAAAAATACCTAAAAAAACACATTTTACAGATGAAAACCTATACATAATGTAACATTTACCAATTTTGACGTTGGATTTTTCTCATTAATCAGGTTGATTTTCGTATCTTCCGGTTAAAGTAGTCAGCGACATTTACTATACAAACGCCAGCTGACACAAAGATACCTCCTGTCTTTTGAACAGGAGGCATCCTTGGTTTGATCTGTATCTATATTTTTTATTATAATGCATAACCAACTTCAAATGCTTTCAGATTCATCTCAACAGTCTTTGGAGGAACTGTTGCCTTGATGACCTCAACCCATTTGTCATGGTCAAAATCCATATGCTTTGCGGCAACACCGATTATGATCGTATTGAATACCTTTGGATTGCCCAGCTTCTTTGCCTCTGCCATCGCATCGATCGAGATCACCTTATGCTTCTCTGATAATGTCTCTAAGATGTGATCCGGATATTCTGCCTGACCGGTTACAACCGTGATCGGATCGATTCTCTGATCATTTGCAATAATTACGCCATCCTTCTTCAGAAAATGAGCATAACGCATAGCTTCCAGCTTCTCAAATGCGATCAGAACATCTGCATGACCTTCTTCTACAATCGGTTCCGCAACCTTCTCACCATATCTTACATATGTAACAACACTACCGCCTCTCTGGCTCATACCATGAACCTCGGAGAGCTTTACATCATAACCTGCTGCTGTCGTAATACCACCGAGGATACGGCTTGTAAGAAGAGTTCCCTGTCCACCGACACCAACTATCATAATATTCTTTACAGCCATTAGAATTCCTCCTTTTCGATCGCATCAAACTTACAACGCTTCATACACAGTCCGCAACCATTACACATGGTCTCATCGATCTGGATCGTTCCATCCGGCTGCTTGATAACTGCCGGACATCCCGGCTTTAAGCACATACCGCACTTCTTACATTTCTCCGGGATAGCTCTGCATACACCTGTTACCTTGGTTGTCTTTAAAAGAACACAAGGAGACTTGGTGATAATAACAGAGATCTCATCCTTTGCAACTTCCTCTTTGATCAGCTTCTTTAAACCGTCAATGTCAAATGCATTGATCTCATGTACACTGTCAATACCGATCGCCTTACACAATTTATAAATGTTGATCGCATATGTAGGTTCACCCTGCAAGGTCTTACCGGTCGCTGCATGATCCTGATGTCCTGTCATACCGGTTGTTGAGTTATCAAGGATGATAACGGTTCCTGTACCCTTGTTGTAAACCATGTTCATCAGAGAGTTTACACCTGTATGCATGAATGTGGAATCACCGATAACCGCAACCCAGTTCTTGATATAATCTTTTCCTTTTGCTTTTTCCATACCATGTAATGTAGAAATGGAAGATCCCATACATACGGTTGTATCAATTACGCTAAGCGGCGCAACTGCTCCCAGTGTATAGCATCCGATATCTCCTGCTGCATGGATCTTCAGTTCGTTTAATACTGAAAATACACTTCTATGCGGACATCCCGGACAAAGGATAGGTGGTCTAGGCGCAACCTTTGCAGGTTCTTCCTGCTCAACCTTCTCGCCGAGGATCTTCTCTCTTAACATATTTGCACTGTATTCACCCTGAACGGTCAGAAGCTCCTTACCTACTGCATCGATGCCCCAGGCTCTTACCTGTGTCTCGATATGAGGCTCTAACTCCTCAATAACATACAGCTTATCAACCTTTGCCGCAAAGTCTTCGATCAACTTTCTAGGAAGCGGATTTACCATACCAAGCTTTAATACGGAGGCATTTGGCATTGCTTCCTTTACGTACTGATATGGAATACCGCTGGTGATAACACCAACGCTGGTATCATTCATCTCTACACGATTGATCGGCATATCCGCACCGTCTGCTGCCATGTCCTTTAATCTCTGTTCTACAAATACATGACGAGGGATCGCATTACCCGGCATCATAACCATCTTCTTAATGTCTCTCTCGTATGGCTTATCCTCTACTTCTACTCTGTCATTTAATTCAACAACGCCCTGTGAATGTGCCAGTCTGGTTGTTGTACGGAGCATGATCGGAGTATCGTACTTCTCGCTGCATTCAAATGCATACTTTGTGAACTCCTTTGCTTCCATACTGTCAGATGGTTCAAACACCGGAATCATCGCTGTCCTTGCTACCAGTCTGGAATCCTGTTCATTCTGTGATGAATACATACCCGGATCATCGGCTGCTACTAAAACCATACCACCCTTTACACCGGTATATGCTGCTGTAAATAATGGATCTGAAGCTACATTCACACCTACATGTTTCATTGATACGATTGAACGGACACCGGCAAATGATGCTCCGATCGCAACCTCTGTTGCAACTTTTTCATTTGGAGACCATTCTGCATATATCTCAGGATATTTTACAATATTCTCACTGATCTCTGTACTTGGAGTACCCGGATATGCTGCTGATACCTTTACACCGGCTTCATATGCGCCTCTGGCGATCGCTGCATTACCGAGCATTATCTTTTTTTCACCCATTAATTTATCCTTCCTGTCATTTCTCATATTTGCCTTTTGGCAACTCTAATGCTTTATTATACAAGAATTATCAATAAAAGGGAAGTGCTTCTATACGTTTAAAAATAAAAAAGCATATATCAGAGAAAAAATACACCTTTTACGGCTTATATTTATTATGAATTTCGAGTATAAATAACCAGCCGTCTGTTAATCGCACTGCCACATCTGTGCCTCAGGTTCACGTTGAGATAACTTCTCCGTCTTCCGCACCAGTTCAAGGAATTGGCTCCGGTATAACTGATCGTTGCTTGCCTGAGCCATGTCCCTTTCATTTATCTCAACCGTGATTCCTGCTTCCGCAAGTTCTTCCGCCATCTTATACGTCGCTGTTCCTTTATATGTGCTGTCCGTAAGCAGCATTCCATATGCCGCAACCGCCGATGCAAAGCTCAGGTCATGAGACATTCCCTTTTGACCGCTTTCTGCCTTTATAACGGCTGTTTCCAGTGTGCTCTTATCTCCATCCGGCTCTTTGTAACGGATATTCACGGTTGCCAGTTCGCCGGAATAATCTGTACTCTGCTTTTTCGATGTATATTTTGTCTCTGTCTCCGGCACGTCAAATTCCGAATCGACTGGAACCACCTCATAGAGTGCAGTCACCACATGACCGGCTCCGACCTCGCCGCCATCCACCATATCATCTGCAAAATCTTCTGCAGAAAGCGTCCGGTTCTCATATCCGATCTGCCGATAACCTTTCACCTGCTCCGGATTGAATTCAATCTGTAATTTGACATCCTTTGCAACCGTATATAAGGTTCCACCCATTTCATCAACCAGAACCTTCTTTGCTTCATAGACTGAATCCAGATACGAGTAATTACCGTTTCCGTGATCTGCCAATGCTTCTAACTTGTTATCTTTCAGATTATCAGAGCCAAATCCCAGAACACTCAAGAATATACCGCTGTCCTTCTCCTCAGTGATCAATCCTACCAGATCACTCTCGCTTGTCAGCCCGACATTCAGATCCCCGTCCGTCGCAAGGATCACCCGATTATTTCCGTCTTTTATAAACTGCTGCTCTGCGATCTCATATGCCGTGATCAGTCCCGCACTTCCATTTGTGCTGCCGGATGCTTCCAGCGAATCCAGTGCCTCGCATATCGTATAGGCCTCCGAACCTGCCACGCCATTTAAAACAATCGTATCTGAACCCGCATATGTAACAATACTGATCCTGTCATTTTCATCCAGATTCTCCGCCAGCATCTTAAATGCTTTCTGTGCCAGCGGCAGTTTATTTTCCTCATACATAGAACCGGATGTATCGATCAGGAATACCAGATTGGATGCTTTCTTCTCACTCATATCGATCGCGGCCGTATTCAGTCCTACCATCATCAGCTTTGTATCTTTATTCCATGGACAATCCGCATATTCCGTATATACTGCAAACTTCTTCCCAGCCTCCGGGTCTGATACATAGTCATAATCAAAATAATTGATCATTTCTTCGACCCGGACTGCTCCTGTCGGCGGCAGCGTTCCTTCTTCGATATAACTTCTGATATTGCTGTAGGATGCTGTATCACAGTCTGCCGCAAATGTTGAAAGCGGTGAATCTTTAGTAGACACAAACCGATGTTCTTCCTGATAGTCATACTCTCTGGTATCATAACCGGATTCTCCATATCCGATTTTTACATATTCAGAATTTGATGCACTATCCATTACCGAGTTATATGTATCGGCAGCCGAAACCACACTATCACAAGCCTCTTCTTCTATACATTCCGGCACAGCCATATTTTGCTGTGACTGTCCGGATTCCGCTATATTTTCTTCAAATTCCTCTTTTATGGCTTTCTGTCTGTATCTTTCTGCGATGCTCTCCCGCTCCGTACCCGACTGGCTTTCCGTTCCCTGTCGTTCTCCATGCGTGCCTCCTGTTTCTCTCCCACTTCCGCAGCCTGCAAGACAGCCCGCCATCATGCAGGAGATCATAACCACACTTACCATCCGTCTGATTTTTCTCATAAAAAATACCCTCCTTATCTTAGTCACTATCCGATATCTGCATAATTTCTGCTCTGATCACCTCCGACGTTAGCAATTGTCGAATGTAAAAACGAAATTTTACAGCTATCTGTTCTATTTATGACTAAGATACGGATGGGTATCCTCTTTTTATGGAATTTTTTTCTTACAGATCAACTACTGTCTGCTTAAGATCCATGCCTGTCGTTCAGAATCATATCGGAGAAGTGTACCTGTTACTTCTTCCCCTACTGAAAATGTCTCTGCTTCTTCCGGCTGCAATACAATGTCCTGACCGGTTATTAATTTTCCGGATGCATCAGATACCTGCAAGAGTTTTGCGGCATATTTTTGTACTACATCCGGCTCTGCAGTTACAACCTCTGTGATCTGAAGTGTAACTGCTATATTACTCATTTCCTGCCATGCATCCATATCAGCTGATTCCGACACCTGAAGATCTGTACATCCCGCATTTTCCTGTGCATCTGTCTGACTCTTTGTATGGCCTGCTTCCGCCTGAACATCGGACGAATCTCCACCGGCTCCATTCATCTGTATAGCTTCTGTTGTATTCTGTGTCGGTCTGTTGGCAGTTTCATTCTGTACTGTCTCCGGTATGGAATCCGCTGTCTCATCCACATAATTTTCCGCCCGATCGGATATATTTGAATTTTCAGCTGCATCCAGCCCATCATTTGAAACATCCGTTGTTCTGCCTGCATTTATTTCTTTCGAATGTCGCTTAGAATCAGACAGCAACGGTGTCGCGATCACTGCGGCCAGAAGAACCGCTGCGATCGCAAGAACCGGAATTACATATTTTACCTTTGAGGTTTTCTTTTGTTTTTCTTCTGCATCCTTCGCTTCACTGTCAAGTCCTGCATCGATCCGATCCCACAGATCCGGTGCTTCTGCATCGATCCGGTTCAGATAAGCTTCTATGAGTCTGTCTTCTTCCGTCTGTCTGTTCTTATTCTGTTCATCTCTCACAGCCTGCACCTCCTTAATTTTTGTATTGCCTGATTATAGATCCATGTGATCGTTCCGATCGGTCGCCCTTTCATGTCCGCGATCTCTTTAAATGTAAATCCTCCGACTACCTTCAGATCCAGAATCTCCTGCTCCTCCGGCTTTAGCGTGGCAACTGCCTGCTTCAATGTCAGGTTCTCCACTATCTGACTCTCCATCGTCTTTCCTTCGTTTCGCTCCGGCATTTCATCCACCAGCATTTCACGATCGATCTTGCGTATCCGATCGATCGCCATATTCTTTGCGATTGTCACAAGCCATCTCTTATGACCGGTTCCCTTCTTATAACTGTCTGCGATCCGATAAAGCTTGATGAAGAACTCCGATGTCACATCCTCCGCTTCCTCTCTCTGCCGGATCGTATCATAGACCACCGCAAAGATCAGCTTCAGATATTCGTCATACACTGCCCGAAGGCTCTCCCTGTCTCCCTGTGCGATCGCAGACATATATTTTCCAAATTCTCTGTCTGTCATTTGTCTCTCCCTATAACCGCTATACGTTTTTACCCCTGTTTTTTATGGAATTTTTCCGATTTTCTATTACTGTTCATTCCACTTCAATTTGCTAATATTCTGTCCGGCTTCGTATAGACCCAATTCTCTATTATTCAAGAGGCTGTACTGCCAGCAATTCCATCACATACCCCTTCTTTCGCTCCTTCCATGCAAATGGCCAGAACAACCGCCGCTCCGCTTCAATCCGGATATCAAAATCCTTATGCATTCCGATGTCATGACGAAGCTGCAATGCTCCTTCAATTTCTTCAGGGACAAGATTCTCCCACTGATCCATAGCGGATTCATTTACAACTGCCCATTCTAACCCGAACACCATTAACTTCTCCGTCAGCATATAGATGACATCATTTGTCCGGGTAACCGCGGCTTCGTTTAATGCCCGGATCGCATTCTCGATCATCTGCAATTCTTCCTCGTCATAATTCTCCCGATACATATATAACAGACCTGCAAATCTCGCATTCAACTGGCTGTGAAGTCCTATGCAGACGCTGTAGTCAAACCTTCGTCCGATATCCGGCAATACCCTGTGGCTGTTGTCAAATGCAACCTGTTTCAAATGCTCGATCACGATCTCTGCTTCTTCCCCCTCTGCAAGCAATGCTTCAAACATTTCATAAGTCTCCAGCTCCACATTCCAGAATGGAAGATCCACGCAAATAGCATCTGTTGCCTCCAATCCATAGGTCTTACACGCCTGTGCAAGTCCCTCTGCATCCCGGTCGATCAAAACCAGCTTAAATCTCTCTGTAAGTCTTGCCAGATCGATGTCATTTGACCGTCCTGCTCCCCATATAGCAAGAACAGGCTTACACCCTCCTTCGGCCACACAATTTTCTTCTATAAAGTCTGTCAGCTTCTGTCGGTATCCCCGCCACTCTTTATAAGCATTCGGAAGAACCTCTGATGCAATCAGCCGATCCAAATATCTCATATAATTCACTTCTTTCTCGCATTATGCCGGCATGTGCAAGCACATCCGTTGCAATGCTCATTTTATCATGTCACCTGTCGGTTCCATGTTTTTTTCGCATTATGCCGGCTTGTGCAAGCACATTCCATCGCAATGCTCATTTTATCACGTTTTTATAGTATACTCTACCTTTAAAATGTAGTAGAATAATATGGATAATAATTTTTTGTTTATTCATGCAAATTGATAAAATAAAGATTGCCTAAAACAGAAACGGAGATTATGAATATGTCTGCTAAAGATAATAATACAAATACAAATATATACAGAAGCTATATTGACGCTCTTCTATATCCGGAACAGAATCCTTTTATAGAAGACATGAAACGATTTGAGGAGCTTATGATGATGTACTCCTGTGCGATCAAGGAAGTTCAGACCAAGCTGGATGTATTAAATACAGATTTCAGCGTCCGCTATAACCGAAATCCAATTGAATTCATCCAGTCCCGAATCAAGAAACCGGTCAGCATCGCAACAAAGCTGTCGTCAAGAGGATGTCAGGTATCCGTGGAAAATATCGTATATAATTTGAATGATGTTGCGGGGCTTCGTGTTATCTGCTCCTTTATCGATGACATCTACGCCGTTGCAGAGAAGCTCATCAGTCAGAATGACATTACTCTGATTGAAGCAAAAGACTATATCAGCCATCCAAAGCCAAATGGTTACCGTAGTCTTCATCTGATCATAGAAGTTCCTGTCTTCTTTGCCGACCATACGAGAAATATGCGGGTAGAAGTTCAGATCCGTACCATCGCGATGGACTTCTGGGCAAGTCTTGACCACCAGCTCCGTTATAAAAAGGATGTCGCCGATCCCGAACTTATCTCCGGTCGCTTAAAACATTGTGCTGATGTTATCTCTCAGACAGACCTCGAAATGCAGGAGATTAAAAATATGATCTACGGAGATGGTGCTCAGCCACAGATCAAATTGTGTCTTGAAAAAAATACAGAAAATTTTTAAGAAAATCTTAGATTTTGTTTGACAAATTTATAGAACTGGTATAGAATACTATCTGTTGTTGAACAACGTGTGTATGTAGCTCAGCTGGATAGAGCACTTGGCTACGGACCAAGGTGTCGGGGGTTCGAATCCTCTCATGCACGTAAACTGAAACAGGTTTGCTTCAAAAAAGCAAACCTGTTTTTTTATTCCAACACCGTCACCTACGAACAGCCTTTTTATAATTCAAAAAGTCCCGGCAAACATTTCCTGACAAATGGAACTGCCTACAACGAAATCTTAATCGTCATTTGTAGTGAGGCACTTCCATCTGTCAGAAAAAGTCTGCCGGGAATTATTTATAATCTTGCTGCGAGAATCTGACGTTTGACCTCCTGTCCATTCAGGATAAACTCTGCACGACCGTTCTCCAGTTGTATATTCTTTTCAAGTGCTCCGATATCTGAATTGAACTCTGTAACGGCATTCGTTCCAACATCAGCATTGGAACAGTACAGCTTGGCAGACATGACCGAATTACCAAAGGCAACCGCTGACTTGCCCTGTACCACGCTTTTAACTGCTGCATATCCAATATAGATATCCGTTCTTCCTGCACGGCATCCAATGCCATAACATTCCTTTGCACGGATATTCGACGAGATATTTACATTTTCCAGACGAACCATACAGCTGTTACCGGCAATCGTTCCGATACCGGTTATAACATTACCTGCCCCCTGAAGCTTTGCCGATATATTCTCAAGCTTAATATCTGCATCACCATTTACAGATCCAATGATCGTACCGTTTGATATACCGGAATAAATATCCATGTCGCAGTATTCTATAAACAATTCGGAATCACCGTTTACAGATCCGATACAGGCTCCTTCCTGACCTTTCATATCAAACTCATAATGTCCGCGTTTGATATTGATAACACCGCCAAGTCCGGAACCAATACCAATGCCCTTCATACCATTTGCATTGATGATGATTCCACCATCCTGATAGAAGTTGAGTTCGCCATGATATTCATCCAATGAATTACCAATGCCAAAGTATTTTCCCGAATTCAGATTGATCGTCAGATTACCGTCTCCTACAACCGTAAGCACTGAACTGTCCGGAACTCTAATACCTCCTGTACGTAGTTCGTTTTCCCCAGTAATCTGAAGATTTACATTACACTTCTTACCGATATCAATACACGGAATTCCGCGTTCTCCCGCAAGACTGACATTCTCAAGTATGATGGTGCCACGGAATCCATCTTCTACAGACATCAGTATATTCGGCTGGAAACCAACAGAACCTTTGATTATGATCTTTTTATTAATTCCCCGCGCTTTCTTAACCTTAATGCTTGTATATTTATTAGCGGCAAGCTGTACCATGGAAACCGTATCATTATAATCCGTCTCATATCCTTTCTTATACAGTCTGGCATTCAGGCTCTGATTATATTGAACAATTTCATTCATCACACGCTCATCGATTGAACGCACAACATACGGCTGCGGCCTTGATGTATAATAACCCTGAATCAGATCAACGCCCAACTTAATAACCTCCCGCAGCTCCTGTGTCAATTCAATTCCCTCTGCCAGCGTCAGAATATCATTATCATGCGCAAATTCTATAATATCCTTTACAAAATGCTGTTTCTGGATATCTTTGTGTATATCTGTCATAAGCATACGATCGATTTTTACAAACCGAGGCATATACCGAAGCAGATTATTTACATTGGAATAACCGGAACCATAATCATCAATAGCTGTCTCAATGTTCATCTTTGCAAAGGAGTTCTTCAGTTCCTTTAACTGATCATCCCCCATCTCAGTTTCTTCTGTAAATTCAACAACAAGCTCTCCTGCATGCTGTTCCATAATCTCAGTTAATTTCTTCTTATCCTTACCTGTCAGCTGATACCCCGGAATACTGTTAATAAATACTTTCTTACCCTCAAAATCCTGAGAGTGTTCCTCTATGTAATCAACCACATTAAAAAATGTCGCTTTTTCTATATCATATAAACGATTCAGACGATCTGCACTTTCCAGCATATCAAGCGGCGAAATCTTACGCTCTGTGTCCGCACGCATTAGAGCCTCATATGCATAAACATCTCCTGTTCTGGCATTGATAATTGGCTGAAAATGATAAACAAACCGGTTATTATCCAGAATAAATTCCATCAAATGGTCATCCGCTTTCTGTTTATCCGTCAGAACACCTGCCCTTTCCTCTTTTCCTTGCTCTATGGCCTTCTTATTGTTCTTCACATTGATAGTTTCATTGATCAGATGATCCAGGGCTTCCGAACCGGAAATCATATCACAACGGATACCCGTGCAGATTTCAAGCTCGTAGGCCTCTTTACGCAATTCATTATACTGCTTTATCTTATCCGACAGACGTTTGATAAATCCCTCTCCGCATGTTTCATCAGATGCTTCAACCGGGAATGCAACAACAAATTCATCATTACTGATACGGGCACATATAGCATCATCATCCTGACTTTCCGATATCAACTGTGCCAATTTCAAAATAGCAGCATCCCCTGCTTTTCTTCCATAGCTTGCATTGATATCCTTTAATTTATTAATATCAATCGCGATCACTGCTATTGATTTACCATCAAATGTCGCATTTTCGCAAAGTTCATTTCCCTTCTGTAAGAAGCCCTTATAATTATACAAGCCGGTCATTGCATCACGAATCTGTGTTGCTTCCATCTGACGCAACAACTCCCGCAGACCATTCTGACGATAAAACGCTTCCATACTCTGCATAATACTCTTTAACCAGTTTATGTAAACCTCTGTAAACTGTGCTTCTGTATCTGTAAAACCAATAACTGCATAACCAAAGCTTCGGTTATCAAAATACAATGGTGTAAAGAAAAATGTCTCCGGACACTCTCTTTGCTCAGATAGTTCCGGTATCATCTCTTTCATTTCAAATATGTCATCAAAGCTGATACGATTGTCTGTGTGTTCACTCGGTCCACATTTTATGATACGATATATCTTGTCCGTATATCCGTTAGAACGCATTGCATCCTCACTGATCATAACCTCCGATGAATTCCAGTAATCATTCATGCATATACTAAGCGAATGGAATGGTCGCACCTGATATACATGCTGAAATATCGTATTGAAAAAACTTCTGTGATCCCGTTCAGATAACAAATCCTCCATAAACTTGTTATAATAAGATGAGTATCCCATCTTCGCATGATCCGTATTCCAGAAATTCTCTTTTTCATCAAAATATTTTTCCGGCTGCATTTTCCCTTCGCATCCGCAGCTTGTCCCCTGAAAGATCACGGATTCTGATTCAAATTCCGGTATCGGTTCTTTCTCAAAGGATGCATGGATATATTTCGCACAATATCTGCCGCATTCTCTGGCCGGAATATCAGCGGATGTTAACTTGCATTTCAGGTTTTTCCCTTCTTCGGTAGAATCGTAACCAATCACTGCTACCTGCTCCGGTACATGAATATGATTACTGAATAATTCTGCCGCTACCCCGATTGCCATACAGTCATTTGCACATGCGATCGCCTCCGGAAGTTTCTCTCTGGAATCCAGAATCAGCTTCACAACCTCTTTGCCGGAATCATACCAGTAATTGCCATAATAAATATTATTCGGATCAACCGGAATTCCATGCTCCGTCAGACTGTCTCTATATGCCTGTTCTCTCTGTATGGAATGAATATGATTCTTCCACCCGTCTAAAAACATAATATCGGAATAATGATGAACCTCGATCAAATGATCGATCAATTTCTTATATGGTTTATAATGATTTATCTTTACAGTCGGGAAATAACGACTGTCCTTATCTACGAAAAGAACAACTCCTGAGAATGCCTCGTGAATTTTGTCTTCTAACCGGGTTGCTATATCAGTTGCCTGAATGGTATCCGGAAGAACAATGATCGCATCAAATGCATCCCATTGAATCAGATTATAAATATTCGAATCCCCAATCTGTCTATACAGCGTATCCTGAAATCTTAAGTACATGGAAAATACACATATATCGTATCCATAGACATATGCCTCCTCCATTAATCCTTTCATAAACAGGCTCTGTGAATTCTCTTCTGCCTGCGCGATAATAACTCCAATTTTTCTGCGCTCCATATATGCTCCCCTCTAAAATACAAAATCCTTTTTCAGTTTAGCATAATTAAGCAGAAAAGTATATAAAAATGACTAAAAAAAGTTTATATCGCGTTATTTTCTGTACATTTTATACAATTTCGACATAGTATCACATAAAAAAATATTATTTGTCATATTATAAATAACAGTCCTGTAAAGAAAAAACAGTCCTGTTCTTATTCGAATAAGAGAAGTTCTTGTAATCAAATAAGAAAAGCAGGACTGTTCTGTACTTGTTCATATTTTGTTTTTTTATATCTTATATACTGCGCTAAGATACCTGTTCAAACTGTGAATTATATAGCTCTGCATAAAATCCGTTCTGTGCCATCAGTTCCTCATGGTTACCCTGTTCAATGATATCGCCATCTTTCATGACCAGAATGATATCTGCATTTTTGATCGTCGATAACCGGTGAGCAATAACAAAGCTTGTTCTGCCCTTCATCAGATTATCCATTGCACGCTGAATGCTGTGTTCTGTTCTGGTATCAACGGAAGATGTCGCTTCATCCAGGATCAGAACCGGATTATTTGCAAGAATTGCTCTTGCAATCGTAAGAAGCTGTTTCTGTCCCTGTGAAATATTCGTCACTTCCTCATTCAGTTCCATCTGATAACCACCCGGAAGTGCCGAGATAAATCGATGTGCATGAGCTGCCTTTGCTGCCGCAATTACTTCCTCATCCGTCGCATCCAGTCTTCCATAACGGATATTCTCCATGATCGTCCCCTTAAACAGCCATGTTTCCTGAAGAACCATACCGAGAGCATCACGAAGCTCTCTTCGATTATATTCTTTAACATTGTGACCATCTAACAGGATGGCTCCTTCATTTACATCATAGAACCGCATCAGCAGCTTAACCATAGTGGTCTTACCTGCCCCGGTCGGACCAACGATCGCTACCTGTTTGCCCGGATCAACATGAACACTGAAATCATGAATAATGATCTTCTCAGGATCGTATCCGAACTTCACATGACGGAAATCCACTTCACCCTTTATATCCTCGACAGAAGCAGGATGCTCAACAACCTGAACCTCCTCTTCTTCCTCTAACAGTTCAAATACACGTTCCGCCGCTGCTGCCATCTGCTGCATCATATTTGTAACCTGTGCTACCTGCTGGATCGGCTGTGTAAAATTCTTCACATACTGGATAAATGCCTGAATATCACCGATCGTGATCGTACCACGAATGGCAAGAGCCGCACCAGAAATAGCTACGCCTACATATCCGAGATTACCGACAAACATCATAACCGGCTGCATCAGACCGGAAAAGAACTGGGCTTTCCATGCGGATTTGTATAAGACTTCATTTGTCTCATGGAATTCCTTTAAGGTTGTTTCCTCTTTGTTAAATGCTTTGATTACCGTATGTCCGCCATAAACTTCTTCAACCTGTCCGTTGATATGTCCGACATACTCCTGCTGCTGTTTGAAGAAACGCTGTGACTTCTTAATGATGATACCCATTAATGCCACACTGATCGGCAGGATGATAATTGCGATCATCGTCATAAGCGGGCTGATCGTAAGCATCATGATAAATACACCGATAACAGTCGATACCGAAGTAATAAGCTGTGTGATACTCTGATTTAATCCGTTTCCCATCGTATCAATATCATTTGTAATACGGGATAATACCTCACCATAGGTTCTGGATTCAAAATACTTAAGTGGCATACGGTTGATCTTCTCAGATACATCCTTACGCATCTTGTAACATAGCTTCTGGGTTACACCTGTCATGATGATACCCTGTGTAAAGTTAAATAATACACTTAACAGATACAATCCCAGACAGAACAGGAGAATCTTACCGATATAGGTGAAATCGATTCCGCCGATTCCATTTATCTTCCGCATAATGCCTTCTGATAATGCTGTCGTTGCCTTACCGAGTACCTTCGGGCAGACAACATTGAATACTGTACTGAACACCGCAATGACCATGACCACGATCACTGCCGGCAGATATTTTCTTGAATAACGAACCAGCTTCGATATGGTTCCTTTAAAATTCTTTGCTTTCTCGCCGCCTCCCATTCCAGGAGGTCCCATATGTCGTCCACCACGTCTTGGTCTGTTTTCTTCCATGTCTGTTACCTTCCTTTCCTGAGTTCTTACGCTATGCTCGCCGCAATCTCTTTTTCAGATAACTGCGAACGGGCAATCTGCTCATATACCGGACAATTCTCCATCAGCTCTTTGTGTGTACCCTTGCCTACGATCTTTCCTTCATCCAGTACCAGAATCTGGTCTGCATGTAAGATCGTGCTGACACGCTGGGCAACGATGAATACCGTACTGTCTGTCATGTCTTCACGTAGTGCTTTTCTGACTGCTACATCCGTCTTGAAATCAAGAGCGGAGAAGCTGTCGTCAAATATATAGATCTTTGCATTCCGGGCTACTGCTCTGGCGATCGCAAGTCTCTGCTTCTGACCGCCGGAAACATTTGTACCACCCTGTGAAATGCTGCTGTCATACTGTTTATCCTTTTCCTCGATGAAATCTGTTGCCTGTGCGATCGCTGCCGCTTTCTTCATCTGTTCATCGCTTGCATCCTCTGCACCAAACCGGATATTAGATGCGATCGTGCCGGAGAACAGCACACCCTTCTGCGGCACATAACCGATATTCTCCCGAAGGCTCTCAATTGATACATCCCGGATATCCGTTCCGTCGATCGTGATCTTACCACCTGTGACATCATAGAATCTTGGCATAAGCTGCACCAGAGAAGATTTACCGCAGCCGGTACTTCCTATAATCGCTGTCGTCTCGCCCGGTCTTGCTTCAAAATCAAGATCTGTCAGAACATCTTCATCCGCTCCCGGATATGCGAAGCTTACATGTTCGTAACGGACAACACCCTTTACAGCTTCTAACTTCTTACAATCCGGCTTGTCACAGATCGTACTCTCTGTATCAATAACTTCCTTGATTCGGTCTGCTGCCACGCCTGCCCTTGGAAGCATAACGGATAACATACCGATCATTAAGAAGGACATAATGATCATCATCGTATAAGTAATAAACGCTGTCATGGATCCAACCTGAAGCTCACCCGAATCGATTCTGTGAGCCGCAACCCACTCGATCAGGATCGTAACCGCATACATAATAAACATCAGAACCGGCATCATAAATGTCATTACACGGTTTACAAATAATGATGTCTTTGTCAGATCCTTATTCGCCTTATCAAAACGTTCTTCTTCGAACTTCTCTCTGCCAAATGCCCGGATAACCGGAATACCGGTCAGGATCTCTCTGGACACAAGATTAACACGGTCAACCAGATCCTGCATGATCTTGAACTTTGGAAGTGCAATCGCCATTAACACTCCGAGAACAACCAGGATGCCTGCTACCGCAACTACGATCACCCATCCCATGCTGGCGCCGCTCTCTACAACCTTTATGATACCGCCAACTGCCAGAACCGGTGCATATAAGACCATGCGGAGCAACATAACCGTAACCATCTGGATCTGTTGAACGTCATTTGTCGAACGCGTGATCAGGGATGCAGTCGAGAACCGGTTGATCTCTGCATCTGAGAATGAAATAACCCGTTTGAAAATGCTTTCTCGCAGATCACAGCCCACACCTGCAGCTACTCTTGCGGCTACCAGACCGGTAAGTATCGCCGATGCAACCATTAACAATGTCATAAGGATCATCTCTACACCGACACGTTTCAGATAGGACATCTGGATATCCTTATAATTATAATCCATACTGTCATAACAGGTTCTTGTACAGGTAATGGCAGATGACATCATCATATCATCCCCCATACTGTCACGCATGGAATCGATCATCTGCTTCATCTGCGTTCCCATCTGACTCCACATCTCAGGCGGCAGCTCGTCCAATGTCATACCGCTTGCTGCAAGCATCTGCTTTAACTGATTATCTTCATCCGAATCCACCATCGTATATGGATAATAATACATCATCATCGGCTCCATACACGCCTGATCGATCTCATCTATATGATCCTTGCCGTCATCTGTCATATGGTATATGCCATCATCCGACTGCTCATAATACTTTTCCCACACCGTCACATCATCTTCATCCATAAACCCTTTAATAATGGTATACGCTTTTTCCGGGATCTGCAACGGACTACAATGATCAATGCCGTAATTCTGGATACCGGTATCGATCAGCTTCGACGTATAATCCGGTAATGCCAGATCACAATATGCCTGAACGATCAATAACAGAACAATGATCAGAACCGATTTCCAATATGGCTTCAAATTCTTAATTATCTGCATAGTTTCACCTCTCTATAATTTTCGCATGTAGAGGTATTTTATCACTACCTATATAAAAGTCAATTAAATTCCCATAAAAAATGAATGAAAAAAGACCCGCCTGCCAACTAGGACAGACGAGTCTCCTTGTATATTTAATACATAATATATTGGGGGCTTTATTTTACTGTAATCTTCAGTTTCTTACGGGCACCATTCTGAGCAAGTGCATATACATAACATGTACCTTTCTTCTTACCCTTGATTCTGCCTCCCTGTGAAACAGTTGCGATCTTGCTATTTGTTGAGATCCAACGAACCTTCTCACAGTGAACTTTCAGTTTCTTATTCTTAGCCATCTTGACTGTTGCATCAAGATAAACGGATTTGCGCTTTTTAACTGTAACCTTTGAAACCGTCTTACCCTTTGTGTTCTTTACAGTAACACCAATCGGGTTGTTGTACTTGTATTTCTTTGTTGCAGTTATTGTATGTAACTGGAAGGACTTGCCGATCATTCTCTTTTCTATCTTTCCAGTCTTGGAATTTCTTACATTCTTATAAGCAATAACCTTAAATTTATAGAATGTATTCTTCTTGAACTTCTTACCGCCTGCAAGCTTTGTAAGTGTATAGCTAATGTTCTTCTTACCCTTTAACTTACTTGCAGAAACAGTCTTGATCTTCTTATATTTGTAAATCTTATTCTTCTTATTGCAATAGTTACCGTAGATGATGTATCCATCAGCCTCTTTCAGACGTTCCCAACGTAAGGTCACCTTACTTGTTGTAGCAGAAGCTCTGCCTGTAAGCTGTCCCTTGGTATACTTGTCTACCTTATCGCTTGAAATCCACTTATCGGCTTCTTTTGTACCTGGCTTTGGTCCCGGCTGTGTTACTTCTTCTTTCCTAACGGTTACTTTTCCATCTGAAAGACGGATTACAACAAACTGTACTGCATCACTGTTTTCCATACCGGCCTTAACTGCGATCGCTGTGATCGTAGTTGCAGAATCCTTTTTAATTGTGAGTGGCTTTGTGTACTTTGTACCATACTTGGTTGTTGGATAGCTTCCATTTGTTGTATAGTAGATTGTTGCACCCGCTGTCTTTGTAGCAAGGGTAAATGTATTGTTATCCTTGGAATTTGTTCCGGTTGGTGCTGCAACCTGTCCCTTAACAGGCTTTACAGGTGTAGACGGAATCAGTTTGCTTACTTCTGCCGATACCACATCACTGTTTAACTTACCCGGAAGAGTTGCAATTGCCTTAATTGTCTTACCGGCAACAGAAGCCGCATCAATCGGTCCTGTATACTTCTTGCCATTCTTCTTAGTCGGTGTGCTTCCATCTGTTGTGTAGTAGATCGTTGCACCCTTTACTGCTGAAACAGTAATTGTCTTCTTGTCACCGCTTGCTGCGATCGTTGGCTTCTGGGTCTTCAGATCTGCTACCTTGACAGTTGCAATATCACTGTCCTTCATGTTATCTTTTACGCCAATAACCTTGATCGTATCAATCGTCTTTCCATTCTTATCTGTTGTAGGAATTGGTCCTGTATATTTGGTTCCGTTCTTCTTGCTTGGTGTTGATCCGTCTGTTGTGTAGTAAATATCTGCATCCTTCGGATCTGCTGTGATGATCAGTGATGTACCATCATCGGAAGCCTTAACGGATGGCTTTCCAACCTGAGCCTTATCACCTTCATCTTCTGTTCCAGGCTTTAATGCACTTACATCAAACTCCATAACGTCACTGTCTTTCATATTTGACTTAACAGCAACCGCCTTGATCGTCTTACCGTCTGTACCGGTGATCTGGATTGGTCCGGTATATCTCTTTCCATTTGTCTTACCTGGCGTAGTTCCATCTGTTGTATAGTAGATATCTGCGCCCTCTGTCTTTGTTGAAAGGAGAACAGACTTTTTATCCTCAGTCAGACTTGCAGTTGGCTTATCAACCTGTGCGATCTTACCCTTGTTATCATCAGAAGTTATATTCTTAACATCAAAGTCGATCACATTACTGTCTTTCATTCCATCTTTCACTGCGATAACTTTGATCTTATCAACTGGCTTACCATCTTTTGTTGTTGGGATAGGGCCTGTATACTTTGTTCCATTGCTTCTACTTGGTGTTGTTCCATCTGTTGTATAATAAATATCCGCACCCTTGGTCTCTGTAGAAACAATAACCGTATTTCCGTCGCTTGACTTCTTAGCTGTTGGGTCCTTGACACGCTCCAGTTTGGAGTCATCTGTATTAGTAATATCTGATTTCTCAATTTTCACCGGAGCACTTGCATAATCTGTAAACAATGCTTCATTAACATCTACTGTATCCAGATCATCTTTATTCTGAATTTCTGCTACAACATATATGTTGTATTTTTCTAATATGTTATCTGTTGTAATTCCACTCTTGTCGATCTTGTTAACTACTGCTGCAAGATCCAGATCTGCAGTGCCTGTTAATTTCGTTGAGTCAACAGCATCTAACTTACCATATGCAAGGATTTTTGATCCATTTGCATCGTAAGCCTTATCTGTAACCACATATGTGATCGCATTAACATTATTCTTTTTCTCACCTGTTACACTATAAGGAATTCTTACTACATTTCCCGTCCGTGTCATAGCACCAAGTGTTGTCTTAATGTCTCTGTCTAATAATGTCAGTTTATACTCCGCATTATATCCATCAGCATCAGCCTTCTTTACCTGTGATGTAAAAAGGATTGCAGATTTCTTTACATTAAATGCCGGTGACATTTCATATGGTGAATCAAAGGCCGTATTGATCTTTCCTGTTATATCCGAAGCTGCTCCAATTATTCTTCCCACCTCGTACATATCTCTGAGCATCCATCCTGAACCTTTTTCTCTCTGTCCTGCTGCTTCAACAGAATCCGGATAACCATATGTCGTATTTGTTGCTTCTCCACTGGTTAACACAAATACTTTCTGATTCGTTATCACCTTGCTGTTCTTATAAGCTAATCCTTTTCCATCTTCTTTAGAAGCTGCACTCTTTGAACTTTTGGCAATAGAAGCTATCTCGTCTTCTGAAAATTCCTTCAGGAATCCGGTCTGGCCATTTAACCATGTTTCATATTCCGTATAGCTTTCCGGTACATAAAGCTGCTTTAATGTGCCATCACAATCTAACAGAACACTTCCATCCGTTCCAAAATCTGCTGCAGAATCATTATCTAACATACGGAACTTGATCGGCTGTCCGTCATATTTACCATAATATACATAACTTCCTTTCCAATCATCCGCTGTATTTAATGTTTCTCCATCATGTGAACCATATGGATTTTTGATTCCATTCTCTCCGTTACCGGTACCAGTCGGCTTCTTGCCATTGTTGTTGCCTGAATTACTGCTGTCATTATCAAATTTATATTCTGCAACATTGACCGGTGTACTTGCATAGTCAGAAAACAGTCCTTCGTTTACATTTGCAGTCTTTGCGTTATCTGTCTGAATATCTTCTGCAAATACATACACCTGATAATCCTTTAAGATATTATCAACGGTACATCTGCCTCCTACTTTTCTTGCCAAAGATGCAAGATTAATCGTTACACTGCCTTTTTGCTTTGCATTGGCAAGTTTTCCATATGCAAGGACTTTTGCATCATCAGCCGTATAACCTTTATTGGTAACCATATAAGAAACCTGAGTTGCTTTGGCTCTGTCAGTTCCGCTCAATACATATGGTACAGCAATCGAATCTCCACTCTTCGTTAATTCATTGGTTGTAATATCCAATCTCATGTTCTTGTCTAACAGAGTCAGTTTATATTCCGCATTATTCTTTCCCCGTGTACCGGATACCAGTGAAGTAAACAGTATTTTGGAGACATCCACGTTAAATGCCGGTGAGATTTCTCCACCATACTGCATGGTCTCAACAGCTCCTTTGCTGTTGATCATTGCCTCACCCCATCCCTGATTGCCGGTTGAATAATGTCCGGATCTTGTCCAATAGTAATTACTGGCAACTGTTTTTCCGATTTTTAATCTCTGAGTTACTGCAGTTGCTTTATCCGGATATCCATATGATTTATTTCTCAGCTCACAAGAATCCAGAACAAATACCTTAGTATCTGTAAGAGGTGTAAATATCAGACTATAACCTGCCGCCGTCTTTAAACCACCATCTCTGACATTTTTTGACTTTTTTGTACTGGAAGCAATTGCTTCCCTGTCTGCATTCGTAAACTGGGTCAGAAAACCGGTCGTTTCTCTTCCCATACCATTATTAATCTTTTCGCCTTCTGCTCCACTGTTCAGCCATTGATAAATATTAGATTGATTCCAGTCTGTTCGGTCGGTTGTTTGAAAATATATACTTTTTGATGGATCTGATTCATCTGCTGTTAAAATAGTCGCACAGTCTAACAACATACTGCCATTGTCAATACCAAATGTCTTACCGGAATTGTTGTCCAATACCCGGAATCTAATTGGTTTATCGTTATATTCACCGTAGTAAACATAGCTTCCTGTCCATTTTTCCGTATCACTTAATGTTTCGCCATTGGAACCTCTTGGATTCGTGATCCCTGCTATTCTGAGACCGGTGATCGTCTTTGTACTTTCTGAGGTAGTCGCAGCATCAACCTTTTCAATTGGGTTGAATGTTGGCAACATACTGACAGCCATCGCTGCACTTATCGCAAGTGCTGTTCCCTTCTTGAAAAATCCCTTTTTCATCGTTTTCCTCCATTTCTTTGCAGATTGCCCATTCTCTGACGACAATCTCATGTTGGTTCCCGGTTTTATCGGCCGGTTTTTGTTATGTACAATATTACTTTTAGCAATTTTCAAGTATATATTGTCACTTTATAAATATCAAGTGTTATACTGCAATATATTTTATTTTCGTACAAATGCACATAAAGCAAACGCATTTCACACAAAAAACATACATTTTTGCATTTTTACCTGTTATCCAATTTGAGTTTTAGAAATGCATTCTCAAAACAGATTTTTTACTTTCAATTAGATATGATGTCATATTTTTAATATCATATGTTATTTTATATCTAATTTATATTTTATGGGAATATACATAAAATATATGGCGCAAATCCCACCAAGGGAATTTACGCCATATATTTTTTCTTTCTTTATAGAAACTATTTTAATAATTAGTCTACTTTGATCTCTTTGATCCATCCTTCCGGAGCTTCGATCCTACCCATCTGGATACCTGTTAATGTATCATAGAGCTTCTGGATAACCGGTCCCATCTTCTCCATTCCACTTGGGAAGCAGATCTCTTTGCCATGATCAACAATCTTACCTACCGGTGAGATAACGGCTGCTGTACCACACAGACCACACTCTGCAAAATCTTTTACCTCATCGAAGTATACTTCTCTGTGCTCTACTTTCAGTCCGAGGTACTTCTCAGCAACTACCATAAGTGAACGTCTTGTGATTGATGGAAGGATACTGTTTGACTTAGGGGTTACAACTGTTCCATCCTTTGTTACGAAGATGAAGTTTGCTCCACCTGTCTCTTCTACCTTTGTTCTGGTTGCTGCATCTAAGTACATGTTCTCATCATAACCTTCCTGATGAGCTGTAACAATTGCATGAAGGCTCATTGCATAGTTCAAACCAGCCTTGATATGACCCGTTCCATGAGGTGCTGCACGGTCAAAATCTGAAACCTTGATCGTAATTGGCTTTGCACCGCCCTTAAAGTAAGGACCTACTGGTGTACAGAACATTCTGAACTGATACTCATCTGCCGGCTTAACACCGATTACAGGATTTGAACCAAACATATATGGTCTGATGTAAAGAGTTGCACCTGAACCATAAGGTGGAACATAAGCAGCATTTGCTCTTACTGTCTCTTCTACTGCCTTTACAAATCTATCTTCCGGGAATGCAGGCATCTCAAGTCTCTTTGCTGAATCTGCCATTCTGCTTGCGTTCAGATCAGGACGGAAACATACGATTCTGCCATCTTCTGTTGTATATGCCTTTAATCCTTCAAATACTGTCTGGGCATACTGAAGAACACCTGCGCACTCACTTAATACAACGTTCGCATCATCTGTTAATGTTCCTTCATCCCATGCACCATTCTTATAATTTGATACATATCTTTTATCCGTTTTGATATAACCAAAACCGATACTTGACCAGTCAATATTTTTCTTCTCCATAACTATTCATCCTTTCAGTTTCTATTTCGCAAAAAAATAATATTCATAGTTTCTGTTATAGCACATTCTTTTCTCAATTTCCATAGTATTGATAATTTTTTTACTGTTCAAATATATATTTTACCATATCTGATACGGCATTACTGTCCTTATGCTTTAAGGTTCTCTTCGCAAGCGGCACGCGGTCCGTGATGATATTATCCACGCCAATTGCCATCATGCGACGCATCTCGCTGCTGGTATTTACCGTCCATGCGCAGACCATAATACCTTTTTTATGTGCTCCGGTTACCACCTGCCTGGTCAGGTATCTGGCATCAATGCTTAACACATCCATTGCTTCATAATTTGTCCGGTTGCTGTATCCGAAGCTGTATATATAGCCCGTCACGATATCCGGATCATCTTTCTTGATCCGTACAAGAGACCGTTGCTTAAAGGATGTGACAATACATTGCTCTTCCATGTTATTCTCTTTGAGCTCCTGCGCAACCTTTGCTTCCAGTTCTCCGTCATTCCGGACCGTTTTCAGTTCTATGTTCATCATGACCTTGCCTTTACAGGTATCGATTGCTTCCTGTAAGGTCGGAATCTTTGTTCCGGCATATTCATCTGAAAATTCTGCTCCGGCATCCAATTGCTGTAGCTCCTCATAAGTAGTATCACATACCAGCTTATCAACGCCTGTCGTCCGCTCGGTTGATGGGTCATGCATCAGCACAAGTTCCCCATCTGAAGTCAGCCGGACATCCATTTCCACATAATCTGCCCCTTCTTCGATTGCCTTTTCAAATGCAGGGATCGTATTCTCCGGAGCTTCACTGCTGGAACCTCTGTGTGCGGTGATCAACGTTGCCCCAAGGGAAGCGTAAGTCGGTGTCGTACCTGCAGACAAAAATCTGACATTCAGATATATTGCCAATACACAGGCAACAGCAACCATACTGACCAGTACATAATGGGTCTGCTTGTTAAGATCAGCATTATCTACATAATACATAAGCATCTTTGGTCGTGCGAGCTGTAATGCTGCAGAAATGTTGAACATACCACAGATAAAAAGCAACAACCCTCCGACAACGATGTTTATACGATTATACACTTCATAAAACAGTATCAGAACATTGTCGCCATCAGATTTCGCCTTGATAACAAGAACACTTACCAGAATAAATACTGCATATAGTACCGCACAGAATAAAGCAATAAACAATTCCCATAACATCTGGAACATAAAATGATGAAATCTTTCCCGTCGTGTCAGCCGGGTCTGCTCTTTTGCTTTCGATGCATCGACATTTCCAAGGATCAGCAACCGGATATATGGAATCTTTACGGACATAACCCAGATACAGATCAGATAGATCACTGCAAATCCGATCCAAAATGCTTTCTTTCCGGTTCCCCGAATACACAATTTCAACAGGTATTTTGTGACCGTATTATTATTTAACGCCATCAGAAACGGTGGCATGTATACTGCAAACGCAAATGGAAGCATGTAGAAAATACGCACAATCTTCCTTTTTCCAAAGAAACGGAAGAAATGCTTCTCGACCTGTACCAGATATTCAATCAAGCCATGTCTGCTGTGCCGGAGTGATGCATCAAACAATACAATATACATCGTAAGGTTCAACAACATGAACACCATGAGCAGCACAATAAGAAGCAATATATAAATAATAGATCCCGGCTTAATCAGGACATCCAGAAAGTTCTCTTTCGTGATCGAACTGTATCCGGACAATTTGATTGCCAGATAGAATCCACGAAATACAACCGGAACCAGAATAAACGACGAAACCAGTAGAAAAGCAAGCTGACACAGTACCACCTTTATTTTATTATGTGCCAGAAAATATCTGATCCGGAGCATATATTCCGCTTTCATATCTGTCTGCCTCCTGGTTGTTTGTTCAAAACAGGCATTGCAGAATATTCTATGCTCTGTTTAAACATTTCTACAATACGCTTTCTGCAATTGCCTGTTTCATCTCATAGTCTATATTATAGGCACAACCGAAGCTATCTGCAAGCACTCTCTGTCACAATAATCTGACAACCGAACACATCCGGCTTCTGACGATATATAAAAACCGGGGAAATGTTCTACACAATTAATCGTACTTACCGTAACGCACTATACAAAAAGGCACCCACAATAAATTTTAATATCTCAGGATATTATTTGCGCTATAACATGACATTCGCAAGGATTTCGTTATGAGTTGCATATTGTCAGTAAATACGGGTGCCTGTCTGAGCCAAAGGCGAGTTGGCACAGGAGTATTTACGAATCCGACATGTGCAGCGAATAGAAATCCCCGCGAGTCATTTATAGTGTAAATAATATTCAAGATATAAAATTTATCGTGGATGCCGCCACATTCGTTTAGAAGCCGGTGTTTCGGTTATCGGTAATACGCTTTGCCTTGCCCTCGGAACGAGCAATAGACTTCGGCGGAAGCAGTTCTACCTTGGCACTGATCAGTAGAGTCTGCTTGATCTGTGTCTTGATATATGCAGCCAGCTTCTCAAGCTTATCCGCATCGTTTATATCAACATCATCCTTTAATTCCACCTGAACAGTAAGCTTATCCTGTGAATTCACACGATCAACTACCAGCATATAATGTGCAGATGCTTCTTTCACACCCATCAGTACAGCTTCAATCTGACTTGGGAATACATTGACGCCACGAACAACAAGCATATCATCGGTACGTCCTGTGATACGGCTCATCTTAACTGTTGTTCTTCCACAAGCACATGTTCCGTGATGTAAAGTACAGATATCATGTGTTCTGTAACGGATCATAGGCGCACCTGTCTTGGTCAGTGTAGTAAATACCAGTTCACCCGGTGTATCATCCGGAAGCGGTTCTTCTGTTACCGGATCGATGATCTCTGCAAGCACATGATCTTCATTGATATGCATACCATGCTTTTCCATGCATTCAAATGCAACACCGGGACCACCGATCTCCGTAAGTCCATAGATATCGAGTGCATCAAAATCAAGCAGATCTTCCAGATGCTGTCTCATTTCCTCTGTCCATGGCTCTGCACCAAAACAACCGGATTTCAGTTTTAATTCTTCCGGCTTGATTCCCATTTCATGGATGGTTTCTGCCAGATATGTTGCATAAGATGGTGTACAGCAAAGCATCGTAGCACCAAGCTCTTTCATCATTATAATCTGTCTCTGTGTATTACCGGATGACATTGGAATTACTGTAGCCCCAATCTCTGTTGCACCCTGATGTGCCCCCAGTCCGCCGGTAAATAAACCATAACCATAAGCAATCTGAATGATATCATCCTTTGTACCGCCTGCAGCAGTCAGTGCTCTGGCAACCATCTCTGTCCATACCTTAATATCATTTTCCGTATATCCTGATACGATCGGCTTTCCGGTTGTTCCTGAAGAACCCTGAATACGCACAATATCTTTAAGATCTGCAGCAAATAGTCCATATGGGAAATTATCTCTCAAATCGGTTTTCTGCGTAAATGGAAGCTTTACGATATCTTCAATTCCATTAATATCTTCCGGTTTTACTCCGGCTTCATCCATTCTCTTTCTGTAAGCCGGAACATTATTATATTCCAACTCTACGGTAGCTCTCAGTCTCTCTCCCTGAAGCTTTTTTCTTTCATCAAAATCCATACATTCCATTGCATCGTTATAGATGTAATGAATCTTCTTCTGTCTCATATGTGACTATCCTCCATGTCTGATCTTGGCTTTACTTTTTCGCTTTTATGTTTTTCCACACTAAAGCGTTTACCCATAAAAATTTTAGCTGAGCAGCCTGTATATGTCAAGGAAGTTTTTACCTTCCCTTAAAGATTTTCCATATAGTACAAAACGACCACCACACAGGCGCGTCCTGCATGATGGTCGTTCTGTCAATATATTGGTATATAAGATTTACGCAAATCTTGTTGTGTTAATCTTTACACCAGGACCCATTGTTGAAGCAATTACAACGCTCTTAAGGTACTGTCCCTTAGCAGCTGATGGCTTTGCTTTTACAATAGCATCCATTAAGGTCTGGAAGTTTTCGTCTAACTGTTCCTCTGTAAAGGAAGCTTTTCCCACTGGCACATGGATAATATTGGCTTTATCAAGTCTGTACTCTATCTTACCAGCTTTGATATCATTAACTGCTTTTGTTACGTCCATTGTAACTGTACCAGCCTTAGGGTTTGGCATTAAGCCCTTAGGTCCAAGTACACGACCAAGACGTCCAACAACACCCATCATATCAGGTGTAGCTACAACAACATCGAAATCTAACCATCCGTCTTTCTGGATCTTTGGAACTAATTCCTCACCACCTGCGTAATCAGCACCGGCAGCAAGAGCTTCGTCTACCTTATCTCCCTTAGCGAATACGAGAACCTTAACTGTCTTACCTGTTCCATGAGGTAATACAACTGCACCACGTACCTGCTGATCTGCGTGACGTCCATCAACGCCCAGTCTTAAGTGAGCTTCGATTGTCTCATCAAATTTAGCTGTAGCCATCTTCTTTACCAAAGCAACTGCCTCTTCGAATTCGTAAACGGCTGTTTTGTCATAGAGCTTGCTTGCATCTATATATTTCTTACTCTTCTTCATTATAAACCTCCTGTGGTCTTATCGGGAGCGACCCTCCCACCAAAATGTTTTTATTCTTAATTACTCTTCAACTGTAACGCCCATTGAACGAGCTGTTCCAGCGATCATGCTCATAGCAGTTTCAAGGCTTGCAGCATTTAAATCTTTCATCTTAAGTTCGGCAATTTCCTGAACCTTAGCCTTTGAGATAGTTGCAACCTTTGTCTTCTTTGAGTTAGCTGAACCGGATTTGATATTACAAGCCTTCTTGATCAGAAGTGCTGCAGGAGGAGTCTTAGTGATAAAGCTAAAGCTCTTATCCTGATAAACTGTAATAACAACAGGAATGATCATATCTCCTTCGTTAGCAGTTCTAGCATTGAATTCTTTTGTAAATGCAACGATATTAACACCATGCTGACCAAGAGCCGGTCCAACAGGTGGTGCAGGTGTTGCCTTTCCTGCAGGAATCTGTAATTTGATATATCCTTCTACTTTCTTCGCCATCTTAGCGCACCTCCAAAAATATTGTGGTAATAACGGGGGATACCCTTCCACTCACTCTTACAATTTCTTGATATCAGCGAATGCAATCTCTACAGATGTTGCACGGCCAAATATTTCTACATCGATGGTAATGGTCTGTTTACTTGGGTTAATTGCCTTAATACTACCCACGGTACCTTCCCAGGCACCTGCTGTAACCTCAACCATATCGCCTACTTCCGCATCGATCACGATTGTCTCCTTGTTGATTCCAAGGTACTTCATCTCATCATCTGATAACGGAACCGGTTTTGATCCCGGTCCTACGAATCCTGTAACACCTCTTGTATTACGAACTACATACCATGTAGCATCGTTCATAATCATATTGAGCAGGACATAGCCGGGGAACAGTTTTCTGGTAACAGCTTTCTGTACACCGTTCTTAACCTCAATGGATTCTTCTACGGGTACAGATACTTCTAATATCTGGTCCTGTAATTTTCTGTTTTCAATTGTTTTCTCAATATCAGCTTTAACCTTATTTTCATAACCTGAGTAGGTATGGACTACATACCATTTTGCGCTTTCTGCATCTGCCATATAATTCACCAACCTTTACTCATTATATTATGAAATTCAAGCCTATTTGTATAAGCCAGTCAACGACTGCAATAATAGCTCCGAGGATTACCGTTGAAACGATTACTACGGCTGACTGCTTAAACAGGGTTGTTCTGTCAAGCCATGTGATTTTCTTGAATTCACCCTTTAGTTCCTGGGTCCAGCTTTTCTTGAGAGCTGTTGATTTTTCTTCACTTTTTGCCATTAAACCAATCCTCCTTCACTGGTCCGGAACTATTTTGTTTCCTTGTGTACTGTATGCTTCTTGCAGAATCTGCAGTACTTCTTTGTTTCCATTCTGTCTGGATGCGTTTTCTTATCCTTTGTCATATTGTAATTACGCTGTTTACAATCCTGACATGCCAATGTTATTTTAACGCGCACTTCCATCTACCTCCATTACTTATTTTAAGGCATAAAAAAAAGACCTCTTTCATCGCACGATTAACAATAACACAAGTATACAGTGCAAGTCAAGAAATCTTTTTCTGTTTTTAGACATATTCTCTATTTTTTAATTTTATAAAGAAATATGCCGCATTTATTGGATTGTCTGTATTTACCCCTTCAGATCCTTTAAGGTATGGAATAATTCCATATCCGATTCTGTCAGTTTTACATTTGTACAGATCTGTTTTCCCTCCGGATCCGTGATCTTTACTTCTATAATATAGTCTTCTTTGATCCCGCTTGCCATCGCAGCCTGTAAAAACATCGGAAACTTCGGATGATTGGATGCAAATTTCTCCCATGCGGATTTTATCTTAAAAATTGATGCCGGATTTACCATATCTATCTCCTTATACACCTGCAAGTTTTGCAGCTTCTCTCGTCCTGCAGACATATCTCTTATTAAAATATTATTCCATATTTATGATATCAGAATAATGCTGCAATCGCGCCAAGCAGTCCGTAGCTTACAACTCCCACGATCAATCCTGCAAGTACAACACCACCTATAACGGCAAGTGCACTCTTCTTCCAGTCAAGATCTAAGAAGCTGGCTGCCAGAGTACCCGTCCAGGCTCCTGTACCCGGAAGTGGAACCCCGACAAACAACATCAGTGCGATATAGACTCCGCCGCCTGTTTTCTCAAGCAGCTTCTGTCCGCCTTTTTCGCCCTTCTGAATACACCATGTAAAAAATTTCCCTATATATTTCTTATCTTTTCCCCACATCAGAACCCGTCTGGCGAACCAGTAGATCACCGGAACCGGAAGCATGTTGCCGATCATACAGATGATCAGTGCACGAAATGTCGGTATTCCGAATACCGCTGCATATGGAATCGCACCTCGCAGTTCCACGATCGGAACCATAGATATCAGAAACATGATCAGATATTTTTTAAACATTATTATCTCCTACAATTTCTTTTTTATAGAATGGCTCTGTATTCTCTGTAACCTTTTTTCCAAGTCCGTTATCTGTTCCTGTAAGTGCGATTGGAATACCAAACGCAAGCGGTTTTATCTTTGGAAGAAGGGAATCAAATAAATCTTCTTCATCACCTTCAAAATCAATTGTGATCAGATACTCTTCATCTGAATTTTCTTTTTCCATCATCTGGATATAAGCTGCCTTTACATTTGGACGTTCAGCCAGGAATTTCTTTGCTTCATCCAACATATCAACCGGCATATATTTCGGACTTCTTAAACGGATCTTTGTATTTGCCGGAATTGTATGCTTCTTGATATTCGTATTCTTATGCTCATCAAGCACACTCTTTCTGCTCTCATCCACTGTCTTTATAAGTGCATCCGGGACCTGCATACCAACTGTGTAGGGATCGATCACGATTCCCTGGATCTGACCATTGGAATTCAGAACCAGTGGGGCAACCTCTTTATAAGTAAGTGCCATCTTCTCAACTTCTACTTCCTTGATGGCATGCTCGAATTCTTCGTCATTTGTAAAACATGGGAAGAAGTTCTTTCCTGTATTATCTGTGATAACACGGAAATTTACTCTGAATTTTCCATCTCCCATGATCCTTCCCTGATCATCTTTTACCGGTTTTGGATCCAGTGTTGCAGGCAGGATAAATCTCGCCTGTAACAGCTTCTCGATGAAATTCTTCAGATTCTGCTGATTGTTCTCTGCTTTAAATATTTCAATCGCCTCTAACAACGCTTCATTCTTTATCTTGCCGCTTTCCATACTTAATTTTCACCTTTCTCTTTTATACTGTCCTTATAGGCTCTGTATTCAACTTCTGCCTTCTTGCCTTCTTCGCTTCTCTTGGATGCCACCATCTCAGGCATAATATCCACCATCGGCTCGTTAATATATTCTGTCAGCTTCTGAAGGAATTCCTTTCCACCTTTATAAGTAGCTACCGGAATGGTCACGACACCCTGATTGGTCATCATAACATACCCTCTTACCACATGGTAAAACGGCTTATGCAGCTTTGCCTGTTCCTTTATATCAGAAATATCATAACATTTCCATCTTCCGGGGATCTTACTGTAATACAGATGTTCTTTATCAAGCTTCGCAGCTGACCCTACGATACATCTGCACATCATACCGATCAAAAATCCAAGCGCCAGTGCCGCAAGAATCAGGATCCGTCCGGTTCCTTTAAATACACTGTCAAATCCCAGAAGTGCTACAACGATAAATAATACGATTGCTGTACCAACAATAAATGCCAGATACCCAACTGTAGTATATGCCTGATACTGTCCATTCTTATTTTTTTTGCATTTTGAATAATAACTGAACGGTGAATCAATAAGACCAAGGTCAGCCCCGCATAACGGACAATATTTCTGATTCAGTGTCGCATTTGCAGGAATTGACTTTCCACAGTGCGGGCAACGGAAAAATAACTGATTGATAATACCCGATAATAACAGCATGATAACAAACAGTCCCCATCCGTATATGATCTTTCCGACAAATGTAAATATAAACAGTCCCAGAGTACCGATCACGGGCATAATTACAATACAACCCTTGGCAATTCTTAACTTCATCTCTTCCTCCATCCGCAACAGAGTATTCCATCTGTTATTCTGTATAACAGCTCTGCTGTGGCTTTCTTCTTTCTATTTTCAGACCGGATCAGATCCTAGATCTGTGCAAATGCCTGTTCCAGATCCGCGATCAGATCTTCAGCATCTTCCAGTCCACATGAATAACGGACAAGATCAGGATATACACCGCATGCTGTCAATTCTTCATCATTCATCTGCCTGTGTGTTGCACTTGCCGGATGCAGACAACAGGTTCTCGCATCCGCTACATGTGTCTCAATCGAACCGAGTTTTAAGTGCTTCATGAATTCTTCCGCTGCTTTTCTTCCGCCCTTTACACCGAAGCTTACAACGCCACAGGAGCCGTTTGGCAGATATTTTTCTGCAAGTGCATGATATTTGTCATTTTCCAGCCCGCAGTAATTCACATAAGTAACCTTATCATTCTGTTCCAGATATTTTGCAACTGCGAGTGCATTCTCGCAGTGACGTTTTACTCTGACATGCAGACTTTCCAGTCCGAGATTCAGGATAAATGCACTCTGTGGAGACTGTACAGAACCAAAATCACGCATCAGCTGTGCAGTTGCCTTTGTGATAAATGCGCCTTCTTTTCCGAACTTCTCTGCATATGTAATTCCATGATAGCTGTCATCCGGTGTGGTGAGTCCCGGGAATTTGTCTGCATATTTCATCCAGTCAAACTTTCCGGCATCTACGATGCATCCACCGATAGCTGCTCCATGTCCGTCCATGTATTTGGTTGTGGAATGGGTTACGATATCTGCTCCCCATTCGATCGGACGACAGTTGATCGGAGTCGGGAATGTATTATCTACAATAAGCGGTACTCCCTGCTCATGCGCTACCTTTGCAAACTTCTCAATATCTAATACGGTCAGAGCCGGATTTGCAATGATCTCACCAAATAATGCCTTGGTATTCGGACGGAACGCTGCACGGATCTCATCTTCAGATGCGTCCGGATCAACAAATGTGAAATCGATTCCCATCTTCTTCATCGTTACCGCAAATAAGTTATAGGTTCCACCATAGATGGAATTTGATGCTACAACATGGTCACCACAATTTGCAATATTAAATACTGCATAGAAGTTTGCTGACTGACCGGAACCGGTAAGCATCGCTGCTGCACCGCCCTCTAACTGACAGATCTTCTTTGCAACCAGATCATTTGTCGGATTCTGAAGTCTGGAATAAAAATATCCATCTGCCTCCAGATCGAATAATTTACCCATATCTTCACTTGTTGCATATTTGAATGTTGTACTCTGATAGATCGGAACCTGACGTGGTTCTCCGTTTCCCGGTTCATAACCTCCCTGTACACATGTTGTATTAATCTTGTATTTACTCATTACATCCTCCTGATAACTATATCTTCTGTGTTTTATGATCTATTCCAAGTTCCTGTATTCATATCCATTATTATTCCCAGTATAAATACCTGTCTTTTCATGTACCATTTAGCACATCAATTCATTATATAAAATTTATCCCGTTCCTGCAAGCACATGTCCTCCTACAAAAATTAAAAATCCGTTAAGATTTCCTTATTTTTACGAAAGTGCAAAAATCTCCTTACATAGCTTTCTTCCCGACTGTGTCCGGAAGATCTTCTCATAAGCAGACCGGACTGCTTTGATATGCTCTTTATCCTCATACAGGTTCACAAGGAAATCTGCCTCTACCAGTATCTGATAATCCATTCCGTCAATATTGGAATAGGTATGGTGATGTCCGACCAGATAACATACCCGTTCAATAAAGGCGGCATCATCTGTCAATGGAATAAGCAGTTTTTCTGCTTCCGGCGGGCCTTCCTTTTCCTGTGTCTTTCCTGTATTATATCCATATTTCTTTTCTGAGTTCTTTATGCCTATATCATGCACAAGTGCAGCGACTTCTAGGATCTCCAGTTCTTCTCCTGTGACTCCTTCCATCTCCCCGATCAGCTTGGCAAAAGAATGAACCTTCAGAAAATGATGGATTCGTCTGGCATCTCCCGCATAATATTCGATCATCTTCTCTTTTACCCGAGATTTCAGTTCCCGGCTTGCAGGAATCGTATCTTCTACATTCTGCTGCAATCTCTCACTCTGCTTTGCTTCTGTACTCTGTTTCTGCTCGGTTTCCATTTCTTTCCTCCTGACTGTCTGCCGACCGTTTTAGTATATTTATTTAACCTGATCTATTTCTGTCTTATTTTCTTTTGTTTTTATCTGTACTCACATCCCCGATTATATATGGTTGCTACAGAATACGCAACTTTTTTTCCTGTACGCACTGTTTATCCAATATTTATGTCTTATCGTCTTCTGCAGATTGTTTTGTATTGTTTTCACTTATAGGTTGTCTTTTCTTTTCATATAGTAGTATAATTTTCAAGTGCAGGTTTTTTTAGGAGGTTTTACAAATGAAAGATAATTCCCGTCCAATCGGCGTATTTGATTCCGGTATTGGCGGTATCAGTGTTTTAAAAGAAATCGTTTCACTGATGCCGGAGGAAAATTATATATATTATGGTGATTCCGCGAATGCTCCATATGGCACACGCCAGATCACTGACATTCAGCATCTAAGCCGGAACTGTGTGAAATTCCTGCTTGAACATGGCGCGAAAGCGATTGTGATCGCATGCAATACTGCAACCAGTGCTGCTGCTGCCATGCTTCGTGCAGACTATCCGGACATCCCTGTGATCGGCATTGAGCCGGCATTAAAACCAGCCGTTCTCTGGAAGGAACATGACCGGATCGCAGTTATGGCTACCCCTATGACATTAAAACAGGATAAGTTTCTATCGCTTATGCATACATACGAAGACCGATCCGTAATCTACCGTGTACCATGTCCAAAGCTGGTTGGCTTTGTGGAAAACGGAGATCTGGACAGTCCGGAGCTTCATGATTATCTGCAAGAGATTCTCTCGCCTTATCTGGAAAAGGGAATCGATGCGATCGTGCTTGGCTGTACGCACTATCCGTTTGTGGAAAAAATGATCCGAACCGTTGTCGGTCCGGATATCAAGATTTTTGTCGGGAGCCACGGAACTGCCGTAGAACTGCGTCGCCGCCTGATTGCCGCAGGCTTAAAGTCAGAATCTGCTGAACAGGGTACAGTCGAGATCTATAACAGTTGTACGACCGATGGGAACGCACATGTTGCCCTCTGCAGGAAGCTGCTGGCTCTTTAATACAAGTCTCCATCATAATATCGTAATAACAGTCCGGTCACGCGGTCATAGGCTGCGAAACCGTCTGAGACACCGTTCAGGTTCAGACTTGTTTCAGTGAAGGTATTGGATGCCTGATTGACGGTATCCGTCGATAGAATGGCCTTATCCTCTACCTTTTTCCAAGTCTCCGGGAGCAGAAAGATGTCGTCGGAAAGCACCTGTTCGGAAATTCTCTCATTTGCCAGATACTGTTCTGCATCCTCCCCGATAGCCTCATAATAGGCATTATCTACATAGGACAATACACTCAGATACCCGGAATAAATAAAGAATGGATCTTCGCTGTCGATACAGGCAAGATAAGATATAAAGTTTGCCTCATCCTCATAGATATACCCATGCAGATGCGCCAGCTCATGGCAATAGGTTGCAGGATAATTTGTGATATACATATTTGCATTACAGTTTGCTTCCATCGAAAACGGGAAATAATACCCCGCCATATAACTCTGGCTCATAAGCCCGGAGAACATCATATGCTTGACATCCGGATAGTAGCCGGACAACCGTGGATACCGGCCGGACAGTTTCCGAAGAGCATTTCGTGCCTGTTCCTGCATATCTCCATCATATGTTATGTATCCGTTTTCATCCCGCTCTACTTTAGTGCTGTATTCGTTACACTGCTTTACGATATAATTGCGAAGTGCCTGCAATTCCTCTACCTTATACTGCCGTTCCTCTGTTTCCTCATTTACAGGAAGCGAGGAACAGTGATAATAGATCGTACAGTTTCCGGTCATAATAAGACAGATCGCAACCGTTATATATGCAATAACAAGGTCATAGATCCTGCAAAATCTCCGATATCCCTTATGCTTTCTTAAAAAGATCAACAGAATATTCAGGATCAGAAATGCAAGGATCAGCAGGATTGCCGTAACGATCATAAGTTCCCCGATTGAAAAGGAAAACAGATTGCCAAATCTTGCAAATACTGCAACGATAACCGGATTCACATGTTCGGCATACCAGTCGCACCAGTTTTCCCATCCCATCTTTCCACTGATCCATGGAGCAGCCCACGCTGCTGCATTTATCACTATGACCAGAATTATCCCTGTAAAAAGAAGGGGTCTGTGAATATGCCTTTTTTTCTTGTTCTTTTCTACCTTATTCATAATCTTATTCTTTCTGCCTGATAATGTATTTTCTGATATGCGTCCTGTCAGATTCTCATACATACAACATCCTTTTCTACCTGTTCAGTATATCATCCTGCTCTGCTTTTTACGACACACTTCACAGATTTATAACAAAAACGCCCTCAAAGTTTGACATCTTCTCTGTCTGACGGCAGACCTGTCATTCTTTGAGGGCATTCTATTTCCTGTTATACTTTTTACTATTGGCACATATTTACGATAAAATTATTTCAGGTCTTCTACCAGTTCGTACAAAGCTTCTGCGGAATTGAAATTATCAGATGTGATCTCATCACTTGGAATGATAACATCGTATTTGTCTGCAATCTCTGCAATGATCGTTATGATATCCAGAGATTCCAGTATTCCATCATCTACCAGTGCATCTTCATTTTCAAAATCAACATTCGGTTTGATCTTCTTTAACATTGCAATAAAATCATTCATAGTTTTATTCTCCTTTATTCTTTAATTCTGCTATCTTTTTTATTTCTTTTCGAAGAAGCGAGCCTTTAAATGTCTTCGGAACTTTCTCGATATAGAATATCTTCTGCGGTAACTTATAGCTTTCAACCTGTTGCTGCATATAGCTCTGGAATGCAGTTTCGTCAAATCCATCCTCTTGCACGATCAGCATAACCGGCAATTCTCCGGTGATCGGATCCTGAACGGAACTGTAAGCACAATCTACCACACCCGGATACCGGATCGCAACAGTCTCTACCTCTGCCGGCGAGATCTTGCTTCCACCATAGTTGATAACATCATCTGCCCGTCCAACCAGAATAATACTGCCATCTTCATCCATATAGCCAAGATCATTTGTCATAACATATCCATCCACTACCGTTTTCGCAGTAAGCTCCGGATCATTGTAATAGCCCTCCATAACAATCGGACCACCCCAGGCCAGTAAAGCAGGCTGTTTCTCAGATCCATTCTCTATAATATTCCCTTCTTCATCTATAAACTGCACTAGAGAATTGACGGTCGGATATCCGATACAACCATTCTTATTCTGACGGCTGAATTCCAGAATACAGGAGCAGCCAGCTTCCGACGATCCATAAAAATTATAAAGTCTTGTACGTGGAAGATACCGGAGCAGCTTTTCCTTGTCCGTTTCCGGAAGCGGGGCTGATCCCACCTGTATATAATCGATCTGATCGGCATATCCTGCAATCCTGTCATCTGACAAATGAAAGATCATTCCAAGTGTTGCAGGAGAAATTGCCATCGATGTTGCATGGTACTGCTCAAGCATCTTCCAGAGATTGCCTATCATAGCCATACCATTCATCAGACAGACAGTTCCGCCACTTATCATATCCGACTGATACCGTCTTATACCAAAGGAATGATTGAGTGGCATCGGTATGATCTCCACATTTCCTGGTTTCATCTGTGTTCCCTTCATAACATTCCCAGCAATTGCCACATCATTCTTATGATGCATGACAACACCCTTTGAGCTGCCGGTCGTACCCGTTGTGAACAACAACATCGAACGTGAATCTGCATTTGGAAGCGGAACATCCAGTTCTTCTGTATTCTCCATCTGTTCCATCAGCTTCTTCGGGGATAACCAGCGCAGTCCATCTGACTCTTTGTTTGAGATCAGCCATTCTGCATCCACCTTATCCCTGATTTCCTGCATGCGCTCAGGTGAAGTAGATCGCTCAACAGGAATCACAAGCGCCTGCATATACTGCAAGGCTGAAAACAAAACCATATATTCAATGTTCTGTGTGCATCGTAAAATAACATGTGCGTTCTTTTTTATACCATTCTGAAGCAGGACATTTGCCATCTTTCTGATTGCCGTCCAATACTCCGCATATGTCAGATGTTTTTTTAACTCACAGACAGCCAGCGTATCCGGTTGTGTCTCTGCATATTTTTTTATATAATGAAGCACGGTTTCCATATCGATCCTGTTATTTCTCCTTTTTCTTTGTAATCTTTTTTACATTTTTCTTCCATTTTTTCATAAATTTCCGGGCTTCCTCATCCCATACCTTACAGGCATCTTCCCAGCTTACCTTCTGATCCTCAGTCAGAGTTTCCTGCAACTGATACTTTTCCTTCAGATATGCTCCAAGAAAGCTTGTCACCTTTTTTGCTCCTGCTATATTCGTATGCTTGGGATTATAGAAATCCGTTTTAAAATCAATATCCATCTCATCAACATACTGATTTAGATCCAGGCAGTCATAGCCCTGTTTCTCACAATAGGCATCCACAGCCAGATGCTCCCAGATCTGACTCTCATCCGGTACATACGGTGTCGCTATAAACAGCACCTTTTTTCCCAGTTCATTTGCCTTTTTCTCGATTGCATCCAGAGTATCCTTAGATGCCTGTGACAGTTCAAGACTCTGATTCGTTGTATAATCCGGTTTCTTGTTTTTGAGATTTGTGATCGTTGATTTTGGTCTTGCAAATTTATCATCACTGGACGGATTGTTCAGACGATTGATCATAAATTCCCGGTCAAATTCCATCAGGTTATTATGATATTTTAATATCTGAAACATCATTTCTGCTTTCTTCACAAAGCTTCCACCATGTATAGACTGAATTGCCTGCAACCTTGTTATGGATGGATTCATGCCGGATATAAGCAATTCAAACCAATAGTCCCGTTCTTCCTGGCTGTGATCATCATTTGTATTTCTGGCGATCATGGTTCTGACCTCGATAACAAACACGTCCACGTTCTGACTTTTTACCGCTTCTTCCATAATATATGGTGCCATATTCAGATCCTGGATCGAGCTAGCCAGCATAGCCGAGGTAAAATCCTGTTCCTCATATGCCTGTGGCGGATTCCAATAACGGAATATCGCACTGGATCCGATCATCAATGCATTGACCGTATCCTTTTCTTCCGCGTAATACTCTGCCCATGCCTCTGCGTCACTCTCATCCGGTCTGGCAAACTGTCCGACCTTCGATATAGAATATAACAATATGACAAAAAACAGTAGGATTGAAATTACTTTTTTTATTATTGCCAAAACCTTTTTCTTTCCTGTTTTCATGTTTTGTTCTCCTACCCTTAAAACTGTTCATAGATGAATGCGATATGACTGCCGGAACCATATACACCAAACGTCAATACACATAAAATTCCAACGATCAGAACCAGCCAGCGCAGCCAGAGATTCTGACGTAGCAGCCAGCTTCTGATATCCTCTTTGATCCCCATCTGTTCCCGGATCTCCTGTGCAACTGATACACATAACAGGATCAGACAACCAATCAGGATCAGTCCCCATTCCCGCTGGGACAGAGCAAATGTATTTATAATGTCATAAAATGTACCACGGTCAACCACACAGGAAGCTATCATATGGAAGGACGCACGGATTCCACTTCCCATAAAAATGATACGTCCGATCACGCACAATAAAAATGTCCGAAGCATCCGGAATATATTCCAGCTTATACAGTTTGTCCGTATATTCAGTTTCTCTGTTAATTTAGCGACCGGCTGCTCAAATAATGTCGATAAGCAGATCAGGATTCCGTGAAACAGTCCCCAGCCGATATAGTTCCACTTTGCCCCATGCCAGAGTCCGGTCAGAATCCATACGCACAGGATCGGTACACAAGAAGCAAATCCAGTTCCTATGGCATTTCCCAGATATTTCCGCACCTTGGTATTCCATTTCAACAGGATCTTTGAAGTCGATACCGGATAGAATACATATTCTCTGAAGAACGCTCCGAGTGAAATATGCCATCTTCTCCAGAACTCCGGCAACGTCTGAGAAAAATATGGCCGCCTGAAATTTTCTCCAAGCGTAATGCCAAAGCACTCCGACGCACCACGTACGATATCCATGCATCCGGAGAAATCACAGTAAATCTGGATGGAATACATAACCGCCGCCAGAAAGAAGATCATACCTTCATACTGATCAGAATGTTTAAATACTTCTGTCACAAATGGACTGATACGGTCTGCCATCACCATTTTCTTAAGTGCTCCCCACAGAATCAACCATGTACCTTTTATCACCGTATCATAATCAAACTTATGCTTTTCCCATAGTTGATGCGCAACCAGTTCATATCGCGCAATCGGTCCCTGCGTAATATGTGGAAAATATAATACATACGACAGATATTTCAGAAAATTCTTCTGTGCATGGATCCTTCCGTTATAGACATCAACCAGATAAGAGATCATCATAAAGGAATAAAAAGAAACTCCAAGCGGTGCAGGGAAATGCCAGTCCGGAATCCGCTGTATCGCTTCGTATGGAAGAAAACGTTTGATGTTCTCGATGGCAAATCCTGTCACCTTGAATACAATAAGCGCACCTATTACGATCAGCAATGCCAGCACCAGATATTTCTTTCGTTTCTTTTTCTGTGCTGTTTTTATCTTTCTTGCAGTTCTCTTATCTGCATCCAGAAGCAGCCGGTCCTGTTCCTCCAGATTTTTCTCCATCAACATTGTCAACGGATATACCAGAAATGCAGTTCCAACTACAATCAGCAGATCATCAATCCCACTATAAGCATAGAAGACCGCACTTGCGGCAAGGAGCACCCACCACTGGATTTTCTTTGGTACTATATAATATATCAAAACTGTAACTGCTAAGAATACTATAAATATGTATGATACGACAGACATGCCTTCTCTCCATTTCTTTCTCTTTGTTTCACGCCCGTTTCTGTATGGCTTTTTTTACACCGTACTGAATGTGCTCCAGTATTTTAACAGCAATGTGCAAATGATCGACATTACAAGAATAATGATAAGGGAAATCTTCCAGCCTTCCCGGAACATATACTTTGGTTCCAGTCCATATCCCACCGGAATCGCACGGATCGACGTTGGCAGCATATAAGACAGGTTCACACCAATGGATGCTACGTATATATACGGAATCGGATTCAGCCCACATCCCTGTGTGATTGAGATCACAAGTGGAATCGCAACCGCTGCCGTAGCTGTATTTGAGGTCACATCCGACAACAGTAGTGTTGCAGTCAGAATGATCAGGATCGTTACAAAACCACCCTTCATATCAAAGGAAGAAATCACTTCTCCAAGTGCTTTTGCAACACCTGTTGCATTGATCAGGCTTCCAAGTGCCAGACCTCCGGCAAATATATACATCAGATCCCAGACGATCTTTCCCTGCACCTGTTTCCAGACCATGATCCGTTTTCCCTCTTTATTTGTAAAAAGAAAGGCGATGATCGCACAGATGATAAATACATATGCAGGCTTTAATCCCGGCAATATATCCTGATAAAGCTGTCTGGTAAATGCCAGACCTGTTGCCACTACAAACAGCACAAGTGCGGATTTTTCTTCAAAGCTCATCTTTGGAAGCTTCCGGTACTGTTCCGCAAAATATTCACTGGAACCACCTAACAGATCTGTCTTCTTTACATCACGAAGAATAAATACTACATTGATCAGCATTAAAATCAGCATAACCGGAAGGAACCGGATAACCCAGGAGGAATACATATATTCTTTTCCGGTCAACTGCTGGATATATTCCACCGTTACCAGATTCATAGCCCCACCAAGTGGAGATGCCAGACCACCAAGTCCTGTCGCATAAGCGATCGTCAGCAGGATCTTCGATGCCGTCTTGCTGTTTTTCACGTCATCCATTCCAATATATTTCAGCATAGAAACTGCGATCGGCGTGATCGTTGCGCATACTACTGCATTCGGAAGCACCGCAGATAATACCATTGACAACGCAAACCAGAACACAAGCTGCATTCTAAGACTGTTTCCGATCAGACGCAGAAACGTGATTGCAATTCGTTTGTCCAGTCCTGTATTTTCCCATAATACTGTTATGATCGAAGCTCCAAGCAATAGCAGAATCGTTTCGTCCGCATAATTCGATATTATGGCCTTCATCTCCGCCATAGGAACTACTGCATTGATCGCAATCGGCAAAAACGCCGTTACTGCATAATCTACCGGACCTGTTACCCACCAGTATGCCATCCAGAATACCGTTCCAACTGCTGCCCGTTCTGCAAATGTCGGCAGAACTGCATGCGGTAAAAGAAAGCATGCCAACAGGAATAGAACCGGTCCAAGTAACAAATGAATCAATCGTTTATAATTTCTCATATAATCCTCCAAGCAAGTCCTACTCGATATATTGTTCTTTCTACATAAAAAAAGAACCCTAATATCGGATTATAAAAATCCAATATTAAAGCTCTATTAAAAATTCGACATTCTTCTATTTATTTTTAAGGTTTTGGAATAAAAAATGTGAAAATACTTCCTTTATTCTTTGTACTTTCAACATAAATCCCTCCCCCATATAACTCAGCAATCTTCATTGCCTGTGAAAGTCCCAGACCAAAACCTTCCGCATTACGATCTTTTTCTTCCCGATAAAAGCTTTCAAATATTTTGGATATATTTTCTTTCTCTATTCCACAGCCTTCATCCTGAATACGAATATACGACTTTCCGTCTTTCTCTCCACAGGACACATAGATTTTAGTTCCTTCATTACTATACTTTACAGCATTTGAAAGCAAGTTATTTATAACAATATAGATAAGATTCATATTTGCATGTATGATAGTCGGCTGAAAGGAATATTCAAATGTAATCTGTTTCGTATCAATATATGCTATATCATCACATGCAGATTCAATTACATCCCGAACATCAATATCTTCCATACTGAATGTTGTCCCCTTTCTATCTATTGCAGTCATTTGAAGCAATTGATCAACCAGATTCTTCATACGGTTTGTCTGTCGCTCAAATACCTCTATACTTTTTATTGCTTCTTTATCCTGCTTCTTTTCTGCCACCTCTCTCGACACCTGGCATTGTGCATGCATAACAGCAATAGGCGTACGAAGTTCATGGGATACATTCGCATTAAATTCTTCCTGACGTTCCAACTCCTGCTGCACTCTCTGGTACAAATGATTATTTGCATCTGTTAACATCTGAAGTTCTTTAAAACATCCTTTGTATTCCAGACTATCCGTAAAATCCAGATTCTCCCCGCTCTTTTTTATCGATTCATTCAACTGTCTCATTGGTACAGCGATCAGATATCTTAATAAAAGGGCAAATAAAATAAAAAATGCGCCAACAACTCCTATCACCAAATATGACTGATGCCACAGTCCGCGATAATTTTCTTTCACCGCCTGTTCCGACATCATAGCACATACCAGATAAAAACTGTCATCCTCCGTTCCATTCTTCCTTTTTCCTCGTCTGGTTGCTACGTAATAACGCTCTCCCTGAAAGGTTACTTTTGTAAGACTCTGTAATCCGATATCAAGCCCGGTTCTGGAATCATCCGGCATTCTGCCATCAAGAAAACTTCCGTCTCTTGACTGTAAAAACACATATACATTTTCGTTATAAGTATCTTTCTCTTCCGGATCGTAAAAATCGCTTTTTATATACGGATTCTCATTCTCATCAAATCCTATATTTTTTTTTGCACGTTTCACTTCCTGCGCCAGTTCTGTATAAGCCAGATATTTAGTATCCTCTTTGATCAGATTCTTCTGCATCAACAAAAGACATATCGTTCCTGCTGCAATGATAAGTCCACAAACAATAACAGTAAAATTAATAAATGAGATTTTCCTTTTTAACATTCCAGTCTATAACCTACTCCCCGGATCGTATGTATCAGTTTTTCTTTAAAAGGATCATCGATTTTTCTGCGAAGATATCGAATATATACATCAACTACATTTGAATTGATATCATCATCAATGCTCCATATATTTGCACGGATCTGCTCTCTTGTGACAACAATGTTCCTGTTACGCACCAGATATTCCAGGATTGCATATTCCCGGACTGTAAGATCGACAGTCACACCATCCCGGACAACCCGGTGATTATTTGTATCAATCTGTAATGACCCATAATTCAATATGCTGTCATTACTTATATGTACAGTACGAAGCATTACCCTTAACCTTGCGAGCAATTCCGAAAACTCAAACGGTTTTGTCATATAGTCACTGGCTCCTGCATCCAGTCCCCTGACAATATCCTGCGTTTCGGACTTTGCAGTCAAAAAAAGCACCGGAACCTGTATTCCTTCTGCCCGGATTGTTTTTAAAACCGACATACCATCTTTTTTCGGAATCATAATATCCATTATAACTCCATCGTAACTTGCCGTCTCCAGATAATCAAGTGCTGCCTGCCCGTCAAAACAGGCATCTACATTGTATCCTTCTTTTGTCAGTTTATTACATATTATATGATTCAGATCCAATTCATCTTCAACAACCAAAATGCGCATGGACACAACCTCCCTATCTTAATATACAATGGCATACCATCATTAAAATAAGATTAAAGGGACTGGCACCGAAAAATATTTTCAATGCCAATCCCTTTTATCATGCTTATTTTAGTTGTCACCAGGCATTTACTACCTGTTTATATTACTACTTCTCATTTCTCGCTGTCAATTTCTGACCGTCATAGTCAATGATGATCGCTGACTGGGTGGATACTTCACCTGCAAGGATCATACGGGCAACCAGTGTCTCAACATTCTTCTGAATAAAACGCTTCAATGGTCTTGCACCATAGACCGGATCATAGCCCTGATCGATGATCGCACTCTTAGCCTCATCCGTAAGCTTGATCGTGATCTCCTGTCCAGCCAGACGTTTGTTCAGATCCTTGACCATAAGATCAACGATACTGCCAATATTCTCTTTGCTTAATGACTTGAAGATGATCGTCTCATCGATACGGTTCAGGAACTCCGGACGGAAGTGCTGTTTCAGTTTGTTCATAACTGTCTCCCGTATCTCATCCGTGATCTCGCCACCGCCTTCTGCGATATCCACACCACCGATATTCGATGTCATGATGATGATCGTATTCTTAAAGTCTACCGTTCTGCCCTGTGAGTCCGTGATACGTCCATCATCCAATACCTGTAATAATACATTGAATACATCCGGGTGTGCCTTCTCTACTTCGTCGAACAAGACAACCGAATATGGTTTCCTACGGACTGCCTCGGTAAGCTGTCCGCCTTCATCGTAGCCTACATATCCAGGAGGCGCTCCGATCAGTCTGGATACACTGTATTTCTCCATATATTCACTCATATCGATACGAACCATGTTCTGTTCATTATCAAATAAAGCTTCTGCCAGTGTCTTTGCAAGCTCTGTCTTACCTACACCGGTTGGTCCAAGGAACAGGAATGAGCCGATCGGCTTGCTTGGATCCTTGATTCCTGCTTTGGAACGGATAATCGCATCGCTGACATATTCAACAGCTTCATCCTGACCGACAACCCTCTTATGAAGTTCATCTGCAAGATTCAGTGTCTTACTCTTTTCACTCGCCGTCAGTTTGGCTACCGGAATACCGGTCCACTTGGATACAATCTCCGAAATTTCTTCTTCTGATACGACCTCATGTACCAGCTTTCGTTCTTTCTCCGATGCAGACTGCTCTGCCAGTTCCAGCTCTTTCTGAGCTGCCGGAAGTTTGCCATACTGCAATTCGGCTGCTTTGTTCAGATCGTAATTTCTCTGGGCAACCTGAATATCATTCTTGATCTTCTCGATCTCCTCTTTCAGGTTACGGATCTTCTCAACGCCTGCCTTTTCATTCTCCCATTTGGCTTTCAGATTATTTGCTTTATCCTTTAACTCTGCAAGCTCTGACTGTATATCCGCCAGTCTCTGCTTACTCAGGTGGTCTTCCTCTTTCTTCAGTGCGGCTTCCTCGATCTCAAGCTGCATGATCTTTCTTGTGATCTCATCAACTTCGGTCGGCATGGAATCCAACTCCGTCTTGATCATCGCACAGGCTTCATCGACAAGGTCGATCGCTTTATCCGGAAGGAAACGATCTGTAATGTACCGGTTGGAAAGCACCGCTGCACTTACCAATGCACCATCCGAGATCTTAACTCCATGGAACACCTCATATCTTTCCTTGATACCACGAAGAATGGAGATCGTATCTTCTACCGTCGGCTCATCGATCTGTACCGGTTGGAAACGACGTTCCAGAGCGGCATCCTTTTCAATGTACTGTCTGTATTCGTCAAGTGTCGTTGCACCGATACAATGCAGTTCGCCACGGGCAAGCATAGGCTTTAACATATTGCCTGCATCCATTGCGCCATCTGTCTTACCGGCTCCAACGATCGTATGCAGCTCATCAATAAAGAGGATTATCTCACCTTCTGATTTCTTTACTTCATCCAGAACTGTCTTCAGACGTTCCTCAAATTCACCACGATACTTGGCACCGGCAACCAACGCACCCATATCCAGTGCGAATATCTTCTTATTCTTCAAGCCTTCCGGCACATCACCTCTGACAATACGCTGTGCCAGACCTTCTGCAACCGCTGTCTTACCTACACCAGGTTCACCGATCAGAACCGGGTTATTCTTGGTCTTACGGGAAAGGATCCGGATCACGTTTCGTATCTCAGCATCTCGTCCGATAACCGGATCGATCTTCTGCTCTCTTGCCCGTTCCACCAGATCGTATCCGAACTTCTCCATTGCTTCATAGGAATCTTCCGGATTCTCACTGTCTACCTTTTTATTTCCTCTGATATCTGCCAGAGCCTTTAAAAATGTGTTCCGATCGATCGCCCATGTTTTAAGCAATGGCTTCACATCGGAATCGGCTTTTTCGATCAGTCCAAGGAACAGATGCTCAACCGATACAAAGCTGTCTCCCATCTGCTTTGCTTCCTTTTCAGCCTGAATGAGCGCCTTTGAAAAATTATTTCCGGCATACAGATTTCCACCACTTACTTTTGGCAGTGATGCAAGCTTATCTTCCACCCTATTTACCGCTGCTGTTACATCTATATCGAGTTTTTCAAAAATCTTCGAAATAAGGCTTTCGTCTATCTCAAGCAATCCTGCAAGTAAATGAATCTGTGCAAGCTCCTGATTATCATATTCCAGGGCTTTATCTTTCGCTTTTTCTATTACTTCAAGCGACTTTCTTGTATATTTGTCCATATCCATAATCATTTACCTCCTGACATATAAAAACTACTGTAATTCAAGATACACTTTCATTACAGTAGTTAACATAACATTTTTTGTTAGCACTGTCAAGAGGTGAGTGCTAATTATTTTTATTTTATTTTTTCACACACATTTCAGGAATGATCACTGGGTAAAACTCACATCAAAAATCGTACCTCCGGATGGATTAGACCTAACTGTAATTGTCCCATCATGCGCACTTACGATTTCATGAACAAGTGCAAGTCCAAGTCCGACACCACCAAGTTCCCGGCTTCTGGATTTATCCACACGAAAGAACGGTTCAAACACACGCTGCCTGAGTTCCTCCGGGATTCCATTTCCGGTATCCTCTATTGACAGGTAAATATGTTTTTCCTTTTGATATGCGGTCACTGTAACCCGTCCCCCAGAATGATTATATTTTATAGCATTCTCAACAAGATTGTATACCATCCTATAAATAAGGATATCACTTCCGATCATCCTTATATCCGTGCATTTTCCAATAAGTTTTATATTTTTTTCCTGTGCAAGCGGTTCCAGATCCGCCAATACTTCATCAACAAGAGCATTGACCATTATTACATCGTCTCTCCCCACAGTTTGAAGCTCGCTCATATCCAGAAGGGTTTTTACCATTTTACCGAGTCTGTCATTCTGTTCCGTAACCATCTTTATCGTTTGCTCGGTATCTGCATCATTGCCCGGATGCGGATTGGAATTATATGAATCAAGCTGTATCTGCATTAAAGATAATGGGGTTCGAAGCTCATGTGCCGCATTTGCGGTAAATTGTCTCTGTATATCAAATGAATCCGAGAGACGTTCAAGCATCTTGTTATACGAAACACTCAGTTGGTTCAGTTCTTTAACATTGTTTTCTTCTATTCGTGAATCTGCCAGATTTTGTGCCTGTACCTCTTCAATCTTATCAGAAAACTTACCAATCGGCTTTAGGGCATGTCCACTGATAAAATACGTGGCCACACCACCCAGAAGCGCCAGCAAGGCTGAAATTATCAGGCTGTTTTTTTTGTAGTCTGCCTTGTTATTGTACACCTGAACGGAAAAATCATTTGCAAAATCATCCCAGTTATCCTCCGGAATGCTGATATATATTTCATCCGAAGAGCTTCCGTTATCATCTCCCCTGGCATCAACAGTCTCTTGCAGAGAATCAATATAGTACACACCATTTTTATAAATAAGCATAGTCAGACATCCACATATAAGCGCAATATATAATGTAATTATACATGTAAGTCTCCACTGTAGCGATATTCTTTTCATCTGTCGGCCTCCTCTCGTATTTTATACCCTTCTCCCACCTTGTTCAAAATCGGATCATATCCGAGCACTGCCTTAAGCTTTCTTCTAAGCGAAGACATATGTACTCTAATTGCTCCACTAAAGCTGTCCACGGATGCATCCCAGACATGCTCCATCAATTCTTCCTGACTTACCGGTCTTCCCAGATTGAGAAGCAGATATTCTAAAATACCATTTTCTTTTCTTGTAAGGGAAACCTTTTCCCCTTTTGCATATGCCTCACGTTTTATCGTATCAAAGCTTATCCCGCCGCTTTCCAGACATACATCCTTCTGCACAAATTTTCTTCTTGTCAGACTTCTGATACGTGCTTCAAGTTCCTTTATATGAAATGGTTTTTCCATATAATCATTTGCACCTGCATCCAGTCCCTCAACCTTATCCGCGATCTGTCCTCTTGCAGATAATATAATAACCTTTGTCTCCTCATTTTCCCGTCTGAGTTCTCTTAAGATTTCCATTCCATCCATACCGGGCAGATTCAGATCCAAAACGATCAGATCATAATCCTCCGTAAGGATACATTCAAGAGCCTCTTCCCCATCATAACAGGTATCCACTTCATACCCAACACCATACAGGCTTTTCGCAACCATATCACATATTTGTTTCTCATCTTCAACTATTAATAATCTCAAAAATCTTTCACCTGTTTCTTAACAAAAATTTTACAACAGCTATTGTATAATACCTAAGTCAGCTGGTCAACAAACACAATCAAGAAAGGAGCTGCAATATCTTGAAGTACAGGAAAATATCTCAGATCGTTTTACTCATCACAGGTATAGCAATGATCAGCTATGGTGTAGTCAGAGGTGAAGCGGCTGCCGTGCTCAGCAAAGCAATAAAATTATGTCTGGAGTGTGTAGGAATTGGATAAGAACAAATCAATATCAAAAAAAACAGCCAGAATACGCGGATGGATACAGGCAGCTGCCACGCTGCTTACCAATATTCACATCCCCAATTTATTTAAAGGCAAGATCTATCAGGGCAAAGCCAAAACAGTATGCGTACCGGGATTAAACTGTTACTCCTGTCCCGCTGCAACAGGAGCGTGTCCGATCGGGGCATTCCAAGCGGTTGTCGGCTCATTCAAATTTAAGTTTTCATACTACATAACCGGTTTTTTCATTTTGCTCGGTGTGATCCTCGGAAGATTTATATGTGGTTTTTTGTGCCCATTTGGATGGTTTCAGGATCTGCTTCATAAAATACCGGGGAAAAAATTTTCCACAGCCAGACTGAAACCGTTAAGATACCTGAAATATATCATCCTGATTGTTTTCGTTATACTTCTGCCGATGCTTGTAACGAACTCCATAGGAATGGGAGACCCGTTCTTCTGTAAGTATATTTGTCCACAAGGTGTTCTGGAGGGGGCTATACCACTTTCACTTGGAAATGCAGCTATACGCTCTGCACTTGGAAAACTGTTTTCTTTTAAGTGCCTTATTTTAATTACGGTTATTATACTGAGTATTTTGTTCTACAGGCCTTTCTGCAAATGGATTTGTCCTCTTGGAGCAATCTATTCATTATTTAACAAGGTCAGCCTTATGAATATCAAGGTTGAAAGCAGCAAATGTGTCGGATGCGGTAAGTGTTCAAAGGCATGCAAAATGGATGTAGATGTATGCAAAACACCAAATCATCCGGAATGCATACGATGCGGAGCATGTATAAAGGCCTGTCCAAAAGACGCGATCTGCTATCAGTTTATGGGGAGACCATGTTCCCAAAAGGGACATAAGCAATCTTCCAAAACCAACGTGTAACAATCAGCCACACTAATATTATCTAAATTATTATTTAAAGGAGCAATTATCTATGAAGACAAAAAAAACATTAATACCTATTATCACTCTCTGTGCAGCATTATCTCTCACGGCATGTAGCGGATCAGGATCGGCCACAACTGAGAGTTCACAAAAAAACCAGACAGAAGCCACCACTGAAGCTGCGGACAATTCCAACACGAAGCTGGATGATTTATATCAGCAGGAGAACCAGATTTTTGCAGATCATGCGGATGTATGGAACAAGGTATTTGGCATGATGAATAAAAGCAGCGCTGATCCAAGCGGAGATTATGCCGATTATCTGGCCGGCGCCGTGGAATCAAACAAGGAATCCTTTACAGATGATGAACTGAAAACACTTAACGATGATATTGAAACCATCAGACAGATTGAAAAGCAGATATCCGAAATCGAAAATAATAATACAGGATCAGAAAGCGCCGACCAGAACGACAGTTCCGAAGAAATCACACCTTTCAAGAGTTTCTCCGGTAAGGATTTCGATGGTAATTCTGTTGACGAAAGCCTGTTTTCCAATAATGCGGTAACGGTCGTTAATTTCTGGTTTACCGGCTGCAAACCTTGTGTCGCAGAATTATCCAAGCTTAATGAATTAAACGATGCCATCAAATCGATGGGAGGCGAGGTAGTAGGTATCAACACAGAGACCTTTGACGGAAACGAAGATGCTATCAAGGAGGCCGCAGCCATTCTTGACAGTCAGGGTGCCAAATACCGCAATATTTCCATTGACTCTGATTCAAACATAGGTAAATATGCCTCCGACATCATGGCATTTCCTACAACCATACTTGTCGATAGGAATGGTAATATCGTCGGAGATCCTATGCTCGGCGGTATCGATGACCAGAATAACTATGACACTCTTATGAAACAGATCCAATCAGTAATCGATGCTGATAAATAGAATAAATAATCAGATTCAGGGGCAGGATAAAAAGCAAACTTTTTATCCTGCCCCTGATTACATTCTTAATCATGCTCCTTTGTCTTAATCTTATTTTGTTATCTTGACTTTCTTTACTTTACTGTATTTACCATATACTTTCCTGCCTGTAGAATCCTTCTTATATGCACGGACCCGTACATAATAGGTCTTTCCTTTTTTCAGCTTCTTTATGGTCTTCGTTCTCTTCGTTGTATTGACAACCTTCTTGCCCTTGGTGAACTTAGAATTGGTCGCGTATGTGATCTGATATCCCTTTGCTCCGGATACCTTTGAATACTTCACAACCAGATTCCTGCCATTCGTATTCGTAACCTTAAGTCCGGTTGTCTTCTTCACCTTTATCTTCGACCACTTCGCATATACGGTATAATTCTTCTTTGAGCCTTTCTTGATCGAGGTTATCTTCTTCGTATAATTACTATTTGTATACCATCCCTTGAATGCATATCCCTTCCGGGTCGGTTTCTTTAATACAACCTTCTTCGCTGATGTATAGGTCTTCGGATTCTTCCTGTTATTCTTACCCTTATTTAACTTATAAGTAATCGTATATTTTTTCTGGCTTAACTTGCTGACCTGACGTTTCTCAACCTTCTTACATACAGAGCAGGTTCTGCTTTCTTCCCCTGCATTTGAGGTAGTCGGCTTCACTGTCACTGTCCATGCAGTCCAGGTATGACCCTTTGCTGCTATACTGACATTTGTCTGCACTGTCTTCCCACAGGTATCACAAACATAATGTCCACTTCCTGCCGCCGTACAGGTTGCTTTCTTATCTGTTACCAGACGCTTTGATACATGCTTGCAGATAAGCTGTGCCAGCTCTCTTCTCTCAACCGCTCCACATACAGAACAGGTTCTTGTTTCTTCTCCTGCCGTATCATAAGTAGCAGGTGTAACAACCTTCCATTCTCCACAGGTATGTTGATCCGCAAATTCAACCACGATCTTCTGTGGTTTTGTCACATTTTTGATCGTATACTTTCCATCTGCAAATTCTATCCTTGTGCCATTTGCAGATACAAGCACACACCGACCGGCTGCAGCCTTAACTGTAAAGGAATAGTCCTCGCCATAACTGATCGTTTCTCCCTCTTTCTCCGGAAGGATCGTATAATCATCCCCACCGGATGGGATCGTAACCTCATACCGGTTCGGGACCACATCTTCTGCTTTCACATCTATGATGTAGTCTTTTCCAATGTTCTTAATGGTATAGCATCTTCCATCTGTCTTAAGTGTCTCTGCCACTTCATCAGACAGTTTATAATAGTTACCATCAAATCCCCTCACCGCTTCGTATACATAGACAACCGCATGGGCATTGCTGTATCTATCTCTTGCCGATAATGTATAGTCTGAATCTTCAACTACGTCGCCACCTGTTTCTTCCAGATAGCCCTGCGCATTCTCTGTAAGTGTAACTCTGTAATACTCGATGCATCCGTCAGGTTTCGTATTTGTCGCTCTGTTCATCGAAAGCTTAAGATCCCGACCGGTTACATCCGATCCCTCTAATCTGACACCAGCGGTTTCACTCTCTGCCTTCCAGTTATTCTCATAATACTTTATGGCTGCTAACTGATATTCTGCCTCTTCTAATTTCTCGAACCGATAAGAGCCATCTTCTGCTGATGTCGTCTTTTTTGTATCACCGTTTCCTTTTAATTTAACTGTTACACCCGGTACAGGATTGCCTTCGGGATCGCGAACAGTTCCGGAGATCGCATAAGTCTCTATATTCTTTTCAAAGATTGCGGTGTAGGTCTCGCCCTCAAAAACACCGTTTACCGCAGTTGGATAGAGTCCGGTTATGGAATAGGACGGACTACCCTCCTTGCTGTCAACCCACTTCACGAAATGCCAGCCAAGATCTGCCACCGGAAGAACTCCCTTTGGTGTTCCGCTTACTGCCTTGATCGTCTCTGTCAATTCACCGGAACCGGTCTTGTCACCTACCCATTTTACTGTTCCATGCTCGCCGGCCTTGTAGGTAAATGTAACTTCTGTTTCCTTTGTTGTAATCTCTACCGTATGATTTGCTGAGATATCGGATATCGTATAATTGCCATCCTCATCCGGCTTCAGTGTCTTTCCATCCAAGCTTACCCCTTCTAATATGCATCCTGTATCCGGTGTTACTGTAAATACAACAGTCTCACCGGTCTCGGTGATAAGCTCTGTCACTTTCTTCTTATCAACGCTTGCCGATGCATAACTACCTTCCGTCAATTTAAATTCCAGAGTATACAGGTCATATGCTTCTGCATATACATCCTTATCTGTAGTTAATACATGCGTGAAATCATACAAGGTCGTATGTTCCTTATCTTCATACCAGTCGAATGTATGAATCGCATCATTCTTTCCTGTTACAGTCGGTGCCTGGGTCTCGGTAACTGCATGGTTGTAATTCGTATATCCATATCCTGCAAGATCTTTACCACCGGTCGTATAATGGAAGGTCATCTGCATAACGCTTCTGCTTGTTTCTTCCTCTGTTAAATCAAGATACGGATATCGTTCGATTTCTGCTCCGCTTATTATCTGTTTCCATACAAATAACTGCTTTCCTCCGGAAGCCTTCAGATCTTCATTGATACCATTCTGCAGTTTCCAGGCAGCCTTACCGGATTCAAAATCTTCCGCTGTCATAGCTTCATTATCAGTAAATGTCACCTTATGTCCCTTCAAATCCATGGAATATCCGTAAGCTTCCACATCAATATCTCCCACATAACAGCAGGCAGATACCACTGCATTTCCCAAATAAGATGAAACACAACCTGCAATAGGCGCTGCAAATGCATGCGGTTCATTATTCTGGAAGCTGGTTGCAACATTTGTTGTCTTTATATTCGTGGAATAATTATAGCAGTCTCTTATCAGAGCATTCTCTACCCCTCCTACAATTCCTCCGGTATGGGAACCACCTTCAACATCTCCTGTATTATAACAGCCGTAGATCGTACCCTTACTACATATTGCATAAGCAGCAATACCTCCGGCGCAACTGTCCGAAGCTGTAACAGCTCCTGTATTATAACAATAATAGATTCCATACTGTGACAGAGAAACCGGAACCAATTCCTCCGCTTCCGTAGAACCGCTTTCCGAATCATCTGAAGATCCGCCGGATGTATCTTCCCACCCCCCAATAGATGGATTTACGATTATTACATCACCGCCTTCTGCCACACCGGTTCCTGCTGCAATACCTCCGACATATGTTCCTGTAAGTGCTCCTTTATTATAGCAGTTAGCAACATATCCCTTGTTATCTCTTACAATACCGGCTGCCTGACCGGTTGATGTAATTGGCGCTTCATTATAACAGTTCAGGATCTTGCCCTTATTCCAATCACAAATTCCTCCCACATCTCCGCTAATGCGTCCTCCGGTATTATTGATTGCTCCACGATTGACACAGTTTTTTACAATGCCATAATTCATATCTACTATGCCAAAGCAATTTTCACGCTGTTTATCGATCCATTCTACATCTGCTGTATTCACACAGGCATCCATAATTCCATAATTCTTATATACAAAAACAGCACCGCCATGCCCACAATATTTTGTGCGCAGTCTTCCGGCTGTACAGTTCGTAACGGACCCATTATTGAAACCTGCAAATACTGCACATGCAGTTACATAAGACTTCTCTATCGTCAGATTCTTTAAAGCTCCCGATCTGCCGATATATCCGATCAGTCCGCCCTGATTATCATATCCCGGATTTTTCCGATACAAGCCCCGGATCGTCTTATGATTTCCGTCAAAAACTCCCTGATATATAATGTTATATTTCGTAAAATTAACATTATAAGATCCGAGAGATGGCCAGTTGATCACATTTGTCGTTTCATCTGTCCATACATCCCATTCACTTGTATCATTCATCTCAATATCATTGCAAAGAACGACATTCTCCGACAGATGTGCCGTAGCATCATCTCCGTTTCCATTTACATAATCAGCAAATCAGTATAACTGTCCGGCATTGCTTACTGCATAGTATCCTATGTAATTTTCGTCTAATCCAAATGCCTTACAATTCTCCGCCGTGACCTGCTCAGCCGGCTGATAGGAACCATCCACCGTTGCAAATCCATTTTCATCATAGGTCAAGCTCTTGCTGACTTCTCCACATGTACTACATTCTGCCGTATAGGTATATATGCCATCCTTTACACCGGTCAACTTCCAGCCCACCTTTTCCTCATGGAAAGTGATGTGATCTCTTGGCACACCAAAGGTCTCCGTCAGGCATCTGTAAATCTCAAATGAATGTACCATATAGTACATGCTCTTTAAACTATTCGCTATCGTCTCTTTTGATTTATCTCCATAATCTGTTAAAGTTAACTGCAAAGAATCCTTATCTTTGTGCGGAATCTCTACCATCGTTCGGTTCCATGAACCACAAAATACATTCATATTTAACTCTTTTAAAGAAAGAGGCAGCTTAATCTCACGTTGTTCTTTCAGATTTGTATTATTTTCTTTATATGTAGAAAATAAGCCTTCCGGCAAGGTATTCAAGGCACATCCGTCTTCAAATGTTATGTACTTGATTTTTGCATTTCCGCCACCATCCAATGAAGTCGCTGTAAAATCCGTCAAGCATTTTGGATATTCAAGGCTTCGCAGATTACTGATGCTAAATGCCCGGGTTCCAATGGTAGTCACGTTCTGCATATACGGCAGCTCGGTTATATATATATAACGGAACGCTTCATCTTTAATTGTCTTAACACTGTCCGGAATCCGAAGTGATGATACCTTTGAGCATCCCATGAAAGCCTGCTCTTCAATCATCTCTAACTGGCTAGGAAGTTGTATATCGGTAACATTCCCGCAATATGCAAATGCTGCTTTTCCAATTGATATCACGGAATCCGGAATTGCGATCTCCTGTAATCCGTCACAATCATAAAATGCACATATACCGATCGTTGTGACTGTACCAGGAATCACAAGCTTCTCCATCTGATCCAGATTTCGGAATGCTGATTCTCCGATCGTTGTAAGTCCTTCCGCTAATTCAACATCTTTCAAAGCGTAACAGGCATAAAAAGCTTCCTTTCCTATGCTTTCAACCTTTGAGCCTTTTTCGAACCGGATCGTCTCAAGATACTGTGAATTATAAAAGCACCTCTCCGGTATCGTTTCAATGGAAGCCGGAACCGTAAATTCTTTTAAAGACTTACAACCGTAAAGTAAATATTGAACATTCTTTCCAAATGAAGTAAGCTTGCATCCTTCCTCAAATGTAATCTTCTCCAGTGACTCATCCATATAGAACATGCCATGATTGAACGAACCTGAATTGAATTCTGTAACAGATGCCGGAATCGTGATCTCCTTCAGCTTCTTCTGTTGCTGCACCAGTGCTGTTGTTAATTTCTGCATCGTACTTGGAAGATAGATATATTCATACTGGAGATTTTCTGGTGGACTATATACATTAAAATATGTCAGTCCTTCTCCAACTTCTACCTGCACGATATTGTACTTGGCAAATACATCTTCATAATCTGAAAATAATCCAAACTGACCGGAATAGTTTGTATCTTCGCCTCCATATGTGATCGTTGCAATATACTTTTTTTCTTCTGTAGAAGCATAGATACGCCATATATTTTTATAGCTGTCTACCTGCTCTACCAATGCCTCTCCGGTCTTCTGATAATGATATCCGATTCCCTCATCGACTTCTACCTCTGCTGCATCCTCCGTCTGTGCATACGTTGTCATTGACCCATAAAGCGTTATGGGCGTCGCAATCGCAAGCATGGCAAGCATGGCGGCTGTCAGATAATGCTTTTTTCTCTTTGTTTTTAATTTACTCATATTTACCTCCCTTTCATTCATGCACGTATCCCTTATATCCCTAGTACCCCTGCATCCTGTTATACGGATGCTGTCGCATAGTTTATGATCATTTCCTTTAAACGTATCAACTCCGGCATATAATCCCTGTTATCCTCTGCGCCCCATATAAAGCCTCCCGCGTAGTAGGTACATGCTGCCATCATCGTATGTACGGTCACACGCATAAATTCATCCTCCGGTATATCCGTGCGAAGGGTATGATCTTCCTTTGCTTTCTCATACATCATATGCAATCGAGTATCAGCCGAATACACCGACGCATGAAGCTTCTCAAGCTGTTCCGGATCTACGCCCTCATGTGTGACGTAGTGATTAAAGTTATCATTGTACTGAAGCAGTTCCTTATGGTTCAGGTACATTTCAATATAACTGTCCAGCGTGAATATGAATCGTCCGACTGCCGGAATATCCTGAACCGATGAGATTGGTCTGTTCTGATCCAGCTCGTCCAGATATGCTTTCCACTGTGCCGCACAGACTGCAATTACAAGCTCTGTCTTATTCGAATAGCACCGGAATAAGGTCGCCCTGCCGATACCGACCGCCTCAGCGATCTCGCCCATACTTACCGCTTCAATCTTCTTTTCTACAAAGATGCGAAATGCAGTATTCAGGATCCGCTGTCGTCGTTCATTTTCTTTTGCTTTTTGTTTCTCTGATTTGTTCATTACCGTGTTCCTTTTTTGATACGTACTGTATCATTAATTTTATAAGAAATAAAATATAATGTCAATACTCATAAACACATCTTATATATAAGTCAAGGATTTTTTCTGACCTCAAAAAATCAGGCAGCCCTGCTTTGTGGGCTGCCTGTCTCTATTTAAGCTCCAGATATTTCTTAAGCTTTGGTTTTTTCTTTTTATAGTATTCCTGCAGCTTCTCCACCAACAGGGTGAGGTAGCGGAACAGGGATTCTGCCGCGAATCCGAATACCACCATAAGCAGTACGCAGATATTTGACAGATCGGTCAATGCAAATAACTTCTTCAGGAAAAATCCTGAGAATATAAATCCAATGATGTTCAGTCCGATCACACCATATTTCATCTTGTTTAACGGCTCACTGATCTTAAACAGGATCATAAAGCCAACAACGCAAAGCACCATTGTTGCGATCGTACCGATGCTTTCTTCCGGCAGGGCAAATACCTCACCGCAAATCACTAACGCGCCAACCGCAATTACGTCAGTAAGGCCACCCGGAAATGCTTTGAACATGACATTTGTAAGGAAATGTCCTTTGATCCGGTCTCTGTTCGGTTCAAGTGCAAGCAGAAATCCGGGAGCACCGATCGTAAACATACTGACCAATGAGATCTGCGCCGGTTCCAGCGGATAGGTGATCATAAAGATAACCGAGAACAGCGACATCAACAGTGAGAATATATTCTTAACAAGGAACAGGCTGGCGGAACGCTGTACATTATTTACAACCCGTCGTCCTTCGTATACCACATCCGGCATATGTGCAAAATCGGAATCCAGCAGAACGACCTGTGCTGCCTGTGTTGCAGCTTCACTACCGGATGCCATCGCCACGCTGCAGTCCGCATCCTTCATTGCAAGGATATCATTGACACCATCACCTGTCATCGCCACGGTATGCCCCTGCTTTTTAAGTGCCTGCACAAGCTTCTGCTTCTGCTTCGGTGTCACACGACCAAAAACCGTATATTCCCGTACGGCTTTTTTGATCTTTGCATCCGTATCAAGTGTCGTTGCATCCACATAGCTTTCTGCGTTGTCAATACCCGCCTGAACTGCGATCTGTGATACCGTCTTTGGGTTATCACCGGATATAACCTTGATCGCTACATCCTGACTCTTAAAGTATGCAAAAGTCTTTACCGCATTTTCACGAATCGGATTTGCCAGTGCCACAAAGCCAAGCGGTGTTACTCTGTCAGATAATCCATTTGCAATACTGCTTCCTTCATATCTTCCAAATAACAGCACACGATCTCCCTTTTCGGCATAAGGAAGGATCTCTTTCTCGATTGACGCATAATCATCCCGCATGATGAATTCCGGTGCACCAAGCAGATAGATGCCATCCGAAAATGTAATACTGCCGTATTTCAAACTGGATGAAAATGCCAGACGGTCAAGCGGTACTCTGTGTTTTCCGACACTACCGTCTGCCTCATCGGCATATTTCTTCAATGCCTCCATCGTAGCGTTATTATCCTGTGACGCTGCTGTATAATCAATCAGCAGCCCTTTTAATTCGTCCGTCGTCTTTAACGGATTCCGGCTATCCTTACTTAAGAACATATCCTTGACACTCATAACAGGCTCTGTGATCGTTCCGGTCTTATCCACACATAACACATCGACACGTGCCAGTGTCTCGATACTTTTCATATCATGCAGCAGGACTTTTCGTTTTGCCAGATTCATCGTACTGAGTGCCAGTGCAATCGTAGTAAGAAGATATAAGCCCTCCGGGATCATACCAAGGATAGCTGCAACTGTCGAGGTTACACTCTTCCGGATCGAGTCATCATTTACGAAATGGCTCTGCCAGAACAGAATAATACCGATCGGTATAATGATGATACCAACCCATTTTACGATCAGGTTGATCGACCGGATCATCTCGGACTGTTCACCGCTTCCCATGGTCTTTGCTTCCATGCTGAGTTTTGAGATATAGGATTCATTTCCGACCTTTTCCAGTCTGGCATAACATTCACCGGACACCACAAAGCTGCCGGATAACAGAGAACTGCCGCTCGTCTTTTCTACCTCGTCTGCTTCACCGGTAAGGAGGGATTCATTTACCTGAATGCTGCCATCGATAACAACCGCATCTGCACAGATCTGCTTTCCGGCTGTCAGTAAAATGACATCATCCTTTACCAGTTCTTCCGAATGGATCTGCTGTAAAACCCCATCTCTGACTACATCTGCATGAGGTGCATTTAAGAAATTCATTTTTTCCAGTGTCTTCTTCGCACGCAGCTCCTGTATGATACCGATCAATGTATTACCTATGATGATCGGTAAAAAGGTCAGGTTCCGAAAGGAACCAACAAGGATCAATAATACTGTGATAATAAGAAATATTAAGTTAAAGTATGTAAGTGTATTCGACAGAATGATCTCTTTCGTCGTTTTATCCGTCGATATATCGGTCTGATTCGTCAGCCCTTTTTCGATTCGTTTCTTTACTTCGTTTTCTGTCAGTCCCCGGATCGAAGGATTGATCTGATTTGCATGTGTATCGTCCATAAGATTTCCTCTCTGGTCTGTGTTATCAAAACTTTTACACCATTCTACTACATTCTTATGGAAAGAAAACGAAAATAATTGTTAAATTTTGTTAATTCTTTATTCGTCTTTATTCAGGTGATAACCAGCCCCCCATTTTCTTTCTATCCGTTCATTGAACCAAACTTCAGTTTCTTTCTTGTAATCAGATATGCTATTACACCACACAGAATTCCAACCAGAATGCCACCTAAGATATCGGTCGGGTAATGCACATACAGGTATAGTCTGGAAAATGCGATCAGCACCGCAAGCACCAGTGCCGGATACCGGAATTTCTCTTTTGCAAAAAACAATGCAGTTACTGCTGCAAAGGAAGCTGCCGTATGACCGGATGGAAATGAATAATCTGTCGGCTTCTTCACTAACAGGGGAATCGCTGTATTTACATCAAAGGGTCTTGTCCTTGCTACCGCATTCTTCAATATGCCATTACAAAGTATAACGTCAAATACCAGTGCAAGTGCCATCAGGATTCCTGTCTTTCTATGTTTCTTACTGATCAACAGCACGATCGTAAGCACGATCCAGATGACCCCTGCATTTCCAAGTGTCGATACAAATGGCATCACTACATCAAGAAATGCATTTCTCATATGCTCCTGTATAAAATCCAAAATCGTTAATTCCATCTGATTCACCTTTTGTCCTCCTGCCTGTATGTAAATCGCAAACTATTTCTACCGGTCTGCTATGTCGCTTCACTTATGCAAGTGATTTTGTATGTCTTTCAGATAAGTATCACTTATTTATTTTCCCCGGAGGATCTTCACACCACGAACGACCATGAATATTCCTACGATCAACAATGCTGCCGACATTACAGTTGAGAACAATGAATTCATAACAGCCATAAGGCTTGCTGTCTGAATAAGCATGACAATAAAACTAAGCACGATAATGCTGTTTGCCAATATAAAACAACCTCCGACCACAATACATATGACTCCGGCATAAATATTCGCGCCTTTCCGAACTGCCGATCCAATCTTTCTTGCCTTCTCTCGCTGTGCAGGATCCATATCCATGCCGTTCATCATCCGGTCAAATTCCGGAGACAGTCCACTTCCATATCCTGCAGCATCATCATTTACCTGACTGGTATAGACCTTGTTTCCAGCATCTCCTGAAAATGGTGTGCCCGGAGTCCCCTGCTGCCATTGTGAATCCTGTCTGGTATCTGTAACCCATGGTGATGTTTTCTCGCTATTTTCTATTATTATGTCTGCGGGTTGGCTGCCATACACACCATATGGGCCGTTATATCCGGACTGACTGTTGTATCCGGACTGACTATTATATTCGCCATATTGACTGTTATATCCGGAAGTCTGAACGACATCATCGCTCTCTCCTTTTATAAAGTTACGAATTCCCTGTATCAGAAGCAGCACTCCTATACCACCGAAAAACAAAAGGAAAAGTCTCATAATGCCTAACCCTTTTGCCAAAAGACCTACAAAGCCAAAACTCATGAATACCAAAGTTCCCAGAATGCAACCCAGTAATTGTTTGACCCGATTGGATACACTTTCCATCGAATTAATAAACAATACGATTCCTGTCAATGCAAATATCAATCCGAATCCAAGTACAATCCCCCATGTTAAGATTCCTCCCTGATCATACAGGTTTGTTATGCCCCAGACTCCGAGGGCAAGCATCATCACACCAAAGCAAAAGAAAACAAATGCTCCTATTTTTGCTCCTTTTTGTTCCTGCATAAAACCACCTCCGTTTATAGAGTATCACAGAACTGTGTTTTTTTGCACTCCTCCATGTATATTTTTTCGATTTTGTCACCAAATGCCTTCGATGAAAATGCTTCCGATGATACTTCTGTTCCTATAAAGCAAAAAAATCCCCCGCACTTGTCTCCTGTAGTTCTTCGGGCTACAGGCAAATGCGGGGAACCTTTTCTTTATTTGTTGATTTATTCACTCTAATAAGTATGTTTCTTTGACTTTGGTGCTGCAGCTTCAACCTCCTGTGCATTATGATTAGCTGTTGCACATACCTTCTGAACTGCTTTCTTTTTCTTCAATGGATGCTTTGGATTCTTATCCATGATCTACACTCCCTTTCTTATATCTGTATACATATACATAAGGGGTCATGTTTTTTATTCGCACGGCTCGATATCAACACATTTTATTCGATGGCAATGAAGTTCTCCTTTTCGATTGCTTCCGGTGCTTTCTTTGGAAGGGTCAGACGAAGAATACCACTTTCATATTTTGCATGTATATCCTTCTGACTGATACCGTCACCAACATAGAAACTTCTGCTCATGCTGCCGGCATAACGTTCACGTCTGATATACTTACCGTTCTTCTTATCTTTCTCATCCTTATCCAGACCTTTTGCAGCGGAAATGGTGATGTAGCCATCTTCCAGTTTGACATTTACTTCATCCTTCTTAAATCCAGGAAGATCAATGTCTACTTCATAGCTATCATCTGTTTCACGGACATCCGTCTTCATCATGTTCTTAGCATGTTTGCCATACAACGGGCTTTTCTCCGGAAACATTTCCTTTTCAAATTCCTTACCGAATGGGAAATCATCCATCCAATCATCAAATAAACTTTCTCCAAAAATACTAGGTCTTAACATAAGTCATTACTCCTTTCAATTTCAAACCAGTGTCGGAAATCTCAGCTCCTTATGGAACCTTGAGGCACTTAGACTTTTGTATGTTTAGCACTGTCAGAGAAACTGAGGTGTCGAATTTGTATGTTATAAGTTCCGGGATTTTTTCTTTTATCTTCTTTCTTAATCCCTTTCCTTATCTTTAGCTATGTTATAGCACCGTTTATTAGCACTGTCAAGAGGCGAGTGCTAATTTTATGTGAAGATTTTGTGAACTATCTGATTTCTATTTCTACACTTAAAAGAAAAAGCCAGACCGGCACTCACCGGTCTGGCTCTTTCTTCTATATAATTATAGGTTATTTGTAATTTACTCTACATCCTGTAAAGCTGCAAAGTCTTCCTCACCGGTACGAACCTTAACAACCTTATTAACACTGTATACGAAGATCTTACCATCACCGATATGTCCGGTATACAGAGCCTTCTTAGCAGCTTCAATAACTGCACTGACAGGAATCTTGCTGACTACGACTTCTACCTTAACCTTTGGAAGAAGGGTTGCATCTAATTCAACACCACGGTACATCTCGCCGGCACCCTTCTGGATACCACAGCCCATAACCTGATTCATTGTCATACCAGTTACACCAAGATCATTCAATGCCTTCTTCAAAATCTCAAACCGTGCAAGCTTTGCAATGATAACTACCTTGTAGATACCACTTGGAGATGCTGTAACAGGAGCTTCCGCAACCTTAACTGCTGCATTCTTTAATGTATCCGAAGCCTTATCATAATCAGCTACACCAAGATCTGTGTTTTCATTTACATCCATTGTCATTGTATTTGATACATCAACGATACTGAAGCCAGCATATGCAGATGGAAGACCATGCTCGCATGAATCCAGACCAACAATTTCCTCTTCCTCTGATACACGAAGGCCGAAGATCTTCTTAATAAGAAGGAATGCAATTGTAATCGTAACTGCTGTCCAGAGGATGGTCGCGCCCATACCTACGAACTGAATACCGAGCTGCTTGAAACCACCGCCATAGAATAAACCTTTGGCTGCAATCTGGTTTGCACCATATGTTACGCCATCACCGATACCTCTTGCAAATGCAGGAGCTGTATCTGTAGCGAAAAGACCAACTGCGATTGTTCCCCAGATACCATTTAAGCAGTGAACTGCAACAGCACCTACAGGATCATCAATATGTAATTTGTAATCTAAGAGCCATACACCGAATACAACCAATACACCGGCAACAGCACCGATCACGATAGCACCGAAAGCATCACAGACATCACAAGGAGCTGTAATTGCTACCAGACCTGCAAGAGATGCATTCAGACACATTGAAACATCAGGCTTACCATATTTTACCCAGGTAATGATCATTGCTACAACTGTTGCAACAGCAGGAGCAATTGTTGTTGTTACAAATATTGAACCAAGTTCTGAAACGGTTGTTGCTGCTGCACCATTGAATCCATACCAGCCAAGCCAGAGAATAAATACACCGAGACAACCGATCGGAAGGTTATGTCCAGGGAATGCATTTACTTTTTCAACCTTACCATCCTTGCCCTTTACAAACTTACCGATACGAGGTCCAAGGATTGCTGCACCGATCAATGCACAGATACCACCAACCATATGAATACAGTTAGAACCGGCAAAATCATGGAAGCCCATCTGAGCTAACCAGCCGCCGCCCCATGTCCAGTGTGCCTCAATCGGATAAATAACTGCTGAGATAATTGCTGAATATACACAATAAGAAATGAATTTTGTACGTTCTGCCATCGCACCGGATACGATTGTCGCTGTTGTTGCACAGAACACTAAGTTAAATACGAAGTTGGACCAGTCAAAATTTGCATAATCAGTAAATATGTCAAATCCCGGTTTACCGATCAAACCAACCATGTCTTCACCAAGTAAGAGTCCAAAACCAAGAAGGATAAATACAACTGTACCAATACAGAAGTCCATCAGGTTTTTCATCAGAATGTTTCCGGCATTCTTTGCTCTGGTAAATCCTGTCTCTACCATCGCAAATCCTGCCTGCATCCAGAATACCAATGCCGCTCCGATCAGGAACCAGACACCGTACACTTCACCAGAAATTGCATCTAAAATTTCACTTGTCATAGTTCTTACCTCCTAAAACTCAAAAATGCGATACATGGAGACTTATCCTTAACAGACGCCCCATTGCATCGCATTTTACTTCATTTTTCCCCTCATCCGGTCCGCGCGTATAGCCGGATATCAGGTTTTTCTTTGTCCTGTACCGGGGAACTTATGCCTCCCGATAAAAGAAAAAGGCACTACGAATATTTCGTAGCGCCTTTGCTATGTCCATGAGTATAGCACCGGGGATTACTCATGTCAACGATAAATTTATATTTTTTTTAGAGATTATTAACCATGCCTTTTCCAACTGATCAGCACAGTTTATAGTTTCGCATTCTATACAAGTATTTATCTACTTTCTCTTCATCTGTGGGATCAGTATAAAGCTGCAATACAGGATTGCTATAACTGCCATGATCCCCCCTGCAAATCCGATATACCCCATCGATGCATGTGTACATACCAGTCCACCGATCCAGGTGCCACATCCAATTCCCAGATTATAGATTCCTGAGAACATCGACATGGCAACAGCGGAGGCTTCCTCCGGAACCGCTTTGATTGTCTCTGACTGGAAAGTAACGTTAAATGCCGTTACAGCCATACCCCACAGCATACAGATCAATATCATTGTCCACGTAAATTTCGATGCCGGTTTCAGGCAAAGCATGACAACAGCAATCAGTGTGATCGATGCACGGATAAAATGATATCTGTGTTTGTCATATACACAGGAGAACAGAAAACTTCCAAGAATTCCGGCCGCTCCAAACAACATTAAAGTTATAGTAACAAGGTTGTCCTTAAACATTGCAATCTGCTTCAAAAACGGCTCAATATAGCTGTAGCCTGTATAGTATGCACCCGCAACTAAGAACGACATTAATATGATCCCAAGCATAACCGGGTTCTTCAATATCGCCGGCAGTTCTTTCATCTTAAAGGATGTACCCCCTTCAACCTTCGGGAATACAAATGCCATATAGATAAGAACAAGAAATGCAACAACCGCAACACAGAAAAATGTCATTCTCCATCCTACATATAATCCAACGATCCTTCCAAGCGGAAGTCCAAATATCATCGCAATGGATGTACCGGTTACTACCATACTCATCGCAAACGACCGGAACTTCTCCGGCACGATCTTAACTGCTGCCGGTGATGCGATCGACCAGAAGACCGCATGTGCACAGGCAACTATGATCCTTGCCGCCATCAGCATCGCATATCCGGTTGCAACCGCTGATAATATCTGACCGATTCCAAATAATGCAATCGTTCCCAGCAGCAGCTTTCGGAAGCTGATCCTTGATGCAAGCAGCATGAGTGGCAGTGATAACAGCATAACCGCCCATGAATATGCTGAGATCAGCATCCCCGCTTTTGCCTCCGTGACCCGAAAATCATCTGCTATATCAGTCAGAAGACCGATTGGCATGAATTCCGATGTATTAAATATAAATGCCGCTACCGTCATTCCGATGAGCGGCAGCCATTCCCTGATAGTTAATTTCTGATTCATTCTGCAATTATATCCTTTCCTGTAAATTCCTGTATTTTTCTATTTATACATTTACTGTTTTGCAACGCAGTCCGCTAATATATATTCTGTACCATGCAACGCAGTCTGTTAATATGCCTCCGTATTATGCAACACATTTATATGAAACCGATCTTGTATTATATGGTATTTTTTCCTATGAACCGCATCTGATATTATCCGGCATTTTTATTTTTATAGTAATTTTATTATCGGATTTCCAACTCCGCAAGTCAAAAAAATAGTCTTCTTCTTGTAATTTTTGCTGTTTTTACCGCTGTTTTTTCACGAAATTAAGCAAATTCTGTTGCATTAGCGTAGAAAAGTATGTATTATATTAAAATATTGTGTTATTTTTATAAATATTTGATTTTTTCATACTATAATTTTTTATTTTATTCATATAATTTATCAGAATAACACATCACCACAATACAAAAATGAAAAGGAGAAAATCATGTGGGCAACTGTAAATGAAATCTTAACAAAAATCGATGATTTTGTGTGGGGTCCTCCACTTATGGTCCTTATTATGGTCGGTGGAATTCTTCTCACAATCCGGATGGGCGTTCTTCAGATCCGCAAACTGCCATTAGCACTCAAATGGATGATCAAAAACGAAGAAGAAGGCGAAGGCGAGGTTACTTCCTTTGGTGCACTGTGTACTGCTCTTTCCGCTACGATTGGAACCGGTAATATCGTTGGTGTAGCAACTGCGATCGGAGCCGGTGGACCGGGAGCATTATTCTGGATGGTACTTGCTGCATTCTTCGGAATGGCAACCAAATACGCAGAAGGTCTTCTGGCTGTCAAATATCGTGTCGTTGACAAGGACAACCATGCACTTGGCGGACCATTCTACTATATCGAAAAAGGTATGGGTTCAAAATGGAAATGGCTTGCAAAAATATTTGCTTTCTTTGGTATCTGTGTAGGTCTGTTCGGTATCGGAACCTTCTCTCAGGTAAATGGTATCTCTTCCGCTGTTAATTCATTCTTTGATCCTGACATGCAGTGGACGGTTAATATTCCGGGAATCGGTACTTATTCATGGACCGTTGTTATCGCTTCCCTGATCTTAAGTGTATGTGTTGCACTCGTTCTGATTGGCGGACTGAAGCGTATCGCAAGCGTATCCCAGATCATCGTTCCATTTATGGCTGTTATCTATGTTGTTATATGTGTGATGTTACTGATCTGCAACATCACTAAAATTCCTGAGGCTGTTGTTATCATTGTAAAGAGCGCTTTCAAGCCTTCTGCTGTTGCGGGTGGTATCGCCGGTTCATTTATCGTTGCTATGCAGAAAGGTGTCGCGCGTGGTATCTTCTCAAATGAAGCCGGTCTTGGTTCTGCTCCTATCGCAGCAGCCGCTGCCCAGACAAAGGAACCGGTTCGTCAGGGACTTGTATCCATGACCGGTACTTTCATCGATACTATCATTATCTGTACAATGACAGGTCTTTCCATTGTTCTTACCGGTGCATGGAAAGTGGAAGGTTTACAGGGTGTTCAGGTTACCACATATGCTTTTAACGAGGGACTTCCGATTCCTGCAACGATATCAAGCTTCCTGTTAATGCTCTGTCTGGTATTCTTTGCATTTACGACGATCCTTGGATGGGATTATTATTCTGAGCGTTGTCTGGAATACTTATCCGGCGGCAAAAAGAAATCCATCATGATCTACAGATGGTTATACATTCTTGCTGTATTTATCGGACCTTACATGACAGTTTCTGCTGTATGGACGATCGCCGATATCTTCAACGGACTGATGGCTATTCCTAATATGATCGCCATCTTTGCTTTAAGCGGTGTGGTTGCAAGGGAAACGCGTGATTTCTTCAGCCGTCATAATAAGCAGCCTTTTGAATAAATTGTTAAAATAAAATAGAGGACCCTGAGATCTAATTCACATATTATTACGCAAGACACTTTCGTTCTATCTTCATGTAGCGGTACTAGGCTCCTGCTTTCGCAGATCGCTAAGGACCGACATTCAGATAGGCTTGCTTCATAATAGTGAATATATATCTCAGGGTCCTCTATTTTATTTTTCTGCACTATACTAATTCTTTCCCCCCGCTTCATATAGTTAATGGGTATCAAGTCACTTTGCAACACTTCATACCACATCTTATTTTATTTTTTGGGGTATCTGCTTTTATTTTAATAATCTATACCCTTATCTCTACCTTACTTTCGGGTATTATAGCCCATAGTAAGCATCCATACCCTGAAATCATTTTATTTATGGGTATAAAATCATTTTATTTTACACTATACCCATCTTCTTAATAATTTCCGGGTATCAGATTAATCTCATAACATTTATACCCGTATATGCGTTCAGGCCAATGACAATTCCGGGTATCAGGTTAATCTCATAACATTTATACCCATATATGATTTCAGTTCAATGACGATTCCGGGTATCACATTCATCTTCCGCATATTAAGCTATCCAAACGTTTTTTGTATTAATGCTATCTCTTCTCAACAAAACCCTTTACATGGTCAAGGACGATCTGCATCAGGCGGGTACGGGCTTCGGTGCTTGCCCAGGCGATATGTGGCGTAATGAGCAGCTTATGGCTGTCCTTTATAGCAAGCAGCGGATTGTCCGGCTGTATCGGTTCCGTCCGAAGGACATCTAAACCTGCGGCTGCAATCGTGCCCTGCTTCAAGGCTTCTGCAAGATCTTCTTCTACTACGATCGGTCCACGTCCAAGGTTCAGGAAGATCGCGGATCGTTTCATCTTTGCAAATGCCACTTTATCCATCAGATTCCCGGTATATTCATTTAATGGCGCATGAACCGATATGACATCAGAAGTCCGAAGAAGTGTATCCAGATCAACCTGCTCATAACCCTCCTGTGCCGGTCTGCCAGATGCTGAATAATAGATCACATGGGCACCAAATGCCTTTGCTATATCTGCTACCTTCCTTCCGATCGCTCCAAGTCCGATGATGCCCCATGTCTTTCCGGCAAGCTCTGTAAACGGCTCGCCAAACCAGGTAAATACATCATTTTTCTGGTAAGAGCCATTCTTTACATAATCATCATAATACCGAAGCTTTTCAAGCAGATAAAAAAGCATGGCAAATGTATGCTGTGCAACGATCGTAGTGGAATATCCGGCTACATTTCTCCATTCAATTCCCCGTTTATCCAGATAGTTCTTATCCAGATTGTTTGTTCCGGTTGCCGCTACACAAACCAGCTTCAGATTCTGAGCCGTTCCAACCGTCTGCTCATTTACCGGGACTTTATTCACAATGATAACATCTGCATCCTTCGCCCGCTCCGGAACTTCTTCCGGCTGTGACATCTCATATGTTACAACTTCTCCCAAAGCCTCAAAGCCCGTCAAGTCAATGTCTTCTCCTATCGTCTTACGATCTAAAAATACTATCTTCATATTTATTTTTAATCCTTTCATCTATTTTTGTTATCCGACATTCCATTCACCTGCGTCTGCTGTCAGGGTGGATAGAAAACATAAAGTGTAATTTCCGTTATGATGCCTGCACTAGCTGCCGGCACAAAGCCCTTGTCTGAACCCGTAAGGGTAAGTTAGGGCGGCTGACGGCAAATAGGCGTGCGGGCAGAATAGGAAATGAAACGTGTTTTCTATCCCCCCTGACAGCAGGCACAGGCAAATAGAATAACTGATAAGCATATAAACTTATTTAAAATATGGGAGGATCAATCAAGATTCTCCCATACTGCTACCATAATTACTTTCATATTCTTCCTGACATCGAAATCCGGGAGCACATCTCCATCCTTGAAAATACATGCCTGAATACTCTTTCTGACCGTATAGTCCTTCGCTGCATGGAATAATCCATCCGTCGAATACCACAAATTTTTTCCTTCAATGGATATGCGCAGTTTCCATCCGGCAAATCGTTTTCCCGGTACTTCGTATCCGCATGTCCGCAGTGTCTGATCTCCGGTATGTTCCCAGATCGTCTTGTCCCTGTATTCCAGATTTCCACTCTTCAACCGGGTAAGTGTTCCTACATTCCCGGTTCCATCGACTGCCTCCGGATAGTGACTGACCGCTTCCTTATGGTTGCTGTTGTACCACACCATAAACGGATATCTGCCAAATGTTTCCTTCGTTGCTTCCAGTGCTTTTTCCGTTACAAAATCTGTACAGATCATATCCACACCAAGCTGGAGCAGATAATTAGCATAAACAGCATCATCTGAAACCGTATAACAAAATGCATACAGTCCGGCATCATGTACCTTACGGACATTTTCCTTTGTTACAAAATTCGTCCGCATTGCAACACTGCATATTCCATGATCCAGACAATAAGTGAGGATCGAATCCAGCTTATCGATATTTAATCCAACCAGATACATATAATTTGCAAAATGATATACGGAGTCGATCTGTTCATACATCGGCTGGCTGTATACCTGCATCAGCAGACGATCGAGCAGACCTTCATCCTGCCGGAAATCCTCCAGCATAGCGGCAACCCGTTTCTCGTTCCCTTTTTTTATATTATGGAAATCAATTTCAAATGTATAGGCAGGTTCATTCTTTACTTTTTCATAGAACTGTCTCGCGTCCATGATCGAATGTCCGTGGATCGGTATCTGCATTGCCTGTTCATATGTCATATGCGCAAATTCCGGCTTATATGAAACCCCGGTGCACTTACAATTATTCTCTGTCCAGCCATGACACAATACCAGACGGTCATCCTCCGTATAGGAAAGATCGATCTCAAACGACTGATAGCCTTCCTTTTTCCCATGTTCAAATGCCTCTGCCGTATTATGATAGGTTGTACCATCCATACCGCCAAATGCATGTGCCATCAGTTTTTTCGAGAATATCTCATATCCACAGTTTCTGCGGATTCCATGTTCATCCTCCCACTGTGCAACCAGATAGATCTCATCATCCGCAGCTTCATACAAAGATTCTACCGATGCTGCGATCGGTATCAACTGCTTGCAAACCGTGCCGTCATAAAAGGAATCGTGCCAGTTATGATCCGTTCCATACCATATCCAGCCTTCTTCTGTACGCTTTCTGGCATAATAACCGATGCACTTCAGATTGGAATTGGAAAATACTGTTTCAACAGTCAAATCCCCACCATCAGTATTTGAAACAAACTTTTTTTCTTTCCCGAAGCCCCCGTCCGGAAGCCAAAATGAACGGCGGACAAAACGTTCACCGTTCTGTCTGCCGCCATTTCCATCATAGATCAATGTATATTCTTTCTTTTCCTGTTCCCGTTTCCAAGGCAGATGAAACTTCATTTTCCGCTACCATCCTTTTATTTTCCAAGATCATCTTTAATCTGGGTGGTTGAAATGTCCGGTGTTCTTGGAAGATACACGACATCACAATAGTCTTTCAGAAAATCAAACTTCCCTTCCCAGTCATTTCCCATAACAAAGGTATCAATCTTAAATTCTTTGATATCTTCTGATTTCTGTTCCCAGCATTCCTCCGGAATGACAAGGTCAACATAACGGATCGCCTCTAATAACTGCTTTCTTTCCTCATAAGAAAAATAACATTTCTTATGCTTCTGATTCCAGTTAAATTCATCTGTTGAAAGTGCAACGATCAGATAGTCTCCCAATTCCTTTGCTCTCCGTAACAGATTGATATGTCCGTAATGCAGCAAATCAAAGGTTCCATATGTTATTACCTTTTTCATATTATTCTCCTTCTCTCATCACAGCAGCGTTGATCGCCTGTGTCAGATCTTTTGCATCCTTCATATAACAAACCGGACATGCATCCCCGATCATCTGACTGATATATGCATACTGCTCTTCATTCTTCACAAATACTGCCCTCATATAAGATGCACTTACCTGTAAGGCATCCTTCAGGAATGTATTATTATTTTCTGTGATCTCTTTGTACATAAGGTCACTGATAATCATTATTTTATTTGGCTGATCCATAAATGTCAATGCCAGAAGTTTTTCCGGATCTGTCACATCAAGCAATACTGCCAGATCAAAGGCAGCACGTCCCAGAAAACGCCTGACTGCTGCTGCATAATCATATTTCCATACGGACATTGCCTGTCCTATCGTAATCTTCCCACTTTCGTAAAGTTTCTTCGCTGTACGTCCCATCGCACTTGGAAAATAATCAGCGGTTGTTCCGATAACCGGAACTTTATTCAGCAACGGATATGCTGAATCCTTATTCTCATTGACCATATCCTGATTGCAGGAAATAAACAATTCCACCGTATCACTTCCGGCACAGTTTTCCGCTGTTTTTCTAAGCCACTGTGTCTCCGTACACTCGGACAGTGCATCTGAATAGATCATTACTTTCTTTTTCTTATTTTTCGGAATCGCTTCTACTTCAACTTCATCCTCGGTTCCCATGAATAAGCTGCAAAGCTTATGCGCATTCTCAACGGAATCGTAAGCGCAGAACTCCTGATATGCTGCTTCATCATCATAGGTCTTACCACGGTTGATCGCCGCAAGTACCTCTTCCGGTGTTACTGCCTTATCAAAAGGAAGCTCCATCAGATCCATATAAGTGCCACGTTTCTTACGATACAGTTCATAGTCAGCGCAATATAAAACGATCTGCCGGCGAAGTGCCAGATAATCATAGAATACACTGGAGTAATCCGTGATCAGTGCATCCGTCAATGCCAACAGCTTATAGCTGTCCACGGTCGGAGGGAACTGGCGGATTCTCTTAAACTGACTGTAATCCAGCGAATCACTGACTCTGTGATGCAGATTTACATACAGGATCTGATCCTCTCGGAGATTTGCATCCAGATAATCCAGAAGCTCCTTTGATTCCGCAACAACCTGATCGACCTTAAGATAATCCTTCCAGGTTGGCATGTAGGCATAAATGTGCTCCCCGTTCGGTGCAAGCATCTTGCGCAATTCTGTCTGGTCACTCTGCGCAGCTTCTAACATACCACCGGTTCTTGGATAACCGAGCTTTAAAACCTTGCCCGGCATCAGTTCTGCTACCTTATAGGATTCCAGCATATGTTTTTTTGTATAATCATTTGGATATAACAGATAGTCTGCATCAATGAAATTGCTCTGCTGAATGCCATTCTTATGTTTTCCTTTTGCATTCTTTGCAAGTCCCAGTTTTTTAAGCGGGGTTCCATGCCAGATATTAATGTACATCTGACCTTCTTTCTTCACCCATGCAGCCGTTAAATACACCTCAGTCAGAAGAAACTGTGCCGTTTCGATCAACTCCATATAGACAGAATCCGGAGTCACCGCCTCTGTACGGTTCCATCCGTTCTGTCTGATATAGGTCTTTACAATCTCTTCTGTATCTTTGGCTGTTTTGACATAGATATGAAAATCTTTAAATGCATCGTTATGATTTAATTCATTTAAAATATACTGCATACTGCCACGGACATTTTTTCCGAGTCCCATCAGCACAACCCGTCCCGGTACGATCTTACTGTCATAGTAATAATCGGTCACCGTACGCTTGCCGACCGGAATCTGATTCTCTTTCGCCCATGCTTCCATCTGCTGTAAACTGTTTTGCCGTTCCTGATACTCCGGTGTTCCTTCTCCGGTTACAGCATGATAATCCACCAGCCCATCTGATGATGGTTTCTTCCATATGTCTGTCTGAATTATGGAAGCCGGTTCTTTTTCCTGACCTGCATCTATATTCTGCGGCTTTTTTTCTTCCTTTACATGCCGCTTAAATAATCCTGTTATCGAAAGCTTCATATCGTGTTAAAACTCCTTATCTTTTTAACCTATTTTACCACTTATAGTATATCTATTTACAGGTAAACTTTCAATAACATTTTCCCCTGTGCCAGGTTCTATTTTCTGACTTTGTCTGAATTACACCGTCTGTTTCTTCTCCGTATCCATATCTTGCTTTCTTAAAAGCTGATGAAAAGCATCTCCGGCTTCCATATATGCTTCCTCGTAAAAATATTCCTGGGAATTTAAGACAGGTCCCACCATTGACAGTTTCTGATAACTGCCATCCGGCTGCTGCTCTCTGGCTTTCACATTATCGCGAAGCATCGTTGCAAACATCTTCCTGACTTTATTCTTCACCGTCTCATCATAAAGCGGCGCTGCGACCTCCACACGACGAAGTGTATTTCTCGTCATAAAATCAGCCGATGCGATATATACCTTATCCCTGTCATGCGTTCCGAAAATATAGATTCTGGAGTGTTCCAGGAAACGTCCTACAATACTTACAATATGAATATTATCGGTATCTCCCGGTATTCCACTTCTTAAGCAGTTAATGCCACGGATCACCATGTCGATCTTTACTCCGGCTCTGGATGCATCGATCAGCTTATCTATGATCTTCTTATCCGTCAGTGAATTGATCTTGATTCCGATATAGGCGGGCTTTCCTTCCTTTGCGATCTGAATCTCATTCTCGATCATGGCAAGAATCTTATTCTGGAGACATTTTGGTGCAACCAGCAGATGTTCCATATCTTCTACTACTGAACCAAGCAAAATCGCTTGAAATACCTTTGCTGCTTCTTCTCCAATTCTCTTATCTGCTGTGATCAACGACAGATCCGTATATAATCTGGAAGTCTTTTCGTTATAATTTCCGGTTCCGACCTGCGTAATATACTGAATCTCATCTCCAACCTTTCTGGTGATCAGACACAGCTTTGAATGAACCTTTAAGCCATCAATTCCATATACGACATGGCAGCCTGCATCCTCTAACGTACGGCTCCACTCAATATTATTTGCCTCGTCAAATCTCGCCTTTAATTCAACCAGTACATCGACCTGTTTGCCATTTTCAGCAGCTTCGGTCAGTGCCTCTACCACCTTGCTATTTCTTGCCAGACGGTAAAGTGTCATACGAATAGAGATAACCTCCGGATCACGGGCAGCATCCTGAAGCATCTGCAGAAATGGTTTAATGCTCTCATACGGATAGGATAATAAAACATCATGATCCAAAATCTGTGGTATGATATGTTCATTGCTCTTTAACATCGGAGATGGCTGCGGTACACGTCTCTGATAGACCAGATTTGCATCTTTTCTCAGAATATCCTCGATCTGGAACAGGAATGAAAGATCAAGCGGAGCCTGATTTAAGAATACATGTGGCTCTTCCATCTCTGCATACTCACATACCTGTTTTATCATATCTTCATTGATATCACGGGATAATTCCAGCCGTACCGGTGCAAGCTTTTTTCTGAGCTTTACGATCTGTGCCATCTTATCTCTGTAGTCAAGATCTTCATCATAGACTGCATTAAAATCAATATCCGCATTTCTCGTTACGCGGATCACAGATTTTTCCAGAACCTTATAGTCCTTATACACCTTTGGCAGGAAATGCAGGATCAGTTCCTCGACCAGCATATAGGTATCATCCTTCGTCGGAATCCGGATCAGTCTTGGAAATACAGAACTGCTGCATGGAATGATCCCTATTTTTTTCTTACCATTCCTTGTACCAAGAACAGCAAGCGCGTAGATCTCCTGTCCCTTCAAAAACGGAAATGGCTGCTTTCTTCCAACGATCATAACCGATAACAACGGTACGATCTCTTTCATGAAATATTCTTCCAGATATTTGCTCTCTGATTTTGCAAGTGCTTTAAAATCCGTCAGATGAACGCCCTCCTCACCAACCTCCTTCATAATGGAAGCATAGACGGCATCCTTTCTTTCGTTTAGTTCTGCAACTCGTTTTAAGATTGCCTCGATCTGCTCTCCCGCTGTCATATTTGTCTTGTTCTCCCGGAGTTTCTGGCTTAACAGCTTCTGATCCTCCAACGAACCGACACGCACCATAAAGAATTCATCCAGATTGCTCTGAAAGATAGACAAAAATGTCATCCGCTCGCACAATGGAACACTGGTGTCCTCGGCTTCTTCCAGCACTCGTTCATTGAATTTCAGCCATGATAATTCACGATTTTCATACAATCCGATATGATTCACCTTTTTTACCCGCTTTTCTTGCTGTATTTTCTCATTTGCCACTTCTGCATTTTTCAGATTCTTTTCTCCGTTATTCATTCTTTTTATCGCTCCTGTTATTTTCTCTTTTATGTACTGAAATATTCTTTGAATCGCCATACACCCCCTGTCAGATTACCCGTTGTTTATTGATCGTAAGCCAGAATTCCAGCCCAAGCACCTCGGCTGATTTCCTGCACAGGATCATACGTTGTAAAAAGATCTCAAAATAATCCATAACGGCACACATAGATTTATCGATCTTTAATTTCAGCTCAATATGTGAATCCCTGGTAATCTTCAGTTTGTTTTCTTTTACGGCATAGTTCACTCTGTCATGAATATCAAAGGATGAAATATCCGTATTTCTGACTCTCGAATTTCTCACATCACTTTTATCCGCGATCAGCAATGCTGCTGCGATCGGATTTACCGGAAATGCCGCCGACTCATCGTGATTGCCTATTGCTGTTATGATCGTCGCTGTATCCTCCGGATCTGCACCCATATCGTCCAATATTCGAAACGCCATGACCGCACCGGACTGCGCATGTCCTTCCCGGTTCACAACATTTCCAATATCATGCAGATACCCTGCAATACTCGCAAGCTCCGCTTCACGCTCGGAATAGCCAAGCGTCAGCAGTATCTCCCTTGCCGTCTCTGCTACACGTTCCACATGTGCAAATCCATGCTCTGTATATCCCATTGCATGTAAGGATTCGTCTGCCATCCTTATATATGTCTGAACCGCTTTGTTCTTTTTTACATCTTCAAATGTTACTTTCATACGTCATCTATCTCTCTTCTACTTCACTGTTCTTCAATTTACACCATCCCATTTTTTGCTGCTATCAACCACTTGAAATTTTTTTGTAAAATTATGGTAAAATCATTCATTTTCCATGTATTACCAGCATTCTCCAAATGATTCCCCATATTTTCAGCACTTTCGGGTCCCTCTAAAAAGCACCCGAAAATTTTACATTTCTTTCTAAGTATATGTGATCCGTTGCATTTCTATTTATGTAAAATGTATGTTTATGCAGATTCCTTCTGTATATTTTCTTCTGTATTATCTGATTTATTTTATAGTCGATACAGCGATCCATACATAAAAACAGACAGATTATAAGAACCTCAATGGGCTCTTATAACCTGTCTGTTCTCATGTTATAAACTACGCTTTGTTTTTGGCTTTTGTTTATATCTGGGGATTTTTCTCCATGATACTCATATATGCCGGACGCATGATCCGGTTATTCGTGATCAGCTCCTCGATCCTGTGTGCGCTCCATCCAACGATACGTGCAACTGCAAACATCGCTGTATAAAGCTCCATCGGGATTCCCAGCATGTCATATACAAATCCGCTGTAGAAATCCACATTTGGACTTACACCCTTGAAGATCTTGCGCTGCTTTGCGATCAGCTCCGGGGCAAGCTCCTCTATGTTCTCATACAACCTGAGATCTTTTTCCCTGCCCTTTTCATGAGCCAGCTTAACGACATAATCCTTGAACACCCGCTCTCTCGGATCTGACAAGGAATATACGGCATGTCCCATACCATAGATCAGTCCCTTATTGTCAAATGCTTCCTTGTTCAGGATCTTGCTTAAATATGCTTCTATCTCATCTTTATCTTCATAGTCTTTTATATGTCCGCGAATATTATCCATCATTTCCATAACCTTGATATTGGCACCACCATGCTTTGGTCCCTTTAAGGATGACATAGCAGCCGCCATTGTGGAATAGGTGTCCGAACCGGAGGACGTAACAACTCTTGTTGTAAAGGTTGAATTATTACCACCACCATGCTCCATATGAAGGATCAGTGCCGTATCAAGTACCTTTGCCTCTACCTTGGAATATTTCTTATCCGGACGAAGCAGCATGAGAATATTCTCAGCCGTTGACAGATTCTTTGCCGGACGATGGATGAACATACTGTCATTCTTTACATAATGATTATATGCATTATATCCATATACAGCCAGCATCGGAAATTCACTGATCAGCTGGATACACTGACGCAGAGAATTATTCACACCGGTATCCTTTGCATTCTTATCATAGGATGCAAGCGTCAGGATACTACGTGTCATGGAATTCATGATATCCTCTGTCGGCGCTTTCATGATAACATCTCTTGTAAAATTCGATGGCAGCGTACGAAGCCCACCGATGATCTTCTCAAATTCATGCTGTTCTTCTGCATTTGGCAGCTCACCCATCAACAGAAGATATGCCACCTTTTCAAACCCCAGTTCATCTTCTCCCAGACTTCCGATCAGATTCTCCACCCGATAACCCCTGTACCAGAGTTCTCCATCACAAGGTACTTTCTTGCCATTCTGCACCTTAGAGGATACAATCTTTGAAATATTCGTCAGACCGGTCAATACACCAACTCCGCGGTCATCGCGAAGTCCGCGATTTACTCCATATTCATCATATAATCTTGGTGCGATATAATCATTTTTCTCGCATATCTTTTCCTGTATTGCCACATACTCATTCATTTTCATCAGACTCATCATCGTTCTTCACCACCTGCATTTCTTCAATCTCACTCTCCATAACCGTATCCAGCTCCTTCATCAGGATCAACAGATTGATCATATTCTCTTTGCCGAATTTGTTAATTACATTTCCGTAAAAGTCCTTAATGATCGTTTCCTGCTCATGAAGCTGTTTCGCACCGGCATCCGTGATCGTTACATAAGTGCCGTCCGTACCATTTCCATCATGTGACCATTTGACATAGCCGCAATCTCTGAGATCCCTTACCGTCTTTGATGTCCTGCGAATGCTCATCTGCATCCGGACGGACAGATCAGTCAGATATGCCTTGCCGCCATAAATAGCAGAATCCCCGCTGATCGCCTCTATACTTTGCAGCGCGACATATTCCGCAACACTTAATTTAGAAAATAAATGCCGTACGGAGTCCCTGCTCATCATGTATTTTCTGTAGGTAAATTCATTCGATAATTTCGTAATATCAATTTCCTGTTCGACTTTCTGTTCCTGCATAAACAACCTCCCTTTCCGGTACACATATAAAAGCCCCTGTTATCACTCCAACGTATATTGTTTCACTGAATTGTACACAATAACAAGTATAAGTGTCCCTTTGCTCTGTCAACTCTCTGTCCCTATGTAGTTTTATTTCCTGATCTTTTTATAGATTTTTCGTATCTGTTCCAAACATGAACGGAACAATGAATGAAAAGATTTTATTGAAATAATAGATTTAAATATACTCTACTTGATATGATAAATGAAACTTCCGGCTTCTGTCAACCGACTTTATCCTTATTTAAGAACTGCGCCGAAAATTTTAGAATTATGATAGAGAGGGATGGCGGCAGACAGGAATCCATGTAAGATACACATATATAGTTTTATTTGCAAGTAGCTGCCCTTAATGAATTAAAAATGAATAAGAATATACATATTATTCCGTAAGACGCTTCCACTCGTATCCTCGTGCAGCGGTACATAAAGTTGCAAAAGACGCAACTTAAGTACCGGCCTCGGATAAGGCTTACTCCATAATAGTATATCTCTCATCCATTTTATTCATTAATGGGCAGCTCAATATAATCTATACTCTACATATGTGTATCTCATTTTATTGCCCTGTCTGCCGCCATACCCTCTATCTATAAAAAGCAGCGTTATAAAGGCACTTAGATACAAAAATAAAGATACATTATCATCATGCAGCAAGCACGTTCGGACACGAATACTTAAAGTACAAATGGAAAATAGCATTACTATTATGTAGCAAGCCTTTTCCAACGCCGGTTCTTAGTGAGTCGCCATAGGCGAGGAACTTAGTACCGTTGCGTTGGAATAGAGTGCAAACGACTTGCGTAATAATATGTAATGTATTTTCCATTTTGTTTCAAAGGCTCCCGAACGTGACTTGCGTAATAATAAATAATGTATCTTTATTTTTGTTACATAGCCTTTATAATGCTGCTTTGATCTGCTTATAGATGCCCTCTGCGTCGAGTTCATACTTATGAAGCAGGTCCTTTGCCGGGCCGGACTCACCGAAGGTATCGCGAACACCGATCCTTGTTACCTTAACCGGATTCTTCTCTGCCAGACATTCCATAACCGCTGAACCGAGTCCACCGATGATCGAATGCTCCTCTACCGTGAACACTCTGCCGGTTGCCTGTGCTGCCTTTACGACAAGTTCCTCGTCAAGCGGTTTGATCGTGTGGATATTGATCACCTGTGCATCGATACCGTCCTCTGCCAAAAACTTCGCAGCTTCTAAGCTCTCAGATACCGGAAGTCCGGTTGCTATGATCGTGATATCCTTTCCAGGCCGTAATTCTACGCCCTTGCCGATCTCAAACTTGTAGGTTATCTCATCATTAATGACCGGTACTGCCAGTCTTCCAAATCTCATATAGACAGGTCCTACATATTCATATGCTGCCTTTACGGCTGCTCTTGCTTCTACATCATCACATGGATTGATAACCACCATGCCAGGGATCTCTCTCATCAGTGCAAGATCTTCATTACACTGGTGGGTTGCTCCGTCTTCTCCTACGGAGATACCTGCGTGAGTTGCTCCGATCTTTACATTCAGATGTGGGTATCCGATACTGTTTCTTACCTGCTCAAAAGCTCTGCCTGCCGCAAACATCGCAAAGGAGCTCATAAACGGCACATATCCACAGGTTGACATTCCGGCTGCGATGCCTGCCATATTACATTCTGCGATACCACAGTCTACATGGCGTTCCGGAAATGCTTTCTTGAAGATTCCGGTCTTTGTTGCTGCTGCAAGGTCTGCATCCAGTACGATCAGGTTCTCATGTTCTTTTCCAAGCTCAACCAATGCATTACCATAGCTGTCTCTTGTTGCGATCTTCTTTACTTCTGACATAACACGTCACCTGCCTTTTCCAGTTCTTCCATTGCAATCGCATACTCCTCGTCATTCGGAGCTTTACCATGCCATCCCACATTGTTCTCCATGAAGGATACTCCCTTACCTTTTACGGTATGGGCGATGATCGCTGTCGGCATTCCCTTGGTTGCCTTTGCTTCCTTGAATGCTGCATCGATCTGATCAAAATCATTTCCGTCGATATTAATTACATGGAAATTAAATGCTTCAAACTTCTTATCGATCGGATATGGGGAACATACATCCTCAACGGTTCCGTCGATCTGAAGGTTATTATTATCTACGATCACTACAAGGTTATCCAGCTTTCTGTGACCTGCAAACATAGCAGCCTCCCAGATCTGTCCCTCCTGGATCTCTCCGTCTCCGCACAGGCAGTAGGTTCTGTATTCCTTACCGGACATCTTTGCTGCAAGTGCCATACCGACTGCTGCAGAAAGTCCCTGTCCGAGAGAACCGGATGACATGTCCACACCAGGAATGTGCTTCATATCCGGGTGTCCCTGTAAATAAGAACCGATATGACGCAGGGTCAGAAGATCCTCAACCGGGAAAAATCCTCTCTCAGCAAGGGCTGAATAGTAACCCGGTGCTGTATGTCCTTTGGATAATACAAAACGGTCTCTGTTCTCATCCTTTGGATTCTTCGGATCCACATGTAATTCCTCAAAATAAAGATAAGTAAAAATGTCTGCTGCTGAAAGTGATCCGCCCGGATGTCCTGCTTTTGCAGAATGTACGGAGGAAACAATTCCCTTACGGATGTCAACAGCCTTTTTTTGAAGGTCTAGTTTGTTCATGTCTTTCTCCATTTCGTTTTATTTTCATTTTTATAATTGTCCCAGCACTTTTCCGATCTTGTCAGCGATCAGAAGATCTGCCTGACTGTCCGTCTGTGTCGGCGACATATTAATAACTACCAGGTGTTTTCCTCTGAAATACCGAATCAGTCCGGCGGCAGGATAAACAACCAACGAGGTTCCGCCAATGATCAATGTATCTGCCTCCGAAATATACCGGATCGCATTCTCAATGTCGTCATTGTTCAGACCCTCTTCATATAATACTACATCCGGCTTAATTATTCCACCACAACTGCATTTTGGTACACCATCTGATTGAATAATATAATCCAGATCATAGAATTTGTGACATTTTGTGCAATAATTTCTATGGATCGAACCATGCAGCTCAATCACATTCTTACTTCCTGCCATCTGATGCAGGCCGTCAATATTCTGTGTTACGATCACTGCAAGTTTCCCCTGCGCTTCCAGTTCTGCAAGTTTTTTATGTGCCATATTCGGCTTTGCATCTTGATAGATCATCTTATCCTTATAGAAACGGTAAAACTCTTCCGGGTCACGCATATAGAAGCTGTGACTGATGATCGTTTCAGGTGGATATTTGTATTTCTGATTATACAATCCATCCACACTGCGGAAATCCGGAATCCCGCTCTCTGTAGAAACACCCGCTCCACCAAAGAAAACCATACGTTCCGAACCTGCAACAATTTCTTTTAACTTTGCAATTTTCTCATTCATTTGTTCCATATATCAGTCTCCCTTCTGCATAATACAGGATCAGGCAATAGCGCAACCTTCCTATTGTAGTTCTACTATTGCCTGTCCTTGCTGTGTCACGGCATTGCCGTAACTTCTATATCCACTTTACAGGTACTGTCCACTGTGTATGTATCGCTGTCTTTTATCGACAGCTCAACCGTATTTGCACCAATGGATAATGTTTCCGCATCAATCGTTATCTTCAGATCCTTCGCTGTAAGCTTGGCAACCTCATCAGAAAGCCCTGATATCACAACTGTATTTCCCTCCGGAAACTGAACAGCATAATCATAGTCCGTCCGTTTATTCTCAATCGTAATATCATTGGCTGATATCGTCATTGTTCTGCTGATATTCCGTTCAATCGCTACATGGACGCTGATGCTTGTATTCTCATCTGCCAGAACAACTCCATCAGGCAAATACTTGGATATCTCGATCGTACTTTCCAGATCTTCACTGCATCCGGATACATCGATATCATCTACTGTTATCTCCATGAGATTCTGCAGCACATCTGCCGGTCCTCCAACTGTTATTTCATTCGGCACATATTCTACGTTCACTACTTTATAATTATCTGCCGGAACACCGGTTGTGTCCAGCTTTACTGCTACCGTTTTCGTCTTATAAACCGGTATAGTTACAGACACTCCGGTCACCTTGCTTTCCAGCTTCTTACCGGATACCGCGTCACCATTTGCATCATAGAAGATTGGTGTGCAGGTTGCTGTTACATCTGAAGTCCGTCCGGATACGTCCACCTGTACCTCTGCCTTCTCAATCCGTTCGATCACGCTTGCTGCTCCCTTTACCGTTATCAGATTCGGCGTAGATACCGGAATACCGGTCGTATATCCTTCTGCCGTTTCACCCTTTGTCGTAACCGTTACCGGCAGGGATGCCGTCTGTTCCTCCTCCAGTTCTACCTGGAGTACATTATCTACGATCGTAATGCTGATATTGTTATTTACAGACGATGAATTCGCTGTCACCGTAATATTTACAGCATTTGTGATCGACAATTTTGACATATCCGCAACTGCTGTAAAATCAGAAGCTCCAAGTGCATTTACAACTGAACGTCTGCCCTTTACGATGATGTCCACTGTTTCACCGGACACAATATCATACAACTGATTCTTGTCCGTAATCGCATCTGTATTGATCAGGGTAACCGGTATATCTCTGATCTGCCGTGTGGTTGAATAATCATCCACATTTAAAACTGTGACCCAGACAACAAATCCAAGGATCAATGATAAGAGTTTCCATCCCCAGTTACTGAATAATTTATCTTTCATTGCCGTCAGCCTCCTTTCTCTTATCAGAAGACTTTCCACTTTTTACATTACCTGAACTGGTCTTTTTCTCAGTACTCTTCTTTTTGCGTTTGCCATCCCTCTGCCGGCGTTCATCCTTTTTCTTTCCATCCTCCTGATTTAACAGTTCCAGATGGTTCCGGATACTTTCTGTATCCAGGTTTCGATACAGCTCGCCACCCTTTGCGATCGAGATCGAGCCGGTCTCCTCTGATACGATCAGTGTTACACTATCGGACACCTCACTGATACCTACACCTGCACGATGTCTGGTTCCCAACTCCTTGTTGATAGAGAGATTGGCTGACAATGGAAGATAACAGGTTGCTGCAACCACTCTGTTATTTCTGAGGATGACTGCACCATCATGAAGCGGTGTATTATGCTCAAATATATTAAGCAGAAGCTGGTTCGTTACAACCGCATCAACAGGGATTCCCGTATCAATATATTCACCCAGTGCGACCTTGTCTTCAATAACGATCAATGCACCTGTCCGGTTCGCTGATAAAACAGTTACTGTCTTGATCAGCTCATAAATCGTTTTGTCACTCAACTTTCTTTCATCTGCATCTTCATGCATGATATAATCAAAAAATTTCTTTCGTCCAAGTGTTTCCAGACCTCGCCGGAACTCCGGCTGGAATAAAATGATAACTGCCAGAATACCTATGCTGAACACATTTTTCAATATATACAGAATCGTATTAAACTGGAACAGGGATGCCAGAATCGTAAATAACAGGATTAGAACAATACCCTTTAACAGTGTCCATGCACGATTGCTCTTAAACCACATCAGTATCTTATAAATCACATATGAAAGGATCAGGATCTCAATAATGTCACTGATATCCGGTGTGGTAATGTAAAACCAGTCAAAATATGTTCTCATAAATGCCAGGATCTTATCCATTCGATATCTCTCCTTTCTGAATATTCCGGATATACAAAGGCTGTATCAGCCTTCCTATATGGTGGGATAAAGATATGACCTGACAAAAACGTCAGGTCATATGCAAGAATTCATTTTACCTCGTAACACCACTTACTGAATCTTCATCAGCGATATTCTGTGATACTGTATTGATCTTTTTTACGTTCTTCTGCTGTTTCGTCATAACGATCTTTGGAACAGCTTTTACATAATAATAATATTCCTCATCTTCAAACTGTGTATTCTCCACTCTTGAATAATCCACAACTGTTTTGAAGAACTGCGCTACAACCGCAATAATCACTGCACAGATCGAACCCAGCAGAATCTCTCCAATCGAGATGCTTGCATTGAGTACAACATTTCCAACCAGGAATAAGATAATCTCAAACAGACCACCAACAATAATTGCCGCATACCATGAATATTCAACCGATAATCTGTATATCACATGCGTAATAATAAGAACAACTGCAAATACAACAATCGTAAGCAGAAGATCTTTATTATCAATCAAATGCTGGAATATATATTTATAACTTTCAAGCATATTTTCTGTATCTGTTGTCTTACTCAGTTCTGCAAGATAATTGGATGCATCTAATGAAAAATAATAGAAGACAGCACCAAAAGCTAACGGAACGATCGCGATCGGTCCTACAAACATACCTGCAAGAATCGGAAGCACATACTGCATTTTAATAATGAAAAATAATGGGGCATACATGACCACCCATGTTGCTTTCGGGAAAAACCGGATATACAGGCAATACATGATAATAAATAAAACAATAAATGATATGCCTGTTTCTTTATTGCCCGAAAAATAATTCATAAATGCAACAACTCCACCAATTGCATAAGTAAGACTTTCCGGAATAAATGCACATACAACAGCAAGAAGAAAAATAACCAGTCCGCTGGATATCGTTTCATTATGTCCGCCTGTAATATGTACAATGGACCAGAACATCAGCAATGCGAGAATGAACCGGATAGCCGGTGCTACGATCCTATCGTATTTACTGCAAAAATTCTTAATTCCATCTCTGAATGTCAAAAGTGATGCCATGTTTACTTCCTCCTCTTCTTCCCTTTGGTTTTGTCCTCTTTCTCATAGAAAGCAATCAGCTTCTTCAGATCCTGATTGTACTTTATGATATGAGGCTTTGCCTTGGTGTATCTATAGGAGTATAGAAACCATGCAAGAACCATAAATACTACGCAAACAACCGCATATACTATAAGAAGTTTATATGCCAGACCGAACAGATCTATATCTACAAGCTCCGTGATCAGTTTGCCCATATTGTAATAAATATAGGCCGCTACCACGATCACAAATAATATCGTTGTCGATACCAGGGTCTTCAGACAGTTGTATTTTACATAGTCTGATTTGAAATATCTGCCTTTTTCCAGATCTTCTTTTCCTGTAGATTGTTCGTACATGGCAAGTCTGGTCATCAATCTGACCTTTTCTTCGTTTACCATCTTGTTTTCTCCTACTTCTTTTCTTTCTACAAAAATCAGCTTTTGTTATTATAATCCATACGAAAAGAATAAGCAAGCATGCGCCGGAAAAAGTTTCTTAAATAGAATTAACGCCTTGATTAAAAGAATGCCATATACCCGGGTAAGGCAGATAGAGATGGTGGGGTGGTTGAGACTTGCTTCATTTCCAAGAAGGGTACACATGCCCGATCCGCTCATGCTCTTGTGCAAACTCGCCCTCCGGGCTCAGACATGCACCCGCATTCGCTGGCAATGTGACCTTTCTATTCGGAAATTATGCAAATGTCTCAACCACCCCACCATCTCTATCTGCTTTACCCGGGTATATGGATAAACAGCCTTAAAAATATTTCTTGAGTTCAGCAAATACCGGTTTCAGACGATCAGCGCGAAGGTCGAAGTCCATCTCCTTGTATGACCATGCCGCACGGCCGATACCATATTTTGCAAATACTTCATGGATGGCTTTATACCATAATACAGTGTTTGCCGGATCTGCGTTTTCGATCACACCATATTCACCACAATAAAGTGCTACATTTCGCTCCTTTGCAACAGCGATCGCATCGGCAAACAGGTCTTCAAAATATGCTGAATCAAGATTGCCCTTATAATCAAGGATCGACAGCGTTCCCGCAAGTTTTGCAGGCAGGTGTGCTTTTGCATATGCACAAAAATCTTCCATGCTGCCTTTGAATTCCATATGATAATCCGCCGGCATATCATCTACCCACTGTGCGCCCTGATGTGTAAAAAGAAGAGGGTCATAGCTGTGGAAATTATATATGATATGTTCATCCATCGGCATCGGAATATCTCTGACTGCCTGCACGCTGTTATGCCAGTAACCACCGATCAGAATATCAGTTGCCGGTGCATATGCACGGATACGTTCGACACACTTTGGTGCGATCTCTGCCCATACGGCACCATCTTCTTTATCTACTACCTCATTTAATAATTCAAATGCAACTTTATCTCCATATCCGCCAAAGCGCTTTGCAAATTCTTCCCATAATCTGTAGAAGCGTTCCTGAAGAGCTTCGTTTCCAAAAAATCCACTCTGTTTTTCTCCCGGATCAAAAGAATAACCGGCGGTCTTATGCAGGTCAAGAATCATATTGAAACCATATTTATGTCCGAGTTCCAGTGCACGTTTGATCCGTGCAAAACCTTCTTCCTTATACTGTCCGTCTTCTGTCTCTACCAGATTATAATCCACCGGCAGTCTGAGATGATCCAGTCCCCAGCTTGTAAGCTCTTTAAAATCATCTTCCGTAATAAAATTATTGAATCTGTCCTCGGAATAATCACATTGGGAAAACCAGCCTCCCAGATTAACACCCTTCTGATACCCTTTCCATGTCTTCATATGCATGATCTCCTTTTCATTTAGCAAATAATAAATTTGTAATTGTTATTTTCTGAATTTATGATACTATAAATGCATATGTAGGGAATATAATATATCCGATTTTTATATCGCATAGCTGACCTTCATTGTTCTGATTGTATTTTTAGAGATGGACAATCCGTTCATTTGATAAAATAATGCCTATATGCAAATATTTTTATAGCTGTATATTATATGAAAGGAGTATTTCCATGAATAAAGAATTACAGAAACTGTTATTAGCGCAGCAGGAGGAACAGTCTTATCACCTGCCGATGGAGGCAGAGTATTCATTTTACCGGCGGATCGCAAATGGGGATATGGAGCTGCTGAAGCTAAATATGAATGCAGATACCATGGAAGGCATGGGAAAGCTGTCTTCATCCCCACTGCAGAACAAAAAGTACCATCTGGTCATTCTGACTGCCATGATCACACGTTTCTGTATCGAGGCCGGGTTGGATCCGGAACAGGCCTATACTTTAAGTGATATGCATATCCGAAAAATCGACGCATGTCTGACACCGGAACAACTGAATCCGCGAAAAGGAGCTGTTGTGAAGGATTTTGTACTTGCCATGCACGAGCTTCATAACAGTCCCGGACTGTCTTATCATGTCATGCAGGCCGTCTCCTACATCAACAACCATATCACAGAACCGATCCGGGTATCGGATGTCGCCGATGCAGTGAAGCTCCACCCGGACTATATGACCCGTCTGTTCAAAAAAGATATGAACTGCAGTCTCTCACAATATATCATAAAAGAAAAATGCAGGACGGCTCGCTACATGCTGTTAAACAGCCAGGCGAGCTGTACAGAAATCAGTTCATTTCTGTATTTTGCGTCCTGCAGTCATTTTGTAAATTGTTTTAAAAAAGAATATGGCCTGACACCGAATGCCTACCGCAAACAGATGGGTGGTCTGTCAAATGAGCGAAGCGATGCGTTCTAATACAACAGCAACGCCGTCTTCATTATTTGACAGAGTCTCATTCATGGGAATACCAAGCATCACCGCAAGTGTCTGAAGTCCTGCTGCTTTAGTTGCATCTGACCGGTTAAATTCAAGGTTATCACAGCCACCATCTACAGCATGGACACCCGGCCTTGTATTCAGATATTCTCTGGTTTCATCCCAACCGATCAGAATGCCATCCTCAGAGGAAGAAAAGAGAATGGCTCCTTTCTGAACATCGCGGGATTCTTTTCTAACATATCCTGCCAGATCATCCACCAGATGCATAATAGATATCTAACGCTTCCAGATCTCTGTATTCGCTGATCTCTGTGAAATCTGCATTTGTCATACCGAGTTCTTCACCTTCATATACATAAGGAGTTCCCTGCATCATATGAAGACAGGTTCCAAGCATCTTGGCTGAGATCACACGGTATTTCTCAGAATCATTTCCGAATCTGGAAACGGCTCTTGCCTGATCGTGGTTACTCCAGTACAGACTGTTCCAGCCGTCATTTTCATACATCTTATCCTGCCATTCGGTCATGACACGTTTCAGAACATCAAAATCGGATAAGACTTTCCTATTCATCTCATGTAAAAATTCATGCACTCTCGGACCGTTTGCACAGCCTGCATAATAGCTTCCATACTGCTTGTTCTGGATGACCGGGCCATCCGGGAAAGACTGATCCTTTGAAATCAGGAAAATAACATTCATACGGAATCCATCAACACCCTTTTCAAACCAGAATCGCATCATCTCATATACAGAATTACGAACCTCAGGATTCTCCCAGTTCAGATCCGGCTGCTCTTTTGCGAAACAGTGCAGATAATACTGGTCAACTTCTTCTACATATTCCCATGCAGGGTCGCCGAAGGATGATCCCCAGTTATTTGGAAGCTCATCACCGTTTCTGTCTTTCCAGATATAGTAATCATGATATTTATTGTCTCTGGATTTCTTTGCCTCTTTAAACCATTCATGCTGATCGGATGTATGATTTACAACCAGATCTAGTAGGATCTTCAAGCCCAGTTCATGTGCTCTTGCAAGCAGGGGTTCAAAATCTGCCATTGTTCCAAGGCTTGGATCTATATCTTTGTAATCTGCGATATCATATCCGTTATCCACCTGTGGAGATACTCATCGAAATCATCTCCCTCTGCTTCATATGTTCCTGCTCCGGCAACTGCTGTAGCTGCAGGGGCATTTGCTTTTTCAGTTCACTTGTGAAATACCAAAATGCTGCTGCAAATCCTACGATCGCAATACCGAGCACCGGTACGGAAAGGTATGCGGAAAGGACAAATCCGATCAGCACGAATGGAAGAAATTTCTTGATCGGCATGTAACGCATCAGCATACCGATACCGACAACAGGAAGGATACCTGCTGCGATGGAAAGACCATCCGTTACCCATTCCGGAATTACCTTTAAAATGAAGTTGACTACATTTGCACCAAAGATTACAACAATAAGCGTCGGAAGTGCTGTCTGTAAGGAACAGAGCAGCGGCCCGCACCATGCAAGGCGGTTCATGCTCTTCCATTTGCCTGCATTGTTATCATTCTGCATACGATGAGCAACAAAGTTGTCATCAATAAATATATATTTTGTACCAGGTCCACTTCCTATTTTTCTCAAAATATCATTCTGAATCATTTTATCTAGCAACTTACATGCACCTGCTCGTGTTTTATATTCACACAGTTCCATTGCCTGTTGTGTTGAAATACTATCATGGTTTTTAAGATAATGCATTACTCGTTGCTCTTTATTCATATTGCGTATTTCATCTGCTTCTGTTGCTGCACATGGAGAAAAAGCAAAAAAAACAAGCAGAACTTGCCGGCAGAGAATCAGGTTATACACTGACTTGGAATGACAATAAAGGACGATTTATCTGTAAAAAAAACGGCTCCAAATTGAATAATGGCTGGAGTTTCGATTCATCGAAAAGAATCGCCTATTGCACCGGAAAAATGGTTATTTGTATGCCAAAATCAAAGACGGCAAATACTACACATATACTGCTAACAATAAAAAAACATCTTCAAAAGTATTCAAAAACAAGAAAAATACCATCATTCGGCTACATAAGAAAAATTTCTATGTAGGGGCTAACGGTCTTATTAACCTAAACAAAGGCTGGAAATTAAATAATAACGGATTATATACTTACTATGTTAAAAAAAACGGTACTGTTTCTGTAAAAATAACAAATGGTAAATTTAGAGTCTGGAACGGAAATAACACTAGATGGGATAAGAAAGATTTAAAGAAATATAAGGGAAAAATTTATACCTATAATGAAAAATCTTTTTTCGTGAATACGAACGGAAACATTTCAAGAGCAATGGGTTGGCAGGGGTCTTATTTCATCGACAATGATGGATGTGTAAAGTATTATGATGACGGAAGCACTTCTTACCGGATCACAAAAAATGGTGACATCAAGGCGTTGAAAGATGGCTGGAACGATGATGTTTATGTAAAAAATGGAAAGATACAGCGGTCAACAATCGTTAAATCAAGTGGCTGCAATTATTTTGTAGATAAAAATGGTAGCAGACAGGATTTTAAAGTGAAGAATAATCAGATTGTAAGGCCCGATAATAGTATGGCGGTTTCATCCGGGATCTATGCTGCAGCCGGAAAAAAATATCCGGTTGATAACAAGGGGAAGATCCAGAAAAACAGCACTGTGTTTATCAAGAATAAGGCTTATGAAACTGTGAGTGACGGATCTTTGTCTAAACAGCCGGCGAATCATGTTCATTTATGGAAGGCGGGTTCTGTAACAGAACAGATTGATCATAAAGCCAAGACAAAGGAAGTTCAGATCCCGGTCAAAGAGTGGGACAAAGAAGTGTGGTCAGAGGATATAAAATATATTTGCAAAAAGTGTGGGAAGTATTACGATACACCAGAGGAATGGAATAAGCACTCCAGCGAAACCAATCATGGAAATTATGAACCTGCCAAGGTCCTCCTTGATACCATCCATCATCCAACCGCAGATGAACCAAAGTATGAAAATACGACTGTTATAACGGAGAAAGCCTGGTCTGAATATTATCAGGATTATACCTGTCGGGTTTGTGGAGAAAAAATGAAAGAAAGAAATATACGAGGGAACCCTACAAAGGGAGAATATAATGGATTATTGATTCCGAGCAAGAGTGGATATATAATCAATGCGTATGGAGAAAAAAATGAGCGTTTCTGCTAATATGGCTTATCCTGCTAGTATATATAATGGAAAACAGATAACAAGCGAACAATCATTATCAAAATACGGATTTTGTTATCTTGGAGAAGAAAGTAAATCAGACAATATCCTTCTCCCAGATACTTACCTGCAGTTGCTTAAAGACCATAATATTCAGTAAACTATTTACTAGATAATAAGAAATAGAAAAACTAACTTGACAAATTCTTAATTAAGGTATTATCCTAAAGATACCCTAATCCGTATGCTACAAGTATACGAAATCCTTGGTCAAGAATCCAGAAAAGAGCAAGGAATCAAACAAACGGGGCGGAATCCTCAATTTCCGCCTCGTTCTTTATCTATTTATGTAAATATTCCACTATTGGAAAATAAAATCATTAGAAAAATTTGAATTGCAGGATTCATAAGCAATAATATATCATTAATAATTATAAAAAATTATTACATATAATATTAAATAATTAATAATAACGCATTGACAGTCTGACTTCACTAGATAAGATATGGTAAAGAAAGATGGATCAGGAGATTGGGTTCATTGACATTACTATCTGGATATTTTATAATAAATATGTTAATAAATTCATTTGATCCTATTATAGGATGGGCGGAGAGTATATCTTTCCGCCTTTTTTTTACCAAAGTTAAAGCCCGAATCAAATACCGTAATCTTTTGGTTTTCAATATCCCGTAAATGGGGAAAGTGAGATAGGGAGAAAATTGGAGTAAAAAATCATTATTTATAATATTAAATGATTAATAATAATGCATTGTGTCAAGTATAAGTATACTCCCCTACAAACCAACGCATAGGCACATAAATTTATATATTTCTTAACCAGCAACGAATTGACTGTCCAAAATACAAATGTTTATAATAAAGTATGTCCTTTGAATACCACCCTGGTACGCATTCCTCGCGACCGGGGTGTTGTTATTTTATTAACGACGCGGACTGCGGCTGCGATCAGCTTCTTATAGCCGCCGCTTAAAAATTCGGTTGGCATTTTCTTCAGGCAGTATACGGCCAGCACTGCCATGATGGCTGCCGGGAGGATCCGTCCGAGATACCGGATCTTCTCATAGATCTGTTTTCTCTTTTATATTAATTTTAGAATATATATTCTACTGGCACTTTACCGAAAACCATAAGTAAAATTTTGAGATTTTTTCAAAATATTTACCGGAAAAATATTTACAGATTGTCTTTATAAGCATCCACTTACCAAAAGTTACATCAAACCATACAAGTTATTACATCAACGGTTTTTATACCATTATTTCTGGTATGGTGGTTTTGTTGACAAATCAGGTACCGGAAATTGAGAGGAATAACCAATGTATAATCATACGGAAGGCAACAATAATGTCACACCTACCACTCCATGTAAATCCACGTCAGTAGATATTCGTCAAATTTTCCCAATTCGGAAAAAAGATGACTTTCTAAAAGATTTGCAAAAAGATGTCAATACCTTTAGCAAATATCTGGATTTGAACAATGAATGGCGAAATCGATTTGAAGATTTTATGGAAGGAAATAAATCTCTTCCTTTAACCTATGATCCATTCTTTAAAGCAATGTTTAACCCTGATATCTATCCTGGACGACTATCTCATTTGCTTAGCAGCATCATAGGAATTAATGTTACAGTTCAAAGCGTTCTATCGCAGGAAAACCGTTTACTGCCAACTTCACCATTATTAATTATGGATATCATCGTACAGTTGGAAGATGGCTCTATTGCAAATGTGGAGATTCAGAAAATACATTATGCATTTTCAGGCGAGCGCATGTCTTGTTATTCGTCCGATCTTCTTCTCCGTCAATATACACGAGTCAAGGGAGAAAAAGGAGATCAATTCACCTATCACGATATCAAGACTGTATATACGATCGTCATGTTTGAAGACAGTCCACCTGAATGCAAATCTTCTGATATTTTTATACATCATGGAAAAACAATTTTTAATACAGGCATTGATCTTCATCTCTTACAGGAATACTATGTTATCGCCCTTGACGTATTTAAGAATAACAAGTATGCTAAAGAAAAGACAGAACTTAATGCATGGTTATCTCTGCTAACAGCTAATTCTATAGATGACCTTGCTACACTAATATCCGACTATCCCTGGATGGAAAAGATCTGTTGGGATATGTCCGAATACTTATATCGTCCAAAGGAGGTTATCGGTATGTATTCACAAGCCTTAGCAAAAGCAGATGAAAATACTGTTAATTTTATGATTGAACAGATGAAGAAAGCGTTGGAAGGAAAAGATGCTGCTTTGTCTGAAAAAGACGCTGCTTTGTCTGAAAAAGACGCCGCTTTGTCTGAAAAGGACGCCGAAATTGCTACATTACAGGCTAAGCTTGCTGCACTAGAACACTAACGCATAAGTCGCGTTTTTAAATTTTCTGTTTTAATAAATTTGTAATCATTACATGGCTTAAAGTGTCAGATTAAATTGAATTTTTTATCTGACACTTTCATGCCAGCTTTTTATACAAATATGCACATCAAATCCTATGCTTTTTCTACGACAATTAATCTTGAATCTCTCAATTTCATTCCATATGACCACTTTGTCTTTTCCAATATCCCGGCGAAACAAAGATAATACTTTGCTGCATCCTTTTTTTCTATCGGAACATCTGCCAAATCATTTATCAAATAATTATATACATATGGCGATATAATTATTTCACAAATTTGTTTTTTATTATTCGGACTAAGCACCTTCAGATAATACATTTTCACTTCATTTTTATTTTTGGGGATATATTTAACAATATACAAATAACATTGACCGTAATAAATTTTCTGTTCATCCAAATCAATTTCCAGATTCCCACAATTAAAATTTTTGTGTGGTAAATATTTATTTTTTCCTTCTTTTCCTGTTATGTCACAAAAATTTCTTCTCGTTCCATTTCCTTTATAATCAATATTTTTTCTATTGTTTATTTTAGTTCTTTCCTTTTTTAACATTTTATTTATACAGCTCACTAAGCGATTATTTATGTCATCGTTATTTAAATCACTATAAAAACTACATACCTCTTTTTTTGTTGCTTTATCATATCGATACGAACAATCGGCGGTATGCTTTTCCATATTCGATCCAGAAACCTTAAAATATCTTAATTTGTTGCCATGCGCAACTGTCAGTGGTGCTGATTTACATAATGGACAAAATATGTGCCCATCATATGTTCTCATCGCCGCATTCTTATTTTCATCATATAAGTTCCAATAGGTATCTGCGGGGTAATTTCTGTCATTTTCAAAATAAAATTCTTCGTATTTTGTTTTCATTTGCTTTCTTCCTTTTCTTAATTATTTTTAAATCTCTAGAGATTCCATATATATTCTACTGTTGATTTGATTTAAATTATAAGGAGAAAATTAATTTTTTTGATTTTCCGACCAAAATATCTACATGTCATACTTCTTTCTATATTCCTATCTGTTAGCTTTATCTAACAATTTTCCACATGTGGAAAATTTAGGCACTTATTATTTCATTTCTCTTGATTGTCAATATTATATTTATATTTCTTAACCAAATCCTAACCGTCCTAGAATTGACAGGTCAAAGCTCTATAAGCTATAACAAATTGAGTCCTTTAATCACCCCTTCTGGTTTACGTTTTATCTAACCAGAAGGGATTTTTAATTTATTCTTTTATAGTCTTTATAATCATCCACTTACCAAAATTTACATCAAACAGTACCATTTATTACATTTATGAACTTTTCTCTTTTATTTCTGATATGGTAATTTTGTCGACAAATCAGGTACCGGAAATTAAGAGGAATTTTTATGCATAATAAGGACACAAACACCACTTCACAGAACTCAAATACCAAACATTCAACGTTCAATATTTATCAGCTTTTTCCACAACGAACGGAAGATGAATGCCTTGCAGAGTTAAAACAATACCCAGAACTTTATTGGACATATAAGAACTGGCCTGATGACTGGAAAAACGTTTTATGGAATTTATGGAAGGCAAAAAAAGTCTGCCACTAACCTATGATCCATTTTTCAAAAAAATTTTCAACCCGGATATATATCCAGAACGATTATCACGACTGATCAGCAGTATTATCGGCACAAATGTAACCGTTAAATATATTCTGTCAAATGAATATAGCATGCTTCCATCAACCTCTCTCCTACTTCTGGATATTATCGTCCAGTTAGAAGACGGTTCTATCGCAAATGTAGAAATACAAAAAAATCCATATACATTTCCCGGTGAGCGAATGTCATGCTATTCCGCCGATCTACTACTTCGCCAATATACACGCGTAAAAAGCAAACTTGGGAAAGATTTCACATATAAGGATATGAGAACTGTTTATACAATTGTTATGTATGAAAAGAGTCCAAACGAATGTCTGAAAGACCGTTTCGCAAATATCTATCTGCATCATGGAAAAACCATTTTTGATACTGATGTAAATCTGAATCTTTTACAGGAATACTATATCGTTAACCTTGACGTATTTAAAAATAGCAAGTATGCTAAAGATATCAACGAGCTAAATGCATGGTTGTCTCTACTAACCACGGACTCTACAGACAACCTTGCCACACTGATATCCAACTATCCATGGATGGAATCTATATGCCAGGATATATCTGAATATCTGTATCGTCCTGAGGAGGTTATTAGTATGTTTTCAAAAGCATTAAAAAAGATGGATGAAAATACTGTTAATTTTATGATTGAACAGATGAAGAAAGCATTGGAAGAAAAAGATGCCACAATATCTGAGAAGGATGCTGAAATTGCTGCATTACAGGCTAAACTTGCTGCGTTAGAACACTAACGCACGGTTCTTTAGCATAATTATTTTCCAACAATGTGATCATATAAAATAAAGTAATTTCGTTACAACGGATACTACAAAAAAGGGCTGCCGCACTAAGTGATTGGTGCGACAGCCCTTTTTTTCGGCGTCATTGCTCATAATACCATATACACAGCCGTACTGCCTATAATACTGACAAATGTATTCTTTTTCCACACATGAAGGGCGACACAAACTGCGGCTGCGATCAACTTCTTATAGCCGCCGCTTAAGAATTCGGTCGGTACTTCCTTCAGGCAGTATACGATCAGCACAGCCATGATGGCTGCCGGAAGGATTCGTCCGAGATACCGGATTTTTTCGGGGATTTGTTTTCTCTTTCCAAGAATGGTAAATGGGAGCGCCCGCATAAACAAAGTCGCCGCTGCAGACACAAGGATGTAGATCAGTACCTATCGATCATTCATGGGCTTCCACCTTTCTTTCACAAATCAGCAACAGACCTGATACCAGAATCAAAGTTGGAAGAAGGAAATAATCTTTTCCTATTAACAGAAGCAACAGCACACCTCCGATAAACCCGGCAAGTGCTGGCAAATGCACTTTCACACTTCTCCATTGATCGATCGCGATCGTAATAAATAACGCTGTCATACAGAAATCGATCCCCTCTAATTTCACCGGAAGGATCTGACCGAGTATTCCGCCAAGCACAGCACCTACCATCCAGGATATACGACTGAATAATGCCACATAAAACATAATATCAAATCTGCGCTTCCGGTCATTTTCCTTCTCTGCGTTACGATCTCTTATCACCTCAGAAGACAGCATGGAACAATTGACGGCATATGTCTCATCCGTCATTGTATGAACCATATATGGATAACGCTTACCCATTTTCTTGAAATCTTCAACAAATGTCAGTCCGTAAAAGAACTGTCTGCTGTTCATGAACAATGCAGTCAGTGCGATCGTGAGGATCAATGCACCGCTACTTAAGAATGTTACCAGCACAAACTGAAATGCGCCGGTATATACCGTCAGGCTGGTAAACAACGACCAGAACCATGAAAGTCCTGCTTCCTGCATCGTAAGTCCATATGCCATACTGACAAAGAGATAACTTCCGGTGATCGGCAGAGCTTTCACAAATGCCTGTTTTAATACTTCTTTTCTGTCTACAGTCTCCCCAGCCATAATTTTTCTCTGTACTCCTAACTCACATTACAATATCTCTGAAATCTTTTCCAGTACCGCTTCTGCAAGCGCCTTATGTCCATCTTCATCCATGTGCTCCTGATCCCGTTCCGATGGTACGGCATAATCAGAAGCCGCCAGATAATAAAGTCCTTCTTCTTCTGCAATCTGCCGGTAAATCTCCGGCAGCTCTTTGGACACTTGTACAGAATTTTTCCCAAATTCCGGATCAAATCCATCCCAGACCTTCTCGCCCAGTGCGATCGGTGACATCAGAAGGATCTTCGCTGATGGCGCACCATCCCGGATCTGTCGCACCAGTTTACGAATACCCAATCCGATGCTGCCTGCCGTTGCACCATAAAATGTCTTACAATCATTTGTTCCAAGCATTAAAATGATCAAATCCTCCGGCTTATGGGTTTCTAATATGATCGGAAGGAGTTCACTGCCACGTCTGCCCGGACGAAGCGGATCGTCAAATACTGTGGTTCTGCCACACAGACCTTCCTCCTGTACAATATATCCCTTTTCCATCAGTCCGGTTCCTACGATTCCGGTCCATCTGGTATCCCAGTCATAACGTTCTGCCGTTCCCGGCACATAACCATATGTGTTTGAATCACCAAAGCATAATACCTGTCGCATGGCATTTCCTCCTTCTTATATTTTACTAATGCAGTAACGTAATATCATCATGTTTGAACACTTTCGGCATTACTAATCCAGAGGACGCTTCCGCTCGTTTCGTCCTGCAACGGTACTAAGCTGCCGCTTACAGCGCCACCTAAGAACCGGCGGACTCAAATGCCTCTGTCTTGGTAATCCGAAATGTTCAACCTTAATACATTTTTTGTTTCTTTACATTATTATTTTACTATTCCTATTTGGAATGTATGAATTATATAATAAATTCCAACTAAAATACAATACATAAAATTTAGAAGTTGTTATAACTTTCTCTTATAGCCAATTCAAGCATGTTACAACATAGAAATTCCGTAGCGCAAGATTACAATATTATGCAGCAAGCCTATCGACATGTCGGTCCTTAGTGAACTGCCAAAAGCAGTGAACTTAGTACCGTTACATGTAGATAGAGCGAAAGCGCCTTGCGGAATAATGATTATGATCTCGCACTGTTGAATCCCTATGGTTATTCTAATTCAAATGCTCCGGTATAAAGCTGGTAATAGGTTCCTTTCTTTGCGATCAGATCCTCATGTGTACCACGTTCAATGATCGCACCATGATCCAGTACCATGATAACATCCGAATTCTTAACTGTAGACAAACGATGTGCAATGACAAATACGGTTCTGCCTTCCATCAGCCGATCCATTCCCTGCTGAACCATTGCCTCCGTCCTCGTATCAATCGAGGAGGTTGCTTCATCCAGTATCATAACCGGCGGATTGGATACGGCTGCTCTTGCGATTGAGATCAACTGACGCTGTCCCTGTGACAATCCGCTTCCATCTCCGGCAAGCACCGTGTCATATCCATTTGGCAGCATCATAATGAAGTTATGCGCATTTGCAAGCTTGGCGGCTGCAATACATTCCTCATCCGTGGCATTTGGATTTCCATATTTCAGGTTCTCCATAACCGTTCCGGTAAACAGATTGACCTCCTGCAATACGATACCGAGGGATGCCCGCAGATCCTTCTTGCGGATCTTATTAATGTTGATTCCGTCGTACCGGATCTTACCATCGTCTATATCATAGAAACGATTGATCAGATTGGTGATCGTCGTTTTTCCTGCTCCGGTCGCACCTACAAATGCGATCTTCTGACCCGGTTTCGCATAGAGCGTCACATCACGCAGAATCTGTTTGTCCGAATTGTAACTGAAATCCACATGATCCAGAACGATATCGCCCTCTAATTTCTGGTAAGTAAGACTGCCATCCTCATGTGGATGCTTCCATGCCCAGATTCCGGTTCGTTCTTTCACTTCCATCAGCTCACCATTTTCCTCTTTGATATTTGCAAGTGTTACATAACCATTATCCACTTCCGGTTCTTCATCGATCAGCTTAAAGATACGCTCCGCGCCTGCAAGCGCCGTTACGATCGCATTAAACTGATTCGAAAGCTGTGAGATCGGATTGGTAAAGTTCTTCGACAACGTAAGGAAGGATGCGATCATACCAAGAGTGGCTGTATTCGTTCCGACCAGCGTCAGATTCGTTGCACCGGAGATCGCAAGCCATGCACCAACAACCGCAACAACTACATACTGCACATAACCAAGTGCATTCATCATCGGCATCATTCCGCTTGCATAACCATTTGCACTGGCTGCTGCCTGCTGCCATTCCTGATTCTTTTTCTGGAAATCTTCTCTGGCTTTCTCTTCGTGGCAGAATACCTTAACAACCTTCTGGCCATTGACCATTTCCTCGATATAACCATCTAATGCACCAAGTGTCTGCTGCTGTTTTATAAAATAAAATCCACTCTTGCCACCGATGACCTTCACCAGCTTCATGATAAAGAACAGCATCACGACAACGATCAGCGTCAGATAAATGCTCTGATATAACATACAGCAGAATACCGCAACAACCGTACAGATCGATGAGATCATCTGTGAAAGGGACTGTGCGATCATCTGGCGGAGCGTATCGGTATCGTTGGTATAGCAGCTCATGATATCTCCGTGTGTATGCGTATCAAAATAACGGATTGGCAGGCTCTGCATCTTCTCGAACATCTCATCTCGTATGGTTTTCAGAGTTCCCTGTGCGATTCCTACCATCAGGTAGTTATAAAACCATGTAGAAAATACACCGATCAGGTAAATAACGCCGACCATGCAAAGTGCCTTGATCAGCCCGGTATAGACCGGATGATCCATTGCAAGGATCGGGGTGATATAATCATCGATCAGTATCTCGATAAACATTGCTGACGCTACACTTGCAAGTGCACTTAAGATAATACAGATAAATACAACAACCAGCGTCTTCTTATATGCTCCGATATAGGACAGCAGCCGTTTGGCTGTATCTTTATTAATCCTGCTGCCCTGCTCTCTGTCGGGTGCGTTCATCTGGTTCTTCTGTTTACTCATCCTGGCCGCCTCCCTTCTGCTGTGATTCATATACTTCTCTGTAGATCGGACTCTTTACGATCAATTCTTCATGTGTACCTACATCCATGATCTTACCATCATCCAACACCACGATCTTATCCGCATGCCGGACAGAAGAAATTCTCTGCGCTATGATAATCTTGGTCGTATCCGGCAGATATTCGGCAAATGCTTTCTGGATTATCGCATCAGTCTTCGTATCAACCGCACTGGTCGAATCATCGAGGATCAATATCTTCGGTTTCTTAAGGAGTGCTCGCGCAATACAAAGACGCTGCTTCTGTCCACCGGAGACATTTGTTCCTCCCTGCTCAATGTAGGTATCATATCCATCCGGCATCGCCTCAATGAATTCATCCGCACAGGCAAGGCGACAGGCTTCTTTTACTTCTTCATCCGTCGCCTGTTCATTTCCCCAGCGGAGGTTCTCTTTTATTGTTCCTGAAAACAGTTCATTCTTCTGAAGAACCATTGCAACCGCATCCCGAAGCACCTGCAGATCATATTTGCGGACATCTATGCCACCAACCATAAGTGTTCCACCTGTCACATCATACAGGCGAGGGATCAACTGGACAAATGAAGACTTTGACGAACCGGTTCCACCGATAATGCCAACGGTCTCACCGGATCGGATCTTAAGATCTGCTCCGTCAATAACTTTCTTATCCGCACGCTTACTGTAAGAGAAATCTACATGATCATACACGAGCGAACCATCTGCAACTGTCTGAACCGGATTCTCCGGATTCTGTATCGTAGTGGTCTCTCCAAGCACCTCAACGATACGTTCCATTGAAGATCTGGATATCATAATCATGACAAATACCATTGATAACATCATAAGTGACGTCAATATCTGCATCGCATATGTGATAAGTGCAGTCAGCTTACCGGTCGTAAGTCCAAGTGCTTCATTATTTCCACTTGCTACGATGGCTTTTGCTCCGATCCATGAAATCGCAATCATACATCCATACATGAAGAACTGCATTAAAGGTGAGTTAAATGCCAGAATCCTCTCTGCCTTTACAAAATCCTTATAGATGTCGCCTGATGCATGCTTGAATTTGCCGATCTCGGCTTCCTGTGAATTAAAGGATTTGACAACCCGCATTCCCTTTACATTTTCCTGAACGATATTGTTTAATCCATCATATTTGTGGAATACCCGTTCGAAGATCGGGTGAACCTTGGCTGCTATAAATATCAGACCGAATCCCATAAACGGAATAACGATCAGGAATATCCATGCCAGCTTTGCATTGATCGTAAAGGAAACGATCACAGAAAAGATCAGCATGATCGGTCCTCTGACTGCGATACGAATGATCATCTGATATGCGTTCTGAATATTCGTTACGTCTGTGGTCAGTCTTGTTACGATAGATGAAGTAGAAAACTTGTCTATGTTAGAAAATGAAAATGTCTGGACATTATCATAGATGTCCTGCCGCAGATTTGCGGAAAATCCTGCTGATGCTTTCGCCCCGAGAATGGCTGCAAGCACACCTGTTAAAAGCTGTAAGACTGCAAGCACAATCAGCCATATTCCATCCTTTACAACAATATTCATCTTTCCACCTTCGATACCAAAATCTAACAGATCAGACATACAAAGCGGAATTAAAATCTCAAATACTACTTCCATTGCTGCACAGAATATCGTAAACAATGTCGGCTTCTTATATTCCCGCAGACTTTTTAATAATTTTTTGATCATACGTCCTCCTTCTTTCTTTATCTGACATTATCATATAATTTTTCAAGCAGCTTTTTCACCTGCGCCGCCTCATCCTCTGAAAAAGAATGAAGCAGTCTCTGTTCCGACGCTCTCCTGCCTTCATACATTTTATGGAGCAGTTTTTCAGCTTCACAGGTGCTGCATACCATCTTATTCCGTTTATTATTCTCATCCAGATAACAGTTCAGATAACCTTTCTTTTCCAGACGATTCACGATGCCGACAACTGTCGGATGCGCCACATCCAGAAATACCTCGATCTCCTTCTGTGTCACCATTCCACCATTCCAATAAACATATTCAAGTACTCGTGCCTGTGAACTGGTCAGATCCACGTCACGCAAATATGCGTCAAATCCGGCCTTCAACTTATCATTGATCCGCTTGATATAATAACCAATATCCTTCTCCGGACCACACGACAGCTTTCGGTCTGTATCCATGTCTTTTTCCTGATTCATTACTGTTTTCTCCTTTTATTTACAGCTATGTATAATATCCCGAAAACGCTCTTACATCGAATGTTATATAGCTATCATATCTTATACATACCATGCATCTCTCGATGTGTAGCACGCTACATTTTATTCCAAAAAAAAGGTTGTGTCAACAACCTTTCCTGCTTTTTATATTAAAAAAACATAAAATCTTTCTCTTATAGTCAGTTATCTAATTATACAAAAAACGCTACAGCACTCAGTCACGGGAATGGCTCCTGTTATAAAATAACATTGCGAGATTTCGTTGTGAACTGTACATTGCCGGTAAATACGAGTGCTTGTCTGAGCCAAAGGCGAGTTAGCACAGAAGTATTTACGAATAGGGCAATGTCCAGAGAACAGAAATCGCAGCACGTTATTTATAACAGGAGCCATCCCCGTGACTGAGTGCTGTAGAGTTTTGAAGCTCTTTTCTATGAATCGCACATCCGGTATCCAACCCCTAATTCATTCGTTATGTAATTCTCCTTACCGGGAACTGCACCGAACTTCTTTCGGATATTCGCCATATTCACCTGCAGCTTCTTCCGGCTTCCCGAATCATTATATCCCCAGATCTCATTGATGATAAAACTGTAGGTCAGCATCTTACCTGCATGCTCGGATAACAACGCTACAATATTATATTCTGTCTGTGTCAGCTTCACTTCATTTCCGGCGATCGTAACCAGTCTTGCATCATAATTGATAACCAGCTCTCCAACCTCGAATCTTCCACCCGGCCGCAATCCATCCTCTGCCCGATGCGTAGCGATACGGAGTGCTGAACGTACCCTTGCTACCAGTTCATTTGAACTGAATGGCTTGGTTACATAATCATTTGCGCCCTCATTGAGTGCCTCTACTTTATCCCTCTCATCAGAACGTGCCGATAAAACGATGATCGGTGTAAATGATGATTGCCGCACTTCCCTTAAAAATGTCATTCCATCCCGATCCGGCAATCCCAGATCCAGAATGACCAGATCAGGGCGATGGGATGCAAACATCATCTGTCCCCCACGACAGGAATATGCGGAAACAGCCTGATATCCATTTGCTTCCATCAGCGCACTGATCAGATTATTAATATGTTCTTCATCTTCAATTATCAATATCTTATATCTGTTATTAATCATTCTCTGTTTCCTCCATATCCAGTGTAAACCGCACAACAGCACCGCCATCCTGCAGATTCTCCGCAGAGATCTCACCACCATGTGCTTTTACGATCGTGGTACATACCGACAACCCGATCCCTGCATTTTTCTTACTGCTGTCAAGTCCTGATTCACCATAAACCAGTTTCCCTGCAAATATATCCTTTACCTTATCAACCGGAATACCACATCCGTTGTCCCGAATCTCAAATACTGCAAAATGCCCACTCGTATATACACGAAGCCCAAGCTTATTCATGCCCTCTGCATGCTGAACTGCATTTTCTAACAGATTCAGGATCAACTGCTCGACTAAGATCGCATCCATCGGAATCATGATCAGTTCATCCGGAATGTCAATCTCAACATTCTGACCTTCATACCGTTTATTGAACTTAACCAGGACAGAATCTAACAGCTCATCCAGCGCGATCGGAATCTTAATGATCTTAACATTTTTTCCATCCAGTCTGGTAATCGATAACATGTTCTCAACCATTCGCGACAGCCATTGTGCATCCTGTTTGATTCCACGAAGCATGCTTTTTTTCTGCTCCTCCGTAAATTCATTCTTATCATCCAACATTGCAGAGCTTGCACCATAAATCGTTGTAAGCGGTGTCCGAAAATCATGGGATACGGATCGGAGCAGGTTTGCCCGCATCTTCTCCTGCTCACTCTCTGCCTTTAACTGTTCCTGACTCTTCAACTTATTTGTAAATCCGCAGGTAATAACTGCAATAGCTATCATGATAACGGCAGAGATCATATTTTCCGGGATCGTAAAATTAATCTTAAAATACGGAAATGTAAATGCATAATTTACCGCCAGAATGCTGATGACAGATGCGACCGCACCATATAAGAAACCATCTGTGATAACGGATACCAGAAATACATCCAACAGAAATATAGAGGGTATCAAAGTCTGATTTCCCCACTCCTTCTGCATAAACAGGGACAACAAAAATCCACATACCAATATCGCCGCTGTAATTAAAAAATTCTTCGTAAAATTCAGGAATCTGTTCATCGCTTTCTCCACTGTATCTTTTTGTAATCTGTTATAACAATCGTATCCATTTCAATCAATTCTGACAATCATTATTATATATTCATATTCTAAACTGTCACAACATATATTGTAGCACGTTTTATGGTTAAGACATGGTAAAAGGCTAAAAAAAGAAGACCTGATACCTGCGTTTCTCGGTACAACTATCAGATCTTCCTTCATCCGTTCCAATGTATGCTTTTCATATTTTGCAACCATAATCTACTGCACTCATTCTGAGTTTCCACAATCTTGCAGCAAGGAGAGCTGATTGGGCTGAAAAATATATGTCCTCTCTGACATAAATGCATATATTATGAACTTTCCCACTCAATAATATATCGGTTTTCGATATATCTATGAAGTTATTATATCAAAACATTTATCAGATACAATAAACCTGTCGTAATCTGCAATGTTTCCGTCGTAATCGACATATTTCTACAAATTCCAGATACGGTTCTCTGCTTATGCAGTCAGATACAGATGAGCTTCTTTCCTGTTATTCCACTGGAATCCCTCATGCCGCTCCATAATAAACTGGATGATCTGCTTATTATTCCGTATCTCCTTTCTGTTGTCTGAATTCATCTCAATACCCTTCATACGAAGTCCGATACCCTTAAGCACAACCTGAATATTTCCATCTGAGGATTCCGATGGTGCGATCTGAATCCGGAGTGTCCGGGGCAGTGACTCTGATACGGAATCCTGTTTATTCTCTCCCTGATCTTCATTCAACAAAATAACATTATGTACCATCCGCTCGATCAGATATCCCATGTCCAGTTCTACATTTGTATCAATCTGAATTTCTTCTGCTGCAACTTCCGGATGAATACCTGCACCCTCACAGGCAGATGTAACATTATTTAATACCAGATTCAGGATTGAAAGATCTGTGTATTTTATATACTCCTTCTGTTTTCCCGGTTTCAGATCTTCCTGTAACTGTCTGATCTGCTCCTGTTCCTTCCGGACATCTCCTGCCAGATCAAGTATATGCACATAATTATACAGATCATGCTTGATATCCCGCAGCCTGTTATAATCCGCCAGAAGCTTCTCATAATCCTCTTTCTGCTGCTTCATCTTTGCTTCCAGAAAACGTATCATTTTTCTTTGATAGCTATTATATACGATCGTATACAGATGATAAGTAGCTATAAAAGCAGATGCCCAGATTCCAAGTCCTATAAACTGTGACATCAGATTAACCTCTTTTACCATAGTCACAAAATATACAACCAACATCATATATCCGGTTCCAACAGCCAGAATCCACACCATGCTTCTGACAAATGATTGTCTCCGGAACTTCCTGTATGGCATAAATGTCCGCATAAACCAGACTTCAATGATCGTTCCTATGCCCTCACGCAAGGCTTCTACTCCAAGCCAGACAAGCAATGCTTTTGCACTGTATAATACCGGTGTATCATTATATGCATATCCAAACAGTTCCTCGATCACTGCTGACATCGTCACCGTAACAAGATCAAATGTCATAATACCCACCATAAATGATACCAAATTTATAACCATGCACTCTTTACGGTATAATACAACGCCTACAAGCATCATCGCAAATCCAAAAATATAAATGATGGCACGAAGCCATGCAGGTGCATCAAGCTGTATACTTGTATTTATTAAAACGCGGAGGAAAAACATATTTAAAATATTCAAGCCCAGATAGATCCGGTCTCTTCTTCCACGATCCATTCCCATATATGCACCCAGATAAATATTAAATTGTAATGCCGTGATCAGGGCTGCTCCGAGCACCTGCAGGAATGTCCATATGTTCATTTTTATCTTCTCGCTTTCTTTATACCATCATCAATATGCGTATATATATTTTGATATTTTTCTTGTTTTATGGCAACCTTTTTATTATAATATTACCAGTTAAGCAAATGTTTTCTACAGTGAAATTACCGGTTACAGGGGGGCTGCCATATATGAAACTCAAACTTCTAATATGTGATGATTCAGATCTACAATTAAAAGAAACAACCAGTTTTGCACATTCCTGTCTGGATGCTTTCGAATCCCTCACTTTCAAAATCGACTCCTGCGAGCCAGAGAAATTAAAAAAATTGCTTGAAACCGATACGATTAATTATGATATTGCAATTTTAGATATCGAAATGGGGGACTTCAACGGTATCGATTTTGCTTCCGAGCTTAATCAATGCTGCCCACAGTGTTCAGTCATCTTTCTCACCAGCCATACCGACTATATATCTGAATCTTACGAAGTCCGTCACATATATTATGTCACAAAGGATTCCATACAAGAATATCTGCCTAAGGCACTGGATAAAGCGGTTCAGCTTGTCATTGAACGAAAGACACGCTTTCTGGACGTTATCTCCAACAGAAAACGGTACACTCTTCCATGCGACACAATCACTCATATTGAACGGCTCAGCCGCGAGATTATTATTTATACTGACAATGGGGAAGCCTATAAAGTGTACGAATCCCTTCAGGCTGTAAGCAAACGACTGCCGTCCTATTTCTCACAATGCCATAGTTCTTTCACGGTCAATCTTAGATATGTAAAAAATTTATCCTCACAGGAAACCGAACTGACCGGCGGCATCAAACTTCCTGTTGGCAGACGCTATGCCAAACCATTCAAAGCCGACTACCTCAAATATATCTCCGAACACGCTATGTTGTAAATTACAAGCACACAAACCATGGCTGTTCTGTATGCCTTTTACAACATAATCGCTACTTCAAAGGCATCACCCTTGTCCGTGAACTCGACCGTTCCATCGTACCTGGCAACAATCTGCCTGATAATACGAACACCTCTGCCGTGGTTTTCTGCATCCAACTTCGTTGTATGGAACTGATTCTCCATAACGGCGCTCTCCGTTCTTTTGGAATTTTTAACAGTGATAAAGAAGTTACTCCCACGATTCAATATCGATACATGTATGAATCTTTTATTTTCCCCATTTGCATCCTGCACCGGCACACACTCGGCTGCTTCGATCGCATTGTCTAACAGATTGGCAAACAGACGAATCTTATCGACATCCTCCATACGAATCTCCGGTAACCCGGTTGGAATATTATAAGTAAATGCAATCTGCTTCTTTCTTGCAAGATCCCGCTTATCTGAGACCGCACAGTCAAGGATTGTGTCATTTGTCACAATCATCTGCCTGATCTCCTCAATCTCCTTCTTCTTTTTTTCTATGTACTCTTCGGTGTCTTTCTGCTCCCGGATCATTTCATTGATCTCGTTTGAAATCTCATATATCTTTTTGCTGGTGTCTTCTATACTCTTCATATGCGTATATGAAGATTGGATACTTTCTACAAACTGTTGTCTTTTTTTCTTCAGATTTCTTGCTGAAATGATATTGTAGATCAGTGATCCTATAAGCACAATAACTACTGCTACTATGATCATCCAGTTTTTCTCGTTCATCTGTGGCATATTTATCCTCTGGTCAAACATATTTTTTCATATATTCTGTTATCTGAATTCTCCAAAAAACACTATAAATTTTAGTATATCTATTATTTCTTTCCTGTCAATAATATTTTTATCTCTAGTTTTCTGTTTCAGATAACACCCAGACTGTGTTTTTCTCTTTCTATAAAAATTGTATAAACAGGTTGACTCTTTTTATTTTAAAGCTATAATAGTTCTAAAAAGAACTTAATTAAGAAATGAGGAATATATATGATCCTACAATCACCATCCAATATTTTTGATATGACAAAAAGCCTGATGAAGCTTCAGGAAAAATATCTTGAAAGCATCCGGATAGACTATAAGCTTTCACGGATTGAAGTTATCATCATTACTTTTTTACACAATAATCCGGTACATGATACTGCCAGAGATATCGTAGAGTTTCGTATGCTACAGCGCGGAAATGTATCCACAGCCATTGATTCTCTCGCCGACAAAGGCTATCTGACCAGACATCCGGATACAAATGATAAACGGATCATTCATCTGAAGCTCTCCGATCGATCAATTCCTGTTGTACATGCGATTGAGAAAAAGCAGGACGAACTGATCTCCTGCATCTTTGAAGGTTTTTCAGATGACGAAAAGAAGAATTTTGCATCCTATAACAAGCGTTTGTATGACAACGTATTATCACATTTAAAATAATATGGTCACAATACTACTGCTTGAATACCGGGCTGTTCGTACAATACTATATTCAGGCAGGCTCATATTGCAATTAACTTTTATACAATATAAAACATCAATCAAAGGAACGAGGAATATACATGAAGAAACAAAGACAAGCCTACAGCATGACCGATTCTCCAAACAACACATCAAAAGCTTCACCACCAACCGGCGGAGAATCCATATCGAAAAACATCAGGGACAATCAACCGAATCGGATTGCACACAACTCAGGCTCATCCGACCGGGAATTTCTGGCAAAAGAACCGATCGGTAAATTACTGGCAAAGCTCGCACTTCCTACAGTCGCCGCACAGATGATCAATATGCTGTATAACATCGTTGATCGTATTTACATCGGTCATATTCCACAAAACGGTTCACTGGCACTTACCGGTGTCGGTGTCTGTATGCCCCTTATCATGATCATCTCCGCTTTCGCGGCTCTGGTCGGAAATGGCGGTGCTCCACGGGCTACCATCTATATGGGCAAAAATAAAAAAGACGATGCCGAGAAAATCCTCGGTAACTGTTTTACCATGCAGATCATCTTATCCGTTATACTGACTGCTGTTCTTCTGATCTGGAATCGCGACCTGCTTCTGGCATTCGGTGCAAGTAAGAATACCATTAACTATGCAACCTCATATATGAATATCTACGCAATCGGCACAATCTTTGTACAGCTCACTCTGGGTATGAATGCATTTATCACTGCACAGGGCTTCGCCAAAGAAGGTATGTTGTCCGTACTGATCGGTGCGATCGCGAATATTATCTTAGACCCGATCTTTATCTTTGCGCTTCATATGGGGGTAAAAGGCGCGGCCCTTGCAACAATCATTTCTCAGGGTTGTTCCTGCATCTGGGTCTTAAGCTTCCTCTTCGGCAAGCGGACAACTCTCCGCATCCGTGTGAAAAACCTCGGTTTGCAGGCCTCCTATATCCTGCCATGTCTGGCACTCGGTTCTGCCGTCTTTATCATGCAGGGAAGTGAAAGTATCATATCCGTGTGCTTCAACTCCTCCCTTCTGAAATATGGCGGAGATATGGCCGTCGGTGCTATGACGATCCTTACCAGCGTCATGCAGTTCGCCATGCTCCCACTTCAGGGACTTGGCCAGGGTGCTCAGCCGATCATCAGTTATAACTATGGTGCAAAAAATGCATCCAGAGTAAAGGATGCATTCAAACTTCTGCTGAAGGTCAGCCTGACATATTCTGTTTTATTATGGCTTTGCATTATGTGTTTCCCTCAGGTTTTTGCATCCATCTTTACCCCGGATACTGCTCTGATCGAGTTTACTAAAGTTGCACTTAGATACTACCTCGCGGTTATGTTCTTATTTGGAGTCCAGATCTCCTGCCAAATGACATTCAATGCCCTCGGTAACGCTCCGGCATCCATCATCGTTGCGATCATGCGTAAATTCGTCCTGCTGATCCCACTGATCTTCATTATGCCACATATCTACACCGCAGATAAGACAATGGCTGTCTACATGGCAGAACCGATCGCAGACCTGATCGCCGTAACCTTCACCGCCATCCTGTTCTTCTTCCAGTTCAGAAAGGCACTACGGGAGATTGAATAAATTAATTAATAATCCTATCCGGTCGTTTATATTTTTTATCGAGCTTTTTCATGCTTTAATTCAGGCAACACCGTGGCACACATTGTAAAGAAGCTGGCACATCCGCCGATCAGATTCGAGATTGGCTCTGCCCAGAATACACCATCCACTCCAAGATTTCCGATTTTCGGAAGCAGAATGGTAAGCGGCACTACGATAAACGCCTTTCGAAGCAGAGAAAAGAAGGTAGCCTTTTTCGCCTTTCCAAGCGCAAGGAACACACTCTGTCCGGTAAACTGCAATGCCATAAAACAAAATCCGAAGAAATATATATGTAATGCCGGAACCCCTTTTGCGATCAGTTCCGGTGAATGATTAAATATACGGATAAACGGCTCCGGGAACAATCTGAGAGTGCCCCATGCCGCAAAAGTATAGGTTACGCATAATATAGTCAGGAAACGGATGGCTTTCCGTACCTTCTCATATGCCCCTTCTCCATAATTAAAGCTCATGACCGGAGATGCACCATTTGTAATACCCATAACCGGAAGTGTACAGATATCCCGCACGGAATTCAACACGGTCATAACGCCCACATAGATATCCCCGCCATAGATCTGAAGTGTCGCATTACATACAACCTGTACCAGACTGTTTGTAAATGCCATGATAAAGCTGGACACTCCCAGACTGATGATCCGCAAAACCCGCTTCCACCGCAGCCACATACAGCTCCATTTCAAATGAAGCACTGCCCGTTTTCCGGTCAGGAATACAAGAACCCATACTGTCGAGCAAAACTGAGAAATGATCGTCGCAATAGCCGCTCCTCTTACTCCCAGATTTAAAACAAAGATAAATATAGGATCCAGTATTATATTTAAAACTGCTCCGATCAGAACCGATATCATCCCTGTATTTCCAAAGCCCTGACTGTTAATAAACGGATTCATTCCTACCGATACCATGACAAATACCGTTCCCAGCAGATAGATCCGAATATAGGAGCCTGCATATGGGAATGTATCATCACTTGCGCCAAACAGATAAAGAATCGGCTTATAAAAGATCAGCCCGATAATCGTCAATACAATTCCTGTTCCGATCAATAAAGTAAAAGCATTTCCCATCAGATGCTCCGCTTCCTTATCATTACCCTTGCCACGTTCCATGGAACAAAGCGGTGCACCTCCATTTCCATACAGATAGGTAAAGGCTGTGATCAGTGAAATGATCGGAAAGCACAGACCTACCCCTGTCAGTGCAGTTGTACCGACTTCCGGGATCCGTCCGATGTAGATCCTGTCAACCACGTTATATAAAAGATTAAGTAGCTGTGCCAGAATCATTGGTACAGCTACTTCTATAATATTTCTATATACATTTCCACTTGAGAAATCTGTCTGATGTGCCTGCAATACCGTCTTCCTCTTTCAAAATAACATATAATATGATCCATTCCTACTTTCAAAAGCATTCTCTGTCAGAAAATGCTTTTCAGAACTGTCTTTTATATTATATTCTTTTTTGAAGTGAAGTCAAATAACACTTATCCTCTATGCGTGATAAAGGTTGACCGCCTTTTCGATCAGTGCCAGTTCCTCTTCTTCCATCTCGGTTGTTCTCTGCTTCTCAGCAGCCTTCAGATTACTGAGTATCTGTTCCGGCTTCGATGCACCGATCAAAACGGTTGTAACCTCCGGTTTGTTCAGCAGCCATGCAATCGCAAGCTCTGACAAGCTCATATTATAGCCTGCTGCAATATCATTTAACTCTGTCAGAAGCGGACGCATCGATACGACCTGATCCTCATGAAGGAACCGTCCATCTCTTGCCACCCGGCTATCCTTTGGAATATTCTGCAGATATTTATCAGTTAACATACCCTGTGCCAGTGGAGAAAAGCAGATCAGTCCTCTTCCGGATGCATATGTCTGCTTCAGCAATCCGTTCTTCTCAACTGTCCGATCCAGAATACTGTAACGATTCTGGTTGATGATAAACGGACAATGCAGTTCATCCAGAATCCGTTCTGCCTTTGCCATCGTCGGACCGTCATAATTCGACAGACCTACATATAAAGCCTTACCGCTTCTTACGATCTGTGCAAGCGCTTCCATCGTTTCTTCTAACGGTGTGTTCGGGTCCATGCGATGGTGATAGAAGATATCTACATATGGAAGTCCCATTCTCTTTAAGCTCTGATCCAGACTCGCAATCAGGTATTTGCGGCTGCCCCAGTTGCCATAAGGACCTTCCCACATATCAAATCCTGCTTTTGTACTGATCACCATCTCGTCTCTGTAAGCACTCATTTCTTCCCGGAGGATTCTGCCGAAATTTTCCTCTGCGCTACCATATACCGGACCGTAATTATTTGCCAGATCGAAATGTGTGATTCCGTGATCAAATGCGGTAAAGCACATCTGTTTCATATTCTCATAATTATCTACACTACCGAAATTATGCCATAAACCAAGTGCGATCGGAGGAAGCATCAGACCACTTTTACCGCAATGGCGGTAAAAATCCGTTCCTTCTGTCTCTGTATATCTGGTCTTTGAAGCTGTATATTCTGCCATATAAACGAACCCCTTTCTATCTTAAACAAACAGGCAATTGTATCTTCTCTATGCCCTGTATTCCGGCACGTTTACAATTGCCTGTCTGTTACTTATTTACTGAATATTTTCATTATGCACCATAGCCATCCGGATTCATGCTCTGCCATCTCCATGAATCTGCGCACATCTCATCGATTCCGTATTCTGCTTCCCAGCCAAGTTCTTTCTTAGCAAGAGTTGCATCAGAATAACAGGTTGCGATATCACCTGCACGACGAGGCTTGATCTCATAAGGGATTTTCTTACCGCACGCCTTCTCAAATGCCTTAACAACATCTAAAACGCTGTATCCTTTTCCTGTACCCAGATTGTAAATCTTTACACCCGGATTCTCTTTGATCTTATTGATCGCTTTTACATGACCCTTGGCAAGATCTACAACATGAATGTAATCTCTGACACCTGTTCCGTCCGGTGTATCATAGTCATCGCCGAATACACCAAGACAAGGAAGCTTTCCTACCGCTACCTGTGCTACATAAGGAAGCAGGTTGTTTGGAATACCCTTTGGATCTTCTCCGATCAGTCCACTCTTATGTGCTCCGATTGGATTGAAGTAACGAAGCAGGATTACATTCCATTCCGGATCTGCTGTGTGGATATCTGTCAGGATCTGCTCAAGCATATGCTTGGTCCAGCCGTAAGGATTTGTGCAGACACCCTTTGGACATTCCTCTGTGATCGGAATAAATGCAGGATTGCCATATACGGTTGCAGATGATGAAAAAATAATGTTCTTGCATCCATTCTCGCGCATTGCCTTGCAAAGTGTTAATGTACCCGCAATGTTATTCTCATAATATTCGAGTGGCTTACGAACAGATTCACCAACTGCCTTTAAGCCTGCAAAATGAATTACTGTATCCGGCTTTTCTTTTGCAAAGATTTCATTCATTGCATCCAGATCACGGATATCCTTCTCATAAAATGTTACATCTTTTCCTGTTATCTCTTTTATTCTTCCAATTACTTTCGGACTCGCATTATACAGATTGTCAACAACTACTACATCATATCCTGCTTCTAATAATTCAACGCAGGTATGACTTCCAATATAACCAGCACCACCTGTTACTAAAATCTTCATATCATAATCCTCCTGTAAAATAAATTCTTAACCTTCGGTTATCACAACATTTATCGGTACCGGATTCTCTGTTACGATAACCACTATCATCATTATACACGAGAATAAAAACTAATCAATAGTTTTTGCTAAATTTTTACTAAAAGTTAGTAAATTTTATTCTTTTTTGTTTACTGCATGAATTCTACCGCATGCTTCCGCTTCCATATCGGCATCAGATTCCGCTGGCAGGTTGGATTCTTCCGCTGTTCAATCCCGATCGTATGAAAGAAGGTCTTCCAGAGTTCGGTATATTCATCCTTCAATAATTCCGTCCGTCGGAGCGTCTTTATTTCCTCATCGGACAACTCCCGCAAATACATCTTCTGAGCCTTTTCCTTCATATATCGGTTCTGTTCTGAAATCTCTCTTTCTCTATCTGCCTGCTGTCCTGAGTAATGTTTTCCCGGATGGATCACCGCATACTTCCGGTTATCATCAAGGATCATAAAATATTCGTCCGGCATCCGGTCTGCAAAATGCTCTGCCACCTGATAGATCACATCATGCTTCGGTTCCAGATGACAGACATACACCTTATTATCAATCGAATTGAATCTGGCAAATTCCCGAAAATGATGAATTTCATTTCCAACTGCCCGCCGAATCTCCAGCATCCGGCTGACCGGAGGCTCTGCAAGCATCCCGATCACCCTTGGTCCTACCTGAAATCCGATCCGCAAAAACCGGTAGATATCGTCCAGTACATCATCTTCCATCAGACAGGCATAATACACATCGATATATGCCTGCATCCCGATCTTATTTCGAACGGAACGCAGAACCTTTTCCGTCTTTTCTGCATCGGCATCCACATGGACATACTCGTCAAATAAAGTTGCCTGCACGATCGGCTCTGTCCGTAACCGCACCCTATCATGTCCGACCCGGAGTGCATAGACCCATGCATCATAGATGCAGGTCATCATATCTTCTAATTGATGTTTACAGGTAAATATCCTCATATTTACATTCTCCCATCTATATCCTCATCTATCTATAAAATCTATCCTGACAATATTTCTTCATACAATCGTCTATTCTTAAATAGGATTTTACATTTATTCACAAATCAATCCGGAACTCCAAATACTCCCTGAGCATCAAAAAAGGATAACTGCTTATATTCTTCTTCCTTATGCTCTACCTGCCAGTTTTCTTTTGCATGCTCGCCTATCAGTTGTCTGGTAATATACTGCTCTTCGATCGGTATCTTATACATCATCCGTCCTCCACAGGTAATAAAATAATGCGCCCGTTTCAACACCACGCCCATCTTCTTCAGATGGTCAAATTCCAGATGTCCGTACCGTCTCGCCTTTACGATCCTGCCTGCTGATTTCGGTCCTATCCCCGGCACCCGGAGCAGCGTATCATAAGAAGCTGTCTGCACTTCGATCGGGAACTGTTCCAGATGCCGGATCGCCCAGTCGCATTTCGGATCCATCCGGACATTAAAATTCGGTCGCTCCTCCGACAACAATTCATCTGCCTGAAATCCGTAAAACCGCAGCAGCCAGTCTGCCTGATACAGTCGGTGTTCTCTCAGAAGCGGAACCGGAGTCGCAAGAGACGGAAGTGCCGAGTCCTCATTTACCGGAATATAGGCGGAATAAAAGACACGTTTCAGATCATAGTTCTGGTATAACTTCTGTGTCGTCTGAACCAGCGTATAGTCGCTCTCATCGGATGCCCCAATGATCATCTGTGTACTCTGACCTGCCGGTGCAAATGCCCGTGGCTTCCATGTATCCTGAGTTGCCGGAGCAAAGGAAGCAGCTTTCTTCCAAAGAGAGCCGCCTCCATTACTCTGTGCTCCGGTCAGCCGTAACTGTTCTTTCCCGAATATACTTCCCGGCAGGTAACGATTCCCCAGACTGCGTTCCATTCTTGCATCTTTCCCTATCAGGGTTCTTGTCTCTGCGATCGTATCACGCACCTTCCCCATCGGAGTCATGATCGTCTGGAAGCTCTTATTCGGAGCAAGCTTCTTCAGGCTCTCCGCAGTCGGCAGCTCCAGATTCACACTGATGCGGTCGGCCAGAAATCCGGCAGCCGCAAGCAGTTCATCCGGCGCACCCGGAATCGTCTTTACATGAATATATCCGTTGAACCTGTATTTTGTACGAAGGAGCTGTAAAGTTATACAGATCTGCTCCATCGTGTATGCCGGATCACGGATCACACCGGAGCTTAAGAACAGCCCTTCTATATAATTTCTTTTATAAAATTCGATCGTCAGTTCACAGATCTCCTCCGGCGTAAAAGTGGCACGCTTGACATCATTCGATACTCGGTTCACGCAATACTTACAGTCATAAATACAATGATTCGTCATCAGAATCTTGAGCAGAGAGATACAGCGCCCGTCTGATGCAAAGCTGTGACAGATTCCGCAGGATTGTGCATTTCCGAGCATTCCTTCCTTTCCTTTTCGATCCACACCGCTGGATGTACATGCCACATCATACTTCGCCGCATCCGCCAGTATATGTAATTTTTCCTGTATAGTTTTATTCGCTTGTATTTCGAACATATGTTTATTATAAGAACTTACGTTCGATTTTTCAAGTGGAAATTTTTGTTTTTTTACATACGAAAAAGGCTTCCTGAAAGGATCCATGCAGCTAAATCAAACTGGTAATTGTTTCATATTGTGAAAATGTTACAGAATTGTTACAATCCCATTGTACTCGATCGATACATTTATAAATTACAACAGGAGGATTTTATTATGTGTATTAATTATAACTGTTCAGATCTTTGGAATATGATCTGCAAGTACCTTGGTTTAGGCTGTTAATTTTAAAGCTGAAAAGCCATTGGATAAAAAAATAGCAGTATCCATTATTTCACAAGACATCTCCTTGCTACATAATGATACTGCTGTTCTTTTATTTTACACTTTTAATTATTTCTTCTTATTCTTCAAGTCTGTCACCAGAATCATTGCTGCGCCGGCTACCATAACGATCGCGCCGATCAGCAGGAAGACGGTTCCATAGCCAAGACTATAGACTATATCGCCATTGGCATTATTCTTGATCTGTACCAGTGTATTGACCAGATCGATCATGATCACAGCCAGAGTCAGGATCGCTGTAAGTAACGTCCATTTTCTTGCATTTTTAAATACCATTATAATACTTGTGATCAATGCAAAAAATATAACAAGGATTCCGTCTCCACTCAGGAAATTGACGGATTCTGTTGTTCCATCCACAGTCGCCTGAACGAACGGCTGGAAGTTTGCCCATATCAGAAGCATCGCCATAAGTCCGATCAGAACTCTTCCGATTGCGACAGGTTTCGGTGTCTCCATCTTCTCATTTGCTACATTTGAAAACCGTTTGGAGATTCCGCCATAGGTCTTACTGTAATCCATAATGGATAAATCTTTCTCTCTGTGCTCTCCACTGCCGGAGGTTGTCTGCACAGAATCTTTCTCATTCTGTTCTGCCATAAAAAACTCCTTTAATTACTGCTCCCGGAAAATGATATTTCCTGTCGCTGCATCCATCTCGTCTACAATTGCAAGGGATTCCAGATGATATCCCAGATTCCGGATGATCTGTCCGCCGGTCTGGAAGCCTTTTTCGATTACGATACCGATTCCCGCAACATTTGCACCGGCTGATGTCACGATAGATATCAATCCCTGAAGCGCACAGCCATTTGCGAGGAAGTCATCAATGATCAGAACATTGTCATCCGGATTCAAGAATTTCTTTGACACGATAACCTGATTCTTACATTTGTGGGTAAAGGATTCTACCTCTGCCACATATACTTCACCTTCTATATTGATGCTTTTTGATTTCTTCGCAAAGATAACAGGCACATCAAACTGTCGCGCTGCCACACATGCGATCCCGATTCCGGATGCCTCAATCGTGAGGATCTTATTGATCGGCGTTCCTTCAAAACGCTTCTTAAATTCTTCACCGATCTGGTCAAATAACCGGATGTCCATCTGGTGATTCAAAAAGCTGTCAACCTTTAATACATTTCCTTCTTTTACAATTCCGTCTTTTACAATTCTTTCTTCTAAGAAATTCAACTGTAGTTCCTCCTTGAGATTGCTTTCGTCCTTAACAAACAATTAGTACAATCATACATCATTTCTCGACGAGATTCTACTGGAAATGTATTTTTTTATGATTCGGATTATTTACGCCTACCAGTCTGATCCCATTTTGCTGAGTGCTGATGCAATACTATCAATTCCAAGCACGATCAGATACAGTCCGATCAGATAACCGAATGCGACAACTGCCATAATCGGTTCTATCAGAAGCATAACTCCGATCACGATACCGATGATATTCAACAACAGGGATACAAGTCCAAAGCTGTTACCTGCAAAATACCGTACAGTGCTGATATGGGACAGTCTGGATATACTGTGCATAATGATCCAGAGTGCAAAGAGCCAGATCACTAACCGTTGTGCGGCTCCCGGACAGAGGATCAGCATCATACCAAGCAGGGTACTTAAGATGCCGGAGGTCAGGGATACTGTCGGTACAACTCCCATATGCCGCTCCATCTTTACATAGAATATAATATCTGCTATACCGCTGACTGCTGCCACGATTCCGTAACAGATGACAATACTGTTCAACATACTTTCAGGACGGATCATCGTAAAGATGCCAAGTATAGTGAGTATAATTCCAAGTATCAGCTCCATCCAGCCAAATCCTGTTCGTTTCCTCATAATTCTCACCTCTTATCCTGTAAAATGCTCATAAATTCGTCTCCTGTGATCGTCTCTCTCTCATATAAAAAGGCTGCCAGTTCATCCAGCTTTTCCCGGTTCTCCTCTAAGATCTTACGTGCTTTTTCATGCTGAACCTTCACCAGTTCTACAACCTTGCGGTCGATCTCCCTCTGGGTTTCCGGTGAACAGGTAAGGGATGTATCCCCGCCAAGATACTGATTATTTCTCGCTTCCATCGCAACCATATCAAAGTCACCATTCATTCCATACTGGGTGATCATTGCCCGTGCGATCTTCGTTGCCTGCTCGATATCATTCGATGCTCCGGTCGTAACCTCACCGAATACCACTTCCTCTGCTGCACGTCCACCGGTAAAGGTTGCAATCTTATTTTCCAGTTCTTCTTTTGTCAGCAGATATCTGTCTCCCTGCTCCACCTGCATGGTATAGCCGAGCGCACCTGAAGTTCTCGGAATGATCGTGATCTTCTGTACCGGTGCTGAGTGCGACTGCATGGCCGCTACGAGCGCATGTCCGATCTCATGATAGGCAACCACATGCTTTTCTTTATCTGATAAAACAGCATTCTTCTTCTGATATCCTGCGATAACTACTTCTACACTTTCTTCAAGATCTGCTTCTGTAACGATCGTTCTGCCTGCCCGTACTGTTCGAAGAGCTGCTTCATTTACGATATTTGCCAACTCTGCACCGGAAGCTCCTGCTGCCATTCTTGCGATCGTATGGAAATCCACATCATCCGAAACCTTGATCTTTCTGGCATGTACCTGAAGGATTGCTTCCCTTCCTTTCAGATCAGGAAGTTCAACCGGGACTCTACGGTCGAATCGACCCGGACGGGTAAGTGCAGGATCAAGCGATTCCGGTCGGTTTGTTGCCGCCAGAATGATAACGCCGTTGTTTCCTTCAAAACCATCCATCTCAGTCAGGAGCTGATTCAATGTCTGTTCTCTTTCATCATTTCCTCCGATCTGTCCGTCACGTTTCTTACCAATTGCATCGATCTCATCGATAAATACGATACATGGGGCTTTCTCCTTTGCCTGCTTGAACAGATCTCTGACCTTGGAGGCACCCATACCTACAAACATTTCTACAAATTCCGAACCGGACATCGAGAAGAACGGTACATTGGACTCTCCCGCAACTGCTTTTGCAAGCATTGTTTTACCGGTTCCCGGAGGACCTACTAACAGGACACCCTTTGGCATCGAAGCACCGACATCCGTATATTTCGCAGGGTTGTGCAGATAATCAACGATCTCTGCCAGATTCTCTTTTGCTTCATCCTCTCCTGCGACATCCGAGAAACGGATACCATTTGTCGACTGCACATATACCTTGGCATTGCTCTTGCCCATTCCAAAGGACATCGCATTCTTACCGCCCGCCTGTTCGATCAGCTTCTTACTGAAATACTGGCCCAGTCCGATGAATATAATAATCGGAAGAAGAAATCTCAACAGGAAATTCCAGACCGGTGATACCGTTTCATCAACATTCTTTGAAAATACCGCTCCGGCATCGTATAACCGTTCCGTCAGTCCCGGATCATCCATAGCTCCGGTCTTATAGTATGTGTTCTTATCCTTGTCTGTGAAGATGATCTCGGAATCATCCACCTCTACTTCGCCAATATTTTTCTCATTGATCATCTTCATAAATGTTCCGTAATCTACTTCCTTGACCTGTATCTTCATCAGAAGCGGATAAATAAACATATTAAAAACCAGAAGAACGACCAGCACGATCCCATAATAGAAGATCAACGGCTTCTTGGGTGATTTTACTTCTTTCATATGTCTCCTCTCTTTCCGGCAGGTACCTGTAATTTCTACATATATGTACTGCCTTTTCCTGTATTATTTCTGAGTTTCGCAAATTATCGCAGCAATCGCCGCTGACCTGTGTTGACACAGCTTTTGGTATTGGTTATACAGGCAAAAGTCTGTTAGCACTCATGTCGCAAGAGTGCTAAGTTTCTTTTAGAACAATATAGCCAGAAAAAAAGGAAATGTCAATCTCTTTTATAAAGATTTCACATTTCCTTTACAGCTTTTTATTTTCTATTATTTTGATACATCAATTATAAATTCCGGCGTTCCCATTGCTCCTGCGCCCAGCTCATATTTATTAAAAAATACCACAACCTGATCCTTGTCATTGATATAAAACTGTGTATCTTCATTGATCAGATCTTCCAGATCTAAATCTTCCCAGAGATAGAATTTCTTTTCGTCGTCCCAGGTATTGATCTGCCTCTGAACCTCATCGGCTATGATCTTCTTATAATTGCTGCCAAACCATTCTTTTAATGTAATATCCTTTCCTGTATCCAGATCAATGTTATAATAGAACATCTGGTAATAACCGGTTGCCCGGGTCTCATTTTCACTGATCACAAAGGATACATAATGTTCATCCAGACATTTGACCTCATAGTCAATGACGATATCATATGGAATAAAGTTCTTCGGATCTCCCCCGGTTAATATATAAGCATTATACTCTTCTTCCGCACGCTTCTTACTTGCTTCCACTTCCTGGTTGATCATCTTTGCTATCTCACGATTCACACGCTTTTCCAGTTCGGAATTTCCGGTATTATTCAACTGCGGAACTTTCACATTTACATATTTGGCTTCATCCGCATATTCATATTCCCGGAAGGTAAATACCTGACACACAGAACCGATAAACGGCGTATCGGCAGCTGCCTTTGCAAACGTCGGCGATACATTCAGCAGAACCACAAATATCAAAAATGTTGCAGCTACGGCCTCTCCTGCATAACGCAGTATATGTTTCTTCCGTCTCGTATATATATTAACAGGCTTCTGATCCGACATCCCTGTGCTCTCTGTCGTCAGTCCTTCTTCTATCGCATCCTGAACTATGGAATTCAATTGTTCCGGGATTTTTATATTTTCATATTCCTCTTTATTAAACTTCATCATAAACCTCCAAATCCAGCTTTAAGAGTTTCAAAGCCTTATACAACCTTGATTTTACTGTGTTGATATTATCTCCTGTAACCTCTGCGATCTTGTCAAATGGCATATCTTCAAAAAAACGCAGAAGAACGACTGTTTTCAATTTTGCCGGAAGCCGATCCATAGAATGATACAGATCGACATATTCCTCCTGCTTTCCCGTTCTGTCTGTACTGTCTTCAAGTGAATCATCCTCCTGCAGATAGACAACCTTTTTTTGTCTTCGCAAAGCCATCAGACATTCATTGATCAGTATACGATACGCCCATGTTTCAAAGTATTCCGGACTTTTTACCTGGCTCCGGTTCTGCAGTATCTTAACAACCGCATCATGAACCGCATCTAAAGCATCCTGTTCATTCTTCATATAGCTAAATGCCATCCGATAAAACTTCTCCTGATTATCCTCAATAAATCGTATCACCACAGTTGACCGGATTCCCGTATCTTGTGATTCCTGCTTTTTATAACCGGCACGTTCATTCTGATATTTCGTTTTTCTTAAAATACTACGCTCATTCACGTTCTGTTCCCTCTGTTAATATTTTTATTTATCCAGTGTATGTTCCTCCAGATATGTGAGCCATTTTTCACAATATTTCTTATTCAGATGAATTCCATCTGTGGCCGCATCATCCGGCAGAACTCCATCTGTTGATACCGCTTCCTGCACATTCACAAATGTAGCACCTTCATCCGCTGCAAGCTGCTCTAATCGTTTATTATATTCCGCGATCTTATCATTTCTGACATATCCGCCGGAATCCGATACCGCTTTACTTACCGGAAGTACCGACTGAATAAATATCTTTGCAGATGGATTTTGTGCCTTAATATCATCAATGATCTGCTTGTAATCTGAGATAAATATATCATTACTGATCCAGCCTGTCTCATTGATTCCAAACATTAAATATACACGATTATATCTTGTTCTGGCAAGTGCCTCCATCACTGACCGGTCTTCATCGTCCTGATGGATTACTTTTGCGGTATATGCGCTTGCAACAGTTAATCCCTTGTGTACATATGCGGTTGTCTGTATACCGGTTTGTAACACGAAGCCTTCCGTTCTGGAATCTCCGACAAATACCGCATCCGAAAAATCATTTGATTTGTCATCGCTCTTTAAATCCATGTTTTTTACTGATCCTGTTGTAGTATCATCTCCCCGGCCTGTCAGCAATGTCTCTTTCACATTACCGGTTCCGGAACTCTCTGTCGTACTTGTCTCTGTCGTACTTACCTCTGTTGTCACAGGCTCCTGCGTTGATCCTTCTACAATCGGTCTGTCTTTCGCCATATGTATAAACCGAATACTGATGCAGAACGCAAACAGAAGCATTGCTGCTGCCGTTCCACGCATAAATATCTGCTGTCTTCTTCTCCTTCTCTTTCTCTTTTGCTGCATTAAGAACATCTTTCTTCTTTTTTGTAATCTGACTCTATTCCTATTCTGACGCATTATCCGTTCCTCCTTATCTATCTCAAAAGTATTTCTTACTTTGTTTTCTATTATTTAGATGTTTAAGGATGAGAAAAAGTTGATACAAATTTATATTTTTTGAAAAAATTTTGATTTGACGAAATTTTAATCTGAAGTTCCTTGCTTTATGCAATAAGACTTTCCATAAAGAAAAAAACATCCGATCGGTTAACGACATATTCATATCTGTTATCCGATTAGATGTTTTTTGTTTATCTATTATTTTTACTTATCTGTTATTTTTATTATGCTTCTTCCCTTGCTTCCAGATCAAAATGCTCCCTGACCAGCTTCACAACTACACCGGAAAGCAAGAATACTGCGATCAGGTTTGGTATCGCCATCAGACCATTGAAAGTCTCTGCAATACTCCAGAGCAATCCAAGATCTAAGGTTGCACCAACGATAGCAACCAGTGAATAAACAAACATAAACGGCTTATTTACCTTTGTTCCGAACAGGAACTCGATACACCTCGCACCATATAATCCCCAACCAATAATAGTTGAAAATGCGAAACAGCACATTGCCACAGCTGTAAAAAGTGATACCCAGTTGCCATATGTAGCAGTAAACCCACTAATCGTAAGCTCAGCGCCCGCTGCCTGTCCATATGTGATCGGCACTTCGCTGCAAAGTATAACCAATGCAGTCAGGGTACAGATAACTATAGTATCTACGAATACTTCAAAGATTCCAAAGAATCCCTGTTTTACCGGCTTTCTTGTATCTGCACATGCATGTGCGATTGAACCTGTACCAAGCCCGGCCTCATTTGAAAAGATACCTCTTGATACACCCTTCTTCATGCTCATGAAAAAGCTTCCAACAACACCACCGGTTACTGACGCCGGTGAAAATGCGCCTTCCACAATCTCTTTAAATACTGCCGGCACATGATTGATATTTAAAATTACGACTCCAAGCGCAAGCACCACATAGAACAACGCCATAAATGGTACCAGCTTCTCTGTTACCTGTCCGATTCTCTTAATCCCGCCAAGCAGGATCAATGCAAGCAGGACTGCGAGCACAATACCGATGACCAGATTTATGTTTGATACGGAATCCTTTGAAATAATTCCATAATTAAATAATGCAGAATCGATCGCTGTCGTGATCGTGTTTACCTGTGTGGCATTTCCTGTACCGAACACTGTGATCACACCAAATGCCGCAAACAGATATGCAAGCCAGTGCCAGTGTTTCTTCAGACCATTCTTAATGTAATACATCGGTCCGCCGACAAATTCGCCCTTATCATTCTTCTCCCGGAAATGAACGGCAAGTGTTACTTCTGAAAACTTTGTACACATACCAAGAAGTGCGGATATCCACATCCAGAAGACGGCACCCGGTCCACCGATAGCGATTGCTCCGGCAACGCCTGCTATATTTCCTGTCCCGACCGTAGCCGCAAGCGCGGTACACACCGCCTGAAACGGTGTCATGGCTCCATCAGCAGCCTGCTTCTTTCGAAACATTCGCCCGATCGTAACTTTCATCGCATATGGGAATTTCCGGATCTGCAGAAACCGGGTTCGGAAGCTTAACACCAGACCGACACCAATAATACAGATCATGGCAGGGACTCCCCATATAAAGTTATTGACTACATTGTTAATTGATTCAATTGTTTCTAACATATTTTACTACTAATTTCCTTTACTATAATCTGGCAGGTTTTTCGAATTCAGATCGTACGCCCTTAAATATGTCCATGCGTTTCGGTGAAAATATCCGAAATCTAAATCTCTTCACGTCCGGTTTTTGCACGAATAAGCATTAGAATTACAAATAACAGCACGATGCAAACCGGAAGCGCAAGCCATGAAAGTGCGGCAAGCTTTGCAGCCTGAAGAATTCCGATCAACAGATATCCAACCATACATACAGCAGCTACAACAAGTGCATATGGAAGCTGTGTAGATACATGGTTTACATGCTCACAATGTCCCCCGGCAGATGCCATGATCGTTGTATCTGAGATCGGGGAGCAGTGGTCACCGCATACCGCACCTGCCAGACAGGATGCGATAGAGATTACCATCATCTGTCCGGATGGGAATACGCCGATCACGATCGGGATCAGAATACTGAAAGTTCCCCATGACGTTCCGGTGGCAAATGCAAGTAAGGCTGCAACAATGAATATGATCATCGGCAGGAAGCCTTGCATGGAACCGGCAGAACTGGATACCAGATCAGCTACATATACCTTTGCGCCGAGGAGATTCGTCATACCGGAAAGTGTCCACGCCATTGTAAGGATCAGGATCGGTGCGATCATTGATTTGAAACCTTCCGGTATACATTCCGTAAATTCCCGGAAGGATAAGGTATCACGCAGCATGAAATAAATAAACGTAAATACCAGTGTAACAGCACCACCAAGCACCAGACCAACCGATGCGGATGAATTTGCGAATGCATCTACAAATGATGTTCCGCTAAAGAAACCACCTGTATATACCATTGCAATGATACAGCTTATGATCAGCACAACAACCGGCAGGATCAGATCCAGCACATGTGCATTTTCTTTTAAAATTTCTTCTTCATTATCTTCATATGGTCTTCCCGGAGTTGTGAACAGATCCCCTGCGATCGCATTTATTTCATGTCTCTTCATCGGACCGAAATCAACACGAAGAATGGTTACTCCAAGTACCATGACTAACGTAAGAAGCGCATACAGATTATATGGAATTGTCTGGATAAATACTGCAAATCCGTTAATTCCGGCATCTTCCGGTACGGATGATGTAACAGCGGCAGCCCATGAACTGATCGGTGCTATGATACACACCGGTGCTGCTGTAGCATCAATAATATAAGATAATTTGGCTCTTGATACTTTATGACGATCTGTTACAGGACGAAGGACACTGCCTACAGTCAGGCAATTAAAATAATCGTCTACAAAGATCAGGATTCCAAGAACCATAACGGATAATTGTGCACCAATCCTTGTCTTAATGTGTTTTGATGCCCATTTTCCAAATGCCGCAGAACCTCCGGCTTTATTTAACAGGGATACCAGAATACCAAGCATAACAAGAAATACCAGAATACCCGCATTTCCTGAATCTGAAAGCTTCGCGATCATACCGCCATTTTCATTAAACAGCATGGTATTGATACCTAACTCCAGATTGAAATTCGAATATAATAATCCACCTGTGATAATACCTGCAAGCAATGAGGTATAAACCTCCTTTGTGATCAGTGCCAGACCAATCGCAATAACCGGTGGAAGCAGAGATAATATCGTTGCATAGGTCTTACATTGATAATTCTCCGGATCTGCGATCTCCCCCGGTGTTTTACCGGTTACCACCATGAGTACGATTATGATCGCAATGAATATAAGCATCGCTATCTGTTTTCTTTTGATCTTCAATTTCTCTCCTCCAAAATTTTCTTTTGTTTTTTATGCCCTATGATAAGCATTCTGCTACATTCGTTTCCATAAAGGCACACTACTTTTCCAGTATAAAGTGCTATCCCTGAGAAATCAAGTTTTACCTGACATTTTAAAAGGGTATTTTCGGAATTTGTTCCAAAAATACCCTGGATTCTTATTTTATATCAGTATTGTACCTCTTATAAATCAATTACTTTTAGAAATCAACCTCTGAATCATAATAACAGCACTTTAAGAGTTTCTCCATCTCTTCCTGACTTGGCTGTCTTGGATTTGATCCTGTACATGCATCCAATATTGCATTTGCTGCGATCTCAGGCAACCGCTCTAAGAATACATTCTCAGGTACAAAGCCCTGCTCTGCCGGATAGCTGTCAGCACCATAATGTTTGATACAGTGTGGGATATTCAGATCATCGTTCATCTTACGCAGATAGTTGATCAGAAGTGTTACCTTCTCATCTAATGTATCACCGCCAAGTCCCATAAAGTCTGCGATCACTCCATATCTTTCTTTTGCAGTTTCATCCTTTGCATTAAATGCGATGACCTTCGGCAGATACATTGCATTTGCCGCACCGTGAATGATGTGTGCGCCATAATCCGCAAATGCTGCACCTGTTTTATGTGCCATAGAATGAACAATACCCAGAAGCGCATTTGAGAATGCCATACCTGCAAGGCACTGAGCGTTGTGCATTGCGTCACGTTTTTCCATGTCTCCGTTATAAGAACCAACCAGATCATTCTGGATCATCTTAATAGCATGTAATGCAAGCGGATCTGTGAAATCACAGTTTGCGGTTGATACATATGCCTCGATCGCATGTGTCATTGCATCCATACCGGTATGAGCAACTAACTTCTGCGGCATTGTCTCTGCCAGCTCAGGATCAACGATTGCTACATCCGGTGTGATCTCAAAATCAGCGATCGGGTATTTGATGCCCTTCTGATAATCCGTGATAATTGAAAAGGCCGTTACTTCAGTTGCAGTTCCTGAAGTAGATGAAATTGCACAGAAATGAGCTTTTTTACGAAGGGAAGGAATACCAAATACCTTACACATATCTTCAAATGTAATGTCCGGATATTCATATTTGATCCACATTGCCTTTGCCGCATCAATCGGAGAACCTCCGCCGATCGCTACGATCCAGTCCGGTTCAAACTCCAACATGGCAGCGGCACCCTTCATAACTGTTTCAACAGACGGATCCGGTTCAATGCCTTCAAATAACTGAACTTCCATTCCTGCCTCTTTCAGATTCTTTTCTACTTTATCCAGAAATCCAAAGCGTTTCATCGAGCCACCGCCAACACAGATCATCGCCCTTTTTCCTTTAAAAGTTTTTAATGCATCTAATGCATCCTTTCCATGATAAATATCTCTAGGTAACGTAAATCTTGCCATCTTTCCATCCTCCTATTACTCTATCTTATTGGTACGACTAAGGAGCCGCAAACGGCTCTTGCCTATAAAAAACAAAAAGTAGTGTACTACTACACTACTTTCTGATTATATCACAATTCTTTTCATTTCTCATTATATTTTTGTGAAATTTAAACAACTGTTTTTGTGAAAAATTAATTTTTCTAAACTTTTTATACAAAAAATGGCATTTTTCTAATGTTGAGCTACTTTCCTGCAAGAATCAGCTGAAGCAGGCTCTTATCCAACATTAATGCACGGTTCCAGGGATTCAGAATAATGCCCTCTATATCGTCCGTCATTAAAGCTGCTTCAAAGAGATGGCTGATATCTGCCATAAAGGTTGACATTACGGCTTCACCGCCCTTTATCTCCTCATCAAAGCTGGTAAATGCCATCCACCAGTACCGCTCATCCTCGGTCTGGATCGCCTGGATCTGCAAACTGCTCTCCGCACCCGCCGGTGGTATAACAGCAACAATGAACTGTCCATTTGCTCTCGCACGTCGTCTTATCACTGTAAGTGTATGTGCAAGCATTTCTTCTGTCGGTTCCTGCTGTAAAACAAGGATTGCTTCTTCGATTGTCTCATTTCCCTGTAAACCTTCATCTACAGGTATCTGATCTTCATATTTTTTCGTATCCATATACCGTCTGATCTCCCAAATATCTTCTCATATTTTATCTTGAAAATCTTCTTTATAACAGTCCCTGAATCAGAATGATCAGGATCAGAACAGGAAGTACAAACTGGAAATATGGTTTTAATTTTACGGACATTTTCACTCCGGAACCGGTATTTACTTCCTCAATATAATTATCAAAGCCCCAACCCCATTTCGTAACACAGAACAACAGATAGATCAGTGAACCGAGTGGGAGCAGAAGATTACTTACCAGGAAGTCCTCACTGTCTAATACATCCCTGCCACCGATCAGGTGCAAATCACTCCACACGTTGTATCCCAGAACACAAGGAAGACTTGCGATCAGTATGATGATACAGTTGATGAAAGCCGTTTTATTTCTGCTCCATCCAAACATATCCATCGCAAATGACATGATATTTTCAAATACGGCGATAACCGTAGAAAAGCTTGCAAATGTCATAAACAGAAAGAACAATGAACCCCAGATCCTGCCGCCTGCCATATTTACAAATACATTCGGCAGCGTTACAAATATCAGCTTTGGTCCTGCAGTGACCTCTACTCCATAGCTGAAGCATGCCGGAAAAATGATCAATCCTGACATAACAGCAACAAATGTATCCAGGGCACAGATTCGCACACCTTCGCCTGCCAGCGCATGATCCTTGCTCATATAACTTCCGAAGATCTCCATCGCAGCTACACCAAGACTCAGAGTGAAGAAGGCCTGATTCATAGCCGCGGAGATCACATTTCCGATACCGACTTTCTCAACCGTTGACAGATTTGGAATCAGGTAGAACCGTAAACCTTCACCGGCTCCTGATAAAGTAATGCTGTGAACTGCCAGTACCACGATCAGCACCAACAGTGCTGTCATCATAATCTTACTGATTCGTTCCAGACCATTCTGAAGCCCACGGCTGCATACGATAAATCCGACAATAACCGTCAGGATCATCCAGAAGCCCATCTGCTTCGGATCGGCAAGCAGATCCGAGAATACAGATCCGGTCGCATCCGCATCCATACCGGCCTTGAATTCGCCTGTGACAAATTTATAAAAATAAGATACCATCCAGCCGGATACGGTTGTGTAATACATCATCAGAACATAACAGCCAAGGATCGCAAACCATCCATGAATGTGCCATTTACTCTTTGGTTTTTCAAGCTCCTTATAGGCCAGAACTGCACTCTTTCTGCTGCCTCGTCCGACCGCAAGCTCCATCGTCAGAACCGGAAGCCCCATCGCCACAAGGAACAGCAGATAGAACAATACAAATATTCCTCCACCATTTTCTCCTACCACATATGGGAATCTCCATACATTTCCAATTCCAATCGCACATCCCGCACTTACTAATAAAAAGCCTAAACGGGATTTAAATGATTCTCGTTTCATATTTTCTACTTTTTCTCCTGTATTTCTTGCTTCTCTATGCCGATGCCTTAAGCATCCGATCTCGCATAAGAATTCTTCATCTGATTACTCAGTTCATATAAGACTTTGGAAAGCGTATTACCGGTCTCTTTCCGGAGGATATCTGCCATTTCCTGATTGGCCTGCTCTCGAAGCGCACTTCGTTTACCGACATCCGGTTCTTTTTCTATCTGCTCATCGTATCGGTTGATCACCTCATGCCCTTTCGCAAGCATGGTTTCCTGATACCGTTCGATATGAAACAGCGACTTGCTGTAAGATGCATCTGCCATCGCTGCGATCATCCGGCTGTTCCAGTAGAAATTATCGGTAGATACATCAGCGGTCGTGTTCGCCAGATATTCCGGTGTTGTGTCCACATTTGCATAAAATGGCACCATGACATTAAACGCATTTGAAGCAAATGCCACCCACTCGATCACACGGCTGTCCTCTGCTCCATATGGTCGCATCTGGATCGCAGACATGAAATCAGTCCGGTTAACGCCGATGGAACGATATGCACCTGCCATCTTCTTATCTCCATATGGAAGATATGGGTCATATGGTGTTCCCTGATAATGCGAGGACAACACATATTTGACATCCTCCATCGTCACCTTATACTCCGGAATCAGACTCCATGGAATGTCGTCCGATACCGGTGTGTAATCTGCATTTTCACCATCCCAGCGGTACGTCTTCGGATTCAGGTACCGCTCCATAAACCATGCTCTTGGCGTATTGTAGACATGATCCGAATCATCATGGCTGCCAAATATCTCTCTTGGATTAATGAATCTACCAAACGGCAGATCCGCATCTTCGTCCTTACGTTCTGTGCTTCTTCTAATAGTCAGATCCAGATGATTCTTCTCGATAAATTCCGCCAGATCTTTTGAGCACATATGTGCGTTCTGATCCGTTAATGCATCCTTCATATCAAATACATCCGTGCCGAACTGATTCGGCATCACAACATAGACATCATCCGGCACTTTCTTCGCGATCCAGTGATGTCCTCCGATCGTCTCCATCCACCAGATCTCATCCTGATCCTGGAATGCGATTCCATTCATCTCGTAGGTTCCGTACGTTTCAAGCAGATTTCCAAGACGTTCTACACCTGCTCTCGCACTTCTTATATATGGGAGTACCAGACAGACAATATCTTCTTCTCCGATTCCGCCCGATATTTCTTCGTTTCCGTTCTCTGCCGGCTGATACTCGACCAGAGGATCTGCACCGAGCACTCTCGGATTCGATGTAATGGTTTCGGTCGCTGTCATTGCAACATGGGCTGCATTTACACCGCTTGCCGCCCAGATGCCCTCACCATCGACTGCATTTGGCATCGAGGTATAGCGCATCGCTTCTTCCGGAAGCGGAATTTCCAGATGCGCCAGAACCGAATGGTAGATCTTTGGCTGTTCTTCCGGTTCTACGACTACAAATTTCTTCGGCATATAATGACCGGATCCTGAATCATCGTTTCTGGCAATGATCGTTGATCCATCATAGGATGCCTTCTTTCCAACTAATATCGTTGTACATGCCATCAGGCTTCACTCCTTTTTCAATCACAACTACTGTCTAAGTTTATTTTAACAGCTGCTCCTTTAACACCTTGATCACACCCTGATTGCGCATCGTATCTGCTACATGGGCTGCTACCTGCTTTACCTCATCTCTGGCACTTCCGATCGCATAGCTTTCCTTTGCACAGGCAAGCATACCAAGGTCATTGATATTATCACCAAATACCATAACTTCATCCGGTTTGATCTCATATTTATCAAGCAGAAACTGTAATGCACTTCCCTTGTTGATCGATGGTTCCGAACAGTCTACCCAGTAAACTCCGGCAGGTGCCAGTAGAATGGTATCCTTCCATTTGTCATAAAACCAGTCTTTTACGATCCGCTCTGCATCCTCCGGGTGAAATATCGAGATCTTCACGATATCATCATTAATATCGGTAAGATCCGGCACTGCCTTGATCTCATAGCGATATGCTTCCCGCATCCAGTTATACAGTCGTCCATCCTCGCTTCCAACATAGGCATAATCCCTTCCACAGAGCAACAGCTCTACATCCGGCAGCTTCTCTGCATCCTCCACGATCGCACGGATCAGGTCTTTCTCCATCGGACGTTTGAGCCATGTTTCGCCCTTGCTTCCTCTGACAAATCCGCCATTATCCGGGATATATAAGATCTGATCTGCAACCGGTGCAAATAACTTCTTAAGGCTCGCATACTGCCTGCCGCTTGCTGCTACAAAAGTTATATTCTTTTCTTTTAATGCCTTTATTACATCATAGATCTCAGGATTGATCTCAAATGTTCCGTCAGGAACAAGAGTTCCATCCACGTCACTTGCTACTAATTTTATCATTTTTACTTACGCTCCATTTTCATTTAACTAAAAACAGCCGTCCGGCAACATTCCTACAGGAAATCTCCTACAGGAACAAATGTCTCACGCCCTCCGCGTCAAAGGTCACCTGTGGTACATGATCTACCTCGATCTGGTAGAGTGCATTTGCTGCCAGATGCTCGGCTGCCTGCTCCAGATCACGGATACCGGAGGTATTCTTGAATTCTTCTATGACCGCATCCAGCCCATCCTCTGTAATGATACATTCATTCTCTTTCAGACCGATCCGCTTCAATACCTTTGGCAATGCAAATTTACTGAAAATGATCTTCTTTTCTTCAAAGGTATAATCCGGTATGTCGATAACCGCAAAACGTGACATCAATGGCGCACTGATATCTTCTTTATTATTTGCCGTTGCGATCGGATATACGCCAACGGTCGGGATCATACACTCCATATAGTTATCTGTAAATCCAAGATTATCAAGCAAAGTCAGAAGTACATCCGCAGGATTTCCATTTCCCTTTCCTGATGCAGCCTTATCAAGCTCATTGATAATAAATACCAGATTGGATTCTCCTGCGATCGAGAATGCTTCCATGATGATACCCGGCTTTGCATTTGCATAGATTCTGGAGCTTCCTGTAAGCTGCTCCGGATCATTGATCGAACTCATATCAAGGGTTGTCCATGGCAGTTTCAGAATACGGGCAACCGCATACGCGATCTGTGATTTTCCGGTACCGGCAGGTCCGACCAACAGAAGTCCATAAGCAGGAAGGGTATGAGTTCGGTTGATCTGGATAACCGTCTCCATGATCCTCTGCTTTACACGTTCCATTCCATATAATTCTTCATCCAGAATCCGTCTTGCTTCAACCGGATCGATCGCTTCAAAATAATTGCTCTTCCACTGAATATTCATCATGATCGAGAGTGCTCTCTGTGCATGACGACGCTCCTCCGGTGACACCTCATTTGATCTGGCAACAGCAAGATTTCTTCTCGCCCAGAGACGGATATTATCCGGCATCGTTCTGCCCGCACATGTCATAAAATCAGAAATGCTCTGAAGACTGGTCAGCTTCATATCGTCGCCTTCCTCGTCTGCATCGTCATCCTCCTCGACTTCCTCTGATGCTGTACTTGCAAGCAGTCGTTCGATCATAAACTGTAAAAATCCATCTGCCGCAGATAACTTGGTTCCGCCACCAAATGCTGTCTCTCGGATTCTGTATACTGCATATCCGTCTTCCAGATTTTTACCGGACAGACGTACACTGATATGATTTTCTCCCAGCCATTTGATCAGACTGACAAATCTGGAATCAATCTTTAAAATATCTGCTGAAAATGTCTCCCCATTTTCCTTGAATTCAAAAGCAGTACGCTTTGCCGGATTTGTAAAAACGCCCAGCGCATGATGGATCCACTGTCTCTCACTGTTATCTAACACCAGAATCGGTTCCTCCGGTGTCTTTTCCTTTGCATTTGACTGAAATGCCGTATAGGTACAAACCGTATCCTCATTCTTTACCGGTTTATCACTGAAATCAAAAACTGGCATATATAATTTCTCCTTTTATCATTTTTTCTATTCTTCTACACCCGCAAGTGCTGTAATCTTTGCTTTCGCCTGTTAGTATGCATTTATTCTTATAAATGGCACCATTACAGGTCAATATCAAGTTCTACCGGACAATGATCGGAACCCAACACCTCTGTATGGATCTTTGCATCCACAAGTCTGGATTCCAGAACCTTTGAGGTCAAAAAATAGTCGATCCGCCATCCGGCATTCTTCTCTCTTGCCTTAAAACGGTAAGACCACCAGGAATAAATGCCTTCTGCGTCCGGATTAAAAAAACGAAACGTATCAACAAATCCACTGTCAAGCAGGGTACTGAATTTTTCTCTTTCCTCATCTGTAAATCCGGCGTTCTTACGATTGGTCTTTGGATTTTTCAGATCGATCTCTGTATGTGCCACATTCATATCCCCACATACTACCACCGGCTTTGTCTGTTCCAACTGCTTCAGATACTCTCTGAAATCATCCTCCCACTTCATACGATAGTCCAGTCTGGCAAGCTCATTCTGTGAATTTGGCGTATATACAGTAACCATATAAAAATTATCATATTCGAGTGTGATGACTCGTCCCTCATGGTCGTGTTCTTCTATACCGATTCCATATGCCACTGACAACGGCTCTTTCTTTGCGAAAATAGCAGTTCCGGAATATCCCTTTTTCTCTGCATAATTCCAATATTGATAATAACCCGGAAGCTCCAGTTGAAGCTGTCCTTCCTGCATTTTTGATTCCTGAATACAAAAAATATCTGCATCTGCCTCTTTAAAGAAATCCATAAAATTCTTTCCAACACATGCGCGAATTCCGTTCACATTCCACGATATCATCTTCATTGTAGTGCTTCCTCCTGTCTGATCTATATACATAAAAAGGCCATCCGCTACCTCCTGAAAGCTCCGCTCTGCCTACGCAATAGAAAAAAGAGTCATGGGTAATACGGCAAATGCCGCACTTATTTCTAAACGAATGGTCATATTTATTATACTACATATGGTTTATCCGTCAAATAGATTCATTGCATTGTCGGTATTTCAGATTACTATATCTATAACCGGTATCAGAATTTATCTGTTCATCGGAATCTCAATATCGAACTTTTCTATATCGATTATTGCATTTCCATCACAGAAAAACGAAATGCCATCTGCTGTCTGCGGCGTATAAATTGCTGTACTCATTGACAACGCTCCGTCATTCACAAACAGTTCTACCGAATTGCGGTCAAGAATAAACCGTAATGTTATCCGTTCTGCTTCCGATTCTACCTCTGCCCGCCTGATGCAGACTACATCCCGGTTCATTCCGGCAAAGGTCCGGTCAACTTCGATCTCCCATTTTCTTCTGTTATATGTAATTCTGGTATAATGCTCTGCATCTTTTGCTACATCAATATAAAACTCCTGAAATTCACCGGATTTTATTGTTACTGTCATATCCAGCGTTCTTCCCTTTATCCCATCAAAGTTCTGCCCGCCTTCTACCTTTTCATTCGAATAGGAAACCGGCCGAACCCGATATTGCTCCAGTTCTTTCACAGGTTTCTGGATGATCCTGCCATCTGACAGATATAATTCTCTTGGGATTGTCATCATGCCCTGCCACTCCTGTCCATCCGGGATAAATGAATTATGCCATGACTGCATCCATGCGATCAGGATTCTTCTTCCATCCGGAAGTTCTGTCGTCTGTGATGCATAAAAATCCAGACCTTTATCAAGTGTATGTGGCTGCCCCATTTTAAACTGCTTTTTTGCATGATCATATGTTCCAACAACATAGATCGCATTATTACCATTATGCAGTTCATTTCCCTGCGCCTGTACATCAGGTGGTGAAAACAACAGCACATCTTTTCCGTCCAACCTGAAATAATCCGGACATTCCCATACGCTTCCTAACCGTTCCATGTGCTCTGCAAATACGCCTTCATATTTCCAACAACCTGCTACTTTCTCAAAAGCTTCTGTCTCCTGTTCGGTAAGCTCTGTTTTTTCCAGATATTGATGTATTTCAGAATTTGAAAATAACGCGATCATTCCTTTATTCTGAGCATCCCGGCTGCAGGTCAGCATATAGTAAATACCATCTTCTTCCCAAACCTTCGGATCTCTGAAATCAATATGGCTGAATCCCTCCGGCATCACCGCTCCTGTGAGAACAGGATTGTTCTTCAGCTTCTTATAACCTACACCATCTCCAACTGCCATACACTGATTCTGAAGATTGCAGCCACCATTCTTATCTTTACTGACTCCTGTATAAAACAACACATGTCCAAGATTTGTCATAACTGCCGAACCGGAAAAGCATCCTTCCTCATCGTATTCCATATCCGGTGCAAGTGCCGTCGGATACTGCTTCCAACTTATCATATCTTCACTTACCTGATGCCCCCAATGCATCGGTCCCCATACATTGCTATATGGATGATATTGATAAAACAAATGGATTTGTCCCTTATATACGGAAAATCCATTGGGATCATTCATCCAGCCGATCGGTGGTGTCACATGAAATAACGGTCTTTTATCAGCATCAACTTCATATTCTTTTTCATATTTTCTGGCTGCTTCTAATGTATGCATATTCTTTCTCCTTATCCAAGCTCCAAGGCTGTCTTTGCAATTGCCTCCGGGATACCCTTTTCCAGTTTACACGTCATCTCGTGCCACTGTTCGCCGCCCCACGAAGAAACCGACATGCCGTTATCCTCATATCCCATCTTCCGGTACATGGCAACCTTGGATTCCAGACAGGTAAGGATCAGTCGCTTTCGTCCATTCTGTCTTTCCCTGTTCTTATAACATTCCATCATCTCGGAAGCCAGCCCAATCCTGCGATATTCCGGCAAAACATCAACACCAAGGATCATTACATTTTCTCCGGCAGGATCATACAGATCTGCATTCTGAAAAAATTCATCACGCAAAACCGTTTCATTTGTAGACAAACCATTAATAAATCCGGCAATCTTACCTGTTGCTTTATTTACCGCAACCAGAAACATTTCCGGCACTTTCTCCACACGCAAATGCATCATCTCCGGAGTGCAGGCCTCATTCGGAGGAAAACAGATCCGTTCGATCTCTGCTGTTTGCTCTGCTTCATTCTTTTTAATATTTCGGAACTCAAATCTTACTAAATTTTCCTGTGTCACTGTTAAACTCCTTTTTGCTATTTGTTATGAACTCTGTATTATAGATAATATAGGAACTATTTTTTCAGGAGGTACTATTATGGGTATTAAAGACATTGATATAAACAAAGACGGGGTTACACTCGGCGATCATATTGAAAATATGAAAGAAAATCAATATATCTTTGGAATCTCCGCATCCTGCGGGATTCCATATTTTTTCCGGAAGACTTTCAGATCTTCTTTTCCACGGATCAACATGATATCTTCAAATATTCCGTTATGAATATCCTGAAAACCAGCGACCTGTTCACCGGTGCAGATGCTGCATTTGATGACCGGTCGTTTACTCTGACTGTCATATGATGCCTGCTCTTTCTTTTTTCGAAATAATCCCATATTAAACTTCCTTTACATTTCAATTTTTAATTCGCCAGTTGATATTCTTTTAACTGCTTCCGTCTCGCTCTATAGTCCGGGCAATACCGCGCTACCTCTGACCAGAATTCTTTGGAATGATTCATATGTCGTCTATGTGCCAGCTCATGCACTACCACATAGTCAAGTAATTCATCCGGCAGATAATATAACTGATAATTAAAATTCACATTTCCGGCACTGCTGCAGCTTCCCCATCTGGTCTTCTGGTTGCGGATCGTGATGCGCCCAACTGTCACCTGCATAACCGCACAATAATACTTTACCCGATCTGCTATCTTATCCTTGATCTTCTGAATCTCTGCATCTGATAACGCATCCACAGATGGAACCTTAATTTTCGTTCGTGCATCCGCACGCTTTTTTACCTGATCCACCTTCTTTAAGATCCAATCCTGTTGTTTCTCTATAAATGCTTTTAATTCCCGGTCAGATAATCTCGCCGGAATCCTTGCAAGTACCGTTCCATCCGGTCGCACCTCCAGGCCGAGACTTTTTCTCCCGGATCTTATAACCTGTACCCGGATATTTTCATTTGTCACTTTGTCATTCAGTATTATCTCTGTCAGCATATTTATAGCCGTCTATATTCCCATCCGATTATAGACAGTCTTCACCTCATGATTATAAATTTATTTCTTTATTACAGTGTCAACACACTGTACTCTTCCAGATTCCACACCTTTGTCACGATATCTGAATAGAACACCGGCTCATGGCAGACTAACAAAACCGAACCGTGATAGTCTTTCAATGCTCGCTTCAATTCGTCCTTTGCATCCACATCCAGATGGTTTGTCGGCTCATCGAGGATCAACAGATTCGTCTCCTGATTGATCAGTTTACACAGGCGTACCTTTGCCTGCTCTCCACCGCTTAATACCTTTACCTTACTCTCGATATGCTTGGTTGTCAGTCCACATTTGGCAAGTGCCGATCGCACCTCATACTGTGAAAATCCCGGAAATTCCTGCCAGATTTCTTCCAGACAGGTATTTTCTGTTCCGGCCATTTCCTGTTCAAAATAACCTTTATACAGATAATCACCCAGATGTACCGTACCGGATATCGGCTTGATGATTCCAAGCAAACTCTTAAGCAGCGTACTCTTTCCTATACCATTTGTACCAACGATCGCGATCTTTTCTCCACGCTCCATTCGCAGGTTGATCGGTTTGGAAAGTGGTGCCCGTTTGTCATACCCGATCACCAGATCCTCGGTTTCAAATAACATCTTGCCCGGTGTTCTCGCCTCTTTGAAATAAAATTCCGGCTTCGGGCGCTCCCTCGCAAGTTCTATCACATCCATCTTGTCCAGCTTCTTCTGTCTGGACATCGCCATATTTCTTGTGGCAACACGCGCTTTATTTCTGGCAACGAAATCCTTCAGCTCGCTGATCTCCTGCTGCTGTTTCCGGTAAGCAGCCTCCTGCTGTGCCTTTCTCGCCTCGTATACTTCCAAGAATTTGTCATAGTTGCCGACATAGCGGTTCAACTCCTGATTCTCCATATGATAGATGATATTTACGACATCATTTAAAAATGGAATATCATGACTGATCAGGATGAATGCGTTCTCATACTCCTGCAGATACCGTTTCAGCCATTCGATATGTTCTGCATCCAGATAGTTTGTCGGCTCATCAAGCAACAGAATCTCCGGCTTCTCAAGTAACAGCTTTGCAAGCAAAACCTTGGTACGCTGACCACCGCTCAGATCTGTTACGTCATGATCCAGTCCAAGTTCCAGAAGCCCCAGCGCTCTCGCTACCTGTTCCGTCTTGGCATCGATCATATAGAAATCATGATTTGTCAGAAGATCCTGCAGCGTGCCGACTTCCTCCATCATTTCCATGATCTCATCATCCGTTGCATCCGCCATGCTGTCATAAATCTGGTTGATCTTCTCCTCCATCTCAAACAGATAGGAAAATGCTGACTTCAGCACAGATTCGATCGTCATTCCCTTTTCCAGCACCGCATGCTGATCCAGATAGCCAACACGCACATGCTTGTTCCATTCCACCTTACCTTCATCCGGCGCAAGTGTTCCTGTCACAATATTCATAAAGGTACTTTTACCTTCACCATTTGCTCCAACCAGTCCGATATGTTCACCGGCAAGCAGCCGGAAAGATACATTATTGAAAATGGCTCTGTCTCCAAAACCATGTGTCAAATTTTCTACATTTAAAATCATTCGTCTTACCCTTTTCCGTTTATTTCGTGATAAGGTTACTATACCTTATGGATGGGATTCAGACAAGATAACTTTTCCCATTCCTTCGATTTTCTTTTTCCCCCACCTATGCTAGAATGTGATTGCAGATGGTATTCGTGTGTGCACTTATCTACTTCTATATTTGTGTATCCTTAACATTCCCAATCAGGGGACGCTTCCGCTCGTTTCGGTCTGCAGCGGTACTAAGATGCCACTTATGTGCCATCAAGTACCGGCGACCTCAAATGCCCCTGTATTGGCAAGTTAAGATACACAAATAACATATAGGTTACGAATGCACACACGAATATCATCTGCAAATACAGCAAGAGGTGATTTTTATGATTCAGATAGATTTGATCACCGGATTCTTAGGCTCCGGTAAAACTACTTTTATAAGGAAATATGCCAAATACCTGATCGATCAGGGCTTAAATATCGGCATTCTTGAAAACGATTTTGGTGCAGTCAATGTCGATGCCATGCTGTTACAGGATATTCTCGGTGATAACTGTACACTGGAAATGGTTGCCGGCGGTTGTGATGCTGACTGTCACCGCAGACGATTCAAAACCAAGCTGATCGCAATGGGAATGTGTGGTTATGACCGCGTTCTGGTAGAGCCATCCGGCATCTTCGATATGGATGAATTCTTTGATGCCCTGCACGAAGATCCGCTTGACCGTTGGTACACGATTGGAAATGTTATCACGATCATCGATGCCACACTGGAGCAGAATCTCTCCGAAGCTTCCCGTTATCTTCTGGCTTCTCAGGTGGCACAGGCCGGCACTGTCTTATACAGTCATTCACAAGAAGTCACACCGGAACAGTTAGCCTCTACCAAAGATTATGTAAAACAGTCATTTGACATTCTGCACTCTAAGTCCACACCAAAGCAGGTCGTTCTGGAAAAAGACTGGAAAGATCTGACCGATGAAGACTATAAAGCGATCCTCTCATCCGGCTATCAGGATGCCAATTATACGAAACTCTGGTTTGATGACAAACAGACCTACGACAGTCTGTACTTCATGAATATGAATTTTACAGAGGATTTCTTAAAAGAAAGCTGCCAGAAGATCCTGCACGATCCAGCCTGTGGTAAGGTCTTCCGGATTAAAGGGTTCCAGAAGCTCGCTGATGGAAGCTGGATATCCATCAACGTCACCCACCAGAAGGCCGAGATTGAGCCGATTCCAAATGGGCAGGCAATCCTGATCGTCATCGGCGAAGGTTTGAATCAGGAAGCTATAGAAGGATATTGGGGAAAATCGAAGCCTTGAGCAAATTTTCTCTATATTTTCTCCCCTCTCTGTGGTATTCTCTTATAGGGCACTTCATTTTCTTAAGTGTCTTCCGTATATTGATTAATTTACGAAGGAGAATTTCAAAAAATGAAACGCATTGGCTTCGACAATGACAAGTACCTGTCCATGCAGTCTGCGCACATCAGGGAACGTATCGAACAATTTGGAGATAAACTGTATCTGGAATTTGGCGGCAAATTATTTGACGACTATCATGCCTCCCGCGTACTTCCGGGATTTGCACCGGACAGCAAATTACAGATGCTCTTACAGCTTGCAGATCAGGCAGAAATGATCATCTCGATCAACGCCGCTGATATCGAGCGCAATAAGATCCGTCACGATCTGGGCATCACATACGATCAGGATGTTATCCGTCTGATCGATGTATATAAAAAGAAAGGGCTGTATGTCAGCAGCGTGGTTATCACACGATATGCCGGACAGCCATCTGCCGATATTTTCCAGAAGAAACTGGAAGCGATCGGCATCAAGGTCTACCATCACTATTCCATCGAGGGTTATCCGAATAACATTGACTATATCGTAAGTGATGAGGGCTATGGAAAAAATGATTATGTAGAGACAACCCGTCCGCTTGTCATTGTTACTGCACCGGGTCCGGGAAGCGGCAAGATGGCGACCTGTCTGTCACAGCTCTACCATGAGAACAAGCGTGGCATCAAGGCCGGCTATGCCAAATTTGAGACTTTCCCGATTTGGAATATCCCACTTAAGCATCCGGTCAATCTGGCTTATGAAGCCGCTACCGCAGACCTAAACGATGTTAATATGATCGATCCTTTCCATCTGGAAGCTTATGGGGAAACAACCGTCAACTACAATCGTGATATCGAGATCTATCCGGTTCTGGCTTCCATGTTCGAAGGGATCTATGGTTACTGTCCATACAAATCCCCGACCGATATGGGTGTAAATATGGCGGGAAACTGCATTATTGACGATGAAGCCTGCAGAGAAGCGTCCAAGCAGGAAATTATCAGACGATATTATCAGTCTCTGAACCGTTTCGTCAAAGACGAAGCGACCAAAGACGAAGTATACAAACAGGAACTTATCATGAAGCAGGCGAAGATCACAGTCAATGATCGTGCTGTTGTTCCGGTTGCAAATAACCTTGCACAGGAAAATGGTTCCGCCGCCGCAGCCTTAGAACTGCCGGACGGAACGATCGTTACCGGTTCCACTTCCGATCTGCTCGGTCCTGCATCTGCTGTATTATTAAATGCAATTAAGGTACTTGGAAATATTGATAAAAATACACATCTGATCTCACGTACCTTTATAGAACCGATCCAGCACTTAAAGACCGGATACCTTGGCAGCAAGAATCCTCGTCTTCATACCGACGAAGTTCTGATCGCATTATCCATGTGTGCTGTATCCGATCCAAATGCAAAGCATGCATTGGAACAGCTTCCAAAGCTGTCCGGCTGCCAGCTCCATGTATCATCGATCCTGTCCACAGTCGACATGACAACCTTTAAGAAGCTCGGCATTGAACTTACAAACGAAGCCGTATACGAAGGTGCTGCTACGCAGGAGAATGCATAGAGAATCATAAAAAAGCCAGATAAACACAATAATTAATGTTTATCTGGCTTTTTTGCCCTATAACGCTCTTTTTACAACCGCATATTTAACAATATCCTGCATGTCCTGATAACTATCCAACACCATATCACGGACACCCCTACTTCTTCAGAAAATGCTCCCGGTTCGGGAATTCCTGTCGAAAGGCTTCAAGTGCTGCCTGTTGGAATACCGCAAACTCCTTATCCATATGAAGCATATGCGGTGTGGCAAATGCGATCGTGCTGACCTGATCTGCGATCTTCTTTGCTACACTTTCATCGGATAACTGCCCCATGCCAAATACGACAGAAGTAAATCCACGTCCGTTCTTGCTGACACCGATCAGCTTCAGGAAAGCATTTTTAATCTCATAAAATATCATTTCCTGCTTCTCGATATCCAGATTGTCATAGTTTCCGAGGAATAAACCTGTCAGGACTTCCGCAGCCTGCTTTCTTTTCTGTGCGCCAAGGCTCATGCCGCCACCTTCTGCGATATATTTCATCTGCATCAGATAGCCCACAAATGCATCATTCTTTGGTTTTCGTTTGCCATACCGGGCAATCCAGAGCTTCTCTCGAAATGCGTCCAATTCGTCCTTTGGATCTCCTGTATGTTCTTTTAGAAATGCCTGTCGTTTCTCAGCATCAATTTCATTATAAAAAGATTCAATCCATATATCCTGCATACCTGCAAACCTCCTGCTGCATAGCTATTTTTGCAAAAATTCATCCACATTATTAACATCGACCTTACGATACTGTGCCATATAATACCGTTCATCCTCAAGTCCTAATACTCTCACATCATTTCCACGGAACAAGGCTACTGCAATCAGTGCAATCTTTCTTGCCTGTGCTTCTCTGTCATTATAGACAGTTCCTTGCATAGTGCCCAGCCGAACAGCTTCCAGCGCATCATCTAATCCATCGATACCAAAGATGACCGGATAATCACTCTGCATATATCCGGCATTCTTATAAGCCTCGACTGCACCAAGTGCCATCTCATCATTATTGGAAATAAGCATTTCTATCTGATCCCCATATTGACTGATCAACCGGCTCATTCGATTCTCTGCCTGTGCGCGGTTCCAGTCTGCAAACTGATAGGTCAGTTTCTCAAGCTTCACACCATTTTCAAGAATGGTCTTTACCGAACAGTCTGTCCGGCTGATCGCATCCTGATGTCCGGCTTCACCCTCTAAGAGTACATACTGGATCTTACCATCCTGATTGCGATCCACCTCCGGATGATTCTTTATATATTCCGCAGCAATCTCCCCCTGCATCTCGCCGGACTGTGCTGCATCACATCCGACATAATACAGCTTATCCCATTGCAGCAGATCCTCTCTTACCGGCTCTCTGTTAAAGAAAATCACCGGAATATTATTCTGTCTTGCGAGTCTTATAATATTTGACGGAGCAGTTCGATCGACCAGATTTACACAAAGCACATCGCATCCGGCATCGATCATTTCCTCCACCACTTCATCCTGCTCCTGCTGACTGTTATCTCCGCTTCTGACTGATACGATAACCTTCATATCACTTGCTTCTAATGCTTTCAGATCCTCCTTCAATATATCTGTCATTGCATTGATAAACGGATCATCCGGCGTATACGTAACAACGCCGACCCGCAGAGTTCTGTCTTTCTGATTTTTCCTGCTGTCGCAGGATACCAGAGACATCATAACTACCAATATGCATATACAGGCTATTATTTTTCTTATTTTCTTTCTATTCATACGAATATAAAAACCTTTCTGTCTCTTCCGAAAACAGGTCATCCTTGTAGATTACCCGTATCGCTTCTTCATGACTTTTTAATGTATATAATGGTCGTCCAAGTTTCTTTGCGAGCTCATTTACACTCTCATAACCGATGCTGTACCCATCCGGCACAACAAGGCATTTAATCTTGTTGTAATCAAGCAGGGCTATGGATTTCATGCTTGTACCTACCCCATATATTTCTGCCCCTTTATAATACCCATTTTCAGCATTTTCTCCGAGTGTATCGAGAGCTTCTGTATCCATAGCTGCTATATAATCAACCGCTTCCAGAGAATCCACCGCCTTACAGGTATCTTTACCGCTATTCTGATTATATGTCCAGACAAACTCACAGTTATATCCTGCAAGTGCATCGGTAAGTCCCTTTACACGGCTGACACTTGCCTCAGTCTCTGCCCGTCCGACAATCACTCCGATCTTCTTGCCTGCCGACTTATCTGTATCATTTTTTATGATCTGCCTGCCGAGAGTATAGCCGATCTGATAGTTATCCGGCTTTATCGTTACAAATCCGGTCGATTCTGTGTCATCTGCCATATATGCATCCTCCGTTATCAGAACAAAGGTCTCTTTCTCCGCCTGCAAAGACGTAAGCATATCTTTTGTATCTGTTCCGGGAGCCGGACAGATGATAAATGCATCCACATCATTTTCAAGCTGTTCATCGATCAGCTCTTTTTCATCATCTACACTTACGATCTCATCTGTATTACAGATGATCAAATGAATATTATTTACTTGCGCAGACTGCTTCAGTCCATTAACCAGACCTTCCCATCTGGTATTACCGGAATCCGGAAGAATAACTGCCACACGTTTCTGTGGATTATCTTCCCGAAAGATCCGGTTGATAAATATACCGGCAATGGCAACCAGGATCAGCTCTGCTATGAGGAAAGTAATTCTATTTCTCTTCATCTGTCACTCTCCCCTTTCCATAATTTTGTGTTTCAAGCTGTTCCCGATTCTCCTCTGTATATGGAATAGCCGGTATGTGGATCACAATCCTTGTACCCTCGTCCGGCTCACTGTAAACCTCCAGACCATATTCATTTCCAAACATCAACTGAATTCTGGAATGAACATTGATCAGACCGACACCTGAACCATGTTTTGGTACTTTGTTATTATCTTTTAATATATTCTCTACAATGTCCTCATTCATTCCCATACCATTATCTTCTACGGAAATATATATATCGTCGTCCTTTTTCTCTCCCCGGATCGTGATTTTGCCGCCGTCATCCTCATCCATATTCCCTACACCATAATAAATGGCATTTTCAAGAATCGGCTGAACGATCAGCTTTACTGTACAGTACTCATTAATCTCTTCATCAATATCAAATTCGATCTGAAAACGCTCCTTATATCGAACTTTTTGAATATTCATATAACTTCTGCTATGTTGGATCTCATCCGATATTCTGATCACCGTTCTGCCCTTTGACAGACTGATACGGAGCAGCTTTGCAAGCTCGGAGATCATAAACACCGCATCCAGATTCTTCTTTGCTTCTACCATCCATGTGATGGATTCCAGAGTATTGTAAAGGAAATGCGGATTGATCTGGCTCTGCAACGCATCCATTTCACTCTTTCTTCGCTCCGTCTGTTCCCGTATGATCTCCTGCATCAAAGCTTTGATCTGTTCATAGGATTTCTGAACGGAATATCCCAGATGGCGGATTTCAGATGATCCACCGATGTAGATATCTGTCGGACCACCTGCCTCATATGCTTTTACTGATTCATTTAACTTCAGAATCGGCCTGGATATCTTCTTCGAAATAATACGGTTCACTCCTAAAAGCATCATCATAAGAATGATAACCGTTGTAATGATATAATACCGGAATCGGTTGATGCTCGCGATCTGTACACTTTCCGGTACTACACCGACCACCTTCCATCCGGTATAAGCAACACTGTTTACGATCACATTGCTTGTCCTGCCATTGACCGTAAGTTCATATGTTCCATCCTCATAGGTTGCTGCATCCCTGTATTCTTCTTTGAAATATCCTCTGTCCATATCGGTTCCGCGAGGATGATAGATCATCTGACCATCACGGCTGCACAGGTAATAATAGATTCCATTTGACGCATCGTTGATCCGTGCCAATGTATTCTCTATCACCGAATATTTCATATCGACCAGAAGGACACCACTTCCCGGCTGCTCACCATCGTTGATATCAACCGAACGGCTGAGAGATACAACCCAGTAATATCGATATGTGCCATCGACAAACAGATTCTGGATATGCGGTATAGAGAAATGAATATTCTCGATATCTGCCTCTGCATCCTGATACCAGTCCTGCTCCGACGGTTCCACAGCATCCTTCTGTACCGCGACCGGTTCTGCCGTAAGAAGATTTCCTTTATCATCATATAACGCCATACTCTGGATTTTATCGGCATTAATCTCATATAACAGACTGAACTGCCGGTTAAAATCCCGACTGGAAATATCATATTCCTGAATAATATTATAATTCACCGCATTCGTAATCTGACGCACATTTAACAGATCCGCATCCAGCTTTTCAACAGTATTTTCCACCATATTTTCCGTATTCGTGACCGCAGTCTGCTTAATTGCCATCTTAAAACGATTATACAACAGCAGACCCATGATAACGGTTGTGATAATCGTCAGGGCAGTAAGCACCGTCATAATGATCGACTGAATATCAAAACCTATAAATCTGCCGTGATAAAACCACCCCCGAAGACGTCCGATAATAGAACTTTCATTTTTCTTCTTTTTATTCTTTCTTATATCCTTCAACACGCTTCCCCTTATTTACCCTTTATTTTTTCAGATGCTCCGTTCTGTATTTGGATGGCGAAACCCCAAAACGCTTCTTAAATACATAACTGAAATAATTTGCATCAAGATAACCGACCCGCTCTGCAATCTGATAACTTTTCTCATTCGTTTCGAGAATCAGTTCTGCCGCATGATCCATCCGGTAATCGGTCAGATATGTTACAAATGCTTTTCCTGTCTCTTTTTTAAATACACTGGAAAAATAAGAATTCGATACTCCAAGTGCCGAGCACACGGTATCCAGGGAAAGATTCGGCTCCATATACCTGTCATGCACCAGATTCTGCGCATCTGTAACCATACGTCTCGATGTACTGTTTCTGGCATTTTTCAGCTCCTCACTGATGGCTTTTGCCGAATCGATCATCCACGCAGTTAATGTGCTTTCATCCATCTCCGGTACACGTTCGTATGGATTTCCGACATTACCGCAAAACTCATTAAAATCTATAAAATTATTAGCACAGAATCGATAAAATGCTCCCACCATCTCCATGATCGCAAGGTTATACTGGTTCACGGTCTGCGCATTATTATGAAGCTTCTCCACTTCCTTCCGCACCGACTGTTCAAGTGTCTCCGGTACTCCCAGATGAATAGCCTTGAACAGATCATGCATCTTTGTATCCTCCGGCTGGATCAGGATCTCCTGCTCCTTCGGTGCGATCTCACCAATATTGATCGCACGGCTCGTTCCATATAATACACGATAAGAAACTGCTTCTCTTGCTCCATCATAAGAAGAATTAACGCTGATCAGATTGTCACAGACTCTTCCGATTCCCGCAGTCACAACAGCTCCCATAACACGATATGCCCATTTGCAGAATCGGTCACAGGCATCTGTAAATGCAACTACCATTTCTTCCGTTTCCAGTTCTATGATCATAAGTGCATTTCCCAGATATGTGAACATATGATTCTTCCATTCCGGTGCTAAACGATCCTTGATCTCATGCTCGACTGACATGGCAAGCAGCAATGGATTCATACCATCCGGAACATGATGCTCCGAGGTATGAAAGATCGCACAGCAATAATACGGTCCTTTTATATCGATCTGATACGCATTCAAAAATTTCTCGCAATATTCTTCATTTACACGACCCTCGATCAACGAAACAAACAGATTCGTCTGAAGCACCGGAAGGGAATCCTTTAGATAATTCTCAAGCTTTGTTACATTCAGACGTTCTTCTCTCTCCTTATCCAGCGTCTTTTTCAATCGTTTCATACATTCCGTAAGCTCCAGCGCATTGATCGGTTTCAGCATGTATTCCTCTACTTCCAGATGAACCGCTTCCTTCGCATATTCAAACTCATCAAATCCTGTAAAAATGATGATATGGATATTCTGATATTCTTTATTCAATCTTCTGGCAAGCTCCAGTCCATCCATATATGGCATCTTGATATCCGTTATCACGACATCCGGCTGCTGCTTCTCCACAAGCTCCAGTGCTTTCACACCATTTGTCGCACTTCCAACGACTTCAAATCCTAATATATCCCAATGAATTCTCTGTTCGATCGCATCGATTACTTCCACCTCGTCATCGACGAGTACCACTTTATAATTATCCATATCTCATTCCTCTTTTATTCTTTCTATCTGTTCCTTATTATAACAAATCTACGTTCAGAATGAACCCCAAAATCCCGTTTTACCGTATATATCCCAAATAAAATAGCAGCGTACTCCTGATATTTTAAAAGCCGCCCCGTTCAGTCTGGAGCCTGCATCTGTCAGCCTGACAGAAAGCATATCAAAGACGAACGGAGCGGCTTTTGATTTATATCGTTTTTTTTGTGAGCGATTATTACATTTCCTTACTTCTTCTGTACATACTTGAGACAGTCAAGAGTTACAGCCGCAAGGATGATGATACCTTCGAAAATGAACTGAAGGTTTGTATCAATACCAAGGATTGTCAGTGAGTATGTTAATGATGTGAAGATAAGTACACCAGTTACAACACCGGAGATCTTACCGATACCACCTGTAAATGATACACCACCAACTACACAGGCTGCAATGGCATCCATATCCCAGCCCTGTCCATAAGCAGCACTACCGGAACCTACCATTCTGTTACATTCAAGCCATGAACCGAATCCGTAAAGGATACCTGCAAGGATGAATGCGCCAAGTGTTACTTTGAATACTGAGATACCTGAAACTGCTGCTGCTTCCGGGTTTCCACCTACAGCGTACAGATTCTTACCAAATGTTGTCTTGTTCCAGATGAACCATACAACAATGATTGCTACAATTGCCCAAAGAATAATAGATGGGAAGCTGCCAAATGTAGGGATGAACATGCTAGGGATGGAAGAATCAATCGCACCGAATGATACACCCTTTGTTGCGTATGTTACTAAACCAAAGATAATCAGCATGTTCGCCATGGTCGAGATGAAAGGATGCATCTTGTACTTCGCCATGAAGAAACCTGCGATACTTGCAAATACTGTTGTAAGAATTATACAGGCTACCAGGGCAAGAATTGCTCTAGGAGCGGCCGGAATATTTGAGAAATCAAAGATATGTCCGAATACGCCACCTGTGTTAGGGCCGTTATGCATGATGATAGTTGCTGTAACCATACCCATACCTACCATACGTCCGATGGAAAGGTCAGTACCTGTAAGTAAGATCAGACCGGCAACACCGAGTGCAAGGAACATTCGAGGAGATGCCTGCTGTAAGATATTCAGGATATTGGTAACGGTTAATAACTGTGTATTCTTAACGATTGGTGTGATAATACAAAGTGCAATGAAGATCAGGATGATTACGATATACAGACCGTTCTTATAAAGGAACTGGGATGTATTAAATGTGTATTTGTAATTCTCGATCTTCTGAGCCTGCTTCTGACCAAATGTGTATTTGGACATCCGTAAGAGATCGATCAGATGGAACTTATGTGCAAATGCATCATGCTTTCTGTCCTTAATCTCCTGTAATCTGGATTCGTGAGACATCTGTGCATCAAATAATCTGTTCTTATATACATATTTCTCATCTTTGATCTCGTCTGCAGCGGACAGTTTGGCAAGTGTCTGTTCGTGCTCTGTCTTGATCGTTGCACGAACCTTCTCATACGCTTCGTTTTCTGCTGCTTTTTCTGCCTCGCAGCTTGCAACTACTTTATCATAGTATTTGCTGTTATAATTCTCGGAAAGGTACTTTTCTGCTTCTGCGATCAACTTGGATACCTTATCCTTGTTTGCTGCTTCTACACTCTTCGCCTTTTCCAGTCCGGCTTTTGCTGCTGCAACTGCTTTTGTTCTCTCATCCTTTGATAAGTTCTTGTCTTCCTTCGCAATTGCGATCTGGTTCTTATAGCTCTGAACCTTGTCAGATCCGTCTACACGGAGTGCATCGATCTGTGACTGTATTTTTCCTACATATTCATCAATCGGCTTTAAAAGCGCTGCTTCTGCATCAGCCGAAAGGATCTTACTTTTATCTGCCATAACCAAAACTCCTCTCTATTACAAATATTTCGCACTAAGTCTTAATAATTCTTCCTGGTTGGTCTCTTTTGTATTTACAATTCCTGCAAGATGACCGTTCGACATAACACCGATACGGTTTGTGATACCAAGGATCTCAGGCATCTCTGAGGATACAACGATGATCGTTTTACCCTGCTTTGCCATGTTGATGATCAGTTCATAGATCTCGTACTTGGCTCCTACATCAATACCTCTTGTAGGATCATCCATCATAAATACGTTAGGCGAACGCTCCAGCCATTTACCGAAGATAACCTTCTGCTGGTTACCACCGGAGAGGTTTGCGATCATATCATCCGGTCCCATACATTTTGTATGCATGACCTTGATCTCCTCTGCGGTTGCACGAACCATATCGTCATGGCTAAGTGCGATTCCGCTCTTATAATGGTTCATATTTGCAATTGTTGTATTAAATGTGATATCTGCTTTCAGGAAAAGTCCGTTTGCTTTTCTTTCCTCTGTGATCAGGGCAAAACCATGATCCATGGCATCCTTTGGTGATGAGAAGTTCATCATCTTGCCATTATAAAGTACATTTCCTGCTGCTCTTGTACGCATACCAAATATGGTTTCAAGGAGCTCTGTACGACCTGCACCTACCAGACCATACAGTCCGAAAATCTCACCTTTCTTAACATCAAATGTAATGTTCTGAAGCTTTGGTGCATACTTTGTTGACAGGTTCTGTACGGAGAGCACTGTCTCACCAGGCTCATTGTCTACAGGTGGGAATCTATTGTCAAGGGAACGACCAACCATTGCGGAGATCAGTTCGTTCATGTTTGTGTCCTTACTGTCTTTTGTCATTACCAGACTACCATCTCGAAGAACGGATATCTGGTCACAGATCTCGAAGATCTCATCCATTTTATGTGATATATAAATCAGGGAAATACCCTGTTCTTTTAACTGTCTCATCATCTTGAACAGCTTTGCAACCTCAGGTGCTGTCAGTGAAGATGTCGGCTCATCAAGTACAATTACTTTTGAGTTGTAAGAAATAGCCTTTGCGATCTCACACATCTGACGCTGCGATACTGACATTTTCTTCATCGGCTGTGTCAGATTTACGGTAATACCGAGCTTTCTGAACAGATCCGAAGCTTCTTTTTTCATTCTGCCCTCATCGATCACACCGAGGGAATTCTTTGGGTAACGTCCCAGGAACAGGTTGTCCACAACGCTTCTTTCAAGACACTGGTTAAGCTCCTGATGAACCATTGCAACTCCGTTTTCAAGGGCATCCTTTGGACCTGAGAAGTTTACTTCTTTACCATCTAATATTATAGTTCCTTCGTCCTTCTGATAGGTTCCGAAGAGACATTTCATCATTGTCGATTTTCCGGCACCGTTCTCACCCATAAGACCCATGATCGAACCCGGTTTCACATTCAGATTGATGTGATCCAGAACCTTGTTTCTACCGAATGATTTGCTCATGCCCTGAATCGATAAGATGTATTTATTCTTATCTTCTGCCATATCTCTACTTCCCTTTCTTAGTAAAAGAAGGGTATCAAATCTTGTATCTGACACCCCTCTGAGTTAAATCATTATTGCCTGCCGATCCGTTATCTTATTTGTTAAGAAGTGTTGTGTATGATGCTGCATTATCTGTCTTAACCATGTTGATCGCAAATGCGTCATATTCGCCCGGGTTACCAAGACGGTTTGTAATGTTAGACTCTGTCTGACCATCACCACCGATGTAATCTACTTTCAGGTTGAGCAGATCATCGTAGTTCTCAAGAAGTGGCTGGTATGTTGAGCTTAAGAAGTTATCTGAAGCGTTGTAAATATCAAGCCATACTTTCTTTGTTGGGCTCTTGCTTGAATCAAGCTGTTTTGAAACCTTGTCATAAACCTTTGTTGAATCTGTGAAATCCTGATAGTTTTCAGCAGTTACTGCTACGTTTAATGCGTAGTATGATCTTTCTTCCTCGCTATATCTGTAATCTTCACCTTCTGTTAAGCAGTTGCCGGCTTCATCTGCTGTACCGATACCTGTATCAACGTCTACACCATCAAGTGCGTTACGAAGAACTCTGAGTGTTAAGTAAGCCTGAACATCTGCATGCTGTGAAATTGTTCCGCCGTAACCTTCTGCAATAGCTGCTACTGCATCGCTGTTAGCATCGTATCCAAATGTAGGAACCTTGTTATCCTTTGCCCATGCATTGAACATTGACATTCCCATACCATCGTTATTTGAAACAACTACATCAATCTGATCACCGAATGAAGCTGTCCATGTTCCAATAGCGTTTCCTGCTGTTGCTGCATCCCATGTAGCACCTGCTGAGTTCTTCATTTCCTGTGAAGCAAGCTCACGGATTGTATATGTCTTACCACCTACATCAAGCTTTGCATCCTGAACAACTTTTGCTGATCCGTCTACGTTTGTACCTGCAGGTGTTGAATCAACTGCACCATTTGCATCAACTCCTGTGCCAAGTGCTGAACGAACACCACGAGTACGAGCGATTGAGTCATTGTGTCCGATATCACCGATTGCTAAAACGTATCCGATAACACCATCACCGTTACGGTCGATTGTTGCTGCATTTGCTTTGATATAATCAAGTACCATCTGACCCTGAAGCTCAGCACCCTGGTTAGCATCGAAGCCTACATAATAAGTATCTTTGTTGAAGCTTAATGCTTCCTTATCAAGTTCTCCTGTTGAGCTGTTGGATGGCTGACGGTTGAACCAGCAAAGTGGCTTATCCTTATTTGCAACTCCGCTTGAGCTGCTTCCGCCTGATCCGCCTGATCCGCCTGATCCACATCCTACCATTGATAATGCAAGTGTTGCTGCTGCAACGACAGCTATAATTTTTTTCTTTCTCATATTTCATTCCTCCTGTTTGTACATTTTGTTTATTTTTCGCTCTGTCTCATTGACTAAATTCATTATAATGTGACAAGCAGAAAGAAAGAATAGAATATTTTTGGATTTATTAGCAATTTTTTTGGATTTATTAATATTTTTATGTTTATTTTGACGAACAGGTTTGTCTGTTCTAATAATAATTCATATATTAGTTTACTTTTCTTTGTAATATAACTGACAATGGCAGTATCCCTCAAACTCCGGATCATTGATCTGATCCCGGAATTCCTTACAGATACATTTATTCTCCGGTATTTTTTCAAGCCTGCACGGACAATATCCATTCTTCCTTTTTAGTCCTTCTTTTACAGCTGCAACTATTTCTGTATTATCATTTAATCGTACTTTTCCCATAATTAAGCCTCCATTGATCCGGGTTCTCTTGATATTTTCAGTCTATCATGAAGCAGCTCCACATTCTACAACAGATTTTAATTTTTTGCATCCGCTACATGAAATGTCACTATATGCGCATGAAATATCCGTCGATTTGATCAGAACTATGCTATAATGAACTCAGGTCAATGAGTACGCCTGTACAAATGACGATCAACGACCGGCTTATCATATATTTGTTAAGCCATGATAAGGAGTAGATTTTTTGATACATATAGCGATTTGTGACGACAGCAAACAGGAACGGCAGATACTGGCAGCGCTTTTCAAACGATATCAGGAGCTTCATGCCACACCGCTTCAGATTCATATATTTCAAAATGGCTTCTCATTACTGGATGCCATCGATCAAGGAAAACGATTTGATATTACGATCCTGGACATTTTAATGCCAGGAGAAAACGGAATTGAGATTGCGAGAAATATCAGAGCTTCCGGAACAGATACCGAGATCATATTCCTGACAAGTTCTCCGGAATATGCGGTAGACAGCTACGAAGTAAAAGCCCAGAACTATCTGTTAAAACCGATAACCGAAGAAAAATTTTTTGCCTCCATAGATTCCATTCTTGCCGAACTGGATGAGAAAGATACCGCAAGCTTCATCATTTATACGACAGAGAAGCAGTACAGCCGGATCCGGGTATCCTCTCTGGTCTATGGTGAGGTCACACACAGAACCATCACCTTACATCTGGCAGATCAGACCATGATCTCTGCCGTAATGACCTTTACGGAATTTCAGGATATTCTGAAAGCCTATCCGGACTTTATATATCCACACCGTTCTTATGCGGTAAATATGAATTACATTCAATATGTTACGAAAAGCGATATCATCCTGACAGACGGCCAGAAGATTCCGCTTTCCAGAAATAACTACATGAAGATTTCGGAACAGTTTTTAAATTTTGCCTATACGAACTCTTTTGGAAAATAATAAGGAGACAATGATATGAGCTTCCTCTGCGACAGTATTTATTTTATTACCGTATTCCTCTTTGGTTCAGCAGCAAGCGTATGTTTTACCGGTGTTCCTTTTAACCGGAAAAATATACTCTCTCTGTCTGTTTTCTGTGCCCTCGACGGAATACTTCAGATCATTTCTTTCGCAGTCTTCGGACAGGAGATCTCCAGAGGGCTGTATCCGGTCGTTGTACATCTTCCGTTGGTGCTTTTTCTCTGGCTGATATACAAATGCTCATGGATCACTTCAATCGTCAGTGTCTTAACTGCCTATATGTGCTGCCAGATTCCTCTCTGGTGCGGACTGGCCGTTCGCTTATTTTCTGACAATAAGATCATCTATACGATCGTTTATGTCGGATGTGCCTTTGTAACCTTTTATTTCCTATACCACTATGAAGCAAATCTGACGCAGCATTTTATGCCAAAAGCAAATAAATCCGTCTATATTCTTGGCATTCTTCCGCTCTGCTACTATCTTTTCGATTATGCCTCTACGATTTATACCGATATGCTTTATACCAGCAACGAATTTGTAGTTCAGTTCATGCCGTCCATCTGCTGCATTTTCTATTTTGTTTTTATCTTTTATTATTATTATAAACTGGAAGAACAGGAACAGGCAGAACGCCTGGCAGAATCTCTTCATATGCAGCTTACACATGCTGCCATTGATCTGAATCATATGCGCACCATGCAGACACAGGCAGCCTCCTACCGCCATGATATGCGCCATCATTTTACTTATTTGCAGGCACTTGCAGGAACCGGGAATCTGGATAAGATTCAGGACTATATACAAACCGCCCAATCCGACTTAGATGCAATCACTCCAAAACGCTTCTGTTCAAACGAGCTGATCAACCTGCTTCTGTCCGCCTATGATACCAAAGCGGAATCAGAGGGCATCTCCCTGCTGGTTCAGGCTTCTATCCCTGCGGAACTTCCTCTGTCCGACACAAAGCTATGTGCGATTCTGTCAAATGCTCTGGAAAATGCGCTCCATGCATCGATCGAAACAGAGGAAAAATTCATACAGGTTCAGCTCGCCGAACGGAATCAGACGCTTCTGATCCAGATCAGCAATCCGTTTATCGGAACGGTTGCTTTTCAAAATGGGCTGCCTTTCTCCACGCAGACAGGACATGGTTTCGGAACTAAGAATATTGCTGCGATCGCCGACTCCTATCATGGTCAGTTCCAGTTCTTTGCAAAAGACGAGATCTTCACCGTCAGAGTATTACTGCCGCTGGTGGAAACCTGATACTTCTTACTCTGTCCGTCCGAAAAGCTCATATATGACCACATCACGCTATGATCAGCAACCAGCCATCATTCTCAGCTTCATTTTTCCATTTTACAAACAAATATACAATATAGAAATAGCCATGCAACTATTTTCTTTGTTCATCATTTTCCTTCGAACTGCCTTCATTTGCCTTTGCCATCCGTATGAGTTTTTCAAAGGATTGAGCAAAACGTAAATCATCATCTTCTGTACGTTTTCTCGGTCCTTTCATATGATGCTTATGAGAACTTCGCCTTGCTTTCTTGTTAAGATGCCGTTCCATCAGCATCTGGTCAATATTTTCATTTGTATACCACTTACCGGATTGATGAATGGCATATGCCCCTTTACCAAGTGCCATAGCAGCAACGCCATAATCCTGTGACACTACGATATCCCCTTTATGGCATATGCTGATCAGCTTATAATCTACTGCATCCGCACCGGCACCAACCACTATAACTTCACTGTAATCAGAATACAGCACATGGTTCGTGTCACACAAAAGTGTAGTTGGTATATTATATTTTTCTGCGATCGTCTCAACAATGTCCACTACCGGACACGCATCTGCATCAACAAATATCTGCATTATTATTTCTCCATCTAAATCATTCTTATCAGCCTTCACCCACTTAAGAAAAGCCTTATTCGCAATGACTTTGAAAAAATGTATGAGAGGGTATGTTCTCTGCCGGCAGCTTAGTTGGCAGAACTTCTCATTTTATTTTGTGCTAAATCTTGACACAGGACCAATGATTATTTTTTTGTTCACCAACCACATATTATAGGAAATGGAATTATGAGTCAATGCACTTTTGAATGATTATACTGTCCAAATGTTAGATTGTACAAAAAAAAAGACCGGAAACTCTCCGGTCTTCAGGGTTAAGGGAAAATTTTATGTGAAAAATTGTAGTACACTTACTTTACTGCGAGTCTCTCAAATGTCTCGCTCTCTTCAGGAATCGATCTGAGTCCTCCGCGCTTCTCGACACACAGGCTCGCCACCGCATTTCCATATCTCGCAAATTCTTCAAGCTCGTCTATACTGAATTCCTCCAGGCTCTTGTCCGCCCTTATAAGCTGCGATACAAATGCCCCCCAGAACGAATCTCCAGCTCCGGTTGTGTCGACCACATGGCTGACAAATCCAGGAACTTTTCTGCTGCCATCCCTGCTGCATATCAGCACACCCTCACTTCCCAGGGTGACCGCAACAAGTCTGACGCCTGTTCCAAGGAGATACTCCGCAGCCTCCTTCGGATCTTCAAATGGTGTGAGGAGTGCCGTCTCCTCATCCGAAAGCTTCATTATATCTACAAACGGGAGAATACTCTTCATTCTCTCCATCGCATTTTCTCTGTTGTCCCACAGCGGCTCTCTGTAATTTGGATCATAGGATATCACCGCTCCGTATTTTCTCGCCTCTCTCACCGCCTGGAATGTGGTGGTTCTGGCCGGTTCATCCGTGAGAGACAGCGAACCTATATGGAACACCTTTGTGTCTCTTAGCAGGTCGGCATCCACTTCCTTGTAACAGAGCATTGTGTCCGCTCCCGGCTTTCTGGCAAATGAGAATTCACGCTCTCCGTTCTCATCCAGAGTGACAAATGCCAAAGTGGTAAATACCGTGTCATCGACAACTATACCTCTGGTATCTATCCCTGCCTGCTTTGCCGTCTCAATAAGGAAATTGCCATGCATGTCATCCCCGACCTTTCCTATAAACGCGGTCTTAAGTCCGGCCTTGCTGACTGCCGTGAGCATATTTACCGGAGCGCCTCCGGGATTCTGCTCGAAGAGCTTCATCCCGGAATCAGTGCTTCCGGCAGGGGTAAAGTCTATCAGGAATTCACCAAGAGCCACAACATCATATTTCTTTTCCATGTTGGATCCTCCTTGTGAATTTTACTTTCCTGTGATCTCTATGTCATAGAATTCTACTCTTGCATCCTGTGCCAGAAGTCCTGTCTCAAACTCAGGCTTTGCATATATCCTGTATGTAAATGCCACCTGTTCTCCGACAAATACCTCCACCATATCATGGTCAACGATGATCTTCACATCTATCTCGCTGCCCTCTGTTATGTCAAATGTCTTCTCGCACACTCTGACTCCATCAGGGCCCGGCTCCGTTGCAGGAGGCACAGCCTGACAAGACTGAACCCAGAACGGGTCAACTCCCATAGGAAGATTTACCAATGACACTCTCTGCATGGCCACATCGAACTCAAGGAGAAGGCATCCGCTTGCTTCCTTGTCTGACTTGAGCAGTATACCGAAATGGTCATACACCTCTCTAGGCATGATCTTGCACTTCAGCATGTAGCTCTCCTCGTTGTGTCCAAGGAATCCGTATGTACATGTGCTTACTGAATCCATCTCAACCAGTCTGTCTCCGTGAAGCTCTGCATTTCCAAGTACAGGGATGTAATCCCATGCCACAGGCTTCTCAAATACATGCTCATATTCCTTTGGAAGCTTTACGTCAAGTCCTCCATCCGCTGTGGCAACTACCTCGTGCGGCACGCAGAAGGTTCCGCCCCAGTACCATTCACCTCTGTCGCTTCTGTCTGCTCTGTCGTGAGCCCAACCGAAGTAGAAGCGTCTGCCGTCATCATCCTGCATGGACTTGGCTGCGTAGAATCTTCTTCCGCCTATGCCATCCTTCTTTGGCTTTCTCCATGGGCCAAATGGCGACTTTGCAACTCTGTATATTGTATTTACATATTCTGAGAATCTTGAGTATGAGAGATACCAATTGTCTCCCATCTTGTACATCTCAGGGCACTCAGGACAGTTGGTGTGTCCCGGTGAATATACCGGTCCGTAATATTCCCAGTTGACCAGATCCTTTGATCTGTAGAGAACTATACATCCTCTTCTGGTTATCGGCATATCCAACCTTCTCGCTGATATGAGGATCCAGTAACATTTGTCCTCCTCATTGTAGAATACATATGGATCTCTCCAGTCAAGCTTCTCGTAAAGCTCTATCATAGGTGTGATGACCGGATTGGCTGCATCCTTCACCCACGTGATTCCATCGTCACTTGTAGCGTGGCATATGGTCTGCTGATACTCTGCGGTGAGGCAGTAGCCTGTATAGAATGCATGGTATTTGCCCTCGCCGTATATGACTGATCCAGTCCATACTCCTGATGCATCCGGCTCGTCGCCCTCGCCCGGATAGAGCGCTGTAGGAAGCTCCTCCCAGTGCACCAGATCATCTGATACACTGTGGCTCCATGTTGTTCTGAGTCTTGCCGGGTACACTGTTGTTCCCGGAGGGGAAGTCAGTGAGAATATATGATATTTGCCCTCGTGGTAGAAAGGTATTGCATCTCCCGTGGAATCCGCGAAGGACATCTTTCTAAAAATCTCCATATTATCATTCCTCTCTTTCTACTAGTTTGCTGCAAGTTTCTTCTTTTTGAGGAGCTCAAGCTTGCCCTTCTGTCCATCAAGGAGTACCGCACATGCGATGATGAGACCCTTGATGATGAGCTGCCAGTATGATGACACTCCGATAAGGTTAAGACCATTTGAGATGATTCCGATGACCATGGCACCAAATACTGTTCCACTGATCCTTCCTTTACCACCTGTCATAGAGGTTCCGCCAAGTACACAGGCCGCGATGGCATCAAGCTCGTATCCGCTTCCAACTGAAGGCTGGCCTGAGTACATTCTTGAACAGAGTACAAGTCCTGCGAATGCTGAGAGAAGTCCTGATATTGTAAACACTATGATCTCTATCTTCTTGATAGGTACACCTGAAAGTCTTGCAGCCTCGCGGTTACCACCTATCGCGTATACGTATGTTCCGAACTTTGTCTTACTGAGGATGAAGCTGAACAGTATGATGAGCACTACCATGTACACTACCGGAAGTGGAATCACATTGAACAGATATCCTGTACCGATCTCGATGAAGAGCTTGTTTGTGATACGTGTTGACTGTCCACCTGTGTAGACATAAGCTATACCACTTGCTATGTTCATCATGGCCATTGTGATGATGAATGCAGGCACCTTGAAATTGGCTACTATGAAACCACTTACAAAGCCAGCCGCTGTGCCGACCAGAAGGCCTGCTGCTATTGCTACACCGAGAGGAAGTCCCTGATTAACTATAAAACCTACGGTCAGAGTTCCCGACATAGCTACTATCGATCCAACTGACAGGTCAATGTGACCAAGTATGATTATGAGTGTCATTCCAAGTGCTATGTATGTGTTGATCGATATCTGTCTAAGCACTGATATGATGTTGTTGGTCGTTAAAAACTTGTCTGTGGCAAGTGCTACGGCCACACACATGATTATCAGAACCACTATGATTCCTATGTTGCCCTTGACTATGGATGTCAGGGGATTGTTTTTTAATATAGAAGTTGCTTTTGAATTCTTCTTTGTCTCGCCCATATTATTCGATACCTCCTGCAGCGTATTTCATTATCTCTTCCTGTGAGAGCTCGTCCTTTGACAGCTTCTTCACGAGTTTTCCGGCTCTGACCACACATACGTTGTCGCACATGTTGATGATCTCAGGAAGCTCACTGGATACCATGATTATCGCTATGCCTTCCTTTGCCAGTTCATTGATTACTGTGTATATCTCAAATTTTGCATTTACATCAACGCCTCTGGTCGGCTCATCCAGAATGAGCACATCCGGCTTGGTTGCAAGCCATTTGCCCAGAACTACCTTCTGCTGATTTCCACCTGACAGGCTGCCCGCCTCGATCTCAGGTGACGCCGCCTTGATCCGCAACCGCTTTGAATAATGGTCTATGACCTCACCGCGCTTTTTCTCGCTTATGGCGATTCCATTCATATAGAATCTGAGGGATGAGAGTGTAAGGTTGAACGCCACGCTGTTGCCGAGCACCAGTCCCTGCTTCTTTCTGTCCTCAGGAACCAGGGCTACGCCTGACTTAATCGCCTGCATCGGATTCTTGAAGTGTACCAGCTTTCCGCCGAGTATCACCTCGCCTGATGTAGGCTGTGTGGCACCAAATACCGCCTCCATGATCTCGCTTCGTCCGGCACCGACCAGACCTGAGAATCCCAGGATCTCACCCTTGTGTACCGAAAAACTTATATCTTCAAAGACACCTGTCTGCGAAAGGTTCTTTACCTCCAGAGCAACCTCTGCCTTGTCCATGTCACAGTAATCCCTGGCATAGAAGCTCTCCAGATCTCTTCCTACCATCATCGCAACCAGCTCATTCGGGTTGGTCTCAGATGTCTTTTTTGTTCCTACGTATGCACCATCCCTGATGACGGTAACTCTGTCAGATATCCTGAAGAGCTCCTCCATTCTGTGGGAGATGTAGATTATACTTACCTGTTTCTTTCTGAGATTCTCAATGATCTCAAATAACTGCTCCACCTCTTCATTTGAGAGTGATGAGGTAGGCTCATCCATAACTATGATCTTACCGTTGAATGAGACCGCCTTGACGATCTCCACCATCTGCTGCTGTGCGATGGTCAGATTCTCTACTATCGTGTCTGCTTTTATATTCACACCGAGGGACGATATCATCTCCTCTGCTCTTCTGTTCATCTCTGCAAAGTCCAGCGTTCCAAGCTTTGTCCTTATCTCTCTGCCGAGAAACAGATTCTGTGCCACCGAAAGATATGGAACAAGTACGATTTCCTGATGTATTATTCCTATACCATTTTCTCTGGCAGCCGGAACTCCGTTGATCTTGACCTCCTTGCCATTTACCTTGATGATTCCGCTGTCGGGCTGGTAAATTCCGCCGAGGACCTTAATCAGTGTGGACTTTCCTGCACCATTCTCACCGAGCAGTGCATGTACCTCTCCCAGCTCAAGGGAAAAGTCGATGCCACTTAAAGCATATATTCCGGAGAAGCTTTTCTTTATCCCTATCATTTCCAGAACTGTCTGTCCCATATTAAACCTCCAAGTTTCTAAAATAGATCTTTTGTTATCCTGCTTTTTCGGGATCTCGGCCGGAGATCTAAGATCCCCGGTCTCTCCCGTGTTATATACACCTATGTTGTGTCATGTATGTCCAGCCGGGGGCAGCCCCGTGCTGTTACTGCCGGCTTCGATCCGGCCTTACTGCCAATCGTTAACTGTCTGCTCAGCCTCATCCTTGAGTACGAGGTGTGAGTCAAGATATACCTTCTTCTCGTCGATCGTTGTATCTCCGCCCACATACTTCTGTGCTGCGTTGAATGCGTACTCAGCAATCTGTACAGGAACCTGACATGCAACTGCTGTGAACTCGCCGTCGAGGAGTGCCTGCTTGCCATCTGGTGAAGCATCGATACTGTATACACCAATCTGGCCTGTCTTGTTGGCTGCCTTAACTGCTGCTGCAGCGCCAAGTGCTGAAGGATCATTGATACAGAAGAATGCCTGAAGATCTGTGTTTGCTGTGATGATATCCTCTGCAAGGCTCATTGATGCATCAAGTGCTGCCTCGCCATCCTGCTGTGCTACGATGTTGAACTTATCCTTGTTATCACCGAGTCCGTCAAGGAAACCATTTACACGGTCTACACAACTCTCATTTGATGGGAAGTCAAGGATCGCAATGTCTGCTCCGTCCGGATAATCCTTAGCCATCTGCTCACCGACAAGCTGTCCTGCCATGTAAGCATTTGTTCCAACGAACTGTGTTACGAAGTTCTCTATGTCATCCTCGATAACTGCTGTATCTACATTGAAGATTGGGATTCCTGCATCCTTGATCTCTGCAAGACCTGATGTGATACCTGCTGAATCAACCGGGATGATGAACACTGCGTCGTATCCACTATTTGCCACGTCTGATAACTGGCTGAGCTGTGTGTTCAGATCGTAGTCAGGATCAAGACATGTATATGATATTCCGTTCGCATCGCAGAGCTCCTTGAGCTTGGCATCAATTGAACTCTGGAATGTATTGTTGAGTGTGTTTGTACAAAATGCAAATGACAGGTCAGATGACTTTGTGCTCTCCTGCTTTGTACCTGAATCAGATGAACCGCTGCCCGAAGCGTTTCCTGATCCTGATCCACAACCTGCCAGTAAACTGAGTGACATGCACAGGCATGCTCCAACTGCTAATAACTTTTTAAATTTTCTCATAATTTTTACCTCCACTATCATGTGTTTTCTTTGCTAACTCGTTGTCGAAAAACTGTTTTTAACCGGTTTATTTACGTAATTTTTAAACTGTTTTTCGTCCCTTGCATGTTTTGATGATATAACCTTTGTCGGTTATTGTCAATATCAAGTGTTTTATTTATTGTTTATTCGTCATTTTGCACAAATGAAGCTCGATTGCATTATAGGGTTCGCAGGTCTTTTATAGTTTTTTACGTAAATATTTTGCCAGATGTCATACTTATGGGATTTGTAGTGTATGATTGGCACCCGTTACTTGTCACCTTGTCTCTTGTGTATAAACGCAAAAAATCCGCCAGAAAGATACAATTTTCTCTCTAACGGATTCTTTTTTAGATAAAAAGATACAGTTTCTAACTCTGTCCGACACAGGCTAACTAAAGATGTCATATCACCTCAATCTGTCCGGCACGGACTAACTAAAGATGTCATATCACCTCAATCTGTCCGGCATGGACTCATGGAAGATTTCCTTCCATGCAAGCCTGAGCTGTTTTGGCTCAACCTGATACGGCTGAACTCCCACATACTTTGGAAGCTGTTCTTCACTTACCAGGGACTTGGCAACAACTGCCGCGGCCGCTCTTCCCTGCTCGTATGGTCTCTGCGTGCTGAGTCCCTTGACGATTCCTTCCTCCATGCACCTGGCAATTCCATGATCAAGGTCCGTGGTGAACACCGCCACATCCTCCCTGCCAAGCTCCTTGAGTGCCTTTATAACCAGAAGTGCCGGGCGATCCCAGCTCACATACATTGCCTCAATTTCAGGATTGGCAGTTATCACGTCCTGGGCTACCTGATATGCATTGGATATCTCTCCAAAACTCCTGATCGTAACTATGTCAATATCAGGATAACTGTCCTTGATTATCCTCTCAGCGGCGTTATCCCTGACTCTTGTTCCATAGAATGCCGCACCATGAATAATGAAACCTGCCTTTTTTTTCTTGTTCTCCTTGCAGTATTCCCCCAGCATTCTTCCCGTGTTCGTTCCATTCTCCGACTCATTTACTGATACACAGGACACATAGCTGTTCTTGGACATGCCATCCGGAACATTGCTTATGAACACCAGCTTTGACACTTTGGAAAGTTCCTGAAACTTCTCTCTGGTACGGCTGTCATCCGCCGGAATAGCTATAACTGCGTCCGGCTTCTGAAGTCTTATTCCATCAAGCTGCGCATTCTGCAGTTCCGAGTCAAAGTGCGCATCCATAACCGACACCACGTCTATCCCGAACTGCTCAAGCTCCTCACGGATACCCTTCTCATGAAGCTCAGCCCATGACGTACCTGTGTAATGGAATGATATGGCAACTCTGAAATGTCCTGCCTTCAGCCTCTGTTTTTCCTCCTTCGTCAGCACCACGGAATCAGGGGCAGCTGCCTTATCTCCAAATGGTCCATTATCCAGCATCTTGGTGGATTTCCTGACAACCAGTTCCACATCGGCATAGCAGTCATGGGATATGACCGCCCCTGTGTTGATTTTCTCAAAAAGCATTCCAACTGCCTTGGTGCTTAACCCCTTCACATCTCTTCTGATTATGGTAAGCGGAGGATATGTAAGTTCTGACCAGCTCTCATCACCAAACCCAACCACAGATATCTCTCCCGGACAGTCGATTCCCATATCTCTCAGTGTCTTCATGAGGTAGAGCGTTATTCTGTTGCCCCCCGCAAGAACTGCGGTCGGCCTGTATCTGCGGAGCGCCTTCTGGATGACGAGCATACAGTCATCTTCGCCATTTTCCAGTGTCACATCCACTATATTCGCATCGTTTGTATTTATATTGTATTTCCGCAGAGCACTCAGGAAACCTTTTGTTCTCTCATCCCTGGTGGTACTGTCCGTACTCTCTCTGAAAAACAAAACATTCTTGTGTCCACTCGCGAGCAGATAATCTGCGCCCTTAAATATAGCCTCCCTGTCTCGGAACTCAACTGAGTCTATCCCTGATCCAAGTATATTTCTCTCCACGCAGACAAATGGAACGCCTGACTGTATAAGCTTTGTGTAGTTGGTTGCCACATCACTCACCGGTGCATGTATGATACCGGCAACCTTCTTGTTGACCAGAAGTCCGTCAAGCACCTGTGCCTCCTCCTTAAGATCATTGTCTGTTATCGCCACAAGGAACTGATATCCCTGTACACTGACAAGCTGCTTCACATAAGCTACCACATCTCTGTATATCGTACTTTCAATGTTCGGAATGACTGCAACGATCGTAGACTCTCGGCCAACCAGCAGTTTTCTCTCCTTATCTGCTATCTTATTCTGATATCCCGTCTCTACAATAATCTTCTCTATCTTATCCACAAGCTCAGGTCTTACATACCTTGTCCTGTTGATAACATGGGAAACTGTAGCTATGGACACCCCTGCCATATCCGCAATCTCTTTTATTGTAACCTTTGACTTGCCCATATCTCGTCCTTTCTCCTTTATCACAGATATAACTCTGGCTTCCGTACATTGCCACTGGCAACGCCCTTTTCCGATATTATAATCTACTTTTCTATGTTTGTGCAACCACTGTCATCATCCAGACTACTGGCTCTGCGATGTCTACTGGCACCATGCAGTTGCCGGCTCCACCATTACATAAAACAGCACAAATTTTTCACAAAATGCAGAAAAAAAGATAAAAACGCCAAGTTATTTCCTGGTATTTCCCGGGTCCCAGGGGCAGCAGATACTTAGTTCTGCCAGTTGATGTTCTCCCCCTGCAGCAACGGATATCTGGCAAGTTCTGTGCCGTCCTGCCCATATATCTGAATTCAAACGGATAATTTCTCGGAGTCACGGTGATCTCATCGCCGTACGAGAATTCATAATCCAGCGTTCTTCCAAAATAGAAATCCTTTGTCTTATATGTCGCCGCTGTACACATATTTTGTCTCCTTTCCAATCTCCTCAGATAATTTATATCATCAGTTCAAAGCCATAACAGCTCTTTTCAAATCCATAGTGTTCGTAGAAGCCATGTGCCCCTGTCCGCGGAAGACCGGAATCAAGGGTGACGGCCTTGCACCCCCTCCGCTTTGCAAGCTCCTTTGCATGATCAACTAAATTACAACCAATGCTTACATTATAAAATATCAAAGTGATTATTAACAGACCGCCACCCATAAATTTATTATAAAATATCCCGGAAAATACTTAGGCAATACTTACATGACTTTTTGTCACATTTTTCTAATTTATTTAGTATAATGTAAATGCTTCGGGCTTACTTTGGTCACATTTATGGCGCACAGCATATATCAAATAATATCGGGTGCTTTGCATTTGCCGGCACCTAAAATATGGAGAGAATCTTGACAGTGTTTCCACATCGTCCATATTTATCTCACCATTATTTACAAAGTCAGCCGACATAACCTCCTTGCCCTTATCATCGTAAAGTACAAGTGTCTTGGTCATTTTCTTCTGCTCCTCAAGTACCTGTTCGGAAGCCATCTTCAGTAATGCTGCCATCTGGTCTATGCTTTTCACTTCACAGAATGCAGTATGCGTGATGGAACCATCCGCTCTCGTTACTTCTTTCATATCCATTGGAATATGACTTTTCTTACAGGTTTTCTCCAAAAGCTCCGCTGTTCGCTCATCATTCACATCAATATGCGTGACATCTTTGCCCTCTCTGTTGAATCCCTTTAATGAGCCATGCGTTTCCTTATAATTCGACATTACCTTATCGACAACCTTGCCGCTTCTGTTTCTCGCTCATACCTGGATTCTGCTGTTCAGACCGCTTACACGCATCCGCAATAGCAGTAATCAGATCTACGCTGACAGTCACAATCGCCTTTCCTGTCTGGAACGACTCCTGCGTCAATTCATCGACCATTGTTCTGTCCTCCTGTTATATATTTTCCTGCTGCTTCTGTCTGTGGGTGCTCTCACCCATAAGATACACATTTTAATGCACATCTCGTGTTCCTCCTTGATTTCCTCTATCTGAACTTCTGGACAAAATGTCCTAAAGTTACATTCATATCCATTGCCCAACTGGCACAAAAAAGAGCATCTATGTTTCAATCACATAAATGCTCTAACGCTGTTGTTTATAATAATATGTAATATCGGTTGAAACTGCATTACTACTAGCTAGTATACCATAAACATACTGTTTTAGTAAGAAATGTCCTATTTCATCCATGTATGCATATTGTCAAGTGTATGTGTCATATTTTATATTCAAAATAAAAAAAGCTGCTACTCTCTAAAAAATAACAGCCTTTCTTACTATATCAGCCTTTTGGAATTTGACCATCGACATACAGAATGTGATTAACTAACCGCTATGTGAGATATTTTAAAGTTCCCATAATCTGTTCATCTTGATCTTCTACCTCATCATTGTGTTGTTCTGTAACCTTAATATGTATAAATGCTTTTAGCATTTCCATAATCC
>ERZ791734.48-NODE-48-length-212192-cov-8.783489_pt1 | contig 212192 bp, 205 predicted proteins | sample MGYA00509953_ERZ791734 | MGnify/ENA primary metagenome ERZ791734 (study PRJEB30046, sample SAMN00792038) | human gut metagenome | study: EMG produced TPA metagenomics assembly of the A metagenome-wide association study of gut microbiota in type 2...
AAAAACCTTGATTTTCCAGTGTTTTCAAAAGTATCGTTATCTAACGTCAGCTTTTATGCCTCCGGTATTTGGCTTGATTGCAAATCATATTTCCGTGGCATTAATGCCATTTTTTGTGCTGTTTTTCATTATGTTAATGTATATCATGGTGAAAAAGACATTCCAGAATCGTGCATAAGGAGAAAGCAGACTATGAAAGAGGTACAGGAGCAGTTGTTTGCACTGCAGGATTTAAAATATCGTGATTTCCACAGTAAACTGATGCCGAATATCAGCAAAGAGAATGTGATAGGAATCAGGGTTCCGGTTCTTCGTAAATTTGCCAAAAATTTTGCAAAAGATCCACAATTGCAGGATTTCCTGCAGGAACTGCCACATCAATATTATGAAGAGAACAATCTGCATATGCTGCTCATTACACAGATAAAGGATTATGAGACATGCTTACGGGAAGTGAATCGTTTCCTGCCATATATAGATAACTGGGCGACTTGCGATTTCTCAGAACCTGCATGTTTTGCAAAGCACAAAGCTGAACTTCTGCCACAGATCAGACAGTGGATTGCATCAGAACACACTTATACAGTACGTTATGGAATAGGTATGTTGATGAGACTGTATCTGGATGAAGATTTTGAACCGCAATATCTGGAATGGGCAGCAGCGGTACAATCAGAGGAATACTATGTCAATATGATGATTGCCTGGTATCTTGCAACGGCGCTGGCGAAGCAGTGGGAGGCAGCGATTCCCTATCTGGAGAAGAGGGTGCTGTCAGACTGGGTACATCGAAAGACCATTCAGAAGGCAGTAGAGAGCTATCGGATTACATCGGAACAGAAGGTATATTTGAAGAGTTTGAGAAGATAAATTGCAGATCCATTCCCGAATATGATACAAAATGTATCAAATATACATGAAACAGTTATAGGAACGCAGGCAATTTTGATTTAGAATATCAATATAATAAGTTGCGCAATCGCTTGCGCATTAGATTTAATTTGGGAGGACTACAATTATGAAACGACTTCAAAAGCAATTTCTGGCATTATGTATCAGTGTCAGCCTTTGCTCAACAGCATTAGCAGGGTGTGGAAATAGCAGTGAAGAAGCTACAGCACAGACGGAGGCAACGACAGAAGCTCAGGAAGCAACAGAAACAACACAGGAGGAGACAACGCAGGAAGCAGAAGAAGCAACTACCGTTACAGATGCAACAGATATCTATGTAGAACCTGTCGAGGGAATCTCAGATGATTTTATCCGTGGTATGGATGCTTCTGCTGTATTGGTACTTGAGAACAGCGGTGTAAAATATTATAACTTTGATGGTGAGGAACAGGATGTATTCAAAACTTTATCAGAAGCAGGTGTTAATTACATTCGTCTGAGAGTGTGGAATGATCCGTATGATGAGAACGGCAATGGCTATGGCGGCGGCAATAATGATCTGCCAACAGCAATCGAACTGGGCAGGCGTGCAACAGAATGTGGCATGAAAGTATGCATTGACTTCCACTATTCTGATTTCTGGGCTGACCCTAAGAGACAGCATGCACCTAAGGCATGGGAAGGCATGGAAATTGACGAGAAGTGTGATGCTTTGTATGATTACACCAAAGACAGTCTGACACAGCTTCTTGAGGAAGGCGTAGATGTTGAGATGGTACAGGTTGGTAATGAAATCAACAATGGTATGGCTGGTGAATATTATCTGCCTGACGTAACACAGCTTCTGAAGTCCGGAACTAAGGCTGTCCGTGAGATTGCGGATACTTACAATAAAGACATACAGGTAGTAATTCATTATACCAATATTGAAAGCAATGGGGAAATCGACAGTCTGGCATCTAATTTACAGAACAATGATGTAGATTATGATATCATGGGATTATCCTATTATCCTTTCTGGGATGGCAGCTTCGATAACATGCAGAGAATTTCAAAGTATATTCAGAAGACTTATAATAAGAAGGTTATGATTGCAGAAACTTCCTATTGTTATACCTCTGAAGACGGAGACGGTTCAGGTAACAGTCTGGTAGGTACAGATGATATTGTAAAAGGCTATCCGGCAACCGTACAGAGTCAGGCAACTATGGTGCGTGATGTATGTGCAGCAGCCAATGAAGCCGGGCTGGAGGGTGTATTCTATTGGGAAGGTACATGGATTCCGGTAGGACCTGCAACAGCTGATAATTCCCCTATTTGGGAAAAATACGGCAGCGGCTGGGCAAGCAGCTATGCTTCTGATTATGATCCTAATGACGCTGGTTTATATTATGGTGGATGTTCTTGGGATAACCAGGCAATGTTTGATTTTACAGGTCATCCATTACCATCCTTGAATGTATTCAAGTATTTAAAAGATGGACATGATGTGCCATTGGCAGTTGATTATGTATCTGACGTATCTGTAACCTGCAACGCAGGCAGTGCAATTGAACTTCCAGAGCAGGTAGATGTGATTTACAACAATCATGCAGCTAACACACAGGCAGATGTAACCTGGGACGAGGCACAGATTGCAGCAATTGACCCTAATGTGGATGGTGAATATGATATCAAAGGTTCTGTAGATGGTGGATATTCTGTAACCTGCCATGTCAAAGTAGTGTTAAAGAACCTGGTACAGAATCCAAGCTTTGAAGATGCAGATACTTCCATGTGGAAAGTTACATATGAAGGAGACAGCAATCCTACAGACTACCAGAACAAGACAGATGATGCCCATACAGGTGATATTGCATTCCACTTCTGGTCAGGAGATTCTGATATGGATTTCTCTATTGAACAGGAATTCACAGATCTGGAAGCAGGAACATACAGACTGTCAGCTTTTGCACAGGGCGGTGATATGTCAGCAGATGCCCAGATGGAGCTGTATGCAGTTACCGGCGATGGAGAGCAGACACAGTCCTTTATGGTAACAACTTACAATGACTGGAAGAATCCAACCATCCCTGAGATTCAGGTTACGGATGGTACACTGACAATAGGCATCCGTATGAAATGTAATGTCAACAGTTGGGGTACTGCGGATGACTTCGTATTAAATAAAATATCTGATTAATTAGATGCAGACAGGCAAAAGGCAGCGCATGCAGCTGCCTTTTTATGTGTCGTAATGCAAATTTCTACTGGCGTCAAGTTGCTTATAAGTATATACTTTGAATAGTTATCTTATATTAGAAAGGGGCAATAAGCATATGAATACACTAAAAGAGCAATATATAGCAGAAGGAGCTATTGTCAAGGGTAATGTGAAGCTGGGAAAAGATGCGAGTGTGTGGTATCATGCTACTATCCGTGGAGATTCCAACTCTATTACCATTGGAGATGAGACAAATATTCAGGATAATGTAGTTGTACACACGGAGAACACGCACCCGGTCACAATTGGCAATGGAGTGACCATAGGTCACAGTGCAGTAGTTCATGGCTGTATGATAGGGGATAACTCTTTAATTGGAATGGGAGCCATTGTTTTAAATGGCGCAGTTATTGGAAAAGACTGCATAATCGGTGCAGGTGCCTTAGTGACACAGAATACCCATATACCAGATGGAAGCCTGGCTTTTGGCAACCCGGCAAAAGTCATCCGCCAGGTCACAGAAGAAGAAAAGGCAGCAAACAGAGCTAATGCATTGAAGTATGTGAATGAGGCGAAGGAAGATTTGGCAAACAGCATCAATGTGTAATAGAGCGGTATCATATATAAAGGAAAAGGGGCGGAATAACCGTCCCTTTTTAATAGCATATGATATTTATTTCGTTAAATCAGCAACAACCTGATTGATGACCTTACCATCAGCCTTGCCTTTTAACTCGCCCATAACGGCTTTCATAATCTGTCCCTTATTCTTAGTAGCAAGGACATCAGCAAATTTCTCCTGCAGAATAGCAGCGACTTCTTCAGCAGATAACATTTTAGGAGCAAATTCGCTCATAATTTCGTAGCGTTTCTTATATTCCTCCAGAAGCTCTGTTCTGTCAGCCGGACAGGTATCAATCTGCTCTTTTACAGATTTAATCTCCTTTAAGATAGCTTCATTAGCCATCTCGTCAGGAATATCCTCACGACAGCCTGCATCAATGCCCTTTTTCTTAACGGCAGATACTAAAGCTGCGATAGCATCCTTTCTGAATTTATCCTTTGCTTTCATAGCCGCAATCATAGCGTCCTGTAATTCTTTTAATTTCATGTTAATCACCATGCCTTTCAGTAATTTTCAATCGGTTTTATTATACTCCAGACAGCGTCCTCTGAAAAGGGCAAAATTGTTGATTATAAAATGCTATTTTGCTACAATATATATTGATGTGTTGGGGACAAAATTGCGAAGATAGTAGAGTAAAACGAGTGGTATAGACAATAGTTTATGATGTTTTTAATGATATGGAGTTTTGATGAACGACATTCGATGTGAACTGAAAGAGGTATCAGACATGGGTATAATGACAGTATATCATGGTGGCTATCAGCCAGTGGAACATCCTGAAATACGAACAGGAAAGAATACGAAAGATTTCGGAACAGGATTTTATTGCACAATAATTAAGGAACAGGCGCAGAGATGGGCGAAACGATATAGTACCAAAATAGTTTCAATTTATGAAGTAAGATTACATGATGATTTGAATATAAAAGAATTTAAAGAAATGACAGAAGAATGGCTTGATTTTATCATTGCCTGTCGTAGTGGACAACAGCATGATTATGATATTGTAATTGGAGCAATGGCAGATGATCAAATTTATAATTTTGTTACTGATTATATGGATGGCGTTATTACCAGAGAGCAATTCTGGGCATTGGCTCGATTCAAATATCCAACACATCAGATTGTATTTTGTACAGATGAGGCACTGGAATGTCTGCAATATCGTGGTTATGAGGAGGTATTGTAATGGTAGGTGAAGGACGTGAGCCTAAGAAAGACAATGATCTTTTTTATACGTGCAGTTTGATTGATTATATTGCCAGAAGGACAAAAAATGTCAGGGCAGATGTAGTAAATCAGTTAGGAAAAGAACGTTTAGAGAGAATATATGATCTGGCGGATGTGTATCATTGTGACAATATAGAACGTGTATGTGATGATTTTGTAGAAGAGGCACATATAAAAAAAGGAACCTTCGACAATGTAGGAGATTGTAAATATTCGATTCCAACATATTGGGATATTGGTAAAGTGTATAAAAGACTGATTAAACAGGTTTCAGATGAAGAAAATATAGCAGTAATAGATGCATTGATAAAAGTCTATAATTCTTTTATCAGCCCTAAAATAGATGATTATAACAGTAGTGTGTATTATGAAAATCCATCATATATATTTGAAAGCTTTCGAGAAGGAGAATTACTTTAAAAATATAAGAAAATACTGTTGGAGCAGGATGTTAAATTTTTATAGTATAATAGTAATATAGGAGGTATACCGACATGGCAGAACGTAAATTAGTAGCATTAACCTTTGATGATGGTCCGACACTTGGTATTACAGACAAGGTATTGGATGTATTGGAGGAAAACAACGTAGTAGCGAGCTTTTTCCTGATTGGTCAGAATATCACGGAGCAGACCGAGTATCTGGTGAAGCGTGCCTATAATATGGGCTGCACGATAGAGAACCATTCCAAGACACATCCATCCATGATAGATCTGACAAAACAGGAGATCCTGGATGAAGTGAATTACACAACAGAGCGCATCGAACAGGTAATTGGTGAGAAGCCGCAATTCTTTAGACCGCCCTACATAAATTATAATCAGACGATGTATGATCTCATTGATCTGTATTTTATCAGCGGATATGGCTGTGAGGACTGGGAGCCGTCCGTGTCTGCACAGGAACGCGTGGATAGAGTACTTCAGGCTGCCAAGCCGGGATTTATGATCCTCATGCATGATATGGTAGATAACTTGCAGACCGTAGAAGCGATTAAGATATTGATTCCCGAATTAAAGAAACAGGGATATGAATTTGTCACCATCAGAGATATCTTTAAGATGAGTGGAACTAAACCGCAAAAGAACGTAATCTACATGGGAGTGGATGATGTAAGGCGCAATTATGAGTAGTTGCAACCGCCAGTTAACAGATTGACAGGCGTATTTGGTGGTCTGCAACTGTTCCAAAAGGTATGAACAGATGGGATAAAAGGCAAGGTTGTTTTATGCAGCCTTGCCTTTTCCATATATTAGGAAACTGTGATAAGTTCGTACTCGCGGGTTCCAAAACCGAGGTCTGCGGCAGCCTCGATGGTGTGTACACCATTTCTGGATTCAATACGTTCAATTAAGTGGTCTCTGCCCGGATCATCGCTGGCATATACCAGATCCAGACAAGCCTGGTCGATTGCGATAGGATCAGTTGAGATCAGGATACCCATATCTTTCATGCAGGGATCTTCAGCTACTGCACAACAGTCACAGTCTACGGACATATTTTTCATGACATTGATATAAATGGCATTTCCCTTGAAATATTCCACAATGGAGGATGCAGCATCAGCCATGGATTCCAGGAAAGAATCATGATCTGCTGTCCAGATTTTCTCAGGTTCACCGGCACCGTGAATATATGCCTTGCCGGCAGAAGATGCAATACCGATAGAAAGCTGCTTGAGTGCTCCGCCGTAACCACCCATAGGATGTCCTTTGAAATGGGAGAGGACCAGAAGAGAATCATAATCTGCCAGATCCTTGCCTACGAAATTCTTATGGATGACTTTACCATTAGGAATGGGAAGTTCCATATCAGGACCTTCTGCATCTAACAAATCTACTTCAAAATATTTGCTCCAGCCATGTTCGTGCATAGTTTTCATATGCTTGGCTGTGGTATTACGCGCGCCGTCATAGGCTGTGTTGCATTCGACAACAGTTCCACCTACATAATCAATAACCGGTTTCCAGAATTCTGGTTTCAGGAAGTTCTGATTGCCGACTTCACCGGAGTGGAGCTTGATTGCAACCTTACCGTCTAATTTTTTACCTAATAACTGATACATTTCCAATACTTTCTCAGGACTGATTTCCTTTGAAAAATATACCTTTGCTTTTTCGCTCATATACAAGGTTTACCCCCTTTATCTGATTCTTTATCTGATTCTATTTTATATAGAAAGAAAAGGAATTTCAATAAATATTTTAGTTTATAGATTTTTAATAAAAATTATTAGCACTCTCTATTGACGAGTGCTAATAATAGGTGTATAACATAGTCAGAACAAAGGAAAAGGAAACCTGAGTTCCAGAAACAATAAACAAAGACGACATCCGAGGTATTAGATAGAAGAAAGGAAGATGACTTATGTTGATGCCTAGTATTTTTAGAACTAATAGTTTGATTGATGATTTGTTTGATGATGATTGGTTCGATGACAAAGAGTTCAAGAACGTGGAGAAGAAACTCTATGGCCACAGAGCTAAGAATGTAATGAACACAGATGTGAAAGAAACAGAGGATGGATATGAACTGGAGATGGATCTTCCGGGATTCAAGAAAGAAGAAGTATCTGTTGAACTGAATAATGGATATATCACTATCAGAGCTGCCAAGGGACTTGACGAGGATGAGAAAGAGAAGAAGACCGGCAAGTATATCCGCAGGGAGCGTTACAGCGGTGCCTGCGAGAGAAGCTTTTATGTAGGCGAAGAGGTTACACAGCAGGATATCAAGGCAAGCTTCAGTCATGGTATCTTAAAGCTTGACATTCCTAAGAAGGAAGCCAAGAAGATAGAACAGAATAACTTCATATCCATTGAATAATAAGCTTGAATAAGCAATTGATAGCCACCCGGTTGTATAGCCGGGTGGTTCTATATAGGAGAAAGGGTGGCGATTACGATGGCAAAGGAAATCGCATTTGATATAGATGCAAGAAAGAAAATGGAATCTGGTGTGAACCAGCTGGCTGACACAGTGAAGGTAACGTTAGGACCAAAAGGCAGAAATGTTGTATTGGATAAGGGATTTGGCGCCCCGCTGATCACCAATGATGGTGTGACGATAGCCAAGGAGATCGAGTTGGAAGACAGATTCGAGAATATGGGTGCACAGCTGGTAAAAGAAGTTGCAACCAAGACAAATGATGCAGCAGGTGATGGTACAACGACTGCAACTGTTCTGGCACAGGCTATGATTAACGAAGGTATGAAGAATATCGCAGCAGGCGCAAATGCCATTGTCCTGAGAAAAGGCATGAAGAAAGCAGTAGAGACAGCACAGAAGGCTATTAAGGAAATGAGCAAGCCAGTCAGTGGCAAGAAGGATATTACCAGAGTCGCTGCCATTTCTGCAGAAAGTGATGAAGTCGGTGAAATGGTCGCTGATGCTATGGAGAAGGTCGGCAAGAACGGCGTCATTACCATAGAAGAAGCCAAGACAATGCAGACTTCTGTTGATGTGGTAGAAGGTATGCAGTTTGATAAAGGCTATCTGTCAGCATACATGTGTAATGATAAGGATAAGATGGTTGCCAACATGGATGAGCCATATATCCTGATTACAGATAAGAAGATATCCAATATTCAGGACATACTGCCGATTCTGGAGCAGATATCCAAGGCAGGTAAGGAACTGTTAATCATTGCAGAGGATGTAACCGGTGAAGCACTTACAACGCTGATTGTAAACAGTCTGCGTGGTACTTTGAAGGTAGTTGCAGTGAAAGCACCGGGCTATGGCGATAACAGGAAAGAAATGTTAAAGGATATCGCATTCCTGACAGGCGGTCAGGCAGTCTTTGAAGAACTTGGCATGCAGCTCAAGGATACTTCTATGGAAATGTTAGGCAGGGCAAAATCTGTAAAAGTCACCAAGGACAGCACAACAATCGTTGATGGCGAGGGCAAGTCTGAGGACATCCAGGAGAGAATTACTTCTATTAAGGCACAGGCAGAGAAAGCAACCTCTGAATATGATAAGAAGAAATATCTTGACAGAATAGCCAAGATGAGCGGCGGCGTTGGCGTTATCAGGATTGGTGCAGCTACAGAAACCGAGATGAAGGAATCCAAGTATCGTGTCGAGGATGCCTTGAATGCGACTAAGGCAGCTGTAGAAGAGGGTATTATAGCAGGTGGCGGTTCTGCTTATATCCATGCACAGAAAGCAGTTCTTGCAGAAGCAGCCAAGCTCGAAGGCGATGAGAAGACAGGTGCTTTGATCGTTGCAAGGGCATTGGAAGCACCACTTAGAACTATCGTTGAGAATGCGGGGCTGGAAGGAGCTATTGTAGTCAATAAAGTCAAGGAATCCGTAGATGGTATTGGATTTGATGCTGTCAGCGAAGAGTATGTAGATATGATGGCAAATGGCATCATTGATCCTGTGAAAGTGACAGATAGTGCGCTGGTCAATGCGGAGAGCATCGCCTCTACGTTACTGACAACAGAGGCTGCTGTAGGCAATATCCCGGAGAAAAAGCCGGCAATGCCTGCATCCCCTGAAATGGGCCATTAATTTAGTAATATATGAAATAGAGAAAAGGCGAATTATTTTTACTGAATAGTTATGATAAAAGAGAGATTCTGTTGTAAAAACAACTGATTCTCTTTTTTTACTGTGATATATTAGATTAGACTAACAAGTAATAGAAGAGTACAACTTGAATAAGTTACACCTATTACAACAAGGAGAGTATAAATATGCAGACAGTGGGAATTGATTGTGGTACTTCGGCATTGAAGCTGGTGGTCATGGCAGAAGAAGGAGTCCAATACTGAAAATATGTGAAACATCATGGAGATTATGTGCAGGCATTGCTTGAAAAGTTAAAAGAGTTAGAAAGAGAACATCCACAGGCTATGCAGTCTCCGATGATGTTGACCGGCAGTCATGCAGCAGAGCTTGCAGGATCGAAGTGCCTTTTGCCCGGAGGTGAAGGCGATGTTTACTGTCGCTGATGATAAATTCCCGGGATATGCAGGGGCAAATGGCAGATACCGGTATGCAAAGGTACGATTGCAGCAGCATGTAAGCGCCGTTCTAACAGTAGCTCCCCGTTATGAAAATACAGCCTTTGTACAGGAACTTGCAGGAATAGACACTGATTTGCCACTGTATCATCTGGCAGTGGATGCAGATGAGGATGATAACCTGATGAATGCATTGGAATCCTTCTTATTTTATCTGCATTAATACTATCAAAATATTTACAGAGCACTAATGACATGCTACAATGATACACGTTACAGGATTCGACACATATATTATAAATAAAAGAAAAATGAGGGTATGATATGTGCTGTAATCGTTGTTCAGGTATGGAGGATAGAGAGTCCTCGCCGATGATTATGGATGTAAACAGGGCTGCAAAAGAAAACTGCAATTTCCGCAAGAGTGTCTGGACTGGTAAATGTATGCAGATGACATTAATGAGCATCCCGCCGCGAGGAGAGATCGGGCTGGAAGTACATGAGAAGACAGATCAGATGATACGTGTGGAGCAGGGCAGAGGTATTGCCATGATGGGCAATTGTCAGTGCAGACCTAACATGGAACTTGAGATATTTGAGGGAGATGTTGTATTTGTACCGGCTGGCACCTGGCATAATATCAGAAATATCGGCAGAGAACCACTGAAATTATCTTCTACCTATGCACCGCCTCATCATCCCAAGAGAACAGTGCATAAGACCAGAGAGGATGCTGACAGAGCGGGACACAGAAAATAAAACGATAAATAACAGAAAGGTACGGTCTTAGGTATGAACAAAGGAAAAGGTTTTATTGAAGAATTTAAGAAATTTATCATGCGTGGCAATGTCATGGATATGGCAGTCGGTGTAATCGTAGGTGGTGCTTTTACTTCCATTGTTACATCACTCAATCAGGATATTCTGACTCCTGTCCTTGGTATCTTTGGCGGTACGGATTTCTCTAACTTAAAGGTCACACTGGGAAGCGGAGAGAATGCTCCTGTTCTGTGTTATGGTAATTTCATAACGGCTGTTATCAATTTCCTGATCACAGCGTTTGTGATTTTTGTTCTGGTAAAAGCCATTAATAAAATCGGAGATAAGCTGATCAGGAAAGAGGAAGAAGCACCGCCAGAACCTACGACCAAAATATGTCCATATTGTAGAAGTGAGATTGCAAAGGAAGCAACCCGTTGCCCTCACTGTACTTCCAATCTGGAATAGGGCAAAAGACTGTAGAAAGAGAACTCTACAGTCTTTTTTGTGTCATAAAATGTCAAAAATGCATAAATACATAGCGGTTTTAAACACTTATAATATTCAAATTGACGTAAAACGACTACTGTGATATGATATAAACTATGCGATATGCTACATGGGGATAAAGGAGAGAGTATGGATTTTCAAAATATATTCAGCATGGTTCCATATAAGCGTAATTCATATAAAGTAAAGGTATTTCGCTATGTATTTTTTCTGATTGTCATTCTGTTTGTGGCATTCGGAGCTTATACCTATTATGACTATCAGAAGGAATGCCAGAGCAATGCAGGGAGAGAAGCACAGACAAAAGCTGCAAGAATAGTGTCACAGAATGATGAACGGCTGGAGAATCTAAGGCAATATTATATTACGATGTCTTCCAATGATTCGATAAAATGGATGCTGGAAAATAACATACGTTATTCAGATTATAGTAACTACAAAAAAGCCTACGAGGATATGGGCTCGGAAGGAATTTTCAGTGATTACGTGGGCAGCTTCACCTTTGTTAATTTCAGAACAGGGTGGGTGCTGAGTAATAAAGGACTTTTCCCATTGTATGATACATATAACCAGGATACGGTAATGTCCATATATGAGGATAAGACAGCGATAGCAGAGAAAAATTACTGGAAATATGATGAGCAGGGAGTAGTTCTGGATAGTAATATTGACAGGAAGTACCGATTGACGGTAGAGACGAATGGGCTGAACTTTATTATGCGGCTTCCTGCAACTTCCTATAATACATATGCAGTATTCATAGCCAATATCAATACAGATACATGGAAGAAATGGATTGATCAATGGCTGGAAGGCTATGAAAAAGTCGTAGTGTTGGACAAAGATGGAACGCTCATTTATGCTACGGACACATCACTGGAGGATATTTGTCAGGAGCTGTACATAAAAGAACAGACCGATGGACAGGTGAGAACGGATCATACGGTATATATGGTCGGTAAGGCAAAATCCAGCATTCTTGGCTGGAATTACTATGTATTTCGTGATGTGAAGGGCGGGCAGGCTGGAATGCGTCTGCCGATAGCAATATTTGGGTTGTTGTTCATACTGATTATTGTCAGTCTGATACTTGTCAGTCATTTAATCTATCATCCAATAGATACACTTCTGAAGGATGTTTCGGAGACAGAAGCGCAGAACAGTTATCAGGGGAATGAATTAGAGTATCTGGCGGGCAGCTATCATAATCTTAAAAAAGACAAACAGACATTGGAAGGGCTATTAAGTCAGCAGCAGGATAAACTGGAAGAACTGTTTGAATTAAGGCTGATTCATGGGGAAGTAGACGAAGAAGAATGGGGTGAATATCTGGAGGGATTCAGACTCCGTAGCTGGAAGTATTTTGCTACGGCAGTTGTTATTTTGAATCTGGGAGATGAAGAAATCCAGAGTATGGTGAATGAAGACGCCATATGTCTGAAATTACTTTCTGAAATGCCCGATTCCCTGAAAGAAAGGGCATGGATGCCTCCTATTTATAATGCCAGTGCTATTTTTGCAATCTTTGCGGAAGAAGATGAGGATATCCTTTTGGAGAAGATTCAGACCTTTTACACAGAAATTCAGGAATATGCTTCCAACATCTGTGATTATAATATCCTGATGGGAGTAAGTGCTACCCATACCAATTATCATCATATCCGTGCTGCATACAGAGAGAGTATTAATGCGTTGACCTTTAAGACCAGCATCGGTACAGAAGGGGATGTGGCGAAAGAAGACAAGAAGCAGGAGTGTCATTTCTATCTTGCCAGCACTACGGTATTGGCAAAAGAGTACAATCATCAGTTTGAAGAAGATATTCAGGCAGCAGTAAAAGCCGTAGATAAGAAGCTGTGTTATCAGGTCACAGATGCTTTTTGCCATTATCTGAATCAGGCGCAGGGGCATGAAGCAGAACTGCCGTTATATCTGCTTCGGTATGTGAATTCCATTCTGATTACAGCGGTAGATGCAGGCATTCACCTGCATGAGATATATCCGGATGGATTGAAGAAGACATATCGTGAATTGTTGGAGGTTGTGGAGCCGGACAGAGAGCGCAGGTATATCAAATGTAAATTCATAGATCCTGTCATCAGAGTTCGTATGGAGTATCTGGAGAGCCATTCCAACTCCATGCTTCAGGAGATTGAAGATCTGATAGAAGAGAAGAAGGGGAATCTGTCACTGACAGAATGCGCGGATATCCTTGGTGTGCACCAGACATATATCTGGAAAGTGCTGAAGATGGAAAGAGACAGATCATTCAGTGACTATGTAGAAGAGTATAAGCTAAAAGAAGCGAAACGCCTGTTATTGGAATCTGATATGACTGTAGCAGAGATTGCAGAGCAGCTTAATTATACCAATGCGCAGAATTTTATACGATTCTTCAGTAAAAGTACCGGAGTAACGCCCGGCAAGTTCAGAAAGTTGTACTAATTGTCCTAATAGGGGCATAAAAGGGAATAATCATTTTCTTAATTGCGTTGAAAAAGCAGTATAAAAAATGATTATTTCCTTTTCTTTTTGCACAAAACAGCATTATGTAACTGTACAATATGTATAAAAATACGTCCGTATAACCCCTAAAAAAGAAAATGATTATAGACGTTATCACATTCAAAGTATAATATTGCACTATAACTTAGGGCAAACGGAAACGAAAGTAAGCAAAATAACGAAACGAACCCTGAGAATAGAAAATTGAAGAAAGGTGGTCATTCATGCCGGGTAAAAAAAAGAAAAGTAATGTAGTAACGCTTTCTGATGGAACCACGATTACATTACGACAAACAAGTACATGGCAATATATGAAGCATCACAAATGGCTTTACATTATGCTTCTGCCTGGGTTACTGTATTTCATTCTATTTAAGTATGTTCCGATGGGGGGACTGGTAATCGCATTTAAGGAGTATAGTCCTTTCAGAGGAATCTGGGGAAGTCCATGGGTAGGTTTCAGTCAGTTTAAGAAATTCTTCGATACACCGGATTTCTGGAGACTGCTTCGCAACACGTTGGGAATCAGCTTATTACAGTTGATAATTTATTTCCCTGCACCTATTATTCTGTCTTTATTCTTAAATGAAGTCAGACATAACGGTTATAAGAGAGTCATACAGACTCTTGTATATGTGCCTCATTTCGTATCCTGGGTTATTGTAGCCAGTCTGACATATCAGTTATTTAATGTATCTGATGGTGTCATCAACATGATCATTAAGAATCTGACAGGAGGAACCATTGATATATTATCAAAGGGTTCTACATTCTGGGGTTTGATTGTAGGACAGGATATCTGGAGAGAGACTGGATATGGAACAATTATCTTCCTTGCTGCATTAGCCGGTGTAGATCAGGAGATGTATGAGGCGGCCAGAGTAGATGGAGCAGGACGATGGAGACTGATGTGGCATATTACACTTCCTGCGATTAAGGGTACCATTATCATGATGTTGATTCTGCGAGTAGGTGGATTGTTGAATACAGGCTATGAGCAGATTTTCCTGATGAGAAATGATCTGAATATGGAGTATGCGGATGTATTTGATACGTACATATATACAAGAGGTATTGTAAATGGACAATATTCTTTCTCATCAGCAGCAGGTATGTTCAAATCAGTCGTTGGCATGATCCTGGTACTTGGCTCTAACAAGATTTCCAAGATGTGCGGCGAAGCTGGAATTTATTAAGGAGGGGCATATGGCTGGAGTATTGAAGAAACAGGGCAGCAAGATCAAGAAGAGCCCTGGAGACAGAATTGTAGATGTCATTATATATGTGGGGCTTGCCCTGGTGGCATTGTCAACGGTATTGCCTTTCTTATATGTAGTGGCAGGTTCCTTTGCAACAGATAAGGAACTGACGGAGAAAGCATTTTTTATCATTCCTGAGGTATGGTCTTTGAATGCATATAAGTATGCAATCAAGACAGCCAATATTTTAAGAGGTTTGAAGAATTCTGTAATATTGACAGCATTGGGAACGACAATGTGTATGGTGTTTTCACTTACATTTGCGTACCCTCTGTCCAAGAAGCATTTCAGAGGACGTAACCTGATATTGAATCTTGTTATTGTGACCATGCTCTTTGGCGGTGGCATGATACCTTCCTATCTGGTGTATTGTGCATACGGTCTGTATGACAGCTACTGGGCATTGATTCTTCCGGCATTGATCAGTCCGTTCAATATGATCATTATTAAGAATTTCTTTCAGGATTTACCACAGGAACTGGAAGATGCAGCTTATATTGATGGATGCAGTGATATAGGAACTTTCGTAAAGATAGTGCTTCCACTGTCCAAACCGGTTATTGCTTCCATTTCACTATTCTATGGTGTTGGATTCTGGAATGATTATTTTTCATCCATGATTTATTTAAAATCAGCAGAGAAGTTTCCAATACAGATTCAGTTGAGATCTATCATCCTTTTGACTTCACAGATTTCAGAGGTTGTTATGGATTATTACGATATGAACGGAGCACCGCCTGATAAGGCAGTCAAAATGGCATGTACTGTAATTGCTACCGTACCTATTCTGTGCATTTATCCTTTTGTACAGAAATATTTCACAAAGGGCGTTATGGTTGGCGCTGTAAAGGGTTAACTTAAAATTATATAATTATATAAGGAGGATCTTATGAAGAGAAAGAAACTATTACAGAAAGTATTATCCGCAGCATTAGCAGCAAGCATGGTAATGAGTCTGACAGCATGTGGAGGAAGCAGTAATTCTACTGGAAGCAATGCTTCTGGCAGTGATTCTACACAGACAACTGCTGCATCAACAGAGAAGGCAGATGCAACAGCAGCTACAGAGACTAAAGAAGAGACAAAAGAGAGACAGACCGTTACTTTTATGACAATTGATTTTAATGCGGGTACTTCCAATACAGGAGACTATGCAGAAGAAATCAAGCAGAAGATAGAAGACGCTACGGGCGTTAATTTGGAGATCGAATGGGTACTTTCTGATGTAACAGATGAGAAGATCACACTGGCAATGGCAAATCCGTCCACTATGCCTATGATCATCACACACAGCGGTTCTCTGACCGGTAATATTGTAAGTGCAGCCAAGGCAGGTGCTTTCGTAGACCTGAATGATTATATCTGGGATTCTGAGAAATATCCAAATCTTTCCCAGATGAATAAATCTGTAGCAGAAACACTTTCCGTAGATGGTGCATTGATTGCTGTTCCACGTACAAGAGATATTGGACGTTACGGCCTCTCCTATCGTCAGGACTGGGCAGATGCAGTAGGTATCACAGAGGAACCTAAGACAATTGATGATGTATATGATATGTTATACAAATTCACCTATGACGATCCTGATGGAAATGGTAAGAACGATACATATGGTATGGAAATGACATCTTATACAGGACCATTTGATATTATTCAGACATGGTTCGGTGTAGGAAACGGATGGGCAGAAGTAGATGGTAAGTTAATCCCTGTTCATATGCAGTCTGAGTATAAGGAAGCTCTGGACTGGATCAAGAAGGTATATGATGATGGTCTGATGCCTAAGGACTGGGCAGTACGTACAACAGATACCTGGTCAAATGGATGTAAGACAGGAGAAAGTGGCGTTTACATCGACGTAATGGACGGAGGAAGACGTATCTGGGATTACTTCGTAGCAGAAGAGACAAAGACTCCTTCCGTAGTAAATCCTGACGAGACAGCTTCCATGAATCTTCTGGGTGCTGTAAATGGCAAGACACTTGCAACCTCCGGCTACAACGGATACTTTACAATCAGTGCATCTACCTGCGATACACCTGAGAAGATCGAAGCTGCTTTGACACTGCTGGATAAGCTTAATGACAATGACACAAGACTTCTTGTTGAGTACGGTCTGGAAGGTATTAACTGGGAAAAGGATGCAGATGGCAACCTGGTAGACCTGGATGTGGAGAATGCAACTCTTGCAGCTAACTATATGGGACTGAATCAGATGCTTGCTTACATCCCAAGATATGATCTGAATCCTTCTCCTGCAAAAAATGAGCGTACACAGGCGCAGGCAGATGTTTATGTAGAAAATGAAAAATATGCAGTATTCAATCCTGCGTCTTCCTATCTTGCAAACTCTGCTACCTATGCAGATATCGGTAAGACTCTTGATGAAATCATCACACAGGCAAGAACACAGTATGTATGCGGTGAAATTGATGAAGCCGGACTTCAGACAGCATGGGATAACTGGCTCAATCAGGGTGGACAGACAATCATAGATGAAGTAAATGCACAATATGAAGCAAACAAATAAACATCCGTAGGGATACGGATAAGGCACCGGTATCCAATAGGATGCCGGTGTTTTTATAGGAGAGATAAGACAATGTATCTGAATTTGGAAGGAGACTGGACGGTTACACTTACAACCAAAGAAGGAACGCAAAAGGGAAAGGTTTCACTGCCGGGGATTATCCAGGCACAGGGGTATGGAGAGAAGATTACTAAGCAGACACCATGGGTAAGCAGTCTCCATGATGCAGAATGGTGGGAGAGGGAGGAATACAGGTATGCACAGGAAGATGGATGCAGAATCCCTTTTCTGTCACAGCCACCCAGGCATTTTCTGGGAAAAGTCCTTTATGAAAGAGAGATAGAGATTAAGGAAGAAGATAGTGATACATGGTATCTATATATAGAAGTAACGCATTGGAGAACGAAGGTATCTGTTGATGGGATGCAGACTGGAGAAGATTGTTCGGTGTGTACTGCACACAGACTGGATTGTGGCAGATTGACCAGAGGAATACATACCATTCAGGTAGAAGTGGATAATTCCATGCAATATCCATATAGACCGGATGGACATGGTGTATCGGATGCCCTGGGGGCGACATGGAATGGCATGGCAGGAGAAATCGCACTTTTTACACAGGATGTCTGGGAGAAGAGAATAAGGGACAGGAAGCAGTATGCAAAGGAACATATAAGACGAATCAGAATAGAAAACGGTAGATTTATAGTAGATGGCAGAAAGGAGTATTTCAGAGGAACACATTTTGGCGGTGAATATCCATTAACGGGATATCCTGTAACGGATAAAGCATGGTGGAGGGATAAGTTTGCAATCATGAAGAAATGGGGACTTAATTTCATGAGATGCCATTCGTATTGTCCACCGGAGGCTGCCTTTGCAGCAGCCGATGAAATGGGAATCTATCTACAGCCTGAATGTGGGATGTGGAATCATTTTGAAGAGAATATTCCTATGCTGGATGTATTGAAAGAGGAAACGAGAAGGATTCTGGAACAGTTCGGGCATCATTCATCCTTTGTCCTGTTCTCACCGACCAATGAACCCTCCGGTAACTGGTATGGTGTTCTTCGCAAATGGGTGGAAGAGACAAGAGAATATGACAGATATCTCGGATATGAGAACAGACGTGTCTATACGGCACAATCAGGGTGGTTTTATGATACCGCACCTTCACAGGTAGAAGGTACTGATTATCTGTACTTTCACCGATCAGCGTATGGACCTTACCTGGGTGGGAGTATCAGAGGACCGGTGGGATGGAGAGGCGGCAATTACACCCCCTCACTTGAACAGGCAGATAAGCCTGTGATTTGTCATGAATTAGGACAGTGGTGTGCATATCCGGACTTTCATATAATTGACAGCTTCAGTGGATATCTGATTCCGGGCAATTATCAGGTATTTCGTGCACATTGCAAAGCGCAGGGACTGTTGGGGCTGAACAGGGAATTTGCATACGCTTCCGGCAGAAATCAGGTGAGATTATATAAGGAAGATATAGAAGCCAATCTCAGAACACAGCAGCTGGATGGATTCGAGCTTCTGGATATTCATGACTATCTGGGGCAGGGAACGGCGTGTGTAGGGGTATTGGATGCCTTTTGGCAGGAGAAGGGATATGTGGATGCATCTGAATTTAGACAGTTTTGTTCTGATGTTGTGATACTGGCAGCTTTCCCACGATATGTCTATACGGTGGAAGATACGATTCAGGCACCGGTCATGGTATGTAATTTCGGAGAAAAAGATATTGACACATGTGTCATAAAATGGAAGCTGTATGCCAGAGGAGAAGGAGAATGGAATCAGGTTGTCATGCAGGGCGGATTTCCTGAATGCAGTATAAATCAGGGAGAAAAGGCATTAATAGGAGATTTGGAACTGAATCAGAAAGTAATCAGTGAATATGCCAGCGAACATGGCAATCAGTGCTTCCTGCTTGAATTATATATCCATGATGTTACGTTCAATACATGGAAAATATATGTATATGGGAAGATGGAGGAAGAAGATTGCTTTGGGGAAAATAATTTTGAAGAAGTATGCTATACGCAGGAATGGCAGCAGGCGAAGTCTGTATTGGAACAGGGAGGAAGGGTTATTTATGCGCCGTTTCTGTCTGATTTAAGCTATGAGTGTCCTCCACTGTCTATGAGAAATGTGTTCTGGAATGGACAGATGGGGCCTGCGTGGGGCAGAGAATTGGGAATGATTGCGGATACTGAATGTAGGATATTTGATGATTTCCCGACAGATGTTGCTGGAGGCTGGCAATGGGAAGATATTTTGCAGCATGCAAGGGGCTTCCACTTACAGAAGAGTCTGCGTGCGCTGACGCCGATTGTCAGAATTATAGATGATTGGAACAGGAATCTGCCATTGGCACTTATGCTGGAGGCAAAGGTAGGACAGGGCAGGCTGTTACTTGTTTCTGCCGATCTGAGTGGTGATTTCAAAGACAGACCGGCGGCATATTGTCTAAGACAGTCGCTGCTGCGGTATGCACACTCTACGTCTTTTGCACCGCAGATGGATATTCGGATAGAGGATGTAGAGGAAAGCCTTTTCCCTGTACTCAGGATGCAGACACTGGTGGGGGAAAATGCCAAAGACAACAGCCTGATTGTGGAGAATCCACAGATATCCGCAGTCTATGAGGAAGAACAGTTCCCGATAGAAATAGAGATACCATTGTGTAAGACAATTGCTGCAGAGGGGATTTTGTATGTGCCGGATCAGCGGGAGAGGAAAAGGGCAGAATTTCCCAAAGATGTGGAAGTGTATATAAAGACGAAGACTGGGAAGGATTGGAGGAGAGTATGTAAGTGTGAATTTCATAACAGCAGTCTGTCGCAGAGGATATATTTTGATAAGCAATATGAAATAACAGTAGTCCGACTGCTTGTTATCTCCTGCTGGGGAGCCGATACGTTGGAAGAATGGCAGGAATATAAAGAAGGATATAGAAAGGTCAGCCATTTGCGCAGACCAGTGGTGAGGCTTGCCGGGATTCATCTGTTATGTCAGGAAGAAGCTCCTCATAATAATGAGATATTCTGGCAGGGGCAGCATAAGAGTGCGACAAAGGAAATAGATGCATAGGGAAGGAGAAGAGAGAATGGAACTTCATAATATCAGAAGTGAGGCAAAGGGACTTACAACATGGGGCTGCATGTGGAAGCAGGGGGAGTGTCCTACAGATACACAGCAGAGAGTCAGGAAATATTTTATATGTCAGAATGACAAAGGGGAAAAGGTATCCATTCAGTCAAGAATCACAGCATACTGGCAGGATGGTTCGGTGAAATGGTCTGCGCATACAGCAGATGCAGAAAGGCTTGGAAGCCACATTACAATGGAGCTGTCAGATACCAAACCGGACATGAAAATGCAGAATCCTGTTAAAATAAAAGAGGATGATAATGGCTTTTGCATCCATACGAAAAATATGATACTGCATATCGCAAAGAAGGGAAATAATTTAATTGACACGGCTGTCATAAATAATGTAACCAGATTGAAGAATGTTCATCCGGTTCTGCAATTAGAAGAGCCGATGAACTGGAACGAAGAGGAAGCACATATTGTCAAGTCATACACCGGTGTCATTGAGCAGGTTCAGGTAGAAGAGTGTGGAGAGCTTATGACAGTGATACGATATGAGGGATGTCATGTGAACAGAGAAGGGGTGAAGAAGATTCCCTTTATTATTCGCATGACAGTGGGAGCAGAGCTTGAAGATATCCACTTTGTACATACTTTTCTATATGATGGGGATGAGAACCGGGATTATTTAAAGGGAATCGGTATAGCATCAGAAGTAGCCATGCAGGGAGAACTGTATAACAGACATGTGAAATTTATGGGAGATCATGGCATTTTTCATGAAGAATTGGTTGCGCTTCGTTCCTGGCGACCAAGAGTTCCACAACATATCTATGAGGCGCAGAGTGCGGGGCAGGAGTTGAAGCTTACAGGAACAGAGAAGGACATTGCAGATCAGGTGCTGGCAGCTACACCATATTGGAGTGCATACCGCTTATGCCAGAACAGTGCAAGCCATTACAGCATCCAGAAGAAGATAGCAGATGATAACTGCTGCTATATTGACTGTCTGCATGGAATGAGGACACAGGGAGGTGCTGCCTTTGGCAGTGAAAATGGCAGCATAACCATGAGTATCCGGGATTTCTGGCAGAAATATCCAACAGGCTATGAATGGAAGAACCTGGATAAGGACTGGGCACAGGCAATTATGTGGTTCTGGAGTCCACAGGCGCAGGCAATGGATTTTCGACATTATGCCAATCGTGGGTACAATCAGGTGTGCTATGAAGGCTATGACTATAAAGGAGCAGATCCTGTAGGAATTGCATGTACCAATGAATGTACCATCAGACTAAGTGGGAAAATGATTCCTTCAGATCAGGATATTGAGGATTTCTGCCATTACGTGGATAAGCCGGCACTGTATGTAGGAACCCCCCGGTTTTATCATGATATGAGAGCTTTCGGTTACTGGTCTTTGCCTTCTTATAACAGTGAGATGGAACAGTGGCTGGAAGAGCAGTTGAAGACGGCTGCGGATTTCTATTTGCAGGAGGTCGAGCAAAGAGGCTGGTATGGAATGTTCAATTATGGAGATTTCATGCATACCTATGATGTGCAGAGACATCAGTGGCGCTATGATATGGGTGGTTATGCCTGGGACAATACGGAACTTGTGCCGACTCTGTGGCTGTGGTTATACTTCATGAGAAGTGGAAGAGAGGATGTATTTACACTTGCGGAGAAGCTTTCCAGACATGCTTCGGAGGTTGATGTGTATCATTTTGGCAAATACAAGGGATTAGGCTCAAGGCATAATGTGCGTCACTGGGGCTGTCCCTGCAAGGAAGCAAGAATTGCAATGGCGGCACATCACAGATTTCTCTATTATCTGACAGGGGATAGAAGACTGGAGGATATCTTTGATGAGCTAAAAGACAACGAACTGAGCTTCTTCAACAAAGATCCTTTGGGAGACTTCTATGACAAGCAGAATATGACCTATCCCAGCCATGCGCGTAGTGGACCTGACTGGTCTTCTCTGTGCTCAAACTGGATGACCTGTTGGGAAAGAACGGGCAATACGAAGTACAGGGATAAGATCACGGTGGGACTGGAGGATATTAAAAAGGCGCCGCTTCAGCTTATATCTGGACCGGATTTTGAATTTGATCCCTCTACCTGTCATTTGCGTTACATAGGTGAGAGAACCACAGGAGGCAGCCACTTACAGGTATGCATGGGCGCACCGCAGGTATGGCTGGAGTTAGCGGATTTACTGGAAGACGAGACCTTTCATAAAATGCTGGCAGACCTTGGCAGGTTCTATTATCTGCCAAGAGAGCAGCAGATAGAAGAATCACATGGAATCATAGGTGACAGAGAGTTCACATTGCCATTTATGAGTGCTGCTTTGGGCGCATATGGAGCAATGTATGGTAAGAATGCATGGCTTGCAGACAGGACATGGCAGATTCTCTTGCAGACGATGATACATGAGGGCAATCATGATGGTTTCCAGATTCAGTATCTGAAGGATTGTGGCAATCAGGCGAAGCTGGCAGAGATACCCTGGATTTCCACGAACTTTGCGGCACAATGGTGTCTGAATGTTATTATGGTACTTGAGTTTATCCGGGATGCGCTGCCGCAGACCATGAAACAGGCGCAGCAGCTTACACAGGGTGGCGATGATTTCCTTTTTCATAAGGCGTAAATGTCAGCTTAAAGAAAGGCTTGGTTAATAAGTATGAAATTAAGAATAAAAGACATTCAGGATGAGCAGGTGACAATAGAGTGGGATAAAGTAGAAGGTGTACAGGAATATTGTGTATACTGGTCAGATAAGGATACACCCACGATGCAGTACAGATTAACGACACAAGTGTCACAAACACGATATACATTAAAGAAAGCGACACATGTGCCACATTTTATAAAAGTGTCCTATACAGACCAGAATGGAGATACCGTGTACAGTGACGTTCTGAGAACTCCTGTAAAGAAAGTATTTCATGAACAGCTGGAGAAATTAAATCGTGGTCTGGTGGCAATTCCTGTGAAAAATGGAATCTTTCTAAGCTGGCGCCTTTTTCTGGATGAAGTGGATGGATATTGTGACATCGGACTGACAGGGATGGATTTCATGGTCTACCGTAATGGTAAGAGACTGCAACTGGTAACAGAGAGTACGAATTATCTGGACATACAGGGCAGTAAAGAGGACAGATATGCAGTTGCACCCGTACAGAATGGACAGGAGAAAGCGTGTTGTGAAGAAGTGGCAGTGTGGGATAAGGAATATCTCGATATTCCAATCAGAAAGCCACAAGGAGGAATAACACCGGCAGGAGAGAGCTACGAGTACAGTGCAAATGATATGAGTGTGGCAGATGTGGATGGAGACGGCGAATATGAGTATATTGTAAAATGGGACCCATCTAATTCTCATGATGTATCACATCGGGGATACACAGGAAATAATTATCTGGACTGTTACAAACTGGATGGTACATTGCTGTGGAGACTGGATATGGGGGTAAATATCCGTGCGGGTGCCCATTATACGCAGTTCATGGTCTATGATTTTAATGGGGATGGCAAGGCAGAGATGGCTGTGAAAACAGCACCCGGTACGAAAATGACAACATATCGTGCAGATGGAAGTGTGCTGAAAGAACAGTATATTACCATGCCTTTATCTGATATAGAAGCAGGAATTACCCATGAGAGTAATTTTGTGTGCACGGCAGCAGACTATCGGGAACATCTGATTGCTGTGTTTATGGAGTGGCATAATCATCCAGAGGTCAGAAATGGACACTGGTATCAGACACTGGAGGAATGTTTCGGCATACCTGTCCGATATGAATATCCACTAAGCAGGAAAGATGCAGAAGAACTGGCAGAATACTTTATCCATGTATATGCTCCGGGCAGAAGTGAGAAGAACAGACTGGATGAATTTGAAGGCTTTATTTATGAAGGACCTGAATATCTGACTATGTTTGCCGGAGACGGTGGAGAGCTGGAGACAATACCTTTTAAAATAACGCGGGTAGATGATGGTCTGATGTGGGGAGATTATGCATTCAGAAGAATAGAGCCATGCAACCGAGTAGACAGATTCCTGTCAGGAGTTGCCTATCTGGATGGTGAAAGACCTTATCTGCTGATATGCAGAGGATATTATACGCGAAGCACGATTGTAGCATATGATTTCTTCCAGAACAGCTTTCATGAAGTATTCTGCGTAGACAGTGGATTTGTTACCATGAGCAATCCTTTTAATGATGAAGAGGCACATGAAAATGTCGGAACAGACCCGGTCTATGGAAAACTGGCGGGTCAGGGCAATCACAGCCTGTCTGTTGCAGATGTGGATCAGGATGGCTGCATGGAGATCATATACGGTGCAGCAGTAATTGATCATGACGGCAGTTTACTATACAGCAGTTATGATTACAGACCGGATGGTGTGTATACCAAGCTTGGACATGGAGATGCCATGCATGTAGCAAGAATTGATCCGGACAGACCCGGACTTCAGATTTTTAATGTATTTGAAGGTGGAGCTTCGGTTCCCTATGGCTATGCATTACGTGATGCAGAAAACGGCAAAGTGATATTTGGAGAATATGCCACTACGGATCTGGGAAGATGTATGATCGGCAAGATTGACCCGGAGACAAGAGGATATCAGGTGTGGGTGAATGAGGTATATGACTGTAAGGGCAATAAGCTGTCAGTACCGCTTCCTGGAACCAATCAGAGCATCCATTATGCTCCTGATCTGACAACGCAGATACTGGATGGAGTGCAGTATATTGGTACTGTTCAGCCGGGAATTGTCAATGACAACATACATGGTATTATGCTTACGCCTGAGGACACAATGACCAATAATGGAACCAAAGGCAATCCCTGTCTGGCAGCAGATATTTTTGGAGATTACAGGGAAGAATTATTGCTGCGAACAACAGACAGCAGTGCAATCCGTATCTATATGAATACAGACATCAGCACTCATAAGCTTTTTACGCTGATGCATGATACCCAGTATCGTTGTGGTATCGCATGGCAGAATAATTGCTATAATCAGCCCTGTTATCCGAAATATTATTATGGAAGTGATATGGATTATGCTTATGTACTGCCGATGAATCTCAGATAGCTTGGTTGGCAGTAGACAAAAAGACAAAATAATGATAAAATCGTAACTGTTTCGGGAATTATTGGAATCTCCCGGAACAGTTATTGCTTATCAGACAGAAAGGTGTGAAATACATGAGCAGTTTGAAAGAAAGTATTTACCAGAAGCATGGTTTTATTTATCAGATCGGAGAAGCTTATTATGCGATAGGAGCCAATATCTTCGCACAGATAACAGACAGCGCCGAGATTGATAATATGGAGTTACTCAGTAATGCATTAAATAAGAATAATGAGCGTCAGATTTCCAAATATCTGGACAAAGTGATCCGCATAGCTGATACACACAGAGTAGATGCAAGAGAACATTTAAAACAGCAGGAGAGACTTTATGCATTCATAGATGAGTTGGAAAAGTCCAATCCGGAAGGATATATGAGCCTTCAGAAGCAGTTTGCACAGTTTGAAGAACTCTTTGACAGATATTCTAAATATGGTGTAACTATTCAGAGCAATGCAAATTGAGGCAGAATATGCTTATTCATAAGCATATTTGACACAATTTATATGGCAAAGTAACCACAATAAGCAGATAACAAGTAAACTTGTTATCCAGAAAAGCTGTGAAACAGCGGTTTTGCGCATGGGGTGCTGAATAGTTACAATATGGTAAGGAAAACCAGTAAATAGTAAATATTTGGCTGACATAATTTGTTATGGGGTTATACTGGACAAATGAATATAAGTATGCTATGATTACACTCGTGATGTAACAAATTTGTAACATATCACCATATGCACCCGTAGTCTAATGGATAGAACGGAGGCCTCCGACGCCTTTAATGCAGGTTCGATTCCTGTCGGGTGCATTTTGTATGCTAGTGAATTGTTTACAAGGGTACGATTTGGAAATCCGTGTGGGAAGAGATCCTGTAATTGTTCTGGTGATTCACGATAACAGATTGGAGTAAGAAATGAGCAACAATAATAACCAAAATAATAACAAGAATAACAACAGAAATAATTATAAAAATAATAATTATAATAAGAAGAATCAGAATAAACAGACTGGCACGAGACGTACAGTAGAAGCCGAACAGGTAAAGAAACAGAATGTTGAAAATACCAAAGAGGTAGAAAAAGAAACTGTAGCTGAACCAAAGGCAGCAGAAGTAAAGGCACAGCCTGAGAAGATCAACAAGGCAGCCAAAACAGAGAACAGAATTGATGTCAATGAGCTGAAAGATAAGCTGACCAATGTTCTGAATCGTAAGAACACCAGAATTGTATTAGTTTCTGCAGCAAAGATCGTACTTCCGGTTATTGCGTTGATTATTGTGATTGCAACGATCATTTCCCTGGTACATTCCAAGAATGGAAAAGACACAGAAGCGGTTGCATCCTTATCAGAGGAGACAACAGAAGGAACCGTTTCTTCTGCTGTGTTAAATGAGCCACTGGAAGAGAACAAGTACCCGGCAGTGAATGAACTGGTTCAGTCTTTCTATACTGCACTGGCAGAAGGTGATATGGATACTGTCAAGGCATTGAAGGACTATACCAATGATAAAGAGATCATTACATATCAGAAGAAGAGTGAGTATATAGAGTGTTATAATAATCTGACCTGTTACACCAAGGATGGCATTGATCCCAATACTTACTATTTATATGTATGTTATGATGTGAAATTCAAGGACATTGATACAATGGCGCCGGGATTGAATGCCTGGTATGTATATATAAATGATGCAGGTTCTCTTCAGATAGATGGAGATATGGAAGAAAGTGTGACTGCTGCATTGAAGCTGGTAACAAGTCAGGATGATGTGGTAGATTTATATAATAAGGTTGATGTAGAGTATAAGGAAGCAATTGCTGAGGATGAGCAGCTCAATACATTCCTTGCAGAGTTCCCTAATGAGATTAAGACCTCTGTAGGTGTTGCACTGGCTCAGCTGGAACAGGAATCTCAGGAAGAGACGCAGCAGCAGACAACGGAAGATGCACAGGAGACTACCACAGAGACAGCGGCGACAGAAGAACAGCCGCAGACACAGACAGTAAATCAGCAGGTACGTGCTACAGATACTGTTAATGTCAGATCTTCTGACAGTGAAGTTGCAGATAAGATCGGCAAGGCACAGCAGGGAGATATCCTTACCCGTACAGAAGAGAAGAATAATGGTTGGAGCAAGGTTATCTATGAAGGTAAGGAAGCTTATATCAAGAGTGATTATCTGGAAGTAGTATCAGATAATACAGATACAGCAGCTGCCACAACAGAAACCGTTGTTAAGACTGTGAAAGCCAAGACTAATGTCAATGTCAGAAATGCAGCCAGTCAGGATGCTGATAAGATAGGCGTTGCTCAGGGAGAAGCTACTTTCAACGTACTGGAAGACCAGGGAGAGTGGCTCAAGATCGAATATAATGGTCAGACAGGATATGTGAAAGCAGAGTTTTTTGAATAAATTTAGTTGAAATCATGTCTGAATCATATATAATAGAATAGAGTGTCGATAGAAAACCCATGTGGCCTCACGGTTACATGGGCTTTTAAACCTGTATATTTCTCAGTTTTGGAGGGATGTTATGTTTAATCAGAAGAAGATAGCAATTATGGGAACCGGTAATATCGCAAAGATAATGGCACGTACCATAAAGCGCATGAAAAATGTGAAATGTTATGCGGTCGCATCCAGAGATATGGACAGAGCCCAGGCTTTTGCCAAAGAATTTGGAGTCAAGAGAGCATACGGTTCATATGAAGAAATGATGGCAGACAACAGAATTGATTTAGTATATATTGCTACGCCCCATTCAGAACACTATGCCAATATGAAGCTGTGCATAGAGAATGGATTTCCGGTACTGTGTGAGAAGGCATTTACAGCGAATGCCGAACAGGCAGAGGAGATATTCAAGCTTGCAGAAGAGAAGCATGTTTTTGTAGCAGAAGCAATGTGGACAAGATATATGCCTATGCTGACTACGATAAAAGGCTTGCTGGCATCAGGAATGATCGGACAGCCTTCTATGCTGACCTGTAATCTGGGGTATCATATTGTAGATGTACCAAGACTGACAGAGCCATCCCTTGCAGGAGGAGCTTTACTGGATGTAGGTGTATATACACTTAATTTTGCATCCATGATGTTTGGAACAGATGTGGTCAAGGTGGATTCCAGCTGCATACTGACACCATCAGGGGTAGATGCGTCTAACAGTATTACATTGACATACAGAGATGGTAAAATGGCAGTTCTTAACAGTACGATGCTTGGATATAGTGATCGTAGAGGTATTATATACGGAACGAATGGTTACATAGAGATTGAGAACATTAATAATTACGAATCAGTGACAGTATATGACAAGAATCGTAAAGTACTCAAGGAAGTGAAAGCACCGGCGCAGATTACAGGATATGAGTATGAAATTGCATCCTGTCTGGATGCTTTGGATAAAAATGCAACAGAATGCTGGGAAATGCCACATAGTGAGACTTTGCGCATCATGAAAATGATGGATGAGCTTCGCAGCAAATGGGGTGTGAGATATCCATTTGAGATGGCAGAGAATCAGGAAGAAATACCTTCACAGCCTGAGATTATGGCAGCAGAGATTGAACAGACAGAGCCTGCGAATGTGGATTCAGAATATCAGAAGCCGGAATATCCGATAGAAGAAGTGTTGTCTGAAGAAACTCAGCCAGCAGAAGTTTTAACAGAAGAATAGAAATGTAGAAATAAGGACATCCTATGACTGACAATAGAATGCGCAAAATGCAGACAGGAGGCAGTCATGAATAAGGATGATACAGAAATTCTCAAAGAAGTACAGAAGAATACCCGAATGGCAGTGAAAGCAATAGAAGCCATTTCGGATAAAGTATGTAATGATAAGCTTTCCTATGAATTATCGAGGGAAAATCTGTCTTTTTCAAAGCTGCATAATAAGGCAGTAGATATGCTTACCAGAGAAAGCAAGGATGTCTATCATCCCAGTGCAGTAGAGGATATGATGCTTTCAGGTGCAATCAATATGAATACCATGTTGAATAACAGCACAAGCAGAATCGCAGAATTGATGATACAGGGAAATAACCGTGGAATCCTCAGCATGTGCAAATCCATGAACCATCATGATAATGCTGGCAGTATGACCATGGAGGTTGCGAAAGAACTGATGGATTTTGAAGAAAAATGTATTGAAAAACTAAAGGAATATCTATGACAAGATTGAATAAATATCTGGCAGAATGTGGAGTGTGTTCCAGAAGAGAGGCTGACCGTTATATTGACCAGGGCAGGGTCATGGTCAATCATACGCCTGCGGTAAGCGGTATGCAGGTCAGTGACCGGGATCTGGTGGAAGTAAATGGTAAAGCTGTGAAGCCTATAGAGACGAAAATCATATTGGCTTACAATAAACCATTAGGTGTTACCTGTACAGAGAAGGATGTCCATGCTGCCAGGACGATTCATCAGGCACTGAAATATCCTGTCCGCCTGACCTATGCAGGAAGACTTGACAGGGATTCAGAAGGACTGCTTATCATGACCAATGATGGCGATCTGATTCAGAAGATGATGAAAGGATCAGAAAAACATGAGAAAGAGTATATAGTCAAGGTAAATAAACCGGTCACACAGGATTTCCTGGATGGAATGTCTGCGGGTGTTTATCTGAAAGAACTTGACAGAACGACAAGACCCTGTGAAGTTGTGGCAAAGGGCAAATATACTTTTCATATTACTCTGACGCAGGGATTGAATCGTCAGATTCGTCGAATGTGTCAGTACTTTGGTTATGAAGTAGTTTCACTACGTCGAATCAGAGTATTAAATATTGAACTTGGAAGTCTTGCAAGCAATCAGTATCGTGAGCTGACTTCTGAGGAAAAGAAACAATTGTATGAATTGTGTGGTATGAGTGATTCATACCACAATCGTTAGAAAGGCTAGGTTTCATATGTTACATGCAATAGAGCATGCTTTTTTGGACAGTATTGTACTGATTCCTATTTTATTAGTTACATATATATTAATGGAATGGCTGGAGCATAAGGCAAAGGATAAGACACTGGGGATGATTACAGTATCCGGCAAGTTAGGTCCATTGATAGGCAGTTTGGTCGGTATTATTCCACAGTGTGGATTCTCAGGTGCAGCGGCAAGCTTCTATGCAGCACACAGTATTACACTTGGTACACTGATTGCCATTTTTATGGCAACCTCTGATGAAATGCTGCCTATACTGATATCAGCAGCCATTCAGCCGGCTATGATAGGTAAGATTCTTATTATGAAATGCATAGCAGGTGTTATTTGTGGATATCTGGTTGATCTGGTCTATAAGAGACACCCTAAGATAGAAGCAAACCATATTCATGATTTCTGTGAGCAGGAGCATTGCGACTGTGACCATGAGAATAATATTATTTTATCGGCATTGAAACATACAATAAATATTGTTATTTTAATCTTTGTTGTATCTGTTGTATTAAATATATTCTTTGAGTATACAGAAAATACAGCATATGCCGCTGCTTTATGGAATCACCCGGTATGGGGGCATATTCTGTCTGGCTTGATAGGTCTGATTCCCAACTGTTCTGCATCTGTCCTGATTACCAATCTGTATGTACAGGGAATGATGGGAGCAGGAATGATGATGACAGGACTCTTCGTAAATGCCGGTGTTGGATTACTGGTTCTGTATAAAGTCAACCATCATGTAAAGGAAAATATAATCATTACAGGCGTATTATATGTAATGGGAATCATAGCAGGTGTTGTCTGCGGCATGATCCTTGGATAGGGAAGAATAGTATAAGTTTGCAGGTTATTGAAAGGCATGGTAAAATTATGGATCAGAAGATTCAGCGAATGAAAGAACTGATAGAAATACTGCGGGAAGCTTCCAGGGCTTATTATGCTCAGGATAAAGAAATCATGAGTAATTATGAATATGATAAGCTCTATGATGAATTGTCTGATCTGGAGCAGGGGACAGGGATGGTTTTAACAGGCAGTCCTACCATAAGTGTTGGCTATGAAGCAGTAGATGAACTGCCTAAGGAAGCACACGAAAGCCCCATGCTGTCTCTTGGCAAGACAAAGGACAGAGAGGAGCTTCGCAGCTGGCTCAAGGACAAAGAAGGGTTACTTAGCTGGAAGCTGGATGGACTTACCATCGTTTTAACATATCGTGATGGTACATTGTTCAAAGCAGTTACCAGAGGAAATGGTGAAATTGGAGAAGTTATTACTAATAATGCCAAAGTGTTCAAGAATATTCCACTTCGTATCCAGTATCAGGGCGAATTGATCTTACGAGGTGAAGCGATCATTACGTATTCTGATTTTGAGAAAATCAATGAAGAAATAGAAGACGTAGATGCCAAATACAAGAATCCGAGAAATCTGTGTTCAGGTTCAGTAAGACAGCTTAACAATGAAATCACTGCGAAGAGAAATGTAAGATTCTATGCCTTTTCCCTGGTAAAGGCAGAAGGTGTGGATTTCTCCAATTCCAGAGAAGAACAGTTCCGTTTCCTGAAACAGCAGGGATTTGATGTAGTTGAGTATGTGAGAGTCAGTGCAGACACTATAATGGCAGCTATCGAAGGCTATGAAAAGAAGATAGTTGATTATGATATTCCATCAGATGGTCTGGTTCTTCTTTATGATGATATAGAATATGGACGTTCTTTAGGAAGAACGGCGAAGTTTCCAAGAGATTCCATAGCCTTTAAATGGGCTGATGAAATCAGAGAAACCACGTTAAAGGAAATCGAATGGAGTCCAAGTAGAACGGGCCTGATTAATCCGGTGGCTATTTTTGAACCGGTAGAGCTGGAAGGAACGACAGTAAGCCGTGCCTCAGTTCACAATATCAGTATCATGCATGCCCTGAAGCTTGGAATCGGCGATAAGATAACAGTCTATAAGGCAAATATGATTATTCCCCAGATTGCGGAGAATCTGACTGGAAGTGATAATGTAGAGATTCCAGCAGTCTGTCCGGTGTGTGGAGGTGCAACCCAGATCAGGGCAATCAATGATGTGCAGTCTCTGTATTGTATCAATCCAGATTGTGTGGCTAAGAAAATAAAGTCGTTCTCATTATTCGTCAGCAGAGATGCCATGAACATAGATGGTTTATCAGAAGCTACATTGGAGAAATTCATTGCAAAAGGTTTTATTCATGAATACAGTGACATATTCCATTTATCTGACCATAAGGCCGAGATTGTTGAGATGGAAGGCTTCGGGGAGAAGTCCTATCAGAATCTGATGAACAGTATTGAACAGGCGAGAAATGTAACATTGCCCAAACTGATTTACAGTCTGGGAATAGCCAATATCGGACTTGCCAATGCGAAGATGATATGTAGACACTATTCCTATGATCTGGATGCCATGCGCAAAGCAAAAGTAGAAGAACTGAGCGAGATTGATGGAATTGGAGAAGTGATAGGAAGGGCTTTTGCCCAGTATTTTGAGCAGGAGGATAACAACCAGAAGCTGGATGATCTTCTGGCGGAGATATCCATTGAAAAAGAAGAAATAAATGAAAGTGAGCAGACACTGACAGGACAGGCATTTGTCGTAACAGGAAGTCTGGAGCACTTCGGAAGCAGAAATGAATTGAAAGATCTGATAGAGAGAAAGGGCGGCAAAGTAACAGGAAGTGTAACGTCCAAGACCGTTTGTCTGATCAATAATGATATCACTTCCAATTCTTCTAAGAACAAGAAAGCAAAAGAATTGTCTGTTCCTATCATAACAGAAGAAGAATTCATGGAACAATATTTAGGAATGACACCATAAGGAGGACGCAGAAATGCCTATTAAGATACAAAGTGAGTTACCGGCAAAAGAAATACTGGAATATGAGAATATATTTGTCATGGACGAGAACAGAGCTTCCCATCAGGATATTCGTCCATTACAGGTGTGCATCCTGAATCTGATGCCTGTAAAACAGGACACGGAGCTGCAATTGCTGCGCGCTTTGTCCAATACGCCATTACAGGTAGATGTAACTTTCCTCATGGTAACAAGCCATGTATCTTTGAATACATCAGCCAATCATCTCAACCGTTTCTATACCACTTTCGATGAAATTAAAGAAAAGCGATTCGATGGTCTGATTATTACAGGTGCGCCTGTAGAGGATATTACCTTTGAAGAAGTGGATTACTGGGATGAAGTCTGCAAGATCATGGACTGGGCAGAACAGAATGTTACTTCTACCCTGCATATCTGTTGGGGAGCCCAGGCAGGATTCTATCACTATTATGGAATCCAGAAGCGACTGCTTCCGGAGAAACTGTTCGGATTGTATTCCCATAAAGTGCAGAACAGAAAGATACCGCTTGTTCGTGGCTTTGATGACTATTTCCTTGCGCCACACAGCAGGCATACAGAGACACCGGCTTCAGAGATTCATAAATGTGATGCGATCACAGTACTTGCAGAGTCAGAAGAAGCAGGTGTATTCCTTGCATACGCCGAAGAGGGAAAGAAGATATTTGTAAACGGACATCCTGAGTATGACCGTTATACTTTGGATAAAGAATATCATAGAGACCTGGATAAGGGATTACCTATTCATATCCCAAGAAATTATTATCCCAATGATGATCCAACCCAGAAACCCGATCTGCAGTGGAGATCACATAGTAATAACCTCTATACCAATTGGCTCAACTACTACGTTTACCAGACAACTCCTTACGAACTGTAGGAAATGGCTTGAAAATAAGGCATTTATGCGATTTAGAGGAAATAATGAATTTCACGTAATTTACCGTAGTTTCACGCTATTTTTTATGAAAATGGGGACAAGCTGGGGACAAAATCAGTAGTTACTGGGGACAAAATAACAGAGCATCTGTATGTAAACAAAAGGGAAGAAACGAGATAGTTCTTCTCTTTTTTAGTGCGAAAAACAAATTAGAAGAAAATAATATAAAAAAAGTCAGTAAAAAGCAGTAAAAGGCAGTAATCCGCATTGAAATGCAGTAGTTATGTGTGATATTGTTATAATGTCGGAAAGCAAAAAGATAAACAGATTATTTCCATACGAAACTCCTATTATTGGAAAAGCATCATGGCAGCAGTCATGGTGCTTTTTATTTACACTTGTGTGAGAGGTGGTGACTTTGCCAAAGAATGAAAAAATAGATGAAGCGAAAAAGTTATATAAAGCAGGGAAAAAATTAGTAGATATTGCTAGGGAATTAGGTGTACCGGATGGTACTGTCAGACGATGGAAGAGCACATATGATTGGGATGGAAATTCAAGCGAACGTTCGGTACAGAAAAAAGCGAACGCTCGCTTAAAAAAAGACAACCAATATAAGAGACATGACAGGGAGCTGCAAGAGCTACTGGATGAGACATTGGAAAATGCCGAATTGACTGATAAACAAAGGCTTTTCTGTATATATTATGTACAATGTTTTAATGCGACTAAGGCATATCAAAAAGCATACAATTGTGATTATAATTCTGCTTTGCGAGCTGGACCTAGAATGTTGGGAAATGTTGGAGTAAAATCAGAAATCCAACGATTGAAACAGGCCCATCAGAACAGGGAGTTTTTTTCGGAGGATGATATCTTCCAGAAGTATATAGATATTGCTTTTGCAGATATAACTGATTATATGGAATTTGGAACAGAAGAGGTTCCTGTCATGTCTATGTATGGTCCTGTACAGGTTACGGACGAAAAGACAGGTAAGAAGACAACATTGACCAAAATTGTTAATGTGGCAAGGTTCAAAGATAGTAGTCAGTTAGATGGAACTATAATATCTGAGGTTAAAGTCGGGCGTGATGGTGCTTCCATAAAACTTGCAGATAGGATGAAAGCCCTGGAATGGCTCACAGAACATATGAATATGGCAACTGAAGAGCAGAAAGCTAAGATTGCCCTTCTAAAGGCTAAAGTCATGAATGATGATGGAGACGAGGCAGCAGATGATGGATTCTTAGATGCATTAAATGCATCAGCGGCAGGGGATTGGTCAGATGAAGAGGATTAAACAGTATTTTCATTTTGAACCATTCTCTAAAAAGCAAAGGAAGATTCTTAATTGGTGGTGCGATACATCACCTGTAAAGGATAAAAATGGCATCATTGCTGATGGAGCTATCAGATCAGGTAAGACAGTGAGCATGTCACTCAGTTTTGTAATGTGGGCAATGTCCTCATTTTCAGGTCAGAATTTTGCGATGTGTGGGAAGACGATAGGATCTTTTCGAAGGAATGTATTATTCTGGCTGAAACTAATGCTGAAAAGCAGGGGATATGCAGTAACAGACAGCAGGGCAGATAATCTGGTAATTGTTTCCCGTGGTAATGTAACGAATTATTTTTACATATTTGGTGGCAAAGATGAGAGATCGCAGGATCTGATACAGGGTATTACACTGGCGGGTGTGTTCTTTGATGAAGTAGCACTGATGCCGGAGTCATTCGTGAATCAGGCAACCGGCAGATGTTCTGTCGATGGCTCAAAATTCTGGTTCAACTGTAACCCGGATGGTCCATATCATTGGTTCAAACTGAACTGGATTGATAAATTGCAGGAAAAGAATATGCTTTATCTGCATTTTACAATGGATGATAACCTGAGTCTCTCAGAAGAGGTAAAAGCAAGATATAGATCCATGTACACGGGAGTATTCTTTAAAAGATATATTCTTGGGAAATGGACTATGGCAGAAGGAATCATATATGATATGTTTGATAATGAGAAACATGTCATTGATGACCTGACAGCGTATACATGGACAGATGAGTATTATGTGAGTTGTGACTATGGTACACAGAATGCGACAGTATTTCTGTTGTGGAGAAAGACAGTTACCGGAATATGGATATGTATAAGAGAATGGTATTATTCTGGACGTGATGAGAATGTTCAGAAAACAGATATAGAATATGCTGGGGAATTAAAGCAATTCCTCGGAACGATAAAACCCAAAGCAGTAATCGTAGACCCGAGTGCTGCTTCTTTTATTGCTCAATTGAAGAAAGAAGGATTTCATGTTAAGAAAGCAAACAATGATGTACTGGATGGAATCCGTTTTGTTGGAACACTCCTCAATCAGAAAAAGATATTGATTTATAAAGATTGTGAGAACCTGATAAGAGAGTTCAGTTCTTATGTATGGGACATCAAGGCAGTGGAGCGTGGAGAAGATAAACCAGTTAAAAAGGAAGATCATGCTATGGATGCATTAAGATACTTCTGTATTACTGTGATTAAATTGCACAAAGCAATCAGTATATTGAAATAGGTGGTGATGAGATGGATTTAGATGCAGCTAAGAAGCTGGTCAAAGAATATATGCCAGGACATGCAGCATTTGCATTAAAGGCAGATATTGGAGAAAGGTACTATACAAACAAAAATGATATTTTATTCAGAGAAAAAAAAGATGGTAAGCAGGAAAAAGAAGAGAATCCGCTAAGAAATGCGGACAATAGAATATCCCATAATTTCCATGGCGTACTGGTCAATCAAAAGGCTGCATATATGTTCACATATGCCCCGATGATAGATACCGGCTCAACCAAGGCAAATAAGCAGATATCAAAAATACTGGGGAACAGATATGCCAAAACATGTAAAAAATTATGTGTGAATGCTTCTAATTGCGGTATCGCATGGATGCATTTCTGGACAGATGAACAGGGAAATTTTAAATATGGCGTCATAGACAGCCGACAAATCATACCGATCTGGACGGATGATCAGGAAAGCCAACTGGCAGCAGTACTTAGAAGCTATAACAAGATAGAGGACAATGGCAAAACATATATTATTTATGAAATCTGGACAGATACAGAGTGCAGTTCGTTTGCTCAGGAGGTATCCAGTGAGACAGTATGGATGTATTACTCAATAACTGACCGCTGCATCATTGACCTGCAAAGGGAAGGGGATAATGTCTTTAAACATGACTGGGGCAGGGTTCCTTTTATACCGTTCTTTAATAATGACATGCAGATGAGCGATCTGGAGAATACGAAACCTCTGATTGATTGTTATGACAAAGTATATAGCGGATTTATGGATGACTTAGAGGATATCCAGGAGCTTATTTTTGTACTAAGCGGTTATGGTGGAACAGATTTGAAGGAGTTTCTTCAGGATCTGAAGAAGTATAAGACTGTGAAACTTGATGAAGATACAGAAAAGCCGGGAGTATCTACACTGACAATTGATATCCCGGTGGAAGCCAGGGAAAAGATGCTCCAAATGACCAGAAAGGCGATATTTGAACAGGGACAGGGTGTAGACCCACAGCCGGAGAATTATGGAAATGCTTCAGGAGAAGCACTAAAGTTCATGTACACGCTACTGGAGCTGAAATCCGGATTAATGGAAACAGAGTTCAGGATCAGTTTGGAAGAGTTCATTACTGTAATATGTCAGCATCTTAAAATTAATACAGATAAAATAGACCAGACATGGACTAGAAATATGATCAGAAGTGATAAGGATATAGCAGATATTTGCGCATCCAGCGTAGATATCGTATCGAAGAAGACGATACTCAAAAATCATCCATTTGTGGAAGATGCAGAGGAAGAACTGAAGCAGATTGCAAAAGAAGAAGAGGAGAATGCCAAAAAGGAAGAACTGGTAATGTACGGTGATGCATTCAATAGTAGTAAAGAGAAAGGTCAAAAGGACCAGCAGGAAGTAGAAGATGTGTGATGAGGTGACAATATGCCGGGGCGTGACTACTGGAAAAAGCGTATGGAAGCAATGGAAGAACAATCGCATAAAAAAGGGATAGAATACGCTGAGTTTGCTCAGAAGCAGTTTTACAGGGCTGAGAGGAACATAGATAGGGAGATTGCCAAATGGTATGGGAAGTTGGCAGAGAATAACGGTATTAGTTATTCTTCGGCAAGGGAGTTACTTCGTAAAGATGAACTTGAAGAATTTCACTGGAACGTTGAGGAATACATTAAAAAAGGAGAACTTTCAAACTATACAGACCAGTGGAATGAAAAATTGAAAAATGCATCTGCCAAGGTGCATATCAGTAGATTGGAAGCCATGAAGCTACAGATGCAGCAGGAATGTGAAGTTCTATATGGTAATCTTCATGACGCACTGGATGATAAACTCAGGGATATATATACAGATGGATATTACAAGTCCATATATGAAATACAGAAAGGGTATGGAGTAGGAAGTGCTTTTAACCGGCTGGATACTAGAAGAATTGAGACTGCTGTTAATTCTGCATGGGCACAGGATGGAAGTAATTTTTCAGATAGGATATGGAAAGACAAAGACAGACTTGTTAACGAACTGAACAAAGAATTGACACAGGCTGTTATTGCAGGAGGAAATTATCAGGATGTTGTAAAGAAGCTGGCAAAACGTTTGAATGTATCTGAGAGCAATGTAAAGAGGTTAGTATATACAGAAGCATCGGCAATACATGCCAAGAGCCAGCAGAAGTGCTATAAGGAGCTTGGCGTACAGGAATTTGAGTTTGTAGCAACGCTGGATTCCAGGACATCTGAAATATGTCAGGCAATGGATGGAAAGCATTTTCCTATGGCACAGTATGAAGTAGGAGTAACAGCACCACCAATGCACCCGCATTGTCGGTCATGTACGGTGCCGTATTTTGAAGATGATATAGAAGACAGTAAGAGAGCCGCCAGAAATGATGAAGGGGATACTTATTTGGTACCGGCAGATATGACATATCCTGAATGGAAAAAGACATTCGTTGATGGAGATGTGGAAGATTATGAGGAATCAGATGAAGATTTTGACCCAAAAGCAGGTAACGTACTTGTAGATATTGGAGAAAGTAGTACAATAGTATCAAGGAATATAAGCGGTGCAAGAAACCCATATGGAAATAAAGCAAAGGAGCATGCGGAACGGTATTATGCTTCGGTCAGAAAAATGACTACTGATGTGGACAGAATAGCAGATGCATCAGGAATAGATAAAGACAAGATTATGGAAATAAAGAATTATATCTTTATGGAAAAGCATGAACTTGGTGGTACTGAAAAAGAATATTTTGATCCGGATTATATGATGGCTGAATCATGGAGAAGGTTGATTGATGGAAAACCAGAAAAGCATGACTTGACTTTATTGAATCATGAGATAATGGAATGTGGGCTGATTCAGAAAGGAATGAGCCAACAGGAAGCACACATCATTACGGCAAAGAAGTATAATTATGATAAGGAGGCGCAGGAGTTCTATGGTAAAATTAAAAAATATCGTAAAGAATAATAATATGATACAATGTGACATTTATCCTGAAGACAGCAAAGAAAAAGGATTTATAACTGTTAATGTTACCACAGGAGAACTTGAAAGTTATGTGCTCCCTAAGGAATATGAATGGTGCATGAACCATTTGCAGCATGCAAAGAGAGCATTACTTGATATGGTAAAAGCAGATAAGATGCAGGATGAGAAAGTAGTAATGTGGTGCTGATAGCATAGTTGCACCGGTGCAACTGAATAAATTATGTTAATGAGAACACTTGGAGACAGGTGTTCTTTTTATATGCCCAAAACCTCATGGCGTTTAAAAGGTCGGTAATTTGCCATACGCAAGGCGTTTAAAAGGCGTGCTGCAGTGGAGACACCACGTTTAAAAACAGTGCAGGGAAAGGAGAAATATGGATTTTTTAAAAGATGTACTGGGAGAAGAGTTGTTCGGACAAGTAGCAAAGGTAGTCAAGGAACACAATGAAAAGCCTGAAAATAAAGAAAAACAGGTAAATATTGTGAATCTGGCAGCAGGAGAATATGTGGGAAAAGGAAAGTACGATACCTTATCTGCTGAGAAGACTAATCTAGAAACACAGATCAAAACGCTTAACACTACAATTGGCGAATTGAAGAAAGGAAATCAGGATAATGCAGAGCTCCAGACCAAGATTACCAATTTGGAAAATGATTTGAAGAATCAGCAGAAGGAAAATATCAAGACTTTGAAGAATTATGCTTTAAAGGAACAGCTTTCTAAGTCAGGTGTACTGGATCCGGATTATCTGATTTACAAACATGGTGGTATTGATAAGTTTAATTTCGATAAGGAAAATAATCCGATCGGAGTGGATGATGTATTGAAGCCATACAGGGAAGATATGAACATGGCGCACCTCTTCAAACAGGAAGACAAACAAAATTATAAGCCTGCAGGTGGCGGCACAGGACCTATAAAGAATCCATTCGCCAAAGAAAGTTACAATATGACGGAACAGGCAAAACTGTTCAAGAGCAACCCTGAGCAGGCCAGAGTAATGGCAGCGGCAGCAGGAGTTGAAATTTAAGGAGGATAGTTTTTTATGGCAATTACAAAAATTTCAGATGTAATCGTTCCAGAACTGTTTAACAAGTATGTAATTAACAGAACTATGGAATTATCCGCTTTTTTTCAGAGCGGCATTGTGGTTAATTCACCAGAATTTGATACATTGGCCAGTGAAGCAGCAAGAACGCATAATATGCCATTCTTTGAAGACCTTCAGGGAGAGTCTGAGGCAACATTGGAAGATGTTAAGATGACACCTGCTAAGATCGGTTCCAACAAAGATGTATCTACTACGATTTTAAGACAGAAGATGTGGGGCTCATCCAATCTGGCAGCAGCATTAGCCGGGGCTGATCCTGCAAAAGCGATTGGGGATCTGGTCGCAGCATACTGGGCAAGAGATACGCAGAAAGAACTGATTGCTATCCTTACAGGTGTGTTTGGAACAATTCCAGAAGTGTCTGAGCCATCAAAGGCAGCAGAGACAAGAATGGCAGACCATATTCTTGATCTGACAGGTGGAAAAACAGAAGCGGCAAAGATGATTGGTGCAAGCCCATTCATTGATGCGTGTCAGCTTCTTGGTGATGCACAGGCACAGTTATCAGGTGTGGCTATGCATTCCGCTACAAAATCTTATTTAAAGAAGCTCAATCTTATCCAGACAGAAAGAGATTCAACATCTGTAGAGTTCGATACCTATCAAGGAAGACGTGTGACTGTTGATGATGGTTGCCCGGTCACAAGTGATGGAGTATATACCACGTATCTATTTGGAAATGGAGCGATTGCATACGGTAATGGTAATCCGGTAGGTCATGTTGCAACAGAAACGGATCGTGATAAGCAGACTGGAGGCGGCGTAGATTATCTTATCAATAGAAAGGCATTCATCCTACATCCACGAGGAATTGCTTATACAGGTGCTGTACGTACACATGTAGAGACACCATTAAGAACGGAGCTTGCTAATCCTGCAAACTGGAATCCCGTCTATGAGTCAAAGCAGCTCAGAATCGTGGCAATTAAGCATAAGATTGGATGATGTTTATGGATGAGCAGATCAGCAGATTAAAGCAACTGCTTGGAATAGAGACTGCGGATAAGGATTTCGCAGTCTCATTTGCACTGGATACTGCAAATGAATTGATAATGAATTATTGCCATATATCTGAAATACCGGAAGGACTGTCCAATACGGTATTGCGCATTGCAATGGATATATACAGAAATGAACAGCCGGGGGAAAGTGGAGTACCACAGGCTGTTCTTTCTGTTAAGACAGGTGATACGCAGACCAATTTTGGCACAGTCCAGACTGCAGGATATGGTGAATTATTAAGAGACTATAAGAAGCAGCTTAACAGATACAGGAGATTGGAGTTCTGACATGAATATGAATAAAATGTTCGATATGCACAGGGAAGCCGTAGAGATGCTGTATTTGGATAGCTGCAATATTTATGAATATCAGAATGTAAAAGACCCTGAGACGAAGATATCAAAGAAGCAGGAAGTACTGATACAGGAAGATATACCATGTAAACTGTCATATTCAAGCATTGACACGGCACCTGTTAGTGATGGAGCAGCTCAGAGAAATATCATTGCGAAGCTGTTCATTTCCCCTGAAACGGAAGTTAAGCCAGGAAGCAAACTGGTAGTTCTTCATAATGGGGAAAATACAGATTTTGCAAGTTCCGGTGATCCCGGGATATATCCAGATCACAAGGAGATTATGCTGAAATTGTTTGAGAGGTGGGCTTAATGGCTACAGACTATAAGCAGTTGATAGAATTAAGGGATAAATTAGAAGTACTTTCAAAGGAAAAAAGCAGTCAATTCTGTGATGAGTGTGTTAAGGAGCTGGCAGCAAGATTGCTTGCAAAGACTATCCGGCGAACACCTGTGGGAATGGCGCCTGATAGCTACGATATTGTAGGTGGAGAAAAAATAAAAAAAAGCAAAGAGGAAATGAAGGAGGTCAGGAAAAAGAGGAGGGAAACTGTAAAAGTAAAGGGAGATAGGGGCAGAAGCAGAAAATTTTTGACAGCAGATGCGGCAAGAAATCAGAAGTATTGGTCTGGTTATAGTGGTGGTACATTAAGAAGAGGCTGGACGACTACGCCTGTCAGTACCCGTGGAACCAGCCATAATATTGATGTGATCAACCAAGTGCCGTATGCATCTTATGTAGAATATGGGCATAGCCAGGAACCAGGGCGCTATGTGCCTGCTATTAATAAGAAACTGAAAAAAAGCTGGGTACGTGGGCAATTCATGCTCACGGATTCAGCCAAGGAAATAAACAGGAAAGCACCACAGATTGTACAGCAAAAACTCAATAAGTTTTTGCAGGAGGAGTTGAAGTGATGTTACAGGAGATAAAGATAGGAATAGCACAGTCACTGGACAAGGAATTTGAGAATATGAATGTTTATACAGATAATATCAGGCAGGGGCTGGATGTTCCATGTTTTCTTATAACACCATTGATCTCTACTGAGAATGAACTGCTTGGAAACAGATATGAGAGAAGTTATCCGTTCATGGTCCAGTATTTCCCCAAAGAAGATGCATATCAGGCAGAATGTGCGGAGGTACAGGAGAAGCTATTTAATTGCCTGGAATATATCAATGTGAACGAAAATGTTGTCAGGGGAACAGATATGAGTGGACGTATCGTGAATGATATTCTGAATTTTGAAGTTACATATGATCGTATGATATGGAAAGTAAGAAATCCAGAAGAAAGTGAACTGATGCAGGCGCTGGAGCAGTATATCCAGGAGAAGGAGTGATAAGAAAATGGCAAAAGTAGCGCAGGTAGAATCACCGAAGTATACAAAGAAACAGATCATGAAAGCTGCCAAACTATCAAAATATGCAGATGCTGTGCAGGCATTGTTGGATGATGATAGATTGTATACGATGCAGGAAGTAGAAGAAATAATTGACCAATTCATGAAAGGTAAGGTGAAATAATATGGCTTTAGGCGGTGGAACATTTACAACAATGAATAAGCTGATGCCCGGATCTTACATTAACTATGTGAGTGCAGCAAGGGCAGCAGCATCTTTGTCAGCACGAGGTATTGCAGCTTTGCCTATGAAATTAAAATGGGGGAAAGATAAGACGGTATTTTCTATGGCTGCAGAGAATCTTAAGAAAGAGGCAATGGATGTATTTGGGTACAAATACTCAGATGCAGAGATGCTTCCAGTTAGAGAAGTATTTAAACATGCTGAGAAATGCCTGTTTTATAAGCTTGGTGATGGTACGGCAGCAGAATGTAAAATGTCAAAAGCATTGTATAAAGGCAGCAGAGGAAACGATTTAAAGCATGTGGTGAGTGCAAATGTGGACGATGCATCGTTATACGATGTAGAGACATATATGGGAAATACACTGGTAGATTCACAAACAGTAGCACAAATGGCAGACTTAAAAGATAATAAATTTATATCATGGAAGACTGATGCAGAGATTGAGGCAACTGCCGGAATGAATTTAACAGGCGGAACAGATGGAACTGTCACAGGAGAGATTCATCAGGCTGCGCTGGATGCCTTAGAGCCATACGCATTTAATGTTTTAGGTTGTATGAGTGAAGAAAAGAGTGTTATTTCTCTTTACACAGCATATTGCAAGAGAATGCGTGATGACGTCGGTGTGAAGTTTCAGTTGGTAGCTAAGGGAGCGGATGCAGACTATATCGGTGTGATCAATCTTAAAAATGGGGTAGATGATGCCGGAGCTGACACCTATGCGCTCGTTCCATGGGTGGCTGGAGCCGAAGCGGGTTGTGCAGTAAACACGACTTGCGACAATATGACATATGATGGGGAGTATATTGTAAATGTAGATTACAAGAACTCAGAATTTAAGACAATGATTGAAAATGGAGAGTTTGCTTTTCACATGGTTGAAAATGATTTCAAAGTATTGTCTGATATCAATTCATATGTAAGCACTACATCGAATATGAACGATGATTTTAAGCTTAATCAGGTAATCAGGGTAGTAGATCAGATTGCAACAGACGAAGCTGCGATATTCAATACGATTTATCTGGGTAAGGTCCAGAATGATGAAGATGGAAGAGTATCATTTTGGAGTGATTGCGTGAGCATTCATAAGGAACTGCAAAAGAGTCATGCAATCGAAGAATTTGAAGATGATGACATAACAGTAGAGCGTGGAAATGATAAACGAACTGTTGTAACCTACGGAAATGTAAAACCGGTTTGCGCAATGAATAAGTTATACATGACTATTGCAGTATCATAAAGGGAGGGGATACAAGGTATGAGTGATACAACAATGGAAGCAAGAGACGCCTTATCTTCAAAATTAGCAAGGGCATATGCTACAATTGGTGGAAACCGTTATTTGCTCTTTCAGGCAAAGTCATTTGAGGCGACATTTACCAAGAATAAGAAAACGGTTGATATTTTAGGCAGGCCAGCTCAGGGAAATAAGGCAAGCGGATGGAGTGGGAAATTTAAGCTTGTGATTTATCATAACACCGAGCTGTTTAATGAAATGTTCACAAAATACAAGAATACAGGAGAAGATATATACTTCGATTTGCAGGTAACTAATGAAGATCCTACAAGTGCAGCCGGAAGAAATACGAAGATTTATAAGGATTGCAATCTTGACGATGGTACATTACAGTCCTTTGATGCTGCGGGAGATTGGCTGGAGCAGTCTCTGAATGGTACGTTTGAAGATTATGAGGAACCTGAGAAGTTCAAGCAGCTGTCAGGTATGCAGTAAAAGAGAAAGATTCAAGCCTTCGGAAAGAGACCGGAGGCTTTTTATGTGGAGGTTTAGTATATGGCATTAGAAGCATTTTTAAAACAGAACAAAAAGGAACAGAAAACGATATTATATCCTGCATCAGAGTCTTTTGTAGATGAGAATGGCAGACCTATGATGTGGAAGCTTAGACCATTGGGGACGCTGGAAGCAGAAAATATCCGTAAGCAGTGCCAGCAATATGGAAAAGGTGGGATTGTAAAGGTAGATACAGCCAGGTTTAACAGGGAGATAGCAGTAAAATGTACTGTAGAGCCTAATCTGAATGATAAGCAGTTACAGGATTCATACGGAGTAATGGGTGCAGAAGACTTGATTGCAGAGATGCTGGATAAAGATGGTGAATACCAGGCATATGTTAAAAAATGCATGGAGATAAGCGGATATAAGGAGTCCGAGGCAGATCTGGTAGATGAAGTAAAAAACTGATCAATGGCAATGATGTGGAATCAGTTTATGCATATTATTGTCTGCATAAATTCCACATGTTGCCATCACAGTTCTTTGCCTTGGATAAATATGAAAAGGCATTTGTTATGGCTGCGATTGACATAAGGATAGAAAGAGAAAAGCAGGAAGCGGAAAAAATTCAGAACAGTAGATAGGAGACGGATGGATAATGGCAGTAAGTACGAGCGTAAGTGTAAATGATAATATGTCAGCGGCGTTTGCCAATATTACGATGTCAATTAATGCATGCCTGGGGGCTTTTATGGATATGCAGCAGGCAACAGATGTAGGATTCAATGCGGATGCTATTTCCAATGCAAGAAATGCTATGTCGGATATGAATGCAGCGGCAGAAGAGTTAGTAAGAAGTGTATCTGAGGCAGATAATAAGCAGGAGCAATTGAATGATAGTATGGCAAGGGGGACATCAGCAGCAAATGGATTGCTTGGCAAAGTAACGCAGATCGCAGCGGCATATGTTGGATTTAATGCTATAAAAGAACAGATATCGGATGCTGTAAATTATGCATCTGATCTGACGGAAGTACAGAATGTAGTAGATGTAACTTTTGGAGATGCGGCAGATTCTGTTAATAAGTGGGCACAGACTACATTGGAAGCATACGGAATAAATGAGTTGAATGCTAAGAATTATGCAGGAACTATGGGCGCTATGTTAAAATCTTCACAGGTGGCAGATGATATGGTACAGCAAATGTCTACTAATATAACTGCGTTGGCGGGGGATATGGCATCTTTCTATAATTTGGATAGTGACACTGCTTTTGAGAAGATCAGATCAGGGCTATCAGGTGAGACGGAGCCGTTGAAACAACTGGGTATCAATATGAGTGTAGCAAATCTGGAAGCGTATAGAATGGCGCAGGGAATCCAGATAGCCTATTCGGATATGGACCAGGCATCTCAGACTCTGTTACGGTATAACTATCTGACATCTGTTACAGCAGATGCACAGGGAGATTTTGCAAGGACAAGTGGAAGCTATGCTAATCAGACCAAGCTGCTACATGAGAACTGGCAGGCATTTACTGGACAATTGGCGGCACAGGCAATACCAACATTGACAGTTATAGTACAGCACCTAAATAATTTGATTACTGGAGCAGAATGGTTGGGAAATGCAATCAGTGAAAACTGGGGAATTATAGAGCCGATATTGGTAGGAGCTACGGTAGCCATGACAGCATATACTGTGGCATTAGGTGCAGGTAAAGTAGCGATGGGCGCACATGCGGTAGTAATGACGATACATAAGGCTTTAACATCGCAATGGTCAATTGCAACTTTCACAGCAACAGTGGGACAAGAGGGATTAAATGCGGCAATGTATGCTTGTCCTATAACATGGATTATTGGCGCAATTCTTTTACTCATTGCGGCTTTATATGCAATTGTTGGTGGATATAATAAGGTGACTGGGGCAACCGTAAGCACAACTGGAATCATAGCAGGAGCGTTTGCAACATTGGGCGCTCATGTATTGAATAGATTTGTTGTACCGACATGGAATGCTTTTGCATCAATCTCTAATTTTATGGCAAATGTATTTAATAACCCGGTGGCAGCTATAAAGGTATTATTTTATGATATGGTATTGACTGTATTGGGTTATATAAATAACTTAGCATCTGCTATTGAAACAGTAGTAAACAGAATACCGGGAATGCAGGTTGATATAACAAGTGGCCTTGATTCATTTTATAATGAACTTGAAGCAGCACAGAAAGAGGTAAGGGATGAATCAGGCTGGAGAGAAGTAGTTGGGAAAATGAACTATTTCGATTACAATGAGGCAGCGGCAGCAGGATATTCTGTGGGAACAAAAGTAGAGAATAAGGTCAAGGACTTCTTTTCATTCTCTGATATAGAGATGCCGGATATGATACAGAATGACACACTGAGTACACTTGGAGATATAAGTTCTTACACTGCAGCCACAGCTGATGGTACGAAAGATATCAAAGATTCCCTTGATATTACAGAAGAGAACCTGAAGTGGATGAAAGACATAGCAGAAAGGGAAGTTATTGATAGAACCGTGTTCAGAGACATAACGGTAAGCCTTGGGGGCGTTTCCAATACTGTTAATAACATGAATGATTTGGATGGAATACCGGAATATCTTGGAAATGTAATTGCAGAGCAAATGGCAGTTTCAGCGGAAGGAGCGCACTGATATGGCATATGATCTATACTTGAATGGCGTATTAATGCCAGTGACACCGGGAAAAATCCAAACAAAATTAAAAGGGAATAACAAGACTATTGAGTTGATCAATGAGGGTGAGGTCAATGTGATAAAGCCAAGTGGATTGACTGAATTCAGTTTTGAACTTCTTTTTCCGAATCAAAGATATCCATTTGCAAATTATCAGAGCGGATATAGGAATGCAAAGTATTATATTGATATTCTGCAGGGGCTGAAAGACAATGGAAGTAAGTTCCAGTTTATTTTGTCAAGGCATAGGTCGAATGGGAGCAACCTTGGAAATATAGATGTGACGGTTACAGTAGAGGATTTGACAATAACGGATGAAGCTAAAGAAGGTTTTGACCTTAAAGCGTCAATTAAGTTAAAGCAATGGAAGCCATACGGAACAAAAGTATTTACCATAACTGACAATGCGACAATTCAATCAGAGAGCCAGAGGACACCATCAGCAGATGCACCCGCTACAGGTGGAACATATACTGTAAAAAAGGGTGATAGTTTATGGAAAATTGCAAAGCAGTTTTATGGAAATGGAGCAGACTATACTAAAATAGCCGGTTCAAATACAGATACGGTAAAGAATCCGAACCTTATCTATCCTGGACAAGTATTGATGATACCGTAAAGGAGGTTTGAGGTATGGTTAAAGCCCAAATATTAATTGAAAACGAAGGTATTGTATATGAGCCCGCTGTATTGGATGGAATCCAATGGAGCACAGACAGAAAAGGTAGTCCGGGAAAATTGACTTTCACAGCTGTAAATGATGGAATCCTGAATGTGACGGAAGGAAATGCGGTAAAACTGATCGTTGATAATCAGAATGTGTTCTTCGGGTATATATTCACAAAGGACAGGGACAAGGATAAGCAAATAAAGTTTACATGCTATGATCAGCTGAGATACCTGAAGAACAAAGATACATATTGCTATAAGAACAAAACTGCGTCACAGATCATAAAAATGATATGTGATGATTTTAATCTGCAATATGGGGACGTGGAAGACACAGGATATCCAATACCTAAAAGGGCAGAATCAAACAAGACACTGTTTGATATTATTCAGAATGCACTGGATGTTACGCTCATGAATACGCAGAAAGTATATGTACTTTATGATGACTTTGGAAGAATTTCATTAAAAAATATAGCTTCTATGAAAGTAAATCTTATTATAGATTCAGATACTGGTCAGAATTTTGAGTATAAATCAAGCATAGATAGTCAGACCTATGATCAGGTAAAGCTTACATACGATAATGAAGATACAGGAAAGAGAGATGTATATCTGGTTAAGGATTCTGAAAATATCAACAAGTGGGGTGTACTGCAGTATTATGATACACTGCAAGATGGAGAAAATGGAGCATCCAAAGCAGAACAGTTGTTACAGTATTATAATAAAAAGACAAGAAATTTGTCTGTCAAATCGGCATGGGGAGATATTCGTATAAGGGCAGGTGCTGCACCGGTAGTAAGCTTGAATCTGGGAGATATAATCGTAAACAATTATATGGTATGCGAGAAAGTGACACATACATTCAAAAATGGAGAGCATACTATGGACCTGACTCTTTCAGGAGGTGAATTCATTGCCTGATTTATTGACCATGATAAAAAGTGCAGCAATGGAGGCTGTCAGGGAAGGAAATCCGACTACTTATCTGTATGGCACGGTAATATCCATTAATCCATTGGAAATTCAGGTGGATGAAGATATGAAGCTTGTGTTATCTGAGGATTTTCTGCAATTAACAAATGCAGTAAGAGACTATACGGTGAATATGGAAGATGCGGAAAATGGAACAACACGTAAAATGATTATGAAAAATGCTCTACGCATTGGAGAAAAGGTAATAATGCTACAGCAGCAGGGAGGACAGAACTACCTGATATTTGACAGGAGGAATGCGGATGCTACCGAACAATGATGGGTTACTTACAGATATAGAGGTCGATGAACAACCGTCCAAAACGTTTGCAATGAATTTTAATAAGGAAAATGTAGTAGGCTGGTGCGACAGGATAAAAGCTGTACAACAGGCTATTTTTTTAATTCTGAATATCGAGAGATATACATGCCCCATCGTATCATGGAATTATGGGGTGGAATTAGCTTCATTGATCGGAAAGCCTGTTACATATTGTGTTCCAGAGATTGAAAGAAGAATCGCAGAGGCATTACTACAGGATAACAGAATCAAGCGTGTTTATGACTTTGAATTTGAATTTCCAAAGAAGACAGTAATACATACAAAATTCAAAGTTGAGACTACAGAGGGAATCATTGAGACTGACAAGGAGGTGAGCATATAGTGTTTGAAACGAAGACATTTGAGAAACTCATGCAGGAAAAAATGGAGAATGTAGATTCTTCTTTCGATAAAAGAGAGGCATCCATGATACATTTTGCATTAGGGGCGAATGCTGCAGAAACAGCAATGATGTATGTAACATTGGAATGGATGTTAAAGCAGATGTTTGGTGATACAGCAGATAGAGAGTATCTGTGCAAGATAGCTTTTGACACAAGAGGATTGAAGCCATATGAGGCAACATATGCGAAACTGAAAGGAAAATTCAATGTAGAGGTAGAAGAAGGTACACGGTTCAGCCTGGACTCATTGAATTACTCAGTGGGTGGGTTAATTGAGCAGTCAGGAGGATGGTATTATTATCAAGTCATTTGCGATGTCGCAGGAGAAGAGGGCAACAGACATTTTGGCAGGATGGTGCCTATAACATATGTGCAGGGGCTTACGACATGCGAACTAACAGAGATTTTAGTCCCAGGTGAGGATGAAGAGGATACAGAGACATTTCGTAAAAGGTGGAGGGATTCTTTTCAAGCAACTGCTTTTGGTGGCAACAGGGCTGATTATGAGGAAAAGATAAAGTCAATAGACGGCGTTGGTGGAGTAAAGTGCTATAGAGCAACTAATGCAGCAGGAGAAAAGGTTGGAGGATATGTTAAGTGTGTTGTGATTACATCAGATTATCAGGTACCGTCAACAACTCTGATTGAAAAGATACAGACCACAATAGATCCTGAGGTAAATCATGGGGAAGGAATCGGGTTAGCACCTATTGGACATGTGGTATCTATCAGCGCAGTATCTGGACACATAATAAATGTATCATCTAATATTACTTACGATACAGGATATAGTTTCGAAGATGTAAAAAGTTATATCGAGAATGCAGTAGACGAGTATTTAGAAGAGCTTCGTCAGGCATGGGAAGATAACACGAATGGGCTGATCGTAAGAATCAGCAGGGTAGAGGCTGTGCTTTTGAATGTACAAGGCATACTGGATATTGCAGATACGAAATTGAATGGGGCAGATACAAATGTGATGCTTGAAATTAATGAGATACCGGTAAGAGGTGAGATAAGTGGATAGACAACTAATTGATTATCTGCCAACAGTATTGCAGCAATATGCGGAATTCAAAGAAATATGTAAAGTTGAGCAGCCACAGATAGCACAGCTATGGGATGATATAGGCAGGCTTCTATTAGAGGCCTTTATACAGGATGAAAGTGAAATAGGTGCAGCTAGATGGGAAAAGATTCTGGATATACAGCCGTTTGATACGGACTCCTTGGAAGTGCGTAATTTTAGAATTCATGGAAGGATGCTCCAGGAAGCACCTTATAGTTATCGGGTACTGTGTCAGCAGCTTGGAGTATTATGTGGAGAAGATGGTTATACATGTGAATTGAATACAGACGAGTATTTGTTAAAGATACGTGTTGCATTGAAATCCAAGAAAATGCTGCAGGAGGCAGAAAAGTTTGTTGAACGTGTAGCTCCAATGAATTTGATTCTGGACATACAGTTACTATACAATACCCACCGGATGCTGCATGATTATGGACTTACTAATAAAATGCTAAGTGCATTTACATTTGGACAGATAAGTACACAGCCATTTGAAGGAGGCGCAATATGATATCTACACCAAACTTTGGATTACAAATTCCAGAAGAAGATGACATTTATAGTATTGAGTATATGCAGCATAATTTGCCAATAATTGATGAAAATCTACAAGAAAAGAGACTGGATAGTACTACCGTGATTGCAGACGATGGCAGCAGCATACGAACTGATCTGGCAGATGGTACATATACAGTGGCATCTATATCCACAGATGGGAATACGATAACAACATCTGTTTATTCTAAAGACAGTACTTTATTGGAAAAGCGGATTGTTACAATAAATGGGAATACGATAGAAGAGAAGGAGGTTGCTATATAATATGCAAGAAGGATGGGATAAACCGCTATGGATTTCAAGGTTATTGAAACAGAATAAGCAGGATATTATGGATAAGCTGGACTCTATAGAGAATATCTTTAAGAAAGCTGGGGATGCAACAGCGACAGATAGCGATATCGTAAAACCAAAGACTGCCTATAATGGAAACACACTGTTGACAGGTACGTTGGAAGATAAGACGGGAACCACAAGTTATACAGCAAATACAACGCTGGATAGTACAAATAAGCTGTTGAGAATGCAGGTGCCATCTGTAGGAAAGTATGGAGTTGGAAATTACTTACAGCAGAGTTTCGCCAATATTGCCAATCTGATTGGTCTTACATCAGCAAAACTCCTGAAGAATAATACTGTATTGGGGATTACAGGAAATAGCAGCAATATGGATACTTCGGCCTGCGATGCGGCAGCAGCACAGATATTAAGTGGGAAAAAAGCAGGGGTAAAAGGTAATACAGTAACGGGAACCATGGCAAACAAGGCCGGAACTACGGTAAAGGCAGCAGCAGTGACGCAGGATGATAATAATACGTATTTTGCTTTACCCGTAGCAGGGTATTATGATACTGCGTCCAAAGTTTATACTGAGAATAGTAATTTAGTCAGTGTAAAAGGTAAGCATTGGGCAACTTTTCAAGAGTTGACAACGTATGAATGTATGCTTGAAGTAGATAACGTGTATTTAGTCTACACACCAGGGCTTCCTGTAACATTTACGAATGCAAGCATATTATCCGAAAAGACATTAACTACACAAGGTGGTATGAAATATTACTGCTATTTAATAAAGGCAAATTCAGACATAATAAATATGGATATATCACATAATGGGTATACAATATTTGTTAGCCCATCGCTCGGAAAAGCATTAACAAGCACCTCATTTACAATTAAAACAAATTCAGAAAGTGCTTTTACAATTAACACTGTGACGAATGGTATATATTCGTATTTTGTTAATTGTAGAGCGAATTTTACAAATGCTGAAGTGTTGTCATATGTGAAAGATAATGACGGATTTGCTTACTTGATAAAAGCGAAATCGACATTTATAACAGTTGCAAATACAGATGGAGCTATTTACGGTGGTGCTTTTTCTTCTAAACTTAATTAACTTACTATCGGATGATCAAAGTGGAAGGAAAGAGGAATTGCACTATTTTAACTGAATAAGTAACTCATTAACAAGACCATACCGGTCTTATTTTTTTATAAAAAGAAAGGATGATCATATGAAAAAATATCAGGTCATTATTATTCTGGACGAGTCCAGGAACAAAAGCTATTACCAAGGATATGTTGAATCGGAAGATACAACGCTTGGCAATATTACAGTAAGTGAGCTGCCGCCATATGCAGATGTTAATATGGCGCATGCATGTTACTGGGAAATAGAAAATGAGAAATGGATTTTTGATGAAGAGAAGGAAGCAGAGATCCAGGAAAAGCTTGCAGCCGATAAGAAAGCTGCAGAAAAGGCACAGGCAGAAGCTGAGGCAACGCCATCCAATGCAGATTTGGCTGATTGTGTAAGTGAACTTGGAGAAGGACAGAGTAGCCTGGAAGATGCGGTTGCAGAACTCGGAGAATTAGTAAATGAGCTGTCAGAGAGAGTTACCAAGCTGGAAGGAGGTGAGGCATAATGGCAAAGTTATATTATAAGCGTGTTAAAGCGGAAATTATGAACGTAGATGAAGTGCCATCCAAATGGAGAACACAGGTACAGAAGATGCTGGATGCAGATGAAAAGGACAACTAAATAAGATGCATTGGAGAGAGGTGTCAGCAGTAAGTGTTGGTATCTCTCTCTTTTAAGATTGGAGGAAAGAAGATTATGAAGGTGTTAGAAAAGGCAAATGTTATTTGGGGGGTAATTACAACATTTTTGGCTGCTATATTGGGACGGTATTGGTTCTTGTTCCTGGGATTCCTTGTGTTAAATATTGTAGATTATGCGACAGGGGTTATCAAGGCTAAACTGTATGAAAAAAATGAATCATCCGCAGTAGGTGCAAAAGGAATTCTAAAAAAGGTAATGTACTGGATAGTAATTGGTATAGCATTTTTTGTATCAGATTGCTTTATCAAATTTGGAGAAATATTAGGGTTGAATCTTAGCTTCCTGATTTTATTTGGATGGTTTACGTTGGCTTCGTATGTGGTCAATGAAATCCGTAGTATTTTGGAGAATTGTGTAGTAATGGGAATTAACATCCCAGAATTTCTGATCAAAGGCTTGGATATAACACAAAAACTGATTAACAGTAAAACAGAAGAAGAGAAAGTTGGTGTAGACAATGAATGATGATACAAGACAGGAAGTAATCAAGGCTGTTGCTGCTGGAATGGCAGATGAAGACATAGCCAATTTTGCGGAAATCACAGAAGATGAACTCACATCGTTTAAAATCGACTATTCCGAGGAAATCACAAACAGGAAGAAAGAAATGGAGAGATTTGGATTATGAAGTTTATCAGATTAGAACACAGTACAAAAGCAGTTCAAGCCTGTGACATTTCATACTGGCAGGGCAATGTAGATTTTAACAAGATGTATGTAGCAGGAATCCGGATCGTGATCATCCGTGCAGGTTATGGTACCACACAGGACAAAAACTTTGTATCCTACATAAATGGTGCATTGGCAGCAGGTATAGCAGTAGGTATTTATTGGTTCATGTACGCTTTAAATGCACAGGAAGCTGTAGCAAATGCCAGAAAATGTGCGGAGGTAATCTTACCATACAAGGAGCAAATTACCAGCGGCGTATGGGCAGACTGGGAGTATGATTCGGACAAGAGAGCAGGTAATCTTACACCAGCGCAGAGATCGGCTATGGTAAATGCTTTTCTCGGAACTTTAGAAGTAGATTATGAGGTTGGTATCTACTCAAACCAGGATTATATTAAATCCGGTAAATTCACAAAATCTTTAATTGCGGAATATCCGTTATGGTTTGCCCGGTATTCGATTGCTCTTGGGACATATGCAAGTAAAGGTAAAGATGGAGCAGCATATATGTGGCAGTACACTTCATCTGCATATGGCAATTTGTACGGTGTGAGCTCTGCAACAATAGACTTGGATAGGGCATATTTCAAACCGGTATATCCGCAGGAAAAGGAAACTGTGTTGGACAAGGTGCAGAAAGACAATACTGTAATTAAGGCAGCAGATAATCCATATCCACAACCTACAAGAGTCATATACTATAAGTCAGGTATGTATCTGATGCGTGGTGATGATGTTAAACATGTTCAATGGCACTTATGGAGATTCGGATTGTTCTTGAATGAGCATGGTATTCCGGATGCAACGAAGATAGATGGAATGTGGGGACAGAACAGCCAAGCAGCGTTTGAAGAAGCACAGAGTAGACTTGGACTTAAACAGGATGGCAAATGTGGATCGTTAAGCATTGAAAAATTTAATAAAGTATAAATAAAGACAAGAAGGGGTATCAGTGTAGATACCTCTTTTTTTGTAGAGAGTTGCTATGGCACTACTTACACCACGCAGCATTAGGCATGAGATTAATGCAGATATCGGATACATTTGAAATATCAATGGACGTTTCCAACTTTAGATATCAAGATCTTTGTAAATTGGATGTATAGGGATAATTCTATTACATAGAAAAAACCAAGTACACGAAGTACTTGGTTCCAATCAAAAGTAATGCTACAGTTGGCTGGTATATTTCTTTCTCGACAATTGGAGTATAGCACTGTGACATGAATTTTTCAAGGAGAAAAGGCATTAGGACTTTATATGGAAATAAGAACAAATTGTTAAATAATAGTGATTCCGCTTGACTTTTAAGCATCCTATGGTTATTATTCAAATGATAGATAAATCAATCATTTGAATGCCAAATATATTAATTGCATATTATTAATATGAGAACTCCGAGAAGGAGTTCTTTGTTATATTTTAAATGTTGGGGAATGTTTATGAAAGATTTTTCCAAATGGGATGAATATGAAGGTGTTACAGAAGGTAGTGGAAGAAGTGAAAAAATTTGGCTGCAGGATTCAATCTCAAAGAGAGTAGGATTGTTTAAATTTAAAAAGGATATAGGTACGACAGATCATATTTCAGAATGTATAGCTTATCAGTTGGCATGTTTAATAGACGTACCATGTGCAGAATTTGAATTAGGTACATATAAAGGAAGAGAAGGCTCTATGAGCTATGGAATTACTACAGATAAAGAGAGTCTTATAGAAGGAATTAATTACATTTTGAAAATATATCCGGAATATGATATGAATAATCTGAAAGACAGAGCTTCCGATAAAGTATATTCGTTAGAGATGATAAAAGAATCAATTGAGAACTATATAAGATTTGATGATTTTTTGGTAATACCAATATTTGATTATCTGATAGGAAATACGGATAGACATCAAAATAATTGGGCAATAATATATGATGGTATAGGAATGCATCTTTCACCCTTATATGATAATAGTTCATCATTATGTGCATACATGAAAGAAACAGACTTAAAAGCATGCTTGGGTAATGACAAAATGAAATGGCTATCAGTGGTTGAAACAAAATCAAAGTCAGTTATTAGAATAAAATCAACGGATAAAAAGAAACCAACACATTTACAGGTGCTGCAGTATATTTGTGAGAATTTTTATGAAGAAACAAGAGATTTGGTAAGCAGAATAATCGCACGGGTAAATGAGAAAAATATAGATATAATATTAGAACCTTATTCAGATGATCAACTATCATCTGACAGGAAAAGAGTAATTAAGAAATATTTGTTACATAAAGTAGACAAATTAAGAGAAGTGTATTTTGAAAAGGAGAATAATGATGTTGACCAAGGAACAGCCTAAGGACTTTTTATATTTAATCTGGAAATCTGAAAAGACTAGAAGACAGTACATTATCGGGCAGTTATCCAAAAATACACACTATGAATTTGAATATGGAAATGATGTGGCAGAAGCACAAAAAGATGGCTTTACTCCGCTGATTTCATTTCCGAATTTGGAAGGAATTTATTGTAGTAATAAAATGTTTCCATCGTTTGAAAGCAGATTACCTGATCCAAAAAGAAAAGATATGGATAAGATTTTGGAAAGGTATGGAATGGATTCTTTTGATTCATATCTTATGCTAAAGAAAAGTGGTGGGAGACTGCCAATTGATAGATTGTATTTTGTTGATCCGATTCATGAAACTGATGAAGCATTTTCAAAGACTTTCTATATGGCAGGTGCAAGACATTATATTGGTTGTAAAGGTGAACATTGTGATAAATCATTAGAAATTGAAACAGGGGAAAAAGTACAATTTGAATTGGAGCCAGATAATGAGAAAGATTCTAAAGCAGTAAAAGTATTAAACAGTAAAGGGCAGATGTTAGGATATGTTCCACGCTATTATAGTGATAGTTTATTTGATTTAATTCAGAAGGGAAGATCTGTGAAATGTACTGTAATTAATGTGGACAAAAATAAAAGCTGTGATGAATGTATTAAATTATTGTTAGAAGTAGAATGAAAATAGAATAGAAATAAAAAAGATTCCCAGAACCGTGACAGGGAATCTTTTTTATACAAATCAAAATATACGCATAAAATACGCATAAAATTATTGACAAATACGCATAATATACGTATAATATAATTAAAGAAAGAGAGAAAGGAGGCAGTTATTTGAAACGAAGCGATTTAATCAAAGAGCTGGAAGCTCATGGATGGACGCTCAAAAGAAATGGAACCAATCACGACATTTATACCAATGGTATAAAAATGGAACCAATTCCAAGGCACAGGGAAGTCAATGAGAAACTCGCTCGTGCAATTTTGAAAAGAGCAGGGATTGAATAAATCCCGCTCTCGTCAAATATTGATTAAATTACTTTGTATTTAGCAGATCAAAGAAAAGGGAAACGAAGTAAACGCCAAAGAAAGGGAAACGAAAGGAGACAACACCATGAAAGGAGTATATCCAATTGTCATTACACAGGATGACAATTGCTTTCTTGTATATATACCAGATTTTGATATTAATACAGAAAGTGATTCACTGGAAGGTGCAATAGAAATGGCCAGAGATGCTATCGGACTGATGGGAATAACATTCGAAGATGACGGGAAAGAAATACCAAAGCCTAATTTACAGCTTGACTGTTATACAGATACTAAGGAGGGGGAAATATCTTCATTAGTTGACGTAGACTTTGATGAATATAGAAAGAAACACGATAATAGATTGGTAAAGAAAAATTGCACGATTCCATACTATTTAGCTGCACAAGCTGAAAAGGAAAATATCAATTTTTCTGCATTATTAAAAGAAGCACTGTTAAAACGATTAAATATTGCACAAAATGCTTGAAATAAATTATAGATATGTTATATTGAATATATTCAAATAACTGCTATAAAAATAAAAAGGTTCCCTGGGTCGTGACAGGGAATCTTTTTTATTCCTATAGTGATGTTAATTCTTTTTCCAAATCTTCAATAGCAATATCTAAATAATTGTGGTATTTCAGCTTCCTATCAATTAAAATATTCTGAATTATGATAAATATAAATGTAACCATTATTATAATTATTGATATAGCAAGGACAAGGTGTAAAAGGCGATCATCTTTATCAAAACTTAGGATTGCAGAAAAAATAGAAAATATAAGTGCGCAAAGTGAAATAGATTGATTAAAAATTTCGTTATAGGTTGTACCTGACTGACTTTCTGCTTTCAATTTCTTTAACCTATCTAAGTCGTTATTCACATATCCTTTTACCAATATATGGGCACAAATATACTTATTGTCTGTTTGATATAGGATATAAGGTGATTTTTTTCGGAGAGATTTGCATAGTTTTATGTAATCAGTTTCTTTTGACATATAAGTAACCTCCTAATTCTTAATTTCCTGCCATCTGGCTTTTCATTTTCTGTGATATTCTATATTGTGAAGCGTCTGGAACATCTACAAATTCAACAGTTTTGTCGTAATTGTTCATAATAACTTCTTTAATTTCATCAAGGGTAACATTAAAGAATTCTCTTCTAGTGTTGACCATATTCAACTTTCTATCCTCAAATGCTCTATGTAATGCAGCTTCAAGTTTAGGGGCATCATCCGTGAAAATCATGGCATGTACATCAAAATTAAATGGGACAGATGCATCCCCCAATTCATAAACTCTTTCCATAGGCTCTAATCGCCTGGTCATACCAATTTTATATACATCTTTGCCAAAGGACCCGATATTAGAGATTATATATACGTAGCCGGCTTTCTGGTTAGCTTCGCGATAATCTAATTCTTGTAAATTTGCATCAATAACTCCAAGCTGATTTTCAAGTTCTGCACGCTTAGCAAGCAGATCAGCATCGTTCGATTTATCCGGCTCTTCTAATTGCTTCAGGACAGAAAGCAATGCTTTCTGATAATGTGATTGTTCCTTCTCAATCTTCTTACGCTGTTCTTCCAGTTCACGTTCTAATCGAACACGCTCACGTTCTTCCGCACGAAGTTGACGTTGTTCTTCTTTTTCTTCCTGCTTTTTTATTTGAAATTCAAGGGCAAGCTGAAGTTCCTCGATTTTCAGATTATAGTAGTCCGTAGTTATACATATTTTCAGCATTTGACCTAATTTAGCAATCTGATTAGCTGAGTTTGTGATTTTACGGAAAGACATATCATAGTTGTTATATTTTACATTATTGATGACCTCATCACATTCACTGTTAAAAGCACGGATCAGAAGTTTCTGCATGTCTTTGACAACTTTAGTCCCCTGCGCTTTGCTATTATTGAAGAGAAGGGTAAAATCACCGGTTGCAGCCGCATTTGCTCTGATCATATCTTTCTGCTTATCACGAATCTGGGCTAAGCGGTCTTTATATTGCGTAGAATTTGCAAAAGAATATCTTGGTTGATATAAAGCAAAATCTTGAACAGAAATATCATCATTAAAAGAAATAATGAGCTTTTTGCGGTCAGCTATTTCATTGTCCAAAGAGAGAAGAGTGGTATTTTTCTCTGCAATTGATTGGTTTAACGCAGCTTCCTGGTTCTGTAATTCTTTAATGTGGTTCGTAAGATTTACGGCATCTTGCAATTCTGGAGTCATAAGACTCTTTAATGTTTCGTTTTCCTCTTTGATTTTAGAAATATGAAATATATCAAGCAATGACATAATGTAAATACCTCTTTCTTTAAAATATAATGATTAATTACCTTGCTTTTTGTTACTTTTTCCGTTCTTTAGCTAAGTAAGCCTTAGTGTTTTCGTGGGCATTAGTAAGCAAACTTAACATATCTGTGATAAATGGTTCATAAGACAACATATCGGGTATACGAATAATTCTATTTTTGATGGAAGTGTTTGCAACAATAGGAATTGGTGTAGCTGGCAAAGATTTAAACACCTCCGATGAATAATATTGTGACAGATCAATAGTAGTGGAGTTATATTTATTTTGGATATTTTCTTGCAGGTATTGCATGAATACATCAGGACAAATTTTTATGTAACGATTATTATTAAATAGAAATTGCTTTCGATAATTGAAGATATCATCTGCATTAACAGGGATACCAAGGCTGTATTTGAGTGCTAAGTATGTGGCTGCACTTACTGTAATATTGTTTTCTTTAAATGAGTGAAATAGTAGTTGAGCACAATGCAAATCACTTTTTCCTATGCAATATGCAATAAGAGCTGTTTCTGAGTATGATAGGAAAGAATGATTTTTATAGCAAGATCTAAGGCGAAGTATCATATCAAATGCCTGTTGCGCTTTTTCTGTAAGCAAGTATCTTTCCAGACCATAATAAAAGATGAATACATATCCAATATTGTTTGTGGAATCGAAAGGATTGGACAAAAAGCGAAGATACATCCAGCGTTGCTCTTCTGATAAATTCTCGTATGAAGGGTAATATGGTGGTAGTGGTACTTGTTCGGGTGAAAAAGGTTCTGAAATAGGTAATGAGGTATAGATAAGGCTAGGCTCATTACTACCGGGAGCGGATATTGTAATCTGCATTCCATTATATGTAAAAGTATTTCGGGTACTGTCTGGATCAAAATTTCTGTATGGACCATCTGCAATCCAAAGTAAATCAAAAATCTCTTTTTTAATGTCAGAGAAATCTATATATGAACATAGATCGGCAGACTGAACTGGAGGGGTAGGTGCTGATGGTGTGGGAATGGAAAAAGTATTTTGCGTATAATTGACAGGAGTGATATTAGTGTTTTCAAGTATTTTAGACTGCGAGTGGCGTTTCTTCATATTCTTTTCTCGATGATTTTTTATTAAGAAATAGATTAAAAAAGGGATTAAGGCGTATATAGTGATAACAAGAAACTCCCCCAATCCATAATTCATATAATTAGAGCTGATTCCAGAAAAGATGTAAAATAGCCAAATTGCAGAGAGACACATTTTTAGTATTGTAGTAAAAGTATTTTTCATTTTAGATCCTCCTACTTGTTATAAGCATATATATCATATAATTGTAAGATATGTTTGCAAAAATGTATATAAGTTGTAAACATAATATGGGATATTTTTTTTGAATATGTTCAACTGTTGAACTGTAAACAAAAGGAATGTAATGTAATATTATAGAACGCTATAGAATCCTACGTAACGCTATATAACTTAATTTTACTTGACTTAACAGGGCAATACTGATATAGTTTAGACAGTTATACAGTTATAATTTCAATTGTCAATAGCAAATATAGATAGTTATTTACATGGGTTTAAATAAATTGCGTTTACAATTATACAATTTGTGATATAATTATATTGTAGACAAAAGTGCTTTGACATGAATATTATATTCTATAACCACGAACAGGAGGCGGTAGAATGGCAACATCATCATTCGACAAACGTTTTATTGTAAAACGTGAAAAAGCAACTGAATTTACAGAGGAAATGACTAAAAGAGCGACTCCCACACTGCAGAGTGATTTCCAATCACGTTTTATGTACTTGTCCCAGGATAGGGATCTAAAAAGTATTGTAGGTAAGGTATTAACTAGAAACTAATGATAAATTATGTTGTACTATCATTGGGAGAAATCATTCGTGAAGGATGCGATATTCAAATAATTGAAGAAATATTTAAAAAGTTCTCTTGTCAACGTGAAACTGATTTAGAGAACTTTTTAAATAAAAGAGCTATTACATATGAAAAAGCAGATCATGGAAAAACATATCTTATTGTAGATAAGGATAAACTGGAAAACAATGAATTTGTAGTAGTTGCCTATTTTACTATTGCAAATACATCGGTAGATATTTCTAAATTGCCTAAAAAAAGGAAAAGAAGTGCTTTAGGAAATTACCCTGGAAGAGATAGTTTAGATTCAGTCCCTGCTTATTTGATTGGACAGCTAGGAAGAACAGACCATTATGTATCTAGTGATTTGCCAGGAGAAACTATATTGAATGAATGCTATCACGCAATAAGTATAGCAGCAAGAGTAGTAGGTGGTCGGTTACTTATTCTTGAATGCAGAGAAGGTATGTTTGAAAAATTCTATGAGAAGCATGGATTTAAAAAGTTATATGATGAATTAAGTGAGGATAAGTTATATACACTTTATAAACAAATAGATTTTAATGAGTATTGGACAAAATAATGGTGTAAATAATGAAATTCTCTTGCCAACTTGTTTAATTCGTGATATCATATATGTATATTAAAAATTTTATTAAAAATTTTATTCATTAACCGAATGGATTTATCCATTCGGTTTTTTGTGTTTAAAACTGGAAAGAAGGCGTCTGAAACGCTAAAAAATAGGAAAAAGGAAAATCTAAAATTGATAAAGGAAGGAGAAAACTGGGATGACTTAATTATTGATGAGACTGTAAATACGAAAGATGAAACAAAAGAATGTTAAACAATAATATTGATGAATAGATATATTGACATAAGAACGTATGTTTGATATCCTGAAATCAGAACAAATGTTTATGTGCAAAGGAGGACTAAGTACATGGATTATAGAGAATGGATTGTAAAGAAGCTGGATAATCTGGATGAAGCCAAAGTGAGATTGGTATATACATATGTACGAGCTTTATTAGGGTTAAATTAGGTGAAAAAGGACTAGGCGATAGTGTCTAGTCCTCTTTTTTTCCTTCTTTACTGAGCATTAAAATAGCCATTTTTTCAAGTGTTTTCCAATCGTTTTCATCCAATCTGGATAACATTGAAATAAATCTTTTTTTATAAGAATTATCAGGAGATAATTGCATCTTGCCAATAAAAGAAATAATTTCTTCATCTCTAGTAAGAGTACGTTTCATTTCTCCAGTGCCATCTCTAAGCCATTCTTCATTAATATCAAATTCACGACAAATAAGGGAAATTACAGCATCACTTATTGCATTTTTTCCAACTTCATAAGCTGCAATATTGCCGCGAGAGATTCCAATTCTGTCAGCAAAAGCTTGTTGAGTTAGATCAAGAGATTTCCTTAATTTTTTTAATCGTTCATTCATTGATTTGTCACCTCATTTCTTGAAATAATTATATTAATTTTCATAGTACGTTGTCAATATAAAATGTTGGGAAACAACAAAAATATGTTGACAAAAGACATATACCAACATATAATTGACATATACCAACAAATGGATGAAAGGAGAATAAATATGTCGGAGAGGGAAAAACAGATTCTTGCTACATTTAAAGAGATAGTTCCAAAGTTATCTCCTATTGAACAGGAGAGGTTACTGTCATTTGGTGAAGGAATGGCATTTAAACTTTCCCAGACAGATATGCAGCATGAAGAGGCAGATCAAACAGCAGAGCTAATTACATAATAGGCAGTAGAGCAGAGGTAATGTTTCCGGTAGTGATATCAGAGACTAGCAATCCAAAGATAAAAGAAGCGCTCCAAAGCATTGATACTACTTTGAAGCGCATTGAGATTATTCTTCAGAACTTGCAAAAAATTCAATTATACAGATCTAAGGAATTTGTCGAAGATGACAGGAAGCAGGAAGATCAGGGAAAATAACGTTGTTTGAATCGCTTTCTACGAAGAATTCAGCAGATTTAAAATCCGGTCTCCAAAGGAGTCCGTTATAAGTTACATGATCCAAAGACTCCTCAGCAGCATTTTTTTCATCAATAGAAAGATGAGAAAAATCAACTTCATAATGAAGTAAAGACATGTTGGTTCACTCCTTTCATTATTTTATATGCAATTTGATTATAACATAAAGGAGTTTTCCTTAAAACAGTAACTTATTGGAAGAGAGGTGATAGCAGTGCTTCTATTAAAAGAAAAACTCAAGAAATCAAAATAAATAAGATGCAAGGAGAAGACAACAATGTTCCTGTTAAAAGAAAAATCAAAATTACAAAATCGTAAGAATGATGCAGATCAGATATTGTTACATATTCGTAACATAATTCTGGATGAGAAGCATCGCCCGGAAGAGTTACCAGAGCTGGTAGAAGCTTATGCAAATCTGTTAGATGTCAGATTAGATATGGAATAGGTGATTACATGAATAAGAGAGTTATTGCAAAGATGAGGCTGTCAGAATCGCCTGATTTAGATGACTACTTTAATGGCAGCAGGATTGCGGAACAGGTGACAGGAGTCACACGGGGCAAAGTCTATGATGTACTGGACAAGCCAGGGCCGGGAGATGTCGGAGACATAACTTTCATCAATGACAATGGTGCAGAACAGAAACTGTGGAGCTTCTTCTTCGAACCAATATAAATAAGGAAGATAATGCCCTGCGTGCAGCGCACAACGTGACGGGCGCTGCATTTTCCCCTTTAACGATGCACGCGCAGGACTCCCAACCTGCGTGCTGCACGCGGGGCATTATTACACAGGATTGCAGAAAGGAAAATGGGCAGAAAAAAAGCTCTGCATTGGCTGTGCAAGAGCTTCAAAAAATGGGTCTAAATTTAATTAAAAAGAACTTACCATTATTATAACATACCAACAGAATAATGCAAGCAAAAATCAAAGAAAAAGCCGAAAAATCAAGGCTTTTAGGGCTCGTATAAATGTAATATCTTTAGAAGTATTTAATAATAATGTAAGATTCCCGGACTGTCCATAAGGGGAACATGAGAAGGCAGAAAGAGAAGAAGGGGGCAGTAAAAGAGAAAGTAATACGGTGTGGACCGTATGGCAGGAAAGCCCCATACATTGAGATCAGTATTTACCCTAATACAGAATCTGAAGAAATACCAAGTCCAAGGAGAAGAAAGATAGAGGTAACAGCTCCCCGACAGAAGCGGTTCAATGATAAGAAAGCAATTCGGTATTTGTTTCAGCTCATAAAGACTAACTTCGCATCTAAGGATTGCAGGGTGGATTTGACTTATTCAGACAAGTTTCTTCCTAAGACTAAAAAAGAAGCGGATAGAATGCTTCAAAATTACATAGACAGAGTTAATCGCAGGAGATTCAAAGCAGGGCTGCCGAAAGCAGAGTATATCTGTGTTACAGAATATGGCAGTAAGCAAGGCAGGGTACATCATCATCTGCTGATATCCGGCGGGCTGGATCGTGATGAGATGGAATCCCTGTGGTGTGACCGGAAGCGTAAAGGTAAAAAGGAAAGAGAACTGTTGGGGTATGTCAATTGTGATCGCCTGAGGTTTACTAAGGACGGCATAGAAGGACTTTCTATCTACATTACAAAGGAGATGCGCAAGAGAGCGGTTACAGAAGGGCAGATATCCCTGGAAGATCTGGAAGCTGGAATTTCAATGGATTCTTTGGTGAATGAGGAAAGTGGAAAAGGGTCAAGGCATTGGAAGCAATCAAAAGGATTGAAGAAGCCATGGTACACACCGCCATCTGATACTGTCTATAGCAGGAAAAAGGTGCTGCAGATTATTCAGAAATATGCGCCGGACAGTGAAGGTGCAAGGTTATATTTCGAGCAGAAGTATAAGGGGTATGAGCTGACAAAATGCATATATGAGTGGAATGAATATATAGGTGCATGGAGCATAGAGCTTATGATGCATCTGAAAGGGCACGAGCCATGACATTGTGGATAACTCCGCTTTACTCAATGCATATGCGGTGTTCAGGGTAGTTCACATAGATTTTTGGTATCAAAAAATACGGGGTTTATACAATCTGGAGTCCGGCAGCATGGGAAAGGGTGTGGATAAGTCCTGTAATGCTGATAAACATTGAGAGAGGGAGGGTGTCGTAAGATGGAAAAACAAAAGAAGAAAGTGGATATCTATATAACCCATAATGTCCGTATAGGAGTCAGGACAAAACAGGGAGCATATGGATATATGCTGACCTTCCAGAAGCAGAATGGAGAACTGGAAAAAAGAACCGGCTATGGAATGACTGGAGAAATTACGCAGAACAGCATCATATTGACTGCATTGGAAGATGCGCTCAGCAGACTGACAATGCCCTGTGATCTTACCGTGTACATGGATTCCATATACATATCCAATATGTATAAAAAGAGCCAGTTGGATTCCTGGTACTCACGGGATTTCTGCCATGCACGTACGGGCAAGATACAGGATGCTGACAAATGGAAGCGGATAGAGGAACTGAGCAGGATGCATGATATACAATCCGAATATTATATACACCATGCATATACGGATGATCTGAAAAAAGAGATAGAACAGATGGTAGAAAGGGGTGAGAAGAATGCTGGTTAATCAGTACAGGTTGACATCGGAGCTTACTGGAGAGGTGATAACTGGAACAAGGGCGGAACTGGAGCGTATGGGAATAGACCCGGATGCAGTAAATTTAGCGGTTCATTGTAATTGCCTGCTTGACCAGGAGTGAAAATGTGAGCTCCTTGGCAAGATTCCACGTCCGCCAAAAGCAAAACAGGGGAAGAAACAACATAAGCTGAGCATTGATGATATTGCAAAGCTCGCAAGTGAGGCTGGAATGCACTATGGGGAATATGTTGCATTGTATAGGGTTTAGTGGCAGCAGGGAGGAGAATAGTTATGAATTTGAACATTCATGTAATCAAGCCTTTTGACCTCTTTAGGAATATATATCACAGAAGCCGCTGTGTAGCCTGCCTGTTATTGCAGGCAGGGGAAAGGAGGGCAGGAAGGGTAGTATGATAGACAAGATATATCTGAAAAGACACTTGCAGCGCCGTGAAGATCTGAAAAACGAGATTGATCGGTATGACATGCTGATTAAGGATTCCCAGTTGAGGGGAATCAATATGGACGGTATGCCGCATGGAAGTGCATCAGGAGATAATGCCTTTTACAGTACTTTGGAGAAGGTGGAAACAGAGCGAAAGATAAAGGAACTGCGAGAAATAATTGACAGGGAGTATGTAGAGATAGAATCAGTTCTGGAAAAACTACAATATCCAGCGGAGCGAAAAATAATCAAGATGCGGTATTTTCAGTGTTTGGATTGGTCAGAGATCCATAAGCTGGAATTTGGCAGCAGGTGGGATTACTACGAGAATATGGATAAATACAAAGATAAGGTATTCAAGATACATGGTTCCGCATTGAAGCACATCAAGGAGGTTCAGAGTTAAAAGAATAAAAAAAGAGAGATAGAGTCCCCGACCAAAGTTCTTCTATCTCTAGCATTTTGCATGTGGATAGTATAACACATTCAGTTATTCTCATGCAAGTATGAATAATTAATAGGGTAGGCAGCAGGAGGAATGACAGAATGAATGCGAAGGAAAAATTGAAAAATGACGTGATTATCGGGATGAGGATGTATCTTGATGCTTTGACATTGGGAATCCTTGAGCAGGTAATAGTGCAGGCATGTAGAAATATGGATATTCAGGAGCAGGAGACACTTCCAGCAACGATAGACAATACCAACAGCTATATTCTTGAAATGTTCATGGCACGTAAGGCCTGTAAACTTAAACCGAAAACGGTTGAGGCATATCTGCGTACAGTGAGGGAATTCATGGCTTTTATAGATAAACCAATAACGAAAGCAGAAGAAGCAGACGTGGAATGTTATTTATTCCAGAAACAGAAAATGGATAACAATAATGTTTCATTGAACAATAACAGGAGAAATTTATCCGCTTTTTTCACATGGATGAGAAAAGTAAAACTGATAAGTGAGAATCCCTGTGATGCTATCGAAGCATATAAGCAGGATGAGAAGCCGATTGATCATCTGGAAGCAACTGACTGGGAACTCCTTAAAAAGGGGTGCTGGGATGCAAGATCAAGGGCATTGATGGAATTTATGAGATGTACAGCAATGCGCAGGGGGGAAATACCTCAGGTCAAGATATCTGATATAGATTTTGCAACAGGGAAGATAGTAGTCTATGGCCATAAGACAAACCGTTACCGTACGGTCTTTCTGGACAAGGTAGCAATATTTTATATAAGGCAGTACATGTCAGAACGTAATGTAACAGAAACATCAGAATTACCATTGTTCACGCATTTGAAAGGGGATATCACAAGGACGCTGGAGGATAGGGGAATTTATGCGGTTATAAAATTGATTGCACAGAGAGCAGGGATAGAGAAGAGGATATATCCACATCTGTTCCGTAAAACAACGGCAACCAATATTGTTAAGCGTGGAGGAAGTATAGATGCTGCCGGTGAATACCTTGGACATGCGCCAAGGAACGTGACAGGCAAGCATTACACATATATGAGTCCACAGTATACAGAGAAAATATTCCATGAATATGTGGAAGCGGTATAGAGAGAGGAAAGGTAGTAAGTAGTGACATACAGGGAATTTCTGGAAAGTAAGATAGAGCTGGCAGTAGACAGCGGATTTGAAGTAGATAGAGAGAAGATAAATAAGGCATTGAAGCCACATTAGGCAGATGCGGTCATGTGGGCGCTCAGGGGTGGACGCAGGGCATTATTTGAATCTTTTGGACTGGGAAAGACAGTGCAGGAAATAGAATTCTGCCATCAGGCAGCAGAACATGAAAACGGTCAAGCCCTTATTGTACTTCCGCTTGGAGTAAAGCAGGAATTTACAAGGGATGCAGTTGAAGTGCTGGGATATGAACGGCCAGTATATTGTAGGACGATGGAAGAGGTACAGCTGCATCATGATGCACAGATCATCATCACGAACTATGAAAGGGTAAGAGACGGTGATATTGATCCAACATATTTCGTAGTATCTTCATTGGATGAGGCAAGTGTACTTAGGTCTTTTGGAAGCAAGACATATCAGACATTCCTTGATAAGTTCAAGGGAGTGAAGTATAAGCTGGTTGCAACGGCAACACCATCACCAAATCGGTACAAAGAGCTGATTCATTATGCCGGCTATCTGGAAGTAATGGACACAGGACAGGCACTGACACGGTTCTTCCAGCGTGATTCCACTAAGGCAAATAACCTGACATTATATCCGAATATGGAAGATGAATTCTGGCTATGGATAAGCAGCTGGGCTCTATTCATCACGAAGCCATCAGACCTCAATCCAGATTATTCAGATGCAGGCTATGTACTGCCTGAACTTCAGGTCAACTGGCATGAGCTTCCTATCCATTATGGTGATGCAGTCAGGAAAGATGGTCAGATGCAGTTGTTTGAACAGGCAGCAACAGGATTGAAAGAGGCAGCAGATATAAAGCGCAACAGCATAGATGCAAGGGTTGCCAAGATGAAAGAGATTGTAGATGCATCAAAGGGCGATCATTTCCTGTTATGGCATGATCTGGAAAATGAACGCCATGCGATAAAGAAAGCAATGCCGGATGTAGTAGATATCTACGGGGCGCAGGACTATGACATCAGAGAGCAGCGTGTTATAGATTTCTCCGAGGGACGGACAAGGTTATTCGCCACGAAAAAAGAGCTGTCAGGTTCAGGATGTAACTTCCAAAGGCATTGCCACAGGGAGATATTTCTGGGAATAGATTATGAGTTCAATGATTTTATCCAGGCAATCCACCGCTGCTATAGATTCCTCCAAAAGGAGCAGGTAGTGGTAGATATCATCTACATGGAGAATGAGCGGCAGATCAAGGAAGCTCTTTTGGAAAAGTGGAAAAACCATGAATATATGGTTAACAGAATGGTCGAGATTGTAAAAAAATATGGTCTGAATACCGCCTGCAAGACTAAGCGGCTTGAAAGAAAGATGGGTGTAGAGACAGTGAGAGTAGAAGGGAAATATTATACAGCAGTCCATGACGACTGCGTAGAAGAGACAAGGAGAATGGAAGAGAACAGTGTAGAACTGATACATACCTCTATCCCATTTGGTAATCATTATGAGTATTCTGCAAATTATAACGATTTCGGGCATAACCAGAATACAGAGAAGTTTTTTGAACAAATGGACTTCTTGACACCGGAGCTGTTCAAGGTGCTGAAACCGGGAAGAGTGGCAGCAATCCATGTAAAGGATCGTGTACTGTTTGGAAATGCTACAGGAACAGGAATGCCGACCATTGAACCGTTCCATGCACTGTGCATAGATCACTATATGAAGCATGGATTCCAGTATTTTGGAATGATTACGGTTGTAACGGATGTGGTAAGGGAAAATAACCAGACATACAGACTTGGATGGACGGAACAGTGCAAGGATGGCTCTAAGATGGGAGTCGGATGCCCGGAATACATACTGTTGTTCCGCAAGCTTCCATCTGACAGAAGTACAGCATATGCAGATGAACCGGTAATGAAGAGCAAAGAGGAATATACCAGGGCACAATGGCAGATAGATGCACATGCATACTGGCGCAGTTCCGGTGACAGGCTGGTAAGCAAGGAAGAGCTGGAAAGTATCCCGGTAGATAACCTGCAGGCAGTATACAGGGAGTTCAGCCGTGATACTGTATATCGGTATGAAGATCATGTAAGGCTTGCAAAGCAGCTGGACATGAATGGTAAACTCCCTGCGACATTCATGGTAGTAGCGCCCGGAAGCTGGAACTTGGACGAAGTATGGGATGATATCAACCGAATGCGTACATTGAATACGACACAGAGCAGACGGCGGCAGCAGATGCATGTGTGTCCTTTACAGCTGGATATTGTAGAAAGAATCATTAATAGATACAGCAATGAGGGTGATCTGGTGTTTGATCCTTTTGGCGGCCTGATGACAGTACCGATGACAGCAGTTAAGATGAAGCGCCGTGGCTATGGAATAGAACTGAATCCGGATTACTTCCGTGATGGTGTGGGTTACTTGCAGGCAGCAGAAGCTGAGAGGACAATGCCGACCTTATTTGATTTCCTATAAGGCAGCAGGAAGGAGTGGGAATGAAGAGACAGAGGAGTAAAGCAGAGCTGCTTGCCCATATGAGGACATATGCAGCTTTAAAGAAGGAAGAACGTGACGGAACGGAGCTAAATAAGAAAGTTTCATACTGGCGTATGGGGGTAGAGTGGAGCAGTGTCTTATGGAAAGAGGAAAAATGGAGTGCTAATGAGATTGCTAAGCTACTGCAATATGTCAATTCCCATGATGTAACTGATCTCCCAGAAGAACGCAGGGAAGAGATCAGGGAAATGCTCGGGGACAGGGTGGACTGGACATTACGTAATTGTATAAATCGGGACAAGAAATGTAAGAATGCAGTAGATCAGGCAATCAATGACCTTGCCTATTATAATACAAAAACATCTGTTGATTATAGTCTGCTTGCCTGTGAGTATCTTATAACATGCAAAGGATATGGGAAGAAGCGTCTTAATAGGGTAATAGGCTGTGTACGTTATGCGGATATGCAGGAAGCACAGATTGTAATGTGGTTGAGACAGGACCTGTATGAGAATAAGGGCATCTGGATAGAACTGGATGGAGATACACCGGAAGACCCTGCGGATATGGAAAGTGCAAGAACAATCTGATTAGGACATGTGGTGCGGTTGTATTTGGACGCAGCCGGATAGGAGGATTTATGGATAAATGGAAAGTAGTGGCAGCAGTATTGGTATGGCTGGTTTTATTGGTGGTAGAGTCAGTGTGCGAAAGTGAATATTAGGAGGGGTGATGCTATGGGAGATTTAGATACAAAATTGTATGTACGCAACAAAGATGGGGCATTTGTGGAATACAAGGAACCGTATGCCACAATTGAGTGTGAGACAGAGGAAGACTTAAATCAGCTTACGGAAGCCATGAGACAGTATAAAGGATGGATTCCAATAGAAGAAGCCCTTCCAGATCCGGATGAGCACATTCTGGTATCATTTGAGAACTTCAGCATACCGATGATCGGAAGGTATACGGTTGACGATGATGATAGTGGTACATTCCGTATAGGTGACGTAGATGAGACATTCATCGAGAATGATTTGTATGTAAATGCGTGGATGCCATTGCCTGAATCATACAGGCATGTACCGGAGCATGAGAGATGAGAGGGGATATATGCAATGATTAATGGTGAATTGATAGTTGATAACTTTGCAGGTGGAGGTGGAGCTTCCACAGGGATAGAAATGGCAACAGGCTACAGCGTGGATATTGCAATCAACCATGACCCTGAGGCTATACGGATGCATAAGACCAATCATCCAAACACAAAACATTATTGTGAAGATGTATGGCAAGTGGATCCAGTGGCAGCATGTAATGGGCATCCTGTAGGGTTGGCATGGTTCTCACCAGATTGTAAGCATTTTTCAAAGGCCAAGGGTGGAAAGCCCAAGGACAAATTTATCCGTGGCCTTGCGTGGGTAGCATGCAGATGGGCTGGATTGGTACGACCAAGAGTAATTATGTTGGAAAATGTAGAAGAGTTTAAGACATGGGGTTCTTTGAACAGAAGGCATCATCCAATAAAATCAAAACAGGGTAAGACCTTTGAAAAGTTTGTACAGCAGTTGACGAATTTGGGATATGTGGTAGAGTTTCATGAGCTTGTGGCAGCAGATTATGGTGCCCCTACCATGAGAAAACGTTTTTTCATGGTAGCAAGATGTGACGGAAAGCCTATTATATGGCCTAAACCAACACATGCACCGGCAGACAGTGAAGAAGTGAAAGCCGGATTGTTAAAGGCATATGTAGGAGCGTATACACAGCTTGATTTTTCACTTCCATGTCCCAGCATCTTTGATACATCGGAAGAAATCAAGGAAAAGTACGGTATTAGAGCAGTAAGACCACTTGCATCAAAGACAATGGACAGAATTGCCAGAGGATTAAAGAAATTTGTGATTGATAATCCAGATCCATTCATCATCCAGTGTAATCATGGTGGAGAGCGTAGACCAAACGACATAAGAGAGCCTATACCGACCATTACAGGGAAGAATGGTTATGGTATTGTAGCACCTACTCTTATTCAGTACCATTCAGAGACTGCTAAAGATGAGGTCAGAGGACAGAAAATAAATGAACCTATTATGACAGTGGATAGCTCAAATAGATACGGATTGGTTACATCGTTTTTGAGCAAGTTCTATAAAACAGGAATAGGACAGGACGAAAGAGAACCATTACATACAATTACTACATCTGCCGGTCATTTCGGAGAAGTAAGAGCATTTTTGATTAAATATTATGGTCAAGGAACAGGACAGAATATAAAGGAGCCACTCGATACGGTAACTGCACATGACCGATTTGGACTTGTTACGATAGAAGGTGTAGATTATCAGATTGTTGATATTGGGCTACGGATGTTAGAACCAAAGGAATTGTATGGCTGCCAAGGATTCCCGCCTGATTACATAATAGATAACGATTATACAGGAAAGGTATATCCGAGAAGTGAGCAGGTGAGAAGGTGCGGGAATGCAGTATGTCCACCTTTACCGGTGGCACTGGTAAGAGCCAATCTTCCAGAAATGTGCATAGCAGCAAGGCAACCAAATCTGAAAATTGACGATAGCAAGCCACAGTTGAGATTCGAATAAATAAAAATTAAGAATAGAGGTAATAGGATGAAAGAAAGATTAATCATTACCATTATAGCAGTAAATATGTTATTAACGGGATGTGGGAATAACAAAATCATTGATGATCAATATTTTAATAAAGCAATTATTAAAAAAGCTGATGGTGAAGTAATAACTGTGGCTGTAGATTATTATACGTGCGGAACTGGCTCTATTGTAATCACAACAAAAGATGGACATAAATACGGAGTCGCATATACGGACGTAACAATGATTAATGAATAAGGATTTAAGGAGTGATAAAGAATGAGCATAAAGCCTATATTATTTAATACGGAAATGGTTCGGGCAATTCTGGATTGGAGAAAAGATGCAACGAGAAGAATTGTAAAAGGCTTTATTCCTGATGATGCAGTATGGGGATATACCGCTTTTACACCTAAAGGGTACATATCGTGTAGAGGTACATTTGCAGATGGGTATGGAGAGAAATTTTTTAAGTTGCCTTGCGAGCCGGGCGATATCCTGTATGTCCGGGAAACATGGAAAAAGGCACCGAACGGATACTATTACTACGAAGATTGGCAAAGAAATGACATTGCCGATGTTACAAAGTGGAAACCATCCATTCACATGCCAAAAGAAGCGGCACGTATCTGGCTTAATGTTACGGATGTGAGAGTGGAATGGTTGCAGGAGATGAAGCCGGTTGATGTGATAAAAGAGGGAGCTTATCCTGATTGTTGGGATTGTCTTAATACATACGGAGAAAGCGGTTCGCAGTGCTGTTATGGGACAGAAGAACAATGCAGTCAATGTGATGAAGTAATGATGGAATGGGAAAAACTTTGGAACTCCACCATCAAGAAATCCGACATTGACCGCTACGGCTGGGATGCGAATCCGTGGGTTTGGGTTATCGAATTTGAACGGTGTAAGAAGCCAAAAGAAGAAAACTAAACTGAAATATTAGAATTTTGGGGAGAATGCTCATGGAGAATAACATAGTATCATTCGATATTGTTAGAATTAATCGTTCTAGAGATAAAATTTGCAAATGCAATCCGGCACATTATGAAGTAGATACTACGAACCGGATAGTTACTTGCCAAGATTGCGGAGCTATCGTGAACGAATTTGATGCGCTTGTATCCTTGGCAGGAAGGTATGAAGAGATTGAGAAAACGCAACAACGAATGTTATCTAAGGCACAGAGTTATGCTAAGTTGGCAGACGAGGAATTTCAAAGAATGAGAAGGAATAAAGTCTTTAGGGATATGGAAAGTAAGTATCGTAATGGTTTGTTTCCAATGTGTCCCAAGTGCATGCAAGCGTTTGATCCTGTACATATACAGGGTTGGACAAGAGGTAATTAGTGGATTCGTCATAGAATAAGGATTTAGTGGAGGAATCTTATGATAAAAAACAAAGCGATATTAGAGATGCTTGAAAAGAAAAAGCAGGAAGTATCTTGCGAAAATTGCAAACATTGTAATCTAGCAGCTTACCATAGTGGAAAATGGTATTGCTCAAAAACAAGCGTATTTAATACTGATGTGGTTTTAGAACAATGTTTTGAAAAAAGATAGTTAGAATTTAAGAGTCAGCCGTTTGACTGTTCAAGATGACTTTAAACTTCCGAGACAGTAACACGATAATTAGCTTTCTATCGAAAAATGAAAGACGGTTTTGCTGTTTTTGCGATAAGAAAGCAGCATTTAAACTGAGATTTAGGGGTGATTAAGAAATGAGACAAGTAACTGCAAAAGATCTCATGAATGAGCAGGAACGCAGATTACAGCAGATGCGGAATCAGGAAAAGGATAATGCAGTAGATATAGGTGCCAAGAGTTTATTTTTGGAGAAACCGTATTATATATAGTACAGCAAGAGGTAAAGAACGTGCTGCGGCAGCAGTGATAGAAACAATTATACCGGGGAAATCATAGTCACGTATGGGTTATATATGGATATTAATAGAAAAAATGAAGAGATTCATGGTGTGCCAATATGGCATAAGATAACATTAACAAAAGAAGAGGCAGCAGCTTATAGTGGAATCGGGAAGAATACGTTAAATGAACTGATGCATAGACCGGGATGTACATTTGCCTTGCGTATAGGAAGAAGAGCGTTGATCAAAAGAAAAGAATTTGAACAGTATATATCGGAAACAGACGAGATCAGAGATTGACGTGTAGAGCATCTGCGTGATAGTATATCATCAACATGCAGGTGCTCTTATTTATTATAGGAGCAGGGAAAATGGGAAAGGATTTAAAAGGAAAAGAACTGGGAGATGGATTATCTCAGAAAAAGGATGGAAGATATTGTGCACGATTTACGGACAGATTTGGGAGAAGACCAGAATATAAATCGAAAAGTCTTTCAGAATGTAGAAAATGGTTAAAAGAACAAAAGGCAATGGATACCCTCGAACAGAATGTTGTAGATGATGGAATTACATTAGACCAGTATTTTTTAACATGGCTGGACATACACAAGTATGGAATCATTAAAGACAATACCAAAGCTGGTTATATAGTTCATTATAAAAAACACATTTCCCCGATTTTTGGGAAAAAGAAGGTATCAGAAATAAAAAAAATCCAAATCAAAGCATTATATAATAATGAGCATAGGCAGGGGCTTGCGTATGAGACCCGTAACAGAACAAGAAAGATGTTACAAGATATGCTGGAGCGTGCACTTGAAGATGGATTGGTCAGGGCTAACGAAGCTAAAGGGTTAAAGGTAATCAGAGACGAAGAAAAAGAACCAAGAGTACTGACAAGTGATGAACAACGGGACATAATGAGAGCAGTGTCTGGTACATTCTATTGGAATTTACTTGAGACGATACTTGGATCAGGACTAAGACCAGGAGAAGCCTACGCACTGGAAGAGAAAGACTGTGACTTTGATAAAAGGATTATCAAAGTGACAAAGACCTTAATTTATCAGAAGTGGGAACATGCTGGGGACACACAGAAGACATTCCATATTGATGGACCAAAAACGTATACGTCAATAAGAGATGTTCCAATGTCTGATCTAACTTACCAGGCATTGCAACGTCAGATTATTCAGAAGAAGATTGTTGCAAAGAGACAACATGCTGGCAACATAGTTATTCCTGAAGGGATGGAAAACCTTTTGTTTACAACTAAGTTTAACACACCGATATGCACGCAGAATGTAATTGATGATCTGAAAAAGAAAATTGATGCATTAAACATAATGAGAGACGACATGGAACAGATAGAACTGGTACATGTTCACACTTTCAGGCATACTTTTGCAACCAGATGTATAGAAGCAGGAATGCAGCCTAAAACATTACAGAAAATCTTGGGGCATGCTACGTTACAAATGACAATGGATTTGTATGTACATGTTACAGATGATAGGAAACAGGAAGAAATAGGGCTGCTGGATGAAGCTGTAAATAAGATCATGAAAGATGATAATGATAATATAATTCCCTTTGTCCATGTGTCATAGGTGGGGACAAGCTGGGGACAGGATGGGGACAATAGATACAAGAAAAGGCTTAAAATAAAGGTTTTTCTGCTTGAATTTAGCGTATCTAGGTGTACCTACTACGTTTACCAGACAACTCCTTATGAACTGTAGAAAATGGCTTGAAAATGAAAATAAATATAATTTCCCGAATAAATCTGCCATCTTGTCCATATACTATAAGCAGATGACAGCAGTGTATACGTGCACTGCATTGTATCATCTGCTGTCATAAATAGATAATGAGAAGGAGAGAGAATATGGCAAGAGGGGCTAGAAAATCTTTGCAGGAGAAGATTGCGCAGAAGGAAGAACTGATAGAAGCACTGACAACCAGATTGAAGAAGGAAAAAGAAGAACTGAATGAACTGGTGCAGCAGCAGAAAATGGAAGAGCTGGACGAATTGCGTGCAGCCGTTGAAAAATCAGGAATGGAGATACAGGACATTATCCAGTATGCGCAGGCACAAATGAGCTGATACAGTGCCTTAGCGCACGATATGAACACTAAATTGACAAAAATTACAATAAAAAAGGTCCAAATACATTGCGTACATAGCCTAAAGTGGGTATAATGGAAAGCATGTGATGGACTTTTTTTAGTAGGAGGTTGCTTATGATAAACATTAAAGATTTATACCGCAATTACAAAGATTATGCGGATAAAGAGGTGACAATAGGAGGATGGTTAAGAAGCAAGAGAGATTCTAAGACATTTGGTTTCCTTGTAATTAATGATGGTACATTTTTTGAACCATTACAGGTAGTATACAGTGATGCATTAGCTAACTTTACTGATATTTCCAAACTGAATGTAGGTGCAGCGGTGATTGCTACAGGTGTGGTTACTTTAACACCGGATGCAAAGCAGCCATTTGAGATTCAGGCAACAGCAGTAGAAGTAGAGGGAGATTCCACGCCGGACTATCCTTTACAGAAGAAGCGTCATAGCTTTGAATATCTGCGTACTATCTCTCATCTGAGACCTCGTACTAATACTTTCCAGGCTGTATTCAGAGTACGTTCCTTATGTGCTTATGCAATTCATAAATTCTTCCAGGAGAGAGATTTCGTGTATGTACATACACCATTGATTACCGGAAGTGACTGTGAAGGTGCAGGTGAGATGTTCCAGGTAACAACTCTTGATATGAACAATCTTCCTTTGACACAGGATGGCAAGGTAGATTTCAGCAAGGACTTCTTTAATAAGCCCACCAATCTGACTGTAAGTGGTCAGCTTAACGGTGAGACTTATGCAATGGCATTTAAGAATATCTATACATTTGGACCTACTTTCCGTGCAGAGAATTCCAATACTACCAGACATGCAGCAGAGTTCTGGATGATTGAGCCTGAGATTGCATTTGCGGATTTAAAAGACGATATGATGCTTGCAGAGAGCATGTTGAAGTACGTAATCAACTACGTTCTGGAGAATGCGCCGGAAGAAATGGAATTCTTCAACCAGTTTGTAGATAAGGGACTGATTGAGAGACTTCATCATGTAGCAACATCTGAGTTTGGTCATATTACCTATACAGATGCAATCACAGAACTTGAGAAGCATAATGACGAGTTCGAATACAAGGTTTCATGGGGATGTGATCTGCAGACAGAGCATGAGAGATATCTGACAGAAAAGGTATTTGGACGCCCTGTATTTGTAACAGATTATCCAAAGGAGATCAAGGCATTCTATATGAAGCTGAATGAGGATGGTAAGACCGTAGCTGCTATGGACTGTCTGGTACCTGGTATCGGAGAAATCATCGGCGGCAGCCAGAGAGAGGACAAGCTTGAGATTCTGGAACAGAGAATGGCAGAATGTGGTCTGAATAAAGAGGACTATGATTTCTACCTTGATTTAAGAAGATACGGAAGTGCAAGACATGCCGGATTTGGTCTTGGATTTGAGAGATGTGTTATGTATCTGACAGGCATGGGCAATATCCGTGATGTCATTCCATTCCCAAGAACAGTAAACAATTGTGATTTATAATTGAAATTGTAATAACAAAGGCTCATTGTGAAAATGATGTTTTCCAATGAGTCTTTTTATGTGGAATTATGTAAAAGTACGATTGACATATTTTAAGGGGAACGGTAATATGTAGATATGTGGTTGGAAATTGGAACTTATTGTCAAATAATCCGTTTTTCACCTATAAAAATACACAAGGAGGCAGTTTTATGAACAAATTTTTAAAACGTCTTGCTGTTGGTGTTTTATCCTTAGCCATGGTAGCTGGTTTAACAGCATATGTACCGGCAACTACAGTTAAGGCAGCAGAAGACCTGTCAGGTAAGCTTGTAGTAATCCATACAAATGATATGCATGGACGTTATGCAGCTGATTCTAAAGAAGGATCATTAGGAATGTCCACTGTAACAGCATTGAAGGGTTATTACCAGAAACAGGGAGCAAATGTATTGCTTCTTGATGCAGGTGACTTTTCACAGGGTACTAATCTTGTGAACTATTACAAAGGATTAGATGCAATCTACTTCATGAATGCAGCAGGCTATGATGCAGCCAGCCTTGGAAATCATGAATTTGATTTCGGACTTGATGCATTAAAGGCTATGTCTGATGCAGCGCAGTTCCCTATTCTGGATGCAAATATCCTGAATAAGGAAACAGGTGAACCATATTTACAGGATCATACAGTATTCACTTTCAAAAATATGAAAGTTGGTGTGTTTGGCCTTGATACACCTGAAACACAGACTAAGGCAAACCCTAAGAATGTAAAAGATATCGACATTCTTGCAGGTGCAGAGCTCTATGCATGTGCACAGGCACAGGTTGATGCATTAAAGGAAGCAGGTTGTGACTATATTATCTGTGTTGGACACCTTGGTGTAGATGAAGAAAGCATAGGCAATCGTTCCGTAGATGTAGTATCTAACGTAAATGGTATTGATCTGTTCGTTGATGGACACAGCCATACAAAGATTGATACAGGATTAGATGTAAACGCAACCAAGATTGTAAGCACAGGTAACTATCTGAATGCAGTAGGTGTAGTTGTATATGATGGTAAGACTACAACTGCCAAGCTGGTAGATGATTCCAAGCAGATGTACAATATTGGCGGTTGCCCATCCATGGATGAATATGTAGCAACATTTGCTGATATTGTAAACGAAGCTTACGCAGGTAAGTTTGCTACTACATTATATACACTGGATGGCAGCAGAGCTCCCGGTGTACGTACACAGGAGACTAACCTGGGTGATTTCGCTGCTGATGCATATAAGTATACAGCAGAGACTTACGTAGCAGATAATAATCTTGACTACACGATTGATGGTGCTATTCAGAATGGTGGCGGTGTCAGAGCAACTGTAGAAGCTGGCGATATCTCTATGGATAAGCTCTATACAGTATTCCCATTTGGCAACACAATCTCTATTGTAACAGTAACAGGTGAACAGCTCCTTGAAGCATTGGAGGCATCCTGCTCAGCTTGCCCGGAAGCACTTGGTGCATTCCCACAGGTATCAGGAATTGTATTTACGATTGACACATCTGTTCCTTATGCAAAGGGTGAGCAGTATCCTGATTCTACTTACTATGCACCTGCTAATCCAGGCAGCCGTGTAACAATTGAGTCTGTAGGTGGTAAGGACTTCGATCCTAAGGCTACATATCACATCGCAGTAAACAACTTCATGGCAGACGGTGGTGATACATACTACAGCTTCTCAGAAGTTGAGAGCGTTGATACAGGCGTTGTAGATGCAGAAGGCCTGATTTCTTATGCTAATTCTTTAGGCGGCGTAATCGGTGAAGAATATGCTGCAGCAAAGGGCAATATTACAATTAAATAATGAATTGATTTTATGGTAAGAGAAGCTTCTGGCGGATTATGTATCTGTCAGAAGCTTTTTTGTATGGTTAAGGCAGGTTATAGAATTTTTAGAAATATATATTTATTTTATAATGTGTACATTGTTTTGACACATTTATCGTTTATTATTATAAACATAGATAAGGAAATAAGAGGAAAAAGAAAACACGATACAAAAATATACAAATATTTTTGAAAAAAGTCGATTTTATTGTTAATATGTTATACAATGAAAAAGTAATGGAGAATATGGTATATAACTACTATAAGGACAACACAAGGTGATTAGGAGGATGTGCAATGAATGTTATGGCAATGCTGAAGCCAAAATGCAGCACTACATATTTACACGATACAGACAGTTTAAGAGATGGACTTCATATTATGCATGAAAGCGGTTATAGCGCAGTTCCCGTAGTGGATGCGGAAGGCAGATATGTAGGAACCGTAAAAGAGGGAGATTTCCTGTGGGATATGATGGATAATGGAATTGCAACATTGGATTCCAGACAGGTAAAAGACATATTAAAAACAGATTGGAATCTGGCTGTAACAGATGAAGAAGGAATGAGTACCTTAATAGAGAGAGCATTGTCACAGAATTTTGTACCTATGGTCGATGACAGAAACTGTTACATAGGAATCATTACCAGAAGAGATATTATACAGAACATTTTGAATAAGAGAATCGATAGCCGGTATATTGTATTACCGAAGGAAGCTGGAAGTTTTCAAGCAAAATAGGCAATAACCAATATTTGGATCAGTCATTATATGACTAAATAAATTTTTCATAACTACTCCTCAGAAAAAGTCTGCTATTTGGCAGACTTTTTCATATTATTAGGGAAATAGCCCTTGCAAAAACTATTAATTATATGCTATAGTTTTAATTGTAATAAAATTGTAACATGTTACGTAAAGTAGGATTGGAGGCATTATATGAAAGGAGTTACAGCGGAAGAGAGTACCATTGATCGATTAATGACATTGGGAACGATTACGTATGAGGCAACTGGTTGGGGAACTGGTGAAATCGTTGTAAAGTGCAGATCTAATACGAAATGTGAAGAAGAGTCCTTGAATAAGGCAGTGATTACATTTACAGTAGAGGAGAGCAACATTGATCGTGATAAGGTCGGAGAATGTGTTGTAAAAGAATTGGGAAAAAGATTAGCAACTAAAGAAGTTCGCGTTTTGTCTGTAGAAGATAAGAAATACAATATTGCAAAGCGTAAATTCAAGGCTTGGAAAAACTCTTACAAAAATGAGCATAAATCAAATTAATAAAAGATGGGAATATAAATAAAACTCATTCTTCATAAATTATGAAGAATGAGTTTTTTGTTTAAGCAGATATTTCACTGTCTTTCTTTGCTGAACTATCGACATCTGTATTTTCTTTTTTTAACAGATTCTTCTGAGCAGTAGAGAGCATCAGCTTAATACGATTCAGCTGATTTACTTCAGAAGCGCCAGGGTCATAGTCAATTGCTACGATATTAGCTTCAGGATGACGCTTACGCAGTTCTTTGATAACACCCTTACCAACTACGTGATTAGGCAGACAGCCAAATGGCTGTGTACATACGATATTAGGTGTGTCTGTGTGAAGCAGCTCTAACATTTCACCTGTCAGGAACCAGCCTTCACCAGTCTGATTACCGATGGATACGATCTCAGAAGCATTTCTGGCTGTTTCTTCAATATCAGCAGGTGGAATAAAGTGCTTGCTCTTTGCAAAAGCTTCAGCAGCAGGTTTACGTAGGCGCTCAATGATTTTGATGCCCATTTTACTGATCTTCGCACTTTTTTTGCTTGTTCCCAGATTGTCTGCTTTATATAACTGATTATAGAAGCAGTAGAACATGAAGTCCATAAGATCAGGAACAACAGCTTCCGCACCTTCAGCTTCCAGCAACTCTACCAGGTGATTATTGGCAGTAGGAGAGAATTTAACAAGAATTTCTCCAACAACACCAACACGAGGCTTTTTGATATCGAGAGTAGGAATTGCATCGAATTCTTCTATCATTTCTACACACATTTTCTTGAATGTAGAGAATGGCATATATTTACGACCGAGGAATTCACAGCATTTCTTGATCCATTTCTGGTGAACTTCATTGACAGAGCCAGGAACAGCTTCGTATGGACGCATTCTGTATACACATCTCATGAAAATATCACCAAAAGTAACCGCATATACTGCACGAAGCAGCAGCATAGGTGTAAGCTTGAATCCGGGATTGCTCTCCAACTTGGATAAGTTAATGGAGATAACAGGAATATGGCTGTAGCCTGCCTTGGCAAGTGCACGGCGGATGAATCCAATATAGTTTGTTGCACGACAACCGCCACCGGTCTGAGACATTACGACTGCCAGATGATCCGTATCATACTGACCGGATAAAACAGCATCCATAATCTGACCAACGACCAACAGGGAAGGATAACATGCGTCATTATTTACATATTTTAATCCCATGTCAACACTGTGTTTATTGTCATTATTTAACACAACCAGATTGTAACCGCATCTTCTGAAGGTAGGCTCCAGAAGGTCAAAATGGATAGGTGACATCTGCGGACACAGAATGGTATAGTTCTTTCTCATTTCTTTGGTAAACAGAACTCTGTGCATCTGACTGGAGTGGATGGTACGTGTCTGATGACGCTGTTCTCTTACACGGATAGCGGAGAGTAGAGAGCGGATTCTGATACGTGCAGCACCCAGATTGTTGACTTCATCAATCTTTAAGCAGGTATAGATCTTGCCTGAACCGGACAGAATATCATTTACCTGATCGGTTGTAACGGCGTCCAGACCACATCCGAAGGAATTGAGCTGGATCAGGTCGATATCGTCACGAGTCTTTACAAAGCTTGCAGCAGCATATAATCTTGAATGATACATCCACTGGTCGGAAACAATAAGTGGACGTTCCGGTTTAGCCAGGTGGGAGACAGAATCTTCTGTCAACACAGCGATACCATATGAGGTAATCAGCTCAGGAATACCGTGGTTAATCTCAGGGTCAATATGATAAGGACGGCCGGCCAGGACGATTGCGCGGCTGTGATTCTTCTCGATGTATTGGATGACTTCTTCGCCTTTATGATACATGTCCTGACGAACGGCTTCCAGTTCCCTCCAGCCTGCATTTACTGCGTCTGTAATCTCGGAAGCATCAATATCCGGAAACTCTTTTATCAGTGACTGTGCAATCAGTTCCGGGCTTGTGAATGCCATGAATGGATTCTTGAATACGACTTCACCACGTCCAATCGCTTCTACATTGTTCTTGATATTTTCAGAATAGGAAGTAACGATAGGACAGTTATAATGATTGTTTGCATCCTGGAATTCATTTCTTTCATAGAACAGAGCAGGATAGAAGATGAAATCTACATGCTGTCCTATGAGCCATTCAATATGACCATGTGCTAATTTTGCGGGGTAACACTCAGATTCACTTGGAATGGATTCGATACCCATTTCATATATCTTTCTGTTAGATACAGGAGATAACACCACCTGATAATGCAGCTTCGTAAAGAATGTATACCAGAATGGATAGTTCTCATACATATTCAGAACACGGGGAATACCCACACGGCCTCTGGCAGCTTCTGCATCTGATAAAGGTTCGTAGGAGAACAGTCTCTGTAATTTGTAAGCAAATAAGTTAGGAACACCATTATCGCTCTTAGCCTTGCCTAATCCACGTTCGCAACGATTACCTGATGTGAAACGTCTTCCATCAGAGAATTTGTTAATAGTGAGACGGCAGGAATTCGTACAGCCCTGACATTTTACCAGTGAGGTAGAGAATGTCAGTTCATTGATCTGGTCGATAGTCAACATGGTTGACTGCTCATTTTCACCATTCTGGTAATGTTCCCTTGCAATAAGGGCTGCACCAAACGCGCCCATGATACCTGCGATATCAGGACGGATAGCTTCGCATCCTGCGATCTTTTCAAAGCTTCTAAGGACAGCATCATTATAGAATGTACCACCCTGAACAACGATATTACGACCCAATTCAGAAGCATCAGATACCTTGATAACCTTGAAAAGGGCATTCTTTATAACTGAGTAAGCAAGACCTGCGGAGATATCAGATACCTCTGCACCTTCCTTCTGTGCCTGCTTTACCTTGGAATTCATAAATACAGTACAACGTGTTCCAAGATCAATAGGATGCTTTGCAAAAAGAGCTGCTTTTGCAAAATCCTGTACACTGTAATTCAGAGACTTGGCAAAGGTCTCAATGAAAGAACCACAGCCTGATGAACAGGCTTCATTTAACTGTACGGAGTCTACGGTCTGATTCTTGATTTTGATACATTTCATGTCCTGACCGCCGATATCAAGGATACAGTCTACTTCAGGATCAAAGAACGCAGCAGCGTAGTAATGAGCTACAGTCTCTACCTCGCCGTCATCCAGCATGAAGGCAGCTTTAATCAGAGCCTCACCGTAACCTGTGGAGCAGGAGCGTACGATTGTCGCATCATCAGGGAGCAGAGAGTAGATCTCCTGAATAGAGCGGATTGCAGTTTTGAGTGGGCTGCCGTTATTATTACTGTAGAAAGAATACAGCAGAGTACCATCTTCATCTACCAGAGCTACTTTGGTAGTGGTAGATCCGGCATCAATACCCAGATAGCATTTTCCGTGGTAATTGCGGATATCCTCCGCTTTTACATGATGTTTGCTGTGTCTGTTCTGGAACTCTTCATATTCTGCTTCGTTAGCAAAGAGAGGGTCCATACGGGCTACTTCAAATTCCATTTTAATATTGGAAGAGAGCTTATCCACCATTTCCTGCATGGTGAAAGATACTTCTTCTTTGGCATTTAATGCAGAACCGATGGCAGCGAACAGATGAGAATTGTCTGTATCAATAATATGTTCGTCATCCAGCTTTAAGGTTCTGATAAAGGCTGCCTTTAACTCTGATAGGAAGTGAAGAGGACCACCCAGGAATGCAACATGTCCTCTGATAGGTTTACCGCAGGCAAGACCACTGATTGTCTGGTTGACAACAGCCTGGAAGATAGAAGCAGACAGATCTTCCTTGGTAGCGCCTTCATTGATCAGGGGCTGAATGTCTGTCTTGGCAAATACACCGCATCTTGCGGCAATAGTATATAAAGAATGATAATTCTTGGCATATTCGTTCAGACCGGATGCATCTGTCTGTAAAAGAGAAGCCATCTGGTCGATAAAAGAACCTGTACCACCGGCACAGATACCATTCATTCTCTGTTCTACGTTGCCATTTTCAAAATAAATGATCTTGGCATCTTCACCGCCTAATTCAATGGCAACATCTGTCTTGGGTGCTAATTCCTGCAGAGAAGTTGATACGGCAATTACTTCCTGTACGAATGGAACACCCAGATGATTGGCAAGAGTCAGACCACCGGAGCCTGTAATCATTGGATGAAGTTCCAGGTTGCCAAGCCTGGAGAAAGCGTCCTCAAGCAGAGAGGAGAGAGTCTCGCGTATATTGGCATAGTGTCTCTTATAATCGGAGAACAATATAGTATGTTCTGAGTTTAAGATTGCAATTTTAACTGTAGTGGAACCGATATCGATTCCCAATGTGTAGAAGTCTTTGTTCATGTATAACCAATCCTTACTAATAATATACATAATAACCATTTTTCGCATACATTTGCTATTATACGACAGTGGTGGTAAAAAGGCAACCAAACAAATTTTAAAATTATATGAAGAAATTTATTAAAAAATGATAATTTCGCAGATAGTAACTGTTGGATTGGTTTACTTTTTTTATACTGAATGATACAATAAATCTATTCATTTAAAATAATTTTAGAGGTGTTATATGAATTTTTGGGACAAAATGGAAAAAAAGTTTGGCAGATATGCGATTCCTAATCTTTCGCTGTATCTGATTTTATGTTTTGGATGCGGATATCTGCTCTATGCGATCAATCCGGCAATGTTGAATTATCTGACGCTGGACCCATATAAGATTCTTCATGGGCAGATCTGGAGATTATTTACATGGATTCTGATACCGGGTGATGGGGGCAGCATCAATATCTTTACTTTGATTATGCTGTTTTTCTATTATTCTATCGGGTCATCACTGGAGCGTGCATGGGGAACCTTCTATTATAATGCATATCTGTTCCTTGGAATGATATTTACTGTAATAGAGGGTTTTATCATAATGGGTATCAGTTATCTGATGAAGGATGCAGCATTACTTGCAGGAACAACCGTGATCAAAGTAGCCAGTGAGACATATTTTGCAGTGATTGCGCAGGAATTCAGTATGTATTATATCAGTATGAGTATTTTCTTCGCATTTGCGGCTACATTCCCTGAATCTACCGTATATCTGATGTTCATTCTTCCTATTAAAATGAAGTGGATGGGAATTGCATATGGCGTACTGATGTTAGTAGAAGCTATTTCAGCATCCTGGATTGTAGATCGTATTATTGTATTGGGACCATTGCTTTACTTTATCATTTTTATGCTGATTACGAGAACTGGTATCGGTATGCGAATATCCCCAAGACAGGTGAAGAGGCGCCACGATTATCGTAAGGAAGTCAAGAAAGCCAAGCCTATGTCTGTAGCAAAGCACAAATGCGCCATCTGCGGAAGAACAAGCGAGGAATATCCTGATCTGGAATTCCGCTTCTGTTCAAAGTGCAATGGTAATTATGAGTATTGTCAGGATCATCTGTTCACACATACTCATGTACAATAATTGGTAAAGAAAGGTTTGGTTATAGAAAATATGGAAATGAATCAGTTAGAGTTTGCTCAGACTCTTCAACAGTTAAAGGACACAGCCAGATTACAGGAGAACATGCTTACCAGTGAGCAGATCAGTGAGGCATTTGAATCCCTTTCATTGACAGAAGAACAGATGGGCTTGATTCACGAATATCTGAATAAGAATCATATAGGAATTGATACACCGGCGGAACAGAATGCGAATCTGTCCAGTGAAGATACGAATTATCTGAATATGTATCTGGAAGAACTGAAGGATCTGCCAGAGGTATCGGATGGAGAGAAGCGTGCGGTTATGATGTCTGCATTGGCACAGGACAATTCTGCCTGCAATAAGCTGATAGAGATTTTCCTTCCGCAGGTGGTAGAGATTGCCAAGCTTTATGCTGGACAGGGTGCTCTGGTGGAGGATCTGATCGGAGAAGGTAATGTGGCGCTTTCCATGGGTGTAACGATGCTGGACTGTGTGGAGTCAATCGAAGAGATTGATGGTTTTCTGGCTAAAATGATCATGGATGCCATGGAGGAATACATCAGTGACGATACAGACAGCCATCAGACAGGTGAGAAGGTACTGGACAAGGTAAATCTGGTCAATGATAAATCAAAGGAAATGGCAGAAGAACTCATGCGTAAAGTTACAGTTGCAGAATTAGCGCAGGAGATGCAGATGGATGAAGAAGAGATCCGGGATGCAATTAAGCTTTCTGCAAATCATATGGAATACATTGAAGAGGATGCAGAATTATAATGGAAAATAATGATGATTTTAAATACGTGATCCAGGATACGGGCCATGTATATTTTGGTAAAGAGCTGACCTATCAGGAAATACTGGACAAAGAGGATGTACCTTTCAAATTCAAAGCGATTATCAGTGCATATGTGTCGAAGGATACAACGGTTGATGTGAAGCTTACAGATCATATCATGACGGTACACAAGGATGCTTTTTCCTATAGAATCTTTCAACAGCTGAAGATGCAGATAAGATTTTTCTACAGTGTGGATAAGAAAAGCTTGAGTGGAAAGATTAAGAAAAAGTGGATTCACAAGGTCTGTTCTTTTGATGAATTTCAAAAGCAGTATGCCAGCCTTGTGATGGAAGGAAAAGCTCAGATAGAAGATGTTTCCATCTCCAAGCTGGCATTAATGGCAATCAGTATCTAATGGAAAGGCACGGTAGTAGAATGAAAAACGCTAGAATTGAAGACGTAACAGCATATGAAATAATTGAGAAGAGAGAAATCAGGGATATCCATTCCATGAGTTATCTGCTCAGACATAAGAAGACAGGAGCAAGAATCGCCCTGCTTGAAAATGATGATGATAACAAGGTATTCTGTATTGGATTCAGAACGCCACCTACAGATTCCACAGGTGTTCCACACATTATTGAACATACTGTATTGTGCGGTTCTAAGGAATTTCCGGTCAAGGACCCATTTGTAGAACTGGTAAAGGGTTCTCTGAATACATTTCTGAATGCAATGACATATTCTGATAAGACAGTATATCCTGTAGCAAGCTGCAATGACAAGGATTTTCAGAATCTGTGCCATGTATATATGGATGCTGTCTTTTATCCTAATATATATAAGGAAGAGAAGATATTTCGTCAGGAGGGCTGGCACTATGAAATGGAGAGTCCTGAGGATGAATTAACGATCAATGGTGTCGTTTATAATGAAATGAAGGGAGCTTTCTCTTCACCAGACGATGTCCATGATAGAGAAGTATTGAATTCCTTATACCCGGATACGGCATATGGAGTGGAATCAGGTGGAGATCCTAAGGTAATCCCGGAGCTTACCTATGAGGCATTTCTGGACTTCCATCGTAGATATTATCATCCTTCCAACAGCTATATTTACCTGTATGGTGATATGGATATGGCAGAGAAATTAAGATGGATGGATGAGGAATATCTGAGTAAATTTGACAGTTTACAGATTGATTCTGCGGTACAGTTACAGAAGCCTTTTGCGCAGCCTGTATTTATTCAAAAGGATTATCCTGTCATGGAGGGTGAGTCCTTAGAAGATAACACATATTTATCATACAATACTGTAGTAGGAACCAGCCTGGATAAAGAATTATATTATGCGATGCAGCTGATTGATTATGCATTGTGTTCTTCATCGGGAGCACCGCTGAAACTGGCATTGATCCATAAGAATATAGGAACAGAGGTATACAGCGTATATGAGAATGGTGTATATCAGCCATATTTCTCAATTGTGGCAAAGAATGCCAATGATTCCCAGAAGGATGAATTCGTACAGACAATTGAAGAAGAACTGGCTCGTATCGTGAAAGAAGGTCTGGATAAAAAGGCATTGCTGGCTGCATTGAACTATTATGAATTCAAGTACAGAGAAGCGGATTTTGGTTCTTATCCCAAGGGATTGATGTACGGTCTGCAGATGTTTGACTCTTGGCTTTATGATGACAAGATGGCATTTGACATGATCGAAGCCAATGACATTTTTAAGACATTACGTGAGAAGATCAATACCAATTATTATGAAGAACTGATTGATAAATATCTGCTTCACAACCAGCACAAATCTATTCTGATGGTATCGCCTAAAGAAGGATTGACAGCTGCCAATGATAAAGCGCTGGCTGATAAGTTACAGGCGTATAAGGCAGCTTTGAGTCAGGAGGAGATTTTAAAGATTGTTGAAGAGACACATGCGCTCCACGATTATCAGGATGCAGAGGATTCACCAGAAGCATTGTCTAAGATTCCCATGCTGACCAGGGCAGATATGAAGAAAGAAGCAGAAGGCTTTGTCAATGAAGAGAGAGTGGCAGGAGATACCAAGGTACTGTTCCATCAGCTTCAGACCAATGGAATTGGCTATGTGAAGCTTGTCTTTGATGTAGCCAATATTCCACAGGAGTTATTCGCCTATATGGGTATCCTCAAAAATGTTCTTGGCTATGTGGATACACAGAATTACAGCTATGGTGAGCTTTATAATGAAATCAACATTCATACAGGCGGTATCTCATCTACTGTGAATACTTATACGAATTCAAAGAAACTGGATGAATACAGCCTTACCTTTGAAGTAAAGACGAAGGCAATGTATGGAGAGCTTGCCAATACATTTGCATTATTACAGGAGATTATGACAACCTCCAGAATGGATGACCGGGACAGAATCTACGAGATCATTGCCGAATTGAAATCCAGAATGCAGGGAAGCATGACGTCTTCAGGACATTCTCTGGCTGCAATACGTGCATTGTCTTATTTCAGCGAGACGGCGGCAATTATGGAGCTGGTAAGTGGTATGCCCTGCTATAGACTTCTTGAGAAGCTGGAAGCAGAGTATGATTCGTATAAAGATGAACTGGCAGACAAGCTTAAACAGCTGGCGCAATGCATTTTCCGCCCGGAGAATCTGATGCTGATGGACTATACAGCAGAAGAGGAAGGATATGAGACATTTGCCAAGCTGATTCCCGGATTAAAAGCTTCTTTGTATACAACACAGGTTCCAAAGGAGAAGCTTCAGATAATACTGAATAAATTAAATGAAGGCTTTGCAACCTCAGCGCAGATTCAGTATGTAGCAAGAGCGGGAAGCTATAAGGAAAATGGTTATGATTATCCTTACACAGGTGCACTCCGTGTTCTGAAGGTGATCATGGGCTATGATTATCTGTGGATTAACGTCCGTGTTAAGGGTGGCTCTTATGGATGTATGTGCAGCTTTGCCAAGACGGGAGAGAGCTATTTCGTATCCTATCGTGATCCTAACCTGAAGAAGACAATGGAAGTATATGAGAAAGCCGGAGATTATCTGAGAAGCTTTACAGCAGATGAGAGAACAATGACCAAGTACATCATAGGAGCAATCAGTGACTGGGATGTACCTATGACGCCTGCAACAAAAGGCAGCAGATCCCTGAGTGCTTACCTGTCTCATATGGATTATGCTGATCTGCAGAAGGAGAGAGATGAGCTTCTTGGATGTACACAGGAAGATATTCGTGCCCTGGCAGATTATATGGATGCCATCATGAAGGAAAATGCTGTATGTGTAGTAGGAAATGGTCAGACGATAGAAGAGAATAAAGAAATGTTTGATACGATTGAGAATTTGTTTCATTAAGAGAAAATGAGGAGGGATTCTATGAAAAAGAGGCAAGATGTGACCAGATGGAAACTGGCAGCAGCACTGCTGTCAACAACGATCATGATGACTGGATGCGGTTCCTCATCCGGTTATAGTGATACATCCGGAGCAGTGGCCAATTCGAAGGCATATACGGATGGCGGAAGCGATTTTTATTCAGAAAGTGCTGTGTCAGAGGATGCTTCTGCAGATAATACAGCAAGTACTGCCATACAGGAGACCAATCGCAAACTGATCAAGACTGTGAACATGACAGTAGAGACAGAGGACTATGATGGGCTTCTGAATACACTGGATAAGAAAATTGCGGAGCTTGGCGGCTATACAGAGTATTTCAGCACACAGGGAAATGGAAGCAATCGTTATGGAAGTATGACAATCCGCATCCCTAAAGAAAAACTGGATACTTTCCTTGAAATGGTCGAGGGTGTGTCTAATATCACATATCGACAGGAAAATGTAGAAGATGTGACACTGGATTATGTGGATGTGGAAAGTCGTAAAAAGATGCTGGAGACAGAACAGCAGCGTCTGTTGGAGCTTCTGGAGACCGCTGAAAGTCTGGATGATATTCTGACGATTGAGAGCAGGCTGACAGAAGTGCAGTATGAACTCGACAGCAAGGAATCACAGCTTCGTACGTATGATAACCAGATTGATTACAGTACAGTATATCTGGATATTGATGAGGTTGTCAGATATACACCACAGGAACAGAAGGGCACCTGGGAGAGAATCAGCACAGGCTTTAAGGAGAATCTCTACAGTGTAGGAAACGGTATTAAGAACTTCTTTATTCAGTTCATTATACATATTCCATCTATTGTGGTATTCCTTGCGATGGTTGGTATTCTGGCATTGATTGTCAGATTCATTATCCACATGGAGCAGAAGCACAGTCAGAAAGTACAGGAAAAAAGAAAGAAACAACAGATGCAGCAAGTACAGCAGATACAGAACATACAGGAAGGAAAAAAAGATGCAGGAAAATAAGCAGTATAAATCAGGTTTTGCAGCTCTGATAGGAAGACCTAATGTAGGAAAGTCAACATTGATGAATTGCCTGATAGGACAGAAAATAGCCATTACATCCAAGAAGCCACAGACAACAAGAAATAAGATCCAGACTGTATATACTTCAGACGAAGGGCAGATTGTTTTTGTGGATACACCAGGTATTCATAAGGCGAAGAACAAGCTGGGCGATTATATGGTCAATGTGGCAGAGCATAGTCTCAAGGAAGTAGATGTTGTATTATGGCTTGTTGAACCTACAGATTATATTGGGGCTGGAGAACAGCATATTGTAGAACAGCTGAGTAAAGTAAAAGTACCTGTGATTCTGGTTGTTAATAAGATTGATACGGTGAAAAGAGAGCAGCTCCTTGTGTACATTGATGCATACCGCAAACTGATGGATTTTGCAGAAATAGTACCAGTGTCAGCATTAAAAGATGACAATACGGACACACTGATTAAACTTATTATGAAATACTTGCCTTATGGTCCTGCTTTTTATGATGAAGATACGATTACAGATCAGCCAATGAGACAGATTGTAGCAGAGCTGATCCGTGAGAAGGTTCTCAGAAGCATTGATGAAGAAATTCCTCATGGAGTGGCAGTCACAATCGAATCCATGAAGTTCAGCAAGAAGATCGTGGATATAGATGCGACTATTATCTGTGAGAAGAATTCCCATAAGGGCATTATCATAGGAAAAGGTGGCGCCATGCTTAAAAAGATCGGTTCACTGGCAAGACCTGAAATTGAAGATCTGCTGGAACAGCATGTGAATCTTCAATTGTGGGTAAAGGTAAAGAAGGACTGGAGAGACAGTGATTATCTGATTAAGAATTTTGGCTACGATCCCAAAGAGACCGAATAGAATCTATGCATTAAGTAAATCCTAACCGTATAGGGAATGAGATACGGGAGGAAATACAATGTACGAGAATGGATGGAACCGCTTTGCAAGAACGGGACAGATAAGCGATTATCTGACATATAAGGGGTATCCTGCCACTAAGAATAAGACGGGAAATGCAGGTGAATGCAGAAATGCAGGATTATATCACGGTAACGGGAATTGTGATCAAAACAGAACCAATCGGAGAATATGATAGACGTGTTGTAATACTTACCAGGGAAAAAGGTAAGATATCCGCATTTGCCAGAGCTGCCAGAAAGGCGGGAAACCGCCTGATGGCACCCAGCAACCCTTTCTCTTTTGGACAATTTCGATTATATGCCGGCAGAAATTCCTACACAATGGCAGAGGCTGACATATCCAATTATTTTGAAGAACTCAGACAGGATTTTATCGGGGCATATTATGGGATGTATTTTCTGGAAATATGCGATTATTATTCCAGAGAGAATAATGATGAGTTAGAACTGCTCAAGCTGCTCTATCAGTCATTGAGAGCATTGGGCAATGAGTCGATTCCGCACAAACTGACAAGATGTATATTTGAACTCAAATCCATTATGATCAATGGAGAATTTGATGTTCGCCTGATTACGGAGGATCTGCTGGAATCCACGCGATATACGATAGACTACATAATGAAGACACCGGTGGAGAAGCTGTATCGTTTTCTGGTAAATGAAGAAGTATTGGAGCAGTTGAGAGAATTCAACAGGCGATTATGCAGACAGACCTTTGACAGAGATTTTAAAAGTCTTGAAATACTTGAAAATCTTGAATAAGTTGGTTATAATAGGACGCAGAATCCATTAGGGATTTGTTGTGGAGGAGATTATGAAGAAATTTAACACGGCAGGAATGCTGGCAGTGCTGATGCTGTGCCTGACAGCATGCGGTTCCGGTACAGACGCCGGGGAGACTGACATGAATTCCCTGACACTTGCAAAAAATGGCAGTGTGGAGAATACCATTGTAGAAAGCTTTGATAAGGAATATTATGATTTGGAAGGTCTCAATACCATGATTGGAGATTCGATAGAGCAGTATTGCACACAGAATCCCACAGCAGAGATCACATTAACACGCAGTGAAGTAACGGATGACAAGGTCAAAGTCAACATGAAGTATGACAGTGCTGCTACTTATATGGGATATAACAGTGAATTGCTGTTTGTTGGAACAGTTCAGGAGGCATATGCAGCAGGTTATGATCTGAACCTGTCATTGGTCAGTGCCAGAGATGAGACAGACAGAATTGGCAAGCAGGAATTGCTGGAGATGGGTGAACATCACATAGTACTTATGGAAATACCTGATTCAATGGAGAATGGTCTTAGACTGGAATGTTATGGAGATATATTATATGTGGGGGACAATATAAGCGTTGTTTCCAAAAAAACGGCAGATATAGAACAAACGCAGGGTGTTAGCGTTGTTGTATTCAAATAAATAACGATAAGGTGAGGAAAGAATAATGGAAAAGACAATGGACAAAATTGTTGCTTTGGCAAAAGCGAGAGGATTTGTATATCCTGGCTCAGAGATCTATGGTGGACTTGCGAACACCTGGGACTATGGTAACCTTGGTGTAGAGCTGAAGAACAATGTAAAGAGAGCATGGTGGCAGAAATTCGTCATGGAGAACCCTTATAATGTAGGTGTTGACTGTGCTATTCTGATGAATCCTCAGACATGGGTAGCTTCTGGACATCTGGGTGGTTTCTCTGATCCTCTTATGGATTGCAAGGAATGTCATGAGCGTTTCCGTGCAGATAAGCTGATTGAGGATTATTGTGAGGAAAAGGGCATCACTCTGACAGAGTCTGTAGATGCATGGAGTCAGGAAAAGATGATGCAGTTCATCGAAGAGAATCAGATTCCATGCCCAAGCTGTGGAAAACACAACTTTACAGATATTCGTCAGTTCAACCTGATGTTCAAGACTTTCCAGGGTGTTACAGAGGATGCCAAGAATACTGTATATTTAAGACCGGAGACTGCACAGGGTATTTTCGTAAACTTTAAGAATGTGCAGAGAACTTCCAGAAAGAAGATTCCATTTGGTATTGGTCAGATCGGTAAGTCTTTCAGAAACGAAATTACACCTGGTAACTTTACTTTTCGTACCAGAGAGTTCGAACAGATGGAACTTGAATTCTTCTGCGAGCCGGGCACTGACCTTGAATGGTTCCAGTACTGGAGAGCATTCTGCCGCGACTGGCTGTTAAGTCTTGGTATCAAAGAAGATGAGATGCGTCTGCGCGATCATTCACCTGAAGAGTTATGCTTCTATTCCAAGGGAACCACTGATATTGAATTCCTCTTCCCATTTGGCTGGGGCGAGTTATGGGGAATCGCAGACAGAACTGATTACGACCTGACACAGCATCAGAATACATCAGGACAGGATATGTCTTACTTTGATGATGAGAAGAAAGAGAAATATGTTCCTTATGTTATCGAGCCTTCATTGGGTGCAGACCGTGTTGTACTGGCATTCCTTTGCGCAGCATATGATGAGGAAGAGATTGGAGAGGGTGATGTAAGAACCGTATTACATTTCCATCCGGCACTTGCTCCTGTTAAGATCGGTATTCTTCCATTAAGCAAGAAGCTTAACGAGGGCGCTGAGAAGATCTATGCACAGCTGTCCAAGAAATATAACTGCGAATTTGATGACAGAGGAAATATCGGTAAGAGATATCGCCGTCAGGATGAGATTGGTACACCATTCTGCATTACTTATGACTTTGATTCAGAGGAAGATCATGCAGTAACCATTCGTTTCCGTGATTCCATGGAACAGGTAAGAATACCTATTGATGAACTGGATGCATATTTTGCAGATAAGTTTACATTCTAAAACATATAAGTAATCAAAGCACTTCTTTTATCAGTATAACAGGCTGATAAAGGAGGTGCTTTTTTGATATTCGATAATATATCCAATGCAAGTAAACATAATATACAGACAAAACATAATTATGCATAAATAAATACTGTATACATTTAAAATCTATATATTAATAATAGAAAATATGGTAAAATGTATATTGTTTCAGTGAAATGGATTTTGCTGTTGAGCTTTAGGAGTTATCATAATGGAAAATAGTCTGTATTTTGTAATCAGTTCTGTAATCTTGAGTTTTACGTTGTTGGCATCCTTTTATTTAAGATATAGGATACCGACGAAGGACAATCGGATATTAATGCTGCTGATGTGGATCGTAGTTATATCCAATCTGTTGGATCTGGGACTTGGGCTCAATGGCATATGGTATCGGCTGCCTACAAGAGCAATCTATCTTTTGAATACGGTTTATCTGATTACCAGACAATTCATTATAGTAGGATATGCAGGTTATATTGTGTTGTGTACGGATTCTGGCAAACTGGTCTCTAAAGAATGGAAAATCGTATGCGCCATTACAAATCTGTATGGTTTTTTTCTGATTTTTGGGAATATAAAGTTTCATTGGCTTTTCCTGACAGATGTACAGGGCAATTATGTCCGTGGACAGCAGATATGGCTGTATTATATTTTTGCAATCTGTTATATCGTGTTTGCTATATGGCATCTGATCAGATATGGGCATGCACTGGACTGGTCGCGTAAAATTGCATTACTTGTATTTGTAATGATTCCTGCGCTGGGAGCTTTTTTACAATATGCGTTCCCAGGCTTTAACATTGAGAGCTTTACACTGACAATAGGTATGCTATGGGTGTATCTGAATGTGCCAAAGACCAATCGTATGCTGGATTCTGATACGAGTGCGTTGAATCAATATGCCTTTTCCTGTAAAATGGAATCTCTGACAGGGCAGAAGGTCAAGGGTCATCTGGTAGTCATACGATTCCGTGACAAAAGCGCCATTCAGGACAGATATGGACTGGAGAGCTATAAGAAATTAATGCGGGAGGTTACATATGAGCTGTGCAGTCTTCAGGGCAGGGATCGGGTTTATTATCTGCGTGATGCGCGTTTTGCAGTCATATTGGATGGGGCAGACACAGATAAGGCTTATGACATTGCAAAGAATCTTATGAATAAAGTGCAGAAGCAATGGAAGATATATGGAAATGAAATTACGGTGTGGGGTGTTGGAGCTTTTCTGAGTATTCCTGATGATGTAAGAAATATTAATGACATATACAGTTATCTTGCATATCTGGAGATTATGCCGTCACTTCATGGGGGCAGTATGTATGAGGGTGGACATCTTGATGTTGCGTACATGAAAAGATATGGCGAGATAGAACGGGCGATAGAGCGTGCGCTGCAAAAGACAAGCTTCGAGGTATATTATCAGCCAATTTATGGCGTCAAGGAGCAAAAGATCATTGCAGCAGAGGCGTTACTGAGGATGTATGATGAGGAAATGGGCTTCATTTCACCGGAAGAATTTATTCCCATTGCTGAGAAGAACGGCAAGATTATAGAAATCGGACAAATGGTGCTGGAAAGCGTGTGTCGTTTCCTACAGAAAGAGGATATTACAAAGTATGGGCTTCATTATATAGAAGTTAATTTATCTGTTATTGAATGTATGCAGGATATTTTGCCGGAAGAGATTAAGAAAACTCTTGAAAAATATGAAATTGATCCGCAGCTGCTTAATCTTGAGATAACAGAGACTGCGCTTGCCCAGAGTAAAGCAATTCTGGCGGACAATATGCGTAAGATCAGTGAAATGGGAGTAAGTTTCTCACTGGACGATTATGGAACAGGATATTCCACAATTACCTATATGATGACGCTTCCTTTCAGGATTGTAAAGATAGACAAATCTATTCTGTGGTCTTCTTTTGAAAATGAACGTGCAATGATTGCATTATGTGCGAGCATTAATATGATTAAAGAAATGAACATGGAGATCGTGGTAGAAGGAGTGGAGTCACGGGAGATGGCACAGAAGCTGACACAGCTTGGGTGCGATTATCTCCAGGGATATTATTTTTCCAAACCATTGCCGGTGAACAAGTTCATCGAATGTATCTCGAAAAATCCTATATTTCTATTTGACAAGGAATAAGAGCTAAACTATAATAAATGTGCTGGTCTGTGGATCAGTACTTTTATTTGTGTGAGTTTTGTGAAAGATAGAGCAATTACGAACATATATGGATGGAGGATAAACCATGGAAAACTATGGAGTAAACGATTTGAGAAGAATGTTTCTCGAATTTTTTGAAAGCAAAGGACATCTGGCAATGAAGAGCTTCTCTTTAGTGCCTCATAATGATAACAGTCTGTTGATCATCAATTCAGGTATGGCACCTCTCAAGCCATATTTTACCGGACAGGAGATTCCACCCAGACGTAGAGTGACAACCTGTCAGAAGTGTGTCAGAACAGGTGATATCGAGAATGTAGGTAAGACGGCAAGACATCTTACTTTCTTTGAAATGCTTGGTAACTTCTCTTTTGGAGATTATTTTAAGCATGAATCTCTGGCATGGAGCTGGGAATTCCTGACAAAAGTAGTAGGACTTGATCCTGAGAGGTTATATCCTTCTATTTACAGTGAAGATGACGAAGCATTCCATATCTGGACAGACGAGATTGGTGTCCCGGCAGAAAAGATTACCAGATTCTACCGTGATCCTGAGACCGGAGAATGTGATAACTTCTGGGAGCATGGTGCCGGCCCATGTGGTCCATGTTCTGAAATCTATTATGACAGAGGTATCAAGTATGGCTGCGGTAAGCCCGATTGTAAGGTAGGCTGTGACTGCGACCGTTTCATGGAAGTATGGAATAACGTATTTACTCAGTTCGATGGTGATGGACATGGCAACTATTCAGAACTGGAACAGAAGAATATTGATACAGGCATGGGTCTTGAGAGACTTGCAGTTGTAGTACAGGATGTAGATACTGTATTTGATATTAATACAATGAAAGCAATCCGTGACAAGATCTGTGAAGTAGCAGGTGTAGAATATCAGAAGGATGAGAAGACAGATGTATCTATCCGTCTGATCACAGACCATATGCGTTCTTCAACATTCATGATCTCTGATGGTATCCTTCCATCTAATGAAGGTAGAGGATATGTACTGAGAAGACTCATCCGCCGTGTTGCAAGACATGGAAGACTGCTTGGAATCGAAGGCAAGTTCCTGACCAAGATCGCACAGACAGTTATTGATGAGTGTAAAGATGGTTATCCAGAACTGGAAGAGAAGAAAGACTTTATCTTCAACGTTCTGATTCAGGAAGAAGATAAATTCAGCAAGACAATCGATCAGGGACTTTCTATTCTGAATGATATGGAAGAGAAGCTGAATCAGGAAGGCAGGAAAGTACTTGCAGGAGCAGACGCTTTCAAGTTATATGATACTTACGGATTCCCTATTGACCTGACAATTGAGATTCTGGAAGAAAAAGGCTTCACAGTAGATGAAGAGGGCTTCCAGGCTGCAATGAAAGAGCAGAAAGAGACTGCACGTAAAGCACGTAAAGTAACCAATTATATGGGTGCTGACGTTACTGTATATGAATCCATTGATCCAAGTATCACAAGTAAATTTGTAGGTTATGACAGATTAACACATCAGTCTAAAGTAACAGTTCTGACTACAGAGGATGAACTGGTAGACGCACTGACTGATGGACAGACAGGAACAATCATTGTAGATGAGACTCCTTTCTATGCGACAATGGGTGGACAGGAAGCAGATACAGGTGTGATTACACTTCCAGATGCTGAATTCCGGGTAAAAGATACAATCAAGCTTCTTGGTGGCAAGATTGGACATGTCGGTGTTGTTACAAAGGGTATGATCAAAGTAGGCGACACTGTTACTCTGAGTGTAGATGCTGCAAAGAGAGCAGATACATGTAAGAACCACAGTGCAACACACTTATTACAGAAGGCATTGAGAAATGTTCTCGGTTCTCATGTAGAACAGGCAGGTTCTTTTGTAAATGAAGACAGATTAAGATTTGACTTTACTCATTTCCAGGCTATGACCCAGGAAGAGATTGCCAAGGTTGAACAGCAGGTAGTAGAGCAGATTGCTAATAATCTTCCTGTTGTAACAGAAAACCTGTCATTAGAAGAAGCCAAGAAGACTGGTGCAATGGCATTGTTTGGTGAGAAATACGGTGATGTAGTCCGCGTTGTCAAGATGGGTGATTACTCAACCGAACTTTGTGGTGGTACACATGTACCAAATACAGGTGCTATTATGGCATTTAAGATTCTTTCTGAGAGTGGTGTTGCTGCCGGTGTCAGAAGAATTGAAGCATTAACAGGTAATGGCGTATTACGTTATTATAAAGAATTAGAAGAAACTATTGATAAGAGTGCTAAGATTGTAAAGACAACTCCGGCTGGACTGACAGAGCGTCTGGAACATCTGATGGCTGAAATGAAAGCATTGCAGAGTGAGAATGAATCTCTCAAGAGCAAGGCTGCTAAGGAAGCCCTTGGAGACGTTATGGACAAGACTGTTGAAATCAAGGGTGTGAAGCTTCTGGCTGCCAAGGTAGACGGTGTAGATATGAATGCTCTCCGTGATCTGGGCGATCAGCTCAAGGCTAAACTTGGTGAAGGCGTAGTTGTACTGGCATCTGTTGCAGATGGTAAGGTGAATTTAATCGCTATGGCTACAGATGAAGCAATGGCAAAGGGCGCACATGCAGGTAATCTGATCAAGGGCATTGCAGCTCTTGTAGGTGGCGGCGGTGGTGGTCGTCCTAATATGGCTCAGGCAGGCGGTAAGAATCCTGCAGGAGTAGATCAGGCAATTGCAGAAGTAGCTAAAGTATTGGAGAATCAGCTGTAATTTCGCATAAAGAACAAAAAAATAAAAAAATATGCAAAAAACTGTTGACGTATTCAAGATATCTGATATAATCTTAGGTGTGCAATTAAGTATACCCGAACAGTCTGGCACACAATAATAGGGCTGGAGGGAGGTTAGGTGTGATAGCATGTCAAATGTAATCGTAAAAGAAAACGAAACTTTAGACAGCGCTTTACGTAGATTCAAGAGAAGTTGTGCGAAAGCCGGAATTCAGCAGGAAATCCGTAAAAGAGAGCATTACGAGAAGCCAAGCGTAAAACGTAAGAAGAAGTCTGAAGCAGCTAGAAAACGTAAATATAATTAATAAGTACAATGGAACACCTGAAGGTGGTTTCATTGCCATGAATGAATCCTTGGCAATACTGCCAGGGATTTTTTCGTTCTAAGGTAGATGAGGGAGAGTAGTGAATCATGTGGACTAGAGAATTTGCCGGATATGATTTTTATCATTTGACGGCGTGTTTCTTTTTGTTTAGCGTGTTAGGCTGGATGGTAGAATCCATATATATGTCATTCTGCAATCATAAACTGACTAACAGAGGATTTATGACAGGTCCATTTTGTCCAATTTATGGAGTGGGAGCTGTGGTTGGATATCTGGTTCTGCATCCGTTTGCCAATAATCTGGTAGCTCTGTATTTTGTCGGAGCTGTTCTGGCAACGGTGTTTGAATATCTGGTAGCCAAGCTTATGCTTCGTCTGTTTGGAGAAGTATGGTGGGACTATCATGACAAACCATGTAATTATAAGGGGATTGTATGTCTGGAGAGTACAATTGCCTGGGGCTTTTATGCAGTCATTATTATTACATTTTTGTTTGATAAGATTATGAAGCTGATTGACAGATATCCTGTCGCCTGGGGAATCAGAACCATCGGACTAGTGTTTGTCATGGCACTGTTTGATTTTGGATATCATTTTGCAGTGGCTACAGGAATCAGTGGGAAGTGCAGAAGATATATTTCAGAATACATAGAAAGTAGAAAATAAGAGTATAAAAAGATTTTTCGATTCATAGATTGTTTTTAAGAGATGTAAGAGGCGATTCTATGAATAAAACGAAGAAAACGTGGATAAGAATATTAAGTGCTGTGCTCATATGGATAGAAGTATTGATGATGCCAATCTGCAGGATGGAAGTATGTGCACAGATAGAGCTTACATCCCCAAGTGCAATCTTGATGGAGGCATCTACGGGGACTGTTTTATTTGAAAAAAATCCGGACGAAGTCAGAAGTCCAGCCAGCATCACGAAGATCATGACCTTATTACTGATTTTTGAAAATCTGGAAAAGGGCAAGATCAAGCTGGAGGATGAAGTGGTGACGAGTGCCCACGCCAAGTCGATGGGAGGATCGCAGGTCTTTCTGGAAGAAGGAGAGATACAGACAGTTGATACATTGATCAAGTGTATTACAGTAGCCAGCGGCAATGATGCTTCTGTAGCCATGGCTGAATATATTGCAGGCAGTGAAGGCGGATTTGTGAATATGATGAATGAGAAAGCTGCACAGTTGGGAATGGATAATACACATTTTCTGGATTGCTGCGGTCTGACATCAGACAGCGGACATCATACAACAGCCCGTGATGTGGCAACTATGTCCAGAGAATTGATTAACAGATACCCTGCGATATATGAATATACGAAGATATGGATGGAAGATATTACCCATGTGACCAGACAGGGAAGCAAGCCTTTTACCTTATCCAGTACCAATAAACTGTTAAAACAGTATCCCTGGGCAACGGGATTGAAGACTGGTTCGACCAGTACTGCAAAATACTGTTTCAGTGCAACGGCGAACAAGGATGGAATAGACATGATCGCGGTTGTGATGGGAGCACCTGATTTTAAAGTGCGTTTTGCAGAGGCGAAAAGCCTGTTGGAATATGGGTTTGCCATGACCAGATTATATGTGGATGAGAACAGGGAACCGCTGGAAACTGTCAAGGTTGCAGGTGGAAAAGAGACACAGGTTGCCGTAGTCCCGGAAGGTGAATTTCGTTATCTGGATACATCGGGAGCAGATTTTAGCCAGATCATAAAGACATACGAGTACAGGGATGATCTGTCTGCACCTTTTGAACAGGGAGAAGAAGCGGGCAGAATCAGATATACGCTGAACGGACAGGAGCTTGGCAGTGTTGCCATGCTGACGGTTCAGTCTGTAGAGCGCGCCGGTATATGGGATTATTTATACAGGGTATATAAGTTGTATCTGCTCTAGCGCAGACACCTGGGGAGACGAAGAGGAGTAGAAGGATGATAAAAGTGGTCATTATTCTGCTGTTGATAATAATTGCAGCATTACTGATTGTAGGTGTGGTAGATGGAAATCGTTTTGTGGTAGCAAAGCAGCAATTTGTTTTGCCGAAATTAAGGAAAAACTGCCGCTTTGTTATGGTTTCCGATCTACATAATAAGGTGTATGGAAAAGACCATGATAAGGTTATCCGGGAGATTGAACAGGCAAATCCGGATTTTATCCTTATAGTTGGAGATCTGGTGACTTCACATCAGGATGAACCGGTAGATACGGGAATCCAGTTTGTAAATGCACTGAGTGGAAAATACAGGATTTATTATTCGCCAGGTAATCATGAATCCAAACTCAAGTACAGAGCAGATTATTATGGAAATATGTACAACAGGCTGATGAAGGGTATTCAGCATGAGAATGTGAAAATACTCAGTGATGAAACAATCAGACTGGAAGAGTATGGAATAGCACTGACGGGATTTGAACTGGGCCTGGAATATTTCAAACGCTTTAAGAAACGACCTATGCCCCTGGATTATATGAATAGAAAACTGGGGAAACCATTAAAAGAATATTGTAATATTCTGATGGCGCATAACCCGGAGTATTTTGAAGAATATGCAAAGTGGGGGGCTGATCTGGTGCTGTCAGGGCATGTGCATGGCGGCATTATGAGATTACCGCTGGTTGGCGGTGTCATTTCACCGGCTTATACGCTCTTTCCAAAGTATGATGGTGGAATTTTCCATAGTGGGAAGACAACAATGCTGCTTGGCAGAGGAATGGGATCGCATACGATACAGCTTCGTTTTTTCAACCCTGCGGAGTTATATGTTGTTGATCTGGTGAAAGGAGAGTAGAAGATGGTACTTTCTGTAAAGCTAGAGGTCTTTGAGGGACCTCTTGATTTGCTGCTGCATCTGATTGAGAAGAATAAAATAGATATTTATGATATTCCTATCGTAGAAGTAACAGATCAGTATCTGGAATACATCAGACAGATGGAACATGAAGATATGAATGTCATGAGTGAATTCCTTGTCATGGCGGCTACCCTGTTGGACATTAAGTGCCGTATGCTGCTTCCAAAAGAAGTAAATGAAGAAGGCGAAGAGGAAGATCCAAGAGCAGAACTTGTACAGAAGCTTCTGGAATATAAGATGTATAAATATATGTCATATGAATTGCGTGACAGACAGGTCGATGCAGCAAAGAGCTGGTATAAGAGACCTATGCTGCCCAAGGAAGTAGAGGATTATCACTATCCTGTGGATTATGAGGAACTGCTTGGAGATATGAATCTTGCCAAGCTGCATGAAATATTCAAGTCATGTATTCGGAGACAGGAAGACAAGATTGACCCGATCAGAAGCCAGTTTGGTAAGATTGAGAAGGACGAGATCAATCTGGAAGAGAAGCAGGGGTATATTGAAGAATTTGTAAAGAATCATAAGAAATTCAGTTTCCGTAATCTGTTGGAGAGGCAGGGAAGCAAGATGGAGATCATTGTAACATTTCTTGCTGTTCTTGAAATGATGAAGCAGGGAATCCTTTCTGTTGAGCAGGAGGATACCTTCGGAGATATTATGATCACATCAAGCCTGGCTGCATGATGTTGGAGAAATATGGAATACTATATTGATGGGAGAATAAGATAGAGGTGGATACAAAGAAAGCAGAGGCAATTATTGAAGCAGTTCTGTTTGCCATGGGAGATTCGGTAGAATTGTCCAAGCTCACACATGTATTGGAAATGGAACCACAGAAAATCAGAGATATCATTGCCAAGATGAATGAAAAATATCAAGAGGAAGACAGAGGAATCTCGATTATTGAATTGGAAGATTCCTATCAGCTGTGTACAAAGCCTGATCTGTATGAGTATCTGATCAAAGTAGCCAAGGCACCAAGAAAATATGTAATGTCAGATACATTGCTGGAGACTTTGTCTATTGTAGCGTACAAACAGCCGGTAACCAGACTGGAAGTAGAGAAGATCCGTGGAGTAAGCTGTGACCATGCAATAAACAGATTACTGGAATTTAATCTGATTCAGGAATTGGGAAGACTGGATGCACCAGGGCGCCCATTGCTTTTTGGAACGACAGAAGAATTCTTAAGAACATTTGGTGTTAAGTCTTTGGGGGATCTGCCTACCTTGAATCAGGAGCAGTTAGACGATTTCAAACATCAGGCAGAAGAGGAAGTACAGCTAAAGATTGATATTTGATTGACAAAATCATTAATAAGTGTAATAATGCTAGAAGAACGTTGTTACTATGTAAACTTAACGGTGTTGCGAGGGGCTATGGCTTATGTATGAAAAAGGGGAAGACAGCAAGCAGATGCTGATTGAAGACAGTATCGGAAGAAAGATTCTGGATGCTGCAATAGAAATTATTAATGAAGAAGGATATGAGAATCTTACGATACGTAAAGTGGCGAAGATGAGCGGCTGCTCGAATTCGGCAATTTACATGAGATTTGAGGATAAAGATGCATTGGCAAGGGCTGTAGCAGCGTTGTATGCGAAGCCTTTTCTTCGTCTTATGGATGATAATTACAAAGAGGAAGACAGTTTCATACAGAATATGAATCGTATTGCCAAGGCAGAATATGACAGGATTCAGGAGATGGATTCAGAGTCAGTCCACTTGCAGATGGTTTATCGCGGCAGCCTGCCACGGAATGAGAATCCTTTTCTGCTCAGACTGGCAGGGTATCTGGAGAATGCTGCTGCCACAGGAGAGATCAGAACAGGTGATTATCTGGAAATGGCATATGTTCTGGCTGGTTCTTTCTGGGGAGTGGCATATATGCTCAAGTCAGATCAGAACATGGAGCAGGAAATGGCATACCGGATATTGGATACACAGAACAGAATGATGCTTCACGGTCTTGAAATTGAGCATAATGAGAACAATTTCTGGAATATATTAAGAAGTAAAGGCGTGGATGTAGATAAGGCACTGGAGAGAATGAAGGGTAATAAGGATGCATATAAAAACTTCCTTGTTGAATTTTTCGATGATCCGGATTTTGCGGCACTAAGGGAAAGTCTGGGAGAGAACAACACTTCAGATGCTTTTGAATACGCACATGGGCTGAAGGGTATGGCTGCTAATTTAGGTCTGGATGCAGTATACCAGCCGTTGAGTAAACTGGTGGAAATATTAAGACAGGGAAGCATGGAAGGCGCAATGGATGCCTATAAGCAGGTATGCGATGCCTGTAAAGTGGTAACAGCCCTGCTATAGTGGAATGGGGTAATAAATTGAATACAAAGAAAAAGATACTTGTAGTAGATGATAAGGGAATGAACCGTTATATGCTGGGTGGAATATTTCGTGATAATTATGAGATAATAGAAGCTGGCGGCGGTATGGAAGCGATTACGATTATTGACAAGGAGTATGATGAACTGGCGGTAATTCTGCTGGATATCATTATGCCAGGGATAGATGGCTTTGGTGTGCTGGAGCATATGAAAGAACAGGATTACTTAAACCGTGTTCCTGTAGTAATCGTAACAGATGATTCTTCTGAGGCAACTGCGGTTAAGGCATTTGAGTATAAAGTGGCAGATATGGTCATCAAACCATTTGAACCCCGTATCATTAAACGAAGAGTAGAGAATATTATAGAGTTGTATGCTTATAAGGAGAAATACGGTAATGCTTGAAAACGAAGGATATAATAGAAAAATCTGTGTACTTGGCGTTGCAGGAGGTTCCGCTTCCGGCAAAACTACAATCATCAATCGGGTAAAGGATTATTTTGGAAATGATATTGCAGTGATCAGCCATGATAATTATTACAAAGCACATGATGATATGCCTTTTGAAGAGAGATGCAAGCTTAATTATGATCATCCTGATTCCTTTGAATCAGAGAGAATGGCAGAGGATGTCCGTAAGCTCCTTAAAGGCTATCCCATAGAGATGCCGACTTATGACTATGTAAATCATAACCGTGCGAAAGAGACCATAACAGTAGAACCCAAGCCGGTTATTATCATGGAAGGAATTCTTATTCTGGAGAACAGAGAGCTTAGGGATCTGATGGATATTAAGATCTATGTAGATACAGATGCAGATGAGCGGCTGATGCGTCGAATCAGAAGAGATATGGTAGAGAGAGGAAGAAGCATCGACTCTATTATTTCACAGTATAGTTCTACTGTGAAACCAATGCATGAAGAGTTTGTGGAACCCTCCAAGAAATATGCAGATATCATTATTCCCCGTGGTGGAGAGAATGCACCGGGAATTGATATGCTGACAACGTATCTGACGAGGATGCTGCAAGGCTGAGAGTAAACGTCATGGAGGTGCGAGCATGGCAAATATTCTGGATTATCTGGAGTGGAGGGGAGATATCAGTTTAAGCGAAGACCCGTTTAATGCAGTTGATAATCTGGTTCTTTCGTGGATGGCATATGTTAATCTGGATGAGATTATGCCAAATGGGATTTATAATCAGGCGATTACAATAGAAGAAGCTATCAAACGTTTCTTTGCAAAATACAATCTGGAAGAGAAGCTGAAGGAGGCTTCCCTGACCAGAACATCAGCGCTTTTGTTTGCTCGTCTGGCAGACTGTCCGAGATTTGGACAGATGAAGATCATAAACTATGTGAATCATATCAGTGAAGAGTTACAGAAGCAATTCAGCACTATGACCATAGAAATAGATGAGGATACGAGATATATTGCCTTTCGCGGCACCGATGATACTATCGTGGGCTGGCGGGAGGATTTTAATATGGGGCTGATGGCCAATGTGCCTTCCCAGTTAGAAGCAGTGGAATATGTGGAACAGACAGCGTTAGAAGGAAATCATAAGCTGATTCTTGGCGGACACTCCAAGGGCGGTAATCTTGCTGTATATGCAGCATTTCGCTGCGATAAGACAATTCAGGATCGTATTATTCAGGTGTATAACAATGATGGACCAGGCTTTCAGAAGGAGATTCTGGACAGCCCTGAATATCAGGCTATGCTGCCAAGAATTAGAACCATTGTGCCAGAATCTTCCATAGTCGGTATGCTGCTTGGACATGAAGAAGAATATGATATTGTCAAGAGCTCTCAGAAAGGTATCATGCAGCATGACGCGGGGACCTGGGAAGTGAAGAGGAACAATTTTGTATATCTGGATTCTGTGTCCAATGCCAGCAGATTCCTGGACCGTTCTTTAAAAGAGTGGGTGGAGTCACTGGATGAGGAACGCCGACAGATTTTTGTTGACAGTCTGTTTGCAGTTCTGGATGCACCGGGTGCCAAGACTACAGTGGAACTGAATGCAATGGGAATGAAAGGTTTGACCAGCGCCTGGAAAGCGGTAAGCAACATGGATGCAGAGGTAAAACATAATCTGTGGCTGATTATCCGCTCTCTTTTCAAGATTATGAGCCAGAATAGAAAAACTGCAATCAGGAAAGAACACAGTGATAAATGAAGGCAGAATTATTAGAACAGTTGCGTAAGATAACACCGGAAGAACAGGAAATATTAAATGGCAGAAAGCAGATTAATGAGGCAATCTATGTGCAGTCAGAGGGACATGTTTTTGACAGCAGGAAGCTTCTGGATGCGTCCAAACTGATTACGGTCAGACCGCATACCCGTTTTGTGCATTTTCCCAAGCATACCCATAATTATGTGGAAGTGATCTATATGTGTTCGGGACAGACAAGACATCTGATTAACGAAGAAGAAGTGATTCTCCGACAGGGAGAATTACTGTTTCTGAGTCAGAAGGCAACGCAGGAGATTGATGCAGCAGGAGAAAATGACATAGGTGTCAACTTTATCATTCTTCCAGAGTTCTTTGATAAATCACTGCAAATGATGGGAGAAGAACAGAATCCATTGCGTGATTTTATCATTGGCTGTCTGCGTGGTGAGGGAGATAATGATATTGGATATCTGCATTTTAAAGTCGCAGATGTGCTGCCGGTGCAGAATCTGGTAGAGAATTTGATCTGGACACTGATGCACAATCAGCCTAATAAAAGAAGTATTAATCAGGTCACTATGGGGCTTTTATTCCTGCAGCTGCTCAATCACACAGATAAGGTCGTAACGGGTAATGGACAGACAGAAGAGGATGTGGTACTGAGCATTCTTCGTTTCGTGGAAGAGCATTACAGAGATGGAGAACTGACGGAGCTTGCCCAGAGTCTTCATTACGATCTGTACTGGCTGAGCCGCATGATTAAGAAGAGAACAGGTAAGACATATACAGAGCTGATACAGCAGAAGCGTATGCAGCAGGCAGCGTTTCTGCTTAGAAGTACAGATATGCCCGTATCTGAGGTAGGCAATGCAGTTGGATATGACAATTTAAGCTACTTTCATAAGATATTCAGAAAGCAGTATGCTATGTCTCCAAAGAAATACAGAAGCAATTTAACATAATGCAAATAAGGACACTTTTTTTCACAAATGGGTGTCTTTTTTTGTACACAAAATTTGTATATGATGTAGTTAATGAAACAGTTAGTAAGATTGTTTGGGGGTTATAAAACTATGACAGAGTATTATCTGGGGATTGACATCGGAGCGTCCAGCGGAAGACATATTCTGGCTCATATGGAAGATGGAAGGATGGTGTTGGAGGAGATACACCGCTTCCCGAATGGTATGAGCCGCAAGGATGGAGAGCTGTGCTGGGACACCGAGGCATTATTTCACGAAATTAAAACAGGTATGAAGAAATGTGCCGAATTGGGTAAAATTCCTGTAAGCGTGGGAATTGATACCTGGGCAGTAGACTTTGTCCTGCTGGATGAGGCAGATCAGGTCATTGGAAATACCGTAGGATATCGTGACAGCAGAACGCAGGGAATGGATGATAAGGTATATGAGACAATCTCATTACAGGATCTTTATCACAGAACCGGTATTCAGAAGCAGATGTTCAACAGTATCTATCAGCTGATGGCAATTAAGGAAAAGAAACCACAGGAACTGGAAAAGGCAAAGACCTTTTTGATGATTCCAGATTATTTTCATTTCCTGTTATGTGGACGCAAGTGTGTAGAATATACCAATTCTACCACAACACAGTTAGTCAGCCCGATTACCAAAACCTGGGACATGGAGTTGATAGAAGCTTTGGGATATCCTAAGGATATTTTCCCGGAAATCAAGATGGCAGGCACTGTGCTTGGAGAGCTGACAGCAGAGATTGCTGCGGAAGTAGGATACATATGTAAGGTAGTGCTTCCAGCAACCCATGACACCGGTTCTGCAGTACTGGCAGTTCCGTCTAATGCACCGGAGACAATGTATATCAGTTCCGGTACATGGTCACTTATGGGAGTAGAACGTAAGGAAGCAGACTGTACAGATCAGAGCATGGCATGCAATTTTACAAATGAGGGCGGTTATGATTATCGTTTCCGCTATCTGAAGAACATTATGGGGCTATGGATGATTCAGTCTCTGAAGAAGGAAATTAATGATGCATATTCTTTCGCACAGTTGTGTGAAATGGCATCGAAAGAAGAGATTGCATCGATTGTTGACTGTAATGATGATGTGTTCCTGGCACCGGAGAGCATGACAGAGGCTGTAAAGGAATTTTGCAGAGAAACAAAGCAGCAGGTTCCGGAGACAACAGCGCAGCTGGCAGCAGTAATTTATAACAGTCTTGCAGTATGCTATAAGGATACAGTAAAGGAGATTGAACAACTGACAGGCGTGTCATATGAATGCATCCACGTAGTAGGCGGTGGAGCAAATGCACAGTATTTGAATGAACTGACAGCGAAGCAGACAGGCAGGACAGTCTATGCAGGACCTACAGAGGCAACAGCCATTGGTAATCTGACAGTTCAGATGCTGGCAGCGGGAAAGCTTTCAGATCTGACACAGGCAAGAAAGACAATATTTGATTCATTTGATATAAAAACATATCAACCAGTATAAAACAGGAGGAAAGAACATGACACAGAAAGAAAGATATCAGGCAGCAAAAGAAATGTATGCTGCGATCGGAGTAGACACAGATGCTGCAATCGCAAAATTAAAGACAATTCCAGTATCATTACATTGCTGGCAGGGTGATGATGTAACAGGATTTGACCATGATGGTCCTCTGACAGGCGGTATTCAGACAACTGGTAATTATCCCGGCAAAGCAAGAACACCAGAAGAACTGATGGCAGATATTGATATGGTAATCAAGTGCACACCAGGTTTAAAGAAATTGAATCTGCACGCAAGTTATGCTATCTTTGAAGATGGTGAGTTTGTTGACAGAGATAAGATCGAGCCTAAGCACTTTGCTAAATGGGTGGCTTTTGCAAAAGAAAGAAATATGGGAATTGACTTTAACCCTACATTCTTCTCACATCCTAATGTAAAGGATGGTCTGACCTTATCAAGCCCGGATGAGAATGTAAGAAAATTCTGGATCGAGCATGGCAAGGCATGTATCCGTATTTCACAGTATTTCGCAGAAGAGACAGGAATCCCCTGTGTTATGAACATCTGGACAGGTGATGGCAGCAAGGATATTCCAGCAGATCGTCTCGGACCCAGAGAGCTTTATAAAGATTCTATCGAGCAGATCATTGCAGAGCCTCATGATCCCAAGATGGTGAAGCCCTGCGTAGAATCCAAGGTATTTGGTATTGGTGTAGAATCCTATACAGTAGGTTCTGCTGAATTTGCATTGAGCTTTGCAGCAACACATGAAGGCGTACTTCCTCTGATGGACAATGGACATTATCATCCAACAGAAGTTGTATCTGACAAGATTCCTGCATTGTTAGCTTTCTTCCCTGAGATTGCATTACATATCACACGTCCTGTACGTTGGGATTCAGACCATGTTGTTCTTTTCGATGATGAGACGAAAGAAATGGCAAAAGAAATTGTCCGCTGCAATGCAATTAACCGTGTCAATATGGCACTGGATTATTTTGATGCAAGTATTAACCGTATCTCTGCATGGACTGTTGGTTTCAGAAGCTGGCAGAAAGCGTTGTTATCAGCAATGTGTATGCCTGCTGATTCACTGAAGAAATTACAGGATAAGGCAGACTGGACAGAATTAATGGTTCGCTTTGAAGAACTGAAGGTATATCCATTTGGGGATGTATGGGAAGAGTACTGTGCACAGTGTGGTACATCAGAACGTGGCTGGTTCGATGAGATTAAGGAATACGAGAAAGAAGTTTTATCCAAAAGATAAATTTAGGATATAAGGAAAGGGTTTTAAAATGAAAGTATTAGATGCAGAATTTGTACAGGGATATATCCGTATGGCTAACGATGGCTGGGAGCAGGGCTGGCATGAGAGAAATGGCGGCAATCTGACATATCGTATGAAGCCGGAAGAAGTAGAGATGGTAAAGGAGAACTTCCAGCCTAAGGAGTGGACACCTATTGGAACCAGCGTTCCAAAGCTTGCAGGTGAGTATTTCATTTCCACAGGCAGCGGTAAGTATTTCAGAAATGTTATCATCAAACCGGAAGATTCTTTTGCAATTATCGAGATTGATGATAAGGGCGAGAATTACAGAATCGTATGGGGACTTGTAAATGGTGGACGTCCTACCAGTGAATTACCTTCTCATCTGATGAATCATGAAGTGAAGCTGATTGCAACTGGTGGCAGGCACAGAGTCATTTATCATGCACATCCTGCAAATGTAATTGCCATGACATTCGTACTTCCTCTGGAGGACAAGGTATTCACAAGAGAATTATGGGAAATGGCTACAGAGTGTCCTGTTGTATTCCCTGATGGTGTAGGAGTAGTTCCCTGGATGGTACCTGGTGGAAGAGATATTGCAGTAGCAACCAGTGAATTGATGAAGAAATATGATGTTGCAATCTGGGCACATCACGGTGTATTTGTATCAGGAGAAGACTTTGATCTGACATTTGGCCTGATGCACACTGTAGAGAAGTCTGCTGAGATCTTCGTAAAGGTTCGTTCTATGGCTCCTTATAAATTACAGACCATTACATCAGACGACTTTAGAAATCTTGCAAAAGACTTCAAGGTTACATTACCTGAGCAGTTTTTAGATTAATTAAGTACTGTTTAAAGGGACGAGGTAAAACTTGTCCCTTTTTTGCGTATAGTGGGAGGTTGTCTTTTCAAAAAGGATAAGGTATGCTAGAAGATAGCTTGGCAGTGAAGGTGGATTGATCATGAAGAAAAACAAGAGTAGAGAACCATTCAAGTTTCTAAAAAATGCAAATATCAGAACACAGCTTTACAGCATCTATATTCTGGCAGTGTTTATCCCTGTCTTATTGATCGGTACTTTTCTGATTATCAATACAGGTAATCTATTGACCAGTTACCATAGAGATCTTCTGGAATCTGACAATCTGCGTGTAAAGACAATTCTGTTCGAGATTACGACACAGGTCTATAACATCTCAGAAGAAGTGTCCTTTGACAGCAATGTACAAAGTATACTGACCAGAAAATATCCATCCAGGGATGCACAGGTTAAAGTCATCAACAGTACTTCAACATCGCTGGATAATTATATGTACAACTATTCTGAGATAGATCAGATAGAGATATATTCAGATAATCCGTATATGATGGAGTATAAGCAGTATCATCCTGTAACGCAGGCAATTGCAGAGGAGGACTGGTATCAGAAGGCGGTAGAGCAGTCCAGCGTATTCTGGGTGGAAATGGTGAGCTATGATAAATATAATAACGAATACTGGAATCTGTGTCTGGTTCGTAAGATTCCTCTTGTAAACTCAGACTATCATGCGGTATTGGTCATTAGAGTTAGTGACAACTACCTGAATACGAGAGTAAGCAGTCAGGAATATCAGATGTGTGCATCGGTAGATGAGGGACGCATTTTTTACGCTACATCAAAAGACGATTACGGACAGCAGCAAGTTGTGGACATAGATTATGATGAGAATTATTTCAGATATGCGGGCAGTCTCAAGCTCCATAATAAGACCTGCTTTGTGGACGTATCTACACTGCATTTGTATCAGTCTGATTCCAGAATCTATATCTGTACGTTGAATGATAAATCCTACGATAATATCAAAAATATTATCTATATCTGCATGGCGATCATTGCAGTGGCTATTGTAATTCCTGCGATACTGATTTATTTCTTTACAGGGTATTTTACAGGGCGTGTATTGACCCTGCGGCAGGTGATGCACCAGGCAAGTAATGAGGATTATGATTTTGAAGAAGTAGTGCAGGGTAATGATGAGCTTTCGGAGGCGTTTGCTGACCTGGAGATCATGGTGCAGAACATCAAGCAGAAGGATGAGCAGATGTATGAAGCGCAGATCAATGAGAAAGAACTGGTCAATGAACAGCAGAAGATGGAATTCAAGATGCTGGCAAGTCAGATCAATCCACATTTCCTTTATAATACGCTGGAATCTATACGTATGAAGGCATTTACCGTGGGAGACCGGGAAGTGGCAAATGCCATCAAACTTCTGGGTAAATCCATGCGTTACGTATTGGAAAATAATGGAACAACTTTTACAGCTCTTAAAAATGAACTGAATCACATTGAGACTTATATCATGATTCAGAAAATGCGTTTTGGTGATAAATTCAATTATGAATTATGCGTAGATGACGACATCGATACAGAACAGTGCCGGATATTACCGCTTTTACTGCAGCCTATTGTAGAGAATGCTCTTGTGCATGGACTGGAAGAGAAAGAGGAGGGCGGTATGATCACGCTGCAGGTGGAGAGATGTGGTGGCAGCGAGGATATCAGGATTACGATATCAGATAATGGCTGCGGCATGGATGAAGCTACGCTTGCCCAGCTTCGCAGAGATATTGAAGAGAAGAATCCTGAGAAGAAGGAGAGTATCGGGTTATACAATATTAATCAGAGAATCAAGCTGTGCTATGGTGAGCAGTACGGTATGGCAGTACAGTCAGAATTAGAGAAAGGAACAGCAGTCAGCATTACAATTTCCATGAAAACACAGCAATTTGTATAGATTCTCATGTAAAAATTAGGGATGGGATAAAAAAAGTGCTGTAAATTTAATATATTTTTTATGGTATTTTAATACATCTTAAACTTATATAATAGGCTTGTAAACAATAGTGTGAAAGAAATACAGCAGTATTGTTACAGTTTATGATGGCAGTTGATACTGTCAGAAAGGCGGATGTATAAAATGAAAAAGGAAAAGCTGGCGGATAAACTTTATATCGTACTGCGACTGCTGAGCATCGTATCAGTCGTATTACTGTTTATTCCATCACTTAACCCGGCAAGAATCAGCGAACTGATCTCCAAGACGGCATCGGCATTTACATGTGCGACTTCCTATGGGGCATTGAGTTCCAATTTTGCAAGAGCTCTGAGCAAGGGTTGGGTAGGAACGCTTACACTGCAATGTACCTTTATCGGATGCTTATGTATTTTGATAGGTTTTGTGGCAGGGGGAGCAGGTTCCTGTATGTCACTTGGCAATAATAAAATGAGAAAAATGGGTGCCTTAACAGCAACTGTTGGCGGTGTAGCCGCATTGATCGGATGCTTCCTTGTAAGATGGGCAGCAACAGATATTCAGGGCACACCAAAGCCAGGCAAGATCAAACCATTACAGCCATCCAGCATCTGGATATTCATAGCTGTATCAATAGCAATTCTGGTATTTGGACTGATTCTTCTGGTGTTGACACCGAAGGCAGAGAAAGAAGAGAAGTTCCATATGGATACCAAATATCAGTTGTTTCTTTTACTGCTTCCTTTCCTTGCATTGTGTTTCGCATTTGCGTATTTACCTTTGCTTGGTTGGAGATATGCTTTCTTTGATTATAAATCAGGTGAAACTCTCACAAGAGATAATTTTGTTGGATTCAAATGGTTCGCTTATCTGTTCCAGAATCAGGCGACCAGGCAGGATTTGATCAGAGTTCTGAGAAATACACTTGCAATGAGTGGTCTTGGACTTGCAACAAGCTGGTGCGCTATGGCATTTGCTATTTTTCTGTGTGAGATCAAGAATCTGAGATTTCGTAGAATCGTGCAGACATTTACAACGATTCCCAACTTTATCAGCTGGGTTCTTGTATATGCGGTTGCATTCGCAATTTTCTCAACAGATGGTTTTGTAAGTTCCCTATTGGTAAATAATGGAATCCTTGATTCTGGTGTCAATTTCCTGATGGATAATTCACATATGTGGCTCAAGATGCTTGCCTGGGGCATGTGGAAAGGTCTGGGCTGGAGCGCAATTATCTATATTGCAGCAATCTCCGGTATTGACCAGCAGCTGTATGAGGCAGCAGAGATTGACGGCGCAGGCAGATTCCAGAAGATGTGGAATATTACAGTGCCAAGTCTGATGCCTACCTTCATGGTTCTGTTATTGATGGCGATTGCAGGTATTCTGAACAATGGTATGGATCAGTATCTTGTATTTGAGAATGCTTATAATACAGATACCATTACTGTCCTTGACCTGTATGTATATAAGCTGGGTATCAACAGCGGACGTGTTCCTCTGGCAACAGTAGTTGGTATGTTCAAATCCGTAATCAGTGTTGTGCTTTTATTCGGTGCTAACAAGATTTCAAAGCTTGTTCGTGGCGAGAGCATTATTTAGGAGGTGATACATATGGCAATGACGAAGCAGGAGAAACTTGATAAAAAGGCAGAAGCACTTTATGAAAAGAAACATAAGAAGAGATATAGAAAGTCAATTGGCGACTGGACATTTGATATTCTGAATCATGCATTCTTTGCAATATTTACACTGGCATGTATCTTCCCGTTTTATTACATTTTCATTAATACGATCAGTAATAATGATCTGGTAAGAAAAGGTGCGATTAACTTTATTCCTCAGGGAATTCATTTTAAGAACTATATGGCGCTGACCAGTGTAAATGATGTAGGAACTGCATTGCAGGTAACAGTAGCTCGTACTCTGATCGGTACAGTACTTATGGTGCTGGCATCCGGATTTGTAGGATATCTGGTAACAAAGCAGGAGATGTGGGGCAGAAAGGTATGGTACAGACTCCTTGTAGTTACCATGTACTTTAATGCAGGTCTTATCCCATGGTATTTGAATATGTCAATGCTTGGACTGACAGATAATTTCCTGGCTTATATTATTCCGGGTATTGTAGCTCCATATAATATTATTCTGGTAAAGACATACATAGAGTCTATTCCGGGCGAACTGGAAGAAAGTGCACAGATGGATGGTGCAACTTATATGACCATTTTCCGTAAGATCATATGGCCGTTAAGTAAACCAATCCTTGCAACTATCGCTATTTTCGGTGCAGTAGGCAACTGGAACTCCTTTACAGATTCCCTGATACTGATGCCTAATTCACCACAGCTTCATACCCTGCAGCATAAGCTGTATACCTATCTGAATGCAGCTTCCAACTTAAAGAGTATGATGAACTCCGGTTCCGGTTCTGTATCCGGCGCAGCAGCAGAGAACGTATTAAATGCGAAAACGATTAAATATACGATTTCCATGGTTACAGTTATCCCGATCCTGATGGTATATCCATTCATGCAGAGATATTTTGAGAAAGGTATCATGCTTGGGGCAGTGAAAGGTTAGTGAATCTGTGCCGGTGGCCCAAAGTTTGCCGGTTACAGAAACGTTATAATATATGGTGTTACTATACTGCAAAAATATGAGGGCAGTATTTTATATAACACAAAAGGAGGAAAAACATGAAATTCAAGAAGGTATTATCACTCGTTCTTGTTTCTGCACTTGCAGGTTCATTAGTTGGATGCAGCGGTTCTACTACATCATCCACAACAACAGGTACAGACACAACAGCAGACAACAGCAAGACAGAAAGTGCAGCAACAGAAACTGCTGCAGCAACAGAGACTGACACAGACACAGCAGAAGTTGATCTCTCAGACATTATTCCTGATGAGACAGTCACTTTGAATGTGTATTCACAGCTGGCTAACTATGAGGGTGAGCAGATTGGCTGGTTCGCACAGATCATGAAGGATAAGTTCAATGTAAAACTGAACATTATCAGCAATGGTGACGGTGTATTTGATACACGTATGGAATCCGGTGATCTGGGTGATATCGTATTATTCGGCAGCGATGGTGAAGAGTATACAAGAGCATATTCCAATGGTATGTTGTTAGACTGGAACGAGGACGATATTTTATCTGATTATGGCCCACATATCGTAGAGTATATGCAGGAAGCCCTGGACAAGAATCAAGAGATTTCCGGCGGTACTGTATACGGCTTCGGACATGATGTGGCTTCTTCAGCAGGACAGTATGCAGACTTCGATTACCATCCTGATGTACGTTATGATCTGTATAAGGCAGTTGGCAGCCCTGAAATCAATGACCTGATGGACTGGGTAGATGTATTAAAGGCTATGAAGGAAGCAGAGCCTGCTTCTGATTCTGGTAAAGAGACATACGGTGTATCTCTCTTCAAGGACTGGGATGGTAACATGATGATGTTTGCCAAGGCTACAGCAACTAACTTCTATGGACTGGATGAGTTCCATTTTGGTTTCTATGATGCTGCAACAGGTGAATTTGAAGACTGCTTAAAGGAAGGCGGACATTACGAGGAATGTCTGAGATTCTATAACAAGTTATATCAGGAAGGCTTACTTGATCCTGACTCCATGACTCAGGGTTATGACGGATGTATGGAAGATTATCAGGATGGTTCGGCATTCTGGTGTATCTTCAGCTGGATGGGTGCTGCCCAGTACAATACACAGGAGCATCTGGATGCAGGCAAGAAGATGCTCCCGGTAGCTGCCAAGAACCAGAACACATTAGTATATGGCCTGAATCCGACAGGAAGCAACCGTGTATGGACAATCGGTGCCAATACACAGTATCCTGAATTATGTATGGCTATCATTGATTATCTGGCTACTCCGGAAGGAAGACTTGAATATGAATACGGTCCTAAGGATGTATGCTGGGAGTACCTGGATGATGGTTCTGTAGAATTAACAGATTTCGGTCTTCAGTGTAAAGAACTTGGTAATCCGGAAGAAATGGAAATGCCAGCTCCTTACTCAGGACTCTGGAAAGATGGCTGCCCTCAGATGAACAACACAACCTGGTCACTGAATACAGTTATTCCTGGAAATGACAAGGGTCAGACCTTCAACTTCAAGTACTGGGATAAATACCTCTCACTGGATGTAGATGCAACAGAACAGCAGTGGAGAGACGATATGGGCGTAGATTCCTATAGAGACTACATGTCACAGTTCAAGTACACAATCTCCAAACCTCATACCTATGCAGAAAGTATCAAATCTGATGAACTCTCTACAGTATGGGAACAGGTTAAGATGTGCGTACAGAACGGTTCCTGGCAGGCAGTATATGCCAAGGATGATGCCGAGTTCGATTCTGTAATGGAACAGATGCGTGCAGACGCTGACAGCTACGGCTATCAGGATTGTGTTGAATGGTGTACAAACGAAGCAGCTCTTAGAAAAGCAGCAGAGATTGACTAATTCATAACATACAATTTATAATGAAATACAAAGAGGCTATCTGGTGCGTCCGGATAGCCTCATTAACTAAGAACAGGAGTTATGATTACAATGGCTTTTTTTGGTATTGATGGTCCTTTTTATCGCTTTATATGCAGATTTATTGATCTGGTAAAACTGAATTTTATGTGGCTGCTTTTTTCACTGCCTATCGTAACGATAGGAGCGTCAACGACAGCGGCATACAGCATCGCATTGAAAATGGTAGATGATGAAGAAGGATATATGGTAAAGAGCTTCGTAAAAGAATTTAAACGCAACTTTAAGCAGGGCACAGTAATGGGGTTGATAGGACTCGTTGCATCTTATGCCATTTATCTTGACTATGAGATTAATCGTGTATCTGAGGAAGGTTCTGTTGTACTTCTCGTTATAGGGCTGGTATCGGCGTTCTTTGTCATTATGGCGCTTTTGTATGCATTTCCTCTTCTGGCTCGATATGAGAATACCATCGTAGGGACGATTCAGAATTCACTGGATATTTCCAGAAAGTACTTTGGTAGAACATTGATTATCATTACTGTTCTTTTGATTGAGTTGTTTTTCTTTAATTTTAATACGGTGTTACAGATATTCGGGCTGATCTTTGGACCTGCTTTTATGATGTTCACGATTGCAGCATTTGCCAAGAGAATTTTCCAGGAGATAGAAAAGGAGCCCGGAGCTGTAAGAAAAAGCAGCAACGGGCAGGAAGAATAGATTTCTTGATCAGCTTTCTTTGCTTTGTTTACGATACTCGGCAGGGCTGATACCGACATATTTTTTGAATTTCTTATGGAAATAATCAACATTGTGGTATCCGACCTGTTCAGCAATCTCATAGACCTTCATATTGCGGTGCAGCAGTAATTCCTTGGAATGTTCGATACGCATGTGGTCGATATAGGAATTGAAGGTCTGTCCTGTTGCCTTGGTGAAAATCTTACCAAGATAGGCACTGTTGTATCCAAATAATGGGGCAATGGTCTCCAGTTTGATATTGGTCTGGTAATTATTGTCTATATAGTAGAGAATGTCATCCAGTACAGATTCTCTTGAGGAACCACCCTGTGAATCCAGAATAGATTTTACCTGTTCTGAGATATAGAGGATGATTTCGTAGAGATAATGGCAGCTGTCAATATGGTCAATGATAATGGAATTGGATGGCATGGAACATTCGTTAGTATTATTTCTGCTCAAGTGGCTGCAGCTTTCTTTTAACTGTAGCAGCAGATCAGTCAGGAACAGCTTAACGGATTCAATAGATGCATCTACGTTATACAGGTATTCTTCCAGAGAGAAAAGGGTGGAAGCAACCTGTTTGCGGTTGGAAGCCTGTATATTGTTGATCAGTGCATCGCAGTATTCATGAAGCTTTATATCCGTAACAGAGTAGTGAGTGGATATCAGATTAGGCAGCTCGCGATAGCCCAGGGTATGCTGACCCTGTATACAGAAGAAACGTCGCTGCATCAGAGTGTGAGCTTCTTCATAGGACAGATAGATTTCATCTAACTGTCTGACGGGGCGTCCATATGCAAGGAAAAGAGAATCCAGGGGACTACCAGCCTGCGGTGCCTTTTTCTCATAGTGTTGAAGGAAATCTTCAAATTTATGTATTGCGAACTGACCTTTCAGGAGAATGACATCTTTGTTGTCCTCCTCAAAATGTTCAAAGGAATGATTCCCTTTGTTTGTAATGTTGAGAAGTTCTGCAAAACTGTAGCTGGAATCTTCCGGCTGAGTTCCGAATTTTTCATAGATTACGACCTGATAGATATCAGCATCCAGCTCCATCTTGGCGAAGTCTTCCTCTGACAGGGCGTCTTTACCGTCTGCGTGGTATGTACCGGTTATGATTTCGTGAAGAATGACATCTTTAGCCTTGGTACGATAGATTTCTATATGGTTTTGTCTGAGTCTGGCTTCTTCCAGATTCTGCTTGATCGTTTGGATAGAAGTGAGCAGTTCGTCTTCATCAATTGGCTTGGTCAGATAGAAATCTACGCCATATCGAATGGCAGCCTGTGCATATGCAAAGTCAGAATAGCCGCTTAAAATGATGAATTTACCTTCATAGCCCTGTTCTCTGGCAATACGGATAATATCAATTCCGGTTAATTTGGGCATACGGATATCAAGAAGAACGAGACTGGGGTTATTCTGAAGAATGCCGGAGAGGGCATCTTCTCCGTTGCTGGCTTCTCCACAGATGTGAAAACCAAGAGATTCCCAGTCAAGAATACATTTCAGACCTTCGCGGATATTTTTTTCATCATCGGCAATCAGTACAGTTTCCATGAAATGAACTCCTTTATTTCATAAATAATTATGGTAATTTTAAGTATAGAATCAGATTCTGGGATTGTCAATGCTAAGAAAGATAGCGTAAAATGGTACTATAGTTTAGAGAAAGGCACGACATAGGATATGAAGAGAAGTAATAAATACATAAGTACGGCATTAACTGTTCTGACAGCCGGTTTCCTCTTGCAGGGATGCGGTATGCAGAAAGGTGGACAGGTAAAAGAATGCCCCTATGATGAATATATTGTTGTTGATGTCTTTGATAATCTTGCCAATTATCAGGGAATCCAATCAGGATGGTTTGGAAAACTGGTCAAGGATAAATTCAACATGGAATTGAACATTATAGCCCCCAATATTGCCGGCGGTGGTGATACTATGAGGGAAGTAAGGGCGGCAGCAGGCAATCTGGGAGATCTGATCATCAGTTCCGGGGAAAACGGGCTGTTGCAGAATATGGTCAATGCCGGGCTGCTTTATAATATGGAAGATGCCTTGAAAGATAAGGATATTATGGAGAAATACGGAGATGCCATTCACAGACTAAATGATGGTATTACCCCCAAAGGAATCTATGCCATTCCCTCAGAAGTGTCCTCACAGGCGCCGGATGTTCCCAGTGAGGGATTAGAGCTTGTTTATGGACCGTATCTGAGATGGGATCTGTATGCACAGCTGGGGTATCCCAAGATAGATACGATAGAAGATCTGCTTCCGATTCTCAAACAGATGCAGGAGCTGTCTCCAACCAATGAAGATGGAGAGCCTGTCTATGCCTTTTCATTCTTTAAGGACTGGGATGCGAACATGATGAATGCCGTGAAACAGCCATGCTGCTTCTATGGATATGATGAGTACGGATTTGTACTGGCACGGGCTGATGGCAGCGATTATCAGAATATTCTGGATGATGACTCCCTGTATATCAGAATATGCAGACTGTACTATGAAGCGAATCAGATGGGACTGATTGACCCGGATTCACCCAGACAGCAGTATGAGGATTGCTTTAATAAATACAGGGAAGGAAGAGTTCTCTTCTCCTTCTGGTCATGGTTGGGGCAGCCTGCCTATAATACATCGGAGCATACCGTACAGGGCAGGGGCTTTATGCTGGCTCCGATTCAGGATATGCAGATCTATTCCTATGGATGTAATTATGAAGGCAACCAGCAGAATGTGATTGCGATTGGCTCTCAGGCAAAAGATCCGGAGAGACTGGCTGATTTCATAGATTGGCTTTATTCAGATGAAGGAATCAGAACCAATGGAGCACAGCTTTCAGGAGCAACTGCAGGACCAGAATACCTTACCTGGGAAATGGGTGAGGATGGACCGTATCTTACGGAGTTTGGTAAGAAAGCCATGATGGGAGAACAGGTGGAAGTACCGGAAGAATATGGCGGTAATACCTGGGAAGATGGTACTTCTGCGCTGAATTATAAACCAGTTGCACAATGTGAGAAGGATTCAGATGGCTATTACTTTGCTTATGAATTATGGGATAGCGTCAGAGAGATGAATAAGACACCTCTTCAGGAGGACTGGAGCAGGGTAATGCAGGCAGGATCTACGAGAGAATATCTGAAAGCGCACAACATGATGATCGTAGCTCCTGCATCTTCCTATCAGGCACCAACAGAGACCTCAGAGCAGACGACAATCCGCAGTCAGTGTAAAAAGGCAATACAGGATTATTCCTGGAAAATGATTTTTGCCAGAAATAAAGTAGAATTTGAAACCTTGTTAAAAGAATTAAGAGATACCGTGTACAGTTACGGATATGAAGATATTCTCGAATATGATATGCAAAATGCCAGGGCTAAGACCCAGGCGGGACTGGAAGCTGTAGAAAATTATTATAAAAATAAAGGAGAACAGACAAGTGGAGAAGATTAAGAAAATCTGTTATGGAGGCGATTATAACCCGGAGCAGTGGCCGGAAGAAATCTGGAAAGAGGATATGCGCCTGTTTAAGCTGGCACACATTGATATTGTTACGCTGAATGTCTTCAGCTGGGCAATGCTGCAGCCGGATGAGGCTACGTATGATTTTACCAAACTGGATAAGATCATGGATATGGTAGAAGACAATCATTTGAAGGTGTGTCTGGCTACTTCTACTGCGGTACATCCTGCATGGATGGCAAGACGTTATCCTGATGTTCTCAGAACAGAGCATAACGGGATGAAACGTAAGTTTGGAAGCAGACACAATTCCTGCCCCAACAGTCCGACATATCGCAAGTATTCTGTAGCATTGGCAAGACACCTGGCAAAGAGATATGGAAATCGAGAAAATGTTGTGGCATGGCATGTATCAAATGAATATGGTGGAGAGTGCTATTGTGAGAACTGTGAAAAGGCATTTCGTGTATGGCTTAAAAAGAAATACGGTACAATAGAAGAGTTGAATAGAGTGTGGAATCTTTCTTTCTGGGGGCATACGATGTATGATTGGGATGACGTGGTTGTACCTAATCTTTTATCAGAGGAATGGATATGGGATTATACCAGAACCAATTTTCAGGGAATCTCACTGGATTACAGAAGATTCCAGTCTGACAGTATTCTGGAATGCTTCAAGCTGGAGAGAGATGCGATTAAGGAAGTAACACCGCAGATTCCCGTTACAACGAATCTGATGGGATTCTATAAGCCTCTTGATTATCAGAAGTGGGGCAAAGAGATGGATTTTATCAGCTGGGATAATTATCCACAGTTCGGTGCGCCGCCGGCAGAGATTGCAATGAGCCATGATATGATGAGAGGATTAAAGCATGGACAGGCATTCTGGCTGATGGAGCAGACTCCGGGCGTGACGAACTGGCATCCATACTGTACACTCAAAAGACCGGGTGTTATGCGTCTGTGGAGTTATCAGGCAGTGGCTCATGGAGCTGATACAGTGATGTTTTTCCAGATGCGCAGGAGTATCGGAGCATGCGAAAAATATCACAGCGCTGTAATTGACCATGCAGGACATGAAAATACCAGAGTGTTCAGAGAAATCACAGCACTTGGAGAAGAACTGGACAGAATCGGGGATGAGACACTTGGCGCTGTTACACCGGCACAGACAGCGGTATTGTTTGACTGGGATACCTGGTGGGCAAGCGAATACTCCGCAGGGCCAAGCCGTCTGATCGCATATCATAAAGAAGCATTGGAATATTACAGAGCGTTGGCGGAAGCCAATATTCCTGTTGATATGATAGGTGTTGATGATGACCTGTCCAAATATAAGCTGGTCATAGCACCTATGATGTATATGTGTAAGGTTGGATATGATGAGAAAATCAGAACATATGTACAAAATGGCGGACACTTTGTGACGACTTATTTCAGTGGTTATGTAGAAGACCATGATCTTGTAGTGACAGGTGGTTATCCGGCGAGACTGCGGGATATCTTAGGCATCTGGGTGGAGGAATCCGATGCAATAGAAGAGGGCAGAAGCAATCATTTCCGGTACGAAGGAGAAGAATATCCGGCAACCGTTCTGTGTGATCTGCTGCATCTTGAAGGTGCGCAGGCATTGAGTGCATATGAAGAAGATTTCTATGCAGGTATGCCTGTATTGACCAAAAATAAATTTGGGCAGGGTGAGGCATATTACGTAGCCACCAGATCAGACTACGCATTTTATAGAAAATATATCAGAAATCTTTGCGAGGAATTGGATATTGCCCCGGTTATGCAGACACCGGATGGAGTAGAAGCTACAGTACGTGAGAATGAGAAGGGAAGCTTCCTGTTCATATTAAATCACAGAGAAGAACCGGCAGAAATCACGATGCCGGCAGATGGCACGGATCTGATTAAAAATATAACATATCATGCAGGAGAAAGCGTGACACTTGCTTCCAAGGATGTTATAATTTTAAAAAAGATAAAATAACACAATAAAAATTTAGAAAAGAGCAGAAAAATGGAACAAAAAGAAAATGAAGTGATTGCATTTATAAAAAAAGAGGCTGTATTGTGTGCTGCCTTATTGTTGGCAATGATTTCCTCATTTTTTATAAAACCATCTGTAAATTATATCACGTATTTGGATTATAGAGTTCTGGTTCTGCTCTTTTGCCTTATGCTGGTAGTGGCAGGCTTTAAGAATCTGGGAATCTTTCAATTACTGGGAGAGAAGCTGTGCAGTCTGGTACATACCACTAGAGGATTGACCTTTGTACTTGTCAATCTGTGCTTCTTTGCCAGTATGCTGATTACAAATGATGTTTCTTTGATTACTTTTATCCCATTTACATTATCTGTATATGCTATGGCGGGTTGCGAGAAAGTACTGATACCAGTGGTTGTATTGGAGACAATTGCAGCTAATCTTGGCAGTATGCTGACACCTGTAGGAAATCCACAGAATCTGTTGTTGTATTCAGTGAGTGGAATGAGCATGGGAGATTTTATTCTCCATATGCTGCCACTGACATGTGTGTCATATGTTGCTATTGTCGTATACATATTTTTTATTCCAGACCAGCATATTATATTGCATGGAAATCAATCACAGGATACAAAGAAATGGTTAAATGTCAGATTTATTGTATATTGCATTTTATTTCTGATTTGTCTTGGTAATGTCACGCATTTGATATCATCTTACTGGACAGTGGGATTGATTGTGGCAGTGACAATATTCATTGTGAACCGCAGATTATTTACGCAGGTGGATTATTCTCTGCTTATGACTTTTGTAGGATTTTTCATATTTATTGGTAATATGAAGCAGATTCCGGTGATAAATCAATGGCTGCAGGGAATAATAAAAGGAAATGAACTGCTTGTCGGCATTGTCTCCAGCCAGATCATCAGTAATGTACCGGCGGCAATGCTGTTGTCAGGCTTTACAACAGATTATAAGCAATTACTGTACGGTGTGAATATTGGTGGACTGGGAACGCTGATTGCATCTATGGCAAGTCTGATATCGTATCGTTTTTATGCCAGGACATATCAGGAACAGAAGGGTAGGTATTTTCGGGTATTTACTATATATAATGTAGTTTTACTCGTGTTGTTATACGTGGTGGCATGTATATAGCAGAAAAGATAAAACATATAAGGAGGTGCTGTTATGCTGGAGAAAATAGACTTATCAAAGACTATGGACAAGAAAGAATACAAAAAGCGCATGGAAGTGCTGGGACCAAAGCTTGCAAGACTACAGAGAGAATTAAAAAGCTGTAATATTCCGGTTATGATCGTATTCGAGGGATTTGGCGGTGCAGGAAAGGGAACGCAGATCAATCATCTGATTGAGCCCATGGATCCCAGGGGCTTCACTGTGTATTCTACTCAGGCAGAGACGCAGGAGGAGCAGTATCATCCATTCCTGTGGAGATTCTGGAATAAGACGCCGGAGAAGGGGCGTATTGCCATCTTTGACAGAAGTTGGTATGGTAAGCTTTTGGTAGAACGTTATGAGAAAAAGACGCATAAAAAGGACATTCCGGGAGTATTAGAGGATATTGAAAACTTCGAGAAGCAGCTGACTGATGATGGTACACTGCTGATTAAGTTCTTCCTTACCATTTCAGAAAAAGAGCAGGAAAAACGCTTTGATAAATTATTATCAAAGGAAGAGACCAGCTGGAGAGTCAGCAAAGCAGACAAAGACAGAAATAAGCATTATGAAGAATATGCACGTATGGCAGATGAGATGCTTACAAGGACAGATACAGAGTATGCACCATGGACGATTATCGAAGCACATGATGAGAGATATGCAGCGGTAAAAATCCTTACCACTGTAGTAGAGGCTTTTGAAGAGCGCTATGAGAAAGAACAGAATCCTCAGCCAAGGCAGATAGATGGTAAATTCGGACAGAATGACTTGAAGGAAAGTGTTCTCAAGAAGGTGGATCTGAGTAAGAAGCTGGACAGAGAGACCTATGAAAAGAAGCTGGATGAACTGCAAAAGAAGCTGACACTGCTCCACAGTGAAATATACGCAAAGAGAATCCCTGTAGTGCTTGCCTTTGAAGGCTGGGACGCAGGTGGTAAGGGCGGAGCAATCAAGAGACTGACCAGAGCATTAGACCCTAGAGGTTATACAGTAAATCCAACCAGTTCGCCAAATGATATTGAAAGAGCACACCATTATTTATGGCGGTTCTGGACCAGGATGCCAAAGGACGGACACATTGCAATCTTTGACAGAACCTGGTATGGGAGAGTTATGGTAGAACGCATTGAAGGCTTCTGTACGACACAGGAATGGCAGCGTGCTTTCAAGGAAATGAATCAGATGGAGCAGCAGCTGGTCAATCATGGAGCAATTGTAATCAAATTCTGGATGCATATTGATAAAGAGGAACAGGAAAGACGCTTCAAAGAACGTCAGGAGACTCCGGAGAAACAGTGGAAGATTACGGATGAAGACTGGAGAAACCGTGAAAAATGGGAATTATATGAACAGGCTGTAGACGAAATGATGGTACGAACCTCTACGGTAAATGCACCCTGGGTCATTGTAGAAGGCAATGACAAACTCTATGCCAGAATCAAGGTATTAGAGACAGTGGTAGATGCATTAGAGAAGAGATTACACCATAACGAGTAATAAAAAGGGGAAGGATATGAGAATCCTTCCCTTTTATTATGCGTTGATCTTATCATAATAATGAAGCCAGTCAGCTTTCAGATAATACAGCAGGAAGCAGAGAGAACTCAGCGTCCAGGTGATAGGATAAGCCCAGAATACGACTTTGATACCGGGTACATAATTGGTGGTAATAGATACGTATGTGATACGAATGATACACCAGCATAAGAGCATGACCAGCATGGGAATCAGGGATTTGCCTGCTCCTCGCAGAATACCCGCAATGCAATGAGAAAAAGCAAGCAGGAAATAGAATAAAGCCACGGTTCTTGCCTGGAGGGTTCCGTATTCAATGACCTCCGGTACTCTGCTGAATCCGGAGATCAGAAGTGGAGCCAGCCAGTAAATCAACAGACCGACTAATTCAGCAAGAATCGTAGTGGCAAAGATTCCAAAGATACTGCCTTTCCTGGCACGGTCATACTTCTTCGCTCCCAGGTTCTGCCCGATGAAAGTAGTCATGGACAGGGCGAAACTGGTAATAGGAAGGAAGCCAAAGCCTTCAATACGTGAATAAGCACCGCAGCCGGCTACAGCCATGGCGCCAAAGGCGTTGATATTGGACTGTACAACAATATTGGCAATAGAAATAATGGAGTTCTGTAATCCGGAGGGAATACCCATGGACAGAATCTGCCGGAGCATACCGGGATTAATTGAAATTTTATGCCAGTCTACCCGGTATGGCGTATCCAGCCTTGAGAGACGGATGAATCCCAACAATGCGCTGACACATTGGGAAATAACGGTGGCATATCCTGCACCGGCGATTCCCATATGGAAGACAGCAACGAACAGCAGATCCAGGACGACATTTATAACAGAAGAAATAATCAGGTAGTACAAAGGATGCTTACTGTCGCCTACAGCCTGAAAAATACCACTTGCTGTATTATAAAGGATAACTGCCATAACACCGCCAAAATAAATCCTGAAATACAGAATAGAATTAGGCAGGACCGATTCCGGTGTCTTCATCAGGCGAAGAAGGAGCGGAACCAGAAGAATACCGATAATCGTCAGTAAAATGCCGGATATCAGTGCAAAGGCAATCGAGGTATGAATGGCTATGCCCATGTTTTTATAGTCTTTTGCCCCATAGAAGCGGGATATAACGACACCTGCACCGATGAAAATACCGCTGAACAGTCCAACCAGCAGGAAGATGATACTTCCTGAAGAGCTGACAGCAGCGAGAGCATCTTTGCCAAGAAAATTACCAACAATCAGAGAATCTACTATATTATATAGCTGTTGAAACAGATTGCCCCACATAATAGGAAGGGCAAACAGCACGATTTTTTTCCAGATTGGACCTTCGGTCATAACATTCATATCAGATTTATTCATAAGTAACTCCCTTCTGCACTTAAACTCTACCTATTATAATACCTTTTTGAAAAAAAGCAAGCAGCGTTTTAAAAGGCATAAAGGCATAAAGAAATCACATATACGCATATATTCCATATAAGAGTGAAAATGGAGTCTGGGAATATAAGAATGGGATTGCGGAAAATATGGAGTGTTATTCTGCTCCTGGGAATATTAATATGTCCTGCACATGTATGGGGAAGGGAGGCTTTAACACATTCGGAGACACATGTAGAGAATCACCAGTCAGATAGTAAAGAACAGCCGGTGATTCCACTGCATGCCAAAGCAGCGGTATTGATGGATGCGGATTCGGGCAGAGTTCTGTATGATAAAAACGGAGAGGAAGCTTTGCCTATGGCAAGTACGACCAAGATTATGACATTAATTCTTACATTGGAATGCGCAGATCTGGAGGATGTGGTAGAAGTATCTTCTTATGCGGCATCCATGCCTGAGGTGAAGCTGCATATCAGACAGGGAGAGAAATACAGGCTGAAAGATCTGTTATATTCTCTTATGCTGGAATCTCATAACGATTCTGCCGTTGCGATTGCAGAACATGTAGGAGGCTGTGTAGAGGCTTTTGCTGATATGATGAATGAAAAAGCCAGACAGATCGGTTGTGAAAATACATGCTTTGTTACACCCAATGGATTGGATGCTACGGCAGAATATACAATGGAGGATGGCAGCAAGGTGACAAAAGAACATACTACGACAGCCACAGATCTTGCAAGAATACTTTCTTATTGTATTACCAGGTCGCCTAAGAGAGAACAGTTTCTGGAGATTACCAGAACGCCCGCCTATGCTTTTGGGGATATCGATCATAAGAGAAACTTCAGATGTAACAATCATAATGCCTTTTTGACCATGATGGATGGAGCGCTTACAGGAAAAACCGGCTTTACCGGCAAAGCCGGGTATTGTTACACAGGAGCCTTGAAAAAAGATGACAGAACCTATGTCGTGGCATTGCTTGCGTGTGGCTGGCCTAATCATAAGACGTACAAGTGGAGTGATACCAGAGCACTTATGGAATATGGGCTGTCCTCCTATCAGTATCATGATCTGATGCAGGAAAGTGTACCCCAAGAAGCATTAGCGGCGGTCAGAGTCTGCAATGGGCAGACTTCACAGATAGGTGAAACCGCTTACATGCAGATAGAAGTGAAGGAGGATGAGCACTCAACAGAAGGAATTCTTATGCGGGAGGATGAGTGGGTAGATGTAAGAGTCATAAAACAACAAGAGCTTATGGCACCGGTATCCAAAGGAGAGGTGATCGGAGAAGTGGGATATTTCGTAGGAGATGAAGAATGGCGGCATATTGAGTTGACCGCTGCACAGGATATTATGGCGGTTGACCTGAGCTGGAGCTTTAAACAAGTGCTTAGAAAGTGGCTGATATAGCCGCTTTTCCGTGATTTTAGCCATAAAAAGTGAATTGTCGAAAATAAAGAAAAAAAATAAAAATTCACTAGGCGATTGCACCAAACTGTGTTATACTCATACTGACGCAATTTGGATAACCCACAAAATTGCGAAAACATGTTCTTATTTTAGAAGTAATTTATTATAAAATGGAGGTCACAAAATGAGTACTACTTCAAGTTTGGCAAGTAAAAGAATTGAATCTTTACTTGATGAAAGCAGTTTCGTTGAAATCGGTGCACTTGTTACTGCAAGAGCTACAGATTTTAATCTGAAACAGACTGAGACTCCTTCTGATGGTGTTGTTACCGGATACGGAGTTATCGATGGTAATCTTGTGTATGTGTATAGCCAGGATGCATCCGTATTAAACGGTTCAGTTGGTGAAATGCATGCTAAGAAGATTGCTAATCTTTATGATCTGGCAATGAAGACAGGAGCACCTGTAATCGGTCTTATCGATTCAGCGGGACTTAGACTTCAGGAAGCTACAGATGCATTAAATGCATTTGGTGAGATCTATTTAAAGCAGACACTTGCTTCAGGTGTAATTCCTCAGATTACAGCAATCTTTGGAAGCTGCGGCGGTGGACTTGCTCTGATGCCTACATTAACAGACTTCACATTTATGGAAGAGTCCAAGGCTAAGCTTTTTGTAAATGCACCTAATACATTAGATGGTAATCATGTATCCAAGTGCGATTCTGCTTCTGCCAAATTCCAGAGTGAAGAAGCTGGCATCGTAGATGTTGTAGCAGATGAGGCTACTATTTATGCTAAGATCCGTGAGTTAGTAAGCATGCTTCCTGGCAACAACGAAGATGATGCATCCTATGAAGAGTGCACAGATGATCTGAACAGAGTCTGTGGTGATCTTGCTAACTGTGTAGGTGATACAGCAATCGCTCTTTCTACAATTGCAGATAACAATGTATTCTTTGAAGTAAAAGAGAACTATGCTAAGAATATGGTAACAGGATTTATCAAGTTAAACGGTACAACTGTAGGCTGTGTAGCTAACCGTACAGAAGTATACGGCGCAGATGGCGAAGTAACAGATAAGTTTGATGCTGTATTAACAGCAGCAGGATGTGAGAAGGCAGCAGAATTCGTTGATTTCTGTGATGCATTCAATATCCCTGTATTATCTCTGACAAACGTTAAGGGATATGAAGCAACTCTTTGCAGCGAGAAGAAGATCGCCAAGGCTGTTGCAAAACTTACTTATGCATTTGCTAATGCTACAGTACCTAAGGTAAATGTTATCATTGGTAAGGCATACGGCAGTGCATACGTTGCCATGAACTCCAAGGCAATCGGCGCAGATATCACAATCTGCTGGCCTGATGCAGAGATCGGTTCCATGGATGCTACTCTGGCTGCCAAGATCATGTATGACGGACAGAACGCAGATGTAGTAAAAGAAAAGGCAGCAGAATATGCAGCACTTCAGACAAGTGCAACCGGAGCTGCCAAGAGAGGATATGTAGATCAGATCATCGAAGCTGCAGATACAAGAAAGTATGTAATCGGCGCATTCGAGATGTTATTTACAAAAAGAGAGGACCGTCCTTCCAAGAAACATGGTACGGTCTAAGAAAGGGTGAACGTTAATATGAAGAAAATCGTAAAGGCTTTATTAATGCTTACCTGTGTATTCAGCTTAACGGCATGCGGTTCTGACAATACGATCAGCGAGTTCCAGCAGAGCAAAATTGATGCAGCAGAAGCAAAAGCTCCTCAGATCATTGCATTAACAGCAGGACTTGTACAGAATAACGATATTGATGAGCTGACAACCAATTACAACAATATCGAATTAGGTGATTTATATACCAGTACTTATTCCCAGTATGCCGGAGATTCTTCTTTCAGTTGTGAAGGCAAGGGAATCAAGAGTGCATTGACTTCTTTTGAGTCCGGTATGGAAGAAATCGGAAATATCACAGTATCTGATGCAATTGAAGCAACAGTTGATGATGATACTATTATTGTTACAGTTCCTGTAACAGGCGAAAAGGGAGAAGGTTCCGTAGAACTGATCTTCACAAATGATATTTATCTGACATTGACTTCCTGTACACTGAACCTGAACAAGTCAATGGGAGAACTGATGGGTAAAGCAGCATTAAATACTCTGATCGGTATGGGTACTGTATTTGTTGTATTGATCCTGATCAGCCTGATTATTTCCTGCTTTTCATTTATTCCAAAGCTTCAGGAGAAATTCTCCAAGAAGGCAGCTCCTGCTCCTGCAGCAGCACCTGTACCTGCAGCACCGGTTGTAGAAGAGGAAGAATTAGCTGATGACACAGAACTTGTAGCAGTTATTGCAGCTGCAATCGCAGCATATGAAGGAACATCAACAGATGGTTTCCAGGTAAGAAGTATCAAGAGAGCATCTACCAGAAAATGGAAGAATGCATAATCACATAATCAAAAGAAATGTATTGATTTTAGGAGGATATTAAAATGAAGAATTATACAATTACCGTTAACGGCAACGTATATGATGTAGTAGTAGAAGAAGGCGCATCCACAGGTGCAGCACCTGTAGCAGCCGCAGCTCCAAAGGCAGCACCTAAGGCAGCTCCAAAAGCAGCACCTAAGGCAGCAGGCGCTGGCAGCGTAAAGGTAGAAGCAGGCGCAGCTGGTAAGGTATTCAAGATTGAAGCTAATGTTGGACAGGCTGTTAAGAAGGGTGACGCAGTAGTTATCATCGAAGCTATGAAGATGGAAATCCCTGTTGTAGCACCTCAGGATGGTACTGTTGCAAGCATCGATGTTGCAGTTGGTGACGCTATTGAAGCAGGCGCTGTACTGGCTACTTTAAACTAAGTGCAGCTATTTGCCCGGAAATATAATTTCTGAGCATCTTGTGTAATGGTATCATTGCAGAAATGATATCATTACAATGAATACAATAGGAGGTCAACAAAATGTCTTATATAGCAACTACATTGGACAATCTGATTCACCAGACAGCGTTCTTCAACCTGACTGGTGGTAATATCATCATGATTGCCGTGGCTTGTTTATTTCTTTATCTTGCTATCGCAAAAGGCTTTGAACCATTGCTGTTAACCCCGATAGCATTTGGTATGCTGCTGGTTAATATTTATCCGGATATTATCGCTCCAATCGGTGCGGACGGAACAGCCGGCGGATTACTGTATTATTTCTATTTACTGGATGAATGGGCAATTTTACCATCTCTGATCTTCATGGGCGTTGGTGCCATGACAGACTTTGGCCCTCTGATTGCCAATCCTAAGAGTTTCCTGCTTGGTGCTGCTGCTCAGTTCGGTATCTTTGCCGCATACTTCGGAGCAATCGCACTTGGCTTTAATGATAAGGCAGCAGCTGCTGTATCTATCATTGGTGGTGCTGATGGTCCTACATCTATCTTCCTTGCAGGTAAGCTTGGACAGACTGCATTACTTGGACCTATCGCTGTAGCAGCATATTCTTATATGTCACTGGTTCCTATTATCCAGCCACCTATTATGAAGCTTCTTACAACTGAGAAGGAAAGAAAGATCAAGATGGGTCAGCTTCGTCCTGTATCCAAGCTTGAGAAGATCCTTTTCCCTATCGTTGTTACTATTGTTGTATGTCTGATTCTTCCTACAACAGCTCCTCTTGTTGGTATGCTGATGTTAGGTAACTTATTCAGAGAGTCAGGCGTAGTTAGACAGTTGACAGATACTGCATCCAATGCATTAATGTACATCGTAGTTATCTTACTTGGTACATCCGTAGGTGCTACAACAAGTGCAGAAGCATTCTTAAATATACAGACAATCAAGATCGTTATTCTTGGTCTTGCAGCATTTGCATTTGGTACAGCAGCAGGTGTTCTGTTTGGTAAGCTGATGTGTGTACTGACACATGGTAAGGTTAATCCTCTGATTGGTTCAGCAGGTGTATCTGCCGTTCCTATGGCAGCTCGTGTATCCCAGAAGGTTGGTGCAGAATCTGATCCTACTAACTTCCTGCTTATGCATGCTATGGGACCTAACGTAGCAGGTGTTATCGGTACTGCAGTAGCAGCTGGTACATTCATGGCCATCTTCGGAATTTTTTAAGCTATGCATAGTTTAGTTATTTAGTAAATATATCTAGGAGGAATAAAGGTAATGTCAGAAATAGTTAAGAAACCTGTTGGTATCACAGAAACAGTTCTTCGTGATGCACATCAGTCTTTAATAGCAACAAGAATGCCGACCGAATTAATGCTTCCAATCCTTGAGACAATGGATCAGGTTGGTTATCACTCACTTGAGTGCTGGGGCGGCGCTACATTCGATGCTTCCTTACGTTTCTTAAAGGAAGATCCATGGGAAAGATTAAGAAAGATTAAGGATAAGGTTAAGAATACACCTTTACAGATGCTTTTCAGAGGTCAGAATATCCTCGGATATCGTCATTATGCTGATGATGTTGTAACAGAGTTCGTTGAGAAGTCTATTGCAAACGGTATTGATATTATCAGAATCTTCGACTGCTTCAACGATCTGCGTAACTTACAGAGTTCAGTAAACGCAGCTAACGCTATCAAGCAGAGAGAGGGCAGAGGTCATGCTCAGGTAGCATTATCTTATACATTAGGTGATGCATATACATTGGATTACTGGATGCAGATGGCTAAGAACATCGAAGAGATGGGTGCTGATTCTATCTGTATCAAGGATATGGCTGGTCTGTTAGTACCTTACAAGGCAGAAGAGCTGATTAAGGCTATGAAGTCTTCCACTAAGCTTCCTATCCAGCTGCATACACATTATACATCAGGTGTTGCTTCCATGACATACATGAAAGCTATCGAAGCTGGTGTTGATGTAATCGACTGTGCAATTTCTCCATTTGCAATGGGAACTTCTCAGCCTGCAACAGAAGTTATGGTTGAGACATTAAAGAACACACCATATGATACAGGAATTGATCAGACTCTGTTATCCAAGATCGCAGATCACTTCAGACCTTACAGAGAAGAGTGCTTAAAGAGCGGACTTATGAATCCTAAGGTTCTTGGTGTTGATATCAAGACTCTGTTATACCAGGTACCAGGTGGTATGTTATCCAACATGGTTAGCCAGTTAAAGGAACAGAACGCAGAAGACAAGTACTATGAAGTACTTGAAGAGATCCCTAGAGTTCGTAAAGACTTAGGTGAGCCACCTCTTGTTACACCTTCATCTCAGATTGTTGGTACACAGGCTGTATTTAACGTATTAATGGGTGAGAGATATAAGATGGCTACAAAGGAAACCAAGGCTGTATTACGTGGCGAGTATGGTCAGACTGTAAAACCTTTCAATAAGGAAGTACAGGATAAGGTTCTTTCAGCAGAAGAGAAAGAACATATCATTACATGCCGTCCTGCAGATTTGATTCCTAACGAACTTCCTAAGATTGAAGAAGAAATGAAGCAGTGGAAACAGCAGGATGAAGACGTATTAAGCTATGCATTATTCCCTCAGGTAGCTGTTGAATTCTTCAAATATCGTGAAGCTCAGCAGAAGAAGGTTGATTTGACAGAAGCAGACACTAAGAATGGAGCATATCCTGTTTAATTTGTGTGATTCTTCTATCATTACAGGTTTTATATCAGTATCGGGTCATAAACTTATGATCCGATACTGATTTTGAGTTGAAGCATACTTGACAGACGAATAAAAACAATTTATCATAACATGTGTTATTACTGTAAATAATAAATGATGCCGCCTGAATGATAGCCACAGGCTGTCATCTGTATACAAAAGAGAAACTGCGATAGTGCGCAAAATGCGTAGAAATGAGGATAACCATGGCAAGAAAAGAGTCCGTGACAAAAAACATGATATTGGAAACAGCTGTTCAATTGGCGAAAGAAGAAGGCATAGAGAATGTAACTGCCAGAAAACTGGCAAATAAAATTGGATGCTCTACTCAGCCTATTTTCAGAGTCTATGCCAATATGACAGAGTTATATACAGAAGTTTATCAGAAAGCGATAGATTTATTTGCAGATTATTATGAAAAATTCGAGTCCGAAGTGCAGACACCTTTTATTCACTTGGGACTTGCTTATATAGATTTTGCGAAAGAAGAACGTAAACTGTTTCAGCTATTGTTCCTGTCAGACAATAGAGGAGATAGAAGTTTATATGAATTGCTAAATGGAAGTACAGGAGCTGTAGCAAAAGAAATTAATAAAGCTGCGGCAAACGGATGCAGCAATCCAAGTGGATTATTTATGAAAATGTGGATATTCATCCATGGATGTGCATGCATGGTATTAACAGGAGATTATGATCTGACGAAGGAAGAAACGTTAGATCTTTTAGAAGATATATACAAAAGCTGCTCATAAGTGAGGACAACAGATGGAATACAAGATTGATACCATGTCCAGAATTAATGAAAAATTTAATAAAATGAGCAAGGGCCATAAAAAGATTGCAACCTTTATCATAGATCATTATGAGCAGGCTGCATTTATGACCGCTGCCAAGTTGGGAACTACCGTAGGGGTGAGTGAATCTACAGTGGTTCGTTTTGCCTATTCTTTAGGTTATGAAGGTTATCCTGAATTTCAGGAGGATCTGGCTGAATGGGTGAAGAACAAGCTTAATTCTGTACAGAAGATTGGCGTTAAATATGGAAAGAGTACTCAATCAGAAATATTAACATCTGTATTGACTTCAGATATGGAGAAGATCAGCGATACAATAGAGCATGTGGACCCACATGCTTTTGAAATGGCAGTAGACATTATCCTGGAAGCTAAAAATGTCTATATTATTGGAATCAGAAGCTGTGATCCGCTGGCACGTTTCCTGCAATTCTATCTGAATATGATTAGGGGAAACGTTTTTTTGCTGAATTCAACAAATACAACAGAGATTTTTGAACAGATGATTCGCATTGATGAGAAGGATGCATTAATTGGAATCAGTTTTCCAAGATATTCCATGCGGACCCTGAAAGCTATGGAATTTGCCAACGACAGACAGGCTAAGATTATTACAATAACAGATACGATCTATTCTCCCATGTGTCTGTATTCATCCTGCAATCTACTGGCAAGAAGCAACATGGTATCTATTGTAGATTCTCTGGTAGCACCATTAAGCCTTATCAATGCGCTGGTTGTAGCATTATGTCTGAAACGTCCTGATGATGTGAAGAAGAATCTGGAAAGTCTGGGACAGGCATGGGATAACTATCAGGTATATTTGAAGGATGAATTCAATTACATTGATGAATCTCTGTTAAGTACTCCATTGCAGAAAGAAAAGGAACAGAAATTGTGAAAATATTGATCATTGGAGCAGGACCTGCTGGAATGATGGCGGCGATCACTGCTGCAAAGGCGGGTTCTGAAGTTATATTATTAGAAAAAAATGAGAAAATTGGAAAGAAACTCTTTATTACAGGAAAAGGCAGATGTAATGTGACAAATGCCTGTGATACAGAGGATCTTTTTGCAAATGTAATGGAACACAGTAAGTTCCTGTACAGTGCAATATATGGATATGATAATCAGGCGGTTATGCGCTTTTTTGAAGAAGCAGGATGTCCACTGAAAATAGAAAGAGGACAGAGAGTTTTTCCAGAATCGGATCACAGCTCTGATATATTAAGGGCACTGGACCGGCAATTGCATCAGTCAGGAGTGGAAGTGCGTCTTCACACGGAAGCCGGCAGGCTTTTGATTGATGAAAATGAGAAAACTGTTACCGGAGTACAGCTCAAGAATGGAGATAAGCTGAATGCAGACAAAATAATTGTCGCAACGGGAGGTATTTCCTATGTTTTGACAGGTTCAACAGGCGATGGTTATCGGTTTGCCAAGGAAGCAGGACATACAGTTACTAAGCTTTCACCGGCACTTGTTCCCTTTGTAGTGCAGGAAGAGTGGTGTAAACAGCTCCAGGGCTTATCGTTAAGAAATGTAGAAGCCCGGATTGAAGTGGATGGAAGAGAGATTTATTCTGATTTTGGAGAAATGCTGTTCACCCATTATGGAGTCAGTGGACCGCTCATGTTAAGCGGCAGTAGCCATTATGTGCATAAAGCAGCGGGAAAACAAGCAAAATTATATATAGATTTAAAACCTGCATTAACACAGGAACAATTGGACAAACGAATATTAAGAGAATTTGACGCCAACAGAAATAAGCAGTTCAAAAATGCCATTGCGGCACTGTTTCCGGCTAAGATGTTAAATATTATGCCAAGTCTGGCACAGATAGATCCTGAAAGAAAAGTCAATGAGATCACAAAGGAAGAGAGAGAACGCTTCCTTCATACAATAAAGCATCTTGAATTGACGATTACCGGCGTACGTGATTATAATGAAGCGATTATAACCAAGGGCGGTGTGAAAGTATCAGAGATCAATCCGTCCACAATGGAATCCAGAAATATAAAGGGACTTTATTTTGCTGGTGAAGTGCTGGATCTGGATGCGTTGACCGGAGGCTATAATCTGCAGATTGCATGGTCAACCGGTCATCTGGCAGGAGAAAGTGCAGCAGAGGAATAATGGATATCAGAAAGGTATGGTAATAAATATGAGTTATAATATCGCAATAGATGGACCGGCAGGTGCTGGCAAAAGTACGATTGCAAAATTGATTGCAAAGAAAAAGAATTACATTTATGTTGATACAGGAGCCATGTATCGTGCTATGGCATTGTATTTTCTGGAAGCAGGTATCAGTGCAGATGATCAGGGAAAAATAGAATCCTCCGTAGATCAGATAGATGTTACAATCACTTATGAAAACGGAGAGCAGGTGGTATGGCTCAATGGCAGAAACGTAAATGGGCTGATCCGTACAGAGGAAGTAAGCCGTATGGCATCTGCGACCAGTGTAAATCCCAAGGTGCGTACCAAACTGGTGGAATTACAGAGAAAGCTTGCAGCAAAAGAAAACGTAGTAATGGACGGAAGAGATATCGGTACAGTCGTATTACCGGATGCAAATGTAAAAATCTATCTGACAGCCAGCAGCACAGTCAGAGCAAAGCGCCGTTATGAAGAACAGAAGGCAAAAGGCATAGACTGTAATCTGGAAGAGATAGAAAAAGATATTATTGAAAGAGATCACAGAGACATGACAAGAGAAATCTCACCGCTAAAGCAGGCAGAAGACGCAATTCTTCTGGATTCTTCCAATATGACGATTGAAGAAGTCGCTGATGCAGTGATTGCATTGTGCAAATAAAGAAGCAGATATGCAGCCATGTCCTGTAGATAGTAGAAAGGCATACAAATAGAATGGAAGTAGTATTGGCAAAATCATCAGGCTTTTGTTTTGGCGTGAAAAGGGCAGTGGACAGAGTATATGAACAGCTTGCAGAAAACAAGAAAATATATACGTATGGTCCTATTGTTCATAATGATGATGTAGTAGCGGATCTAGAAGAAAAGGGTGTAAAGGTACTCAATACGAAAGAGGAACTGACAGAACTTACAGAAGGAAGCGTTGTAATACGTGCACATGGAGTCCCCAAGGAAATTTATGAAATCATGGAACAAAAGAACATAGAATGCATTGATGCGACTTGTCCTTTTGTAAAGCGTATTCACAAAATTGTGGAGAAGGAGAGCGCAGAAGGAAGACGTATTATTGTTATAGGTAATGCGAAACATCCAGAAGTAGAAGGAATCAGAGGATGGTGTAAAACTTCTGCAACCGTGATAGAATCCAGAGAAGAGGCACTTCAATTTAATGGTTCAAAGGACGATAAATACTGCGTTGTATCTCAAACGACATTTAACTACAAGAAATTTCAAGAATTAGTTGAAATTTTTCAAAAAAAAGGTTATGATATAATTGTTGCGAATACTATTTGTAGTGCAACAGAAGAACGCCAGAAGGAAGCAAGTGAACTTGCAGCCAAAGCTGACGTTATGATTGTGATAGGTGGTACTCATAGTTCCAATACCCGCAAGCTCTATGAGCTGTGCAAAAGTGAATGTGAGAATACTTACTATATACAGACACTGGCAGACCTGCAATTAGAACTACCTAATTCTGTTGAACTAGTGGGCATCACAGCGGGGGCTTCTACCCCAAACAAAATAATTGAGGAGGTTCAAAATTATGTCAGAATTAACTTTTGAACAAATGTTAGAAGAATCATTAAAAACTATTCATACAGGAGAGGTAATTGAAGGTACAGTCATCGATGTAAAACCGGATGAAGCAATCCTTAACATCGGTTACAAGTCAGACGGTATTCTTACACGTAACGAATACACCAATGAGCCTAATGTAGACCTGACCACTCTTGTAAACGTTGGCGACAAGATGGAAGTGAAAGTCTTAAAGGTAAACGATGGTGAGGGACAGGTTCTCTTAACATACAAGAGACTTGCTGCTGACAGAGGCAATAAGAGAATTGAAGAAGCATTCAATAATAAGGAAGTACTTACAGCTAAGGTTGCACAGGTACTTGACGGTGGATTGAGCGTTGTAGTTGACGAAGTAAGAATTTTCATCCCTGCAAGTCTTGTATCTGATGTATATGAGAAAGATTTAAGCAAATATGCTGGACAGGAAATCGAATTCGTAATCAGCGAGTACAATCCTAAGAGAAGAAGATATATCGGCGATCGTAAGCAGCTTATCGTTGCTAAGAAGCTTGAAATGCAGAAGGAACTCTTTGAGAAGATTAAAGTTGGCGATATCGTAGAAGGTACAGTTAAGAACGTTACAGACTTCGGCGCATTCATTGATTTAGGCGGTGTTGATGGTCTGCTTCATATTTCTGAGATGTCTTGGGGCCGTGTTGAGAATCCTAAGAAGGTATTCAAGGTTGGTGAGACCCTTAAAGTCCTGATTAAGGATATTGATGGAACTAAGGTTGCATTATCCCTGAAATTTGATGATTCCAATCCTTGGAAAGATGCAGCTACTAAGTATGCTGTAGGCAATGTAGTTACCGGTAAAGTAGCAAGAATGACTGATTTTGGTGCATTCGTAGAATTAGAGCCAGGTATTGATGCTCTTCTTCATGTTTCTCAGATTGCAAAAGAGCATATTGAGAAGCCATCAGATGTATTAAGCGTTGGTCAGGAAGTTACAGCTAAAGTAGTTGATTTCAACGAAGAAGGTAAGAAGATCAGCTTAAGCATTAAGGCTTTATCAGCTCCTGAACCTAAGGAAGCACCTGCTGAAGAGACAGCAGAAGATGATTCTGATGTTGTATCTGTAGATATCGACGCTGTAATCGCTAAGCAGGAAGCAGAAGAGAACTAATCTTTGTAAGTTCAGTTAATTGGCTCTAGGAGTATTATGCTCCTAGAGCTTTATACGTTTAGAAAAGGGGATAAGCAGCCATGGCATATGATTATGAATATTTCAAAAAAGAAGTCTATACTTTGACGAAGATTGATTTGAACGCTTACAAAGAAAAACAGATGAAAAGGCGTATTGATACACTGATTGCCAAGAATAAAATCGTAGGGTATGATAAATTCGTACAGAAACTTAGAGAAGACAAAGCAGTATTTGATGAATTTGTTAATTATCTGACGATTAACGTATCTGAATTCTACCGCAATCCGGAACAATGGAAGTTACTGGATCAGGAGATTATTCCGGAACTGATCTCCAAATTTGGAAAGAACCTGAAAATATGGAGTGCTGCATGCTCTACAGGAGACGAGCCATATTCTCTGGTTATGGCGTTATCCAGACATATACCATTAAATCAGATAAAGATCATAGCAACGGATATTGATAAACAGGTTATAGATAAAGCCAAAACAGGACTTTATAATGAGAAAAGTATCGCATCCGTACCGGAAGATTTAAAGAAAAAGTATTTTACCAAGATAGGTCCATCCTATCAGATATCCAACGATATCAAGTCAAGAGTTGAATTTAAGCAGCATAACTTATTGAAAGATACATATCCTGACCGTTGTGATTTGATTGTGTGCAGAAATGTACTGATCTATTTTACTGAGGAAGCAAAGGATGAAGTGTTCCGTAAGTTCAATGCAGCCTTAAAGCCTGATGGAATCCTGTTTATTGGAAGTACAGAACAGATTATGAATTATAAGGAAATTAATTATGAAAGAAAGAATTCTTTCTTTTATGTTAAAGCAAAATAGAATGGAAAAGAAGAGGTATTGCTACAAATATGTAACAATGCCTCTTTTTGATGTATCAACATTGTGATGCAATCATTTCCAGTACATGATGTGCATATCGGTTGAAATCTTCTCTTCGTGTCTTAAATTCATCAGTCAGCTCAAAGAACAGGTCGTGATCTTTGTATTCACGTTTGAAGAATGGAGTAAATAGCGTATCCCATTGCGGAAGATAGGAAGAGACTTTGCGCGTATAGCAGTTGGAAGCTAATGCCTGCTGACGGAACTCTTTATCTACAAAACTGGCTACAGACTTATGGATTGCGATATCCTCCTGTGGAAGATAGTAATAATCCTTGTAATTAGAATAGAAATATTTCATTTCCTCTTCGTAGATAGGCACACGTAGCCTGCCCTCGTTACCGCAACCGATGAAATAGCAGCTGTTGGCACTGCATGTAATATCGGCAGGCAATGGAACAGGAAATTTCAGATTCATAATAATCTCAGGACAACGCTGTTGATGGATATCATTGTAGTAGTTTGCCTGTACTTTCGTGACTTTTACCGGATTATGGATTAAATCGGGGATTGCAAGAGCAGCAATGATATCTAACATGCCCTTAATATCTTCTTCATTATGGAGCAGGAGAAAATGTTCCTTCTCTGGATCGTGTGTAAGAACATATTCGTGGTAAATATCAATCAGCTCACCGCCAGAGTAGACATCTTCACGTTCTGTATGCAGGAATCCTTCAATGGTCTTCTGCTTACAGTTTGGAAGTTTCATAAAATTCTTATAAGGAGCGATACGGCGATAAATATCAATTCCTTCAAATCTGCTCAGGTCACAGGAGATATGATATTGTTCCATTTTTTTCGCAAGATATGGAATGTCGAACTGATTGCCATTGAAGTGAATCAGATAGCGGTAATCAGAGGCAAAATCTGCAAAGGCACGCAATACATTTTCTTCATCTTCATAGTTGGTGGCAAACCACTGTATAGAATACCATGCAGGAGACTGTTCCTGTGTATTATAGTAGATGCAGCCAATCAGATAAAGAGACGAGCTTTTGGCATAGAGTCCGGTAGTTTCTATATCTATAAAAAGTGTCTGCTTAGGAATACAGAGATTCTCAATGGGATATCGGGGCGCCAGTGCACCTAGACTATTGGAAATGCATTTCATAGCGAGTTATTCCACCTTTCTGTAATCTTATATAAATAACTTAGCACATGGGACCAGATGATGTAAAGTTTTTGTAGAAAAAACCATAAAAAGATAGTATATTTATAATAGTGGGTGTTTTTTATGTGACATCTAAGTAAGCAGGAAAGAGGGAGAAGCAATGGCTAAGCTGACATTTCATGGCGGTATTCATCCGTATGATGGCAAGGATCTGTCCAAGGACAAGCCCATGAAGGTAATCGAACCACCCAAGGGCGAGATGGTATATCCTTTAAGCCAGCATATTGGTGCAATGGCTGTACCTGTTGTTGCAAAGGGCGACAGGGTTCTTACGGGGCAAAAGATAGCAGAAGCAGGGGGCTTCGTATCGGCACCGATTTATTCGTCTGTATCAGGAACGGTAAAGACAATCGAACCAAGACGAGTTGTTACCGGTGATATGGTTAATTCTATTATCATTGATAACGATGGATTATTTGAGGAGGTTACTTACGAGGCTCATGATCCGGACAAATTAAGTAAGCAGGAGATCATCAAGCTGATACAGGAAGCAGGAGTAGTTGGTATGGGTGGAGCAGGATTCCCTACTCATGTGAAATTATCACCCAAAGAACCGGAGAAGATCGAGTATGTAATTGCAAACTGTGCAGAGTGTGAACCATATCTGACATCAGATTACAGAAGAATGTTAGAAGAACCTGAGAAGCTTGTCGAAGGTCTGAAGATCATCCTGCGGCTTTTTGACAATGCAAGAGGTATTCTGGCGGTAGAAGATAATAAACCGGATTGTATTCAGATTCTGAAAGATCTTACAAAGGATGATACCAGAATCTCTGTAAAGGCATTGAAAACAAAATATCCACAAGGCGCTGAGCGTCAGCTGATCTACGCAGCAACAGGAAGAGCGATTAACTCATCCATGCTTCCAGCAGATGCTGGATGTGTGGTAGATAATGTAGATACAGTAGTTGCAATCTACCATGCGGTCAAAGAAGGCAGACCGTTGATGAACAGAATCGTTACAGTAACAGGAGATGCAGTAAATGATCCACGTAACTTCTATGTTCGTATCGGTATGAATTATAAAGACCTGATTGAAGAAGCAGGAGGATTGAAGACACAGCCGGAGAAGGTCGTATCCGGTGGTCCTATGATGGGCTTTGCATTGTTTGACCTGAATGTACCTACGACTAAGACTGCGTCCGCATTGCTGTGCATGACCAAAGACGAAGTATCCATGTATGAACCAAGTGCATGTATTAATTGTGGCAGATGTGTAGAAGTATGTCCGGGCAGAATAGTGCCACAAAAGCTTGCCATTTGTGCGGAGCATGGTGACTTGGAAGGCTTTGAAGCTAATAATGGTCTGGAATGCTGCGAATGTGGATGCTGCAGTTATGTCTGTCCGGCAAAGAAGCAGCTGACACAGTCTATTAAATCTATGCGTAAATTAGTACTTGCAAATAAAAAGAAGAAATAGGAGGCATATGGACGTGAGTGATTTATTGAAGGTATCTTCCAATCCCCACATCAGGTCGAAGGATACGACATCACGGATTATGTTGTATGTCATAATATCCCTGCTTCCTGCTGCAGGATTTGGAGTGTATAATTTCGGATTGCATGCTTTGGCTGTGATTATTGTGACCATTGCATCTACGGTATTAACAGAATATATTTATGAAAAATGCATGAAAAAGAAGACTACAGTGGGAGATTTATCTGCTGTAGTAACAGGCTTGCTGCTTGCAATGAATCTGCCGCCTATGGCACCGTTGTGGATGGCTGTTCTTGGAGGAATCTTTGCAATTCTGGTAGTAAAGATGCTGTTTGGAGGATTGGGTCAGAACTTTATGAACCCTGCATTGGGAGCAAGATGTTTCCTGATGATTTCTTTTACCTCTCTTATGACGAACTTTAACTGTGATACATATACAGGTGCTACTCCGCTGGCTGCGTTAAAAGCCGGAGAGCGGGTAGATGTTATGGACATGATCATAGGTCGGACAGCAGGTACGATTGGTGAGACAAGTATGGTGGCATTGATTATTGGTGCATGCATACTGATTTTACTTGGTGTCATTGATTTAAAAGTTCCGGGATCTTATATCGTAACATTTGTTATTTTTATTGCAATTTTCGGCGGACATGGATTTGACTCCCAGTATATATCTGCGAATCTGGCTGGCGGTGGTCTGATGCTTGGTGCCTTTTTCATGGCAACAGATTATGTGACCAGACCGATTACGAAGAAAGGGCAGTATCTTTACGGTATTTTTCTTGGAATCATGACGGGAATATTCCGAGTATTCGGACCTTCCGCAGAGGGCGTATCCTATGCAATCATCCTTGGCAACCTGTTAGTTCCATTGATTGAGAAAGTTACAATGCCTAAGGCATTCGGCAAAGGAGGGGAAAGAGCATGAAAGGTATGATAAAAGATGCACTGATTCTCTTTGCCATTACGTTGATTGCGGGATTGATGCTTGGCGTTGTAAATGACATTACAAAGGAACCAATCGCACAGCAGGAGCAAAAGGCGAAGAATGAAGCCTGTCAGAATGTTTTTGCAGCGGCAGATTCTTTTGAAGCACAGGAACTGGCTGACTCAGCGCAGATAGAGCAGGTTCTTGCTGATGCAGGAATCAGTGGGGCAGATATTGATGAGCTTATGGCGGCTAAGGATGCATCAGGAGCATTACTTGGTTATGTAATTACGGTTACAGACCACGAAGGTTATGGTGGAGATATTCAATTCTCCATGGGCATTACCAATGAGGGAACGCTCAACGGTATCTCTCTTCTGAGCATTTCAGAAACAGCAGGTCTTGGTATGAGAGCCGGAGAGGTATTAGTACCACAGTTCTCAGATAAGAACGTATCCCGATTTACTTATACAAAGACAGGGGCAACAGCTGATTCTGAGATTGATGCAATCAGCGGTGCTACTATTACTACCAATGCAGTAGTCAATGGTGTGAATGCCGGTCTTGCATATTTTGATAAGATTCTGAAAGGAGGCAGTGCACAATGAGTGAGAAAGAAGAAATCAAACAGAGTTCTGCACAGGTCTTTTTCAATGGTCTGGTGAAAGAAAATCCTACCTTTGTACTGACGCTTGGTATGTGTCCCACATTGGCGGTTACAACTTCAGCAGTCAATGGTCTTGGCATGGGATTAACTACCACAGCAGTATTAGTACTTAGTAATATGATTATTTCCTTGTTAAGGCATATCATCCCGGATAAAGTAAGAATCCCGGCATTTATCGTAATTATTGCTTCTTTTGTTACGGTAATGCAGTTACTGTTACAGGGATTTATTCCAAGCCTGTATGACTCACTGGGTATTTATATTCCATTGATCGTTGTAAACTGTATTATCCTTGGACGTGCAGAAGCATTTGCTTCCAAGAATCCGGTTATACCATCTTTCTTTGATGGTCTGGGAATGGGACTTGGATTTACAGTTGCGCTGACTTGTATTGGTGCAGTCAGAGAACTTCTGGGCGCAGGCGAAATCTTCGGCTTACCTGTTATGTCCGGTATTTGCAGTGGAATCAATCATGTACTTGCAGCAGTAGGAATCAATCATCAGGTAGAATATGTACCTATTGCTATCTTTATCATGGCACCTGGTGCATTCTTCGTACTGGCTACCCTGACAGCAATTCAGAACCGTGTGAAGAGAAAGATGGCAGAGAAAGGACAGAATGTTGATAAGATTCAGTCCGGTTGCAGTGTAGACTGTGCAGCATGTGGTGACAGTGGATGTTCTCACCGTTTCTATGATGCGCAGGCAGGGGATAAAGTAAGCAAGGAGGATAAGGAGAATGGCTGAGACAATAAAGGATCTGCTTGTCATTTTAATCGGCTCTTCACTGGTCAGTAACGTAGTATTGAGTCAGTTCCTGGGCTTATGTCCTTTCCTGGGTGTATCCAAGAAAGTAGATACAGCAGTTGGTATGGGGGGTGCAGTTGTATTTGTCATTACTCTTGCCAGTGCGGTGGCGGCAGCGATTTATAAATTTATTCTGGTTCCATTGGATATTACATATTTGCAGACTATCGTTTTCATTCTGGTTATTGCAGCGCTGGTACAGTTCGTGGAAATGTTCCTGAAGAAATATGTGCAGGGCTTGTATCAGGCACTTGGTGTATATCTGCCGCTGATCACAACGAACTGCGCTGTGCTGGGTATCGCATTGACGAATGTACAGAAGAATTATGGCATCCTCTACAGTATCGTCAGCGGTTTTGCAACGGCAGCCGGTTTCCTGATCTCGATTACGATTCTTGCGGGCATCAGAGAGAAAATGGAATACAATGATATCCCTGAGTCATTCAAAGGAATGCCTATCGTTATGATCACAGCCGGATTGATGGCTATTGCATTCTGTGGATTCTCAGGATTGTTATAGGAGGGGTTGAGTATGAATATAACAGCGATTATAACGGCAGTTGTTGTTGTGGCAGGACTCGGTCTGCTCTTAGGCCTGTTTCTTGGCGCGGCAGGTATCTGGTTCAAGGTAGAAATAGATGAGAAGGAAGAGCAGGTATTGGCATCACTTCCGGGGAATAACTGTGGTGGATGCGGATATCCCGGATGCTCCGGTCTGGCTGCTGCTATCGCAAAAGGCGAAGCACCGGTAAATGCCTGTCCTGTAGGTGGCGAGAAGGTAGGAAAAGTCATAGCGGAAATCATGGGTGTGGAAGCTGGAGAAAGCAGGCGGATGACAGCTTTTGTAAAATGCGCCGGAACCTGTGAGAAGACTTCCCTTAACTATGAATACACAGGTGTGGAAGACTGTACCATGGTACAGTTTGTCCCGGATGGGGGCGCCAAGTCATGCAGCCACGGCTGTCTGGGATTTGGCACCTGCGTAAAAGCGTGTCCTTTTGGAGCTATCTCTATTCAGAATGGCATTGCAGTGGTAGACAAGGAAAAATGTAAAGCCTGCAGCAAGTGTATTGCAGCATGTCCGAAACATCTGATTGAACTGATTCCGTATGATGCAAAGCATGTCGTAGCATGCAGCTCCAAGGATAAAGGACCTGTTACCATGAAAGCATGTCAGACAGGTTGTATTGGCTGTGGACTCTGTGTAAAGGTATGTCCAAGCCAGGCGATTACCGTGACAGATTTCCATGCACATATTGATCAGGATAAGTGTACCGGATGTGGCGCATGTAAAGAGAAATGTCCAAAGAAAGCAATTATATAGATTTTTATATGAGAGAGGCACAGCTTATAGAGACTGTGCCTTTTGTTTTTGCAAAGGGTATGATATGATAGCAGTAAAATGTACTTTCGGAATGCTTCGTTTGAAGAAGATTCCGAGAGTACATTAAATAAATATGGAGGTATATTGGGATGATGGAAATGGAGAAGTATTTGGAGAAAATCGAAGAAGTTATTGCGAATGGCAGGTATAAGGATACCTGGGAATCTCTTCAACAGTATAGAGTACCTGACTGGTATGAAGATGTGAAATTTGGCATTTTTATTCATTGGGGCATTTTCTCAGTGCCGGCATTTGCAAATGAATGGTATTCAAGAAATATGTACATACAGGGAAGTCCTGAATATGAGCATCATATTAAGACCTATGGTTCACAGAAGGACTTCGGGTATAAGGATTTTATTCCTATGTTCAAAGCAGAGAACTTCCACGCAGAGGAATGGGCTGCCTTATTTAAGGAAGCTGGTGCACAGTATGTCATGCCTGTAGCAGAACATCATGACGGATTCCAGATGTATGACAGTGAATTATCAGAATGGAATGCTGCCAATATGGGACCAAAGAGAGATGTACTGGGAGAACTGTACACTGCATTTGACAAACAGGGACTGGTAAAATGTGCATCCAGCCACAGAGTAGAGCACTGGTTCTTTATGGGACATGGCAAGGACTTCGATTCTGATATCAAAGAACCTCTGAAGCGCGGGGATTTCTATTGGCCTGCCATGGAAGAGAAAGAGCATTATGATTCTTTCTCCATACCTACACCGACCAAAGAATTCCTGGATGACTGGCTGTGCCGCTGTTGTGAGCTGGTAGACAAATACAGACCGAAAGTTGTCTATTTCGACTGGTGGATTCATCACAACAGTGTGAAACCATATTTGAGAAAGTTCGCTGCTTATTATTACAATCGCGCTGAGGAATGGGGAGAGGGAGTTGTCATTAACTACAAGCATGATGCATTTGCCTTTGGAACGGCAGTGTGCGATATTGAACGTGGGCAGCTTGCAGATGTGAAACCTTATGTATGGCAGACAGATACAGCAGTTGCCAAGAATTCCTGGTGTTATACCGTAAATAATGAATATAAAACACCAGTACAGATCGTACGGGATCTGGTTGATATTGTAAGCAAAAATGGCAGACTTCTATTAAATATCGGACCTAAGGCAGATGGCTCCATCCCGGAAGAAGACAGGAATATTCTGTTAAAAATCGGTGAATGGATGAAAGTGAATGGAGAAGCAGTCTATGGAGCTAAAATGTGGCGCAAGTCAGCAGAAGGACCTACGAAGATACAGGAAGGTCAGTTTGCAGATTCAGAGGCGAAGCCATATACAGCAGAAGATATCCGCTTCACAGTAAATCATGGCTGTATCTATGCCTTTTGCCTGAATATGAAGGGAAAAGACAGCATATGCATAAAGTCTCTTGCTGAGACAAAGGACATGAGCAAGACGGATTTCAGTGGAATCATTCGTGGAATTGAAGTTCTGGGAGAGAAAGAGGCACCTCAGTGGACGAGAGATCAGGACGGCTTGAAGATAAAGACCAAAATGATAGATCATAACTATCCTGTAGTGTTTAAGATTTCTGTGAATTAGGCAGTTTCCCTTTTACGTGTACTAATTTAACAATTTTACAAATAGTCAGAAAAATATTGAAAAATACAAAAATATAATATATAATTCAAATTGTAAAAGAGTTATGTTAATGCGTAAAAGGGGAGACGGTTATCATGAAATATATGGCAGATGATTATGAGCAGGATCAGGGACCTAATATGACTCTGATTTATATGGCGCTTATCATGTCAACAGTGATACTGGTGGTAGTTGGGATGATGTTTCTGGTGAATAAACCAACAAGAAGCAGTTCCAGTGGCAGCCATGCACAGCAGATTGCAGCTGCAAGAGAGAATAATCAGACACAGGCTATGGTTGACAGCGTGAAAGCGTTAGTATCAGGCAGTACATTGACGTCTAATCAGCTGGATATCTGGAATCTTCCAGACACTGGAAGAGAGACACAGGAGATTGTGAATGATGGTAAGAATGGAACAGTAACCAATCAGACGACAGGGGAAACTGTTATAGAGGGTAATAAAGAGGTAGACTCTGATAAAACAGCAGATACCCTGGCACAGGGCAAGACAGAAGTCTATGATATGACCAAGAAGGAATCCATGCAGGATGAAGATGCACTGGATGATGGTAAACATACGTTTGTAACTTATCAGGATGGCAACACAGAATGGGTGGAAATCAATGATAAGCTCAAGACGAATACGTATGATACTTCCAAGTTCGTTTACCAGAGTCCTGAAATGAAATATTTTGTGAATGGTAAGCAGGCATCCTGGTTTGGTGTGGATCTGTCCAGTGAGCAGGGAATCGTTGATTTTGAGAAGCTCAAAAGAGCCGGAGTTGACTATGTAATGATTAAAGTAGGCGGCAGAGGCTACAGCAGCGGCAATATCGTGTTGGACAGCTCATTTAAGGATTATATGAACGGCGCTAAGAATGCCGGGCTGGGAATCGGTGTATATTTCTACTCACAGGCAGTAGACAGAGATGAGATATATGATGAAGCTGACACACTTCTGGAGCTGATTAAAGACTATCCGGTAAATTATCCTGTAGTATTCGATATGGAAAGTATAGACGGAGATATGGCAAGAACAGATGCGCTGGATGTTTCCACACGTACGGAGCTGGCAAGAGTATTCCTAAAGACAATCAAGGAGAATGGATATACACCAATGCTCTATGGCAACAAGGAGTGGCTTGTGACGAAACTCAATCTGGAGAAGCTGCAGGACTATGATGTGTGGCTTTCACAGGAAGCAGATACACCGGATTATCCATATGCATATACCATGTGGCAGTATACGCAAAAAGGCTCTATCAGCGGTATTTCGGGAAATGCACGGCTGAATGTGAGCCTGATAGATTACTCTAAGAAGTAATTGTATATTTTATCTGAAATCTTTAAACGGGCATAAATATCAGCATAGACGGCGGGCGAGAGTCCCTCAAGGTAATTTGGGGTGTAATTTCTTGTCACGCCGTTTTTGCGTAGAATATCAATGGCTTTGTTATAGGCAATGGCAGCCTCGTCCTCTGTAGCGTAGGTGCCGATTATGTAGTAGCCCGGCAGATTAATACGGGCTTTGTAGCGTGTTCTGCCTTTTGACTCGATGCGAAGTACACCTTGATAACGATTGATAATTTTCAGATTCGCACTGCGAAAATCCGTCTCATCACCATTTAAAAAGACATAATCCCGTCCTGGAACGCTGTAACTGCGAATACCGTGGCGGTTAAGAATATTGAGCTGCATACCATAATCTGCTACAAAAAGATGTTCTCCACGTTTCATGATTTTGTGGGATGAGTAGAAGAACAGATTATCAATATCGAATTTCAGAACATAAGAGGGAGATAAATAATAATAGAAGAATTTGCCACGTACATAGATGGGGGTAGCAAAATAAAGTCCGTTATCCCTGAAATTCAACAAAATGACCCATTTTTCAAAAGGCAGTGCGCAGGTATTTTCATAGGAATCTATTGTGTCTGTCTCACTTCTAAGCAGACGATCTGCTTCTTCATATGCCCGGTTGGCAGAATCTTCCGTATCAAAGCTTCCAAGGCTGATGTGCTTCCTACGATAAGTGATAGATGCACGATAATATATGAAATTGTCTTTTTTTCTGGCGAGATATACGCCCTTTAACATTGCATTCATGGAAAATATTATAGCATAGTTTATGTCCCTGGTCATGTAATTGCATGTATTTTCTTCCCATAAGATGAATACACTAATAAAAGGACATGTTATGATGTGCTTTTGTGGCAGCAGAAAAGAGGACATTATGTATCAGAAAAATTATGTGCTTTTGTTGGTTTCCATGGTTATATGTACGATAATGCTGTGGTTCTCCAGGGTGTATATGGTACAGGGGGAAGAGAAGGATACAGAGCAGACAGCAGCCCATTGTGTGGACATGCAGGGATATGAGACTTCTTCTGAATGCAGAAATATTACATTAGGGGTATTGGAACCGGCTTATGTGATCAACGTATCCGCAGAAGATGTAGAAGTATTAATGCGTATTGTAGAGGCGGAAGCCGGAGGAGAGGACCGCAAAGGGAAATTACTTGTAGCCAATGTGGTAATCAACCGGGTAAAAGACAGTCATTTCCCGGATACGGTCACGCAGGTCGTATATCAGAGAAACAGCAAAGTAGCGCAGTTCTCACCTGTATCTGATGGCAGGATCAACCGTGTAAAGGTTTCTGAAGAGACAAAAGAGGCAGTATATAGTGCATTATATGGAGAAGATGTATCCAGGGGAGCGCTTTATTTCATGGCAAGAAATATTGCCAATCCGGATAAAGTATGCTGGTTCGACAACAATCTGACGCTTTTGTTCTCCTATGGCGGACATGATTTTTTCCTGTAATAAAAAAGACTTTAGTACGTTGCAGTCACCAGAATACTATGCTATACTAATTCAGAAAACTTTGGTTATACTACCAAAAGGCATATAGATACAACAAGGTAAGGAGAATGGCGATGGACTTATTTTACAGAAGTACAAGAAGTAAGGATGAAAGGGTAACAGCTTCCCAGGCAATTTTACAGGGACTTGCACAGGATGGAGGTTTATTTGTTCCAGAATCAGTTCCTAAGCTTGATAAGAGTCTTGAAGAGCTTTCCAAAATGAACTATCAGGAGACTGCTTATGAAGTTATGAAGCTTTTCCTGACAGATTTTACAAAGGAAGAATTACAGGCTTGTATCAGCAAGGCTTATGACAGCAAGTTCGATACAGAAGTGATTGCTCCCCTGGTAGAGGCAGATGGCGCATATTATCTGGAATTATTCCACGGCGCAACCATTGCTTTTAAGGATATGGCATTATCTATTCTGCCACATTTACTGACAACTTCTGCAAAAAAGAACAACGTACATAATGAAATCGTGATTTTGACAGCCACCAGTGGAGATACCGGTAAGGCTGCTCTGGCTGGTTTTGCTGATGTAAAAGGCACCAGAATCATTGTCTTTTATCCAAAGCATGGTGTAAGTCCTATTCAGGAGAAACAGATGGTTACTCAGAAGGGTGATAATACTTTTGTAGTAGGAATCACAGGTAACTTTGATGATGCACAGACAGGTGTAAAGAAGTTATTCGGAGATAAGGAGCTTGCACAGACAATGGATCAGGCAGGTTTCCAGTTCTCTTCCGCTAATTCTATCAACATTGGTCGTCTGGTTCCACAGATCGTTTACTATGTATATGCATATGCACAGCTTTTGAAGGAAGGACAGATCAAGGAGAATGAAGTGATCAATGTTGTAGTACCTACGGGTAACTTTGGTAACATCCTTGCTGCTTACTTTGCCAAGAATATGGGTATTCCTATCGGTAAGCTGATCTGTGCTTCCAATGAGAATAAGGTATTGTATGATTTCTTTGAAACCGGCGTATATGACAGAAACAGAGAGTTCGTTCTGACAAGCTCTCCTTCCATGGATATTTTGATTTCAAGCAATCTGGAGCGTCTTATTTACCTGACAGCAGGACGTGATGCGCAGAAGAATGCAGAACTGATGCAGGAACTGTCCAGGGATGGCAAATATGAGATTACATCAGAAATGAAAGACAATATGAAAGACTTCTATGGCAATTATGCTTCAGAAAGGGAAACAGCACAGACAATCAAGGATCTGTATGAGAAGACAGGTTATGTAATTGATACACATACAGCAGTTGCAGCAACTGTTCTGCATAAATACCGCAAGGCAACAGGAGATGAGACGAAGGCAGTAGTTGCTTCTACTGCAAGCCCATTTAAGTTTACCAGAAGTGTTATGGATGCTATTGATAAGGCAAAATACGACAGCATGTCTGATTTTGAACTTGTAGATGAATTGTCCAGGATTGCAAATGTAACAGTGCCTAATGCGATTGAAGAGATTCGTACAGCGCCTGTTCTTCATGACACGGTATGTGATAAGGAAGATATGAAGGCAGTTGTTATGAAATTCCTCGGAATTTAATAACGATTTTTTATGAAGTGATTGTGCCTACGGCTCAAATATTGCGAGCTACGGAATGTGAGGGTAATATATGGATTTTGGTATCATTTTAAAGATGCTGATTATGGCATGCGGAGTATATATGATTTATTGGGCAGTACAGATGAAGACTACTCATCAGATTCCGCAGATGCTTGTAGGTAAAGGATTCCCTACCGACAGAGCCAAAGATCCGGAAGGCTTCATGAAAGCTACATTTCCACTTACCATGGGAATGGGGATTATTCTTCTGGCTGTTGGATTGACAGGTGCATTGGAGGTATTTGGTGCGTATCCTATTGTGGATACTATTCTTACCCTGTTGATGCTGGCAGCGCTTGTATTTTATGGCATGTTTCTTCTGAAAGCACAGAAGAGATATCTGATCGGTTTAGACGATAACAACAAAAAAATTCATTAAAAGAGAAAGGATTCAAAAATATGACAGATAATGAAATTTTAAAACACATTGACCATACCCAGCTGAAGGCTTTTGCCAAATGGGAAGATATTGAGAAGCTCTGCGATGAAGCAGTAGAATATCAGACAGCTTCCGTATGTATTCCACCCACATATATCAAGCGTGTACATGATAAGTATCAGGACAGGATCAATATCTGTACAGTAGTCGGCTTCCCTCTAGGATACAGTGTGACTTCTGCAAAGGTAGCAGAGGTTGAGCAGGCATTGAAGGATGGCTGCAACGAGATCGATATGGTCGTAAATATCTCTGATGTAAAGAACGGAGATTATGATAAGGTAGAAGAAGAGATCAGAACATTGAAAAAGGCATGTGGTAATCATATTCTGAAGGTTATCATTGAAACCTGCTATCTGACAGAGGATGAGAAGATCGCTATGTGCAAGGCTGTAACAAATGCAGGAGCTGATTATATCAAGACTTCCACAGGCTTTGGCACAGGCGGAGCTACAATCGAAGATATCAGATTATTCAAGCAGCATATCGGTCCTGATGTTAAGATGAAGGCAGCAGGCGGCGTTAAGTCCAAGGACGATCTGATCATGTTCCTCGAAGCTGGCTGTGACAGAATCGGAACTTCTTCTGCAGTAGGTCTTTTAAAGGGCGAGCAGGCTAAAGGATATTAATGAGATAAAGAAGGCATAAAAATGAGTATTTATAAGACAAGAATTGAACAGATGAAGGAACTTCTGGCAAAAGAGGGAATTGATTTCTATCTGGTTCCTACAGCAGATTTCCATAATTCTGAGTATGTAAATGATTATTTTAAAGTTAGAAAGTTCTTATCAGGGTTTACAGGTTCTAACGGAACTCTGGTGATCAGTAAGAAAGAGACAGGTCTTTGGACAGACGGAAGATATTTTGTACAGGCTGAGAAAGAGCTCGCCGGTTCAGGAATTGTTCTGTATCGTATGGCAGAGGAGGGTGTTCCTACCATTGAGGAATATCTTGACCAGAATGTGACAGAAGGACAGACAATCGGCTTTGACGGAAGAGTTGTGGATGCAACCTTCGGTAAGAAGCTGGAGACTATGCTGGCTGACAGACATGTGAAGTTCGCATATGAGAAGGATGTTGCAGATGCATTATGGAATGACAGACCTGCAATGCCAGCAACCAAGGTATGGGCAGTACCTGAGAATATTACAGGTAAGACTGCACAGGAGAAGTTATTACAGGTCCGTGCAGAAATGAAGAAAGAGAAAGTGGCGCATCTTCTTATTTCCAAACTGGATGATATCATGTGGCTTTACAATATTCGTGCCAATGATGTGGACTGCAATCCGGTAGCGTTATCCTATACCTTTATTTCTGAGGATGAGGCAGTGCTTTTCATTCAGAAGGAAGCGCTGATAGACGAAGTAAAGCAGTATTTTGACAAGTATGGTATTATCTGCAGGGATTATACGGAAATTGTACCTTTTATCAAAGAAGTAAAGCCTGCAGGCAAGATCGGACTTTCCTTCCATGAAGTGAATTATCTGCTCTATAAGCTGTTAGGACAGCGTGGAGAGCTTAAGGATATGGAGAACCCGACTACTTTGTTCAAGGCTGTAAAGAATTCTGTAGAGCTGGAGAACCTGAGAAAATATTACCTCTTGGACAGCGTGAAGCTGACGAAATTCCTGTTCTGGATGAAGAAGAATGTTGGCAAGATTACTATGGATGAATACAGTGTAGCCATGAAGCTTGACAGCATGAGAGCTGAGATAGACGGCTTCTTTGAATTATCTTTCCCTACCATCAGTGCATACAAGGAAAATGCAGCAATGATGCATTATAGCGCAACTGAGACTGACAAGAAGAATATCGAGCCGGAAGGACTGTATCTGGTAGATTCCGGCGGACAGTATGTCGGAGGCACTACAGATGTGACCAGAACGATTGCATTAGGACCTGTTACTGATACGATGAAGAAGCATTTCTCCAAGACTGCATGTGGTATGCTTCGTCTGGCTGATACAAGATTTTTATATGGCTGTACCGGTAAGAATGTAGATATCATGGCGCGTGAGCCGTTGTGGGAGTGCTACATTGATTATAAATGCGGAACAGGTCATGGAATCGGCTACATTTTAAATGTACATGAAGGACCACAGAATATCAGATGGCGCTTCAATCCAGGTGTAAAAGAAGCTGTTCTGGAAGAGGGTATGATCGTATCTGATGAACCGGGTGTATACATTGAAGGAAGTCATGGTATCAGAATCGAGAACATTCTTGAAGTCGTAAAGGAAGAGAAGAATGGTGACGGCCAGTTCATGGCATTCAGACATCTGACTTATGTGCCGGTTGATCTGGATGTGATCGATACACAGTATATGGAGCCATCTGATGTGCGTAAGCTGAATGCTTATCATGCAGAGGTATATAAGAGATTATCTCCTTACTTCGAAGGGGAAGAGCTCGAAATGCTTAAGAAGGCTACAAGGGCTGTATAAAAAGTCACGGCGATGAAGTTCGCCTGATATAGATTAAATCAAGAAAACACAAACATTTCATACGAAGCCACACTCTCGTCCCGTTGTTCATGCAGCGGACGCGTAAGGTTGCAGGCGCTTGACAGCACCTGCAACCTAAGCGCCGGCTTTCGCAAAGGGGCTTCTTAACGAAATGTTTGTGTTTTCTTGCGTTTTACAATGGGGAGGCGAACTTCGTCGCCTGTGTGATGCGGATATATCTTAAAGAAACCTTAATAATTTTACATCTTTAATATTCATAAATTTTTCGGTACACTAACAATAGATTAGAAAGAGCGCGCGAATTTGATCAAATGCTGGAAAGGCAATGGGGGATGAATAATGTACAACATACTGGTATGTGATGATGAGAAGGATATTGTGTCAGCATTGAAAATATATCTGATGGCAGAGGGTTATCAGGTATATGAGGCTGGGAATGGACGGGAGGCACTGGAATATCTGGCGAAAGAGGATATTCATCTGGTGCTGATGGATATTATGATGCCAGAGATGGATGGAATCACGGCAATGGTTAAGATACGTGAGCAGAGTAATGTTCCTGTTATTCTGCTGACTGCCAAGAGTGAAGATACAGACAAGATCCTGGGGCTGAATATCGGAGCGGATGATTATGTAACGAAGCCTTTTAACCCGGTGGAGCTGCAGGCAAGGGTGAAATCACAGCTGAGACGGTATATGCAGCTTGGAGGTGGCAGTGTCAGAAAGGAAGTGCTGACTATGGGAGGCATCGAACTGGATGACCGCACCAAGGAGGTAACACTGGATGGCGATAAGGTGGCTCTGACCAGAACGGAGTATGACATTCTGAAGCTGCTGATGGAGAATCCCGGTAAAGTCTTTTCACCAACACAGATTTATACACAGGTATGGAAGGATAATCCATACGGCGCCGAGAATACAGTTGCCGTACATATCAGGCATCTGCGTGAAAAGATAGAGTACAACCCGGCAGAGCCCCGATACCTGAAAGCAGTGTGGGGACGCGGCTACAAGATGGGCGACTAATCAGAGCCATGCGAATGGGGTGCTGATTAGTCGTCGATGATAGGTTATCAAACAATAGGATGGTGTGGAAAATTTATGAATAAGATAAAAGGTTCTTTCATTGTAAAAATGATCGCATGGGTGGTCCTGGTAGTCAGTACATGTATGTTTCTGTTCAGTGTCGTTGGGATATTCTGGATGGAAAGCAATGGCTTTTTCAGTGAAAAATATGATGATATCCGCAAGAATATGCATGAGGATGTAAGCGGGCAATACTCTGCAATTGTTATGATGAACTACCAAAACGGAGAAAGTGATAAAACAAAGGAATATTTTGCTGATAAAAGTTTCAGATACGGAATTATAGAGGATAAGAACTGGGATGATAAGAAGCTGAACAGTGCCCATATATATCTGGAGCGCAATTTTACAAAGACAGTAAATGCGGATGATCTGTACAAATTACAGTGGACTTTGGGTGATGATACGTATATTGAACTGGTAGATAATGGTTTGCTTGGCAGCTACCAGTATTATATGAATAGAAATGGTAAGACTTATTATGCAGACAGAATCTGTTATGATACTAAGGGTGGTGTTTTCTATTATCGTGCAGATGGCAGATATTATCCGGTGGATGTAGTCAGTATCTATGTGTCTGCCACTTTGCCAGATGGTTCTACAGAGGATTTTGTATTGGATTTTACTTATGATACGGATTCCGGTAAATACATAAGTAATGCTAAGGAAATGTATGAAGATGTATATTATGCTTCTAATACAATTTCAGACTATGAAACAGCAGTAATATATGAAGAAATTGATACATCAGTGGAAGCTTCTGCATTACAGGCAGAATCTGAGACGACGTATGAAGCCGGATACTCAGATGATGATGGGACGCAGTGGCTCAGGATACAGTATGATGATGCAGCATGGAGCATTCTCAATGGGAATGAGAAGCTGACTTTTGATCAGCTGGATAATACAGGACTTTCTTATGATAAATGGCAATCCGTACAATTCAGTGACGTCAGAGAACTGCAGGGCTCCGAGCTTGCGTTGATTGATTCAGGCAAAATATCCAAGAGTCTGTTTGTGAAGGATGTGGAGACGTATCTTGACAGTAATTATACCTTACATGTTTATGAGAAGGAGACTGCATACTGGGTGGTATCCTATGTAGATGAAGAGGTATTAACGCAGGAGAAGCTGGCATTTGAAGAGAGCATAGCGGGAAAGGATTTTACAGGTAAATTATTCACGATTCTGACAGACCGGGAAGCTGATAAATATGTGCTGTATGACGTCTTGTTGGAAATGACATATGCCCAAAAAGACAGGATATTTACACAGATGATCTGCATGTTTGTGTTGGCATTGGGCAGCTTCGTTTTCCTGATGTGTGGAGCAGGGCATAGACGCAATCGGGAAGAGATTGTCCTTACTTTTGCAGATAAAGTACCCTTGGACATTGCATTTGCAGGCATGGCAGTAGTGATTACCTGCGCACTTGGAATGATAAGTGTATTTGCCGGGTCATTATCCGTGGTTCCGGCGGTATATCTGTCAGTATTTGCAGGAATTATTGCATTTTGTGTGTTCATAGGATTTTTACTGAGCTTTGCAGTGCGTATCAAGAATGGAAAGTGGTGGAAAAATACCATTCTGTATCGGGTATTCTCACTGATTCGCAGATTGGCTGGCAGTATGCTGCACCACATTGGTCTATGGGCTAAGGTGATTCTCATTTTTGGCGGCTGGACATTGGTTGAACTGTTCTTTATGATCGGAATGGATGATTATGATGCTGCGATTGGGTTATTTATATTGGGTAAAATGGTGGAAGCAGCAGTACTGCTGGTAGTTACAATGCAGCTCTATCAATTACAGGTTGGCAGCAGAAAGCTTGCGCAGGGTGACTTCTCACAGAAAATCAATACTGGCAGAATGTTCTGGGAATTTAAGAAGCATGGAGAGAATCTGAACAGTATCGGAGAGGGAATGACCAGAGCTGTAAATGAGAAAATGAAGAGCGAGCGCTTCAAGACAGAACTGATCACAAACGTATCACATGATATCAAGACTCCCCTTACATCCATTATCAATTATGTTGATCTGCTGGAAAAGACAGAGATACAGGATGAGACGCAGAGAGAATACCTGGATGTACTCAAAAGGCAGTCAGCACGATTAAAGAAGCTGATTGAGGACCTCATCGAAGCCTCCAAGGCTTCTACAGGTAATCTGCCTGTTAATGAAGAAGACCTGGAGGCAGATGTATTCCTGACGCAGATAGCAGGGGAATTTGAGGAAAAGCTGGCTGCAAGCGGGCTGGAGCTAATCCTGAATAAACCGGAAGGAACAGTTCATGTCAGTGCGGATGGCAGACATTTATGGAGAGTTGTGGATAACTTAATGAATAATATCTGTAAATATGCACTGCCTAATTCCCGTGTATATGTGAATCTGGAAGAAACAAAAGATGAAGTTACAATGACTTTCAGAAATATTTCCAGGTATCCGCTTAATATCACCAGTGACGAACTGATGGAGCGTTTTGTGAGGGGCGACAGCTCCAGAAATACCGAAGGCAATGGACTGGGATTGTCGATTGCAGGCAGCTTAATGGAGCTGATGAAAGGCAAACTGAAGCTATATGTAGATGGTGATTTATTTAAGGTCGTATTGGAGTTCCCTAAAATAGAAGAGTAAATAATAGAGAAACAGGAGAGGTGCTTATACATTCTCTTCTGTTTTTGTGCTATTTTATTATATAATACGTAAATCATTTCGTTCATTGTATTTCTATTCTTCACATGGTAAAATATTTGACAGGTGTTTGCAAATGGAATATTTCAAGGAGGAAAGCATAGTGGATATTTCAATTATAGGTGGTTCAGACGGACCAACTTCTATTTTTTTGGCGGGGAAGGTTGGCTTTTCCTGGATCAATATATTCGGACTGATTATTGTTGTGTTATTACTGATACCTAATATCATATATGCATTCAAGTTTCGAGGTGTGGAGAATCAATGCAGAAGCAGTGCAATGAATAAGCTGGAGCAGATTGGCAGATATGGCTGTATGTTCCTGATGATATTTAATATCGGCATATTGGAATTCAGCTTCTTATCCATAGGCATGTTTCTGTTCTATACAGTGGGAAATGTTGTATTATTGATAGTGTACTGGATTATCTGGATGCTTTTTTTTCAGAAGCAGGATAACTGGAAACGCATGGTGTTAGCAATAATTCCTACAGTTTTATTTCTGATATCGGGAATAGCATTACGACATATCTTGCTTATCATTATGGCAGTGATATTTGGAATAGGACATATTTATGTGACCAAAGCCAATATGACTACAGAAGAACAGGTGGGTTAGGAGATGCAGATGAAGAAGACAATGATAATATTATTTTCAATCTTCGCAGCAGTAGGGATTGCGATGATTGTAGGAAGCTTTGTTTTATTACATGCGATGAATCAGTTTGAAGAGAATGCAGATGAAGTACCGGGCGTTATCACGGACATTAAGGAGCATTACGATTCTGATGATAAGGTCAGCCATGATGTGTATGTGAAGTTCTGGTATGATGGTGAGAAGTATGAGGATAGAAGAATCAGCAGTTACAGCTCGGAGATGTATATTGGTGAAGAAATTACATTATTGTACAACCCTGCTTATCCAAACAGACTGGATGTAAAAGGAACAAAGTACTGGCTGTTTGGAATTTTATGTGGGATGGGAGCTATTTTCCTGCTTGTAGGCAGTGTTTACCCTGTGAATATGATTATAAAGAGCATTAAAAAGAAAAACCTGCTTCGCAATGGAATGGCATTGAGCGCAACTGTTGAGGAAATCAGATGGGATACCTCTCTGACAGTGATGGGCAGGCATCCTTATGTGATTATCTGTTCTTATCATAATCCGGGTAAAGATGTCACATATCGCTTTAAGAGTGAGGGGATATGGACGAACCCGGAAGAAGTCTATCCAGTGGGAAGTTCCATTGAGGTCATGGTAGATGTGAATAATTACAAGAACTATTATGTAAAAGCCCAGGAAAAGATATCTGAGAAAATTGTGGATTATACCTAAAATTTTTTGTATAAAAATACAAATTATACAAAAAAGGCAAATACTTTATTGACATAACGTGAGAAAGTGATATACTTCATATTAAGTTTTACAGACAAACCGATGAGGAAGAGAAGTAGGCATATGTAACTTTTACAGAGAGCTGCGGTTGGTGGAATGCAGTAGAGGGATTATGGTGAATGGACTTTCGAGGCTGACCTGAACTACAGTAGGCGTCAGCGGGAGGCGGACCCGTTATCAATCCGACATGTATGATAGTACATGAACAGAGTGGGCTTTTTATAGCCAAATTGAGTGGCAACGCGATAATAAGAATTATTACCGTCTCAAATAGTAGTAATACTGTTTGGGGCGGTTTTTAGTTTGTCTGGGACTAACACAGTTACATATCAATATATCATCAAACAGGAGAGGTAGAAGTTATGAGAAAGAAGTTAGCAGCAATCACATTAGCAGCAATTACAGCAATGAGCATGATGACAGGATGTGGGTCACAGAAGACAGACGGTTATACAATCGGTATTTCACAGTTCGCAGAGCATGGTTCTCTGGACAACTGCAGGGAAGGTTTCCTTGCAGGCCTGGAAGAGGAAGGAATCAAGGAAGGCGAGAATCTGACAGTAATGTATGATAATGCACAGACAGATACAGGTACAGCAAGCACAATTGCAGATAAATATGTATCCAGTAAAGTAGATATGATTTGTGCCATTGCAACGCCAAGTGCCATGAGCGCATATAATTCCTGTATGAATACAGACATTCCTGTTATCTATACAGCAGTATCTGACCCAGTCAGTGCAGGTCTGGCAAAAGAGGACGGTACATCAGTAGGCAATATCACAGGAACAAGTGATGCACTGGCAGTATCCGAGCAGTTAGAGATGATTCGTCAGGTGTTACCGGATGCCACTAAGATTGGTATTCTGTATACAACAAGCGAAGCCAATTCAGTAAGTACAATTGAAGAATACAAGAAATATGCACCTGATTATGGATTTGAAATTGTGGAAAGTGGTATCAATGTGCAGGCTGATGTAGAAATGGCAGCAGTAAATCTTGCAGGTAAGGTTGACTGTATCAACAATCTGACAGATAATACAGTTGTAAATGCATTACAGACTGTAATCAATGCAGCAACTCAGGCTGGCATTCCGGTATTCGGTTCAGAAGTGGAACAGGTCAAGGCAGGCTGTGTAGCTTCCATGGGATTGGAATATTTTGAACTTGGCAAGCAGACAGGCAGGATGGCAGCGAAAGTATTGAAGGGTGAAGCAAAGGCATCTGATATGAACTATGAAGTAATCTCAGAGCCAAGCTTATATGTAAATACAGCAGCTGCACAGAAAATAGGTCTTACTTTGCCTGATGGCTTTGCAGATGGAGCATATCAGTCATTTGATGAAATAATTGTAGAATAATTACGAATAAAAATACGTTCGGGGGTAGCATTGTGACACTGGTTTTAAGCGTTTTAGAGCAGGGCATGATATATGCGGTCATGGCATTGGGAATTTATATTACATATAAGATACTGGATTTTCCAGATTTGACAGTAGATGGAAGCTTTCCATTAGGAGCAGCACTTACCTGTGCATTGATAACAGCAGGATGTAATCCGTTCCTGACGATTCTAGTATCTTTTGTGGCAGGTGCTGTAGTAGGCATTCTGACAGGATTAATCCATGTAAAGCTCAAAGTCAGAGATCTGTTGTCCGGTATTATCATGATGACAGCACTATATACGGTCAATCTGCAGATTGCAGGAAGAGCCAATCTTCCTATTTACAATTTTGATACGATATTTGACAATCGTGTCATAAATGCTATTTTCCCTGAATCCATGGGAAGATACCGTACAGTGATCATTATTTTGATCATTACTGTAATTACCAAGCTTTTATTAGACTGGTATATGAATACCAAGTCCGGATTCCTGCTTAGAGCTGTCGGAGATAATGACACAATTGTCACTTCTCTGGGAGTAGATAAAGGAATGGTCAAGATCATAGGGTTATCCATTGCCAATGGACTGGTTGCCATGGGTGGATGTATCTATGCACAACAGCAGAGATTCTTTGATATTTCCATGGGAACAGGTACTATGGTAATCGGTCTGGCAAGTGTTATTATCGGAACGAGTCTTCTGAAGAATCTGACTTTCCTGAAAGTAACAACGACAGTTGTGATTGGTTCCATCATTTATAAGGCATGTGTTGCACTGGCACTCAGCCTTGGTTTCCCATCCAACTATCTCAAGATGATAACAGCAGTGCTGTTCTTAGTAATCCTTGTATTCAGCATGGATAGAAAGAAGAAGGTGAAGAATCGTGCTTGAATTAAAGAATATCAGTAAATATTATAATCCGGGTTCGGTCAATGAAATGTGCCTTTTTCAGGACTTTAACCTGACAATCAGGGATCATGAATTCGTATCTGTAGTAGGTTCTAATGGCTCTGGTAAGACATCATTGCTTAATATTATCTGTGGAAGCATTGGTGTAGACAGTGGCAATATCATTGTGAATGGAACAGATATTACAGGTAAGAAGGATTTTCTAAGACAGCGTAAGATAGGCCGTGTTTATCAGGACCCGTCCAAGGGAACCTGTCCTTCCATGAACATTCTGGAGAATATGTCTCTGGCGGATAATAAGGGAAAAGGCTATGGACTTACCAAAGGTGTCAACAAAGCCAGAATCGAAGAATACAGGGAGAGCTTAAAACAGCTCAATCTGGGACTGGAAGATAAGCTTTATACCAAAGTTGGCTCCCTGTCCGGAGGACAGAGACAGGCATTGGCTTTATTAATGTCTACAATGACACCGATAGAATTCCTGATTCTTGATGAGCATACAGCAGCATTGGATCCTAAGACAGCAGAGATTATTATGGAGCTTACGGACAAAATTGTGCGTGAGAAGAAGGTTACGACAATTATGGTAACGCATAATCTCCGTTATGCAGTAGAATATGGTGATCGTATTCTGATGATGCATCAGGGTAATGCAGTGCTGGATAAGGCAGGAGAAGAGAAAAAGGCAATCAATACGGAAGAAATTATGGGCATTTTTAACCGTATCAGTGTAGAATGCGGTAATTAGCAGCTTGAGGCAGGAGAGTGATTGAAAATGATCACATTAAATGACTATCTGTATTCCGGGGACACAGTTCTTCGGATTCTACAGAAATACATAGCGGATTTAAAAGTAGAAGCAGACAGAAATCGTAATGAAATCGACCAGGTTCATTGCGATTTTCTGGCGCAGATAGAGGGGATGCTGGAGCATAATGAATTCCTGACAGCCCAGTCCCAGAAGATTCGTGATTTTTACAAATATATGGCAAAAGAATATCCATATCTGTCTTTTACCTTCAAGGGAAGAATTAAATCCCTGATTCGGGCAGAGTCGAAGTTTAATGGATATATAGTGGAATATATTTATGATTATTATAAGGAACACCAGACATACCCGGAGCTGGAGGATTTAAAGGAACGTCTGGTATGCTTCCGGGATCTGATTGCGTACCGCATTGTGGTGTCGATTCCACGCTGCCATCTAAAGGAGGGGGCAGACCGTGAAACTGAGGAAATCAGGTATTTGTATGAGATTGCCAATGTTCTTCCTGGTTTTCTGGAAGAGAGAGGATTTGTACCGGAGCTTGCCAAGGGTGTGAAAGAGAGTACCTCTCCTTTACTTGATGATTCTGTGAGACCATATTACAGAGACTATATTACGGGAAAATCTTCTGATGGATACCGCTCATTGCATATTACTTTCTATGATAACAGCGCCGGATGCTATGTAGAGATGCAGATTCGTACGAAAGAGATGGATGATGAGGCAGAGATAGGCGCAGCCAATCATATCGCCTATGAGAAAAGACAGCAGAACGAGCGAGCCAGAAGAGATGAGATCCCGGAAGGTGAATGTATCTATTTTGACGAAGCATATGAAAGAGGAATGAAGCTACAGCAGCTGCAGCTGGCAGAACTGGATGTAAATATGTTTGCAGCAATCAATAACAGCCTGATTAACGATGGCTGTGGACTGTATCGTGGAAGATTGATTTTGCCTTACGAACATTTGTCAAGGTTTCAAAATGATCTTATTGATTAGAAATAAGTCAAGTGAAATTTGTGAAAAATATGCGTAAAATTTTATTTTCGTCAGTTTGCATGAAAATGATAAAACGCCTCATGTTAGGTTGATATTTTATGTAACAGGGGATATAATAAGGTTAATCTGGAATGTGCGATAACTCTTGTTATTTTGAACCTACATCACTTTAAACGGGATTCCTATTATTACCTGATTGATGTCAAGCCCCCATTTGGTCAGGGGAAGGCAGAGAGAAAGGTTGCGGTCGCCCACCTAGCAGCTAGCTAGGAGTCAAAATACAGGAGCCGGCATTTTGGGGACAACGAAAGAAAAAGCAGCCTTTATGGGCTGCTTTTTTTGCTGGAAGAAAGTTTAGGGCACTCGCTGGCGGATACCCAGAGAGTGTTTTAGCTACAATGAAATCAGGTAACTTTGAGTATTGGTGAGGGGAGATACAAAATGATTGGAATATATGGAAATCGATTGACGGCAATATTAACTGGAATATGGTTATGGAGAAAATTGCCTGTACAGGATACCAGGGAGCTACAACTTTAGAACCAATGAATTGGGATTATTCTCATTTAGATATTTGGCAGTTTTTGGAATTGGCTTATGAAAGGGCAAATAGACTTGATTACCTGCGAAGATAATGGAGGCGATATAAGGATGAAAACAGACAGGATATTGGGAATCATCATTTATTTAATGAACCATGATAATGTTTCGGCTAGCTATCTTGCAGAGAGATTTCATGTATCAATTCGGACGATCCAAAGAGACATGATCAGTATTTCTGCGATAGGTGTACCGATATATTCGGAAAGTGGGAAAAATGGTGGTTATTCTATTTTACCTACATACAAAATAAAAAACAGCGAGCTCAGAAGTGCCGAGCAGCAGATGATTATAAAGGCTTTGGAAAGTCTGGCAACGTCTTATACCAATGATACTTTGAAGACCTTGATTGAAAAATATAATGCGATTGTTCAAAAAGAAGGCGGACAAAAAGTGTTTTGGGATTTTGGTGTAACCAAAGAAAATGCAGATGTACAGAGTAAAAATCAATTGTTGGAGCATGCCATCGAACAAAAAAAGTATGTGTCTTTTGAATACTGCAATGCTGATGGAAAAAAATCCGCACCGATGGTTGAACCACTGGCTATTCACTACAAATGGTATGCATGGTATCTTTTTGCATATTCTGATGATAAAAAACAGTATAGAACCTATAAAATAGCCAGAATGCGAAATTTAAAAGAAATGGACAGAGTTTCCAACATAGATCATGGTGATATTAAGAAATTGATGAAAGAATCGGAGCAGGCTTATTATCGGACAAGCATCCTCATTGAAGTGCAGTTTGCCAATGAAGAGACGGCATTGATGGAAGAATATTTTCCAGACTGTCCTATAGAACAGATATCAGAAGATACAAAGCGTATGTTTATTGATGTGCCTGCAAAGGAAAGATTGTGGAAAGCACTGCTGTTAAGTTTCGGAAACAAGGTAAAAGTCATAGGACCGGAGGAGTACAGGAAAGAGCTGATACAAACAGCTCAAAATTTTTTATCTAATTACGACATACAGTTGTCGTAGTATTCCTGTAAAATATAGCCATAAATATAAAAAAGCTTTATCATCTGTGAAAATTGGAGGAAGATTCTATGACAAAGGAAACATTAATCAGTTCATTTGAAGAAAAACACAGGGAATTGGAACTTGCATTGCAGGGAGATGATATCGGATGCATAAGAAAGCTGACATTGGATGTTCATGCAATGGTTCATCCGGCGGAAGTATCAGGCAAGGCAGAGAAAACAATGGCGGATTATGTGCTGGATTATATGATGGAGGGGCATCAAAACGACCTTGTTCCGAGGGAAAACTGGAAGGAAGATTTGCATTATGCCGGAACAAATACAGTGCCGATGTGTTGGCAGTTTTGGCATACCTATAGAATTGAAGATTTAGTAAGTAATATCTTGATGGCAAATCAAAATCAGTTATTTGATGATGAGTGGCAAAAAAGAATAGGTGCTAATATCACAGATACGGGAAATGCGTTGGAATTGGACGAGGTAATCTCTTTTGCCAAAGGAATCAATGTGGAAGCATTGCGTGAATACATGATTGCTGTTGGAAAAAATACACGTTGTATTTTGGAAGGTCTTTCTTTGGAACAAATAAAATCAATGGCTCCTGCAACATGGGTGATGAGAATCTTAGAAGAAGGTGGAGTTACCACTGACTTTCGTTCTGTATGGTTATTGGTGTATTGGGGGAGATTAACAAGAGGCGGAATGATTTTGACTCCGATGACAGGACACCATATGATGCATTTGCCACCTTGCCTGAATCATTTACCAATATTGCCATCAAGATGTTAATAGATAATTCAAAGTATGAAATTATATGTTTTACAAATGTATAGCGCACTAATTCATCTCATAAACTGAAAGTAACAGAGAATGAGATGATAAAATGACAAAACATTTGTGCAACAGGTTATGTGTCGTTTTACTTTGGATCGTACTGTCACTGGGAATCTATCAGTGTAGTGTGCAGGATACCGAACAGCAGCCACAGCAGGATACGGAAGAACAAGGACAGCCAGTATCGCCCGTGATGGATGATAAAATCAGGGTCCTTATTAAGACAGGAAATTATGAGAATGTATACCATGAGAAGATAGTGGTGAAAGGTTAGAGAGGACTGTACATACGGATGTATAAAAAACGACAGTAGTGTGGTAGATGAAATAGAGTAGAGAAAAGGCTGAGAAATCAGCCTTTTATAGTGCTATAATAGGATAGAGGTGTGCTGAATAAAAAGTTCCCAAGAAGATGAAAAATAGATAAATGTTTAAAAAAGTGAATACAAAATGACTTTTTAAATATAATATAAATATTTAGTTGACATATTTAAAAAAAAGTCCTATAGTGTATTTAACACTTAATAGGAGGTTTCTATGGAAAAGACTTATAAATTCATTTCGGAAAGTAACATTATAGAAGTAGTAGACAAATTGTCTTCTTCCTTGGGGGATGAACTGGAAATAGGATTAAAGAAGATGGGAATTGATGAAAGACATTCCGTTGGTAAACATTATTTGAAGTGGGACTTATTTAATAAGAACTGCATCAATTCATTTAAAGAGGGAACACTTATCGCAAGGTATGCAAAAAGAGGACCTTGGAATATGGTTCCACTGGTAGATTTCTCATCACATTTTATTTTCTCAGTTATGCGAGAAGAGAGATTTATTGAGTTGTGTAGAGGAAAAGGAAAACGGAAAAGGTTGCATTATATGGAAGCCTTTGCGCAGTCTTTTAACTTTGCATTAGGCGAAGCCTCTCAGATGAGTGTTTTTTTAGAAGATCAAGATCGTGAGGAAGAAGTAGCACAAATTGTAGATGGTATATTAAAAGATATGCAGGTAGAAAAAGATGCCATTGAAAATTATGCGGTTATTTTATTTAATGAATATAATCATGAACTTGTTTCAATAAAATGCTGTGTTATTAACAGTGATTTACAAATTGTGGATCAGGAAGACTGGAGTTCATATATTAAACATAGACAGTCTATAGTTCCAGAAGTTGTTGAAGAAGATAATGATTTACAGTATAATCAATCTGTTGCTTTGAATGCAAAGGCAAGGGAGCGGGCAAAACAGAGAACAAATGTTGAAGAAAAGAAGGACAAAAAAGAAAACAGCAAAAATGCTTAATAGATAATTAAGGAGCTGGAAGAATGAATAACATAGTTGATTTCAGGAGAACTTATCCTGATAGGCAGTTTAATGGCGAAAGGTTGAAGATAGCAAGATTATGGAGAGATATATCTGCAAATGAAATGGCAGATAAAATTGGAGTAAAGCGTCAAACCATTTCAATGTACGAAAATGGAAAATTAAAGAATCCAGACATTGGAACGATTCAAAAAATAAGCGAGTGTTTAAACTTTCCATTTAAATTTTTTGTTGAGGACTTTAATGTTGAACTGGAGGAAACAACAACTTATTTTAGATCGTTGTTAACAACAAGCAAAAAATATATTGAGGAGCAAGAGAGCAAGGTAACATTTATATCAATTGTGTATGAGTTTTTGAAAGAATATTTGGATTTTGAACCTTTAGATTTGCCCCAAATTCCGCAAGGCTGTACACCAGAGGAAGCAGCAACTTTGCTAAGAAAGCATTGGAAACTTGGAAATAAACCAATTGATAATTTGATATATCTTGTTGAGTCACATGGTCTAGTGGTGACAGACTTTGAGACAAATACAGGAGATGTAGATGCATATAGTCATAAAATATCATCAAGCAATACAGAAACTTATTTAATTGGTTTCTCAAAAAATAAAAATGCAGCAGCAAGAATACACTTTGATTTAGCGCATGAACTAGGACACATTTTATTACATGATTGGAATGAGGGATTATCAGAGGTAAAAGAGGAGTTCAAGGAATTGGAAAATCAGGCGAATGATTTTGCCGCTGCTTTTCTAATGCCTGAAAATGAATTTAGAGCTGATATAGGAAATTATGCTAATAAACTTCCATATTATGTTGAACTTAAAAAAAGGTGGAAGGTGTCAATTGCGGCGATGATTAGACGTTCGTATAGTCTTGGATTGATAGGAAATGATGAATATCAAAAGATGATGCGAAATATGCAAAAGCAAGGAATAAGGAAGGTTGAACCATTAGATGATACGTTGGTTACTGCTAAACCTTCTTTACTAAAACAGGCTGTGGGAATTTTATTGAGTCAAGGTGTATTTACGCCGACGGAATTATTAGATGAACTTTCTTCGGAATATGGCTTAACATTAAATGCGGATGATTTAGAAAATCTTATAGGTCTTAATAGAGGCACCTTACATGAAAATAGCAATCCGCCACAGATGAAAGTGAATCTGAAAAATTTTAAATAAAAATATGTGTATTGCTATAAAAACCTATATTGCATATAATAGAATCAGAAAGGGAGTGATACCGTGGCACCATTAGCAGCAGTAGATACAACAGAAAATAACCGCACATATGACTATACGGAGAAAGATGCTTTTGATGCGCTCTATCAGGAATTGGAAAAAGGAGTGCAGAGCATGAAAAATGGCGAGGTATACACCATTGAAGAAGCATGGGAGGAAATAGACAAGATATAGTATATGGATAAACCTAAAAATTATAAAATTGTCTTGTCGAAGGATGCTCTACAAGATATTAAAAATACGAAAGCATATATATTGCAGACTTTTATGTACAGGGAATATGCGGAAAATTTCTCCAAGAAAATAAAGGCTGTAATCAAAGCCTTAGATCCTTTTGCTGAAGGGTATGAAAAAACGGGATACAATATTGAAGGATTAGAAATTTATTACAAGCCATACAGTACATATTTGATCTTTTTTGTAGTTGAAGATGCAACAGTGACTGTTATTAGAGTATTGAAAGATAGGATGTATTGGCAGGCTATCATAAATCGAATGAAGAGAATAAATAGGTAATTTTAAGATAGTCACATTATGAGAATAGTGTGGCTATTTTTAATAAAAATAAATAGTCATAAAAGAAAGAAGATATATACAAAAAATATGATGTCACAAGTGGCTTCTATTATGAAATTATATGTTTTATAAATGTATAGCGCACTAATTCATCTCATAAACTGAAAGTAACAGAGAATGAGATGATAAAATGACAAAACATTTGTGTAGCAGGTTATGTGTCGTTTTACTTTGGATCACACTGTCTTTGGGAATCTACCAGTGCAGTGTAGAAAATACAGAACAGCAGCCACAGCAGGATACGGAAGAACAAGTACAGCCAGTATCGCCCATGATGGATGATAAAATCAGGGTCCTTATTAAGACAGGGAGCTATGAGAATATATACCATGATAAGATAGTGATGAAAGGTCAAAGAGGGCTGTACATAGAGACCAAACAGAACCTTCAGGAGCTTTCGCCAGACGAGGAATTTACAATCACATCAAATGAATGGAAACAGGGTTCTGTCACAATCTATCCTAAGGCAGATGGCAGAATTGAACTCCCGAATGTGGGGCGAAGTGAGGCAGTTAGCTATAGGGGCAGTATGACCTGTTATGGTACTCCACAGGGATTGGTGCTTGTGAATGAATTACCGGTTGAGGAATACCTCTATGGTGTTGTACCAAGTGAAATGCCTTCTTCTTACCCGTTAGAAGCGTTGAAGGCACAGGCAGTCAGTGCCAGAACCTATGCCTTTTATCAGAAGCAGTCCTATGCCTATCCAGAGTGGAGGGCGCATGTAGATGACAGTACCGCCTATCAGGTATATCAGAATATTTCGGAGCAGGATGTAATGAATCAGGCAGTCGATGAGACGAAGGGGCTGGTTATGACCTACAATGATGATCTGATAGAGAGCTTCTATTATAGTACATCCTGGGGGTACAGTTCTGGATATGATACCTGGCGTGAAGGAGAAAGCAAGGATTATCTGGTAGTGAAAGAACTGAGTATAGCTGATCAATCAGGGAATATAAAGGATTCCAAACAGTTATATAACGCAATAGATTTTCAAAATGAAATTGACTTTAAAAGTCAAGAATTTATAGAAAAAGAGGAACCATGGTTTCGATGGAACTATGAAAAAAGCATAGATGTGCAGAACTTTTTACAGAGAGTCCGGAATCTGTACGAAAGCGATTCAGATAAAGTCCAGATAGAATCTGAGAGCAGATCACCAGAGCAGCTTTTAAAAGAAAAAGATATAAGAAGTATTTCAGCAGCCAGACGTTCTGACAGTGGTATGGTGACCAGACTTGCCATTGATACAGAACATTTTCAAATCATGATTTCGTCACAGCATTGTATCAGAACTGTGCTGGCAACACCGGGAGATATTCTTATAAAACAGGATGGCTCTGCATATTCTATGGGAGAACTGCTGCCCAGTGCCTTTTTCTATCTGGAGAGTATCAGTGAAGAGGGCGGCATATCGAAGGTCATAATCCATGGAGGCGGCATGGGACACGGCGTTGGAATGTCCCAGAATGGAGCAAAATGTCTGGCACAGCAAGGATATACTTATGGAGAGATTCTGAAGTACTTTTATCAGGATATCTGTATAGAAGAATCATCGAATCATTAGGCAAGGGGTGCCAGATTTTTGCTGATATGGTATAATGTACCTAAAGTTTGAAGCTTAACAAGGAGAATGTGAATGGAAACTATAGTAAGTATAGGTAATCAGGGTTTTGACAAAATCAGAGAAGCGGGCAGTTTCTATATTGATAAGACATACTTTATCAAAGAATGGTGGGAGTCAAGGGATGTAATTACTTTGATTACCAGACCGAGACGCTTTGGTAAGACCCTGAATATGAATATGCTTTATTGTTTTTTTTCAAACCAACATGCCAATAGAAGTGATCTGTTTGAGAATCTGTCTATATGGAAAGAAGAAAAATACAGAAAAATACAGGGAACATATCCTGCCATATTTTTAAGCTTTGCAGGAATTAAAGCAGATAATCTTGAGGATGCCAAAAGACAAATAAAGATGCAGATAGCAGGATTATATGAACAGAACAGATACTTACTGAAAGCAAATTTACTTAGTGATAATGAGAAGAAATGGTATCATGCCATGACTATGAATATGGAAGACGTGGAATGTTGCATGGCAATTAACCAGTTATGCCTTTATCTTAGCAGATACTATGGTAAAAATGTAATTATTCTGCTGGATGAATATGATACCCCTATGCAGGAGGCTTACGTACACGGTTATTGGAGTGAATTTACGTCTTTTATCCGAAATTTGTTCAATTCTACCTTTAAAACGAACCCGTATCTGGAACGAGGAATTATGACAGGAATTACCAGAGTATCCAAGGAGTCTGTATTTTCAGATTTGAATAACCTGAACGTAGTGACAACAACTTCTGATGAATATAGCACTTGTTTTGGTTTTACTCAGGAGGAAGTAACAGCATCGTTGGAATTGTTTAGATGTATGAATCAATTGGATGAAGTAAAAAAATGGTATGATGGTTTTACATTTGGTTCCACCAAAGATATCTACAATCCGTGGTCGATTACAAATTACCTGGATAAGAAACGTTTCAGTCCTTACTGGGCAGCTACCAGTTCTAATGGTTTAATTAACAGGCTGATACAATCAGCTTCGGCGGATGTGAAAATGTATATGGAAGATCTGTTAAAAGACAAGGAGATTATTGTTAATTTTGATGAGCAAATTGTTTTTGACCAGCTAGACAGTAATAAAGATGCCATTTGGAGCCTGTTGGTAGCAAGTGGATATTTAAAAGTGGAGCAGGTAGAATATCGAGGAGTGCTGAGAAAGCCGTGGTATCATTTACGTATTACCAATTTGGAAACATATGGAATATTCTCAGATATGTTTATAGGATGGTTTGATAATTCCATGACTAATTATAATGCATTTGTTGAGGCGTTGCTTCAGGGTGATTTAAAGGCGATGAATGCATATATCAATGATGTAGCATTGACTACTTTCAGTCATTTTGATACAGGAAAACATCCATCTGGTAAGACACAGCCAGAGAGATTTTACCATGGTTTTGTATTAGGTTTATTAGTAGAGCTGCGAGACAGTTATGATATTCGCTCCAATCGGGAAAGCGGATATGGTCGATATGATGTGATGATAATTCCACGGGATCATAAACAGGTTGCATATGTTTTGGAATTTAAGGCATTGGATACAGATGAGGAGAACTGCCTGGAAGATACTGTTCAAGCAGCGTTGCATCAGATAGAAGAGAAGCAGTATGATAACGAACTGATATCTTTGGGAATAGAGCAGGATCATATAAGGCATTATGGTTTTGCGTTTCAGGGGAAAAAGGTATTAATAGGTTAATTTTGCAATTTTCCCCCTTGACATTCCTTGTTGAATTGTCTATCATGACAATATATGAGAAATGCATAGAAGGTGCAAAGTAGAACTATATTTTCTGCCAGAGAGTGAGGGTCACCGGCTGTAAGCCCTCTAAGTTCAGATATAGTGTTGAATTTCCCACCGGAGCAGCTCTGTTGAAGTAATCAGTAGGCAGAGACGTAGGAACACGTTACGTTTTTGTGAGCCATTTTGTGAGAACACAGAATGGGAAACAGGGTGGTACCACGATATATTCGTCCCTTATAGCTTAGGCTATAAGGGATTTTTTATATCTTACAGGATTCCCGGTAATTGTATGGAAGAAGGAGACAGGAAATGAAAGAGAAGTTGGAACAGATTAAAGCGGAAGCAATTCGTCAGATTAATGAGAGTGATGCCCTTGACAGACTCAATGATGTACGTGTTAATTTCCTTGGTAAAAAGGGTGAATTAACAGCAGTATTAAAGAGCATGAAGGATGTAGCACCAGAAGAGAGACCTAAGGTAGGTCAGATGGTGAATGAAGCCAGAGAAGAGATTGAGCGTGTCATGGATGAAGCCAAGACAAGAATGGAGCGCAGAATCCGTGAAGCCAAGATGAAGGCAGAAGTCATTGACGTTACACTTCCTGCACAGAAGAATAATGTAGGACATCGTCATCCTAATACAATTGCACTTGAAGAAGTAGAGAGAATCTTCATCGGTATGGGTTATGAAGTCGTAGAAGGACCGGAAGTAGAGAAGGATTACTATAACTTTGAAGCATTGAACATTCCAGCTGATCATCCTGCCAAGGACGAACAGGATACTTTCTATGTAAATGGTGAGATGCTGCTTAGAACTCAGACATCAGGTGTACAGGTTCATGAGATGGAGAAAGGCAAGCTGCCTATCCGTATGATTGCTCCCGGACGAGTATTCAGAGCTGATGAAGTAGATGCAACACATTCTCCTTCCTTCCATCAGGTAGAAGGACTTGTTATTGATAAAAACATTACTTTTGCTGATCTTAAAGGAACACTTGCTGAGTTCGCCAAGGAGCTTTTCGGGGAAGATACCAAGGTTAAGTTCAGACCTCATCACTTCCCATTCACCGAGCCATCAGCAGAGATGGATGTATCCTGCTTTAAGTGTGGTGGAAAAGGCTGCCGTTTCTGTAAAGGTGAAGGGTGGATTGAAATTCTCGGCTGTGGCATGGTTCACCCAAGAGTATTGCGCATGAGCGGCATTGATCCGGAAGAATACTCAGGATTTGCATTTGGTGTAGGACTTGAAAGAATCGCACTCTTAAAATATGAAATTGATGATATGCGCCTGTTATACGAAAACGATATCAGATTTTTGAAACAATTTTAAAACCTCAAGAACTGCAGCAAGGAAGAAAAACAAGGCGTTCAAGCTTGCTTGAAAAGCGTTATTTTTCTTTCTTGATATAGGGCGCAAGCCCGAAACGAGTAAATACGAAGTATTTACGAGACTGCAGTTCGCCATTAATGGAATAGAGGAAGAAAAACAAGGCGTTCAAGCTTGCTTGAAAAGCGTTATTTTTCTTCCTTGATATAGGGCGCAAGCCCGAAACGAGTAAATACGAAGTATTTACGAGTCTGCAGTTCGCCATTAATCAAATAGATATAGAAGGAGAATAGAAAATGAATACACCATTATCATGGATTAAAGCATATGTGCCGGAGCTTGAAGTCGGCGATCACGAGTACTGTGATGCCATGACTCTGTCCGGAACCAAAGTAGAAGGATTTACAAGATTAGACAAGAATCTGGAGAAGATCGTAGTAGGTCATATCGAATCAATCGAGCGTCATCCTGATGCAGACAAGCTTATTATCTGTCAGGTCAACATAGGAACAGAAACGATCCAGATTGTAACAGGTGCTGCCAATCTGAATGAAGGAGATTATGTACCTGTAGTTCTGGATGGTGGCAGGGTAGCCGGTGGACATGACGGCGGTCCTCTTCCTGAAGAAGGCATTAAGATTAAGGCTGGTAAGCTCAGAGGTGTTCCTTCCAATGGTATGATGTGCGCAATTGAAGAACTTGGCTCCAGCAGGGATATGTATCCTGAAGCACCGGAAAACGGCGTTTATGTATTCAAGAAACCGGTAACTCCTGGTGAGGATGCAATCGAAGCATTAGGCTTACATGATACCGTAGTAGAATATGAGGTAACTTCTAACCGTGTTGACTGCTACAGCATCCTGGGTATTGCAAGAGAAGCAGCCGCTACCTTTAAGAAGCCCTTTGTTCCACCAGTTGTATCTGTAAAAGGCAACGGTGAGGATGTTAATAAATACATTTCCGTAGAAGTAAAAGACACGGATCTGTGTACACGTTACTGTGCAAGAGTGTGCAAGAATATCAAGATTGCACCATCACCGGAATGGATGCAGAGAAGACTGGCAGCTTGTGGAATCAGACCAATCAACAATCTGGTAGACATCACTAACTACGTTATGGAAGAGTATGGACAGCCTATGCATGCTTATGATTTAAGCACAATTGCAGGTAACAAGATCGTTGTAAGACGTGCTAAGGACGGCGATGAATTCCAGACTCTGGACGGACAGATGAGAAAGCTGGATTCAGAAGTTCTTATGATCTGCGATGCGGAAAAAGAAATTGGTATTGCAGGTATCATGGGCGGTGAGAATTCCAAGATTACAGATAACGTAGCTACAGTATTATTTGAAGCTGCAACCTTTAATGGTGCAAATATCAGAAAATCAGCCAAGAGAGTAGGACTTCGTACAGATGCTTCCGGTATTTTTGAAAAAGGTCTTGATCCAAGAAACGCAGAAGAAGCAATTAACAGAGCCTGCCAGCTGATCGAAGAACTTGGCTGCGGTGAAGTTGTAGATGGTATGGTAGACGTATGTGAACCACTCAAGGAGTTGAGACAGATTCCTTTTGAGCCGGAACGTATCAATAAATTCCTTGGAACAGACATTGCAAAAGAAGATATGCTTACAATCTTCAAACGCATTGAACTTGTATATGATGAGCAGACTAATCTGATTACAGTACCTTCCTTCAGACAGGATCTGGAAGGCTTTGCAGATATCGCAGAAGAAGCAGCAAGATTCTATGGATATGATAAGATTCCTACTACTTTACCAAGCGGCGAAGCTACAACAGGTAAGCTTCCTTTCAAGATGAGAGTAGAAGAAAAAGCCAGAGATATCGCAGAGTACTGTGGTTTCTCACAGGGTATGTGCTATTCCTTTGAAAGTCCTAAGGTATTTGATAAGTTGTTACTTCCAGCAGACAGCGAGCTTCGTAAGACAGTAACAATTTCCAATCCTCTGGGTGAAGATTTCTCTGTTATGAGAACAATCTCTTTGAACGGAATTCTGACATCACTGTCAACTAATTATAATAGAAGAAACAAGAATGTACGTCTGTATGAATTAGGTAATGTATACATTCCAAAGGCTCTTCCTCTGACAGATTATCCGGATGAAAGAATGCAGTTTACGCTGGGTATGTACGGAGATGGCGATTTCTTCACAATGAAGGGTGTTGTAGAAGAATTCCTGGAAAGCGTTGGCATGAGAAAGAAAGCCAAGTATGATCCTGATGCAGAGAAGCCTTTCTTACATCCGGGTCGTCAGGCATTGATCAAATATGAAGATACAGTTATTGGTTACTTAGGAGAGGTACATCCTGATGTAGCAGATAATTACAATATCGGAACCAGAGTATATGTAGCTGTTCTGGATATGCCTGAGGTAGTTCCTTTCGCTTCCTTTGACAGAAAGTATGAAGGAATTGCCAAGTATCCTGCTGTAACAAGAGATATCAGTATGGTAGTTCCGAAATCCATTTTGGCTGGAGATATCGAAGATGTCATTGAGCAGCGTGGTGGCAAGATCCTTGAAGGCTATGAATTATTCGATATCTATGAAGGTTCCCAGATCAAAGAGGGTTTCAAATCAGTCGCTTATTCAATTACGTTCAGAGCAAAAGACAGAACATTGGAAGATGGCGACGTGACTGGCGCTATGAAGAAAATACTTAACGGATTAGAAGCACTTGGTATTGAACTTAGACAATAGTATGAATGCCTGCAGCAAACGCTGCAGGCATTAGTGCGAATAAAGAAAGGTATGGTTGTAAGATGGAACGTAAGAATTGCTGGAAACAGTATAGTGATAAAAGATTAAATAAAATGGAAGAATATACAAAAGAATATATGCACTTTCTGAATCATTCCAAGACAGAACGAGAATGTGCAGATACAGTTGTGAATCTGGTAGAGAAGGAAGGCTTCACTGATCTGGCTGCATTGGTTCGTGACAAGAAGAAGTTGAAAGCCGGAGATAAGGTATATGCCACATGGATGAATAAGGCTGTTATTCTGTGCAGAATCGGCGAGAAGCCTATGGAAGAGGGTATGAATATCGTAGCTTCCCATATAGATTCCCCTCGTCTGGATATCAAGCCCAATCCGCTGTATGAGAATACAGGTGTAGCATATCTGGATACCCATTACTATGGTGGAATCAAGAAATATCAGTGGGTCACATTACCACTTGCGATTCATGGTGTGGTAGTCAAGAAGGATGGCATCACAGAAGAAATCTGTATCGGTGAAGACAAAGATGACCCGGTTGTATTCATATCAGATCTGTTACCTCACCTGTCACAGGAGCAGCAGGAGAAAAAGGCATCAGAACTCTTTGGTGGCGAGGCACTTGACATTGTATTTGGAAACAGACCTATGGTGAAGAAGGGTGATGAAAAGGAAGAGAAGGAAGCTGTAAAGGCACAGATTCTTCGCCTTTTGGAAGAAATGTATGATATGAAGGAGGAGGACTTTCTCTCTGCTGAATTAGAAGTAGTTCCGGCTGGTAAGGCAAGAGAAGCAGGACTGGACAGAAGCATGATCATGGCATATGGACAGGATGATAAGGTATGTGCATATGCGGCTATCCATGCACTTTTACACGCTAAGAGGCTTGCCAGAACATCAGTTGTCATGCTGACAGACAAGGAAGAAATCGGCAGCTACGGTGCAACAGGCATGACCTCCCATTTTTATGAAAATGCACTGGCAGAAATCATGAATCTGACAGACGAATATTCTTCACTCAAATTCAGACGCGCCATGGCTGCCTCCAATCTGTTATCCGCAGATGTCAGCAGCGTATTTGACCCTATGTTTGCAGACAGCTTTGAACAGAAGAATGTGGCATATCTGGGTGGTGGACTTGTATTTAACAAAGTAACAGGAGCCAGAGGCAAGAGTGGTGCCAATGATGCCAATGCAGAGTATCTTGGTGCACTCAGAGGTCTGTTAGATGAGAAAGAAGTTACCTATCAGTATGCAGAATACGGCAGAATTGACCTCGGTGGCAGTGGTACGATATCTCATATACTTGCAGAGTATGCGATGAATGTGGTAGACTGTGGTACAGCAGTCATGAATATGCATGCGCCATATGAAGTGACCAGCAAGGTAGATGTTTACGAGACGATGAGAGGATATCGTGCATTTTTGGAGGATTTTGATTTATGCAGGAATTAAAGAAATCAGATTTTTATTTTGATTTACCACAGGAGTTGATTGCGCAGGACCCGTTGGAGGACAGATCCAGTTCGAGACTTCTGGTGTTGGATAAAGAGACAGGAGAAATGGAGCATCGTGTTTTCCATGATATCGTAGAGTATTTGCATGAAGGAGATTGTCTGGTTCTTAACAATACCAAGGTTATCCCGGCAAGACTGATGGGAACCAAGAAGGACACAGGAGCTACCATAGAAGTCCTTTTGTTAAAAAGACGTGAGAATGATATATGGGAAACCCTCGTAAAGCCCGGAAAAAAGGCAAAACCAGGTACAGTCATTACTTTTGGTGAAGGTTTATTGACAGGAACCGTTGTGGATATAGTAGATGAAGGTAACAGACTGATACAGTTCTCCTATGAAGGCATTTTTGAAGAAGTACTGGATAAGCTGGGCGAGATGCCACTTCCTCCGTACATTACACATAAGCTTCAGGATAAGAACCGTTATCAGACCGTATATGCAAAGTATGAAGGTTCAGCAGCTGCTCCCACAGCAGGACTGCATTTTACCAAAGAGCTGCTGGCACAGGTAGCGGCAAAAGGCGTAAAAATCGCATATGTAACCCTGCATGTAGGATTGGGAACATTCAGACCTGTTAAGGAAGAGAACGTGTTGGAGCATCATATGCATTCCGAATTCTATCAGGTGACACCGGAAGCTGCGAAGCTGATTAATGATACCAAGGCAGCAGGCGGCAAAGTAATTTGTGTAGGTACAACAAGCTGTAGAACCATCGAAAGTGCAGCAGACCAGAACGGAGTCGTACAGGCTGGATGTGGAGACACAGAGATTTTTATTTATCCGGGATATCAATTTAAAGTATTGGATAACCTGATTACGAACTTCCATTTACCGGAATCCACATTGATTATGCTGGTATCAGCCCTTGCCGGAAGAGAACATGTATTACATGCATACGAGACAGCGGTAGAAATGAAATATCGTTTCTTCAGCTTCGGTGATGCTATGTTTATAAAGTAGAACGAAATATGATAAGTATGAATCGCAACCTGGAAAATGTTGATTTTCCGGGTTGTTTTATACTAAGGAGCAGACAACCTGTATGTTTACGAAAAAGTTAAGTTGACAGAAAATTACAACTAGAGTAAAATTATAGAGTAATAATTTGGGGTAACTATGCGAAGCCATGCAACAGTGATTTTGCGCATGGGGGTTCTGGATAGTTACAAATGTACAATGAAATACAATTGTACATAATATTGGAAAGGGATTGCGTTAGTATGGAAGAGAGAAGAAAGAGCAAAAGAACAGAATTAAGATCGAAACTTTTGGTTAAGAGACTGGATAATGGTAAGTTTGATGAAGTTAACGTGGAAGTGGATAATGTATCTAAGACAGGTATCGGCTTCTGCTGTGATGAATTACTGGAGATTGGTGCTGTATATGAATCCTATCTGACAATCTGGACCAAGGAAGTAATCCATGCATTTATTGAAATCGTTCGTATTGAGAGGGAAGAGGATGGATTTCAGTATGGTGGATTATTCATTGGAATGCCGGAGATTGACCTGCAGAGAATCGGCGTATACAATGTAGTGTCAGAAGCAGATAAGTATAGAAAATAAGAAACAGCAAGCAAAAACCGTCACTCTAAAAGGTGACGGTTTTTTTGATATCAGCTAACAGCTTATGAACAACAAGAGTAGGTGATTGTGAAACGTATATACAATGTAGCATTTTCAATGCCTGAACATAGCAAAAACATAATTGGAAATTTTATTGCTTCGCATACACTAATCTACAATAGTAGAAATTAAAAGTAATTCCTGTAGTTCATAACTGTATTTTTATTATAACAATTAAAAAAGAAAAAATCAATACAAAAGCTATACACTATAAAATTATTGACAGTGAACCAATGGCGTGATACATTTGATATATAGAAACTTTCTGAAAATAGCAACAAGAGCAATACATTTACTGATTAAAGGAGAAGAGTATGGAAAATAAAAATTGTAACTTTGATAAATTTACAAAGCAATATCAGGTTTCTAAAACTATACGATTTGCATTAACACCCATTGGACGGACAGAGGAACATATAATTGAAAAGCAATATATAGAAGCAGCGCAAAGAAAGGATCAGGCTTATAAAATAGTAAAGCCTGTTATTGATAAAAAACTATGCGTTATGATTGATGATGTATTGACTCATTGCGAAAAACAGGATTGGGAAACACTTAATGAGTTAACATTGCAATATCAAAATGATAAAACAAGTGTAGAGGCTTTGGGAGAACAACAGGGCAAAATTCGAAAAAATATATCAAAAGAATTTGAAAATAGCATTGAATATAAAAATTTCTTTGGAAAGGATAGCGAAAAGTTATTTAAAACATTTTTACCTCAGTGTCTAGAAGAAATAAATGCAAGTGAAGCTGATAAAGAGGCAGTAAAGGAGTTTCAGAAATTTAAGACTTACTTTAATAATTTCCTTACAGTAAGAAAAGATATTTTTAATGACGATAGCAAACAAAATACGATACCATACAGAATTGTGAATGAGAATTTTATGATTTTTGCAGGAAACAGGAAAACCTTTTCGAACATTGTAAAATTAATACCTGATGCATCTGCAGAGATTGCAAAGGAAGGTATAGAAAGACAAGAATGGGAGTTCTATGATGTGCAGAATATTGATTCGTGTTTTGAACCTGATTCTTTTCAGCAGTGTATGTCACAGCTTGGTATTCAAAAATACAATTTTATCGTTGGTTTGGTAAATAGTTATATGAATTTGTATATACAACAGCATCCGGAAGCATTAGAGGTGAAGCGAAGCAGATTGAAATTGCGTATGCTGCACAAACAGATATTGAGTGACCGAACCAATCCTTCATGGCTTCCAGAACAGTTCGCAGAAGGAGAAGAGGGTGAAAAACAAATATATGAAGCAATTCAGGCATTAGAGGATGATTTAAACAAGAACCATTTTCAGGAAAAATTTGATAATTTACTGCAATTGATTGATACGGAAAATCCACGAATTTACATAGCCGCAAGTGAAATGCCAAGGGTGTCCAGTGCATTGAACTATGGATGGAATGGATTGAATAATGTCAGAAAGAATGTTTTGCAGGAGTTGAACTCAGAAGCTAAAATAGAGAAAATATTAAAACAGGATGTATCACTAAATGAATTATCAGGCGCTCTTAATAAATATGCTGACATATATAAAAAAGAGCAGGTTCCTACATTGCAGCAATATATAGAATATGGAAAAGAACTGTTGCAGGATTGTGCAGTTGCATGTAATGACTACCATGCTTCAATAAGAAATAATGTGGAAAGACTGAACCAAAATGAAAAACTTATTGAAGTATTAAAGACATATTTAGATTGCTATCAGAGAGTTATGCATTTTATGAATGTATTTGTTGTTGGGGATGAGTTAGATAAGGATGTGGACTTTTATGCAGAATTAGATGAATTGATAGAAGATATTTCACAGATCATTCCTCTTTATAATAAAGTCCGTAATTATGTGACAAGGAAAGCATACAGTCTGGATAAAATAAGAATCATGTTTGAAAAAAGCGATTTCCTTGGCGGATGGGGACAAGATTTTGATACGAAAAAAGCATTAATTTTTGAAAAAGATGGTTTGTACTATATAGGAATTATAGAAAAAAAGTATACAAATACAGATGTGCAGTATTTATATGAGGAAATTGAGGAAGGTAACAAAGCAGTACATTTTGTATATAATTTTCAGAAAATAGATAATAAAAATTTTCCAAGAATATTTATATACTCCAAAGGAACAAATTATGCCCCGGCAGTACGCAAGTATAATTTACCAATTCAGAATATTATTGATATTTATAATGAACGCAAATTCCAAACTGACTACAAAAAGGTAAATGAACAGGAGTATTATGAATCTCTGGAAAAAATGATAGATTATTTTAAAGACGGAATCATGAAGAATGAAACCTATCGCAAATTCCATTTTAACTGGAAACCAAGTAATGAATATGAAAATATTAAAGAATTTTATGATGATACGGATAATTCCTGCTTTTTACTTGAAAAAGAAGAAATAAATTTCAATCATCTTAAAGAACAGGCAGATCAGGGAAAAATCTACTTATTTCAAATTTCAAGTAAAGATTTTAACAAAGGTAGTACGGGAACTCCTAATTTACAAACAATGTACTGGCGGGAACTTTTTTCAGATCAAAATTGTAAAGAAGGCATTATAAAGCTGTGTGGGGGAGCCAGCATTTACATGCGTGATGTGAGCATCAAACAGCCAATCATTCATAAGAAGGATTCATGGCTCATTAATAAGTGGTATATGGAAGAGGGTCAAAACAAGGTTATCCCAGATGATACATATGTTAAATTTTCCCAAATTGTTCAGGGGCGTATGAGTGAAGCTGAATTAAATGTAGAGGAACAACAGCTATGGAACAGTGGATTGATACAAAAGAAAAAAGCAACTCATGATATAACAAAAGACAGAAGATTTACTCGTAAGCAGTATATGCTGCATGCACCGTTGACAATAAATTATAAGCAACAGGATATTCCGACTCCCCGGAGATTTAACGAAGAAGTGCGCAGTTTCCTCAAAAATAATCCGAATATTAATATAATAGGAATAGACCGAGGTGAGAAAAACCTGATATATATTACTGTAATTGACCAGAAAGGGAATATTTTATCTGGTATGCAGAAGTCCTTTAATCAGATAGAAGAGAAGGGAGCTAACAGCCGAATTGTTGATTATTATGGCAAATTACAATCTGTAGAGGACAGACACACCGAAGCAAGAAAAAACTGGAAGCAGATAGGGACAATCAGAGAACTAAAGGAAGGTTATTTGTCTCAGGTTGTGCACGAAATTGCACAATTAATGATTCAATATAATGCTATTATTGTAATGGAAAATCTGAATATGGGATTCAAAAAAGGGAGAATGAAAGTAGAAAAGAATATTTATCAGAGGTTTGAAAAAATGCTGATAGATAAAATGAATTATCTTGCCTTTAAAAAGAATATAGAAGGAAAAGCGATTAATCCCTACGAAATCGGTGGTGTTATGAATGGTTATCAATTAACAAATAAGTTTACCAACTTCGCAGATATGGGCAGTCAAAATGGATTTATTTTCTATGTACCTGCAGCTTATACGTCATTAATTGACCCGGTGACAGGATTTGTTGATGTGTTTCAGAGGGCAGAGTTCAAGACAGGTGATTTCCTTCAGAAATTTGAGGATATTTCATGGGACGATAAGGAACAGAGCTTTGTATTCACCTTTGATTATCAGAAATTTAAATGTAACGGAACTTGCTATCAGAATAAATGGAGCCTTTATGCTGATGTTAACAGAATTGAAACAGTTAAAAAAAATAATCAGGTATACAGGCAAGAACAATGCAATCCCAATCAGAGATTAATAGAGTTATTTGACAGTAAAGGAATTGCATATCGTGACGGACATAACTTAGTTAATGACTTAGAAAATTATAATTCCAAATTGCTTTCTGACATACTTTATAATTTCAGGCTGATATTACAGTTAAGAAACAGTATGCGGGACTACAGCACTGGAGAAGTAATTGATTATATAGCATCTCCTGTTATGTATCATAGAGAACGATTTGACAGTCAGAAAAAGAATCCTTCGCTTCCTCTGGATGCAGATGCTAATGGTGCATATCATATTGCGCTAAAAGGACTGATGTGCCTACAGAAAATTAATGAATATGCAGACCCGGATGGAAAAATGGATATCAAAAATATGAAGATAACGAATGAGGAATGGTTTAAATTCATGCAGACAAGAAGGGAGTCCAATGTTTGAAGAGATATTGATTACTCAGCTAAATGATTTTATATTTTGTCCGGCTTCAATATATTTCCATAATTTGTATGGGGAGACTGATAAAATGGTTTATCAGTCTACTCAACAAATTAATGGTACAGCAGCTCACAAGAGTGTAGATCAGGCTACTTATACAACCAGAAAAGATATATTAATGGGGATAGATGTTTACAGTGAAGAATATGGATTGATTGGGAAAATTGATATGTTCGATGTCAATAAAGGAATTTTAACAGAACGAAAAAGACAAGTAAAAGTAATATATGATGGATATTATTTTCAAGTCTTTGCGCAATGTTTTGGTTTAAGAGAAGCCGGTTATATAGTTAATCAAATTAAAATACATAGCATAGTTGATAATAAAAATTATGATATTCCTTTACCAGAAAAGAATATAACGATGTTAAAAAAATTTCAAGAAACAATTGAACAGATGCATACGTTTAAATTAGATGAATTTGAACAGACATGTCCAGAAAAATGCAGAAACTGTATATATGAACCAGCTTGTGATAGGGGTGTAAAGTGAGGTGGAAATATGTTAGATAGACCTGATTTTGTAAAGAAACAAATAATAATTATGTTTGCAAACAGAGGGGAAAAGATATCTTTTAGAAATGACAATGTTGTTATTTCTGATAAAGATGGTAAGGTTAAGTATCAAATAACATGTTATCTTATTTTTGTTTTATTCGTTGTAGGTGATACATCTATTACTACTGGTATTATTCGAAGAGCAAAGAAGTTTGGTTTTGTAATATGTCTTATGACACAATCCTTTAAATTGTATTCAATTATAGGAAATCGAATGGAAGGAAATACTTTATTACATAGGAAACAATATGAATACCAAGGCATAGAGATAGCTAAGTTCTTAGTTGAGAATAAAATAAGAAATCAAAGACAGGCAATTAACACTATAAGAAGGAATAGCATTGCTAATAAAGAAGCAATAGAAAAATTAGATGGTTATTTGAAAAACATTGTAAAAATACAAGATGATAAAACATTGCTAGGGTTGGAAGGGAGTGCAGCAAGGGTATATTTTCCACAAATTTTTGATATAGTCAATTGGAAGGGGCGAAAACCAAGAATAAAATGTGATTACATTAATTCAACATTGGATATAGGATATAACCTTTTATTCAATATGATTGATTCTTTATTGCAGGTATATGGATTTGATGTATATTGTGGGATATATCATAAAGAGTTCTATATGAGAAAGTCACTGGCGTGTGATATGGTAGAACCGCTAAGACCAATAATTGATATGGAGGTTAGAAAGGCAATTAATTTGAAACAGTGTAAACAAGATGATTTTGAACTTATACAAGGTCAATATTGTTTGAATTATAAAAAATCACCGTCGTATGTTTCTTTTTTGATGGAAGCAATTTTAGAACAAAAAGAAAATATTTTTTTGTACATTCAGGATTATTACAGATGTTTTATGAAGGGAAGGGATATTTCACAATTTAGAGGAATTGAGGTGGTATAGATGATAATTGTGAGCTATGACATTTCTAATGATAAAAGAAGAACTAAGTTTTCAAAATACCTAATGAAATTCGGACATCGCATACAATATTCTGTGTTTGAAATTGATAATAGCGACAGGATATTAAATAATATTGTTTCAGACATAGAAAATAAGTATAAGAAGCTATTTGAACAAGAAGATAGTATATACATTTTCAATATGTCAGCTTCCTGTCAGGTTATTAGATATGGATATGCTAAGAATGAAGAGAGTGATTTAAAGATCATATTATGATTTGCAAACCTATGTCTTTATAGTATAATAAAAATGAAAGGTTCTTATGAAGTTGCTAATATATTAGTAATAAAGTACAAAAAAATAATAAAAATAGGTTCTTGTATTGGATAGAATATAGAGATAACTCTTTATAAGAACCTAAGAATTTCTACTATTGTAGATACAACGCAGGAACGCAATTCACGAAGCTTTATAAGAACCTAAGAATTTCTACTATTGTAGATTATCAAGTCCTGTGATTCCAGAAAAGCTTTATAAGAACCTAAGAATTTCTACTATTGTAGATGTGTCCATTCCACCTTGGCAACAATGGCTTTATAAGAACCTAAGAATTTCTACTATTGTAGATGCGCTTGATTTCTTTTAATCTGGCAAGCTTTATAAGAACCTAAGAATTTCTACTATTGTAGTTTATAGATTTAATTTTAAGTACTGTCCTTTTTATAAAATCGAACATTTATTCCATTGCAAATTGTTCGATATAGATATTAATGGCTGAAAACATATCTTTCAAAAAATAGTCAAGCAAGGATATACATCTATGCTTGACTATTATCAAATCATTTATTTTCTGTTCAATTTTCTATTTTCCACCCTCTACGATCTTTGCATTCGGATATATTCTTTCCATACGTTCATCTGTAAAATGAGTATCCAGAAAATCTGTGATTGCATTCGGGGTGTCAAAGGCATCTGCCTCGGTGTGCCTTGTCGTGTATCTGGACAGTGCGGCAGCAGATATCAGCATGTTGAATATCATGAATACAATCATAATATTACAGAGCACAGGACCGACTTTTACAGGAATCTTCTCAATCAGAGCAGAAAGCCTTGGGTAGATCAGCTTCAACCATACCACAGCAGCAATTCCCCAGAAAAAGCAATAGAGCAGATTGATTCTGCCGCCCAGGTTAAAGGCGAATCCACTGTAATCCCAGAATACGGTGCCAAAGACCAGTTCTGTGAACACACTGCACAGATATTCATAGGCACCACCAAGAAGTGTACCTGCTATGAATATATTACCGTCTGATTTATCTTTTTGCCTGTACAGCACTGCTGTCAGCAGCATACAGCCCAGTCCCCATACGATACTGAATGGACCATAGACGACGCTGCTTCGGCTCATCAGCACACCGGAAGTGATATAGCAGAAGATGGTTTCTGTTATATCTCCCAGAAAGGCTCCTATAAAAAACAGAGAGATTAATTTATAGAAGCAGCATCCTTCAGCGAAAACAGTAGGAGTTGCTTTTTTTGTTGTTGCCTGTGCAGGCTGATTCAACCCGCTGAAAGCCTTCTGCATACGGGATTGGATTCTGATGGTAATGGCATTTTCCAGCAAGAAAGATGCCTTTTGCACCTGTGTATTGATATCCTGAATCCGTTTCTGCTTAACGTGAAGTCCGGCTATCGCAAGAGAGGAGCCAAGTACATCACAACCAAGCAACACACCCAGAACAATTAACAGGACAAATCCTACCATATGTGGAATAAATGACACAGCTGTCAGTAATAGGTGGTTGCCCAGATACATGGAGAAAGTACCGAAGATACCCCAGACGAAAGCATATCTCAGGCAGACATATCCATTCAGATGAAAACGGTGATTGGAGTAGTCCCACCAGCGTTTATGGAATATTTTCTCTAAGGCAGCACCTGTAAAGTATTCGATACCGGAAGCTAGGATCATACTTCCAAGAAACAGGAATACAGGGGAAGTGGTCAGCTCCGGCAGGAAGATGGCAAATGCCACGGCACCAGCTCCGTAAATTGGGCACAAAGGGCCGGTTACGAATCCACGGTTGATGAATTTCTTGCGTGCAATAGCGGCAAGTGCGACTTCTGCGCACCATCCCAGAAAAGAGTACAGGAAGTAGAGCCAGAACAGTTCGTATAAAGTATATTGCATAATTTTTCTCCTTGAATGTTATTGAAGTTTAAGGAAGATCACGCACCGTTTCTGTCAATTGATTTTGTGAACACGTAATAGCTGTAAGGACTTCTAAGCAGCCATAGGTCATGGTAGTTCGGTGAATGCAGCTTAGGGAATGATGTTTAGTGTTTCTTAGAACAAAGATCAAATGCTTGCAAGCCAGGCGCAACTGTTTGAGCCCGTAGGGCGAGTTTTGCGCTCGGCTTGTACTCTAAGCATTTGAGATGCGGTTCTTAGAAACTCTTACATCATGTACGTGGCGAATGAACCGAACTACCATGACCTGCGGCGTGACTTAATCCCTTAAACTGCAAGTATACAATACATTATAGGGGATAATGGATATTGAAACAAGAGTTACCCCTTGGAAAAATTATCCGATTGAAGTACAATAGACATGTACACAAAAATGAGAAAGGCAGTATATTAAAATATGAAACAACAGACACAGAATAATCCCCTGGGAACAGACGCTGTATCAGGATTAATGGTAAAATTCGCAATACCAAGCATCGTAGCCATGCTGGTAGGCGCATTATACAATATCGTAGATCAGCTATTCATTGGGCAGGCAGTAGGAACACTTGGAAATGCAGCAACAAACATCGCATTTCCACTTACCACCTCCTGTCTGGCGTTGGCATTACTATTTGGAATAGGAGGCGCTTCTTGTTTTAACCTTACAATGGGAGAGGGTAATCGGGAAAAGGCAGCATATTATATCGGCAATGCAGTCAGCATGCTATTCTTATGCGGACTGGCATTATGTCTCATTACACAGCTTTTTCTGACTTCATTGCTCAAGTTCTTCGGCGCACCGCAGGACGTATTGCCATATGCACAGGAATATGTTCGTATCACTGCTTTGGGCTTTCCTTTTCTGCTGTTGACGACAGGTGGCGGACATCTGATTCGTGCTGACGGCAATCCACGAATGACTATGATCTGTAACCTGACTGGTGCAATCATCAATACAGTATTGGATGCCTTGTTCGTTATGGTCTTTCAGATGGGCATGGCGGGAGCAGCCCTTGCCACAGTGATCGGGCAGGTGATATCAGCAGTAATTGTAATCTGTTATCTGTACCATTTTAAGACTGTTCCCCTGGAAAAGAAGCACCTGATCGTGAACATGGAATATACAGGTAAAATTGCATCTATCGGAGCAGCTTCCTTCTTTAATCAGCTTGCAATGATGGTTGTACAGATTGTGTTGAATAATTCATTGAAGCACTATGGGGCATTGTCCATATATGGAGAAGCAATTCCCATTGCCTGCGCTGGTATCGTTATGAAGGTGAATCAGGTCTTCTTCTCTATTGTTATAGGAATCGGACAGGGCAGTCAGCCGATAGAGAGCTTTAACTATGGAGCCAGACAATATGACAGAGTGCGTAAGGCATACTGGCAGGCATCTGTGGCAGGTGGCAGTATCTCCGTTATTTCGTTCATATTATTCCAGCTATTCCCCAGACAGATTATCGGATTGTTTGGCGAAGGTTCCACGGAATATTATCAGTTTGGAATCAGCTATTTCAGAGTATTCTTATTCTTTACCTGGGTGAATTTCATGCAGCCGATTACATCGACATTCTTTACTTCCATTGGTAAGCCAGTAAAAGGCATTTTCCTCTCATTGACGAGACAGATTCTGTTTCTTTTACCATTAGTCATCCTGCTGCCATTATTTATGGGAATCGATGGAATCTTATACGCAGGACCGATAGCGGATGGATTGGCAGCAGTTGTGACTGCTATTATGGCATGGGTAGAGTTTGGACAGATGAAGAAGCTGGAAAAGGCATAGAGGGGGAATAAAATATGCAGACGCTCATACAGGCAATACAGCACTATCAGCCTTATAATGAACAGGAAGAAAATGACAGACGGGTCATGTTAAAATTGTTGGAGACACAGCCTGATATTCTTGACAGGAGCAATCAGGTGGCTCATTTCTCAGCATCAGCCTGGGTATTGAATCAGAATCATACCAAGATACTGATGATTTATCATAATATATATCATTCATGGTCCTGGACCGGTGGACATGCAGATGGTGAAGCCAATCTGTTACAGGTAGCAGTCAGAGAAGCGCAGGAGGAGACAGGGGTGCAGAACATTAAAGTGCTTTCTGAGGATATCTTTTCTTTGGAGATTTTAACAGTAGACGGTCATGAAAAGAGAGGAAAATATGTCCCTTCGCATCTTCATCTGAATGTGACCTATCTGTTGGAAGCAGATGAAGAGGAAGTCCTTCGTATCAAACCGGATGAGAACAGCGGTGTGAAGTGGTTTACTCCTGATGAAGCTCTGAAAGCATGCTCAGAACCATGGATGATAGAGAGGGTATATCGGAAACTGATTAACAAATTACAATAAATTTATAATTCATTAGAGAAAGGATAGGGAAAACGAATATGAACAACACAAGAAAACAACCTGAATGGCTGGATGATGCAATCTTTTATGAAATTTATCCACAGTCTTTTCAGGACACAAATGCAGATGGAATTGGAGACATTAATGGTATTACCAGGAGACTGGATTATATCAAGGGGTTAGGATGTAATGCAATATGGATCAATCCATGCTTCCAGTCGCCTTTTGGAGATGCCGGATATGATGTGGAGGACTATTATACAGTAGCGCCCAGGTATGGTACGAATGAAGATCTGGCAAACCTGTTCAGAGAAGTGCATGCCAAAGGAATGCATGTCATTCTTGATCTGGTGCCGGGGCATACAGCGGTGACACATAAGTGGTTCAGGGAATCCATGAAAGCTGAGAAGAATGCATATACAGACAGATATATCTGGACAGATAACATCTGGGAAGAGCCAAAAGGCATCGGATGCATCAGAGGCATATCAGATAGAGACGGTTCCTGCGTTGTGAATTTCTTTTCCCATCAGCCGGCACTGAATTATGGATATTATGAGCAGGAGCGCCCATGGCAGCAGTCCATGGATGATGAAGGTCCCAAGGCTACATTGGAAGCCATGAAGGACGTTATGCGTTTCTGGCTGAAGATGGGCTGTGACGGTTTCCGTGTAGATATGGCTGGCTCTCTGGTGAAGAATGACCCTGAGGGAAAAGGCACGATTCGCCTGTGGCAGAATGTCAGAGAGTTCCTTGATCAGGAATTTCCACATGCGGCAATGGTTTCTGAATGGGGTGAGCCTGATAAATCCTTACAGGGTGGTTTCCACATGGATTTCCTGTTGCATTTTGGACCATCACATTATAATGATCTGTTCCGCTGTGAAGAGCCTTTCTTCTCATCTAGGGGAAAAGGCGATGTAGCCGCCTTCGTGGAGAAATATATTGAGAATTATGAGAAATCAGAGAAGAAAGGACTCATCTGTATTCCTTCCGGTAATCATGATATGGACAGATTGGCAAGGGGCTTGCACGGAGACGAGTTAAAAGTTGCTTTCGCATTCCTGCTGTCCATGCCTGGTGCGCCTTTTATCTACTATGGCGATGAGATTGGCATGCGTTATGTGGAAGGTCTTACGTCTGTAGAAGGTGGTTATAGCAGAACAGGTTCCCGTTCTCCTATGCAGTGGGATGATGGTGTGAATGCAGGCTTCAGTACTGCAAGTGCTCAGAAGCTATATATCCAACAGGATAGCAGTGCAGACAGACCAACTGTTGAGAAGCAGACAGAAGATAAGGATTCTCTGTATCACGAGATCAGGAAGCTGATTGCTGTTAGAAAAGCACATGAAGCGTTGCTGAACAAAGGCGAGATCAACTTTGTATATGCAAAACATGGGACATATCCTCTGGCTTATGTCAGAAGCAGTGGACAGGAGAAGATTCTGGTGGTGATCAATCCATCTGATCAGAAAGTACAGTTCCCTTATGAAGATAAGCTTGGAGAAGTACTTTATCAGTTTGGCGGTGCAGTAGAGAGTGATGGAAAAGTAGTCAGTGTGCAGCCACAATCTGCAGCTTTTATCAGATTATAATGAATAATAGAAATGAGAAGTCGAGCATAATGCCCGGCTTCTTTTTTTGCTATAAGTAAAAGTTATAACCAATCAAAAGAATTAATGAATTGACGAATGAATATGTGTATGCTATTATCAATGCATAGAAAACCTACTGACTTAGTGGAGAATAAAAAGACAGAAAAGGAGAGTAAATAGAATGGGATGCTGTGGAGTTGATTATACAAGTGCAGAGGATTTATTAAATGCATATACAGATGAGGAAGCAAGAGCGCATGCAGAAGAGGTGGGAGTTGATCCAAGACCGAATGAAACAATCAGTGAGATTGACGAGACAGGAGCTTTTATCCGCCAGCCCAATGCATTTATTCAGCCTTTTGGTGATAAAGAAGGAGACCTGAAAGCAGAAGCTGACAGATATGCAATCTACTGGGCAGTAGGCTGTAACTGGTCAAACAGACCGGTAATTGTCAGAGATCTTTTAGGATTGCAGAACGTTATTCAGGATCAGTTAGTAACCAGATCAGGACAGACCAATGTATACGGACATGGCTTTGGAGATAAGCCGGAGCACAGAGATCCGATTACAGGAGCATATTTCCTGAGTGAATTTTATAAGAGAGCGAAGCCTGATTTTACAGGAAGAGCCACAACACCTACATTGGTAGATATCGTGGAGAAAAAGGCAGTCAACAATGATTACCATAGATTGACCAATTATCTGGAAGTACAGTTCAGACCATTCCAACCGGCAGATGCACCCGATCTGTATCCTAAGAAATTCAGAAAGGAAATTGATGAATTCAATGACTGGTTATTCCCACATATCAACAACGGACATTATCGAATGGCTTTTTGCCAGTCACCGGAAGCATATGATGAAGCATATGAAGATTTCTATGATTCTTTGGAGAAATTAGACAAGAGGCTGGAAACAAACCGTTTCCTCTTCGGTGATTACATAACAGACAGTGACGTAAGAGCATATGTTACTTTAGTCAGATGGGATGTCAGCTACTACCACAATGTAGGACCTGTGAAGAAGCCTATCAAGGATTACAAGAACATATGGGGATATTTAAGGGAATTGAACACAATCCCGGCTTTTCATAATAACAGCAATGCAAAGACACTGGCACTTAATGGTATCAGAAAAGACGGTAATTTCTTCAAAAGTTATAATGAAAGAATCCTTACCAAGGTAGATTTCGACAAACTGTGGGCAGATGATGGAGCAAGAAGAAAATTAAGCAAGACACCTGATGAACTGTTCCTGAGACATCCGGCTGGAGAGACTTATGAAGAATATGCAAGTGAGATTTCCACAACTATATGGAACAGCCCGAACTGGGATGACAGAAATCCAAAGAATGGTACATTATCAGTAGATGCATCCATTAACCCTTTAAAAGACCTTTTATAAAAACAGATATACGCGGAGGAGCAGAGTATGAAAAACAAGATTTTGAATAGAGTGATAGCAACTATCGGAGCAACAGCAGTATTATTTGGAAGTTTAACAGGATGCGGTTCCACTTCTTCCGGCACAGATTCAGCAGCAGGCGTAACCAAAGTAACCGTGGCAACCAAGGGAAGCCCTGCACCGTACATGGTAGTAGATGAGAATAATGAAATCGGGGGAAGCGACATTGAGATTTTGAAGGCAATCTTCGAGAAACTTCCACAGTACGAACTGGATATCATTAAGGCTGACGATCCTCTGACAGGATTGACCGGTGGCCTTTATGATCTGGCAGTAAACAACTATGCATGGAGAGACGAAAGAGGAGAGCTTTATTACTACAGCTTACCATACAAGACAGGATATGACGTATATATCCAGAGAAAAGATGATGAACCATTGACAGGTTTACAGGATATCGCAGACAGAGGTTATAAGATCGAGGTAGGCGCAGGCAGCAACAAGGCATTGGCTTTGGAGAAATGGAATGAAGAGAATCCTGACCATCAGATCAATATTATCTATTCAGAGTCTGATTTTCAGATTAAGTTCCAAAATATCGCAGATGGTAAGACAGATGTAGCGATTGATGATGGACCTATTCTTGATACTTTGATCGGTCAGTTTGGTCTGGAAGATGAACTTGTAGGAAATACCATTGATGCAGATACACAGGAATTTATCAGCCCACATAACAGTACTTATTTCCTTTTTGCAAAGGATGAGAAGGGCGCTGCTCTAAGAGAAGATGTGGATAAAGCTCTGATTGAAATCAAGAATGACGGTACACTGGCAGAAATCCTGACAAAATATTTTGGTAAGGATACAAGCCCGGCAGATGATGATTTAAAGGCAACACCGAACTAGGAAATAAGGCGAAAGGAAAGTGGAATATTATGGAAATATACAGAATAGAAAAAGGAACAGCAAAGGAATGGCTCTATAAAGCCTATGACTATATCAGAACGGACGCTTTTGTATATGGCCAGAATATTCCAATTGAAGTAGAGTTTGGACATGATGAGCCGAAGGAAGAACTGGAAGCAATCGTGATCATCGAAGACCATAAGCCTGTTGCAGGCTGTAGAATTACGTATCCAAGAGAGGATATCGGTAAGATAGGACGTGTATGCGTCGTTCGTGAAAGACAGAAAAGCGGCGTAGGACATATCCTGATTGCAGAAGCTGAGAAGTGGATTGTAGAGAGAGGATATCAGCATATCGTGATTAACTCACAGGATCGTGCAGCAGGCTTCTATGAAAGATGTGGATACAAACTGGTTCCGGGAGTAGATCCTGAGATATATGAGAATCATCCACCACGCAAGCAGGATTCCAAGGATAAAGAAGAACATAGAAACAAATTAGGATTCAGCTGCGTTCTGGTTGAAAAGTTTTTAGATAAAGAAGGATGAACAAATGACTAAACTATTTGATTTTAAACAGGTTTTTACAAATATTCCCGAACTTCTGTTGAAATTGCCAGTGACATTGGAACTGGCTTTTCTGGCAATGATCATAGGCTTGGTACTCGGACTGATACTTGCAATCATTAAAATCAAGCAGATACCGGTATTGAAACAGATCGCCGGCTTATTCGTATCTATCGTAAGAGGAACCCCGGTTCTGGTACAACTCTATATTGTATATTTTGGAGTTCCCATGTTTTTTAAATACATCAATGCAAAATACGGAACAAACCTGGCAGTTGCCAATATTCCCGGATTCGTATATGCAGTACTTGCACTTGGACTGAACTCATCGGCTTTCAGTTCCGAGATGATCCGCTCCGCATTATTAAGTGTAGATAAAGGGCAGGTAGAAGCAGCACATGCATTGGGAATGACCTATGGACAGACTCTTCGAAGAATTATTATTCCAGAGGCACTTACCGTAGCACTTCCCACCATTGGAAATTCATTGATTTCCGCAATCAAAGGTACGTCACTGGCTTTTACCTGTGCAGTTGTAGAAATCACAGCACAAGGTAAGATTATCGGTGGAAGAAATTACAGATATTTTGAGGTATACTGCTCACTGGCAATCATTTACTGGATTGTGACTGTAATTATAGAGCAGATCCTGAAATTTACAGAGAAGAAGCTGGCAATACCCGATCAGGTAGAGAACTTTGCCGGTGAAAACGAAATCTGATAGATAGGAGAGAGACTATGAGCTTTATTGAAATCAAAGACCTTCATAAGAAATATAAGGATAATGTTGTCCTCAACGGTATCAACCTGTCTATTGAAAAAGGCAATGTAATCGGTATTATCGGCCCCTCCGGTACAGGTAAATCTACCATACTTCGCTGCATCAACCAGCTGGAGATACCTGAAAAAGGCAGCATCGTAATCAATGGAAAAGAGATAGACCTGTCTAATAAGAAGAATAAAAAAGATATTCTGGAATTAAGACAGAATACAGGAATGGTATTTCAGTCCTTTAATCTTTTTGAAAGAAAGACAGCCCTTGAAAATGTAGAAGAAGGACTGATTGTGGTTCAGAAGAAGTCTAAGGAAGAAGCCAAGAAGATTGCTCTGGAAGAGTTGAGAAGAGTCGGCATGATAAATTGGGCAAACCACTATCCAAGACACCTCTCCGGTGGACAAAGACAAAGAGTCGCAATCGCCAGAGCATTGGCAATGCGCCCACAGCTTCTGCTTCTGGATGAGCCGACCTCCGCACTTGATCCCGAGATGGTAGGAGAAGTACTGGAAGTTATCAAACAGATCGCAGCAGAAGGACTTACCATGATTCTGGTTTCTCACGAAATGGCTTTTGTCAGAAATGTATCAAATCGTGTTATCTTCGTGGATAAAGGCGTGATTGTAGAAGACGGCACACCCAAACAGGTATTCAAAGAGCCTAAGAATGAAAGAACGAAAGAATTTCTGGAGAAAATGCATACTCTGGAAAGAGAACCGGAGTATATCATATAGGGAGATTATAATATGAGTATAGAGAAATATGATTATGAGATAGTGAATGGAAGGAAGATAAGGGTAAGACCCAGGGAGACGGTTTCAGAAATAGATGTAAATGGATATTTCAGAAGACAGCCCAATCATTTTACAACACCTTTTGGTGATGGAGAGAATGATCTGAAGGCGGAGGGTAATCAGAGATATCGTCTGATATGGGCGAAATTGTGCCATTGGTCTAATCGTGCATCCATCGTAAGAGAGCTGGAAGGACTCGAAGACCAGATATCCGTAAATATGGTCAGTCAGGCTCACCATGAGAAGAATCTCGGATGGGAATATGTATATAATGAGAACAATGTAGACCCTGTATTGGGAGATCAGTTCCTTTCAGAAGCCTATTATCGTGCAGACGAGGACTATCAGGGAAGAACCACTGTACCAGCATTGATCGACACGAAAACAGGCAAAGTTGTAAACAACGATTATAACTGGCTTACCAACTATCTGGAAGTCAATTTCAGACCATGGCATAAGAAAGGTGCTCCAGAGTTGTACCCAGTGGAGCTGAGAGATGAAATCGACAAGATGAACCTGTGGTTATTTGATAATATCAATAATGCAGTATACAGAAGCTCCTTTTCCAGAAGTAATGAGGGACATTTAGATGGTGTGAATACCTTCTATGCAGCAATGGACAGACTGGAGAAAAGACTGGAAACAAGAAGATTCCTGTTTGGTGATTATGTGACAGATTCTGATATCAGACTGTATGTAACGCTTGCCAGACTGGATATTCGCTATACATTTCAGTTAGGAGAGACGAAGCATCCGCTCTATACCTATAAGAATTTGTGGGGATATGCAAGAGAACTGTGGGAGATACCTGCATTTAAGAATAATACATTCTTTGCAGATTTCGCAGTACCTCCTGTTAATGTAGAAGGAAGTGCACAGAGATCTTTCAATTACCGATTCCTGAAACAGATTGATTTTGCAAAATACTGGGGAGAATCCGTAGACCGTTCTTCTTTATCCAAAGATCCTGCTAATAAATTAAAGGTGGAAACAGATGCAGGAACAGCAAGAAGTGACACAGGTGTCATAAATAATCAGGAAGATGCAATAATCTATGAAAAGATTCATGCGATTCCAAGTACAGAGATCGCAAAGTATACCGAGGAAGAACTACCGACCAGAAAAGATCCGTCCAAGTTACCAACTCTTGCAGATACCAGAGAAGAGGACTATCAGGCAATTATCGAAGAGATTGGCAATCTGCCCGATGGACCAGACCTGTCTCCGGCGGCAAATAAAAAGCAGGCAGCAGAGGTATCAGATTTCGTTAAGGCAAATATTACAGATGCGGTCAGTGAAATGCTCAATGCTGTAGATTTGGAGAAATATATTGAAAGTGCGCACAGATTCTATGGAACACTAGAACAATTAGAAGCAGATTTAAGTGAAAGCAGATTCCTTGCAGGAGATTTTGTGACCCAGGCAGATGTAGCACTCTATGTTTCACTGGTAAGATTCGACATCTTATATTCCAGATATTTTGAACCGGTAAAATACAGAATACAGGATTTGAAGAATGTCTCCGAGTATCTGAAAGATTTGTATCAGATTCCGGCTTTTGCACACAATACTGATTTTAATGCGATCATAAAGCAGGGACAGGCAGATCTGGAACAGAAATTGTTCCGCCCAAGCACCCACTACGACAGAGTAATTCCTGAAATCGACTTGGATGCACAGTGGAAGGTTCCAACAGAGAGAGCATATCTGTCCGAAGATCCGACTCATCCTATCTACCTGAGTAACAATCGCAGATTTGATCTGGACCCTACCTGGTATGAACTGGGAGCAGAATCACTTACCAAAGTGGAAGAAGCACCACAATGCGGCTGCGCATGCTCATTGGGTTCAAAATAATGTGAGAGGCTTGAATATCATGGTAGAAATAGAGAAAATAAAAGACAACTTTGCAAAACTGGCAGCCATAGATTCTCCTTCTTTGAAGGAACGAAACATGGCAGACTACATCATTGCCCTTTTCAAAGAAATCGGTGTGGAACTGACAGAAGATGACAGTGCAGCAACAACAGGTTCCACAGCAGGCAACTTGCACGGCTATGTAAAAGGCAATGGAATGGAGCCAATTCTTCTGGCAGCGCACATGGATACTGTGATGCCGGCATATGGGAAAAAGGCAGTATTCCATGAAAATGGTGATGTGACCAGCGATGGTACGACTGTTCTCGGAGCCGATGACCTTTCTGGTGTTGTAGAGATCTACGAGCTGATAAAATATCTGAACCAAAATGCAGTAGAACATAGAGATATCGAATTACTTTTCACAACAGGCGAAGAACTGTATTGTGTAGGAGCAAAAGCATATCAATATGACCAGATAGTTTCTAAGGAGGCATTGGTACTGGATTTAAGTGGTGAGATCGGAATTGCAGCTTATGCAGCGCCTACCATATTGTCATTTCAGGCTAATGTACAGGGCAAAGCATCCCATGCAGGATTTAACCCTGAGGCAGGTATTCACTCCATCAAGGCAGCCTGTGAAGCGATAGCCGCACTGCCACAGGGACATATTGATAAGGAAACAACCGCCAATATCGGACTGATCAACGGTGGCGAAGGTATCAATATCGTGCCATCATCCTGTAACATCCGAGGTGAGATCAGAAGCTTGAATCATGAAAAAGCACTCGCTACAGCACAGCAATATCGTGACACTTTCCAAAACAGTGCTGAAAAATATGGCGCAGCCTTGGACTGGACACAGCAGATTGACATACAGGCATACGAAACATCAACAGAAGAATCCATCATAAGCCGATATGTAGCAGCCTGCGGACTGTGTGACGTAGAACCAAAACTCATCAAGACCTTCGGTGGAAGCGACAATAACGTATTCAGCCAACATGGAATCAAAGGCTTAGTCATTGCAAATTCCATGAATAATGTACATTCCTGCAAAGAATATGCGAATGTGTACGAAATGCAGAAAGTGATAGAAGTACTGAGAGTGCTGGTTACGGAAATTGAATAAAGAATGAATGTAGGGAAACGCTCTGAGTAGATCAGAGCGTTTTTGCGTAAGTAATTGTTTGCACTCAACGAATTAAATGTTGTATATTTATGCATTTTCTAATAAAATAAGCACGTATTTAATACATTTGCATAATAAAGTACAAAAGCAGGAGAGGAATCATTATGAGTTTATCAACAGCAGTTATTTATTAATGGGATTGCCTGGACTTGCATATCTGACCGGATTATGTGATGTAGGCTGGACAGAAATGCCAGAAGTCTTCCAGGATATTTATCCTTGATTAATACACATAATGTTGAGACAGGAAATGCACAGAATTATGGTTTCCTTACTATGAAAATGTTTTACTATCGTGGACTGAAAGAATGGAACAAAGAGAAAGGGTACCTGATGGATACTTGTTTGACGGCGCAAGATAGATACAAAACGTACCTAGATTATTTTGGAATCGCATATTAAAGAAGACAAATTAAAAGCAAGAGACGGTGGGAAAGCAGTAGCTATCCGTTGAGAATATTCAAAAAGATTTGTTTTATGACATTTAAAAATGAGTATGATGAAAAGATTTTAAAAGACGAAAAAATTAGAAGCTATTAGTTGTATAATTGAAAGATGAAAAACAGGAAATGTTCAGGGATGCAGATCATGTGATTTCAGATATGAGGTCAAAGTATGGACTATAAGATTGTTTTGATGAGTGATGAAGAGGAGGATCTTGATAGATTTATCACATATCTTTTTGTTTGAAAAGAAAAGTGAGCAAGCTGCAAGAAATTTATTAAATGACTTTGAAGCAACAAAAACAAGTTTGGCAAATGTTGCTGATAGCCTGAAACTTTGTGATAATCCAAAATTAAGAGCATTAGGATATCGAAGAATTAATTTTTTATCACATCGATATTTTATGCTTTATCGTATTGAAAGGGTTCGACTTTTCTGCTACACTTGGTGATGATTTCAAAATTGCAAAAGACAAAGAGACACAAAAAGAGTGTGTTGAAATCAAGTTGCAGGGCATTTAGTTGCGGCTTAGGAACAGATACTTTTGAATACACACTAAAAACAATTAAAAAAGCAATCGTAAAAAAATACGATTGTTTTTTTTTTGCGTTTCTGCATATAATATATTCAATAAGACAGAAATGGAGGCGATTGATATGCGCGAAACAAGAACATTAGAGTTCAAGGAAACGATTACCAACACTTTTTTAAAAACAGTCAGTGCCTTTTCAAATTATGATGGCGGAACCATCCTTTTTGGAGTGGATGATGATGGAAATATAAAAGGTTTGCCGGATGTAAAACAAGCCTGCTTAGATATTGAAAATAAAATCAATGACAGCATTACACCGCAGCCGGATTATACGCTTGAGGTACAGAATAATGACCAGACGATAAAACTTACTGTGAAAAGCGGATTACAGAAGCCGTATCTATATAAATCGAAAGCATACAAACGGAATGATACAGCAACGATAGAGGTAGATACACTGGAGTTTTCAAGGCTTGTATTGGATGGAAAAAATATTCGATTTGAAGAATTGCCTTGCAAAGATCAGGAGCTGTCCTTTGAAATTTTGCATCGTAAGCTGAAAGAAACTGTCCGGATTGAAAATTTTGACAAGGACACGCTGAAGACATTGAACTTATATGACGATGTAAATGGATTCAATAATGCGGCGGGGCTTTTGGCAGACAAAAACCATTTTCCTGGAATTGATATTGTCAAATTCGGAGAAAACATCAGTATCATTCAAAAGAGATCAACTTTTGAAAATATATCGGTTTTAGAGGTATATGAAAAGGCAATCGAGGTATTCAGAGACTATTATCAATACGAAGTAATACAAGGCACTGATCGAAAGAAAATGGAGAAAATACCGGAAGCTGCTTTTCGAGAAGCAATCGCCAATGCTCTGATTTATAGAGTATGGGATGTGGATTCACAAATCAGAGTTTCGATGTTTGATGATCGAATCGAAATTGTTTCTCCTGGTGGATTGCCGTCCGGAATCACAGAGGAAGAATATCTGTCTGGAAAGCTTTCTGTTTTAAGAAATAGAAATCTTGCCAATGTATTTTATAGATTAGGATTCGTAGAGATATTCGGAACGGGAATTACAAGAATAAAACAACTCTATGCGGAAGCTTTGATAAAACCGGATTTTGAAGTTTCAGAAAATGCTATAAAAATTGTGCTTCCGATATTTGAAAAAAATGCGGATCTGACAAAAGATGAAATCATAATCTATAAACTTTTAAGCAAGACGATGCTGAAGCCGATCAGTGAAGTTGCGCCATATGTACCTTTCGGTAAATCAAAGACAACAAAGCTGCTGAAAGAAATGTGCCAAAAAGGTGTGACCACAGTGGAAGGAAAAGGCAAGGGTACAAAATATATCATTCGTTAAGACATGAGTTCCTGAAACAGTGTTTCGGAAATTCAAAGAAAGCAAAGAAATGTGTTTCATGCGGATATGATGGACCATGTGTGCAAAAAGATGATATGGAACAGATTAAGCAGGACATTCTAAGCGCGGACATGGTGGTATTTGTAACGCCTCTCTATTATTATAGAATGTCTGCACAGTTAAAAATTTTAATAGATCGATTTTGTGCTTTTAATGGAAGTATCCAAAGAAAACACATGAAATCTGCTTTGCTTGCAGTTGCATGGAATAACGATGACTGGACAATGACTGCGCTTGTTGAGCATTACAAGACGCTGGTAAGGTATCTGAATTTCAAAGATATGGGAATGGTGCTTGGATATGGTTGTGGAACACCCGAAATGACAAGAAATTCAAAATATCCTATAATGGCTTATGAACTGGGGATAACACTAAAATAATATATTGGGCTCAGTTGTTTTTTGAGTTGGAATAGGCGACAATTATTATTATCAAGCATATTACTTATATTGATTTAACTATTTATAAAAGAAGGTGTATATATGGATATTAGACTATTGCGATATTTTTTAACTGTAGCAAAAGAACAGAATTTTACAAAAGCTGCAGAGCAACTGAATATTACACAACCAACACTTTCAAGACAGCTTTCTGCATTGGAGGAGGAACTTGGAACATCACTTTTTATAAGAGGAAATCGTAATATTACGCTTACGGAGGCGGGAATACTATTAAAGCGTAGAGCCTTGGAAATAATAGATTTGGAAGAAAAAATGATAGATGAAATTAAGGCGAGCGAAGAATTGATTGAAGGTACGATCTCAATCGGATGCGGTGAGTTTGCGGCGGTAGAAACATTGGCTGAAATTTGCAAGATATACAAGGAAAAATATCCAATGGTGCAGATTGCATTACATACAGCAACGGCAGATTCAGTATATGATATGATGAATCAAGGACTGGTGGACATTGGATTGTTTATGGAACCGGTCAATACAGAAGGTCTGGATTATATCAGGATCATGGACAGTGACCATTGGGTTGTTGGGATGAAACCGGATGATCCATTAGCATGCAAAGAATATATTACAAGAGATGATCTTATAGATAAACCACTTATTCTTCCCAAAAGACGAAACGTGCAGAGCGAACTTGCCAACTGGTTTGGTAAGGATTTTAATAAGCTTCATATTGCTTTTATCAGCAACCTTGGAACGAATGCCGGTGTTATGGCGACTCATGGACTGGGATATCCGGTTTCAATTGAAGGCGCTACAAAATATTGGAGCGAGGATTTGCTTGTTCAGAGAAGATTGTATCCTGAAATTTCAGCAAGTACAGTCATTGCCTGGAGAAGGAATATTCCATATTCGTTGGCTGTCAGTAAATTTATAGAAGAAATCAATGCCTTTAAGGCATAGAATATAATTTGATATAGGTATTAGACATAATATAATAGTAAGTCATATAATGAATGTGTAAGGTATTAGGGATACATACTTTACACATTTTTTATTGATTAAATTGGTAAAATGAGATTTTAACTGCATGAACAGGAGGAATACCTATGGGAAAAAAATTAGTAGCATATTTTAGTGCCAGTGGAACAACAAGGAAAATAGCAGAGATGATTGCTCAGGCGGCAGAAGCGGATTTGTACGAAATCACGCCGAAACAACCATATTCAAAAGCAGATTTAAACTGGATGGATAAAAAGTCCAGAAGTAGTGTTGAGATGAGTGACAAAAAATTCAGACCGGAAATAACGGATACGGATGCACAAATTGGCGGATATGATGAGGTAATCTTAGGTTTCCCAATCTGGTGGTATGTAGCACCAACAATTATTAATACTTTTTTGGAGAGCTATGATTTTTCGGGTAAAAAGATTGTATTGTTTGCAACCTCCGGTGGAAGTGGATTTGGAAATACGGTGAGTGAACTTAAGCCATCTGCACCTGATGCTAAAATATTGGAAGGTAAAGTATTTCATAAGGCTTCAAAGACGGAAATTGCAGAGTGGGTAAAAAGTATTTCGTAAGGAAGGTGGATGGAATGAAAAGAATTACACAAACAGCAGGAAGGAATGCTCTGAACGAATTTTCACCGGAGTTTGCACACTATAATGATGATATTCTTTTCGGTGAAAACTGGAATAATCAGGATATTGATCTTAAGACAAGAAGTATCATAACGGTGGTTGCATTAATGTCTTCCGGGATAACAGATTCTTCATTAAAATATCATTTACAAAATGCAAAAGACCATGGCGTGACGCAAAAAGAAATTGCGGCAATCATTACCCATGTGGCATTCTATGCAGGCTGGCCAAAGGGATGGGCAGTTTTTAATCTGGCAAAGGAAGTATGGCAGCCAAGTGAGGGTGATTTGCCTTATGAAGACGATGGTATGAGAGCACATGCAAAATCAATGGTATTTCCGATTGGGCAACCAAATGATGCATATGCGACATATTTTGTAGGACAAAGTTACCTTGCTCCGGTATCCACAGAGCAGGTTGGCATTTTCAATGTAACTTTTGAGCCCGGATGCAGGAATAACTGGCATATTCATCATGCAAAAAGCGGTGGTGGACAGATTTTAGTATGTGTAGCCGGACGGGGCTACTATCAGGAGGAAGGAAAGGAAGCAGTAGAAATGAAACCGGGTGACTGTATTAACATTCCAACTGAAGTAAAACACTGGCATGGGGCAGCTCCGGATGAATGGTTTTCACATCTGGCAATTGAGGTGCCGGGAGTGGATTGTTCCAATGAGTGGTGTGAGGCAGTATCAGAAAAGAGTATGCCGGTTTAAAATAAGGAGGGAATTATGGAATACGGTAAACTTGGGAATACAGATATAAAAGTGTCAAAATTATGTGTAGGATGTATGAGTTTTGGAAAAGCGGGAACCATGCACGACTGGACTTTGGATGAAATGGAGAGTGAAAAGGTTATCAAACATGCACTTGATCTGGGATATAACTTTTTTGATACGGCAAATAGCTATTCTGCAGGTACAAGTGAAGAATATTTGGGAAGAATACTAAAGAAAGACATAGCAAGGAATCAGGTTGTGATTGCATCCAAGGTATATTTTAATGAAGGTCGTTTATCAAGACAGGCAATCATGAGGGAAATAGACGGAAGCCTGTCACGTCTTGGAACCGATTATCTTGACTTATATATCATCCATAGATTTGACTATGATACGCCGATAGAAGAAACCATGGAAGCTCTGCATGAGCTGGTTAAATCGGGAAAAGTCCGGGCACTTGGTGCATCTGCGATGTATGGGTATCAGTTTCACAATATGCAGGTAGTTGCAAGAGAAAATGGATGGACACCGTTTTCGGCAATGGAGAATCATTATAATTTGCTTTACAGAGAGGACGAGAGGGAATTGATACCAATTTGTAAGCAAATGAATGTTTCGCTAATGCCGTATAGTCCTCTTGCAGCCGGGCATCTGGCAAGAGCGCAGTGGAAGTCAGATTCTCTTCGTGGAACTACGGATAAGGTTGCTATGGGAAAATATGACAAGAATGAAGTAGAAGACATGCAGATAGTGAAACGTGTAGCAGAGCTTACCGAAAAATATAACTGTAAAATGTCACAGATTGCAATTGCATGGCAGTGGGCAAAGGGGATTGTATCGCCGATTATTGGAGCTACAAAAACAAGTTATTTAGATGATGCAGCGGGAGCTTTTGCAGTAAAATTAACTGCCGAGGATATAGCATATCTGGAAGAACCATATGCTCCCCATAAGATTGTTGGAGCAATTGATAAAAATCCAGAGCAAGGCGTGGTTTTGCTGGATGAAAAGAAATAATGGGAGAAGGAGACAATGCGATGTTTCATAATATATTAACATTAAATAACGGAATAAAGATACCACAGTTAGGACTTGGTACATGGTTCATTCATGATGATATAGTGGTGGATGCGATAAAGGAAGCAGTTAATGTTGGTTATAGACATTTTGATACTGCACAGGCATATGGAAACGAAGTGATATGTTGTGAAGTGTAGATGTCAGATTTCCCAAAACAGTGTTGTTTAGCGGAAACCTCCATCTGCTAGTCAAATGCAAGCATTTGACTCTCGCGACATTCGCCAAATTGACACGCCAGCGTGTCAGCTTGGCTCATTGTTCGCGGATATAACACAACATAGGCGGCTGGCTCATTTGTGGTGAATGATAGATTGCAGATG